>Ga0247843_1000071_pt1 | contig 215747 bp, 225 predicted proteins | sample LaCruzMarch2017__FD_192420 | JGI IMG/M metagenome (GOLD analysis project Ga0247843, IMG submission 192420) | Freshwater microbial communities from meromictic Lake La Cruz, Castile-La Mancha, Spain - LaCruzMarch2017_8m | ecosystem: Environmental > Aquatic > Freshwater > Lake | place: Spain...
GGGGCGCGGCGAGCGATCGGGCGCAGTGCGTCTTCGGGCTCGAGGTCAGCGGAAAGTGCCGCGCAGGCGAGCGCCACGACGCGCGGCGCGCCTTCCTTGCGGTACTTGATCACCGAGGGGCGCGACACGCCCAGCTCCCGCGCCGCGGTGGTGTCGTTGAGGTGCTGTTGCTCCATCCACGCGACGAAGTCGGCCGCCGGCATCAACCCATCTTCCAGTGCCATCGGTTTTCTCCTATAGTGCGGGGTAGTCGGGGAGCGTTGGCGCGCCCCCCGACCATCCTCAGCGGCCCAGACAGGCCCTTGCCATCAACCCGATGAACACGATGTTGATGGCAAGGTTCAGGCCTTGAAGGATCAGGGATGCGATGGTGATTGCGATTTCCATTTCCCTGTTTTCCCCTGTGTCGGGGAGGCGGTATTGCCTCCCCCTCAACACCCCATAACTGTAAATATTTTACAGTTGTCCGCAAGTGAAATCGTCAACATCTTTACAGTGCCGTAGCTCTTTCAGAGCGTCGTGACACAATCCCTAGCGGCTTGAGTTCTCATTTCGTTCTTGCCATGCTTTGGGCATGAGTGACCGACAGCCCAGCCGCATGATGCTCCCCGTGACGACCGGCCGCGATACCGTCGAGACCTATCCGGGCCCGTTCTATTGCTTTGCCTGCAGCGCCTGCGGCCGGTGGGGAGAGTACCGCCGGGCGACGATCCAGGCGGAGTTTCCCGGCGCCATGCAGCTGCCCTCGCTGCTCGAGGTGTTCGCCAAGTCGCGGGGCTGCCCGCGCGCCATCCCCGACCGATCTCCCTATGATTTCACCTCGGCCAAGTGCCAGGTGAAGTATCGCATTGCCGGGGCGACTCGGGCCAGTGCAGGCTCGTAGTTCTCTGCTCTGGCGACGACTCGCGGTTAGACACTTCGCCGCTAACCCATTGATATCCGGTCACCGGGTAGACGGCGGAGGGTGTCCCAAGGGCCTGAAGCCAAACACTAAGCCGAGGTCTCCAAAACCGAGGGTCGAGGGTTCAAGTCCTTCTGCCCCTGCCAGGCGTAAAACTCACCCTCGATCACTGTGAATGTTGCGTTGCCGGCCGCTCGATGTCGGCGTGCCGGAGAGGTCAATATGCGCATTTCGCTCGATCTCACCGATCTGGTGGCCAAGGGCAAGCTGACCCAGGCCGAGGCCGACCGGCTCCGCGATCTGGCCGGCGCCGATGCCGGAGCGCTCGGCGTCAATATCCTTCTCGGCTTTGGCACTGTGGCGGTCGCGCTGGCGGCCGGCGTGCTGGTTCCAAGCGTCTGGACGGTCCTGGCGATCGGCGGCCTGCTGTTTGCGCTCGGCGTCGCCCTGCGGCTCGCCGCCGACACGCGCTGGGCCCTCTTCGCCCAGATCTGCACGACCCTGGGCACGCTTGCCGTCGTTTCGGGCGTCGTCACCCTGAGCAGCGGCGATGTCGGCATCGGCCTGGTGACCGTCATCCTGCTGACCGGCGCTGCCGTGCTGGCGCAGTCGGGCCTGCTCGCGGCGCTGGCTGTTCTCGATCTGGCGGCGGTACTGGGCGCCAGCAGCGCCTATTGGCACGCCTCCTACGGCATTTCCATCCTGCAGCCGACGCTGGCCATCGGCGTTCTGGCCGTGGTGGCGCTGGGGCTCCTGGCGCTGTCGCTGCGCTTTCCCACGTACGAGCGGATCGCCATAATCGGTGCCCGCACCGCCACGCTGATGATCAATGCCGCCTTTCTCGTCGGCTCGCTGTTCGGCGACAAGACGCCGTATTTCGAACTCTCCGACACCGTCTTTTCCGTCGTCTGGGCGGTTCTGCTGATCGGGGTCGGCCTCTGGGGCGTGCGCGTTGGGCGGCGCTGGGTGGTCAACGCCGCCGCCGTGTTCGGCGCCATCCACTTTTACACCCAGTGGTTCGAGCACCTGGGCGCCTCGCCGGTCTCGGTGCTTCTGGCGGGCGTGCTGCTGATCGGCTTCGGCTTTGCGCTGCGGGCGTTCAACCAGCACCAGCAGCGTCCGGCCAGCCCCTGAGCGGTCGTGGCGATAGGGGGTTGCATCCGGGAGCGCGAGTCATTAGATACCGCTACTCAGCCGCCGAGGAGACTCGCGCGGTTATTGGTTATGGGCCCAAGGGTCCAGAAGGAAAACAATCTGATGGCTGGCGCGAACCCGATCAAGTTTCTCCAAGAGGTGCGTCAGGAAGTCAGCAAGGTCTCCTGGCCCTCGCGCAATGAAACGCTGATCTCCACGGTCATGGTTCTTGTGCTTGTCTCGCTGGCGAGCATCTTCTTCCTCGTCGCCGACCAGGTGATTGCCTGGCTCGTCCAGCTGATGCTGTCCATCCGCTAAGGCGGTCAAAGAAAAGAATTTAGGAGCGACGACGCGGCATGGCCAAGCGCTGGTACATCGTTCAGGCGTATTCGAATTTCGAGCGCAAGGTGGCGGAGGATATCCGTCAGAAGGTCGCGCAGAAAAAGCTCGAAGACCTGTTCGAGGACGTCATCGTCCCGACCGAAAAGGTCGTCGAGATGCGCCGTGGCCGCAAGGTCGACGCAGAACGCAAGTTTTTCCCCGGCTATGTGCTGGTCAAGATGGAGCTCACCGATCAGGCGTTCCATCTGATCAAGAACACGCCCAAGGTGACCGGTTTCCTTGGCTCGGGCGACAAGCCCATGCCGATCTCGGAAAAGGAAGCCATGGCCATCCTGCAGCAGGTGCAGGAAGGCGTCGACCATCCCAAGCCGTCCGTCTCGTTCGAGGTGGGCGAGCAGGTGCGCGTGGCCGACGGTCCTTTCGCCAGCTTCAACGGCGTGGTCGAGGAAGTCGACGAGGAGCGCTCGCGCCTCAAGGTCGAAGTGTCCATTTTCGGCCGGCCGACGCCGGTCGAGCTCGAATACGGTCAGGTCGAAAAGGTCTGATCTCGTCTTTCCGGCTCTGCCGGAGAACGTAAGGCCGCAAGGCCTTGCGGAAAACCGTGGAAGAGGGCGATGGCGGCCAGCCATCGGCAAAACTCTCGTACCACGGCGTCAACTGCGCCCGGGTGACTCCGGGCAAGCGTTTTGAAAGGACGTCACATGGCAAAGAAAATCACTGGCTACCTGAAGCTTCAGGTTGCGGCCGGTTCGGCGACCCCGTCGCCCCCGATCGGTCCGGCGCTCGGCCAGCGCGGTCTGAACATCATGGAATTCTGCAAGGCCTTCAATGCGGCCACGCAGGACATGGAAAAGGGTGCCCCGACCCCGGTCGTGATCACCATTTTCACCGACAAGAGCTTCACCTTCGAGACCAAGCTGCCGCCGGTCACCTACTTCCTCAAGAAGTCGATGAACCTGAAGTCCGGCTCCAAGCTTCCGGGCAAGGAATCGGCCGGCACGATCACGCAGAAGCAGATTCGCGAGATCGCCGAAAAGAAGATGAAGGACCTCAACGCCTATGACGTCGAGCAGGCGATGACGATGATCGCAGGTTCCGCCCGTTCAATGGGCATTCAGGTCGAAGGCTAAATCATGGCAAAAGTCGGAAAACGTACTGCTGCAATCTCCCAGGGCATCGACCGCAAGAAGCTCTATGGCATTGAAGAAGCCATCAAGCTGGTCAAGGAACGGGCCAAGGCCAAGTTCGACGAGAGCGTCGAGATCGCCTTCAACCTGGGCATCGATCCCCGCCACGCCGACCAGATGGTCCGCGGCGTCGTCAATCTGCCCAACGGCACCGGCAAAACCGTGCGCGTCGCCGTGTTCGCCAAGGATGCCAAGGCCGACGAGGCGCGCGCCGCTGGCGCCGACATCGTGGGTGCCGAGGACCTGGTTGAGCAGGTGACGGCTGGCAACATCAATTTCGATCGCGTTATCGCAACGCCCGACATGATGCCGCTGGTGGGTCGTCTGGGTAAGATCCTGGGCCCGCGCAACCTGATGCCGAACCCCAAGGTCGGCACCGTGACGCCCGACGTCGCCGGTGCGGTAAAGGCCGCCAAGGGTGGCGCTGTGGAGTATCGCGTCGAAAAGGCCGGCATCATCCACGCTGGCGTGGGCAAGGCCTCGTTTACCGAGCAGGCTCTGCTCGAAAACATCAAGGCCATCGCCGACGCGGTGCAGAAGTCCAAGCCGGCTGGCGCCAAGGGTACCTACATGAAGCGCGTCGCCGTGTCTTCGACCATGGGCCCCGGCGTGCATGTCGACCCCTCTTCGGTCAACGCGTAAGCGCTGACCAACCCCATTCGGGGCGGTTCGCCGCCCCGATATCCGGCCGCAAGGCCGGGTCAAGACCTGTCCGAGACTGCGTGGCGCGCCGCAAGGCACTTAATCCCGACAAGGGGCCAGCAATAGACGGGGTGAAGGCCGGTTTCCGCCGCAGGGCGGATGTCGGTTCGAACCAGGCCAGTTGCCGCCAAGGGGCATTTCGCCCTCCAGCGGTCAGCTCGGTTGACAGGCGTTAACCGCTGACCTCCGCCAAGGAGGGCAGCAATTGGCAAAAGCCGGGCACACTCTCGCCGGGCTCAATGTGGAGACTAGCAGTGGAAAGAGCGGAAAAGCGTGAAGTCGTCACGTCGCTCCAGGCCGCCTTGGCGGAAGCTGGATCGATCGTGGTCGCGCGCAATGCCGGCCTGACCGTTGCCGACCTGGAGACGCTGCGCAAGCAGATGAAGCAGGCCGGCGGCACGGTGAAGGTGGCAAAGAACCGCCTTGCCAAGCTCGCTCTGAAGGATACCGACAACGCGGACATTTCGGCCCTGTTTACCGGGCCGACCGTCCTCGCCTACGCCAAGGATCCCATGACCGCGCCGAAAGTCGCGGCCGCATTCGCTGACAAGAACCAGAAGTTTGAGGTTCTCGGCGGCGCCATGGGGAAGACCGGGCTCGACGCAGCAAACGTCAAGGCGTTGGCAACCATGCCCTCGCTCGACCAGCTCCGCGCTACCCTCGCCGGCATGCTCAAGCAGCCCGCGACCCGTATCGCATCGGTCGTGCAGGCCCCTGGTGCCCAGATTGCACGGGTTCTCGCCGCTTACGCGGACAAGAGCAACGCAGCATAGGCGCTTTATGAACGGGGCATCCCCCCACCCACAGTTCGAACTGAACAACTCAAAACTGAAAGTGAATCAAAATGGCTGATCTCGCCAAAATCGTTGAAGACCTGTCGGCTCTTACCGTCCTGGAAGCCTCCGAACTGTCCAAGATGCTCGAAGAAAAGTGGGGCGTTTCGGCCGCCGCTCCGGTGGCTGTTGCCGCCGCTGCCGGTGCCGCTCCGGCCGCCGCTGTCGAAGAGCAGACCGAATTCGACGTCGTCCTGACCTCGTTCGGCGAAAACAAGATCAACGTGATCAAGGAAGTCCGCGCCATCACCGGCCTGGGCCTGGGCGAAGCCAAGGCTCTGGTTGAAGGCGCTCCCAAGGTCGTCAAGGAAGCTGCCAGCAAGTCCGAAGCTGCCGACATCAAGGCAAAGCTCGAAGCCGCTGGCGCCAAGGTCGACCTGAAGTAAGGTCGCTTACGCTTTTCGGGCAGCGCCTCCGGGCGCTGCCCTATTCCTGTCGCAGTGTTGGCTATAGCGACAGCCGTCACCTTCAGCCGGTTGCATGGGCGGGGCAGGGCGGAACGTCAGAAGTTGCGGACTAAGGGGCGCCTCCCACTGCCCCGGACGAACACATTCACAAGGCAGATGTCCTGAGATCCGACGGCTGATAGTCGGGTCTTTGGCCATTTGCCTCCGAGACATTCGAGAGAAAGATAGGAGCGGGTATGGCTACCACGTTCAACGGCCGTCGTAAGGTACGCAAGTCCTTTGGGTCCATTCGCGAAGTCACGGAGATGCCTAATCTCATTGAGGTCCAGAAGGCCTCCTATGATGAGTTCCTCCTCGTGGACGAGCCCAAGGGCGGCCGCAAGGAAGAGGGACTCCAGGCTGTCTTCAAGTCGGTCTTCCCGATCACCGATTTTTCCAACACGGCATCCCTCGAATTCGTCAAGTACGAGTTCGAGCAGCCCAAGTACGACGTCGACGAGTGCCGTCAGCGCGATATGACCTTCGCCGCGCCGCTCAAGGTGACGCTGCGCCTGATCGTGTTCGAAGTCGACGAAGAGACCGGCGCCCGCTCGGTCAAGGACATCAAGGAGCAGGACGTCTATATGGGCGACATGCCCTTCATGACGTCGAACGGCACCTTCATCGTCAACGGTACCGAACGCGTCATCGTCTCGCAGATGCACCGCTCGCCGGGCGTGTTCTTCGACCACGACAAGGGCAAGACCCATTCGTCGGGCAAGCTGCTGTTCGCCGGCCGCATCATTCCCTATCGCGGCTCCTGGCTCGACATCGAGTTCGACGCCAAGGACATCGTCTATGCGCGCATCGATCGCCGCCGCAAGATTCCGGTGACCTCGCTGCTCAAGGCGCTCGGCATGGACGCCGAGGAAATCCTCGCGACCTATTACGACACGCTCACCTACGAAAAGACCAAGACCGGCTGGCGTCTGCCCTATAACTGGGAAAAGACCAAGAACTCCAAGCCGACCCACGACCTCATCGACGCCCAGACCGGCGATGTGGTGCACGAGGGCGGCAAGAAGCTCTCGGCCCGCCAGGCCAAAAAGCTCGCCGAAAACGGCGTGACCCATCTGGCTGCGGTCAACGAGGACCTCTACGGCACCTTCGTGGCCGAGGACCTGATCAACCTCAAGACCGGCGAAGTCTATGTCGAAGCCGGTGACGAGCTCGACGAAAAGACCCTCGCCAGGCTGCTCGACGCCGGCTTTGACGAGCTGCCGATCCTCGACATCGATCATGTCAGCGTCGGTGCCTATCTGCGCAACACGCTCGCCGTGGACAAGAACGAGTCGCGTGAAGACGCGCTGTTCGACATCTATCGCGTCATGCGCCCGGGCGAGCCGCCGACCGTCGAAACTGCCGAAGCCATGTTCAAGTCGCTGTTCTTTGACAGCGAGCGCTATGACCTGAGCGCCGTCGGCCGCGTCAAGATGAACATGCGTCTGGAAATCCAGGCCGAAGACACCGTCCGCACCCTCCGCAAGGAGGACATCGTCGAGGTGGTCCGTACGCTGGTCAACCTCCGCGACGGCCGCGGCGAGATCGACGACATCGACAACCTCGGCAACCGCCGGGTGCGTTCGGTCGGCGAACTGATGGAGAACCACTACCGCCTCGGTCTGCTCCGCATGGAGCGCGCCATCAAGGAACGCATGAGCTCGGTCGAGATCGACACGGTCATGCCGCAGGACCTGATCAACGCCAAGCCGGCAGCGGCCGCAGTGCGCGAGTTCTTCGGCTCGAGCCAGCTCAGCCAGTTCATGGATCAGACCAACCCGCTTTCCGAGATCACCCACAAGCGTCGTCTCTCGGCGCTTGGGCCTGGCGGTCTTACCCGTGAGCGCGCCGGTTTCGAAGTCCGTGACGTGCACACCACCCACTATGGCCGTATCTGCCCGATCGAGACCCCTGAAGGTCCCAACATCGGTCTGATCAACTCGCTGGCCACCTTCGCCCGCGTCAACAAGTACGGCTTCATCGAGACGCCCTACCGCAAGGTCGTGGACGGCAAGGTGACCGACGACGTGGTCTATCTCTCCGCCATGGAAGAGGCCAAGCACTACGTCGCCCAGGCCAATGCCGAGCTCAACGAGAAGGGCGAATTCGCGCACGAACTGATCGTTGCCCGCCACGCCGGCGACAACGGCCTGACCCCGCGCGACCTCGTCGACCTGATGGACGTCTCGCCCAAGCAGGTGGTCTCGGTCGCTGCGGCGCTGATCCCGTTCCTCGAGAACGACGACGCCAACCGCGCCCTCATGGGCTCGAACATGCAACGTCAGGCTGTGCCGCTGCTGCGGGCCGAAGCGCCGTTCGTGGGCACCGGCATGGAATCGGTGGTGGCCCGTGACTCCGGCGCCGCCATCGTTGCCAAGCGCAAGGGCATCGTCGACCAGGTGGACGCCACGCGTATCGTGATCCGCGCCACCGAAGAGACCGATGCCTCCAAGTCGGGCGTCGACATCTACAACCTGATGAAGTTCCAGCGCTCGAACCAGTCCACCTGCATCAACCAGCGTCCGCTGGTCGTTGTCGGTGACCATGTCGAGCAGGGCGACATCATCGCCGATGGTCCCTCGACCGAACTGGGCGATCTCGCGCTCGGCCGCAACGTGCTCGTCGCGTTCATGCCGTGGAATGGCTACAACTTCGAAGATTCCATCCTGCTGAGCGAAAAGATCGCCATGCAGGACGTCTTCACCTCGATCCATATCGAGGAATATGAAGTCATGGCCCGCGACACCAAGCTCGGCCCCGAGGAAATCACCCGCGACATTCCGAACGTTTCGGAAGAAGCGCTGAAAAACCTCGACGAAGCCGGTATCGTCCATATCGGTGCCGAAGTCGCCGCCGGCGACATCCTGGTGGGCAAGATCACCCCCAAGGGCGAAAGCCCGATGACGCCGGAAGAAAAGCTCCTGCGCGCCATCTTCGGTGAAAAGGCCTCCGACGTCCGCGACACCTCGCTCCGCGTGCCCCCGGGCGACGCCGGTACCGTGGTGGAAGTGCGGGTGTTCAACCGTCACGGCATCGACAAGGACGAGCGTGCCATGGCCATCGAGCGCGAGGAAATCGAGCGCTTGGCCAAGGACCGCGACGACGAGCAGTCGATCCTCGACCGCAACGTCTATGCGCGCCTCAAGGAAATGCTGTTCGGCAAGGCCGCGACCGCAGGTCCGAAGGGCTATGTCGTCGGCACCAAGCTCAATGACCAGATGTTCGAGGCCCAGCCGCGCGCCAAGTGGTGGCAGTTTGCCGTCGAGGACGACAAGGTCATGGCCGAGATGGAGGCGCTCCACGCCCAGTACGAGGAGAGCCGCCGCACGCTCGAACAGCGTTTCATCGACAAGGTCGACAAGCTGCAGCGCGGTGACGAACTGCCGCCGGGCGTGATGAAGATGGTCAAGGTCTTCGTCGCCACCAAGCGCAAGCTGCAGCCGGGCGACAAGATGGCCGGCCGGCACGGCAACAAGGGTGTGGTCTCGCGCATCGTTCCGCGTGAAGACATGCCCTATATGGAAGACGGTACCCCCGTCGACATCGTGCTCAATCCGCTCGGCGTGCCGTCGCGCATGAACGTGGGGCAGATCCTCGAAACCCATCTGGGTTGGGCCTGCGCCGGCGTCGGCAAGAAGATCAACGATCTGCTCAAGGTCTATCAGGCCAAGGGTGATCTCAAGCCGCTCAAGAAGGAGATCAACTCGATCTTCGAAGGCGACACCTCGATCACCGACCTCGATGACGACAGCATGGTCCGTCTCGGCGAGCACCTGTCCAAGGGCATCTCGATCGCGACGCCGGTCTTTGACGGCGCCAAGGATCACGACATTGTCGAGATGCTCAAGCGTGCCGGCCTGGATGCGTCTGGCCAGTCGACCGTCTATGACGGCCGCACCGGCGAGGCCTTCGACCGCAAGGTGACGGTTGGGTATATCTACATGCTCAAGCTGCACCACCTGGTCGACGACAAGATCCATGCGCGCTCGATCGGCCCGTACTCGCTCGTGACCCAGCAGCCGCTGGGTGGCAAGGCGCAGTTCGGCGGACAGCGTTTCGGCGAAATGGAAGTGTGGGCCCTCGAAGCCTATGGCGCGGCCTACACCCTCCAGGAAATGCTGACCATCAAGTCGGACGACGTGGCAGGCCGGACCAAGGTCTACGAAGCCATCGTGCGCGGCGACGATACTTTCGAAGCGGGCATTCCGGAGTCGTTCAACGTACTGGTCAAGGAAATCCGGTCTCTCGGCCTCAATGTCGAACTCGACATGGCTGATGGTACCGAACTTGCCCCGGGCGGACCGGCTGCGGACCAGCTCGCACCTCCTCAGAACGCGGCGGAATAAGGCTGCCGAGTTCTACCCCCCATTCATTCGGTTCGCTCCCGGCCCAGCCCGCCGGGAGCCACCGATAAGAGGAGTTACCTGATGAACACTCATCACCACGTCACGGACCCGTTCAACGCACAGGTCCCCGCCCAGATGTTCGATCAAATGAAGATCAACATCGCCAGCCCGGAAAAGATTCTGTCCTGGTCCTATGGCGAGATCAAAAAGCCCGAGACCATCAACTACCGGACCTTCAAGCCCGAGCGCGACGGCCTGTTCTGCGCCCGCATCTTTGGGCCCGTGAAGGACTACGAGTGCCTGTGCGGCAAGTACAAGCGCATGAAGTTCAAGGGCGTCATCTGCGAAAAGTGCGGCGTCGAAGTCACCCTCAGCCGCGTCCGTCGCGAGCGCATGGGCCATATCGAACTGGCCGCGCCCGTCGCCCATATCTGGTTCCTCAAGTCGCTGCCCTCGCGTATCGCGCTGCTGCTCGACATGACGCTCAAGGATATCGAGCGCATCCTCTATTTCGAGAACTACGTCGTTCTCGATCCGGGTCTGACCCCGTTCACCCTGCGTGAACTGATGACCGAGGAACAGTACCTGGACGCCCAGGACGAGTATGGTGCCGACAGCTTCACCGCCAAGATCGGCGCCGAAGCCATCCGCGACATCCTGCTCGCGCTCGACCTCGAGACCATTGCCGCGGACCTGCGCGTCGAAATCGCCGAGTCCACCACCGAGCTCAAGCCCAAGAAGCTGGCCAAGCGGCTCAAGATCGTCGAGCAGTTCATCGTCTCGGGCAACAAGCCCGAGTGGATGATCATGACCGTCATCCCGGTCATTCCGCCCGAACTGCGCCCGCTCGTCCCGCTGGACGGCGGCCGTTTCGCCACGTCCGACCTCAACGACCTCTATCGTCGCGTCATCAACCGCAACAACCGGTTGAAGCGTCTGATCGAGCTGCGGGCGCCCGACATCATCATCCGCAACGAAAAGCGCATGCTGCAGGAAGCTGTGGACGCGCTGTTCGACAACGGCCGTCGTGGCCGCACCATCACCGGTGCCAACAAGCGTCCGCTCAAGTCGCTCTCCGACATGCTCAAGGGCAAGCAGGGCCGGTTCCGCCAGAACCTGCTGGGCAAGCGCGTCGACTATTCGGGCCGTTCGGTGATCACCGTGGGTCCTGAGCTCAAGCTGCACCAGTGCGGCCTGCCCAAGAAGATGGCGCTCGAGCTGTTCAAGCCGTTCATCTACTCGCGCCTGGAAGCCAAGGGCTTCTCCTCGACGGTCAAGCAGGCCAAAAAGCTGGTCGAGAAGGAAAAGCCGGAAGTCTGGGATATCCTGGACGAGGTCATCCGCGAGCATCCGGTCCTGCTCAATCGTGCGCCGACCCTGCACCGTCTGGGCATCCAGGCCTTCGAGCCGCATCTGATCGAAGGCAAGGCCATCCAGCTGCATCCGCTCGTCTGCGCCGCCTTCAACGCCGACTTCGACGGCGACCAGATGGCTGTGCACGTGCCGCTCTCGCTCGAGGCGCAGCTCGAAGCCCGTGTGCTCATGATGTCGACCAACAACATCCTGCATCCGGCCAATGGTCAGCCGATCATCGTGCCCAGCCAGGACATCGTGCTCGGCCTCTATCACCTCACGCTCATGAACGAGAATGAGCCGGGGCAGGGCATGGCATTCGGCAACATGGGCGAGATCGAACACGCGCTCGCCAATCGCGTCGTCACCATGCACACCAAGATCAAGGCGCGCGTGCACTCGATGGGCCTGGACGGCAAGCTGTTCAGCGAAATCGTGGAAACCACGCCTGGTCGCTACATCCTGGGCCAGCTGCTGCCCAAGAACGCGGCTGTGCCCTATGGCACGGCCAACCAGCTGATGACCAAGAAGATGATCTCCAAGATGATCGACACGGTCTATCGCGCCTGCGGCCAGAAAGAGACGGTCATCTTCTGTGACCGGATCATGGATCTGGGCTTCAAGCACGCCGCCCGCGCCGGCATCTCGTTCGGCAAGGACGACATGGTCATCCCGGCCTCGAAGTACAAAATCGTCGAGGACACCCGCAAGCTGGTCGAGGAATTCGAGCAGCAGTACAATGACGGCCTGATCACCCAGGGCGAAAAGTACAACAAGGTCGTCGACGCCTGGGCCAAGTGCGGTGACAAGGTTGCCGAAGAGATGATGAAGGGCATTGCTGCCATTCAGATCGACAAGGAAACCGGTCGCCAGAAGCCGATCAACTCGGTCTACATGATGAGCCATTCTGGTGCCCGCGGTTCGCCGGCCCAGATGAAGCAGCTTGCCGGTATGCGCGGCCTGATGGCGCGTCCGGACGGCTCGATCATCGAGACCCCGATCACGGCCAACTTCAAGGAAGGCCTGAACGTTCTCGAGTACTTCAACTCGACCCACGGTGCCCGTAAGGGCCTGGCCGATACCGCGCTCAAGACGGCGAACTCGGGTTACCTGACGCGTCGTCTGGTCGACGTGGCGCAGGACTCGATCATCACCGAGATCGACTGCGGCACCGATGCAGGCCTCACCATGGAGCCGATCATCGATGCGGGCCAGATCGTGGCCTCCATCGGCCAGCGCGTGCTGGGCCGTACGGCTGCCGAGGACATCAACCATCCCGAGACCGGCGAACTGATCGCCGCCAAGGGTGCCTTGCTGACCGAAAAGGACGTCGACCTTATCGAGGCCGCCAAGATCCAGTCGATCAAGATCCGCTCGCCGCTGACCTGCGCTCTGCGTCAGGGCTGCTGCGCCGCCTGCTACGGCCGTGACCTTGCCCGGGGTACCCCGGTCAATATCGGCGAAGCCGTGGGCGTCATCGCCGCCCAGTCGATCGGTGAACCCGGTACCCAGCTCACCATGCGTACGTTCCACATCGGTGGCACGGCGCAGGTGGTCGATACCTCGTTCCTGGAAGCCGGTGCGGAGGGCAAGATCGCCATCCGCAACTCCAACGTCGCCAAGCTGGCCGACGGCAAGCTGGTGGTCATGGCCCGCAACGTCTCGCTCGCCATCCTCGACAACGAGGGCAAGGAGCGCTCGACGCACCGCGTGACCTACGGCTCCAAGCTGTTGATCAAGGAAGGCGACGAGGTCCGTCGTGGCCAGCGTATCGCCGAATGGGATCCCTATACCCGTCCCATCCTGGCCGAAGTCGATGGCGAAGTGGCCTTCGAGGATCTGGTCGACGGCTCGTCCGTGGCGGAAAACACCGACGAAACCACGGGCTTTACCAAGCGCGTCGTCACCGACTGGCGGACCAGCCAGCGCGGCGACGGCCTGCGGCCGGCCATTGCCATCACCCGCGGCGGTTCGGTCGCCAAGGTGGAGCGTGGCGGCGAAGCCCGTTACCTGCTCTCGGTGGACGCGGTCATCGCGGTCGAACCCGGCGAGAAGGTTGCGCCCGGCGACGTGCTGGCGCGTATCCCGCTCGAAAGCGCCAAGACCAAGGACATCACCGGCGGTCTGCCGCGGGTGGCCGAACTGTTCGAGGCGCGTCGTCCCAAGGATCACGCCATCATTGCCGAGATCGACGGAACGATCAAATTCGGCCGTGACTACAAGAACAAGCGCCGCATCATCATCGAGCCCGATGAGGATGGCGCCGAGCCGGTCGAGTACCTGATCCCGAAGGGCAAGCCGTTCCATCTGCAGGAAGGCGACACCATCGAGAAGGGCGAGTACATCCTCGACGGCAACCCGGCACCGCACGACATTCTGGCCATCAAGGGCGTCGAGGAGCTGGCACGCTACCTCGTCAACGAGATCCAGGAAGTCTACCGCCTGCAGGGCGTGTTGATTAACGACAAGCACATCGAGGTGATCGTTCGCCAGATGCTGCAGAAGGTCGAGATCACCGTGCCCGGCGACAGCGGCATGCTCAAGGACGAGCAGCTCGATCGTCTCGACTTCGACGAGCTCAACGACCAGCTGGTCGCCGACGGCAAGAAGCCGGCGGAAGCCGTCCCGGTGCTGCTGGGCATCACCAAGGCGTCGCTGCAGACCCGCAGCTTCGTCTCGGCCGCCTCGTTCCAGGAAACCACCCGCGTGCTCACCGAAGCTGCCGTGTCCGGCAAGGCCGACCTTCTCGAAGGCCTCAAGGAAAACGTCATCGTCGGCCGCCTCATCCCGGCGGGCACCGGCGCAGGCATCTCTTCGGCCAAGCTCATCGCCACCAAGCGCGACGATCTGATCCTCGAAGAGCGCCGCCGCCAGGCCTCGACCGCGGCCATCGCCGCGCCGCAGCCGACCCCGGTCGAACCGGCCGAGTAAGCGCACTGCCAGACGAGACTGCGAAGGGGCCCCATGCGGGCCCCTTCTTTTTGTCTATTGCGCCCGTCACGTCGCCGTCACAGACACCGACCAAGACGGACGCGGAACCTGAGGAGACCGGCGATGGGCATATCCACCTGGGCGGCTGTGGACGACTATCTGGACGGCAAGCTCCTCGGGGCGGACCCGGTGCAGCACGAAACCCTTCGCCATAATGCCGCCAGCGCTCTGCCGGCCATCGATGTGTCGGCGCTGCAGGGCAAGATGCTCAACCTCTTGGCCAGAATGTGCGGCGCCCGCAGCATTCTCGAAATCGGCACGCTGGGGGGCTATTCCACCATCTGGCTGGCGCGGGCGCTGCCGACCGATGGCCGGCTCGTCACCCTCGAATTCGACCCGCACCACGCGCAGACCGCCCGCGAAAACATCGCACGGGCAGGCTTCTCGGCGCAGGTCGAGCTCCGCGTTAGCGCCGCGGCCGAAACCCTGCCGGTGCTGGCCGAGGAAGGGGCAGGGCCCTTCGACTTCATCTTCATCGACGCAGACAAGCCCAGCAATCCGATCTATCTCGACTGGGCCGTCCGGCTCTCTCGTCCCGGGAGCGTCGTGGTGCTCGACAATGTGGTGCGCGACGGCGGCGTGCTCGATGCGCAAAGCCCCGATCCCCGCATCCAGGGCACCCGCGCCGGCTTCGACCTCCTGGCCGCCGACCCGCGCTTTGACGCCACCGCCGTCCAGACGGTCGGCGCCAAGGGCTATGACGGCTTCGTGCTGGCGATCATCCGCTGACATTGCCAGGGACGACTGCCGGTCGCCCCCTCAGGCTCGAAACGCCGGCCGGTCAGCGCTCGAAACCGATATAGTCGGCATATTGCTCGAGGATCAGGCTCCAGACCGCAAAGGTCGAATCGAGGTTCTTCTGCGAGATGCCGTATTCGAGGTTCACGTCGAACTCGATCACCGCGTCCAGGTCCGAGTCGAGATAGGCCTTGCCAAAGCGTTTGTCGCGATTCCAGGCGTTGATGGCGTCCATTGTCGGCTTGTTGTCGAGGAAGCCGGCATAGAAGTTGAGGTCCTCGCAATTGGCATTGTCGGTACAGTTGCGCAGGAACAGGTAGTAGGAGACGCCCTCGATCTTGCCCGAGATCATCGGGTCGCCATTGGTGGCCGTCTCCATGGTCACCGAGCCATAGCCGCGCGCGACATTGGCGATATCGTCGACATTGGTGCCGTCCACCAGCGTCTGCCCCAGGGCCGCGCTTGCGCCCCCGGCGATCACCGCCGCAGCCAGGATTGCCCTGATGATCATGGAATTCTCCTTCTCGGGAGGCGGGCGTGCTGTCTGCGCCACTGCTCCCGGTATGCCCCCGTGCTGGAACCAGATCGTACACGTTTCGCTCTTGCGGGCAACGACCTCGCGCGCCGATCCGCAGAGGGTGGGGCCTCGCCAACTCGACCCATGTGCAAAGGGCAGGGCGGACCTGCTGAGACCCCATTTGCCCCCTTGACGCGGCAAGGCCCTGAAAATCGGGCCGTCAGCGGCATTTTTCCGCGCAAAGAATCCTTGACGGGGGGACTCAGGGAACGTAAAGAGGCACCACCTTAACAGTCGGTCGTGAGTTTCACACGGGTATCTGCCACCTAGCGCGGGCATCCAGGAACCTCAAACACACTGCTAAAGGCAAGAAGACGTAGCAAATCTTTGTGCGCATGAACGCCCGCTTTCCGGCTGGTGGTCCGCTGCATTCAAAGGCGCCGCTAGCCCGATAGGGGTTCAGCGTGCGCCGTTTTGGTTTGTTGCATCTTTCGCAAGAACGAATTTCGGACGGATGGAAAGAGCGCAATGCCGACCATTAATCAGTTGATCCGCAAGCCCCGGGTTTCCAAACCCAAGCGGAACAAGGTCCCGGCGATGGAAGCAAACCCGCAGAAGCGCGGCGTTTGCTCCCGAGTCTACACGACGACCCCCAAGAAGCCGAACTCGGCACTCCGCAAGGTGGCCAAGGTCCGTCTGACCAATACGCGCGAAGTTATTTCGTACATCCCCGGCGAAGGCCATAACCTGCAGGAACACTCGGTTGTTCTCATCCGTGGCGGCCGCGTTCGCGACCTTCCCGGTGTGCGCTACCACGTGCTGCGCGGCGTTCTCGACACCCAGTCGGTGAAGGATCGCAAGCAGCGCCGTTCGAAGTACGGCGCGAAGCGGCCGAAGTAAGGAGAGCTTAGATGTCCCGTCGTCACCGCGCCGAAAAGCGTGAAGTCATTCCTGATCCCAAGTTCGGCGATGTCGTCGTCAGCAAGTTCATGAACTCGCTCATGGAAGACGGCAAAAAGTCGGCCGCCGAGTCCATCGTCTACGGCGCCTTCGATATCGTGCAGTCCAAGACCAAGCAGGACCCGATCACCGTGTTCCACACGGCGCTCGACAATGTCCGCCCGGCCGTCGAAGTGCGTTCGCGCCGCGTCGGTGGTGCCACCTACCAGGTGCCGGTCGAAGTCCGCACCGATCGTCAGCAGGCTCTGGCCATCCGCTGGCTCATCGAATCTGCCCGCAAGCGTGGTGAGCACACCATGCGCGAGCGTCTGTCGGGTGAACTGATGGATGCGCTGAATGGCCGTGGCCAGGCCGTCAAGAAACGTGAAGACACGCATCGTATGGCTGACGCCAACCGTGCCTTCTCGCACTACCGCTGGTAATCGGAAGGCAGGACGAGAATGGCTCGCGAATATTCGATCAAACATTACCGCAATTTCGGCATCATGGCCCACATCGATGCCGGCAAGACCACGACCACCGAGCGTGTGCTCTACTACACGGGTAAGAGCCACAAGATCGGCGAAGTGCATGATGGCGCTGCCACCATGGACTGGATGGAGCAGGAGCAGGAACGCGGCATCACGATCACGTCGGCCGCGACCACCACGTTCTGGAAAGATCGTGACGGCGTCCAGCACCGCTTCAACATCATCGACACCCCCGGCCACGTGGACTTCACCATCGAAGTCGAGCGTTCGCTCCGCGTCCTCGACGGCGCCATCGCGCTGCTCGACGGCAACCAGGGCGTCGAACCGCAGACCGAGACCGTCTGGCGCCAGGCCGACAAGTACAACGTGCCGCGTCTGATCTTCGTCAACAAGATGGACAAGATCGGTGCCGATTTCTACTTCTGCCTCGATACCCTCGACAAGCGTCTGGGCATCAAGCCGGTCGTGATGCAGCTGCCGATCGGCGCCGAGAACGATTTCCGCGGCGTCATCGACCTGATCGAGATGAACGCGCTGATCTGGCGCAATGAAGAGCTCGGCGCCCAGTGGGACGTCGTGGAAATCCCGGCCGACCTCAAGGATCGTGCCGTCGAGTTCCGCGAGAAGCTGGTCGAGACCGCCGTCGAAATGGACGATGCGGCCACCGAAGCTTACCTCAACGGCGAAATGCCGACCAACGAGACGCTCCGCAAGCTGATCCGCAAGGGCACCTGCGAAGTGAAGCTCTACCCCGTGTTCTGTGGCTCTGCCTTCAAGAACAAGGGCGTCCAGCCGCTCCTCGACGGCGTCATCGACTTCCTGCCCTCGCCGATCGACATTCCGGCGATCAAGGGCATCGACGTCAAGACCGAGACCGAGACCGAGCGTCATGCTTCGGATGAAGAGCCGCTCTCGATGCTGGCCTTCAAGATCGCCAACGACCCGCACATGGGCTCGCTGACCTTCTGCCGCATCTATTCGGGTCACCTCGAAGCCGGTGCGATGCTCGAGAACACGGTCAAGGAAAAGCGCGAACGCGTTGGCCGCATGTTCCAGATGCACGCCAACTCGCGCGAGCAGATCAACGAAGCCTATGCCGGCGACATCGTCGCCATCGTGGGCCTCAAGGACACCACCACGGGCGACACGCTTTCCGATCCCAACAACAAGGTGATCCTGGAACGCATGGAATTCCCCGAGCCGGTGATCGACATCGCCGTGGAGCCCAAGTCCAAGGCCGACCAGGAAAAGATGGGCCTCGCGCTCGCTCGCCTCGCTGCCGAGGACCCGAGCTTCCGCGTCAAGACCGACGAAGAGTCCGGCCAGACCATCATTTCGGGCATGGGCGAACTCCATCTCGACATTCTCGTTGACCGCATGCGTCGCGAGTTCAAGGTGGAAGCCAATATCGGTGCGCCCCAGGTGGCCTACCGCGAGGCGATCACCCGTCGCGTCGAGCACGACTATACGCACAAGAAGCAGTCCGGCGGTTCGGGCCAGTTCGCCCGCATCAAGTTCGTCATCGAACCCAACGAGGCCGGTACCGGTTTCGTGTTCGAGTCGGCCGTGGTCGGCGGCAACGTGCCCAAGGAATACGTTCCGGGCGTGCAGAAGGGTGTGGCTTCGGTCATGGGTTCGGGTCCGATCATCGGCTTCCCGATCGTGGACGTGAAGTTCATCCTCACTGACGGCGCCTATCACGACGTCGACTCCTCGGTTCTCGCCTTCGAAATCGCCGGCCGTGCGGGTTTCCGCGAAGCCATCGAAAAGGCCGCTCCGAAGATCCTCGAGCCGATCATGCGGGTGGAAGTTCTCACCCCGGAAGACTATGTCGGCGACGTTATCGGCGACCTCAACTCCCGCCGCGGTCAGATCCGCGGCACCGAAGCCCGCGGTATTGCGCAGGTTATCGACGCCATGGTGCCGTTGGCCAACATGTTTGGCTACGTGAACTCGCTCCGCTCGATGAGCCAGGGGCGCGCTCAGTACACCATGACTTTCGACCACTACGAGCAGGTTCCGCAGGCGGTCGCGACTGAAGTCCAGGCCAAGTACGCCTGATCGATAAAACTAGACAGATAGTCGGCTCCACGGCTGACGAATACGGAGAAAAGTGATGGCTAAGGAAAAGTTTTCCCGCAATAAGCCGCATTGCAACATCGGCACCATCGGTCACGTCGATCACGGCAAGACCTCGCTGACGGCTGCGATCACCAAGGTGTTGGCTGAAACTGGTGGTGCGACCTTCAAGGCGTACGATCAGATCGACGCTGCGCCCGAAGAGAAGGCCCGCGGTATCACCATCAACACCGCTCACGTCGAGTACGAGACCTCCAAGCGTCACTACGCTCACGTCGACTGCCCCGGCCACGCCGACTATGTGAAGAACATGATCACCGGTGCCGCCCAGATGGATGGCGCGATCCTGGTCGTGTCGGCTGCCGACGGCCCGATGCCGCAGACCCGTGAGCACATCCTGCTCGCTCGTCAGGTCGGCGTGCCCGCCCTGGTCGTGTTCCTGAACAAGTGCGACATGGTCGACGATCCGGAACTGCTCGAGCTCGTCGAGCTCGAAGTCCGCGAGCTGCTGTCGTCCTACGAATTCCCGGGCGACGACATCCCGGTTGTGAAGGGTTCGGCTACCGAAGCCCTCAACAACGGCGATGCCAAGCTGGGCCATGACGCCATCCTCGAACTGATGGCCAAGGTCGACGAGTACATCCCGCAGCCGGAGCGTCCGGTTGACCTGCCGTTCCTGATGCCGATCGAAGACGTGTTCTCGATCTCGGGTCGCGGCACCGTGGTCACCGGTCGTGTCGAGCGCGGTATCGTTAAGGTCGGCGAAGAAGTCGAAATCGTCGGCATCAAGGCGACCCAGAAGACCACCGTCACCGGCGTCGAAATGTTCCGTAAGCTGCTCGATCAGGGCCAGGCCGGCGACAATATCGGTGCGCTCATCCGTGGTATCGACCGTACGCAGGTCGAGCGCGGCCAGGTTCTCTGCAAGCCCGGTTCGGTTGCTCCGCACACCGAATTCGTCGCCGAAGCCTACATCCTGACCAAGGAAGAGGGTGGCCGTCACACGCCGTTCTTTGCCAACTACCGTCCGCAGTTCTACTTCCGCACCACCGACGTGACCGGTGTGGTCACCCTGCCGGAAGGCACGGAAATGGTGATGCCGGGCGACAATGTGAACATCAACGTTCAGCTCATCGTGCCGATCGCGATGGAAGAAAAGCTGCGCTTCGCAATCCGTGAAGGTGGCCGTACCGTCGGCGCCGGCGTGGTCGCAAAGATCCTGAAGTAATCCGGGGTACCGGGGCGCGGCGCGCTGCAAGAGTGCGCCGCGATCCATTTTTCGCTAGGAAAACAAGATGAACGGTCAAAACATTCGCATCCGGCTCAAGGCGTTTGACCACCGTGTTCTCGATACCTCGACCCGCGAAATCGTCAACACGGCGAAGCGCACGGGTGCGCAGGTTCGTGGGCCGATCCCGCTGCCGACGCGAATTGAGAAGTTTACGGTGAACCGCTCGCCGCACATCGACAAGAAGTCGCGCGAGCAGTTCGAGATCCGGACCCACAAGCGTCTCCTGGACATCGTGGATCCCACGCCGCAGACGGTTGACGCACTGATGAAGCTTGATCTCGCCGCCGGCGTCGACGTCGAAATCAAGCTGTAACGAAGAGTTTTCGCGCTGATCAGCAAAAGGGTCCTCTTGAAACAATGACCCGGTCACGCGCCAAAGAGAAAAGGTAACAAACCGATGCGTTCTGGTTTGATCGCACAGAAGCTGGGCATGACCCGGATTTTCACGGAGGACGGTAACCACGTCCCGGTGACGGTCCTGGGCCTGCAGAACTGCCAGGTGGTAGGTCAGCGCACTCAGGAGAAGGATGGCTACACCGCCCTCCAGCTCGGCGCCGGCACCGTCAAGGCAAAGAACACGACCAAGGCGGAGCGCGGCCAGTTTGCCGTGGCCAAGGTCGAGCCCAAGCGTCAGGTAACAGAGTTTCGTGTCGATCCTGCGAACCTCATCGAAGTCGGCGCCACGATGCAGGCCGACCACTTCGTCGAGGGTCAGCTGGTCGATGTGACCGGAACCTCGATCGGTAAAGGCTTTGCCGGCGGCATGAAGCGCTGGAATTTCGGCGGTCTGCGTGCCTCGCACGGCGTGTCCGTGTCGCACCGTTCGCACGGTTCTACCGGCCAGCGTCAGGACCCCGGCAAGGTGTTCAAAGGCAAGAAGATGGCCGGCCACATGGGCGACCGTCGCGTAACCACCCAGAATCTGCGAGTTGTGCGCACCGATGTGGAGCGCGGGCTCATCATGATCGAGGGTGCGGTCCCGGGCTCCAAGGGCGGCTGGATCATGATCAAGGATGCCGTCAAGAAGCCGGCTCCGAAGGGTGCGCAGACTCCGGGCTCGTTCAAGCCCGCAGCCGCTGGGGAGACGAATTGATGGAACTCCAGATCACCTCACTGGACGGCGTTGCCGGCGGCTCGGTCACTTTGAAGGACGACATCTTCGGTCTCGAAGTGCGTGCCGACATTCTCCACCGCATGGTGCGTTATCAGCAGCTCAAGGCGATGTCCGGCACGCATGACGTGAAGAACCGCTCCGAGGGCGTGCGGACGGGCAAGAAGTTCGTCAAGCAGAAGGGTTCGGGCGGCGCCCGTCACGGCGATCGCAAGGCGCCGCAGTTCCGTGGTGGTGGCCGTGCATTCGGTCCGACGCCGCGCAGCCACGCCATCGACCTGCCCAAGAAGGTCCGCGCCCTGGCGCTCAAGCATGCGCTTTCGGCCAAGGCCAAGGCCGGCGAGATCACCGTGGTGGACACGCTGGCCACCAAGGAAGCCAAGACTGCGGCGCTGCGCGCTCAGTTCGGCAAGCTCGACTGGACCAACGCGCTCATCATTGATGGCGCCGAGGTCGACCAGAAGTTCGCCCTCGCGGCGCGCAACATCCCGCAGATCGATGTTCTGCCGGTGCAGGGGATCAATGTCGTCGACATTCTCCGTCGCCAGCGTCTCGTTCTGACCAAGGCAGCGCTCGACGCGCTGGAGGCACGGTTCGCATGAGCAAGCTCCGTCACTACGACGTCATCCGCAATCCTGTCGTGACTGAAAAGTCGACGATGGCATCCGAGCACGGCCAGGTCGTGTTCGATGTAGCGATCGATGCCACCAAGCCCGAGATCAAGGCCGCCGTCGAGGCGCTGTTCTCGGTCAAGGTCAAGGCGGTCAACACCTCGATCCGCAAGGGCAAGGTGAAGCGCTTCCGTCAGGAACTTGGCACCCGCAAGGACGTCAAGAAGGCAGTTGTAACCCTGGTCGATGGCCAGTCGATCGACATTTCGACCGGCATCTAAGGGGAGAGAGAACAATGGGTCTTAAAACTTACAATCCGACCTCTCCTGGCCGCCGCCAGCTCATCACGACCGATCGGTCGGAGCTGTGGAACGGCGCCCCGGTGAAGGCTCTTACCGTTGGTCTGAGCTCGAAGGGTGGCCGCAACAATGCCGGCCGCATCACGGCCTACCATCGTGGCGGCGGGCACAAGCGCTCGTACCGCATGGTCGACTTCAAGCGCGTCAAGTTCGACGTCGTCGGCACGGTAGAGCGCCTCGAGTACGATCCCAACCGCACGGCCTGGATCGCCCTGGTCAACTACGAAGATGGCGAGCAGGCCTATATCGTTGCGCCGCAGCGTCTGAGTGCTGGCGACAAGGTCATCTCGTCGATGAACACCGTCGACGTGAAGCCGGGCAATGCCATGCCGCTCGAGCGCATGCCGGTCGGCACCATCGTGCACAATGTCGAGATGAAGCCCCGCAAGGGCGGTCAGATCGCCCGCTCCGCCGGCACCTATGCCCAGTACGTGGGTCGCGACTCCGGTTGGGCGATCCTTCGCCTCAACTCGGGCGAGCAGCGCCGCGTGCACGGCACCTGCCTGGCCACGGTTGGCGCCGTGTCCAACCAGGACCATGCCAACACCTCGATCGGCAAGGCCGGTCGCAGCCGCTGGCTGGGCCGCAAGCCGGTCAACCGCGGTGTGACCATGAACCCGGTCGATCACCCGCATGGCGGCGGCGAAGGCCGTACCTCCGGTGGCCGTCACCCGGTCAGCCCGTGGGGCAAGCCGACCAAGGGTAAGAGGACACGCAGCAATAAGTCGACGGACAAGTTCATCGTTCGTTCGCGTCACGTGAAGAAGGGCCGCTAAGCCATGACTCGCTCAGTTTGGAAGGGTCCGTTCGTCGACGGTTATCTGCTCAAGAAGGCAGACAAGTCGCGTGAGAGCGGCCGCAACGAAGTCATCAAGATCTGGAGCCGTCGCTCGACGATCCTGCCGCAGTTCGTGGGTCTGACCTTCGGCGTCCACAACGGCCACAAGCACGTGCCGGTGGCGGTCAACGAAGACATGATTGGCCACAAGTTCGGCGAGTTCGCTCCGAGCCGGACCTACTACGGTCACTCGGCCGACAAGAAGGCCAAGAGGAAGTAAAAGATGGGCAAGCCGAAAACTCCGCGCGCTCTCAAGGACAATGAGGCCAAGGCCGTGCTCCGCATGCTTCGCGGGTCGGGCCAGAAGCTCAACCTCGTGGCCGCCTTGATCCGTGGCAAGAAGGTCGACAAGGCGCTCGCCGAGCTCGAATTCTCGCGCAAGCGTATTGCTGGCGCGGTCAAGAAGACGCTCGAAAGCGCTATCGCCAATGCCGAGAACAACCATGGTCTCGACACCGACACGCTCGTCGTTGCCGAAGCCTATGTCGGTGACAGCCTGGTGATGAAGCGCTTCATGGCTCGCGGTCGCGGCAAGTCTGCCCGCGTCGAGAAGCCTTTTTCGAACCTCACCATCGTGGTTCGCCAAGTTGAGGAGACCGCATAATGGGTCAGAAGATCAACCCGATCGGTCTGCGCCTCGGCATCAACCGCACCTGGGACTCGCGTTGGTACGCCAACAAGGGTGAGTACGGTTCGCTGCTGCAGGAAGATCTGAAGATCCGCGAGACGCTGCTCGAGGATCTCAAGCAGGCCGCGGTCTCCAAGATCGTCATCGAGCGTCCGCACCGCAAGTGCCGCGTGTCGATCCACACCGCCCGTCCGGGCATCGTGATCGGCAAGAAGGGCGCGGACATCGATAAGATCCGCGCCAAGGTCAAGAAGTTCACCGACAGCGAAGTGCACATCAACATTGTTGAAGTGCGCAAGCCGGAAACTGATGCGGCTCTGGTCGCCCAGGGCATCGCGCAGCAGCTCGAGCGCCGCGTCGCTTTCCGTCGTGCCATGAAGCGCGCCGTGCAGACGGCGATCCGCATGGGCGCCGGCGGTATCCGCGTCAACGTTGGTGGTCGCCTCGGCGGCGCCGACATCGCCCGGACCGAATGGTACCGTGAAGGCCGCGTGCCGCTGCATACGCTGCGTGCGGACATCGACTACGGCACCGCCGAAGCCAAGACCACCTATGGCATCATCGGCATCAAGGTCTGGATCTTCAAGGGCGAAGTCCTTGAGCACGATCCCTCGGCACACGAGCGCCGCGCCACCGAAGGCGGCGAGGGTGCAGGCCAGGGCCAGCGCCGCGAGCGCTCGGATCGCGAGGATCGTCGTGACGATCGCCGCGATCGCGCGAACTGAGAAGGCATCGGATAAATGCTGCAACCAAAACGTACTAAGTTCCGCAAGGCGCACAAGGGCCGCATCCATGGCAATGCCAAGGGCGGTACCAACCTGGACTTCGGCCAGTATGGCCTGAAGGCTCAGGAGCCCGAGCGCGTCACCGCCCGGCAGATCGAAGCGGCCCGCCGCGCGATCACCCGTGAGATGAAGCGCGCCGGTCGCGTCTGGATCCGCATCTTCCCGGACCTGCCGGTTTCCAAGAAGCCGACCGAAGTCCGCATGGGTAAGGGCAAGGGTTCGGTGGAATACTGGACGGCGCGCGTCAAGCCGGGCCGCATCCTGTTCGAAATCGACGGCGTCCCCGAGGACGTTGCCAAGGAAGCCCTGCGCCTCGGCGCCATGAAGCTTCCCATCATCACGCGGGTTGTCACCCGCATTGCGGACTGAGAACCATGGCAGCCAAGACCAAGAAATCCGTGGCCAAGGCCGGTGGCGACAAGGTCGCCAAGCACGCCGACCTGCGTGCCAAGACCCCTGACGAGCTGAAGGATCAGCTCGTCGGCCTCAAGAAAGAACAGTTCAACCTGCGGTTCCAGCGCGCTACCCAGCAGCTCGAAGCCCCCGCTCAGATCCGGAAGGTCCGCCGCGATATCGCGCGGGTCAAGACGATCCTGGGCGAGAAGTCCGCAGCAAAGTAAGGAGACAAGATGCCCAAGCGCCAGTTGCAGGGGACGGTGGTCTCCGACACGAACGAAAAGACCGTCGTGGTGCGCGTTGATCGCGCATTCACCCACCCGGTGATGAAAAAGACCGTGCGCCGGTCCAAGAAGTACCATGCCCACGACGAGGCCAATGCGGCCAAAGTCGGGGACACGGTGTGGATCGAGGAATGCGCGCCGATCAGCAAGAACAAGCGTTGGACGCTCGTCTCCCACGCGTAACTTCGGATTTACGGCTCGCCCGCTATTAGGCAGGCCGCAGGAAACAAAGAAGGCATCAAGCCATGATTCAGATGCAGTCAAATCTCGACGTCGCGGATAATTCCGGCGCGCGTCGTGTCATGTGCATCAAGGTGCTGGGCGGTTCGCATCGCAAGTACGCATCGGTCGGCGACATCATCGTCGTGTCGGTCAAGGATGCCATTCCGCGCGGTCGTGTGAAGAAGGGCCAGGTCATGAAGGCCGTGGTCGTCCGGACCGCGTTCCCCGTGCGCCGCCAGGACGGCACGATCATCCGCTTTGATCGCAACGCCGCCGTGCTGATCAACAACCAGTCCGAGCCGATCGGTACCCGTATCTTCGGGCCCGTGCCGCGCGAACTGCGTTCCAAGAACCACATGAAGATTATCTCGCTTGCGCCGGAGGTGCTGTAATGGCTGCCAAGATCAAAAAGGGCGACAAGGTCGTCATCCTGGCCGGTCGTGACAAGGGCAAGACGGGCGAAGTGCTTCAGGTGATCCCGGAAGAGTCCCGTGCCATCGTGCAGGGGATCAATCTGGTCCGCCGCCACACCAAGCAGACGGCGTCGCAGGAGTCCGGCATTTTCACCAAGCCGGCCCCGATCCATCTGTCCAACGTCGCAGTTGCCGACGCCAACGGAAAGCCGACCCGCGTCGGTTTCCAGATCAAAGACGGCGTGAAGTCGCGCGTCGCAAAATCGACCGGAGATGCCATCGATGGCTGAGACCCTCTACGTCCCGCGCCTTCGTACCCAGTATGACGAGCAGATCACCAAGGGTCTGACCGAGCAGTTCGGGTACAAGAACGTCATGCAGCTGCCCAAGCTCGACAAGATCGTGCTCAACATGGGCGTCGGCGAAGCCGTCAACGACACCAAGAAGGTGCGCGCTGCTGCGGCCGATCTCGAAAAGATCGCCGGCCAGAAGCCCGTCATCACTCATGCCCGCAAGTCGATCGCCGGCTTCAAGGTGCGTGAAGACATGCCGCTCGGCGTCAAGGTGACGCTGCGCAAGGCCCGCATGTATGAGTTCCTGGACCGCCTGGTGAACATTGCTTTGCCGCGCGTTCGCGACTTCCGTGGCCTGAACCCGAATTCGTTCGATGGCCGTGGCAACTATGCCATGGGCATCAAGGAACACATCATTTTCCCGGAAATCGCCTACGACCAGATCGACCAGGTCTGGGGCATGGACATCGTCGTCTGCACCACTGCCAAGACCGACGACGAGGCCCGGGCGCTCCTGAAGGCATTCAATTTCCCCTTCCGGCAGTAGCGGAAGAGAGAAGGAAGAGACATGGCAAAGACCAGCTCAATCGAAAAGAACAACCGCCGCAAGAAGATGGCCAAGCAGTTCGGCGCCAAGCGCGCAGCCCTCAAGGCCCTTGCGATGGACCAGAAGCTGTCGCTGGAAGAGCGCTTCGCCGCCCAGCTCAAGCTTGCTGCCCTGCCGCGGAATTCTGCGCCGAACCGCGTCCGCAACCGTTGCGAAGTGTCTGGCCGTCCGCGTGCCTACTATCGCAAGCTCAAGATGAGCCGTATCGCGCTTCGTGAACTTGGCAATCTCGGGCAGGTCCCGGGCATGGTCAAGTCGAGCTGGTAAGGAGAAGAGAGAATGGCCCTTACTGATCCGCTTGGGGATATGCTGACCCGCATTCGAAACGCGCAGATGCGCCGCCGGGACGTCGTCATGACGCCGGCGTCGACGCTCCGCGGCCGTGTGCTGGACGTCCTCCAGTCTGAAGGTTTCATCCGCGGCTACACCGAGCAGAAGCTCGACAATGGTGTCGCCGAGTTTGCGATCGAACTGAAGTATTCCGAGAACATCCCCGTCATCCGGACCATCGAGCGTGTCTCGCGTCCCGGCCGCCGGGTCTATGCCTCGGTCAAGAATATCCCGTCGGTTGCCAATGGCCTGGGCGTGTCGATCATGTCGACGCCCAAGGGCGTGATGGCCGATCATGAAGCAAAGTCCCAGAATCTGGGTGGTGAGGTACTCTGCCGCGTCTTCTAGTGAAGGCGGGGTAAGACGATGACTCCAAAGGAAGAATAGTATGTCTCGTACAGGCAAGAAGCCGATTGCTCCGGTGAGCGGCGTCACCATCGCGATCAACGACCGTCAGGTGTCCGTCAAGGGTCCCAAGGGCGAACAGTCGATGACGCTGATGGATATCGTCAACGTCAAGCAGACCAATGACGGCCTCGTCGTTGAGCCGACCAATGACACCCAGGAAGCACGCGCTGCCTGGGGCACGACCCGCGCGCTGATCAACAACATGGTCGTCGGCGTCAAGGACGGCTTCGAAAAGAAGCTGCAGATCCTGGGCGTCGGTTACCGTGCTGCCATGCAGGGCAAGGATCTCAAGCTCTCGCTCGGCTTTAGCCATGAAGTGGTGTACGAGACGCCCAAGGGGATCACTATCGCGACCCCGACGCAGACCGAGGTGACCATCTCGGGTGCGGACAAGCAGCAGGTCGGCCAGGTTGCGGCCAATATCCGCGCCTACCGCAAGCCCGAGCCCTACAAGGGCAAAGGCGTCCGTTATGTGGGTGAATACATCGCCCGCAAAGAAGGCAAGAAGAAGTAAGGAGCCGCCATGCCCATTACCCTCAAGGGAGCGGATCGCCGTAAGGCTCGCGTTCGCAAGGCGCTCAAGGCTCGTGCCAACGGTCGCCCGCGTCTGTCCATCCACCGCTCGGACAAGAATATCTACGCCCAGATCATCGACGACGCGACGGGCCGCACGCTCGCCGCTGCCTCGACCCTGGACAAGGACATCAAGGCCAAGATCAAGAGTGGCTCCACTTCGGAAGCTGCTGCCGCCATCGGCACGTTGATCGCCGAACGTGGTATTGCCGCCAAGGTCACCGAGGTCATCTTCGACCGCGGCGCCTATCTCTATCACGGCCGGGTCAAAGCCCTGGCGGACGCTGCCCGCGAGGGCGGCCTGCAGTTCTAGGAAGGCTGACACGCTATGAGAGAAGTTCAACAGGAACGCGACAGCGAGTTCGTCGATCGCCTGGTTCACATCAACCGTGTGGCCAAGGTGGTCAAGGGCGGTAAGCGCTTTGGTTTCGCCGCCCTCGTGGTGGTCGGTGACCAGAAGGGCCGCGTTGGTTTCGGTCACGGTAAGGCCCGTGAAGTTCCCGAGGCCATCCGCAAGGCCACCGAGCAGGCCAAGCGCCAGCTGATCCGCGTGCCGCTGCGCGAAGCCCGTACGCTGCACCACGATGTGGTCGGCCGTCACGGGGCAGGGCGCGTCGTCCTGCGTGCCGCCGTCCCGGGTACCGGCATCATCGCCGGTGGTCCGATGCGCGCCGTCTTCGAGACGCTGGGCATCAACGATATCGTCGCCAAGTCGCAGGGAACTGCGAACCCCTACAACATGGTGCGAGCCACGTTCGATGCGCTCAAGCGTGTCGACAGCCCGCGCTCGGTCGCGCAGCGTCGCGGCATCAAGGTTTCGGAACTGCAGGCTCGCCGCGGCGAGGAAGCAGCGACCGAAGCCTGATAGAGAGTTCGGAGAACCAAGATGGCCGACAAGACCGTCACCATTGAGCAGATCGCCAGCCCGACGCGCCGTCCCAAGGACCAGCGCGCCACGTTGATCGGTCTTGGCCTCAATAAAATCCGCAAGCAGTCGACGCTCAAGGACACACCCGAAGTGCGCGGCATGATTGCCAAGTTGCCGCACCTCGTGCGCGTCGTCGACGGCAAGTAAGAACAGGGAAGCGCGACAATGACTCGCTTGAACGAACTTCGCGACAATCCCGGCGCCAACAAGCCGCGCGTCCGCGTCGGCCGTGGTATCGGCTCGGGCGTCGGCAAGACCGGCGGCCGTGGCGGCAAGGGCCAGACGGCACGCTCGGGCGTGGCCATCAACGGCTTCGAAGGCGGCCAGATGCCGCTCCACATGCGTATGCCCAAGCGCGGCTTCAACGTGCCGAACGCGGCCCACTGGAACGAGGTCCGCATCGACCGCATCCAGGGCTACATCGACTCCGGCAAGCTCGATGCCAAGGGCGTCATCGACTCTGCGGCACTGATCGCCGCCGGCGTCATCCGCCGCGCCAAGGACGGCGTGCGTCTGATCGGCTCGTCCGGCTTCACTGCCAAGAAGGTGACCTTCAAGGTCGATTACGCCACTGCCGGTGCCACCGCTGCTATTGAATCTGCTGGTGGCAAGATCGACATCATCCCGGCCAAGGCGCCGTGGAAGAAGACCCCGCACGCCGGCTAACATTGGCACAGGCGCACGCGGCTTTGCAGTCGGGTGCGCTTTCTGGTTTGCAGTGCCGGGGATTGAAGTGACTTCGTCCCGGGCGCTCCAAGCGCACCTGGCCTAGAAGCCACAGGGAGCGAAGTATTATGGCGTCTGCAGCCGAACAACTGGCCAAAAACCTCAATTTTGGCACGTTCTCCAAAGCCAAAGCCCTTCAGCAGCGCATCTGGTTCACACTGGGTGCGTTGCTTGTCTATCGGCTGGGCACTTATATTCCCGTCCCGGGCATCGACCCGGCGGCCTATGCGGCGAGCTTTGAAACGGCGCGCCAGGGCATTGCCGGCATGTTCGACATGTTCGCCGGCGGCGCCGTGCAGCGCATGGCCATCTTTGCGCTCAATCTCATTCCCTACATCACTGCCTCCATCGTGGTGCAGGTGATCTCGACCGCTTCGCCGCGCCTTGAGGCGCTCCGCAAGGAAGGTGAGAGCGGCCGCCGCAAGCTCAACCAGTACACCCGCTATCTGGCGGTGGTGTTCTGTGCCGTGCAAGCTTACGGCATCGCCGTCGGGCTCGAGGCGAGCCAGGGCGTTGTGCTCAATCCGGGCTGGTTCTTCCGCATTTCCACCGTGATCACGCTGGTGGGCGGCACCATGTTCCTGATGTGGCTGGGTGAGCAGATCACTTCGCGCGGCGTCGGCAACGGCATTTCGCTCATCATTTTCGCCGGCATCGTCGCCAATCTGCCCGCCACCATCGTGCAGACGCTCGAGCTGAGCCGGACCGGCGCGCTGCCGACCATCTGGGTGGTGGGCATGCTGGTGATCGCCGTCGTGGTGATCGCCGTGATCGTCTTCTTCGAGCGCGCCCAGCGCCGGCTGCTGATCCAGTATCCCAAGCGCCAGGTGGGCAATAAGATGTTCCAGGGGGACACCTCGCATCTGCCGCTCAAGCTCAACACCTCGGGCGTTATCCCGGTGATCTTCGGCTCCTCGCTCCTGCTGCTGCCGGCGACCATCGCCTCCTTTGCCAGCCAGGGCGACGCGCCCGAATGGCTGCAGGTGACCGCCGCCTTGCTCGGCCGCGGCCAGCCGCTCTATCTGTCGCTGTTCGCCGTTCTGATTATCTTCTTTGCCTTCTTCTATACCTCGATCGTCTTCAACCCGACCGACACGGCAGAGAACCTGAAAAAGTCCGGTGGCTTTATTCCGGGCATCCGCCCCGGTGAGCGGACCGCCCAGCACATCGACTATGTGCTGACCCGCATCACGGTGGCCGGCGCGCTCTACCTCACCGTCGTGGCGCTCATTCCTGAACTCATCCACAGCCAGCTCAACATCAGCCAGTTCATCGGCGGCACGTCGCTGCTGATCATGGTGACGGTGACGCTCGACACGATCACGCAGGTTCAGAGCCACCTGATCGCGCAGCAATACGAGGGGCTGGTCAAGAAGTCGCGGCTGGGGGGCAAGCGCCGATGAGACTGATCCTGCTCGGACCTCCTGGCGTCGGTAAGGGCACCCAGGCCAAGATCCTGGTCGAGGCCTACGGCATCCCGCAGCTCTCGACCGGCGATATCCTGCGCTCGGCCATCGCCAACCGCACCGCGCTTGGCCTTGCGGCCAAGGAAGTGATGGACCGCGGTGACCTGGTCTCCGATCAGATCGTCAACGGCATCGTCTCCGAACGTCTCGACAGCGAGGACTGCAAGGCAGGCTTCGTGCTCGACGGGTTCCCGCGCACCATTCCGCAGGCCGATGCCCTCGGGCAGATGCTTGAAGAAAAGGGCATGGCGCTCGACGCCGTGGTGCAGATCACCGCCGACGCCGACGTGCTGGTCAGCCGTATCGCCAACCGGGCCAAAGAGACTCCGGGCAGCGCACGCGCTGACGACAATGCCGACGTCGTGCGCAACCGTCTCGACGTCTACCGCCAGCAGACTGCACCGCTGGTCGACTATTATAGGGGCAAGGGACTGCTGCGCACCGTGGACGGGACATCGCCGATCGGCGAGGTCACGGCCGCGATCCGGCAGGCTTTGCATAACTAGTATTCCGCCGGTCGGCGGCTTGACTGTTGACAAGCCACCGACCAGCCCATAGAACCGCGCCAGTCTCATGGATAGTTGGGCTGGATTCGGTTCCTCAGTTGAGTGGGGGGTCGGTGTCCGGTCCCTTGTTGTTATGAACGGTACGGGACCTGCCCGACCGACTAAAGGAGAGCGGACGTGGCTCGTATTGCTGGCGTCAACATCCCGACGAACAAGCGCGTGATCATCGCGCTTCAGTACATCCATGGGATTGGTGCGAAATTCGCCCAGGACATCACTGAAAAGGTCGGCATTCCGGCCGAACGTCGTGTCAACGAACTGACCGACGCCGAAGTTATCCAGATCCGTGAAGCGATCGACCGCGACTACGTCGTGGAAGGTGATCTTCGCCGCAACGTGGCGATGAACATCAAGCGCCTCATGGACCTTGGCAATTATCGTGGTCTGCGTCATCGCCGTGGCCTTCCGGTCCGCGGTCAGCGCACCCATACCAATGCCCGCACCCGCAAGGGTCCGGCCAAGCCGATCGCCGGCAAGAAGAAATAAGTGCGGAGCGCCGCTGGCGCTCCCGATGTAGCTGCTGGCACTACGGCAGCGTCGATATCGAACTGAGGAAGCAAATTGGCTAAAGCTGAAGTCGCGCGCGTTCGTCGTAAGGAACGCAAGAATATCACCAATGGCGTTGCCCACGTGAACGCCTCCTTCAACAACACCATGGTCACCATCACCGACGTGCAGGGAAACACCATTTCCTGGTCGTCGTCGGGCGTGATGGGTTTCAAGGGCTCGCGCAAGTCGACCCCCTATGCCGCCCAGGTTGCTGCTGAAGACGCTGCCCGCAAGGCGCAGGAACATGGCATGAAGACCCTTGAGGTCGAAGTGCGCGGTCCCGGTTCGGGCCGTGAGTCGGCGCTGCGCGCGCTGCAGGCTGCTGGCTTTAACGTCACCAGCATTCGCGATGTCACCTCCATCCCCCACAACGGCTGCCGGCCGCGCAAGCGCCGCCGCGTCTAGCCTTCGGGCGACCCCGGCGCGCCACGGCCGGGGTGACATTGCATGTACGGATGAGCGGTCTGGCGGACCGCGATTTTGAAAGGACTTAACCGTGACCATCCAGAGAAACTGGCAGGAACTGATTAAGCCGACCAAGCTGGATATCGTTTCGGGCAGCGACGACAATCGCACCGCCTCCGTGGTCGCCGAGCCGCTGGAGCGCGGCTATGGCTTGACCCTGGGCAATGCGCTGCGTCGCGTGCTCTTGTCGTCCCTGCAGGGCGCAGCCGTCACGGCCATCCAGATCGACGGCATCCTGCACGAATTCTCCTCGCTCCCCGGCGTCCGCGAGGACATGACCGACCTCGTTCTCAACGTCAAGGAAATCGCCCTCAAGATGGGTGGCGAAGGCCCCAAGCGCCTGACTCTTTCCAAGCAGGGCCCGGGCGCGGTCGTTGCCGGCGACATCAAGGTCACTGGCGACATCGAAGTGCTCAATCCCGATCTGGTGATCTGCCATCTCGACGATGGCGCCGAGATCAACATCGAGTTCACCGTCAATACCGGCAAGGGCTATGTCCCGGCCGACAAGAACCGTCCTGATGACGCTCCGATCGGCTACATCCCGGTCGATGCGCTGTTCTCCCCGGTCCGTCGCGTCTCCTACAAGGTCGATGCCACCCGCGCCGGCGAAAGCCTCGACAAGGACAAGCTGACCCTGCAGGTCGAAACCAACGGCGCCATCTCGCCCGAGGACGCCGTGGCCTATGCCGCGCGTATCCTGCAGGACCAGCTGACCGTTTTCGTCAACTTCGAAGAGCCCAGCAAGGAAAAGGCCCAGGACGCTGTCCCGGAGCTCGCCTTCAACCCGGCGCTGCTCAAGAAGGTCGACGAACTCGAGCTGTCGGTCCGTTCGGCCAATTGCCTCAAGAACGACAATATCGTCTACATCGGCGACCTCATCCAGAAGACCGAGGCCGAGATGCTCCGCACTCCCAATTTCGGGCGCAAGTCGCTCAACGAAATCAAGGAAGTGCTGGCGCAGATGGGCCTGCACCTCGGGATGGACGTTGCCAACTGGCCGCCCGAGAACATCGACGATCTGGCCAAGCGCTACGAAGACCATTACTAAGCGCGGTCATCGCGCGACCAACACGAGACAACTAGCCCGTCGAGAGACGCGCCCCTGTAGGGAGTCAAACAATGCGCCACGGTAATGCAAACCGGAAGCTCAATCGGACTGCGAGCCACCGCAAGGCGATGTTCGCGAACATGTCTGCCGCGCTGATCAAGCACGAGCAGATCATCACCACCTTGCCCAAGGCCAAGGAACTGCGTCCCATCGTCGAAAAGCTGATCACCCTGGGCAAGCGCGGCGATCTGCATGCGCGTCGCCAGGCGATCGCCCAGATGAAGGACGAGACCCAGGTCCGCAAGCTGTTCGACATTCTCGGGCCGCGCTACAAGGACCGGAACGGCGGCTATATCCGCATCCTCAAGGCCGGCTTCCGCTTCGGCGACAATGCTCCGCAGGCCGTGATCGAGTTTGTCGATCGCGACGTCGACGCCAAGGGCCTTGATTCCGGTCCGGTCCAGGTCCGCGAGGACGACGAAGCCGAAGCCGCGTAAGCGGTTGGTTTCGACAACAGTTTTGGGGCGGTCCGCGCGAGTGGGCCGCCTTTTTTATTTTGTCCCCGTCATGTTCGCCAGGCCACGACATGGGTCGATTGTGATCGGTCATGGACGGGCTTTTTCTTGCCGTTGTTGCCAACCATCCTTAGGGAAAGCGGGGGCGGGCGCCCGTGGCCCCGTTGGTGAGGGATTATTGCGCCGGCCGGCCCGTCGGCGCGCGGGGGACATGCTTTGGCAGACATGGGACTGGTGCTCGTCACTGGCGCGACGGGATTTGTCGGCAAGTGGACGATTCTGCGGCTGCTGCAGGCCGGCTACCCGGTGCGCGGCACCGTGCGCTCTATGCGCAAGGTCGCCGAGGTCTTCCGCACCCTGAGTGATCAGCTGGGCCGCGAGACCGTGTCGCGGCTGGAACTGGTCGAAGCCGACCTCCTCAACGACAAGGGCTGGGGCGCGGCCACGGCCGGCGCCCAGACCGTCATGCATGTTGCCGCCGCCATCCGCGGCGACGAGCCGCGCGACAAGGATCTGGTGATCCGGCCGGCCCTGGAAGGCACCGAGCGCGTGCTCAAGGCGGCCCATGCCGCCGGCGTGCGACGGGTCATCCTGACCTCCTCGATCGCCACCGTCGGCTATGGCCATGGCCACACCAGCGGCCGCCGTGTCTATGATGAGAGTTTTTTCACCAACCTGGACGGCATGAAGTTCACCTGGGCCTATTGCATCGGCAAGACGCGCGCCGAGCAGCTCGCCTGGAGCTTTGCCAAGGCCAACGGCCTCGACCTCACCACCATCCACCCCGGCGCGATCATCGGGCCGGCGCTCGACGACGACGCCAGCATTTCGGTTGGCCTGGTGTCGGGCCTGCTTGACGGCAGCACGCCGGCCGTCCCCAGCAACGGCTTCTGCCTGATCGACGTGCGCGACGTTGCCGATCTGCACGTGGCGGCGCTGCAGAACCCCGAAACCATCGGCCAGCGCTATCTGGCGACCTCAGACTACACGCCGTTCCCCAAGGTCGCCGAGATCTTGCAGGCGGCCTATCCCGATCGCAAGGTCGTGGCCAAGATCGTGCCGGACTGGATCATCCGCCTGATCGCTGTGTTCGGCGGGCCGACGCGGCAGATCATCAACGATATCGGCAACGAGAAGGTGTTCGACGGCTCCAAGGGCGAAAAGCTGCTCGGCCGCAAGTTCGTCTCGGGCAAGGAGTCTATCCTCGCCACCGCCGAAAGCGTCATCCGTCTCGGGCTTCTCAAGACCCGCTAGGGGGTCGGCGCGGACCGCCCTGAACAGTTGCGCCAAGTCAAAGACCAGTCTGCCTGAGGCTGCCAGGGTGACTCCATAGTCAACCTGGAGCACTTGCCATGACGACGATGAAAGCCGCTGTTGTCCGCGATTTCGGCAAACCTCTGACCATTGAGGAAATGACCATTCCGACGCCCGGCCCGGGCGAAATTCTTGTCAAATTTGAAGCGACGGGCGTTTGCCACACCGACCTGCACGCCGCCAATGGCGACTGGCCGGTCAAGCCCAGTCCTCCCTTCGTGCCCGGCCATGAGGGTGTCGGCTACGTCGCCGCCGTCGGGCAGGGGGTACGGCGCGTCAAGGAAGGGGACCGGGTCGGTGTGCCCTGGCTGCATTCGGCCTGCGGCTACTGCCCCTATTGCCGGACCGGCTGGGAAACCCTGTGCGGGTCGCAGTCCAACACCGGCTATTCCGTCAATGGCAGCTTTGCCGGCTATGGCCTCGCCGACCCCGACTTTGTCGGCCACCTTCCCGACAGTCTCGAGTTCGGCCCCGCCGCGCCCGTGCTCTGCGCCGGCGTCACCGTCTACAAGGGGCTCAAGGAGACCGAGGTCCGTCCCGGCGAGTGGGTGATCGTGTCCGGCATTGGCGGGCTTGGTCACATGGCCGTGCAATATGCCAAGGCCATGGGCATGCATGTTGCGGCGGTCGATGTGCACGAAGACAAGCTCGACCTCGCCCGCACGTTGGGCGCCGACCTTGCCGTCAACGCCATTGCCCCCGACGTCGTCGACCAGATGATCCGCGGCACCGAGGGCGGCGCCCATGGCGTGCTGGTCACCGCCGTCAGCCCAAAAGCCTTCGAACAGGCGTTCGGCATGCTGCGCTCCAAGGGCACCATGTCGCTGGTCGGCCTGCCGCCGGGAGACATGGCACTGCCGATCTTTGCCACCGTGCTCAAGCGCATCACCGTGCGCGGATCCATCGTGGGGACCCGGCAGGATCTCGAAGAGGCGCTGACTTTTGCCGGCGAAGGCAAGGTGACGCCGCATTTCTCCTGGGACAAGCTCGAGAACATCAACGACATCTTTGCCCGCATGGAACAGGGCAAGATCGACGGCCGCATCGTTCTCGACTTGCATTGACGCCCGAGGCGGGAGGTGGCGCAACGCCGCCTCCCGACCGCCCGGACCGCCTCAGCGCCGTAGGTCCCAGGCGCGGTAGAGCGCCTGCAGCTCCCGCATGGAGCGCAGTGTGACCATCGGCAACCCGGACCGCTGCAGCGTCGCATGGTCGCGCGACCACTTCTTGGGCTGCTCGATCAGGATGAAGCGGAGCATCTTCCAGTTGAGCCTGTCGATATTGCCCTCGAGCTGACCGGCGCGCCGGCCGCTCTCGAACAGGGTGCGCCGCACGTTCCGGCCAGCCGCACGCCAGGGTTCGCTGCCCAGCATGATGATGCCGGTCGCGCGGCCGAGCCGTTGCGGCACGGTGGCGAAGTAATTGCCCTCCATCACCCAGCTGTCTCCCGCAATGGCCGCGTCGTGCAGCGCCAGAAACGCCTCCTTTGGCTTGGGCACCCAGTCGGTGTTGGGGACATGGAAGAGCAGGTCCAGATGGATGGCCGGGACAGCCAGCTTCCAGCCGATCGCCCGGGCCAGCGTCGACTTGCCGGCATTGGACGGTCCGCAGATCACGATGCGTGGCCCGAGCGCCGTAAGCGGCGGAAATTGCGGCGCGTTTGTCACTTATCCTCCTGCTTTTCCGGTCGGCCTATAGTCGCGCCATTCTGCTGAGCGCGCGGCACGAACGGGGTGTCGCAGCAGGGGAATGGGCCAGGGGCGGGCCGCCGCACCTGGGGTCGTCGGGGTAGCGGTCCGGGTGTTCACGGGCGCCGACTTCAAAAACCCTTCGCGTCGGGCGGGGCAATAGTCCCAACCTCTACCATTCGCCGGACGACCGGCATCGGGGCAAGGCCCCGCCCGCGCCGCACATGCGGCGGCCACACAAGCAAAAACCCCGGGAGCCTCAGGCTCGCCGGGATTTCGGTGCAGGTCGCGAAGACCGGCGGTTATTCGGGCTGCATGTCCTTGCCGGTATAGACGTCCTCGACCCAGTACTGGTCGCGGCGGTCAAACCCGTTGAACGGGGTCAGCGACGCCTGCGTATAGGCGCCCATCAGGCCGAACTCGATCCAGTCGTCCTCATCGATATCCGAGGGCAGGGTGAACACCTGCGGCAGCACGTCATAGCTGTCGCAGGTCGGGCCCCAGATGGTGAACTCGGAGAACTGCGCATCATTGTCGTGCACCCGGGCCCCGCGCCAGACGCGGACCGGCGGGGTGAAGTGCATGAACTTGACTTCCATCAGCGCGCCATAGGCCCCGTCATTGACATAGACCGACTGGCCGCCGCGCTGATGCTTGACTCGCAGCAGCAGCGAGGTCGACGAGGTCACCAGCGCGCGGCCGGGCTCGATGATCAGCTCGGGCTTGTTCTTGTCGCCGAAATGATCCGACACCGCCGTCGAGATGGTCTCGAAATAATAGTCCATCGGCGGCGCTTCGCTGGTCGGGTAGGGGGCCGGATAGCCACCGCCGATATTGAGGCGCTTGAGCTGGATGTTGGATTCTTCCACGATCCGCGCCGCCGCCGCGATATGCCGCTCATAGGCATAGGCGTCTTCGCACTGGCTGCCGACATGGAAGCAGAGGCTGGGCGTATAGCCCATCTGGTCGACCATCGTGACAATCTCGGCCGCGCCCTGTTCCATGACGCCGAACTTGATGCCGAAATCATAGGACTTGAGCGCCTTGCCGGCCTTGAAGCGGGTCGTCACCTCGATGTCGCGGCTGGGCGAGACCACCGCGGCCAGCTGGTCGAGCTGCTGCGGGTGGTCGATGGTGAACGAGCGCACGCCGAATTCGTCATAAGCGCGAGCGATCTCGCGCTTGCTCTTGATCGGGTTGTTGTAGTGCATCGCCGCGCCCGGCGCATGGTCGCGCACCAGCTCCATCTCGGTGTTGGATGCGACGTCGAAGGCCTTCAGGCCTTCTTCGTGCAGCTGCTTGATGATGTGCGGCGAGGGGTTGCACTTGACCGCATAGGTCAAGAGCCCGTCAAACCCCTTGCGGAACACCTTCGTGGCCCGATGCAGTTCCTTCTTGGAAAACAGGAACGACGGAAAGTCGGGCTCCTCGGCGGCAATCAGCTGCGAGGTGTTGGTGTAGACCGTGGTCGGCTCAGTCATGGGCGGCTAAACTTTCTGGGGTCTTTGGCGGGGAACATCCCTGCAAAACGAGCGCTGCATATAGGGATCATCGCCCCCCGCTGCAAATCATATTTGGCCGCACTGTCGTGTTGCTGCGTGACACCTTAATGGCGTCAGAATCGCAGCGTCCATAGGCGGGTTTGAACACGCCCCAATCCTCAGGCCGGACATGTCGCCTCGCCTCATCATCGTCGCCCTGCTTGCCGCGCTCGCTGGCCTTGCCGTCGGCAATGTCACCCGTCCCGCGTCCCCCCTGCCGCCGCAGGCCGTGGCCCAGAGCCTGGCCCCGGCACCCGCCCGCGAACTGCCCGAAAGCCAGACCCAGCTGCAGCTCAGCTTCGCGCCCGTCGTCCGGTCGGCGACTCCTTCTGTGGTCAATGTCTACGCCACCACCATCGAGCAGCAGTCGACCTCGCCCTTCGCCAACGATCCGTTCTTCCAGCGCTTCTTCGGCAATAACGGTTTCCAGAGCCGTCCCCGGCAGTCGCAGTCGCTCGGCTCGGGCGTCATCGTCGAAGCCAGCGGCGTCATCCTCACCAACTCCCATGTGGTCAATGGCGCCACCGACATCCGCATCGCCACGTCCGATGGCCGCGAATACGCGGTCGATCTGGCGCTCGACGACCCCAAGACCGACCTCGCCGTGCTGCGCATCCGCTACGGCAGGGGCGAGGTCTTCCCAGCACTGCCCTTTGCCGATTCCGACAGCCTGCAGGTGGGCGACCTGGTGCTTGCCATCGGCAACCCCTTCGGGGTCGGCCAGACCGTCACCTCCGGCATTGTCTCGGCCCTGGCGCGGACCGGCGTGGAAAGTTCCAACTACGAGTTCTTCGTCCAGACCGACGCCGCCATCAATCCGGGCAATTCGGGCGGGGCGCTGGTGGATCTGCAGGGCCGTCTGGTGGGCATCAACACCGCAATCTTCTCGCGCTCGGGTGGTTCGGTTGGCATCGGCTTTGCCGTCCCCGCCAACATGGCGCGCGTCGTCGCCGAGGCCGGCATTGCCGGCGGCGCACTGGTCCGCCCCTGGTTCGGCGCCCGCCTGCAGGAAGTCACCTCCGACATCGCCGCCAGCCTCGGTCTCGACCGGGTTCGCGGCGTCATCGTCACCGATCTGGCCGAAGGCGGGCCCGCCGATCGCGCCGGCTTCCGGCCCGGCGACGTGCTCCTTGCCATCGACGGCTTCGAGATCAACCAGCCCAGCGCCTTCGATTTCCGCCTCGCCACCCGCCAACTGGGTACCCGGGTAGCCGTCGACTATATCCGCAACGGCGCGGCCGACAGCGTCACCCTGCCGCTCGAGGCGGCGCCTGGCGGCGGGCCGGACGCTGTCGCCAGCCTTTCGGGCAACACGCGCTTTGCCGGCGTGATTGTGGAGACCCTCAACGCGGCGATTGCGCAGGAGCTCGGACTTCCGTTCAATGCCCGTGGCGTCGTGGTCCGGTCGGTCGAGCAGGGCTCGCCCGCCCAGCGCATGGGTTTGCAGTCGGGCGATATCATCCTCAACCTGAATGGCCGCGACATGACCGATGCCAAGACCTTCAAGGCTCTGGCGCAGAACCGTCCCGAGGGGTGGCAGATCGTGCTGCAGCGCGGCGGCCGGACCTTCAGCTCGTTCGTGAGCGGCTGATGGCCGATCTGTTCGCTGCCGATCCGGTTGTTGCCGCCACCGGCCATCGGCCGCTCGCCGAGCAGTTGCGGCCCCGCCATCTCGCCGACGTCATCGGCCAGGACCATCTGCTTGGACCGAGCGGCCCGATTGGCCGCATGGTGGCGGCCGGCAGGGTGTCGTCCTTCATTCTCTGGGGACCGCCTGGCGTGGGCAAGACCACCATCGCTCGTCTGGTCGCCGCCGAAGTTGGCCTCGATTTCGTCCAGCTTTCGGCCGTCATGAGCGGGGTTGCCGACCTGCGCAAGGTGATCGCCGACGCCAAGGCGCTGCGTTCGGCGGCCGGGCGCCAGACCGTCATGTTCGTGGACGAACTCCACCGCTTCAATCGCACCACCCAGGATGCCTTGCTGCCTCATGTCGAGGACGGCACTGTCGTGCTGATCGGCGCGACCACCGAGAACCCGAGCTTTTCCATGGTCGCGGCCCTGCTGTCGCGGACAAAGGTCTATACCCTGCGGCGCTTCGAGCGCGCTGATCTCGCCACCCTGGCCGAACGCGCCGAGGCCCATATGGGCCAGCCGCTGCCGCTCGCGGCGGCGGCGCGGGACGCCTTGCTCGACATGGCCGATGGCGACGGGCGCTATCTGATCGGGCTGTGCGAAGAGCTTTTTGCCCTACCGCCGGGCACCGAACTCGACGTGGCCGCCATGGCCGAGACGGTCCAGAAGCGGGCTCCCGTCTACGACAAGGGCCAGGAAGAGCATTACAACCTGCTCAGCTGCTTTCACAAAAGCCTGCGCGGCAGCGACGTGCAGGCCGCCATGTACTGGGCGCAGCGCATGCTGGTCGGCGGCGAGGATCCGGGCACCATCTTCCGCCGACTTGCCTGCGCCGCCTCCGAGGATGTCGGCATGGCCGACCCGCAGGCCCTGGTCCAGGTGATCACCGCCTGGCAGGCCTTCGAACGCACCGGCCTGCCCGAAGGCGAACTCTTCATGGCCCAGGCCATCGCTTATGTCGCCACCGCGCCCAAGTCCAATGCTGCCCACGTAGGCTTTGCCAAGGCCAAGGCCGTCGCGCAGCAGACCGGCTCGCTCGCCCCGCCCAAACACATCCTCAACGCCCCGACCCGGCTGATGAAGGAACTCGGCTACAATCAGGGCTATCGCTACGACCACGATTCCCCTGACGCCTTTTCCGGGCAGGAATTCTTCCCCGACCCACTTGCCGGCGCCTCGCGCCCCGAGTTCTACCAGCCCAACGAACGCGGCTTCGAACGCGAAGTCATCAAACGCCTCGACTTCTGGAACACCCGCCGCGACCAGCGCCGGCAAGGCGACGACTAGCGCCAGTCTTTGCTTGAGGAGCGGACCCGGTTTCGGGCGACGCGTCTTCGTCGACGCTAGAACATCTCCGATGCCAGGGTCAGGCGGCCGCACGCTTTGACGCGTTCGGCCGCCTTCCGCGTCAGAACCTCACACTGAGGTCGGCCTTCAGACCGTTCTGGAAACTCCCTTCTGCAAAGCTCCCGGTGTAGGAGAAGCTGAGGGCCGCCCCCTGAGCGAGTCCGATATCCAGCCCTGCTTCGATCTGCAGGGTATCTCGCGCTGACCCAGCGCCCTCGACGGTGAAGCTGTTGCCGCCGGCTAGCGCGTGGCTAGCGGTCGGGCCAGCGTCGCCGAGTCTATGCTGCCAGCCCACCATGCCGCGCAGGGTGCCCGGCAGCTCGCCCAGTGACAACTGGTGAGCGACCCTAAGCCCGAGCGTGGTGAAGGTGGCATCGAACGCGCTCTCGGCACCGCTGAGCGCGGCGGCCCCACCCTGCTCGTTATAGGCCCCGGTCACGAGGCGGGTGTAGGCGACATTGCCGAACACCTCGGCGCCGGTTGTGTCACTCAGCTCATGCCGAACGCCAATTTCGCCGAAGCCCTGCAGGCTCCCTGCATCATATGCGGCGGTGAGTAGGTTGCTGACGCCAGGGAAAGCGGCGACACGGCTGGTATCGACATGGTGCCACGTGTAGGCGAGGCCGGTCTTGAACGAGATATTCCCCCAGACGCTGCCGCCATATAGGCCGGTCGAAAAATTCTCGCTGCTGCCCGACGACGAGCGGCCATCGACCGAGAACGACGATCGCGAATAGCCGGCCAGCATGCCGAGCCGCCAGTCGCCCAACATTCCGTCGGCGCCAGCCACGATCCCGCCAGTGCCGGTGGCAAGGCTCGCGGCATTGCCGTCGCTCCCGACTTCGCCCAGGGCGCCGTAGACCGTACCCCATCCGTTGCTTGCTTCAGTCGGGGCGATCACGCTCGGCTCGCTCTGGTCGCCGGCAAGGACCGGCGTTGCCGACACCGTGGCAGCATCGAACAGGCCAGCGAGACGGCCGCCGATGACATTGCCAAGGGCCTGACTGGCCTGGACGAGCGACGTCTTGCCAGATGCATGGATTTCACCGGAAACCGAGTCGAATGCAGCCTGAGCGGCCTGGTCGTCGGGCAGCAGCAGCAGTGCTCCGGAGAGGGCCCCACCTTCCGGAATTGCTCCGGCGACCGCCAACTGGTTGCGGGTCCGCGCTGCTTGCCCGAACGCGCGGCTTTGATTCAGTCTGATGAAAGCGTCATTGCCCTCGGTGATCGATTCCATACCTAGAAATGCTGAAACCACGGGGCCGAACGTGCCCGAAACACCGCCAGTGGCACTCAACACGCGATACTTGTGATCGAGCAGCACCCCGTCGAGGCTGGAAATCGTGACCTTGGCACCCGCTTCGATGCTGGCAAGACCGGCCACCTCAATCAGGTCGGAAGATCCGGCCTTGTTGATATCCAGAGCAATGTTCGATCCACTCGTGAATGCGGCATCCCCGGCAATGTGCAGCAGGTCGTCGGCGCCGCCATCTGACAGCACGATCGTCCCCTGGTTGATAAAGCTCTCCAGGTTGCTGAAGGTCGTCAACTCCGACAAGTGGCCATCGACGGCAGTCACGATCCGCCCGGCAGCCAGATTGGTCAATTGGTCCGTGCCCGCCCCGCCATCGAACGCATAGGCGGTCATCCGGTCGCCCACTGTCCAGGTACCCGCATTGGAGAACACGTCATCGCCGCCTGCCGACGTTACTCGGCCCACGATCACGCCATTGTTTGTCAGCTTGAGCGCCCCCGAGAGCACGCCGACGGCGAGGCTATCCCCGAGGCCGGTCGTATTGCGGACCGTAGCGCCGTCCATGACGGTCACGTCCGCCAGTGTGGTTCCGGTGGCAAAGATGGCTGCGCCATCCGCATAGACCTCGCCACGGACAGTCACGTTCGCTTCGCCGCTCGAGCCAAGAACGATGGCGACGCTGTTGTCGGTAGAATTGTCCGCGCGAACATCCTGGACGTCGATATCGACATCGGCCGAGCCCAAGACATGCACTCCGTTGCCGGCCGAGGCCTCGATCAGGCCAGTGCCGACGATCTCAGTGTTACCGGTCCCGCTGTTCTGGACCAGAACCCCAATGTAGCCACCTGACACGGACCCGGCCTCGAGCCGCGCTTTTCCCGCTGCTTGATGAATGATCCGAATACCGTAGCCGTCCACCTGCTGGCCGCTGACCAGCCCGGTGGTGGTCAAAAGCGTATCGCCGGTACCCGAATTCTCGACGATCACACCATAGAGCTGGCCCGTCGCTTCGTTGATGTCGATATCCATCCCGCCGGACCCGGCCGCCCCGATGACCCGGACTGCAGACGAGCCCAGGTCGAGCGACCGGGCCTCTCCGGTAATGTCGAGATCGACACTGCCGGTGCCCTTGTTGTTCAGGATCAGGCCGTAAAGTCCGCCCTCTACATCGGTAAGATTGACGCTGAGCAGACCCGCCCCATTATGCTCCACCGAAGCGCCATCGTAGCCCGTGACGCCTTGCACCAACCCGCTGGAGCTCACCGTCGTCGCACCCGTACCCAGGTTGACCGCGTAGATGCCGCGAGCCGCTCCACCCACTGCCCCCCCGACATCGATCGACAGGTCGGTGCCCATGACCCCAAGTGTGGTGAAGATGCCATTGTCGGCGCCTTCGACGATGCCACCCACCTGGATGCCGATCGTGGACGTCCCCGAACCTGCAACCGTCGAGTAGATCCCGTTGCTCACGCCGCCTGTGACATCGCCGCTCACGTTGATCGAAACGCCGCTGCCTGGGCCGTTGACATTGGAGACAATGCCGTTGCCCGTCAGCCCGGTAACGTCGCCTGTACTTGTGATCGATATCAAGCCCGCGCCTGTATAGGCGCTCCCGGTATTGTAGTCGTTGACATAGATGCCGTGGTAGCCGCCTGACACAGTCCCCGTGCTGATGTCGACACCGGTAGTGTCGCTGTTGCCTTGGACGCGGACGCCGTAGCCAAGCCCCGGCCCGGCGGTGGTCGTTACATCGCCGACCGTGACATCGATGCTGCCGGCACCCAGGCTGACAACGTGGACGCCGTCATTGACTGCGGTGATGCTGCCGCCGGTCGATACCAAAACTGACGAATCTCCGCCGCCATCGCTGCTCGCCTCCACGAACAGACCCTTGTCGTTGCCCGACGTAAGCGGGGAGTTGGACATGTCGACATACGAGACGGCACCCATCCCGAAAATGCTCAATGCAGTGCCTGTCGGTGTGTTCACGCTGAACGTGCCATCGGTATTCACTGCGACCGAGGGCGTCACGTTGCTGCCCACGACCACCGCACTGGTTTCCGTGCCTGAGCACAAGAAACTCAAGTTGCAGGCCGCAATCGCCCCGCTGGACGTCGTACACATCAGCAATGCGGCTAGGCTCGCTTTGCCTGCCAGCGCCGACAGCTTGTCGGCACGCCGGGGCGTCCCTCGACCGAAAGTCATCATGAAAATCCTCAAACAATGAACGGCAGGCCAAACTGCCCATATGCAAATGCCGGCAAGTTCTCGGCTCGCGGCCGGGGGGTCAATTTTGCGGTTGGAACGGCACGAGACGGTGCGGAACCATTTGGAACGATCTTGCCGACAATTTCCTGGGTGTTGCATCGACGACACAGCCGAAGCGCCGCCGACCGCTCGCATGAACCGCCGTTATTGCCGGAAACAACGCTGATCGAGACACGGCCGAATGCCGCGGGGGCAGGGCGAATCAGCAGGCTCGCCCAGCAGAAATCGCCAGCAAGCCGGGGTGCCGTCTCGTAACCGATGTGGCCCCAGATATCCGATCATCGCCGCAATGAGCCGGTGCCGCCGGTGCGCCTGGGTAACCCTCAGAAACCTTCCGGCTGGGTTCTTGCCCGATGCAGCATTTGCGGGCATGACTCCGCGATTAATGTTGGCGTCGTTCTGGCGATGACCTTATTTCATATTCTCTACGATATTTTACTTGGCAATATTACGGGCGCTGACGGGGTGGCATGAAGACAGGCGGAGTACTCGCGCGGCAAAACACTGACGCTGCGACACCAGAACGGCGAACGCGCGTTGTGCTCGTCGAGGACGACAGTGCGCTTCGCGAGGAGCTGGCCGACTACCTGCGGCACCAGGGGGGCGAGGTGACAGAGGCCGGTTCGGGCATTGCCCTGTATCAGGCGCTGCGGACCCAGGTCTTCGACATCGCCGTCATTGACATCAACCTTCCCGATACTTCGGGCTACGATCTGATCCGGGACATTGCTCAGGAGCGCCGGACGGGCATCATCGCCTTGACCGCCATGGGTGAACGAAATGCGCGCAGACGGGCCTTTGAGGCCGGCGCTGATCAGTTCCTCACTAAGCCTGTCGACGGCGAGGAGCTGCTGGCGACAGTGGGAAATCTCGCTCGCCGAGTGCACATGGCCAACGGAGACGCGGATGCGCCGCGACCGATTTGGCGGTTGAGTCGGAGCGACAGGCGCCTTGTCGCGCCAACGGGGGAGGTGCTCCAGCTGACCGGCCGGGAGGTCATGCTGATGGAGCAGTTCGCCCATGCCGAAGGCGAGCCGATCGGGCGTGCGCAGCTGGGTGAGACGTTGGGATATGGTCCCCCGAGCCCGTCCAATCGCGGTCTGGATGCAGCTATTCGCCGGCTCCGGCAGAAGGCGTCCGCCAGCAATACTGTGCTTCCGCTGCAGGCCCTCCATTCCATCGGTCTTCGCTTCATGGATCAGATCGTGGTGAGCCAGTGGGCATCCGGGGAGTGACATCGTCCGCAGTTTTGGGCCGGCGAGCCGCCTGAACAAATCCAGCGCTGGTAGCGCGGCAGTTCCGCCGCGAGGGGCTGGTCTTCAGCGGGCAGTGATCGTAGAAGTCAGCCTATGACCCCATATCTTCTCATTGGCCTGGGCGGTGCCATCGGCGCCATGTTGCGGTACGCCGTGCAATCGTCCATCGGCTCCCTGTCGAACGGCTTTCCGTTGGCGACGCTGCTGATCAATATCCTGGGCTCTGCTGCGATGGGCGTGCTGGTGGCTGCGCTGGCGCGCTCCACGCCGCAGTTCCAGAACGAAATCCGTCTCTTCGTCGCCGTCGGCCTGTTCGGCGGCTTCACCACATTCTCGAGCTTTTCGCTCGACACCATCACCATGATGGAGCGAGGCGACATCATGCTGGCTGCGCTTTACGTCCTCGGATCGGTGGCGCTCTCCGTCGCCGGTCTCGCCATGGGCCTGTGGGCCGTGCGGGTGACCGCATGAGCGGGGTGCGGATGCAGGTGGTGGCACGCGACGAAGCCGGCATGCGGCTCGACCGCTGGTTCGCCACGCATTTTCCGCAGGTGACCTTCGGGCATCTGCAAAAGCTGCTGCGCTCGGGCCAGATCCGCGTCGACAGTGGCCGGGTCAAGACCAGCACCCGGCTCGAGTCCGGCCAGGTGGTGCGCGTCCCCCCGATCGGCGAAGCACCGGAGCGGCCCGAGGGCGAGGGCAACCCCAAGGATGCCGACTTCCTCCGCGACCTCATCCTTTATGAGGACGACGATATCTACGTGTTCAACAAGCCGCACGGCCTTGCCTCACAGGGAGGCTCGGGAACTAAGCGGCACATGGATGGTCTGCTCAAGAGCCTGCCCAATGCCAAGGGCGAAGCGCCACGCCTGGTTCACCGGCTCGACCGGGACACCTCGGGATGCCTGGTGGTCGCCAAGACCAAGGCGGCGGCCACGCATTTCGGCACCGTGTTTCGCTCGCGCTCGGCCCGCAAGATCTACTGGGCCATCGTCGCGGGCAATCCGGCACCCAATCAGGGGTCGATTTCCTGCTTTATCGCCAAGCAGGAGACGCGCGACGGCGAACAGATGGTCGTGGTGCCCAACGGCACCCCGGGCGCCCAGCATTCGATGACCTATTATTCGACCACCGATACCGCCAGCCGCCGTTTCGCCTGGGTGACGCTCAAACCCGTCACCGGCCGCACCCATCAGTTGCGCGTCCACATGGCACAGCTGGGCAATCCCATCATCGACGACCCGCGCTACTTCAACATCGTCAACTGGGAGGCGGCGCCGGGGCTGGGCGAGGGGCTGCATCTGCACGCCCGGCGCATCACCTTGCCGCTCAGTTCCGGCAAGCGCCTCGACGTGTCCGCGCCGCTGCCGCCGCACATGCAGCAGACCTTCGATGCGCTCGGCTTTGATGCCGACCGCTTCGACGTGCAGGACGTGGACCCAGAAAAATGAAGCTCGTCGTCTTCGACCTCGACGGCACGCTGATCGACTCGGTGCGCCATTATGTCGACACCCTGACGATCGCCTTCAACGCTGTCGGCCAGCCGGTGCCCGACGAAACCACCATCCGCTCGGTGTCGGGCATTACTGCACGGGAGGCGATGGGCATCCTGGCGCCGGGCGCCACCGCCGAACGCGTCGAAGAGGTGCTGCAGAGCTATCGCACCCATTATCTCGAACGGGCCGGTGTGCACAGCGAGCCACTGTTCGTCGGCGCGCTGGACCTGCTCGACCGACTGCAGGCCGAGCCGGCGACCATTCTTGCCGTCGCCACCGGCAAAGGCTATCGCAGCGCGGTCACTCTGCTCGAACGCCACGGCATTCTCGACCGCTTCGACTCGATCCAGACGCCCGACCACAATCGCGGCAAGCCCGATCCGCAGATGCTCGACACGGCAATGGCGCGGGTCGGTGCCGATCGCTCCAATACCGTGATGATCGGCGACACCGTGCACGACATGCGCATGGCCCGTGCCGCCCGGGTCGCCGCGGTCGGCGTCACCTGGGGCTATCACACGCCTGACGACCTCCTGTCGGAGGGGGCCGGCGCGCTGGTCTCGCGCTTTGTCGAGCTCGATCCGGCCATCAACCGCCTGCTGGAGTAACCGGATGCGCGAGTTTCTCGAAGACGCCCACGCCCATCGGCAGGATGGCTATGGCCGCGCCCAGGCCGCCGACAAGACGCCGCTGATGCGGCGCTTTTACGCTGACGTCACCGTCGTGCCGCAGGACGGCGCGCATGCCGTGTTGCTCGATGGGCGGCCGATCAAGACGCCGGGCGGCAAGCCCGTGCGCGTTCCGACGCCGGAACTGGCCAACGCATTGGCTCGGGAATGGAGCCGCCAGTCGGCCGAGATCAATTTTCAGTACATGCCGCTGGTGCGCCTGACCCATTCGGCCATCGAAACCGGCCCGGAGGGCGCGCCGGCGTTCCGCGACGAGATCGTCAAATATGCCGGCAACGACCTGCTGCTCTATCGCGCCGACACCCCGGATTCGCTGGTCGCCGAACAGGAGCGCGCCTGGGACCCGGTGCTGGTGGCGCTGGCCCGTCACCATGGCGTCAAATTTCAGCCCACGGTCGGCATCATCCACCAGCCGCAGCCGCAGGCAACGCTCGATCGCCTGGCCGCGACGCTCGACCAGGTAGACCCCTTGGCACTGGTCGCCCTGATGCAGATGGTGTCCCTCACCGGATCGGCCCTGCTCGTTCTTGCCCACCGGCAGAACCTGATCGACGCTGCTGCCGTCTGGTCCGCGGCTCATGTCGACGAGGACCACAATATCCGGCTCTGGGGTGGCGACGACTATGCCGAACGCCGCCGCCGTGATCGTCATCTCGAATTCCGCGCCGCTCTGGCGCTGCTCGAGGCGCTGGCCGGCCGCGACCCCGAGGATGTCAATCCTCTCGAAACCGCCTGACGCGACCGGCGCCCGGGGGCGACGCCTCACGGCAGGATCAACTTGTCGCGGGATGCTGGTCGCCGCGGCCCACAAACGAGATAGTGCGGACATTCCAACGAGGTGTTCCATGCTCTTTCGTTCGCTCGCCGTCGCCGCCCTCCTGTCGTTTTCCGCCCCGGTCCTGGCCGGCGAGATCGTGCCCTATGACGCGGCACGCCTCGGCGCCGCGCAGGCGGCAGGGGACCCCATCCTCATTCATGTGACGGCTCCTTGGTGCCCGACCTGCAAGGCCCAGCATCCGGTGGTCTCCGACCTCGCCGCCGATCCGGCAAACCCGGACCTGCTGGTGCTCGAAGTCGATTTCGACAGTCAGAAGGATGTCCTGCGGCAGTTCAACGTGCGCCAGCAGAGCACCCTGATCGCCTTCCGGGGCGCCGAAGAACGGGGCCGCGCTGCCGGCATCACGGATCGGCAGGCCATTTCGGCGCTGCTCGACCAGACGCGCTAAGCGCAATGACCAGCCTGTTCCTGGCGCTGGCTGCCGGTGTGCTCTCGACCCTTTCGCCCTGCGTGTTGCCGCTTCTGCCGGCCATCCTGATGGGCGCCACGGCGCAGCACCGCTTCGGGCCGCTGGCACTGGCGGGCGGGCTGGCCCTGTCCTTTGCCGGTATCGGGCTCTTCGTCGCCACCATCGGCTATGGCCTGGGGCTGACCGGCGATGTGTTCCGCATTGTCGGCGGCGTTCTGATGTTGGGCATTGGCGCCGTGTTGCTGGTGCCCGCTGCCCAGGTGCAATGGGCCATCGCCGCCGGACCGTTGCAGCAATGGACGGAAACGCGCTTCGGCGGCCTCGCCACTACCGGCTGGAAGGGCCAGTTCGGCCTCGGGCTGCTGCTGGGAGTCGTCTGGGCACCCTGCGTCGGGCCGACGCTCGGCGCGGCCTCGCTGCTCGCCGCCCAAGGCGAGGATCTGGCCAGTGTCGCGGCCACGACGTTCCTGTTCGCCATCGGCGCCGCCATCCCGCTGCTGCTGCTTGCCATGGTCTCGCAGACCGCCTTGCGCGGCTGGGCCAAGCGCCTCTCGGGCAGTGCCGGCTGGGGCAAGCTGGTTCTTGGCGCCGTCCTGGTGGTGATCGGGCTCTTGATCCTGACCGGGCTCGACAAGCAGATCGAGGCCTATCTGGTTGCGATCTCGCCGGCCTGGTTGACCACCCTGACCACCAGCATCTAGCCGATCGTGGCGACGATCGGCGGGGTCGCGATCCGCGCCGGGGTCGCCGGTTCGGCAAACAGGTCGTATTCGTCCGACGCGGTGATCGTCACCGACACCCTGTCGCCCGGCTTGATGCCGACCGCGTTCGACACGATCACCTGGCCGTCGATCTCGGGGGCGTCCCACTGGCTGCGGGCGATCGCCTTGCCTTCGTCGGGGCGGACGTCGTCGACCAGCACGTCGATGGTGCGGCCCACCTTGAGCGACAGCCGATGCGCGGACACGTCCTGCGCCACTTCCATCAGTCGCTCGTAGCGGTCGCGACGGACCTCGTCGGGCACGATGCCCTCGAGCTCCTTGGCGGGCGCGCCGGTCACCGGTTCATACTCGAAACAGCCGGCACGGTCGATTTCGGCCTCTTCCAGCCAGTCGAGCAGGAATTCGAAATCCTCCTCGGTCTCGCCCGGAAAGCCGACAATGAAATTGGAGCGGATGGTGAGGTCGGGGCAGATCTCGCGCCAGCGCTTGATCCGGTCGAGCGTCTTGACCTGGTTGGCGGGCCGCCGCATCGCCTTGAGCACCGAGGGAGACGCGTGCTGGAACGGAATGTCGAGATAGGGCAGGATCGTGCCCTCGGCCATCAGCGGAATGACGTCATCGACGTGCGGGTAGGGGTAGACGTAGTGGAGCCGTGTCCATACGTCGAGCTTGCCCATTTCCTCGGCCAGCGTCTGGAACTTCGCCGTCACGTCGCGGCCGCGATACTTGCTGGGCGCGTATTTGAGATCAACGCCATAGGCGCTGGTGTCCTGGCTGATCACCATGATTTCCTTGACGCCCGAAGCCACCAGGCGCTCGGCTTCATAGAGCACCGAGGCGAGGGGGCGGGAGGCCAGGTCCCCGCGGATTTGCGGAATGATGCAGAACGAGCAGCGGTTGTTGCAGCCCTCGGAAATCTTGAGATAGGCGTAGTGGCGCGGCGTCAGCCGCAGGCCGGCCTCTGGCACGAGGTCGACAAACTTGTTGGGCACCGGCGGCAGGTGGGCGTTGACCGCGTTGACCACCTGCTCGTACTGATGCGGGCCCGACACCGCCAGCACGCTCGGATGGGTGGCGCGGATCAACTCCTCCTCGACCCCCAGGCAGCCAGTGACGATCACGCGACCGTTCTCGGCCAGCGCTTCGCCGATGGCTTCGAGGCTTTCCTGCTTGGCGCTGTCGAGAAAGCCGCAGGTATTGACGAGCACGATGTCGGCGCCGGCATAGTCGCGCGAAAAGGCATAGCCCTGCGCGCGCAGCGTGGTCATGATGCGTTCGGAATCGACGAGGGCCTTCGGGCAGCCAAGGCTGACAAGACCGATCTTTGGAGCTTGGGTCATTGGCGCGTGGCTATACGCCAATCGGCGGAAAAAGCAATCATCGGTACTCTGCGATCAAGGCAGGGCTGCCCTGATCACGGCCGATCACAGCTGTGTCAGCTGCGACATCGGCGCTTGACCGGAAACCTGACATCGCCAATCAGCTTCGCGCACGCCCACTTCCCGCGGCGTCAGCAGGAAACGTATCAGTATGAATCTCGAAGCACTCAACAAGTATCAGCCCCAGGCCCTTGCCATTCTGCGCATCACCACCGCGCTGGCCTTCATGGCGCATGGCACGCAGAAACTGCTCGGCTTTCCCGCCGCGCAGGGCCCGACCGAACTGCTCTCGCTCATGGGCCTGGCCGGCATTCTCGAACTCTTCGGCGGCGCGGCGATCCTTGTCGGCCTGTTCACCCGGCCGGTGGCGTTCGTGCTCTCGGGCATGATGGCCTACGCCTTCTGGTTCGTGCATGTGCCGCTGATGGGGCAGGGCAACATCATCCCCGCCGCCAATGGCGGTGACGGCGCCATGCTGTTCTGCTTTGTCTTCCTCTATCTGGTCTTTGCCGGCCCGGGCGCCTGGAGCCTGGATGCGACGCTGCGGTCGCGGAGCCCCGCCGCCGCCTGAGGCGAGTACCGAAAAAGCAAAGGCCGCCCGGTGGGCGGCCTTTGTCATGTCCATGGGCGAACGGCCCTAGAGTTCGGGCGGAGTGGTCGGCGTACGCTTGGCCGTCCGACGTACGGCGGGGCGCGGGGTCGAGGCCACGGGCAGGTCGCTGGTGCCCACCTCGGTCTCCGGCTCTTCTGCCGCATCTGCCATGTCGCTGATCGCGTCGCGCACGTCATCAAGCAGGGACGCCGAGATCAGGCTGAGCGAGACTGCGCGGGTCGCCGTTTCGTTGACCTTGAAAAAGACCAGCAGGAATTCGCAGAGCATCCGCAGCACGATCAGCCCGAACAGACCGAAGACGCCGATTTCGAGCAGGCCCCAGAGTCCGTCCCCGAAGGTCCGGCCGAACGTGGCGAACAGGTGGATCACTGCCCAGAGCAGCAGCGCGGCAAGGCCCGAGGCATAAAGGATCGGCACCAGCCGCGGCGACAGGATCGTATCGAGCCGGAACATTGTCGGGCTGAGAAAGATCTTCTTGAGATCGTCGAGCGTCATGGGCGGTTCCCTGGGTTCGGAATCGTAACTGCCGCTAAAATGCGGTGCGCGCGCTTCAGAAACAAGGCTTTCCGCCGCCCTCCCTCGCATCGAGCCCAATTGACGACGGTCTTGCGCTTCGCAAGCCGCGCCACCGCACAGGCCTACTGACTTCAGATCGGCCCGAAACGGTGGACGAAAGCGGCCCGGAGCACGCTGTCGACCTCTGGCATCGACACCAGGTGGCCCAGATCTTCGAGGCTGGTGACGCCCTGGTCGGAAATCCCGCAAGGTACGATCCCGCCGAAATGGCTGAGGTCGGGCGAGACGTTGAGCGCGATGCCGTGGAACGTCACCCAGCGTGATACCCGCACGCCGATGGCAGCGATCTTGTCTTCGCGGGCAAACCCCTTGTCGGGCCGGCGGACCCAAACGCCGATGCGGCCTTCACGGCGCTCCGCCTTGATGTTGAAGGCGCTCAGCGTATCGATCAGCCACCCTTCCAGCCCCTGCACCAGGCAGCGCACGTCGCGGCCTCGGGCCCGCAGGTCGAGCATCACATAGGCCACTCGCTGGCCCGGGCCGTGATAGGTGTACTCTCCGCCGCGCCCCGCCTCATAGACCGGGAAGCGCTCCGGCTCGAGCAGGTCCTTGCGCTCGGCCGACGTCCCGGCAGTGTAGAGCGGCGGGTGTTCGAGCAGCCAGACCGCCTCGGCGGCCGTGCCTTCAGCGATCGCCGCGGCGCGCGCCTTCATGGCCGCCAGGGCGTCCGGATAGGGCACCGGCTGATCCGAGATCAGCCATTCGACACCCGCGCCGTCGCTGCGCTTGAGCTTGGCTTGAGTATCGCATGCACCAAACTGGGACGGTGTTAACGCTTCGGTAATCATGGGCGGCCGATGGTGAGGTCAATGGACCCGGCGCGATTCAGCCGGGCGTATCGGAAACATGTATGAACACTCTAGAGGCAATTGAAGTCGATATCACGGTCGAACTCGGAGCGACCCGGATGCCGATCCATCACCTCTTGCGCATGGGGCGCGGGGCCGTCATCGCCCTGGACACCGGCGAGAATGACCCGCTGCGCGTCTATGCCAACAACACGCTGATCGCCGAATGCGAGGTGCGTGTCGATGACGGCCAGCTCTCGGTCGAACTGACCCGAAAAATCCTCAAGCGCGCCTAGTTGTCGACCATGCCGGGAGCGGCGATTTAATCGCTTGCGCCACCCGGAATGAGTTGCTACACGCTGCCTCGCTTCGCCGGTTCGGCAAGCCCTACCATGGCGTGCGGTCGTGGCGGAATTGGTAGACGCGCAGCGTTGAGGTCGCTGTGCCGCAAGGCGTGGAAGTTCGAGTCTTCTCGACCGCACCATTCTCCCTCCGGGGACAGACGAAAGCCACGGCGCAAGTCCGTGGCTTTGTCGTTTCAGAGACAAGAAAAGTCCCGCGCCGGGCGATCCGGTCTGGCGGATCACATGCCCTTTGGCTACACCAGCGAAGGCCTCGAAAAGAGCCTGCCCAGCGCATAGTCGAACCGTTTTCAGGGGCTGTGATGACCGACGATCCGAACATCCAGCCGAACCCGGCATCCGAGCTTGACGTCAACGCTCTGCGGGAGGCCGAGGGGAGCCTCAATGCAGTCTGGCTCGCCCGGCTCCGTGCGCATCTGACCGCCCGTGACAGTGCGGACATCGTCGAGATGATGTCCCCGCTGCATGTCTCGGACACCGGCGACGTCATCGAGGCGCTCGACCATGACGAGCGTGTCGATCTGCTCAAGCTCCTGGGCGACCGCTTCGATTTGACCGCGCTCACCGAAGTCGACGATGCCGTCCGCAACGAGCTGATGGAGGCGCTCTCCAACGAAGACATCGCGCGTGGCGTCTCGAACATCGACAGTGACGACGCGGTCTACATTCTCGAAGACATGGATGCGCCGGACCGCGAGGAAATCCTCGCGCAGATGCCGGCCTTCGAGCGCCTGTCCTTGCGCCGCAGCCTCGACTTTCCCGAAGAGTCTGCCGGGCGGCGCATGCAGACCGAGTTCATCGCCATCCCGCCCTTCTGGACCGTCGGCCAGACCATCGACTACCTGCGGACCGAGCAGGACCTGCCGGACGAGTTCTTTCAGATCTACGTGGTCGATCCCAGCTACAGCCTGCTCGGAACGCTCCCTCTGGACAAGTTTCTGCGCACCAAGCGCGACGTCAAGATCGACGCGCTCATGAACACCAACGTCATCGAGGTCGAGGCCGGCCAGGACCAGGAGGAGGCGGCTCGACTGTTCGAACGCTACGATCTGGTCGAAGTGGCCGTCGTCGATGAGAACCGGCGCCTCGTGGGCGTGCTCACCATCGACGACATGGTCGACGTCATCCACGAGGAAGCCAGCGAGGACATCAAGCTGCTGGCCGGCGTGGGCGACGAAGAAATCTCCGACAATGTCTTCCAGGCAGTGCGCAGCCGCGCCACCTGGCTGGTGGTCAATCTGGTGACCGCGGTGCTGGCCTCACTGGTCATTGGCCTGTTCGATGCCACCATCGAACAGATGGTGGCGCTCGCCGTACTCATGCCCATCGTCGCCTCAATGGGCGGCAATGCCGGTACGCAGAGCATGACCATCACTGTCCGCGCACTGGCGCTGCGAGAACTGGATCGCCGCCGCATGGGCCGGCTGATCCTGCGCGAAATGACCGTGGGCGTCGTCAATGGCGGCATTTTTGCCGTGCTGATTGGCCTCGTCACCGCCGTCCGCTTCGCCAATCCCGGGTTGGGGCTGGTGATCGGCCTGGCCATGGTAGTCAACATGATCGCCGCCGGCACTGCGGGCGTGCTGCTGCCACTGCTCCTCAATAAGCTCAAGGTCGACCCGGCGATCGCGTCCTCGGTCTTTGTGACCACGGTGACCGACGTGGTCGGGTTCTTCGCCTTCCTGGGGCTGGCAGCACTGTGGTTCGGCCTCTAGGTCCAGTGGAATCGGACCTGCTCCCGGCGTTCCCCAGTGTTGCAGTTCCGTCATATTGCCAAGGCGATGCCGGAGGGTTAACATTTGGTTGTCGGCTTTGCGCCCGCAGCGGCGGTGGCGGGCCGGCGAGAAACGGCAATAGGAGCATCTATGCGGAACCAGTCAAACGCTGTCGCATGGTGGCGGTCCGTGGTGCCGACGGTGTCCTGGACACTGATCTGCCTGCTGGCCATGTCGCTCGTATTTTCTGTCGTTGCCGGCGCCTAGCGCCAGCCGGCAGTGCATCTAGGACCAGAAGGTCCATCGACAGAACAAGATTCGGGGAAGGGCGCCGAGCCACTCGGCGCCCTTCCTTTTGCCCGAACCCAGGAACCGTCACATGAAGCTGATCATCGGCAACAAGAACTATTCGAGCTGGTCGGTACGGCCGTGGCTGGTGCTCACCCACTTCGCCATCCCGTTCGACGAACAGGTCGTCATGCTCAGCGGCGAGGGCTGGCGGGAAGCGCTGCGCAAGGTTTCTCCGTCGGGCAAGGTTCCCGTGCTCATCGAGGGCGACGTGGTGGTCTACGAGACCATCGCCATCATCGAGTATCTGGCCGAACGGTTTCCGCACAAGAAGATCTGGCCGACCGATCGCAAGCAGCGCGCCGTGGCCCGGTCCGCCGCAGCCGAGATGCATGCCGGGTTTTCCGCGCTGCGCAATCTGGCGCCGATGAACCTGAAGGCGTCGTACCCCAATCGCATCGACCTGGACGCCGTCGCGGCCGACCTTAAGCGGATCGAGCGGCTCTGGGGCGATCTGCTGCAGAAGTCGGGCGGGCCCTATCTGTTCGAGGAGTTCTGTGCGGCCGATGCCATGTTCGCGCCGCTGGCGTCGCGTATCCGCACCTATGAGCTGCCCACCACCGACGTGGTTGGGGAGTATGTCGAGGCGATCTATGCCCTGCCGGCCTTCCAGCAATTGCTGGCCGACGCCAGCAAGGAAAGCTGGGTCGTGCAGCGCGACGAGATCGACTACGCGCAGGGTCTGAAGCCGGTGACCGACTTTTCATGATGCATATCATCAAGCTCTGCGTGGGCGTCAGCACGCTCGAAGAGCTAGAAGGCTACCGGAACGAACGAGCGCATTGGTGGGGCGCCGACTATGGCGAGGATGTGCATGTGCATCGCACCCGCACTATGCCCAAGCGCCGCGAGGAAATCGAAGGGCAGGGGTCGATCTACTGGGTCATTTCCGGTGTCGTGCGCTGCCGCCAACGCATCGTCCGGTTGGCGGCGGCGGTCGACGACAAAGGCCTGGCCTTTTGCGACATCGTTATGGCGCCCGACCTGATCCGTACCGTGCCCCGCCGCAAGTCGGCCTTTCAGGGCTGGCGCTACCTGTCGCCCACCGATGCACCGGCCGATCTCGGTGGCGCCGATGCCTCCGATATGGAGGGATCGATGGAAATTGCTGAGGAATTGGCCCGTCTGGGACTGCTCTAGAACGTCATTGAGTCGTTACGCGCCCAATGCAATCTGGGACTTGAACCAAATCACCGATTTCAGCACAGTCATTTGGGCACGGGTAGAACCGAATCCGGTGGCGTTTCCCTCGGTTCTGGCTGGAATTTTGGAGTGACTAATGAACCGTACTGGGACGCACGTCATTGTCGTGGGCAATGAGAAGGGCGGTTCCGGCAAGTCGACGACGGCATTTCATCTCGCCATCTATCTGCTCTATCAGGGTTTCCGCGTCGCCTCGATCGACGTGGACAGCCGTCAGCAGACCTTCACCAACTACGTCAAGAACCGTCGCAACTGGGCGCAGACCCGCGATCTGCAGGTGCCGCACACCACCCACTATCATCTGCCGCTGACCCGTTCGGACTCCATCAAGGAAAACCAGCGGCTCGAGTTCGACCTGTTCCGCCAGGCAGTGATCGAAGTCGAGGGCAAGGCCGACTTCTTGATCGTGGATACGCCCGGCTTCGACACTCACCTGACCCGGCTCGCTCATTCGCTGGCCGACACCCTGATCACCCCGCTCAACGACAGCGTCATCGACCTCGATGTCATGGCCCATGTCGATCCGATTACCGGCGAGCCGCGCGAAATGAGCCACTATGCCCGCCTGGTGCAGCGCGCCCGCACCGAGCGGCTAGCGATCGACGGCCAAACCATCGACTGGGTGCTGGTGCGCAATCGAATCTCGATGCTCTCGTCCCGCAACATGCGGCTGGTGCAGTCGGGGCTGGAAAAAATCGCTGTTCGTCTCGGCTGCCGTGTGGCCGAGGGCATTGCCGAGCGGGTGATCTTCCGGTCGCTGTTTCCCACGGGCATGACGGTCTTCGACCCTCTCGATGAGGATCTGCTGGGCGGTCTGCCCTCCATGTCGCATGTCAGTGCCCGGCAGGAATATCGCCAGCTCTGTGACGCGCTGCAACTGCCCATCAGCGAGCGCGCCGAAGCGCGCCGCGCTGCCATAGCTGCCTGGTCCAAGTCGGCTGCCGAACCGGCGCAATTCGAACACATGGCCGGCGAGTAGCGTGCAGTAACCGCGGCAAATCGTGGCGGCGAGACTGCTGTGCGCACTCTCGCTTCTGCTGTGCTCTACTGGCCCACGGCCTCGCGCAACCAGAGCCGAGACCGAAAATTGCCTCGATCCGTCAGAATTTCCACACCTCTTCAGACATCAGAAACAGATCGCCGCTAGCGTCGCCGCCGGACGCAGAGAACATACCCGTGCAGATCGACAACTTCACCATCATGGTCGGAGCATGCGCCGCTACCTTGATGTTTGGCGGCGGCTTCCTTTACTTCTGGCTGCAGGACCGGCGCGCCAGCTGGCTGGCCTGGTGGACCGGCCCTTACGTGCTGGGCAGCCTCGGCATAGCCCTGTTCATCGCCCGCGGCACCATTGCCGACTGGATCAGCATCGGCGTCGCCAACGCGTTGCTCTTTATGGCCTTCGGCATGGTCTGGCAGGGCGCCCGGGTGTTCGTGCAGCGCTCCGCCCATTGGCTGCCGGTCATCCTGCCGGGGCTGGTCTGGATGCTGGCCTGCAGCATTCCCGGCTACATGGAAATGACCACGCTGCGCATCATCTTGGCCTCGGCGATCATTGCCGCGCTCTCGGCGCTGACGGCTTGGGAATTGGGCACCGACACATCCGAAAAGCTGCCGTCGCGCACGGCCGCCATCGTCGTTCTTATGTCGGTGGGGATTATGCTCATGCTGCGCATTCCGCTCGCCGGCTATCTGCCCTTTCCGATGGGCGAGGAGCCGATGGCCTCCACGTTTCTGGGCTTTCTCAATCTCGTCGTGCTCGGACATGTCGGCGCCTTCGCCATGCTGATGGTCTCGCTGACCAAGGAGCGCCGCGAGGCCGAGCAGCGCAACTTCGCCCTGCTTGACCCTTTGACCGGGTTGATGAACCGCCGCGCCTTCATGTCGGCGGTCGAGCGGCTGGCGCGGCGTCCAAGCCAGCAGCCAATGGCTTTGCTCGTGCTCGACCTTGACGCCTTCAAGGCGGTCAATGACCAGTTTGGTCACGAGGTGGGAGACCGTGTGCTGGTGGCCTTCGCCCAGGTCACCGAAGCACGGACGCGCCCCAGCGATCAGGTCTATCGGCTCGGCGGCGAGGAATTCTGCATTGTGCTGCCCGACACCGAACTACCCCAGGCGCTGATCGTGGCCGAACGTATTCGCGAGAGCTTTGCGCTCTGCCGCACGCTAGTGCGCGGACATGCCGTCGCAACGACGGTGAGCATTGGCGTGTCGATCTCGGAAAGCGGCAACATCCGCCTCGACGAACTGCTCGAGCATGCCGATACGGCGCTCTATGAGGCCAAGGCCCGCGGGCGCAACCAGGTGGTGGTGGCCGGCACCTCAGCCTTGCGCAGCCTGGCTGCAGCAAGCGGGAAACTCCGGCGTTCGGCCTGAGGGAACTAAGGTCCTTACGCAGTCTTCGACAAGAGGCTGATCACTCGCCAGCCCCATGCCCAGCGAGCGGTAACGGTCTTGCTCAGGCCTGCTGCGGCAGGCGCATTACGACGGCACGGCCGCCACCGGGCGCAAACACTTCGATATCGATCGCCACCCTTGGCAGCACCATGCGCCGTGTGCGGGCCGAGAGGGCCAGCACGGCCCCCAGCAGGTCGCTGACGGTGCGCCGCCTGGGCATGATCCGCGCGGCAATGGCGCTCATGGTCCGCTGCCGGACCGCCGGATCTGCCGAGTTGAGATCGGACTGACCGATAAAGCGGGCCAGCTCCGACAGATTAGACGTATCGCTCATTTGGGCTACTCCATACACAGGCCACAAACGCGCTTCCCTGAAGCGGCTGCTCTTTAGCTTTGCATTGCCAGGCAGCTCATCTTTGCTTTCTTGAGCTCGTTACACATGGCGGTCGCGTCGTCCCGGCCAGCAAAGCCGGTGAAGCGGGCGCGGAAGAACACCTGCCCATTTTTTTCGAAGCGCTCGACATAGGATTTCATGCTGCCCAGTGCTGCCACGCTGGACGCGGCGCCGCTCAACAACGAGCTCGCACCTGTCTCTGACGGGGCAGCGCCGACCTGAACGATCCAGCCAGTGGCCACAGTGGGCACGTCGGCGATCGGGGCGGGCAGCGGCTGGGGATCGACGGAAGCCACCTGCGGCGCCTGGGAGACACTGCCCGAGGTCATCAGGTCGATCGGCTCGCCGGCGGCGCCAATGCCGACCGGCGGCAGCAGCGGGGCGGAAGGAGTTGTTTGGCCCAGCGGGGCGGGCTCGGCGCCAAGCTGGAACGTATCGCTGAGCCAGGCGCCGATCACGTCGAGCGGACGATCGCGCTGCGACGGGGCGGCTCGGCTGATGGCGGCCGTGGCGCGGACCGGCTCAGTCGGTGCGATGCCGATATCGGCCGGGCGCGCTGCCGGCACCGGCGCGATGCTGGCGGTGAGCATCTCGGTCTCGACCGGCGCCGGGTCGACTGCCGCGACCTGGAGGTCGGGCTGCGGCGAATTTCGCCAGGTGGGGTAGGGCAGCGGCGTGACGGGCAGTGGATCGGAGCTGGCCACCTGCACGGTCGCGCCTTTGCGGCCGGGCTGCGGGATCATGGCGACGCTCAGATAGTCGCCGCTGCGGCCCTTGGGCAGGTACTTCTTGACCAGTTCCCGGACTTTGGCGTCCCGGCTGCCGCTTTTGTCAAAGCCGAAGCCGACCACCACGATATGCCGACCACCGGCACGCGCTGCCGTCAGCAGATTGAAGCCGGAGGCATTGGTATAGCCGGTCTTGATCCCGTCGACGCCGTTCGACCCCAGCAACCGGTTGTGATTGCCATAGGTGCGCTTGCCGTAAGAGAAGCTGCGCGTCTGGAAGTACTCGTAATACTTGGGAAAGTGCTGGTAGACGGCGATCCCCAGGATCGCCTGGTCACGCACGGTGCTGACCTGGCGCGCGTCGGGCAGGCCGGAGGCATTGCGATAGGTCGTGCGGCTCATGCCCAGGGCACGCGCCGTAGCCGTCATGCGTTCGGCGAATTTGCTCTCGCTGCCCGAAATGTGTTCGGCGATCACCCGGGCCATGTCGTTGGCCGAGAGGGTGACGAGCGCCTTGATGGCGTTTTCGACGCTGATCGTCGAGCCGGCCTTGAGGCCCAGTTTTGTCGGCACGGCCTTGGCGGCGTGCTTGCTCACCGTCATCTTGTCGGAGAGCTTGATGTTTCCAGCGCTCAGTTCCTGGAACAGGACGTAGAGCGTCATGACCTTGGTGACCGATGCCGGATAGCGGGCCGCGTCCGCAGCGCTCTCATAGAGCACTTTTCCGGATTTGGCGTCGACTACGATGCCGGCATATTTGCGGGGAACCGATCCATTGGCGCTGGCGGCACCGGGAACGACAACTGCCAGGCAGACCAGCAGGGCAATGATGAGACGCGCCACCGGGCGGCGCGAGAAAAGCTCGATCAATTGGGAAAACACCCAAGTACTCCAACGCTTACCGGGTCGGCACACGCCCCGTACGCAACACTTACAAAAGCCAGGAGACAGAGGGTTCCCCAACCACCCGCCGTCCTGTCCAAGCCGGCAAGCTAGAGGACCCCCGTTACCATTCCGTAAAATGCGATGGATTTCCGGCCGGGCTTCACTTCGCCGCGACCTGCCCATCTGGGTAGAAGTTTGAAGCGTATTGGCCCTTAACAGCAGCCGGCTTTTGCCTACATACTGACTTCACCATGCTGCTTCGTTTCGATGACATAGAAAGCCAAGCCATGAGCGTTGCGGCGGCGGCGACGATGGAGTTCAGAGCGCCTGCCCGGCAGCCGCTGCGCCTTGCCGACGACGATGGCGATCGCAACGGCTCCAAGGGCGATACGGGGACCATCACCCGGACCAGACCAAAGACGAAAAAGCCGAGCCTTTACCGGGTTCTGCTGCTCAATGACGACTACACTCCGATGGAGTTCGTCGTCCTTATCCTGCAGGACGTCTTCAACAAGACCCGCGAAGACGCCATGCGCATCATGCTGCACGTTCACCAAAAGGGGGTTGGGGAGTGCGGTATCTACCCATTCGAGGTGGCCGAGACCAAGGTCACGCGCGTGATGGACACGGCACGCAAAAATCAGCACCCGCTGCAATGCGTGATGGAAAAACAATAGGATAGCGACCATGCCCTCATTTTCACGCGGACTCGAGAAGGCACTGCATCAGGCCATGAACCTCGCGCGCGAACGCGCTCATGAGTTCGCCACGCTCGAGCATCTTCTGTTGGCCCTCACCGACGACCGCGACACCATCGCGGTGCTGACCGGTTGCGATGTCGATGTCGAGGCGCTCAAGGGCGACCTTGAGGACTTCATCAACGAAGAGCTCGACAGCCTCGTGGTTCCCAATGGCCAGGATGCGCGGCCGACGGCTGCCTTCCAGCGCGTTATCCAGCGCGCCGTGATCCACGTGCAGTCCTCAGGCAAGGAGGAGGTCACCGGCGCCAATGTGCTGGTCGCCATCTTTGCCGAACGCGAGAGCCATGCCGCCTATTTCCTCGAGCAGCAGGACATGAGCCGTCTCGACGCGGTCAATTTCATTTCCCACGGCATCACCAAGTCCGGTCCCAATGAGTCCCGCCCAGTACGTGGCGCCGAGACTCCGGCCGGCGGCGCGCCCGGCGAGGACGGCGAACGGCAGGGCGGTCAGAGTTCGGCCCTGGCCGATTTCTGCGTCGATCTGAACGCCAAGGCCAAGGCCGGCAAGATCGATCCGCTGATCGGCCGCGATGCCGAACTGCGTCGTACCATTCAGGTGCTGTGCCGGCGCTCCAAGAACAATCCGATCTTTGTGGGCGATGCCGGTGTCGGCAAGACCGCCATCGCCGAGGGTCTCGCCCGCAAGATCGTCGAAAACGACGTGCCAGAAGTGCTCCAGAACGCCACGATCTATGCGCTCGACATGGGCTCGCTCCTTGCCGGCACGCGCTATCGCGGCGACTTCGAGGAGCGCCTCAAGGCAGTTATGAAGGAGCTCGAAAAGCACCCGGACGCGATCCTGTTCATCGACGAGATCCACACCGTGATCGGCGCTGGCGCCACGTCGGGTGGTGCGCTCGATGCGTCCAACCTGCTCAAGCCGGCGCTCGCCTCCGGCGGCATGCGGTGCATCGGCTCGACCACCTACAAGGAATACCGGCAGTTCTTCGAAAAGGACCGCGCCCTGGTCCGCCGCTTCCAGAAGATCGACGTGCCCGAGCCGACGATCCCCGATGCCATCGAGATCGTAAAAGGCCTGCGTCCCTATTTCGAGGACTACCACAAGCTCAAATATACCGACGAAGCCCTCAAGGCCGCAGTGGAGCTCAGCGCCCGTTATATCAACGACCGCAAGCTGCCCGACAAGGCGATCGACGTGATCGACGAGACCGGTGCCAGCCAGATGCTGTTCACCGCCGAGAACCGCAAGAAGGTGATCGAGGTCGGTGACATCGAGGCAACGATCGCCACGATGGCCCGCATCCCGCCCAAGTCGGTGAGCAAATCCGATGCCGAGCTGCTGTCGGGGCTAGAGAGCAATCTCAAGACCGTGGTTTTCGGTCAGGATGCGGCAATCACTGCGCTCTCGTCGGCCATCAAGCTGGCGCGCGCCGGGCTGCGTGAGCCCGAAAAGCCGATCGGTTCGTACCTGTTTACCGGTCCGACCGGCGTCGGCAAGACCGAGGTGGCCAAGCAGCTCGCCGATACGCTGGGTGTCGAGCTGCTGCGCTTCGACATGTCCGAGTATATGGAGCGACACACCGTCTCGCGGCTGATCGGCGCCCCTCCGGGCTATGTCGGCTTTGATCAGGGTGGCCTGTTGACCGACGGCGTCGACCAGCATCCGCACTGCGTGGTGCTGCTCGACGAGATCGAGAAGGCGCATCCGGACCTGTTCAACATCCTGTTGCAGGTGATGGACCACGGCAAGCTGACCGATCACAACGGCAAGTCGGTGGATTTCCGCAATGTCATCCTGATCATGACGTCCAATGTCGGCGCCATGGAACTGCAGAAGTCGCCGATCGGCTTTGGCCGCAAGCGCGAGCAGGGGGACGACGAGGAAGCGATCAACCGGATGTTCACCCCGGAGTTCCGCAACCGCCTCGACGCCATCATCTCGTTCGCGCCGCTGCCGCGCGAAGTGGTGCGGCGCGTCGTCGAAAAGTTCGTGCTGCAGCTCGAAGGTCAGCTGGCCGAGCGGGGGGTGACCATCGTCCTGCAGCCCGAGGCTGCCGATTGGTTGGCCGAGCGCGGCTATGACGAGCGCATGGGCGCCAGGCCGCTGGGTCGCGTCATCCAGGAGCACATCAAAAAGCCCCTGGCCGATCAGGTGCTGTTCGGCGAACTGGTCAATGGCGGTACGGTCACGGTCGCTCTGGTGGGCGAGGGCGCCGAAGCCAAGCTCGAGCTGATCGCGGTTCCGCCGCGTCCGGCCCGTCCCAAGGCGATCCCGGCGCCCAAAAAGAAGCCGGCGCCCAAGGCCGCCGAAGAAAAGAACTAAGGAACAAGAGGCCGGGAGCGATCCCGGCCTTTCTGTGTGCGTTCGCTGCGTCGCCCTCAGTTGGGCTGCACAGGGCTCTTGCGGGCAAAAAGGATCAGCAGCCAAAGATAGGCCAGAACGGGCACCAGCAGGCCGTTGACGCCGAACCAGGAATAGACGGTTGCCCCGCAGATGGCGCCCAGCAGCAGCGCCGCCCAGACCTGTAGGTGCTGCAGCCAGCGCCAGCGCGGCGCGGTGCCGCCGATCGCTCCGGCCAGGTCCTGGCCAGCGGCAAACAGGGTGCCGCTGACAAAGGTCGTCCCCAGCCGGGCGCCCCCCGTGAAGGGGAGAGTGGCATTCTGCGCCCCGGCGCCCGCGGCCAGCACCAGCAGGGCACGGCTGGCCGGCACTCCGGCCAGCATTAGCCCCAGCGTTACCACGATGCTGCCGATCACCAGGGACAGCACATAGACCGGCCCCCACCGCCGGTCGCGCAGGGCCAGCAAGCTTCCCGCCACACTGCCCAGAAAGAACATCACGATAAGGGCCAGCGGCAGCAGCAGGGCGGTCGACTGGGCGTGGCCGGTGCCCAGCTGGGTGGTATTGCCGCTCATGAACGAGGTGTAAAAACCACCCAGCTCGATAAAGCCCACCGCATCGATGAAGCCGGCGCAGCCGGTGAGCAGGAGCCCGTGGTTGAGGTAGCTCTGCGGCTTCATCATGCGCCCTTTTGGGCCATCTCAGGCCTCCAGTGCCTCGGCGATTGCCCTGGCGAGGGCGGCGAGGTCGGCGTCCTCGGCCTTGCCGCCGGCATGCGCCGCCAGAGCGACGCCCTCGTAGACCGGGATCACATGGAAATGCAGGTGAAACACCGATTGGCCGGCGGGCGCCTCGTTGAACTGGGCAATACGGATGCCGTCGGCGCCCAGCGCCTTATGCGCCGCACGGGCCAAGCGCTGGACGTGCTGCAGCAGCTTGGCGAGCCCGGCCGGATCGGCATCCAGCAGGTTGCGCGACGCCGCCTTGGGGATGACCAGCAAATGGCCGCGCGACTGCGGGAAAAGGTCCATCATTGCAAGCACATCGGCATCCTCGTAGACGCGATGGGCAGGGATCTCGCCGCGGATGATGCGGGCAAAGATGTTGCTGGAATCATAGCTCACGAGGCGGCTCCCAATGCCTGTTCGGACGCAGCATAGGCATTGCCTGGATAGTCCGAAATGGTCTCTTCGATGATGTCGGCCGCATAGCCCGTGCCGTCTTCGTGCTGGAGCCGGTCGCAGAGGTCTGCGGCGGCCTGGGCGTAGGAGGGTTCGGTGGTGAGGTCCTCGAGCGCAGCGGCCAGAATGCCGGGGGTGAGCTTGCGCAGGCGTACCGGCGGCGGGCCGCAGCCCAGCTCGTAGACCCGCTTGCCCCAGTAGGGCTGATCGAAGAACTGCGGCACGATAAAGGTCGGTTTGCCGGCCAGAAGCCCCGTATGAGTGGTGCCGGCGCCACCATGATGAACAACTGCTGACACATATCTGAACAGCTCTGTGTGCGGTGCTTTGGCGATCGGATAGACAGTATCGGGCAAATCCTCGGCCTTGATGCCGCCCCAGCCGCTGCCGATCACCGCACGACCACCCCAGCTGCGCAGCGCCTTGGTGATGATCTCGGTATTGCGCGCCGCGCCCCAGGGCATCGAGCCGAAGCCCAGATAGACCGGCTGCGGGCCGGCATCGAGGAATTTCTGGAACGCCGGGTCGGGCACCCAGCCGGAATCGTCCTCAAGCCGCCAGAAGCCGGTGATCAGTGTCGAGTCCGGCCAGTCGCCGGGGCGCGGCGACAGAGTGGGCGAATAGGCGTGCAGCGCCGGGATGTTCTCGCCCCAGGCGTTCTTGGAAAAGCCGCTGCGCTTGCGGCTGCGCAGGCCGAGCAGCTTGGAGCGCATCTTGTCGCGCGGGAAATCATAATAGCTCTGCTGCGCCGCCTGGATGACATAGCTCAGCCGGTTGAACAGCGGGTCGAGCGAGATACGGTTGAACAGCGGGTCCAGCGGCGGGCCGTCGAAGGAGAAATGCGGAAACTCGCCTGTCGGGTTGATCGGCTGGAAGGCCGTCATGATGGCCGGGATGTCGAGCGCTTCGGCCACGTCGATGGCGAAATTGGTGGTCTGGTGGAACACGATAGCATCGGCGCCCTGGGTGGCCACCCAGAGCTGCCGGCAGGCTTCCTTGAGGATCTGCTGCCCCTGCCGCAGCAGGCTGGGCGCGTAGAGCAGCAGGTTCTTGGACATGGCATTGTCGAACTGGCTCTGGCGCAGGAAGGCCTGGATGTCCGAGCCCAGGTTATGGAACTCGATGCCGTGCCCGGTCACGAAGGCCTGGAAGTCGCTGGTGGTGCACAGCACGACCGAAAAGCCCCGCTTGAGCAGGGATTTCGACAGCGCCACGAAGGGCTGAACGTCGCCCATGGTTCCGATTGCGGCAATCGCTACGCGTTTGCCCATGAAAACCTCACCAGCACCAGGATTGGCTGCTCCTCGGGGCCCGCCAGCCCCTGCGCTTCTGGTTGCCAGATGGCGCCGTCGCGGTCAACTGGAGGGAGGCTCGCCCTTGCGGAAGGGCGTGTATTCGTTGAGCACGGCCTGCTGCTCGAGGATCGAGAGCCGCTCGCGCTCGAGGAAATCGGCGACGGCCGCGCGCAGGCCGAGATGGCCGATCCAGTGGATCGAGCGCGTGGTGGCCGGCGCATAGCCGCGCGCCAGCTTGTGTTCGCCCTGGGCCCCGGCTTCCACAGTCGTCAGGCCATGCGCCACGGCGTAGTCGATGGCCTGATAGTAGCAGAGCTCGAAATGCAGGAACGGCACTTCGCGGGTCGAGCCCCAGTAGCGGCCATAAAGCGTATCGGTGCCGATCAGGCTGAGCGTGCCGGCGATCGGTTCGTCCCCGTCATAGGCGAACATCAGGAGGATGCGGTCGGCCATGGCGGCCGAGAGCATCGAGAAGAAGCTGCGGGTGAGGTAAGGCCGGCCCCATTTGCGGCTGCCGGTATCCTGATAGAATGCGAAGAACGCATCCCAGACGGCTTCGGTGAGGTCTGCGCCGGTGAGCCAGCGCACCGTCAGGCCGTCGGCCAGGGCATCGCGCCGCTCGCGTCGCGTTACCTTTCGGTGACGTGACGACAGGGTGGCCAGAAAGTCTTCGAACGACCCGAAGCCCTGGTTATGCCAGTGGAACTGCGTGTCGTTGCGCACCAGCCAGCCGGTCTCCCGGCCGAGCGCCGCCTCGGCCTCCGGCACGAACGTGGCGTGGACCGAAGAGACATTGTTGCGCTCCGCCAGCGTCTCGACCGCTGTCAGCAACGCCTGCTTGAGCGCTGGATCGCCGTTCCGGACCAGCAGCTTGGGCGCGGTCACCGGCGTGAACGGCACCGAGCACTGCAACTTGGGATAGTACTCGCCACCCGCGCGGCTGAAGGCATCGGCCCAGCCATAGTCGAACACATACTCGCCCTGCGAATGCGACTTGAGATAGAGCGGCATCAGCCCGAGGGGGGCGCCCGCCGCGTCGCGCAGCACCAGGTGCTGGGGCTGCCAGCCGGTGCGGCGGGTGGCCGAGCCGCTCTGCTCGAGCGCCACGAAGAGCGCATGTTCGAGGAAAGGATTGTCCGGCCGACCGGCGCTTGCGGGCAAAAGCCCGTTCCAGTCGGTCGCCGGAATATCGGCAGCCGAAGCATGGATCGTGGCGCTGTAGGTCTGGGATGCTGTCACATCGCCAATATGGGGCAGGAACGCTCGGCCCGAAAGGGTTAGCGCGGATCAAATCCTTCAAAAACCAGCTGATCGGCCTTGCGCATGACTGCCTTGGCCTGCGCCGCCGACTTGACTGTCCAGGCGGTGACCGGAATGCCGAGAGCGCGGAAAAAGCGGACGGCCGGCAGGTCGAGGGCTACATCGTGACAGGAGATGAAGGAAAAGCGGGTGAGGGGCCAGTGCAGCAGGTGCCGCAGCGCGAATTTCTGGCCGGCCGGGATGTCGGCATCCCAGTCGGAAATGTTCCAGGAATAGGTGATGATCCCGAGCTTGTCGCGATAGCCGGCCTTGCGCATGGCCAGCAGCAGATGCGGATCGAAGGATTCGATCACCTGCGGACCCTGGTAGCGGGCGAGGGCGGTGGTCACCGCACGCGCCAGCGTCTCGGTCTGGGCCGCTGTCGCCTGGCGCTTGAGTTCGATCTGCAGCAGCGTCCGACCCGCGACCTGGGCCAAAAATTCGGTAAAGCGCTGCGGTGTATCCCGGGTCGCGCTGCCCAGCAGTGGCAGGGAGGTGATTTCGTCGATGCCGATCTCGTCCGAACGACCCTCGCGGCCCACCAGCCGAGGCAGATCGTCGTCGTGGAAGATATAGGGCACCCCATCGGCCGAGAGCTGCACATCGCACTCGATGGCATAGCCGGCAGCGATTGCCGCCTCGAAGGCCGAGGCGGTGTTCTCGACGATACCGCGGGAAAAGTCATGCAGACCGCGATGGGCGATCGGCTGCGGAAACAGGGCGTTGGTGGCCACGGCGGACTCGTTTGGTGAAGAAGCGCCGTGTCCCTAGCGGCGCTGCATGACGGGCCTGTGTCAGACCTCGACGATGGCTTCGACCTCGACCGCTGCACCCAGGGGCAGGGCGGCGACGCCGAAGGCGGCGCGGGCATGCTTGCCCTTGTCGCCCAACACACCGACGATCAGGTTGGAGGCGCCGTTGGCAACCAGGTGATGCTCGAAAAAGTCCGGCGTCGAAGCGACCAGCACGGTGAGCTTGAGCACTTTCTTGATCTCTTCGAGCGGGACGCCGGCATTGCTGACGATCTGGGCGAGAATGTTGACGGCGCAGAGCTCGGCAGCGTTGCCGCCCTGCACGACGTTCATGTTTTCGCCGAGCCGGCCCTGCACCACGCCGGCGTCGTTGGACGAGATCTGGCCCGACACGTAGATCAGATTCCCCGACCGGGTGACCGGCGCATAGCTCGCGGCAGGCGGGCGGGCGTTGGGCAGCTCGTAGCCATACTGGCGGAGTTTCTCGAGGGGGGTGGTCATTTGAGGTTACCTTCTTCTTCGTCCGTTTGTTGTGCCGCAGCGGCGGACCGGGCTTTCACCCGATCGTAGAGCTTGCCGCGGATCACCGCGTCCTGCCCGAAGCGGGTACGGACCCGATCCATGGCCCGCTCCGCTGCAGCTTTCCGGGCGATTTGCGGTTCAAGCAGATCCACCGGATCTTCGCCTTGTGCCGCAGTGACACCCGAAACGCCAATACCAATCAGCCGGAATGCCGTCCCATCGACCTCACGGGCGAGGAGGGCCATTCCGGTCTCGTAAAGGACATTGGCCAGCTGTGTCGGGATCATCAGATGACGAGCGCGCGTGCGCAAGCGAAATCCAGCCGACTTGAGCTTGAGCGTCACCGTGTCGCCCACCAATCCCTTGGCCTTGAGTCGCCCCGAAAGCCGCTCACTGAGTGCCAGCAATTCGGTGGACAGCGCCTCAAAGCCGGAGAGGTCGGTGTTGAAGGTGGTTTCGGCCGAGACCGACTTCATTTCGCCGTCGGTGCTGACCTTGCGGCTGTCCTCGCCGCGCGCCAGCCTGGCAAGGCGCGCCCCGGCCTCGCCATAGCGACGCATCAGGTCTTCGGGCTCGGCCGTCTGCAGCTGGCCGATGGTGTCAAAGCCATCGCGATGCAGGGTTTCGGCGAACACCTTGCCAACGCCGTAGATCAGCGACACCGGTTGGCGGGCAAGGAAGCCAAGCGTCTCGGCGACGCCAATGACCGCAAAGCCGCGCGGCTTGTCGAGATCGGAGGCAGTCTTGGCGAGGAACTTGTTGTGGCTCAGGCCCACGGAGATGGTCACGCCGATTTCGTCTTCGACCCGCTTGGCGAAACGGGCCAGCGTCACCGCCGGCGGTGACTTGTGCAGGGTCTGCGTGCCCGACAGGTCGAGAAACGCCTCGTCGATCGACAGCGGTTCGACCAGGGGCGTGAGCGAATCCATGATGGCGCGAATCTGCCGCGACACCGCGACATACTTGGCCATGTCGGGCTTGATCACGACCGCGTTGGGGCACAGTCGATGGGCCGTGAACATCGGCATGGCCGAACGGACGCCCGATTGCCGCGCGATGTAGCAGCAGGTCGAAACCACGCCGCGCACCCCGCCGCCGATGATTACCGGCTTGTCGGCAAGACGTGGATCGTCGCGCTTTTCCACCGAGGCGTAGAAGGCGTCGCAATCGACATGGGCCATCGAGAGCGAGAACAGCTCTGCATGCGCCAGCATGCGGGGCGAACCGCAGGCCGTGCAGCGCTGCGGCGCGGCGCGGGCCGTTCCGGTGGCAAAGCAGTTGCGGCAGAGCGTTTCGAGCACCTTGGCCTGCTATCCAGCCGGATTGAGCCGGACCCAGACCCGCATGAAGCTTTCGGGTGCGATGGCGCTATTGGCGCACAGCGCCAGAAGCAGCGGCTCGTTCTGGGCGAAATAGTCGATCAGGCCGCGTGCCAGCTGGTCGCCGCCGACCGCCTTGCGCAACTGGTCGGGGGAATAGCCGGTCTGCACCATGAACTCGCCCAGTTGCTCGGGATGTTCGGCCAGATAGCCCAGACAGAGTTCGGCCAGTTGCGCGGCCGTGAGTAAATCGGGTTTCAGACTGGGCACGGCGGGCTCGTTTGTGCTTTGGAAATGCATTGATGTTACTGCAGGGATCGGGCAGAACACAGAGGCTTCGGGGCGTTGCTCCCGCAGCGGAAACAGAAGGTCATATGCCAAAGACCGTTATGATCGTTGAAGACAACGAGCTCAACATGAAGCTCTTCAACGACCTGCTCGAATCCCGGGGCTACAATATCATCCAGACGCGCAACGGCATGGAAGCGCTCGGCTTGGCGCGTGCCCACCATCCGGACCTGATTCTGATGGATATCCAGCTGCCCGAAGTCTCGGGCCTGGTGGTCACCAAGTGGCTCAAGGAAGACGAGGATCTGGCCGCCATTCCGGTGATTGCCGTGACCGCCTTTGCCATGAAGGGCGACGAGGAGCGGATCCTGCAGGGCGGCTGCGAAGGCTACATTTCCAAACCCATCTCGGTGCCTCACTTTTTGGAAACGATTGCCCGCTACATTGGGCCAGCTAACTAGCTGCCTTTCGGGCATTTTTCGAAAAAATCGTGGAGCTGCAGGCCTGTGACGGCGCGCGTGCTGATCGTTGACGATATTCCGACGAACGTGCGCCTGCTCGAGGCGCGCCTGACGGCCGAGTATTTCGACGTGCATACGGCCGCCTCGGGGCGTGAAGCGCTCGATATCTGCGACAGCGAAGACATCGACATCGTGCTGCTCGATGTCATGATGCCCGAGATGGACGGTTTTGAGGTCTGCCAGCGGCTCAAGTCGAACCAGAAGACCGCCCATATCCCGATTCTGATGATCACGGCGCTCGATCAGCCGTCCGATCGCGTGCGCGGCCTCGAGGTCGGCGCCGACGATTTCCTGACCAAGCCGGTCGACGACATCCAGCTGATGGCGCGCGTCAAGAGCCTGGTCCGGCTCAAGGCGCTGACCGACGAGTTGCGGGCGCGCGCCAAGACCGGCCAGGAAATCGCCATCGAAGACGCCATGCGCGCCATGGACTCGATCAATTCCGAAGGCGGACGCATCCTGCTGGTCGATACCGACCAGCGTCACGCCGAACGCATTCGCGGCTATCTCTCACCCGCCAACCATGTCGATGTGCTGGTCAATCCGGCCGATGCCGCGCTGGCCGTGGCCGAGGGCAATTACGAGCTGGCGTTGGTGTCGATGTCGCTCACCGATTTCGACCCCTTGCGCGTGTGCTCGCAGATGCGCACCGGCGAGCTCAGCCGGACCCTTCCCATCATCCTGATCGCCGACGAGGCCGACCGGCCGCGCGTGGTGCGCGGCCTCGACCTGGGGGTCAACGATTTCATCATGCGGCCGGTGGAGCGCAACGAGCTCTCGGCGCGCGTCCGCACGCAGATCCGCCGGCAGCGCTATGCAGTGGAACTGCGCCAGAGCGTCACCAATACGCTGGCCCTCGCCGTCACCGACGAACTCACCGGCCTCTACAACCGGCGCTATTTCGACCGGCACCTGTCGCTGATGCTGGAGCGCGCCCGCGAACAGAACCGCGACATGGCGGTGATGCTGATCGACATGGATTTTTTCAAGTCGGTCAACGACATGCATGGCCATGACAGCGGCGACGCCGTGTTGCGCGAATTCGCGGTGCGCCTGCGCCGCAATATCCGGGGCGTCGACCTTGCCTGTCGCTTCGGCGGCGAGGAGTTCGTGGTGCTCATGCCCGATACCGATTTCCGGCAGGCGCAGAACGTCGCCGAGCGGGTGCGCACGGCTGTGGCGGAACGGTTGTTCGAGATGGCGGCCGGGCGGCCGCCGCTGCCCATCACGGTCTCGGTCGGCCTGGCGCTGAATGAATCCGAGACCGATACGCCCGAAATGATCCTCAAGCGCGCCGACGTGGCGCTCTATCGCGCCAAGCGCGAAGGGCGCAACCGCGTGGTGTTCGACGCTGCCTGACGGCGCTGCGCCGGCGGCGGCCGGCCGATAAAAGCCGATACGGTAAGGTTACCAATTCATTACGTTTCAGCCTGGCGCTTGAGTCGGCAGCGCCATGAGGTAGGTTGCGGCCAACGAGATGGCGCTGCCCAAGCCTCCCTGGCGCAGACAGCGAAATCCACAAAACCCTACGCTTTCTCAGGTCCGCCGCAACTCCTGGGTCCGTAGGGAGGCTGATCCGGATGTGGCAAGAGTGGCCTCTTCGACATGCTGCTCCGGATCAGCCGCTTTTTTCACGGGCACTCATTGCACACGAGTGGTCCCGAATGCGTTTGGGAACGCAGAAACGAAAACCCCGCGCTTTGTAAGCGCGGGGTTTTTGTATTCCGGAGCTGAAAGTCCAAGATCTATTTGATCTTGGCTTCCTTGAACTCGACATGCTTGCGCACCACCGGATCGTACTTCTTGTACGAAAGCTTTTCGGTCTGGGTACGGGCGTTCTTCTTGGTCACGTAGAAAAAGCCGGTGTCGGCAGTCGACACGAGCCGGATCTTGATCGAATTGGCTTTTGCCATTGCAGTAGTCCTTACCGGGTACGCCGACCCAGGGGCGGCGAAGCTGTTGAGACGGGGATGCCGGAGCACGCCCTCAAATTCGTGCGCCACCTACTAAGGATTTGCGGCGGAATGTCAAGTTCGGCAGCGCGGGCGGCCGGCGGCTAGCGCTTGGGTCGATGCGCCGGATCAAAGCCGTGCATGTAGTTGGCCCATTGCAGCCCGACCACGGCGCCCTTGATCGAGGGCAGCATGGCCAGCGGCAGGAGCAGCGCCAGCGGCACCATGGTGGCCAGATAGACCCAGGGCGCCTGCGGCGCAGTGGTCTCGAATTCCAGCATCAGGCCGATGATGACATGGCCCACGATGATGATCGCCACATAAGGCGGCAGGTCGTCCGCCTTGTGCCAGCTCAGCTCTTCGCCGCAGTGCGAGCAGGTGTCGGCGACCTTGAGATAGGCGCGGAACACCTTGCCCTCGCCGCAGCGCGGGCAGCGGCACTTGATGCCGTTCCAGATGGCTTTCCAGACGACCCTGGGTTCGCGTGCTGCGTGGACCTGAACACTCATTTTCGTCTCTTGCCGTGACTTCTGGATCGACCCCTGGGGCCATAACTGGCAGATGGACGCTTTCCATTCCGTTTCACAGACGACGGATTGCCGCGGCTGCCCTCCGAGAGGAGCTCGAAGCGGAGCGCTCCGGCGACTGGAGCTGCTTCCAGCAGCCGGACGCTGACGCTGTCGCCCAGCCGGAACATCTCATTGGTGCGATCCCCGATCATGGCCTGCTGCTCTTCGACATAGCGGTAATAGTCCGCCCCGATGGTAGAGGCCGGAATAAAGCCGTCGGCGCCGGTATCGGTGAGGCGGACGAACAGGCCCGAGCGGGTGACCCCGGAAATCCGCCCCTCGAAGCGCGCGCCGATCTGGCCGCCCAGGAACTGCGCCAGCAGCCGATCGGAGGTTTCGCGCTCGGCCGCCATGGCGCGCCGCTCGGTGGAAGAAATGTGCTGGGCAATGCCCTGCAGTTTCGAGATTTCGCTCTCGGACAGGCCGTCCTCACCCAGCTTGAGCGCCGTGATCAGCGCCCGGTGCACAATCAGGTCGGCATAGCGGCGAATGGGGGAGGTGAAATGTGCGTAGCGGTCGAGGTTGAGGCCGAAATGGCCGTAGTTTTCGGCCGAGTATTCGGCCTGCGCCTGGCTGCGCAGCACCATTTCGGAGACCTGTTCGACCTTGCCGGTCTCGCGGGCCTTGCTGAGCACGCGGTTGAAATCCTGCGGCCGCACTGCGTCCGTCTTGTTGAAGCTGAGCTCGAGGGAGGCAAGGAATTCGCGCAGCGCCATCAGCTTTTCCGGGCTGGGCGTGTCGTGGACGCGGTAGAGCAGGGGCGTTGCGTGTTTCTCGAGGGTTTCAGCCGCCGCCACATTGGCCGCGATCATCATTTCCTCGATCAGCCGCATGGCCTCGAGCCGCTCGGGTATGCGGATATCGGCCACCATGCCCTTGTCGTCGAGGATGATCTTGCGCTCGGGCAGGTCGAGATCGAGCGGGGAACGGGCCGTGCGCGCCTTGACCATGGCCTGGTAGGCCCGCCAGAGCGGCTTGAGCACAGGGTCGAGCAACGGCCCCGTCTTGTCGTCGGGATGGCCGTCCATGGCCGCCTGGGCCTGCTGGTAGCTCAGCTTGGCCGCCGATCGGAACAGCACGCGATGAAAACTGTGACGCAGCTTCTTGCCGTGCGCGTCGAACACCATGCGCACGGCCAGCGAGGCCTTGTTGGCGCCTTCCTTGAGCGAGCCCAGCTCGTTGGAGATGCGTTCGGGCAGCATCGGTACCACCCGGTCGGGGAAGTAGACCGAGTTGCCACGCAGATAGGCCTCGCGGTCGAGGGCCGTGCCGGGCCGGACATAGGCGGCGACGTCGGCGATGGCGACCAGCACGATATGTCCCCCCGGATTGGCCTTGTCGTCGTCCGGCTGGGCAAAGACGGCGTCGTCATGGTCCTTGGCATCGGGCGGATCGATGGTGATCAGCGGAATGTCGCGCCAGTCCTCCCGGCCCTTGAGGTCGACCTCGCGGGTCGACTCGGCCTCGTCCAGCACGGCCTTGGGGAAACGGTAGGGAATGTCGAGGGCATGGATGGCGATCATCGACACCGCCCCCTCGGAATTGGGATTGCCGATGACTGCAGTGACGCGGGCGCGTGGAATCATCAGCCGGCCGGTCATTTTGACCTCGACCTCGACCAGATCGCCGTCGCGCGCGTCGCCCAGGTCGCCCTGCTGGATGCGCATTTCCTTCTGCTTGCGATCCACAGGCACGAGGCGGGCGCCCTCGGCATCGAGCCGGACGATGCCGATCTGGCCGCGCCGCGGCTTGTCGAGAATCTTCATTGGCCGAGCGGTGTATACCGGCACGGTGCCCTCACCGGGATGGATGCGGGCGAGGATACGGTCGCCTGGCGCCGGAACAACGCGGTCGTCGGGTTTCAGATTGAGCGTGACGCGCGGCTTTTCGCCATCCTCCTCGGTCCAGTTGGCCGGGAAGGCGTGCATCTCTTCGGGGTCGGCATCGCCCGGAATATCGAGGACTGTGACGGCGGGCAGGGCGGCAACCGGACGAATCTGCTTGCGCCGTCGGGCAATCAGCCCGTCGCCCTCCATCTCCTTGAGCAGCACCTTGAAAGGGGTGCGCATGTCGCCCTTGATGCCGAAATGCTTGGCGAGGTCGCGTTTGCCGTCGATGCCCGGCTCCTGCGCCATGACCTCGAGAATCGCTTCGCGCGACGGCAGCTCCCCGGTGAGGAACTGGCGCGGACGGTTGGGGCCGATTTTTGGATTTGGTTTTTTGATTCTGGCCATTGGGGCTTTTCGTGTGAGGTTGATAGATAGGACAGGTAACGCCGCTTGCCAAATCGTGTTCGGTGCGGCGCAGATCGCGCGGCGGCGTGTTGCGCCTGCCGATGCCAAGGAAACTGCATGACCATTCCCTTTTTCGACGGCCACAACGACACCCTGCTCAAGCTGCTCGAGCGCGACCGGGGGGCGCGGGAAGCCGCCTTCATCGAGGGCTGGCCGGCTGCCAATATCGATGCGCCGCGCGCCAAGGCGGCCGGCATGGCAGGCGGATTTTTCGCCATGTTCCCTCCACCGGTGAAAACGCCTCTGGCGTCGGTTGTCGCCACGGCAGCGACGCCGGCCGGAACCTTGCCGCCCGAACTGGCGATCGCGGACGCCCAGGCGTCGACCCACGCCATGGCCGGACTGCTGTTCCGGCTCGAGCGGGCCGGGGCCCTTGCGGTTTGCCGCGATGTCCCAGCCTTGCGCGACGCCATCGCCGCAGACCGGCTGGCCGCCATTTTTCACATCGAGGGGGCCGAAGCGATCGATCCCGACTGCGATGCGCTTGAAACGCTCTATGCCGCCGGGCTGCGCTCGCTGGGCATCGTCTGGAGTCGCGCCAATGCTTTCGGCACCGGTGTGCCGTTTCGCCACAATGCTGATCCCGACATCGGCCCGGGCCTGACCGATGCCGGCAAGGAGCTGGTGCGAGTCTGCAACCGCATGGGGGTGCTGATCGACCTCAGCCACCTCAACGCGGCCGGGTTCCGCGATGTGGCGGCCATCACCGATCGGCCACTGGTGGCCACGCATTCGAACGTCCACGCCATCAGTCCGCACGCCCGCAATCTCACCGACTGGCAATTGGCGGCCATCCGCGAGTCGGGCGGGGTCGTCGGGCTCAACTTTGCCACCGGCTTCCTGCGTCCGGACGGACAGATGCGGGCCGATACCGACATCGACATCATGGTCCGGCACGTCGAGGCGCTGGTGAATGCCCTGGGCGAGGAGGGCGTGGCGCTGGGCTCGGACTTCGACGGCGCCATGATGCCGGCGGTAATCGGCGACGTCACCGGCGTGCCAAAACTGCTGCAGGCCTTGCTCGACAAGGGCTTTGCTGAGCCGCTGGTGCGCAAGATCGCGCTGGACAACTGGCTCGGCCTGCTGGAGCGAACCTGGTAGGGGCGTGAGACGTCTTCTCCCAGACGTGCCGCAAGCGCCCGTCGTCCTCGTGCTTTAAACGGGCCCAGACCTGCCAAGTCGCGCACTTCGCCATGGGTCCTCGGGTCAAGCCCGAGGATGACGGCGATTGGGGCGCAGGCGCCGCTAGAACGGCGCGTCTTCGACTTCGGCCTTCTTGGTCGCCTTCTTGGCTGCCGGCTTTTTGGCCGGTGCCTTTTTGGCCGCAGGCTTTTCTGCCTTGGCGGCTGCGGCTTTCTTGGCCGGGGCCTTCTTGGCAGCGGCCTTGCGGGCCGGCTTTTTGGCGCCAGTCACCTCGGCGCGGGCCTTGATCAGCTCGAGGGCCTGTTCCAGCGTCACCTCGGCGGGCACCACGGTCTTGGGCAACGTGGCGTTCACCTTGCCCTGGTTGACATAGGGGCCGTACTTGCCCTCGCGCACGCTGATGGCGCCATCGTCGTGCTCGAAGGTCTTGATCGCCGCCGGCGTGCCCCGCGCCCCGCCCTTGCCGAAGCGTCCCCCGCCAGCCGCCTTGGCGGCGAGCAGGTCGACGGCGCGGTTGAGCCCGACGGTGAACACCTCCTCGACATCGGGCAGGTTGGCATAGGTGCCGTCATGCAGGATGAACGGGCCATAGCGACCCAGCCCGGCCGAGATCGACTTGCCGGTTTCCGGGTGGTCGCCGACGATGCGTGGCAGTTTGAGGAGCTGCAATGCCTGTTCGAGCGTCAGCGTACCCGGCGTCCAGCCCTTGGGCAGCGACGAGCGCTTCGGCTCGGCGCCTTCACCCAGCTGCACGTAGGGACCGAAGCGGCCCGACTTCAGCAGGACCTGTTCGCCCGATTCCGGATCGGTGCCCAGAATGCCGTCACCGGCGGCCTGATCGGTGGCGCCGGTGGCAGCGTCCGACAGCTGCATGGTGTGCCGGCATTCGGGGTAGTTCGAGCAGCCGATAAAGGCGCCGAACTTGCCCAGCTTCAGGCTGAGCTGGCCTTCGCCACAGGTCGGGCAGCGACGCGGATCGCTGCCATCGGCCTTGGGCGGGAAGATGTGGTCGGCCAGCATTTCATTGAGGGCGTCGAGCACGTCGGTGACGCGCAGTTCCTTCATGTCCTGGGCATGGCCGTTGAACTCGGCCCAGAACTGCCGGAGCACTTCCTTCCAGTCCAGCTTGCCGTCCGAGATCAGGTCGAGCTGTTCCTCGAGCGAGGCGGTAAAGCCGAACTCGACATAGCGGGTGAAAAATTTTTCGAGAAACGCCGTGACCAGCCGGCCGCGATCCTCGGGGTAGAGGGCGCGCTTGTCGAGTTTGACGTAGTCGCGATCCTGCAGCACCGTGATGGTGGCCGCATAAGTGGAAGGCCGGCCGATGCCGAGCTCTTCCATCTTCTTGATCAGGCTGGCTTCCGTAAAGCGGGCCGGCGGCTGGGTAAAATGCTGTTCGATGACGGTTTCGTCGAGCTTGGGGCGATCCCCGACGGCCAGCGGCGGCAGCTCGCGCGAGTCCTCGTCGTCCTCGTCCGAGGAGCGATCGGCACTGGCTTCCACCCCGTAAAGGGCGAGAAAGCCGGGAAAGGTCACCACCGAGCCGGCGGCGCGCAGTTCGATGGCGCGCGGGGTACCGGCGACCTGGATGTCGGCAGTGGTGCGTTCGATCTCGGCCGATTTCATCTGGCTGGCCAGCGTCCGGCGCCAGATCAGCCCATAGAGCTTCTGCTGGTCGGCATCGCGCAGCGTATTGGGATGCCGGAACATGTCGGTCGGCCGGATCGCCTCGTGCGCTTCCTGGGCGTTCTTGGCCTTGGTCTGATAGATGCGCGGCTTGTCGGGCAAATAGGCATCGCCGAATTCTTTGGCGATGGCGCGCCGCGCCGCCTCGATGCCTTCGGGCGCCATCTGCACGGCATCGGTTCGCATATAGGTGATGATGCCTTCCTCATAGAGCCGCTGCGCGATCTGCATGGTACGGCTGGGCGAAAAGCCCAGGCGCGACGACGCGTCCTGCTGCAGGCTCGAGGTGGTGAAGGGCGCATAAGGGTTGCGCTTGGTCGGCTTCTTGTCGACCGAAGTCACCGAGCAGACACCGTTATCGATGGCCGCCATCAGGGCCTTGGCCTCTTCGCCGGTCTTGATGTCGAGCTTGTCGGTCTTTTTGCCGTCCACAGCATAAAGCCGCGCTTCGAACGCCTTGCCCTTTTCGGTGAGTTTGGCCACGACCGACCAGTATTCCTGCGCCTTGAAGCGCTCGATTTCTGCTTCCCGGTCGCAGACCAGGCGCAGGGCGACCGACTGCACGCGTCCCGCCGAGCGCGAACCAGGTAGCTTGCGCCAGAGAATGGGCGAGAGCGTAAAGCCCACCAGATAGTCGAGAGCGCGGCGCGCCAGATAGGCGTCGACCAGTGGCTCGTCGATCTGCCGGGGATGCTTCATCGCCTCCAGAATGGCGGTCTTGGTAATGGCGTTGAACACCACGCGGCTGACCGGTTTGTCCTTGATCAGCTTTTTCTGCCGCAGCACATCGAGCACGTGCCAGGAAATGGCCTCGCCTTCGCGATCGGGGTCGGTGGCCAGGATCAGTTCGTCGGCGCCCTTGAGGGCGTTGCCGATATCGGTGAGGCGCTTTTTGGAGGCCGTGTCGACCTCCCAGCTCATGGCGAAATCCTCGTCGGGACGCACCGAGCCGTCCTTGGCCGGCAGGTCGCGGACATGGCCGAAACTGGCGAGAACTTCATAGTCCTTGCCCAGATAAGTGTTGATTGTCTTGGCTTTGGCCGGACTTTCAACGATGACCAGTTTCATGCTCGACGCCGCTTTCGAGGAGGTAGTTGAACGCGGCGCAACATGGTCAAGGTGCCATGGGCTGTCAACCTGCCCAACCGGAGGCCACCGCCATTCCCCTTTAGGGGAAGATTTTTAGCCGCACCCGGCGCCCATCTAGAAGCGCAGAGCCAGCAGCTGCCCGCTCGACCATTCGATGCGACCGTCCAGGTCGAGTTCGAGCAGCAGCGTCTGTACCGTGCCCACCGGCAGTCCGAGTCCGGAGATCAGATCATCGACCGCCACCGGCGTGACGCTGAGCGCGCCCAGGAGGCGTTCGCGGTCATCCAGGCTGGGCGGACGGTCGTCCAGAATGTCGATCTCGGGCAGCCAGTCGGGCTCGAACAGGGTTTCGCGCGACGGATCAGCGGTCGCCAGCACCTCGATGATGTCGGCGGCCGAAGTGATCAGGCGCGCACCCTGCTGGATCAGTGCATTGCCGCCCTCGGCGCGCGGATCGAGCGGTGAACCGGGCACCGCAAACACTTCGCGATTCTGCTCGAGTGCCAGGCGCGCCGTGATCAGCGAGCCCGAGCGCTTGGCGGCCTCGACCACCACCACGCCCAGCGACAGGCCCGAGACCAGCCGGTTGCGGCGCGGGAAATCGCGGGCCCGCGGCTCCCAGCCCAATGGCATTTCGCTCAGCAGCATGCCGCCCTCGGCGACGATCTGCTGGGCCAGCGGCAGGTTTTCCTCCGGATAGATGCGGTCGAGGCCGCCCGCCAGCACTGCCACCGTGCCGGTGCGCAGGCTGGCCTGATGGGCGGCCGCATCGATCCCCCGCGCCAGGCCGGAGACCACGACATAGCGCGCATCGCCCAGATCCTGCGCCAGCAGGCGGGTCATCTTCTGTCCGGCCGTGGAGGCGTTGCGCGCCCCGACAATGCCAACGGTGCGCAAGAGTTCGAGGTCGTCGCCACCGATGATCGAGACCAGCGGCGGGGCGCCGGAGATAAAGCGCAGCAGCGGCGGATAGTCCGGCTCGCCCGAGCCGACCATCCGGCCTCCCATGGCGTCGAGGGCCGCGAGTTCGTCTTCGGCCTCGCTGATCGAGGGGATACGGGTGGTGCGGCCCAGGCGCTGGTTGATGGCGGGGAGGGCGGCGATCGCCGCTTCGGCCGAGCCTTCGCGGTTGATCAACTGGCGGAAAGTCTGCGGCCCTACATTTTCGGTGCGGATCAGGCGCAGCCAGGCGAGGCGTTGGCTCGGGCTCAGCAGAGTGCCGTCCCGCCGCGCCATCGGCTTAAGCGGACTTGGGCTTTTCCGAACCGATCTTGGGTTCGGTGCCGTTCCACAGGCGACGGATGTTTTCCCAGTGCCGGAGATAGAGCACCAGCGTCATGACCCCGCAGGTCGCGGCGAACGCCAGGGCGTCGGCCTCGGTGCCGGCCAGGCCATAGGCAAAGACCGGCGCCGTGGCAGCGGCGGTCAGCGCGGCGAGCGAGGAGAATTTCCGCGTGTAGGCGATCAGCAGCCAGACGCCGCAGAAGATCAGCCCGACCACCCAGCTCAGCCCGAGGAGCACGCCGATATAGGTGGCAACGCCCTTGCCGCCCTTGAACCCCAGCCAGACCGGGGCGACGTGGCCGGCAAAGGCCGCCAGCCCCGCCAGATAGACGACCCATTCGGCCGGCGCCGTCTCGGGCGCGCCGAGCATCGGAATAAGCACCAGGCGGGCCAGCAGCACGGCAGCGGCGCCCTTGGCGCCATCGAGCAGCAGGGTGGCAGCCGCCAAGCCTCTGTTGCCGGTGCGCAGCACATTGGTGGCACCGATATTGCCCGAGCCGATGGCGCGGATATCGCCCATGCCGGCTGCCCGGGTAAGCAGCAGGCCGAAGGGAATGGAGCCCAAAAGATATCCGATGACGATTGCAGCGATCCAGATCATGCCCATACGCCCCCTAGGCCTGCAGCATGGCTGAACACAGGCCGGCCTGCAACGAGCGTGTGCAGGACCGCACCGGTCATGCGTGCGCCCTCAAAGGCGGTGTTGCGCGACCGCGAGACGATGCCGGCCTCCGACACCACCCACGGAAAGTCAGGATCGAAGACGATCAGGTCGGCCGGTGCGCCAGGGGCCAGCCGTCCTGATGGCAGCCCGAGGATGTCGGCGGGTCGGCTGGTGAGGGCCCGCAGCACGGTGAGCAGCGGCACGTCGCCCGAATGCACCAGCCGCAGTGCCGCCGCTAAGAGGGTTTCGAGCCCGATGGCACCGTCTGAGGCCTCCGCGAAGGGCTGGCGCTTGACTTCGCTGTCCTGCGGATCGTGCGCCGAATGGATTACGTCGATGGCGCCGGACTTGAGGCCCTCGATCACCGCCCGGCGGTCGTCTTCCGAGCGCAGCGGCGGCGACAGCTTGAAATAGCTGCGATAGGGCGCCACGTCGTTCTCGTTGAGCGACAGGTTGTTGATCGAGATGCCGCAGGAAATGGCACCTGTGCCCTGCCGCGCGGCCGCCATCAGGGCCACGGCGCCAGCGGTCGACACCTGCGCGGCGTGGTAGCGCACGCCGGTCAGCGCGGCCAGCTGCAGGTCGCGCGCCAGCGGAATGGTCTCGGCCTCGGCCGGAATGCCCTTGAGGCCGGAAAATGTCGCCAGCGGCCCCTCGTTCATCACCCCGTCGCCGACCAGTGTCTTGTCGGCCACATGATGGAGCACTGGCAGGTCAAAATTGCGGGCGTAGGTAAAAATGGCGCGCAGCAGGCCGGCGGACTGGATGGACTGACGTCCGTCCGCAAGTCCGACGGCGCCGGCTTCTTTGAGCAGGCCAAATTCGGTCAGCTCCTCGCCACGTAATCCTTTGGTCATGGCGGCGGCGGGAAGAACATTGACCAGCGCGGTATCGCGCGCCCGGCGGATGATGAAATCGACCAGCGCCCCATCGTCGATGGCCGGATCGGCATCGGGCATCAACACGAAGCTGGTGACGCCGCCGGCGGCAGCGGCCTTGCCGGCGGTGGCGAGGGTTTCGCGATACTCAAAGCCCGGCTCGCCGGTGAATACCCGCATGTCGATGAGGCCAGGGGCGAGGCAGAGCCCCTTGGCGTCGATCACCGCAGCCCCCTCCGGCAGCCCATGCGGCGCGCCTTCCGCTAAAGAGACGATGCGGCCGCCCACGATCAGCAGGGCGCCGAGAACGTCGCGATCGGTTGCCGGATCGAGCAGGCGCGCATTCTTGATGACGGTGGCGCTCATGCGGCCACCTGCGGCTGGTCGGCAAGCAGAGCATCGAGCACGGCCATGCGCACCGCGACCCCCATTTCGACCTGTTCGTTGATCACCGAGCGGGCGCCGTCGGCAATGGCGGGATCGATCTCGACCCCGCGATTCATCGGGCCGGGATGCATGACGATGGCGTCAGGCTTGGCCAGCGCCAGCTTTTCGGCATCCAGGCCATAGAAGCGGTAATACTCGCGCACCGAAGGGATCATCTTGCCATTGGCGCGCTCGTGCTGGAGCCGCAGCATCATGACGACATCGGCACCCGCAAGGCCCTCCTGCATGTCGGTGAAGACCTCGGTGGCCAGTCCTTCGATGCCGCGCGGCAACAGGGTGCGCGGGGCGATAACCCGGGTACGGGCCTGCATGGCGCCGAGCAGCAGCAAGTTGGAGCGGGCGACGCGCGAATTGGCGATGTCGCCGCAGATGGCCACGGTGAGGCCGGCTAGCCGGCCCTTGTGGCGGCGAATGGTGAGGGCGTCGAGCAGCGCCTGAGTCGGGTGCTCGTGTGCGCCGTCGCCGGCATTGATCACCGAACAGCCGACCTTCTGGCTCAGCAGTTCTACCGCGCCGGACGCGGGGTGACGGACGATGATGACATCGGGCTGCATAGCATTGAGAGTTGCCGCCGTGTCGATCAGCGTCTCCCCCTTGCTGATCGAAGAGGTGCGCACCGACATGTTGGTGACCTGCGCGCCCAGCCGCTTGCCGGCAATCTCGAAACTGGCCTGCGTCCGGGTCGAGGGCTCGAAGAACAGGTTGATCTGGGTCTTGCCCGAAAGCGTCGGCAGCGTCTTGCGCGGCTGCCGGGAGACCGGGATCATCGCCTCGGCGCGATCCAAAAGATCAACGATCTCATACTGGTTGAGCTGTGAAATGCCGAGCAGGTGGCGATGCTGGAAAAGGGCCATGCGTCCGTCCGTGCGACTGCGGCGGGTCTAGCCGACCCTCCTGCAAATGTCGAGTTTGTCTGCGCTTTATCCCCGGCGCAGCCGTTCGAGGGCACCCTGGAGGATGTAGCTGGCGGCGAGTTTGTCGACCACCTCGGCGCGGCGGTCGCGCCGGGTATCGGCTTCGATCAGTGTGCGCGTAACGGCGGCGGTCGAGAGCCGCTCATCCCAGAAGGCGATGGGAATGGCGGTCTTTTGTGCAAGGCTGCGGGCAAAGGCGCGGGTCGACTGCGCCCGTGGTCCCTCCGACCCGTCCATGTTGAGCGGCAGACCCAGCACGATGCCGACCGCGGCATTGTCGGCAATCAGCGACAGCAGAACCTCTGCATCGGCAGTGAACTTCTGCCGCTTGATGGTGATGAGCGGTGTCGCCGAATAGCGCATGCCGTCCGAAATGGCGACGCCGATGGTCTTGGTGCCCAGGTCGAGGCCGAGCAGCTTGCCCGAGGCAGGAAGGTCGAGGACATCGGTCAAGGAGGTGGTCCGGGGTTGCCATGGCGACGACCGTCGCTCAGGACTATCTGCAACTTTGTCGGGGCAACTGCAATGAAACTCACCTGGTTCGGCGGCACCACCCTGCGGCTGCATATCGGCGGCAGGATGCTGGTGGTCGACGCCGAGGGCGCTCCCGACTGGATCGACCAGACAGAACTGCTCTCCGGAGCCGACCGGTCGTTTGGCTTGGGCGATGACCTCCCGCAGATCGACCCGCAGCGCTTCCAGCCGCGCAAGGTCGGGGCGCTGATCGAAATGGGCGAGGAGCTGCCGGACGTGCTGGTGCACCGGGCAGGACCCAAAGCAGTACTGGTCGAGGCGGTGGGAGAATCGCCACTGCTCCTCGTGACCGGTGCGGCCGAGGGATTTGGTCGCTGGGCCCGCGATGCGGTGGTGGTGATCGCTGGCCGGCAGATCGAGGCGACGGCGCGGGCGGTGATGGACGAGATCGGGCCGCGGCTGATCGCCATTGCCGGCACTGATGCAGCGGTGGATGCGGTCATCGAGGCGATCCGCGACCGGCTCGATGGCACCGGTCTGATGGCGCTCGAGCCGGGATTGGCCCTGGAAGTCTGATCGGACCCATCAAGCAAATTTGGTGTTCAAGCCCGCATTCCGTTGCTATCTAGCGGCGTAACGAGCCTTTCGGAGCCTGACCTCATGTCGATCGACGCCGCCACCGTGAAGCGAATCGGACGCCTTGCCCGTATCCGGGTCGAGGAGAACGAGGTAGAAAAATACCAGGGCGAGCTCAACGCCATGCTGGGCTTTGTCGAGCAGCTCAACGAGGTCGATGTTACCGGCGTCGAGGCCATGACGTCGGTGACGCCGATGACCCTGCGCCGCCGCGAAGACGCCATTACAGATGGCGGCTATGCCGACCGGATCGTCGCCAACGCGCCGCTCAGCGAAGACAATTTCTTCATGGTCCCCAAGGTCGTCGAGTAGGCCATGGCCGTCAGCATCGCGCCGGAAACGCCGCTGCAGGACGATGTCCGCGAGCTGGTCGCGCTGCTCAACGCCCATCTTCTGCCGCTCTCGCCGATCGAGTTCCAGTTCAAGATGACGGTCGAGCAGATGGCCGGCGCCGACACCACGCTGCTGGTGGCGCGCGACGAGACGGGGCGGGCTGTGGGTATAGGTGCCATCAAGCAGCACTCGCCCGAGATGGCCGAGGTCAAGCGCATGTTTACCCGGCCCGAAGTGCGCGGCCAGCGCGTCGGCTCGGCGCTCCTGCAGGCGCTCGAAGCGCTGGCAATGTCGCGCGGACTGCGTGTGCTGATGCTCGAAACCGGCAATGCCGAGTCCATGCCCGAGGCGCACCGGCTCTACGAGCGCGGTGGTTTTGTCCGGCGCACTGCCTTCCTCGATTACCCCGACAGCGCCTATTCGGCCTTTTTCGAGAAATCATTGGTTGCCTCGGCCGGCCGCTGAACTTGCGATAACACCGCTTCGGCTATAGGAACGGGCAAACACTGCCTCTGAGCGAGCCGAACGCGTTGACCGACCTGACCCGCCTCACCCTTGCTGCCGCCCGCACCGGACTGAAGTCGAAGGATTTCACCGCGCTCGAGCTGACCGACGCCTATCTCAAGGCGATCGACGCCGCCAACCCGCAACTGAATGCCTATGTCGCCGTGACGGGCGAGCAGGCTCGCGACATGGCCAAGGCGAGCGACGCCAAGCTCCAGGCCGGGCAGGGCGGGGCGCTCGAAGGCGTGCCGCTCGGCATCAAGGACCTTTTTGCCACCAAGGGTGTGCACACCCAGGCTGCCAGCCATATCCTCGATGGGTTCAAGCCCGAGTATGAATCGACCGTCACCTCTAACCTCTGGCGCGATGGCGCGGTCATGCTGGGCAAGCTCAACATGGACGAGTTCGCCATGGGCTCGTCCAACGAGACGTCGTATTACGGCCCGGTGATCAACCCCTGGCGCGCCGAGGGCAGCAATGCCCAGCTGGTGCCGGGCGGCTCGTCAGGTGGCTCGGCGGCCGCGGTCTCTGCCTGGCTCTGTGCCGGCGCCACCGCCACCGATACCGGCGGCTCGATCCGCCAGCCGGCGGCGTTGACCGGCACCGTCGGCATCAAGCCGACCTATGGGCGCTGCTCACGCTGGGGCGTCGTGGCGTTCGCGTCCTCGCTCGACCAGGCCGGGCCGATCGCCCGGACGGTCGAAGATTCGGCGATCCTCCTCGGCTCGATGGCCGGATTCGATCCCAAGGATTCGACCAGTGTCGAGCTGGCCGTGCCCGATTTCACCGCTGCGGTGGAGCGGGGGGTGAAGGGTCTCGTCATCGGGATTCCCAAGGAATACCGCATGGATGGCATGCCGGCCGAGATCGAGGCGCTCTGGCAGCAGGGCATCGCCTGGCTCAAGGCCGAGGGCGCGGAAATCCGCGACATCTCGCTGCCGCACACGAGATATGCCCTGCCGGCCTATTATATCGTGGCGCCCGCCGAGGCCTCGTCCAACCTCGCTCGTTATGACGGCGTCAAATATGGCCTTCGGGTGACCGGCAAGGACATTACCGACATGTACGAACTCACCCGCGCCAAAGGGTTCGGTGCGGAAGTTCGGCGCCGTCTGATGATCGGCACCTATGTGCTCTCGGCTGGTTACTACGATGCCTATTATGTGCGGGCGCAAAAAATCCGCACGCTGATCAAGCGCGACTTTGAAACGGTATTTGCCGCGGGCGTCGACGCCATCCTGACCCCGGCAACGCCGTCGGCTGCTTTCGGCATCGGCGACGAGGACATGAACGCTGATCCGGTCAAGATGTACCTCAACGACGTGTTCACCGTGACGGTGAACATGGCCGGGCTGCCCGGCATTGCCGTGCCGGCCGGCAAGGACGGTCGCGGCCTGCCGCTCGGCCTGCAGATGATCGGCAGGCCGTTCGACGAGGAAACCCTCTTCGCCGCCGCCCGGGTGATCGAGCGCTCCGCCGCCATCGATTTCTCGCCGAAATCGTGGTGGTGAGCATGTCGGCCGATATTTTCACCTCTGCTGATTGGTCGGCGCCGCCCAAGGACATGTCAAAGCCGCTGCAGGCGCTGTGGTGGATCCGCAAGGGCGAGTTCCGCGTCGGTCCCGAGTGGGAAGAGGCGCACGTCATCGTGCAGGCGCTCGAAGGCGTGGCCGAGTTCGACTGGGTGCACGCGCTGCTGCACTGGATCGAAGCCGACATGGGCAATGCCGACTATTGGTATCGCCGTGCCGGCAAGCGTCGCTCGGCCCCGAGCGTCAAGGCCGAATGGGAACACATGGCCAAGACGCTGAGCGGCGTGACCGAGCACTAGGCGTTTGCCTGCTCTCGTCGACTGACGGCGCTGTTTTCCATCGTTTTTTCGGCTGTCATCCCTGCCTTCGCGAGGATGACGGTGCGAGGGGAATGAGAGGAGCCGACAGCTGGCCTTTCAGTCGGGCCTCTCTCCTTGCAGCGGCCCTTGCTCTCAGCCCTTCAGCCGATAGACCGAAATATGTGACCGGGACTCCGCTGTGAACGGCGCGCCTCGCCAATCGGCGTGGCGGCTTTCCAGGTCAAAACCGGCGAGTTGGGCCATCAGGTCAAGTTCGGACGGCCAGACCCAGCGGTGCGGGCTGCGAAACAGCTCGGCCTGCGTCCCATCGCCAAAGCGGAAATGGTGTGAGACGACGATCTGGTTGAGCACATCGACCGTATCGAGGCCGATATAGCTCGGTTCGGTGGCAAACACCGTCGCACCTTGACCGGGCGGCAGCCGGCGCAGGTCCGGCACCCAGAGTTCGATGAGAAACCGCCCACCGGGCGACAAGTGCCGCGCGGCATTGCGGAAGCAGGCCACTTGCTCGGCCTGGGTTAGAACGTTGGAAATGCCGTTAAAGACAAGGAAAACCAGCGAAAACCTGCCGGGCACAATCGCTTGGGTCATGTCGCCGAGCACCACGGGGATTTCGGCCTCCGACACCTTCTCGCGGAGCTTGGCGAGCATGGGAGCGGCGATCTCGACGCCACTGACCGGCACGCCCCGCTCGCGTAACGGAATGGCGACGCGTCCGGTGCCGATGGCGAGTTCGAGCGCCGCGCCGCCCATGGCGAGGTCCGCCAGGCGGTCGGCCGTCGCCGCCAGCAGGTCCGGGTCGAACATGCCGGTGCCGGGGGTGTCGTAGCTGGCCGCTGCGGCCTCGGTCCAGATCGTCGTGTGGTCCATGCGCCGGAAACTAGCCTCAAAGCTCCTTTTCGGCCAGCTCTCTGAACGCATCCGGCACCGAGCGGGCCTTGTCGAGTGCCACCGGGCCATAGCCGATGGCGTCCCAGCCGAAGCGGTCGCGGACCTTGTCGACGGCCTTGTCGGCCATCCAGCGGGCGGCGCCGCGGCGGGTGCCGGGGCGGTGTTTCTCGTCGACGAGGCCGAGCGGCAGCTCGAGCTGCAGCAGCGGCTGGCGTTCAAGATGGCTGACCGAAATCGCCAGAAGCGAGATGAAGCGTTCGTCCCGATGATCGGCGAGCGCGCCGCGCACCAGTTCCTCGGCAATCTCGGCCAGCGTCGCCGTGGCCGAGATTGGCGCGGGCAGGGTGAGAGAGCGGGTGACGGCGCGCAGGTCGGCGAAGCGGACGCGCGCGGTAATCGTCCGGCCCGACAGCAGTTTGGCCCGCAGGCGCGAGCCGATGCGGTCGGCGAGGTGGAGGAGGGCGGGGCGAAACACTGCTTCCACGGCCGGTTTGCGCCCGAGGGCGGACTGCGCGCCGGCCGAATGGGCGCGCCGGTCAGTGACGATCGCGCGGGCGTCGCGGTTCCAGGCCAGCGCGGCGAGCTTGTCGCCGGCGGCCGGGCCGAGCAGGCGGGTGAGGAGACCGCTGGAGGTCTGCGCCAGCTGGCCGATGGTGGCAATGCCCTGGCTCGCCAGCTTTTCGCGGGTCACCGGGCCGACGCCCCACATCAGGTCGACCGGCAGGGCGTGCAGGAATTCGATCTCATGGGCCGGATCGACGACCACCAGACCATCAGGCTTGGCGACCTGCGAGCCGATCTTGGCCAGATGCTTGGTGCGCGCCACGCCGACCGAGATGGCGAGGCCCAGTTCGTCCCGCACGCGTCGGCGGATGGTGGCGGCGATCGCTGCCGGAGGCCCGAAAAGATGTTCAGTTCCAGCGACATCGGCGAAGGCCTCGTCGATCGAGATGCGTTCGACCAGCGGGGTAAAATCACCCAGAACCTTGATCGCGGCGTCGCCGAAGCGGGCGTACTGGTCGAAGTGCCCGCCCACAAAGATCAGCTCGGGGCAGAGCTCCTTGGCCTTCCAGCCGGGCATGGGCGAGCGGACGCCGAAGGCCTTGGCCTCGTAGGAGGCGGCGAGCACGATGCCGCCGCCGACAGCGATGGGTTTACCGCGCAGGCTGGGGTCGAGCAGCTGCTCGACCGAGGCGTAGAACGCGTCGAGATCGGCATGCAGGATCGTCGCCGTATCGGCCATGTCGGCACCCGGCTCTGGTTTGCCACGAACATGAACATAACATGAACAAAACATGGAGGTGTCAAGAGGAGAAAAACCCCTCCAACCGGCTCCGCCAGTTCCCCCCTCCCCGCGAAGGGGGAGGGAGGCCTGACGGACCTACCTGTTGTCGACCTCGCTGCGCACCAGGTCCAGACCGCGCCGGGTGATCCGGTAGGGTTTGCCATCCTGGCTGGCGATGGCCCGCTTGGCCTTGAGCTTGCGGAAGAGCAGCAGGGGCAGGTCGGGCGCGCGCCAACCCTCGCGGGTGAAAAGTTCGACCGCCATGATGCGGCCCTTGTTGTCCTTGATGGGCGCGATGGCGCCGCCCCGGGCGAGGGCGTGCAGCACCCGCTGTTCGTCGCGGGAAATATCCATGGGAATGCCTGGGAATGTGCTGAAAACGATGAGAGCGCGGCGCGCAGAGCGGCCACGATCCGGTTCTCAAGACCCCGTCACCAAGAGGGACGGGGGGTTACACAATCTCCGACAGGCGAAGCATAAACGGTCCACAAAGCATGGGGCTACCGGACAAGCCGGCACACGCGGGCAAGATAGCGATTTCATCCGCTGCCTTCAACCGAGTGTTGAAATCCCCCAAAACTCCGTGCAAACCAGCACGTCCAAGAACGAAAGCTGCTGCCGTGACCAAGTCGCCTGCCGAATGCCAGACCAAGGAAGACGTGCGCGCCGAGATCGACCGGATCGATCAGGCGCTGCTGACCCTGTTCGCCGAGCGGCACCGCTATGTCACCCGCATGGCCCAGATCAAGACCGACCCGCATGAGGCGCTCGACCCGGCGCGCATCGAGGCGGTGATCGGCAAGCAGCGCAAAAGGGCCGAAGAGCTCGATCTCGACGAAGACCAGGCCGAGCTGATCTGGCGCACGCTGATCAGCTGGAACGTGAATTACGAGAAGGGTATCATCGCGGCGCGCAAGCGCATGGAGTAGCGCCAATGACGGCCGTCATCCGCAAGGCCCTGGCATCGGAAGTCGAAACCCTGGCCGACATCGCCTATGTCGCCTGGGACAAGGATCTGCGGCCGCTGCTCTCGGGCCCGGCGGCCAATCGCGACCTCGAGCGGCGGCGCATGAGCCATGAGGTGCACGCCAATCTCGAGCGCATCATCGTCGCCGATGTCGACGACGTGGCCGTGGGCTGGTGCAGCCGGGCGCGCGGGCGCAGCTACATTCCCTATCTCTTCGTCACCCCGCTGCTGCAGGGCCTGGGCATCGGCACATTGCTGTTGCGCCGCATGGAGACCCTGCTCGAGCTGGAAGGCCGCGACCGGGTGCAGCTCAACACGCTCGCCGACAACGTGCGGGCAGTGGCATTTTATCAGCATCAGGGCTATCGCATCCTGGCGATGCGGCCCGAGGACCAATCGGCGCACAATCCCGAGACCAGCATCCGTCTCGAAAAGCGCCTCGCGCCCTACCGGGGCGCCATCTCAGACAGCGAATAAGGACTGACCTCTTTGACCCTCATCGACACGCGTACGCCGAACCCGAAATCCTTCATTGCGGGTTCGACCGGGGACTGGGAAGTGATCATCGGCATGGAAGTGCATGCCCAGGTGCTGTCCGAGAGCAAGCTGTTCTCCGGCTCCTCGACCGAGTTCGGCTCGCCGCCCAATTCCAATGTCAGCTTCGTGGATGCCGCCATGCCCGGCATGCTGCCGGTGATCAACGAGGAATGCGTGCGCCAGGCCGTGCGCACCGGCTTGGGCCTGAAGGCGGCGATCAACAAGCGCTCGATCTTTGACCGGAAGAACTATTTCTACCCGGACCTGCCGCAGGGCTACCAGATTTCCCAGTTCAAGGACCCCATTGTCGGCGAGGGCAAGGTGATGCTCGAGGTCGAGGGCGAAACCATCGAGATCGGCATCGAACGGCTGCATCTCGAGCAGGACGCCGGCAAGTCGATCCACGACCAGCACCCCAACATGAGCTTTGTCGACCTTAACCGCTCGGGCGTGGCGCTGATGGAAATCGTTTCCAAGCCCGACCTGCGCTCGTCCGAGGAGGCCAAGGCCTACCTCAGCAAGCTGCGCACGATCCTGCGCTATCTGGGCACCTGCGACGGCAACATGGAGCAGGGCTCGATGCGCGCCGATGTCAACGTCTCGGTGCGTCGCCCGGGCGGGGAATTCGGTACGCGCTGCGAGATCAAGAACGTCAATTCCGTGCGTTTTGCCGGCCAGGCGATCGAGTACGAAGCGCGTCGCCAGATCGACATTCTGGAAGACGGCGGCAGCATCGACCAGGAAACCCGGCTCTATGACCCAAAGACCGGCGAAACCCGCTCGATGCGGTCCAAGGAAGAAGCGCATGATTATCGCTATTTCCCCGATCCGGACCTGCTGCCGCTCGAATTCGACGACAAGTTCATCACTGATCTGGCCGAACACCTGCCGGAACTGCCGGACGAGAAAGAGGCGCGCTTCGTGCGCGACTATGGCGTAACCCCTTACGATGCCATGGTGCTCTCGCTCGAACGCGAGTCGGCCGACTATTACGAAGCGGCGGTCGCCCATGGCGGCAAGATCCGCGACGGCAAGGCCGTGGCCAATCTGGTGATGGGCGACATCTCGGCCTATGCCAATTCGATCGGCGTCTCGATGTACCAGACCCACATCACGCCCGCCCAGATCGCCGGCATCGTCGACCTGGTCGCCGACGGCACCATTTCGGGCAAGATCGCCAAGGACCTGCTGCAGATCATCATCAGCGACGACAAGACCGGCGACCCGGCCGAGATTGTCGAAAAGCGCGGCATGAAGCAGGTGACCGATATGGGCGCCATCGAAAAGGTGGTCGACGAGATCATTGCCGCCAATCCCGACCAGGTGGCAAAGGTCTTGGCCAAGCCCACGCTGATCGGCTGGTTCGTCGGCCAGGCCATGAAGGCGTCCGGCGGCAAGGCCAACCCGCAGGCCCTCAACGAGATTCTGAAAAAGAAGCTTGGCCTGGAATAGGAGGGGACGATGCCCAAGGGCTATTGGGTCGTGAACATGACGATCACCGATCCGGAGGCCTACAAGGCCTATCAGGCCTTTGTCCGGCCGTTTCTAGAGGCCAACCAGGGGCGCTTTGTGGTGCGCGGTGGCGCCGCCGAGGTGGTCGAGGGCTCAGTGATGCCGCGGGTGATCGTGATCGAGTTCCCCAGCTACGCGGCGGCGCGCGACGCCTATCACTCGTCCGAATACCAGGCCGGCAAGCAACTGCGCGACGGCGCCTCCACCGGAAACTTCGCCATTGTCGAGGGTTTCGAGGCCTGACGACGGCCGCTCTCAGGATCTGACCGGCTGAAAGCAAGAGGGCCCGACCAGGAGGTGGAATCTCCGGACGGGCCCAACCCCTCAAGCGGCGAAGCCTGAGAGGAGGCGGACGTATAGGCCCATGTGCCCGATGTCGCAAGCGGCTTGTGCAGGGGCGCTATGTGACAGTTGTGAGTCGAATTGTCGCGACTTCTGCGGCCCGGCCCTGTACTGCATCGACAAAGCCCCGTGATCCCTGCGGCGCAGACCCCCGGAGTACACGAGTTGGCCTCAGCCGCAGCAGACGCCTATGCCCTTCGCGCCCGCGATGCCCTTTTGTTGCCCTTCAAGCGCCGCATCGCCAGCTGGCTGATCCGCGCCGACATTTGGCAGGAAGCCAGTGCGCCCGGCGCCAAGAATGCCGCCGCCCGCGCCGAAGCCACCGAACGCGCCCGCAATGCCGTCGTCGAACTCGACGAGCAGGTGGTCAACCTGTCCGACATCAAGTTTCCCGATACCATCAGCGCCAAGCTGGTGGCCGGCGAACTGGCGGACATGAAAAAGAGCTATACCGCCATCCGCGCCACGCTGGTCGAGATCGGCGCCAAGGCGGCCTGATTTCGACCCGGACGCCCCCGACACGCTTTCGAAGCGGCGCCCCGACCTGAGGTCGGCGGCGCCGCTTTTTCGTCCGGAGCTAGACTGTGTTTCGCAACGCCATAAACCCCAGTTTAGCCCTCTAGACCGCTGCGCCTATGGCCGGCGGGATGCGCCTCGCCCATCCTCGGGGAGTCCGGTCGCTCCCCATCGCCGACCGGTCGTGGCGCGTGCCGACCCATCCGGCGCCGTTTCGCGAGCCCCTGGCCGGTTGTCGCAGCCACCGGGGCAAAGGAGGGCCAGCTTCCGCCGAGCTGGCCCTCCAATCCCGCCCACCGGGCCGGCGCTGGGCCTAAACCTGGGTTTAGGCGCCTCGGCCCCGCGGTTAGGGAGGCGGTCATGGGCCCGCCGATGCATGGCGCGAACCGGGCCGGTCGTGGCGGGGTGGGTTTAGCCGAGCGGGGGACGTTCGGTTGAACACGGAGACGAACATGAAGACCAAACTGCTGACGGCCATGGCCATCGTGCTGCTGTCGAGCGGGCTCGCGCAAGCCGCCTGGACCGCGGAAGAATTCGCCAGGAGCTACACCGCGCTGGGCTATACCCGCGTCGAGGTCAAAATGCTGGCCGGCGTGGCCAAGGTGGAGGCCTTCAAGGCCGGCGCCAAGCTCGAGGTCATCCACGACATCACCACCGGCGCGGTGCTCAAGCGCGAGAAGTCGGTCGCCCGGGTCGGCGAAAGCACCACGCCAGGCGTTTTCGTGCGCACCGATGTGCGCGGGTCCGCGCGGGACGATGACTGGGACGACCATGACGACAGCTTTGGGGACGATGACGACCATGACGACGGGCATCGCGGCCGGGGAGGCGGCAGGGACGACTGAACGCCTGCGGCGCGGGGTCGGCTTGCCGATCCCGCGTCGGCCGGCCTAAACTCTTGTCGAGGAGACCTGAGCGCATGAACCGCCGCCATCTGATGCGTGCTGCCATCGTCCTGGCGATGCTCCCGGCGAGCCTGGCTTGGGCCGATGACGGCGATCTCGACGACCTGGTCGATATTCTCAAGGACCAGGGATACGACCAGATCGCGCTCGAGCAGACCCTGCTGGGGCGGACCCGCATCCTGGCCCAAAAGGATGGAGGGACACGCGAAATCATCCTCAATGTCCGCACCGGCGAAGTGCTGCGCGATGTCTGGATCGACAGCACTGGCCGGTCGCAGCCGGCCGAATTCGCCGATCGTTCGGGCAGTGGCCGTGGCGGGGACGACGATGGCGACGATGATCGTGCCGACGACAAGAGCGGCAAGGACGACGGCGATGACGACTAGAGCTTTTTCGGCATGAACCGCGTCTGGGTCATCGTCACCATTCTTTTGGTCCAGGTGTTCAGTGCGGTGTTCTTCATTGCCGATATTTTATCGGCCTATGTCGGGCTCTGGACCCAGCCGCTGCCCTGGCAATGGCGGGAATGGCTGGAGATCATGGCCGCGCTGGGCCTGGCGACCGGCGTCGGCTTCGGCGCGGTTTCGCTCTGGTACGCCCACCGGGAACGGCGGATCGCCGAGGCCCGTCTGCGTCGCGCTGCCAGTGCCTTTGCCGACCTGCTGCACGAGCGCTTCGTCGAATGGGGCCTGACGCCGGCGGAAAAGGACGTGGCGCTGTTTGCCATCAAGGGCATGTCGACCGCCGAGATCGCCGGGCTGCGCAAGACGTCCGAGGGCACGGTCAAGGCGCAGACCAACGCCATCTACCGCAAGGCCGGCGTGGGCGGCCGCAGCCAGCTGCTCTCGCTGTTCATCGAGGATCTGATGCGCGACGACAATGCCGTGCGCCAGACGCTGGTCGGCCCGCCCGTAGCCGGCGACGCCGCGCCGGCCGGGACGGACGACCGGGCGCGGCTGGGCGCTTCCTAGACCCCCGCCGGGCGGGGCTGCGGGAACCAGCGCCTGACCAGGCGGCCATCGATGAACACCAGGCCGAAAAAGATCACGATGATGCCGATGACGTGCACGAGTTCGAAGCGCTCGTGCAGCACCAGCACGCCCAGCAGGATCGCCGAGATCGGGGTGATGAAGGTATTGAGCGAAACGTTGGTCGCGCCCACCCGCGGCACCAGCCACCACAGCAGCAGGAAGGCAAGGCTGGACGAGAGGAGGCCGATAGCGAGCAGGGCCGCCCAGGTCTCGGGCCGGGTGATCACCGGCGTGCCGTGCACCAGAAAGGCCAGCGGCACCATCACCAGCGCCGCTCCGGTCAGCGAGGTCGAGGCCACGGCGGCAGAATCGATGCCCTTGAAGCGCCGCGAATAGTTGAGGGTGAAGGCATAGCAGAAGCTGGCCAGCAAACAGGCCAGGATCGGCAGGATCTCGGCCGTGCCGCCCATCGAGGGGGAGGCCAGAATGGCTGCGCCGACAAAGCCGATGCCCACGCCGATCGATTTGTTCCAGGTGGCCTTTTCGCCGCCGGGCCAGACCTGCGAGACCAGGACCGTGGTCATCGGCGTCAGCCCGTTGAGCACGCCCACCAGCCCGCTGGCCAGGGTCTGCTCGGCATAGGGGAAGAGGACGAAGGGGATGCCGTAGTTCATCATGCCCAGCACCAGCAACTGGCCATAAACGCGCGGCGACGTCGGCAGCGATTTGCGCATCACCAGGAAATAGGCCCAGCAGCCCAGCGCTCCGATGGCGACGCGTCCGGCCGACACCCAGACCGGCCCCAGTTCGCGGATCAACACCGCGTTGAACAGGAACGAACAGCCCCATAGCGCGCCGAGGAAGATGATGAGGGCCCAGTAGTGCAATTTCATGATGCGACGCTTCCTGATCGGTCCGGGGACACGTGTTCTCGATTTGTGCGCACACTAGGGGCGCCAGAGAGTCGCGTCGAACCGATTTTGACGATGGGGCCGATCATTTGCCGTGATGGGGATCAGGGCTTCTTCCATTGATTGGCGCGCAGGGGCAGCGCCGGTCTCGGGTCGCGCGGCTCGGCACGCGCCTGACTTCGATCTGGAAATGCCCGGCAGCCATGCCGCAACTTTGGTGCAGCCGATCGCGTAACGACAATCAGTTGGCGCGAAACTGCGCTGCCCCCGTCGCCACCAGGCGCAGTGCTTCCGGATAGGCCTTGTGCTCCTCGACAAGGATGCGGGCCGAGAGGCTGGCTTCGTCGTCGCCCGGGAGGACGGGGACGCTGCGCTGCACGATCGTCGGGCCATCGTCCAGCTCGGGAATGACCCAGTGCACGGTGCAGCCGGCCTCGCGGACGCCGGCGTCGAGCGCCTGCTGCTGCGGTTTCAGACCCTTGAAGGCGGGGAGCAGAGAGGGGTGGATATTGAGCATCCGCCCGGTCCACCGGGCGGCAAAGCCGGTCGAAAAGATGCGCATGAAGCCGGCAAGGCAGACAATGTCGGTCCGCCAGTCGGCGAGCACGGCGTCGATTTCGGCGTCGAAGGCGTCGCGCGAGGCAAAGTCCTTGTGCGAGCGGACAGCGGTCGGCACGCCGGCGTCGCGCGCAAAGACCAGCCCCGGCGCATCCGCCTTGTTGGAGAACACGCCAACGATCTGGGCCGGGAAGTCCGGATGGCGCGCCGCCTCGATCAGCGCGACCATGTTGGAGCCACGTCCCGAAATCAGGATGGCGACGCGCTTTTTCAAAGCGCCAGCTTGCCGTCGAAGGTCACCGGCTCGCCGGTGCGGCGGATGAGGCTGCCGACGACAGCTGCCGTTTCGCCGGCCCCGACAAGATGTGCCACCAGCCGATCGGCGTCATCGGCCGCGACGGCGCAAAGCATGCCGACGCCGCAGTTGAAGGTCCGGAGCATTTCGCGCTCGCTCATGCCACCCACGCGCGACAGCCAGGAAAACACCTTCGGCACGGTGATCTGATCGAGGTCGATATGGGCAGCCAGGTGGTCTGGCAGGACGCGCGGGATATTGTCGATGAAGCCGCCGCCGGTGATATGGGCCAGCGCCTTGATGCCAATGCCGGCCTTGAGCGCGGAGAGCAACGGCTTGACGTAGATGCGCGTCGGAGTGAGCAGCGCGTCCGAGAGCGTCCTGCCCTCGTCGAACGGGGCGGGCAGATACCAGTCGACGCCGGAGATCTCGACGATCTTGCGCACCAGCGAATAGCCGTTCGAGTGCACGCCCGACGAGGCGATGGCGACCAGCGTATCGCCCGCGGCGATATCGGCACGCGGCAGGAGCGTGCCGCGCTCGGCGGCGCCGACGGCAAAGCCGGCAAGGTCATAGTCCTTGTCGTGATACATGCCTGGCATTTCGGCGGTCTCGCCGCCGATCAGCGCGCAGCCGGCCATCCGGCAGCCTGCGGCAATGCCCTCCACGATCTGCGTGCCGATGGCGACATCGAGCCGACCGGTAGCGAAATAGTCGAGAAAGAACAGCGGCTCGGCGCCCTGCACGATGATGTCGTTGACGCACATGGCCACCAGATCCTGGCCAATCGTGCCATGGCTGCCAGTGTCGATGGCGATCTTGAGCTTGGTGCCGACCCCGTCATTGGCCGCAACCAGCACCGGATCGACAAACCCGGCAGCCTTGAGATCGAACAGCCCGCCAAAACCGCCGATCTCGCCGTCGGCGCCTGGCCGGCGCGTCGAGCGGACGGCGGGCTTGATGGCGTCCACAAGGGCATTTCCGGCATCGATATCGACGCCGGCCTGCTTGTAAGACAGTCCGTTTGATGTCACGTCTTGCGTGTCGGACATGGGCTCTGCTAGCCGATCTTTTGGGGTAAAAGGTTCTTTGGCGCTATTAGCCGCTCCACCTGCCGCACGCAAGGGTTGCCCAAGTCGATGACACTTAGAAATCAACTGCTCGTCTGGGCCGGCATTTCTCTGGTGGCGATCCTGCTGCTGTGGGTCTTCCGCTCGATTTTGCTGCCCTTCGTCGTCGGCATGACGCTGGCCTACCTGCTCAATCCGATCGTGACGCTGCTCACCCGGGTGCGGATCCCGCGGCCCATCGGCTCGGCGCTGGCGCTGCTGCTGGTGGTGGCGGTGCTGCTGGGCATCTTTCTGATGCTGCTGCCGCTGGTCTCGACGCAGGTGGCGGGCCTCGTGCTGCGCCTGCCCAACTATATCAGCGACCTGCAAAAGCTGGTGCAGGACCTGGCGCCCCAGTTCAACGACTGGCTCGGCGCCGAGCGGGCGGCGCAGCTGGAATCCTCGCTGGCGCAGATGATCGGTTCGGGAGTCGAACTGGTCGGCAACATTACCGCGCAGATCGCCCAGAGCGGCATCACCGTGCTCAACACCATCGCCGTGTTGTTCATCACGCCCGTGGTGGCCTTCTACCTGCTGCTCGACTGGGACGGCATGGTCAAACGCGTCGACGAGCTGTTGCCCCGGCAGCATCGCGACGAGATCACCGACGTGCTCAAACAGATCGACCGGGCCATGGCCGGCGTGATCCGCGGGCAGGGCTCGGTGATCGTCGTGCTCTGCGTCTATTATTCCACTGCGCTCTGGATGGTGGGGCTCGATTTCGGCATCGCCATCGGCCTAATCGGCGGGCTGCTCAGCTTTATCCCCTATGTCGGCTTCCTCATCGGCTTTGCGCTCTCGATCACCATCGCCGCCGTGCAGTTCTGGCCCGACATGTGGGTGCGCTTCGTGATCGTGCTGGCGATCTATGGCGTCGGCCAGTTCCTCGAGAGCAACGTGCTCTATCCCAAGCTGGTCGGCCAGAGCATCAACATCAACCCGGTCTGGCTGATGTTTGCGCTCTTCGCCTTCGGCCTGCTGTTCGGCTTTGTCGGCCTGTTGCTGGCAGTGCCGCTCACGGCAATTGCCGGGGTGCTCACCCGCTATGCCGTGCAGAAATATCAGGCCAGCACGCTCTATACCGGTGAAGTGCTCGTCGAACCCGAGGTGCTGGTCGAAGTCCTGCCGGCCAAGGTGACGGTCTCCAAGCCGCTGTCTTCGGCACAGCGCCGCAGCAAGGCCAAGCCGAATCCATGACCGCGCAGGCGCCGAGGCCGGTTCAGGGCGGCCAGCTCACCCTCGAATGGGGGCATACGCCGTCCCATGCCGAGGAAGACTTCATCGTCGGCGACGGCAACGCGCTCGCCTATCGCCATATCCTGCATTTTCCCGACTGGCCGGCGCCGCCCTGGATGCTGCTGCAGGGGCCGGCAAGTGCAGGAAAGTCGCATCTGGCGCGCATCTGGGCCGAGCGGGCAGGGGCCGTGCTCGCCGCGCCCGAGGACCTCGAGGATCTGTCGCGCAAAGGTGGCGTGCAGCCGTTGGTGATCGAGGACCTCGATCGACGCGGCTACCCCGAGGCGCCGCTGTTTCATCTGCTCAACCAGTCCATGCGTGACGCACGGCCGCTGCTGCTGACTGCGCGAGAGGCGATTGCAAACTGGGCCTACCAGACCGATGATCTCAAATCACGGGCGCGACTCGCCGCGCATTTCCCTATTCTGACGAGCGATGACATTGAATTGTCGCAGATGTTCGTGAAGCTGTTCGGTGATCGTCAGGTCACGGTCGATCCCAAGATCATCGCCTACCTGGTTTCCCGCATGGAACGTTCGCCACAGGAGGCCGTCGCGATGGCCGGACTGATGGACGAGATGGCCCTGGCGCGCGGGACTGCGATCAACCGGGCGATTGCTGCCGAAGCGCTGGCCTTGCGGCAGGCGGCCCGGGATGCGGCGCAGATGGTATTGGACCTGAAGGACGGACGAGGCCAGGACGATGATGAATGAACTGAGCGAGTTTGCCGAGGCGACCCCGGCCCCCGACGTGTCCGAACTGCGCAACAGTCCGGCGCGCTTTGTCAACCGCGAGGTCAGCTGGCTGCAGTTCAACATGCGCGTGCTCGAAGAAGCCGGCAATGTGCTCCACCCCTTGCTCGAACGGCTGCGCTTCGTCTCGATCTCGGCCAACAATCTCGACGAGTTTTTCATGGTGCGCGTCGCGGGCCTCAAGGGCCAGGTGCGGGCCGGGATCACCACGCAGAGCGCCGACGGCCTGTCGCCCACCGAGCAGCTCGAGGAGATTGCCACGCTGGCCCAGCATTTGCACCTCGAGCAGCAGGACCACTGGCAGACCCTGCGCGAGGAGCTGTTCGATGCCGCCGTGGTCATCCACGAGGTCGACGACCTCAGCCAGGAGCAGGTCAAGTATCTGCAGCGACTGTTCCGCGAGGAGATCTTTCCGGTCCTGACCCCGATCGCGGTCGATCCGGCGCATCCGTTTCCGTTCATCCCCAATCTGGGCTTCTCGCTCGCTTTCGAGATGATCCGGCCGGGCACCACGGCGACGCTGACGGCGCTGGTCCGCGTGCCCGGCAATCTCGATCGCTTCATCACGCTGCCCGGTGACCTCAGCGAGGGGGGACGCATCGAGGTCGTCACCATCGACACGATCATCAACCTGTTCTTCCACAAGATGTTCCCCGGCTATGAAGTGGCCGGATCAGGCGCCTTCCGGGTGATCCGCGACAGCGAAATCGAAATCGACGACGAAGCCGCTGACCTTGTGGTGGAGTTCGAATCGGCCCTGCGCCAGCGCCGTCGCGGCCAGGTGATCCGGCTCGAAATCGAAAAGAAGATGCCGCGTGCGCTGCGGCGCCAGATCTCCGAGCGGCTGGGCGTGGGCAATGCCGACACGTTTGAGGTCGAGGGCTTTCTGGGTCTCGCCGATGCCTCGAAAATCTGCGAGATCGATCGCCCCGATCTCAAGTTCGCGCCCTATGTGCCGCGCTTTCCCGAGCGGGTGCGCGACTACAAGGGCGACATCTTTGCCGCCATCAAGGCCAAGGACCTGCTGGTCCATCATCCGTTCGAAAGTTTCGACACGGTGGTGCAGTTCCTGCTGCAGGCGGCGCGCGACCCCAATGTGGTGGCCATCAAGCAGACGCTCTATCGCACCTCGCGCGACAGCCCGATCGTCAAGGCGCTGATCATGGCGGCCGAGGCCGGCAAGTCGGTGACCGCGCTGGTCGAGCTCAAGGCGCGCTTTGACGAAGAGGCCAATATCCGCTGGGCCCGCGACCTCGAACGCGCCGGCGCGCAGGTGGTGTTCGGATTCATCGAGCTCAAGACCCACGCCAAGATGAGCCAGGTGGTGCGGCGCGAGGAGGGCAAGCTGATGAGCTATTGCCATCTGGGCACCGGCAATTATCACCCGATCACGGCCAAGATCTACACGGACCTTAGCTACTTCACCTGCGACCCGGCCATCACCCGGGACGTGGCTCGGGTGTTTAACTTCATCACCGGCTATGCCCGACCGGACGAACTGGAGGCCATCGCGGCCTCGCCGGTCAACCTGCGCTCGACATTGCTGGACCACATTTCTCGCGAAGTCGGCTTTGCCGAGCGCGGCCTGCCGGCGAGCGTCTGGCTCAAGATGAACGCGCTGGTCGACCCCGAAATCATCGACGCGCTCTATGACGCCAGCCAGAAGGGCGTCAAGATCGAGCTGATGGTGCGCGGCATCTGCTGCCTGCGGCCGGGCATTCCAGGCTTTTCCGACAATATCCGGGTCAAGTCGGTGGTCGGGCGCTTCCTCGAACATTCGCGCATCTACTGCTTCGGGCAGGGCGAGCCGATGCCGTCGCCCAAGGCCAAAGTCTACATTTCTTCGGCAGATTTGATGCAACGCAATCTCGACTGGCGCGTCGAGGTGATGGTGCCCATCGTCAACCGGACGGTGCACAAGCAGATTCTGGAGCGCATGCTGGTGAGCTACCTCAAGGACAATCAGCAGAGCTGGGAGGTCTTGCCCGACGGCAGTTCGCATCGTATCCGGCTGCGCGAGGGCGAAGAGCCCTTCAGTGCCCATGAGTACTTCATGACCAATGCCAGCCTTTCCGGCCGCGGCAGCGCCGTGCAGCACGACAACGACGAGAGTGACGATTGAACCAGTTCTGGGGCGTTGACGCCGATCCGACCGCGCAAGGGCGCATCAAGGGCGCCAAGCCGGTGGCGGTGCTCGACATCGGATCGAACTCGGTGCGCCTGGTGGTCTACGAACGTCACGCCCGCGCCCTGACGCATCTTTACAACGAAAAATCCGCCTGTGCGCTGGGTCGCGGCGTCGCCGCCACCAGTCGGCTGGCCGAGGAAAACATCCAGCGCGCCCTCACCGCCATCCAGCGCTTCGCGCTGGTGACCAAGCTGATGAAGGTGGGCAAGGTCTATGTGCTGGCAACCTCTGCGGTGCGCGACGCCAGCAATTCGGCGGGCTTTGTCAGCGCGGTCGAAGAGCTGATGGACACCAAGGTGCAGGTGCTCAGCGGCGCCGAGGAAGCCCATTTCGCTGCCCTTGGCGTGCTGGCCGGCATTCCCGGGTTTACCGGCGTGGTGGGCGACCTGGGCGGTGGCAGCCTGGAACTGTCGGCGCTCAATGCCGGCAGCGACTCGCTGGGCGAAACGCACGAGCTGGGTGTGATCCGGCTGCAGGACGACAGCGGCTCGTCGGCAGTCGCGGCGCAGACGCTGGCGCGACAGCGGCTGAAAACCTCCTCGATTGCGGACAGCAAGGGCGGCGGCACGTTCTGCGCGATCGGCGGCACCTGGCGGTCGCTGGCCAAGCTGCACCAGGTGCTGCGCAAATATCCGCTCCACATGGTGCAGCATTACGAAGTGGCCGCGGCCGACATCCTCAAGCTGTGCGAGGAGATCGTCGCCCAGTACGACAAGGACCGCACCTATGCCGGGGCCGAGAACATGAGCTCGGGCCGGCGCGAACTGGTGCCCTACGGAGCGGCCGTGCTCTCCGAAGTGCTCAAGTTTGGCCGCTACGACAAGGTGCTGTTTTCCGCACTCGGCGTGCGCGAGGGCTATCTCTACGGCCTGCTCAGCGACAAGGAACGTCACGTCGACCCCTTGCTGCAGGGCGCCGAGGAAATGTCGGTGCTGCGCTCGCGCTCGCCGGCCCATGCCACTGACCTGATCGATTTTTCGGCGGAATTCCTCACCGCCATCGGCCTGCGTGAAACCGCCGACGAATTGCGGTTGCGCAAGGTGGCCTGCTACCTCGCCGATATCGGCTGGCGCGGTCACCCCGACTATCGCGGCCAGCAGAGCGTCGACCTGATCGCCTATGGCTCGCTGACCGGGGTCGACCATCCCGGCCGGGCCTTCCTCGCCGAAGTGCTGGCCGTGCGCTACATGGGCCTCAAGCACAAGAGCCAGAACCAGCAGCTGCTGGCGCTGGCCGGTCCCTCCGGGAGCATGAAGGCGCGCTTGCTGGGAGCAGTGTTCCGTGTCGCTTATCCGATGTCAGCAGCCATGCCCGGCGTGCTGCCGCGCGCCAGCTTCTCGCTGAGCCAGGCGACGCTCCGCCTGCATCTGCCCGGCGATCTGGCGTTCCTCGACGGCGAGCATCTACAGACCCGGCTCGACCAGCTGGCGAGCGTGGCCGGGATCAAGACGGCGAAAGTGGTGGCGGGTTAGTCCTCGATCTGGATCTCGATCACGCCCTTGCGGGTGGCGGCGAGGCCGATCTTGCCGTGCTTGATGGCCAGGGCCTTTTCGCCGAAGAGCTTGCGCCGCCAGCCCTTGAGGGCCGGGACATCGGCGTCGTCATCGAGCACCAGCGCATCGATATCGTCGGAGGTGGCGATGATGCGGGCGGCGACGCCATGTTCCTCGGAGACCGATTTGAGCAGTACGCGCACCAGGTCACCGACCGCGCCCTTGGGTGAGGGGCCGCGGTAGCGATCGGGCATGTCGGGCAGTTCGCCCTTGGTCAGGGCCTCGACCCGCTTGATGATGGCGACGATCTCGGCTGCCGCCGATGAGCGGCCATAGCCGCGCTGCACGGCGCGCAGCTTGTCGAAGGCTTCGGGCGCCGTCGGGCGCTGCATGGCCAATTCGATCAGCGCGTCGTCCTTGAGCACGCGGCTGCGCGGCTGGTCGGAATCCTGCGCCCGCTTTTCGCGCCAGGCAGCCAGCTGCTGCAGGGCCGCGACGTCCCGCGGCCGGTTGAGCTTGGCGCGCAGCCGCTCCCAGGCATTTTCGGGCTGCACCACATAGGTGTCGATCGAGCGCAGCACCGAGAGTTCATCCTCGACCCAGTCCCAGCGGCCGGTCTTTTCGACCTGATCGACCAGATGCTTGTAGATGTCGCGCAGATGCGTGACGTCGGCCAGCGCATAGACGCGCTGCTTTTCGCTCAACGGGCGCGCCGACCAGTCGGTAAAGCGCGAGGACTTGTCGAGTTCGACTCCGGTGACCGAGCGCACCAGATTGTCGTACGAGACGCTGTCGCCATAGCCGCAGACCGAGGCGGCGACCTGCGTATCAAAGATCGCCTCGGGCACTTTGCCGGTGAGCTTGACGAAGATCTCGATGTCCTGCCGGGCTGCGTGGAACACCTTGACCACCTTGGGGTTGGCCAGCAGCTCGAAGAACGGCGCCAGGCTCAGCCCGTCGGTCAACGGATCGATCAGCACCGCTTCATCGTCCGTTGCCACCTGCAGCAGGCAGAGCTTTGGCCAATAGGTGGTTTCGCGCAAAAACTCCGTGTCGACCGTCACGTAGTCAAATCCGGCTGCTCGCTGGCAAAAGTCGGCGAGCAGGTCGGTGGAGGTGATGAGCTCCATGTATTGCCTTTCAAGGCCAAGTGCTTGTGTTGCCTCTTAACAGGGGAATGGGAGCCATTCCAGAAACAATTGCCGCCAAGCCGTCGGCGCGGGGCTGCCAGAGGCTCGAAAACTTGACAAACGCGCCCCTGCATGCGCTTTTCGCGCCGCTATTTTACCCAGCCAACCCCCGATCAAGAGTCGAAAAAATGCACCCCTATCGCTCACATACCTGCGCCGCCCTGACCGTGGGGGACGTGGGCAATAATGTGCGCCTGTCGGGTTGGGTGCATCGCGTCCGTGACCATGGCGGACTGCTGTTCATCGACCTGCGCGACCACTATGGCATGACGCAGCTGGTGATCGACCCCGATTCCGCCGCCTTCAAGCTGGCCGAGACAGTGCGCTCCGAATGGGTGATCCGCATCGACGGCGAGGTCAAGGCGCGGACGCCCGAGACGGTCAACGCCAACCAGCCCACCGGCGCCATCGAAGTTTTCATTCGCGACATGACAGTGCTCAGCGAAGCCACCGAACTGCCGCTGCCGGTATTCGGCGAGCCCGATTATCCCGAGGATATCCGGCTGAAATATCGCTTCCTCGACCTGCGCCGCGAGACGCTGCACGCCAATATCGTCAAGCGCACCAAGGTGATCGCCTCGATGCGCCGCCGCATGGGTGAGATCGGCTTTGCCGAGTATTCGACACCGATCCTGACGGCCTCCTCGCCGGAAGGGGCACGCGACTTCCTTGTCCCCAGCCGTATTCACCCCGGAAAATTCTTCGCCCTGCCGCAGGCGCCGCAGCAGTACAAGCAGCTGCTCATGGTGGCCGGCTTTGACCGCTACTTCCAGATCGCGCCGTGCTTCCGCGACGAAGATCCGCGCGCCGACCGCCTGCCCGGCGAGTTCTACCAGCTCGATCTCGAAATGAGCTTTGTCACCCAGGAAGAGATCTGGGAGACCATCCAGCCGGTGATCACCGGCGTGTTCGAGGAATTCGCCGACGGCAAGCCGGTGACCCGCGACTGGCCGCGCATCCCCTATGACACGGCAATCCGCACCTATGGTTCGGACAAGCCCGATCTGCGCAACCCCATCGAGATGCAGGCGGTCACCGAACACTTCCGCGGCTCGGGCTTTGGCGTCTTCGCCAACCAGATCGCCAGCGACGACAAGGTCGAAGTCTGGGCCATTCCGGCCAAGACCGGCGGCAGCCGCGCCTTCTGCGATCGCATGAATGCCTGGGCGCAGGGGCAGGGCCAGCCGGGCCTGGGCTATATCTTCTTCAAGGATGGGGCCGGATCAGGCCCGGTCGCCAAAAATATCGGCGAGGAGCGCACGGCCGCGCTGCGCGCCCAGCTCGGCCTGGGTGACGGCGACGCGGTGTTCTTCGTGCTGGGTCGCCCGGAAAAGATGTACAAGTTTGCCGGCGAAGCGCGGGTCAAGATCGGCCTCGATCTCAACCTGACCCAGCTCGACCAGTACAAGATGTGCTGGATCGTCGACTTCCCGTTCTACGAGTGGAGCGAGGAAGAAAAGCGGGTCGACTTCGCCCACAACCCGTTCTCCATGCCGCAGGGCGGCATCGACGCGCTGAACTCGCAGGACCCGCTGACCATCAAGGCGTTCCAGTATGACGCGGTGTGCAACGGCTTTGAAATCGCCTCGGGCTCGATCCGCAACCAGCTGCCCGAGACCATGGTCAAGGCGTTCGAGCTGACCGGCAAGTCGCGCGCCGAAGTCGAAGAGCAGTTCGGCGGCCTCTATCGCGCCTTCCAGTATGGCGCACCGCCGCATGGCGGCGCTGCTTTCGGCATCGATCGGGTGGTGATGCTGCTCTGTGGCGCGCAGAACCTGCGCGAGATCACGCTGTTCCCGATGAACCAGCAGGCCGAAGACCTGCTTATGGGGGCGCCGTCGCCGGCTGCGCCCAAGCAACTGCGCGAACTCAGCATCCGCCTGAGCGTCAAGGACTGAGCCAGGGGCCGATCAAAGACCGGCCGGAACGTGGTTCCGGCTGGTGGTCACGCACGCTGGCCCATTCCGGCACAGATGGTTAACCAGCGTTAACACTCTCTTAAATCCCGGCGCGCTACCACTGAGGTCAGAGCGGGGTCGAGAGTCTGCGGTGAAGTCGAAATATTCTCACGCTATCATGCTGTTGAGCGCGATCGCCGCGTTCCTGCCGGTGCTTGGCGTCGACTATCTGCTCGATTCCTACGTGCGCATCCGCGAGCGGGCTCAGCTGCAGCAGACGGTCGACAGCGTCACCGAACGTATCCAGGCAACCGCCCAAGAGGCGATCACCTCGCTCCGGTCGGTCCTGGCGGAAAGTCCGTCGCTCTGCACGCCGACATTTGTCGCCAATGTGCACGAGCAGATGGAGTCGAGCCTTTACCTCAAGCAGGTGCTGGTCGAGAACGCCGACGGCGTGCAGTATTGCGACGCCTTCGGCAAGCAGGTGAGTTATTCGGCACTGTCGGACACGTTGAGCATTCCGGGCAATTCGGAAACGCTTGCAGTGGTGCAACTCGCCGAACTCAAGAACCCCGCCCTCAAGGTCACGCAGAATTTCGGCGGCCAGCGCCGGGTGTCGGCCTTCGTACCGGTGATCTCCAATCCGCCCGAAAGCCTGCTGCGCGGGCTCAAGCCCACTGCCATGCTGCGCATTTCGCTCACCAACGGCACGACGGTTATGGCGGCAGGGGATCCGACCGCCTTCGACAATCGTGGCGCGACCGAGTTCGTCTCGGCTCAGTCGATCGCCGGAGAAATCCCGATCAAGGCCGAGTCGGCGGTGCCTTTCGCGGTGGTGCGTGCCGACTATGCCGATCTCGACGCCGGTTTCACCATCGTCGCCTGCCTGATGAGCGGCGGTTTCCTGATGCTGGCGCTGCAATATGTGCGCCGCTCGAGCCTGCCGGCCTTCGACCTCGAGCGTGCCATCCAGGCTGGCGAGATCAAGCCGTGGTACCAGCCGGTGATCAACCTGCGGACCGGTGCGCTGGCTGGCTGCGAGGTGCTGTGCCGGTGGGAAAAAAAGAACGGCCAGGTCGTTCTGCCGGGTTCTTTCATCGACTATGCCGAGGTGACCGGGCTGGCCATTCCGATGACGCTGAGCCTGATGCAGCAGGTCCGCAACGACCTTTCCGAACTCTGCCGCGACCAGCCCGAGCTCAAAGTGTCGATCAACCTGTTCGAGGGCCATTTCCGCGACAGCTCGATCGTCGAGGACGTGCAGGCGATCTTTGCAGATTCGCCGATCAGCTTCCGCCAGCTGGTATTCGAGATCACCGAGCGTCGTCCGCTGGAGAACGCCCCGCAGACGATGGCCGTGATCTCGGGTCTGCACGCGCTGGGGTCGCGCCTGGCCATGGACGATGCGGGTACTGGCCACTCCAATCTCGCCTACATGCAGACCCTCGGGGTCGATGTGATCAAGATCGATCGGGTCTTTGTCGACATGATCAAGCCGGGCACCACCCAGGTGCCGGTGCTGGACGGGCTGATTTCCATGGCGCACGACCTGGGGACCGAGATCGTCGCAGAAGGCGTCGAAACCGAAGCCCAGGCGCTCTATCTGCGGGCGCGCGGCGTGGTGATGGCGCAGGGATATCTGTTCGCCCCGGCCATCAAGGTCGGCGCCTTCCGCGACCTGGCACGGGCGCTCAACGGCCAGGGCGTCGCGCCGGTCACCGCGGCGCGCGCACCAGTGGCGGCCTGACGCGGACTATTCGCCCAAACGTGGCCTTCCATTGGCCCAGGATTAGTGGCACCTAGCAGACATCGAGTTGAGGGGATTTCCATGTCGTCCGACATGTCCGAACAGCGCAAGGCCCTGCGGGAAGCCGCGCTTCACTTCCACGAGTTTCCCAAGCCGGGCAAGCTGGAGATCCAGCCGACCAAGCCGCTGGGCAACCAGCGCGACCTGGCGCTGGCCTATTCGCCCGGCGTCGCCGCGCCATCGGAGGAAATCGCCGCCGATCCGGAAAAGGTGACGCGCTATACGTCGCGCGGCAACCTGGTGGCCGTCATTTCCAACGGCACCGCCGTGCTCGGCCTGGGCAATATCGGCGCACTGGCCAGTAAGCCGGTGATGGAAGGCAAGGCGGTTCTGTTCAAGAAATTCGCCGGCATCGACGTCTTCGATATCGAGATCGATGAGCAGGACCCGCTCAAGTTCATCGAGATCGTGCGGCCGCTCGAACCCACCTTCGGCGGCATCAATCTCGAGGACATCAAGGCGCCCGAGTGCTTCCAGATCGAAGAGGCGCTGCGCGAGCGCATGAAGATCCCGGTCTTTCACGATGATCAGCACGGGACTGCCATCATCGTCGGTGCGGCGGTTCTGAACGGACTGGAACTGGCCGGCAAGACCATCGACCAGGTCAAGATCTGCACGTCCGGGGCAGGGGCGGCGGCGATCGCCTGCCTCAACATCCTCGTGGCGCTGGGCGCCAAGCTGGACAACATCTGGGTTGCCGACAAGGATGGGCTGCTGACCGACAAGCGCGACGACGTCAACGACAAGTGGCGTGGTCGCTTCTGCCGAAAGTCCAATGCGACGACACTGGCCGAAGTGATCGACGGCGCCGACATCTTCCTCGGCCTGTCGGCCGCCGGCGCACTCAAGCCGGAAATGCTGGCCAAGATGGGCCCCAAGCCGCTGATTCTGGCGCTGGCCAACCCCAACCCGGAAATCATGCCGGAAGTGGCGCGCGAAATCCGGCCCGATGCCATGGTCTGTACCGGGCGGTCGGACTATTCCAACCAGGTCAACAACGTCCTCTGCTTTCCCTTCATCTTCCGCGGGGCGCTCGATGTGGGCGCCACCACCATCAACGAGGAAATGAAGCTGGCGGCAGCCCATGCCATCGCCAAGCTGGCGCATGACCCCGGCCTGGAAGTCTCGCCGTCGGGCCAGCCGGCGGTATATGGCCCAGACCACATCATTCCCAACCCGTTCGACCAGCGGCTGATTCTGCGCATCGCGCCGGCCGTGGCCCGCGCGGCGATGGACTCTGGCGTGGCCAAACGGCCGATCCAGGATTTCGACGCCTATCTGGACAGCCTCAACCGCTTCGTCTTCCGCTCCGGCCTCGTGATGAAGCCGGTGATCGACCGGGTGCAGGGGCAGGGCAAGCGCGTCGTGTTCGCCGACGGCGAGGACGAGCGGGTGCTGCGCGCCACCCAGGTGATCCTCGAGGAACGCATGGCCCGCCCGATCCTGATTGGTCGTCCTGGCGTCATCGAAAGCCGCATCGAGCGGTTCGGCCTCAATCTCAAGCCCGGCCGCGATTTCGAGCTGATCAACCCCGAAGACGATCCGCGCTACCGCGACTACGTCGCCCTGTTCCACTCGCTGGTCGGCCGCTCTGGCGTGACCCCGGACACAGCCAAGACCATCGTGCGCACCAACACCACCACCATTGCCGCCCTGGCGGTCAAGCGCGGCGACGCCGACGCAATGCTCTGCGGCCTGCAGGGGCGGTTCATCAAGCACGTGCGCGACATCCGCTCGATCCTGGGTCTGCAGGACGGGGTCAAGGACATTTCGGCACTCTCCATGCTGATCATGCCGCGCGGTGCCTTCTTCCTCACCGACACCTACGTCAACGTCGATCCGACGCCCGAAGAGATCGTCTCGATCGCGCTGCAGGCGCGCGACCACCTCAAGCGCTTCAATATCGAGGCGCGGGCGGCGCTGCTGAGCTATTCCAATTTCGGCTCGCGCGATGGCGACAGCGCCTACAAGATGCGTGAGGCCTATCGGCTGCTCAAGGCCGCGGCGCCCGAGATGATCGTCGAAGGTGAAATGCAGGGTGATCTGGCGCTCAACCAGGAGCTGCGCGAGCGCTATGTGCCCGAAACGGTGCTCAAGGGCGAAGCCAACCTGCTGCTCTTTCCCAACCTCGACTCGGCCAACCTCTCGATGACGCTGCTCAAGGAAATGACCAATGCCCTCGCCGTCGGGCCGATCCTGATGGGGCCGCGCTCGCCTGCGCACATCCTGGCGCCCTCGACGACGAGCCGCGGCGTGGTCAATATGGCTGCCATTGCCGCCAGCGAGGCCGTGACCCTGGAAGGAGCCTCTGCATGATCCGGCATACCGTCATCTTCGTGCTCAAGCATGCGCACGGCTCGTTGCAGGAAAAGTCGTTTCTGCGCGATGCGCTGGTGCTCAAGGAAATCCCCGGCGTCGAAAAGTTCGAGCGGCTCAGACAGGTGAGCAAGAAGAACGACTATGATTTCGGCTTCTCGATGGAGTTCGCCAATCAGGCCGCCTACGAGGCCTACAACGTCCACCCCAAGCACGTGGCGTTCGTGAGGGACCGCTGGGAACGCGAAGTCGAGCGGTTCCTCGAGATTGACTACGAGGCGCTCTGAGGGGGACGTCTAGGATCCGCGTGGATCGAGTTCGCCGATCGCCTCGATTGCTGCAAGGAGCGCTGGCAGGTAGTCGGTTACAGTTGACCAAATGACCGACAGCTCCAGTGCGTCGTAGCCATGAACAATGCGGTTGCGAAGGCCTCTTATCCTGTCCCAAGGCCAATCCGGATATGCCGCTACGAACTCTGGCGCGCGCAGGGCCAAATTGTTTGCGCCTTCGCCGATTACGACCAAACACATAGCGACAGCAGCCTGCGTCCTGTCGTCGGCAAGAAATGAGCTCAAGGAGCTTCCAGCAGTGTAGGCGATGGCCTTGGTGGTCGCCCGTTTCATACTGTCAAGATAGGTGGCAGTGCGATCGATCATCAGACCGGACGCGCTTCGGAAAGTACCTTGTCACGAATGAAACGATGAAGGCCCTCAGGGGTCACGACTTGTACGTTTACCCCGAGTTGCCTTTGAAGTTCCTGCTCGAGACCAATCAAGTCCAGCAGTGTGGTTCCGAGCGGCGCATCGACAAGAATGTCGATATCGCTGCCCTCAAGGTCTGTCCCATGAAGGACCGAACCAAATATGCGTGGATTGCGCATCGGGTAGCGACCTACCGCATCGCGGACAAGTGCCCTGTTCTGCTCAAAAACCTCTGACGGACGCATCTTCTATCTCCGTGGCCAAAGGATAGGGCGCGCCGCGCAGAATGCAAGGTCACTACTGGAACGCCGTCTCCGCAAAACTCCGTAGCTTGCGGCTGTGCAGGCGCTCGGGGGGCTGATCGCGGAGGATTTCCATGGCGCGCAGGCCGATCTGGAAGTGGCGGTTGACCTGCGTGCGATAAAAGTCCGAGGCCATGCCGGGCAGTTTAAGTTCCCCGTGCAAGGGTTTGTCGGAGACGCACAAAAGCGTGCCGTAGGGGACGCGGAAGCGGAAGCCGTTGGCGGCGATGGTAGCCGATTCCATGTCGAGCGCCACGGCGCGGCTCTGGCTGAGCTGCCGGGTGATCTCGGTCTGGTCGCGCAACTCCCAGTTGCGATTGTCGAACGTGGCAACGGTGCCGGTGCGCATGATGCGCTTGGTCTCGATGCCTTCGGTATGGGTGACTTCCTCGACGGCCTTTTCGAGTGCCACCTGCACCTCGGCCAGCGCCGGGATCGGCACGGTGACCGGCAGGTCGGCGTCGAGCACGTGGTCCTCGCGCAGATAGGCGTGCGCCAGCACGTAGTCGCCCAGCTCTTGCGAATTGCGCAGGCCGGCGCAATGGCCGAGCATGATCCAGGCATGCGGCCGCAGCACTGCGATGTGGTCGGTGGCAGTCTTGGCGTTGGATGGGCCGACGCCGATATTGACGATGGTGATGCCCCGGTTGCGCGGCATGGTCAGGTGCAGGGCCGGCATCTGCGGAATGCGCGTCGCTCGCGTGCCCGCCGTGCCGCCGCCCAGTCGCGCATTGCGCGTGACGAAGCCACCCGGCTCGACAAAGCTCTCGTATTCGGGGTGCCCGTCTTCCATGAACTTGAGCGCCACGCGGGCGAACTCGTCCATATAGAACCCGTAATTGGTAAAGATCACGAAGTTCTGGAAATGATCGGCTTCGGTGCCGGTGTAGTGGCTGAGGCGCTGCAGCGAATAGTCGACGCGCGGCGCGGTAAAGTGGGCCAGCGGGTAGGGTCCGCCCGGCGGTGGCACGAAAGTGCCGTTGGCGATTTCGTCGTCGGTGTCGGCCAGATCGGGTACGTCGAACAGGTCGCGCAGCGGGATGGGCAGGGCGTTGATCGCCTCACCATCGATCCGCTCGGTCGAGGGGATAGCAAAGTGCAGCGGGATGCGGGTGGTCGACTCACCCACTTCGATGGCGCCGCCATGGTTGGCGAGGATCACGGTGAACTGCTCGATCAGATAGGTCTTGAACAGTTCGGGCGCGGTGATCGTGGTGCGGTAGATGCCGGGCGTGTGCAGGTAGCCATAGGGCAGGGTGCTATCGGTCTTGCCATAGCTGCGCGAGGTCACCTGGACCTCCGGGTAGAAAGCGCGGACCCGGCCCTTGGGCACGTGACCCTTGGTCAGGTTGAACAGCTGTTCGCGGATGAAACCGGTATTGCGGCGGTAGATTTCCGAGATGTAGTCCCAGGCTGCCACCGGGTCGGTGAACGCCTTTTGCGGCAGGGCCTTGGGAGTGATGATATCCATGATTGTTCTCTTTGCACTGCCGACACGTGGGTCAGGCGATCAACTTGCGGAGTTCGTCACGTTCCGCTGATCGGCCAATCCCCGGAAGTACGGCCTTGCCGCTCTCTCATATGGACTAAGTCCGCGTTCGGCAACACGTGCGTTCACCAATCAGTGAGGGCCACTTTTCTGGCCGCATTTGACTCCCATCTCTAGGACAGTTCGCTGGAATACTGCAGACGACCCATGCACCCGGTGAACGCGAGAAGTCGCCTGCTGCTGCCCCCAAGCCCTCAACAGTGTGGCGGGTGGCTTTTCGGGGCCGCAATGCTGGAAACGGCATTGCGGCCTTTGCCTTTTGCGCATCAGTCGACCTCGCCATACTCCTGTTTCAGGCGTGTGACGGACAGCTGAACCAGGGCGACCAATGCCTCCGTGTCGATATCGCCGAGCCGCTTGAGGTAGAGGCAGCCTTTGCCGTGCCGGTGCTTGCCCAGGCGCGCCAGCAACGGCGCCACCTGAGGCCCCACGTCCGCAAAACCGAGCCCGGAGAGATAGAGCACGAGTTCGACCTTGCGGACCGCAAAGCCCACCAGGAAACTGTCCCCCTCGCGACCGCTGGCATAGCGGTAGTGGTAGCGACCGAAGCCGACCATGGATCCCCAGAGGTTTGCCGGCTGACCGGTCGCAGCCGTCAGGATCGCGATCAGGTCGGTCGCATCGACGCGCAAGCTGTCGCTCGCCACACCGGCCAGGTAACCGGCAATGGCACTGTCCGTTCCTCTCGCAGCTTCGGTCATCGCGGTCCCGTCAGTTGCTCGCGCTGGCCTGCTCGCCCACTACGGCGGTGACGTCGATTTCGACCGGCCGGGCGAGGTTGACCAGTTCGATCAGGTTGACCTCGCCGTCATAGCTGGGATCCACCAGAAACTGCTGCAGCCGGAAGCTGGGACCGTCCAGTACCCATGTGCCTTGCGAGGAGGCATCGCAGATGCCGCGGAAGCAGGAGCGGGCCGACATTTCGCCCGTGGCGGGGTCAAAGCTCGAGTTGACCAGCGTGGGCAGGGCGGTAAAGCCCGTCAGCTGCATGCTGGCCACGGCGCTGTCCGGATTGTCCTTGTCGACGAGTTGGACGGCGTAAGTCGGCTCGGAAAAGCTGATGGGGCGCAAGCCGGTATCGCCATCCCACACCATGTAGACATGCTGTTCGTTATAGGCGCCGGCATTGCAGAAAAAGCGATAGAGTTTGAGCGGCTGCTCGGGCGTATCGGGGGTCTCCCAGCTGTAGCGGAAACGGAGATCGAAAACCTCGGGCCGGCGCTGCTCCGGGTCGCCGCCGATGGCCCAGCTGCAGGTCTCGGCAAACGACAGTGCAAAGATCCGTGTCACCAGACCCGGGTCGGGCGGCGTCTCGCCCCAGGTCATGAACGTCTCGCCATTGGCGTTGGGAACAAAGTCCGCATAGGCACCTTCCGGCGGTTCCTGCGCCTGGACAGGTCCGGCGAGCAGGAGGACAACGGCTGGAAGCAGGAGGCGGCGCAACATGGGGGTCTCCGTCTGATGAAGGGCTATCGAGCCCGGTTTGGGCTCAGGTGGCAAGAGCTCTGACGCCTCTGGTGCCCAGGAGCTTTGCACGACGCATGCAAAACAGCCTTTCATCGGTCCCGGACGATGATATGTTGCGCGCGAATGGAGACCGACGACATGCGGCGCATGCTGACAGCAATCTGCCTGGCGAGTTCGTGCAGCGTGGTGCTGGGCGCCGAGGTCATCGACCAGCGCTTCGAGGTCGTCATCACCCAGGATGGCCAGGAACAGGCCTATGCCACCACGGTGGTGCCCAACCTTGCCGACGCCGCCTGCTACTACTGGTATCTGCGCTTTGACGCCGAAACCACCAGCGCGGTGACGTTGGTCGAGACGCTGACGCTGCCCGAGCCGCTGGCCGCCTGGCAGGACTACACCAACGATCCTGCCGCCGAGACGCAGATCAACCCGGATGCGCAGAGCGCCGTCACCACGTTCCAGATCACCCCGGGCGGGGAAGGCTGGACGTCACATGGCTGGTGCGTGGCCGCCGGGGATCCAATGGGGCCGCATCGGATGGCGGTCGTCATGGACGGCTCCGAGATCGCGGCCTGGGATTTTTCCGTGGTGCCTGTCGAAGAGTTCGACTTCGGTACCGCTGTGGCGGCGTCGGCGCCACCCCCCGTGCCCTACCAGCCGAGCAATACTGCCCGCGACGTCAACCAGAGCTGGTAGGCGCCGCCCATAACCGCCCGAATGCCGGGCCTTTTCCGAGGACGACATGACGATCAGCCTTTACGCCATCACGGCGGCCCCTTTCACGCGCATGCTCTCCAACCTGGTGCGCATTCTCGAAAAAGCCGAGGCCAACGCTACCGAACGCAAGATCGGCGCCGAGGTGCTGCCGGCGGCGCGGCTCGCGCCCGACATGCATCCGCTGGCGTTCCAGATCCAGAGCGCCACCGATCGCGCCAAGTTCGCGCTGGCGCGCATCACCGGACGCGACGCCCCCAAGTGGCCGGACGAAGAAAAGACCCTTGCCGACCTGCGTGGCCGCCTGCAGCTGGCCCTCGACTTCGTCGCCACGTTTTCGGAGGCTGATCTCGCCGGGCTCGAAGACAAGCAGATCACCGCCAGGATCGGTGGCCAGGACGTGCAGATGACGGCGCAGGACTATGTCCTGGGCAATGTGCACCCGAACTTTTATTTCCACGTGGCCACCGCCTACGACATCATGCGCCACAATGGCGTGCCGATCGGCAAGCGCGACTTTGTCGGCTAGGCCTCAGGAATAGCGCTCTTCGGTCCACGGATCGCCGCGATTGTGATAGCCCCGGACTTCCCAGAAGCCGGGGTGATCACGGTCGACGAACTCGATGCGTCGCAGCCATTTGGCGCTCTTCCACAAGTAGAGATGCGGCACGATCAGCCGCACCGGCCCGCCATGGTCGACCGAAATCGGCGCACCCTCCCAGCTATGGGCGATGATTGCCTCGGGACTGGCGAAGTCCTCCAGCGTGAGGTTGGTGGTGTAGCCGTCATTGCTGGTGAGCAGCACATGCCGGACCGACTCATGCGGTTGCACTGCTTCGAGCAGGTCGTGCGTGCTCACACCCTCCCAGTGGTTGTCGTAGCGCGACCAGCTGGTGACACAGTGTATATCGGAGAGCTTCTGAGTCTGCGGCTGCGCCATGTAGCTCGTCCAGTCCCAGCTTTGCGGCTTATCGACCAAACCGGCAATGTCGAGCCGCCACACTTCCTTGGGGACACGCGGCGTCTGGCCGAGATCGAGTATCGGCCAGTTCTTGACCAGATGCTGCCCCGGCGGCAGGCGCGAGTCCTCCGGCCGTGACACCATGCCGGTGAGGAACTTGCCCAGTTCCGCCCAGCGGGACTTGGTTCTGGTGAGCTTGCTGTCGTCGGGGGGACTCTGGTCGGACATGGCTGGCCTCGCATGCAATGGCCCAGCATGGCGCATGCCGGGCGACTGTCAACGCACCCTATTGTCATGACTGCCATCGCTTCCCATGTCTTGATCATTCGGTCCGCGCCCTGCGGGCCGGATGCCAGACAACGGAGCTGATCCATGCTGAATTCCGACGACCGCCGTGCCATCGAAGGGCTCTTTTCGCGGTTGGCCGATATCGAGCGCCGGACCCCCGACCGTGACCCGGAAGCCGAGAGGCTGATCGAGCGCGAGATCGCGCGCCAGCCCGGTGCGCCATACTACCTGGCGCAGACGGTACTGGTGCAGCAGCACGCGCTGGAAGTGGCCGAAGGGCGCATTCGCGACCTCGAAGACAAGCTCAAGGCCAGCACGAGCGTCCCGGCGCGACCGCGCGGCCCGTGGGAGCGCGACGACGCCGATCCGCGTGACATGCGCAACGAGCGTCGCGGCTTTGGCGGCGGTGGGTTTCTGGCCGGCGCGGCGCAGACAGCCATGGGTGTGGCAGGCGGCGTGCTCTTGGGCAGTGCGATCGGCAGCCTGTTCGGCGGTGGATCCGCTCAGGCCGCTGAAACCGCGCCCGAAGCGGACAATGCTGCCGACGCCGACACCGCGGACACTGGCGACGCCGGCGCTGACAGCGATTTCGGCGATATGGGGGGCGACGATGGCGGCTTTGACATGGGCGGCGACTTCTAGCCGCCCTCAGTACTTTTCGTAGAACTCGTTGCCGCCGGCTTCGAGCACATAGTGCATATTGTTGTAAGGGAAGCGCAGGCCGGCGGTGTGAAAATGCTTGGCCTTGCGCACCCCGGGATGGCGGGCGCCGTGCAGGACCTGCTCGGCGACGCTGGCGGCGAGCGCCTTGGACTTGCCTTCCTTCATCGGCTTGTGCAGGACCCCGGGCGCGAATTGGTTTTTCTGCCCGACCACGCCGCAAACGGTGCGTGGGTATTCGCGATCATCCATCCGGTTCATCACCACCGTGCCGACGGCCAGCATGCCTTCGGCGCTCGAGCGGTTCGATTCGAAGTACATCACGCGGGTCATGCAGTCCTTGGGCGAGAGCGCGCCGAAAGGCGAAAACAGGGCGCACCCCGAAACGGACATGGCGAGGCCGAGCCCCGCAGCAAGAAACCTGATGGCGCCGGACAATGGACGCTCCTGTACGCAAACACACCAAAGGAGGCGGACGACGCGGCCGCTCCTTCAACATGGAGTGTTTACGTTAAGGCGGCGTTAGCTGCGCTTGCGCCCGAGCACGAGGCTGAGAAGGAGCGCAAACCCGGCGACTGCCACCACAGCCGGCACCGGATCGTTTTTGACGGCGCGGCCGGCCTTGCCGGCGGTTCGGCCGATCTGCCGGGCGATCACCTCGCCCTGGTGCCAGAGCTGGTCGCCCATGTCATGAGCGGCGTGCGAACCGTGCCGTGTGGCCGAGTGGGTCATCGAGGTCATGTCGCGACGCAGCGAAGCGAGCTGACGGGTGATGTCGCCCAGGTCGAGACCATCGGTCCAGTGGTGATTGCGAGACATGGGTGACGCTCCGGTTGTTCCTGTCGGGTGAACGCCCGGTCGGCCGGCAGGTTCCCGTCAGCGAAGACTTGAGCGCCGGCGCCGCGCTATTTCGTCTCATCATCTGCGGTTGAACGGCGCACCTGGTTTCCCATATGCATAAGTCTTGGAGGGTTGCCTGTGTTCGACAAGAATTTTCGCCGCCTCAACCGGCAGTTCGACCGCATCTCGCGGAACATCCCGATAACGCGTGGCTTTCTGCAATGGGTGAGGCGACCGGAATCGCGCATCCTGCGCATACCGCTGGGCATCCTGCTGGTGCTGGGCGGGATCTTCAGCTTCCTGCCGGTGCTGGGCATCTGGATGCTGCCGCTGGGCCTGCTGCTTCTGGCCCTCGACATGCCCTTTCTGCAGGGCCCGATGAACAGCCTGATCCTGCGCGGCCAACGCTGGCTGGCCAAGCGCCGCCGGCTGAAACAGGAGCGGCGGCGGGCTAAGGAACAAGCCCGTCCTTGACAGCGGCTTCCACCAGGTCGACGGCGGCGGCAAGGTTTTCGTCCACGACATGCAGATAGGCAGTCCAGTCGCTGAGCTGGCGCAGGTCGGCGCGGCCATCGGAAATGCCGCGCAGGGCCAGAAGCGGCATGTTGAAACGCTGGCAGGCGCGGAGCACGGCATAGGTCTCCATGTCGACCATGTCGGCCGCGATGCGCCCATAGGCGGCGCCGGAGACGATGTCGGCGCCGGTCGAGAGCGTCGCCTGCGGCAATCCGGGGACCGGGTGGCCGAACGGCAGCACGGCAGGCAGACCCAGAAAGGGCGTCACGCCCGGTTCGAACCCCAGCGCCGAAGCGTCCATGTCGCGCCAGGAAACACTCGACGCCTGGTAGACGCGGCCCTGTTCGAGCCGGTTGGACCCGGCCGACCCCAGCGAGACCAAAAGGTGCGGCAAACGGCCGGCTGCCTGCAGCGCGCTCAGATGTGATGCCACGGTCACGGCGGCTTCGACAGGCCCGACGCCCGTCATCAGCGGCGTCAGACGCGCTTGCAGGTGCGGGCCATACTCCTGCGTGGCGGCCATGACGTAGAGGATATCGAGCCTCATGTCCGCCGCTCCAGATCGGCGAGGTGGTCGACAAAGATCACGTCGTTGCCGCGCTGGCATTCGCGGACATAGGCCGCCAGCGCCGCACTTGCAGCGATCTGGGCGCGCAGGTCGCCGACAAAGGCGGGGCGGATGCCATAATTGGTGAGCTTCTGGATAAAGAGCCCGGCCAGCCGCGACCTGAGATCCCAGAACTCCGGTGCCATCCGCGCAACAGGAATGGCGAGCGTTTCGACCTCCTGGCCAAAGAGCTGGCCGACAAGCTCGAGGGCATCGGCCTCGCTCGCGAGCGCGGGTCCGTGCTCGGGTATCGCCACAAAGATCATGGCGCGGCTCGCGGAGCCTTGACGTGATAGCAGAAATTGCAGTGGCCATCGCCCGCCATGCAGGTGGTGGTGCGCTCGAGCCTGAGGCCGAGCTCGTCCGCCATGGCAAAATCGCCGTTGCAGATAAGAAGCTCACCCAGATCCCGGGCACCGATGCTCTCCATGAAGCTGGCATAGTCGCAATGCGTCACCTCGTTGCGGAGCAGAGTGTCGCTCTCTTCGATGGTCTCGAATTCGTAACGCACGCCTTCCCCGAAGCCGGCGAATTCGGCCTTGAGCGTCGGAATGTCGAGCAGATTGCCGCGTTGCGCCACCATCTTGCGATTAGCCTCATCGAGCGCCGTTCGCACCAGTTCATGCGCCTTATCGCGCCCCAACGCGGCTTCGAGCGCGCGCACGATGGGGATTTGGGCCTGAACAGAAAGGGTGATGCGTTCGAAAGGGGTGAGACGAGCCATGGCCTAGACTAGCGCGCCGCTGGCCGGGTCTCAACCGGGGTGTGCGGCACGTCCGTGGGTGCCACCTTCGTTTGGTCTGCAGCGATTTCGGACGGTCCGAGGATCACTGCGCGCACCGAACAAAAAAGGCGGGCCGTGGCCCGCCTCAAAAGCTTACTCGGCGGCGATGGTGGACGCGTCCCTCTGCGGCAGCGTCCAGTTCGGCCGGACCCAGTGGCAGGTATAGCCGCCCGGATGCTTGATCAGATAGTCCTGATGCTCCGGCTCAGCCTCCCAGAACGGGCCATCGGGCGCCACCTCGGTGACCACCTTGCCCGGCCACAACCCGGACGCGTTGACGTCCGCGATGGTGTCCTCGGCGACCCGCTTCTGGGCCTCTGAGGTGTAAAAGATCGCCGAGCGATAACTCATGCCGACATCATTGCCCTGGCGGTTCTTGGTCGTCGGGTCGTGGATCTGGAAGAAGAACTCCAGAATCTTGCGGAAGCTGGTCTTTTCCGGATCGAAGATGATCTCGACCGCTTCGGCATGGGTGCCGTGGTTCCGATAGGTCGCATTGGGCACGTCGCCACCCGAGTAGCCGACGCGGCTGGAAATGACACCCGGCTGGCGACGGATCAGATCCTGCGCACCCCAGAAGCAGCCCCCCGCCAGAACGGCGCGCTCGGTCAAAGCCATATTGTCCTCCAATCATGTGATGACGTCTGCCGCCAATATAGGCAGCGGCACCGCGCCGCGCCATGCCCGCCTGTCCTCACATGCTGGTGACCAGGCCGTCTGGTCCCTGAAACTGGCGGTTAACGAAGGGTGAACGATCGGCCCATCGCCGGTTCAAGTGGGCGCGTCCAGTCTTGCGACTTCGATGCGGACATGAGGCATTCGCCCAGTCCGCCCAAACAAGGGAAGGAACTACGATGAACAAGCTCTCAATCCTGGCGGTGATCGCAACACTGGCCGCACTCTCGGCTCTCCCTGCGCACGCTGCACCGGGTGGCCCGATCAATCCCGGCGGCGGTGGTGGCGGTTTCGGCGGCCCGGGTGGCTTTGCACCCAATCCGGGCGGCGGCGGCGGCGGCGGAGGCAGCGGCACCGCGACCAGCCCCGGCGATCCGTTTCTTCCGGGCTTTGCCGAAGCAGACAGCTGCGGGGCGAACATGGGCCGGCTGCGGCCGGTCAAGGTCGGCCAGATCCGGGGCGTCGACGAGGGCGACAGCGTCGCCATCATCGAAGTCTGCGCCGACGATCTGCAGCGCAATGTCGCCCAGTTGCGGCCGCACATCGCCCAGAACGACGTGCGCAATGACGAACTGCCCGACAATGGCTATTCCGCCGGCGACGTGGTCGGCGTCAAGCTGCGCGGCGCCTCGGTGGTCCTTTACGTCCGCTAAGCCGTGACAGGTGCGACGGTGGGTGTGCACCAGCGCGCCCGTCGTCGCCTCACTGCCATCAATCTGTCACCGCGCCTTCATCTGCGGCCAGTACCAGCCCGACCAGATCAAGGAGACGTGCCGTGACGCTGAAGTTTGTCGTGATGAGTGACCTGCATCTGGTGCCCGAAGGGGCTTTGTCGATGACCCTCGACACCGCCGCCCGGCTCGAACAGGCGGTCGAAACGGTCAATGCCCGCTATGCAGATGCCGACTTCTGCGTGCTGGCCGGCGACCTTGCCGATCTGGGGCAGGCCGAAGCCTACCGGCGCCTGCAGCAGATTATCGCCAAGCTCACCATCCCCGTGCACACCACGCTGGGCAATCATGACGACCGGCCGGTGTTTCTGGAGGTGTTCGGCGCCGAGTACGCCGCCGAGACCGGCAATATCGACAAGGTGATCGACGCCAAGGGCTATCGCGTCATCCTGCTCGATTCGTCCGAACCGGGCCGCGTCGACGGCGTCCTGACGGAGGCGCAGATCGGCTGGCTGCGTGCCCGCCTCGCCGAAGCGATGGATCGCCCGGTGATCGTCATCCTCCACCACAATGCCAATGCGCTGCATATCAACGCCGACAGCATCCGCATGCTGGAGCCCGACGCCTTCATCGAGGCGCTGCAGAGCCATCCCGACATCCGCCAGGTGATTGCCGGCCACGTACACCTGACGTCGACCGCCATTTATCGCGGTCTGCCCTTCACCACGCTGGCAGGCGGGCACTATTCGGTCAGCTTCAATGTCGACCAGCCCAACACACCCTTCAAGCGTCTGACCGGCCCCGGCCAGATGGCCGTGGTGCTGGGCACCGAGGACCGGACGACGGTGCTGTTCGAGGATTTCATCGACGGCAATGCGGTAATCGACCGCGCCGCCGACTGACCGACCTCAGCGCCAGCCCAGGGCCGGCGCGATATGGGTCAGGACCGACTCGATGACGTGGGCATTGTAGTCCACGCCCAGCTGGTTCGGGACGGTCAGGAGCAGCGTATCGGCTGCCTTGATCGCCTCGTCCTGGGCCAGCTCCCGGATCAGCTGTTCGGGTTCGGCGGCATAGGAGCGGCCGAATACCGCCTGTTTGCCCGGCTCGATATAGCCGAAATGGTCCTGGCTCTGGCTGTCGCGCCCGAAATAGGCCCGGTCCATGTCGGTGATCAGCGGGAAAATGCTGCGGCTGACCGAGGTGCGGGGCGCATGTCTATGGCCCGCCGCCGTCCATGCCGCGTGATAGACAGCGATCTGCTCGGCCTGCTGGATGTGGAACGGCTGGCCGCTCTCGTCGAACTTGAGCGTCGAGCTCTGCAAGTTCATGCCCAGCCCGGCGGCCCATTCGGCCGTCGCATTGGTGGCAGCGCCCCACCAGATACGCTGGCGCAGTCCTTCCGAATGCGGCTCGATCCGCAGCAGGCCGGGCGGATTGGCGAACATCGGCCGCGGGTTGGGCGTCGCAAAGCCTTCACCCCTCAGGACATCGAGAAAAACCTCGGTATGGCCACGCGCCATGTCGGCATCGGTCTGGCCCTCGGCCGGGACATAGCCGAAATAGCGATAACCTTCGATCACCTGCTCGGGCGAGCCTCGCGAAATCCCCAGCTGCAGCCGGCCACCGGAAATCAGGTCGGCGGCTCCGGCATCCTCGGCCATGTAGAGCGGGTTCTCGTAGCGCATGTCGATGACGGCGGTACCGATCTCGATCCGTTTGGTGCGTGCACCCACTGCCGCGAGCAATGGAAACGGCGAGGCGAGCTGACGGGCAAAGTGGTGCACGCGGAAATAGGCGCCGTCGGCGCCCAGTTCTTCGGCGGCCACCGCCAGGTCGATCGACTGCAGCAGCGTGTCGGCGGCCGAGCGGGTTTGCGAATGCGGCGAGGGCGTCCAATGCCCGAACGACAGGAACCCGATCTTTTTCATGGCGACGTCTCGAGGGTTGAGGTGGTTCTCCATGTCACGTGGGGCAGGGCTTGATCAACTGCGCGTGCGTTTGACGACGCGTTAACCGCGGCGCACCTAGTGTCTGGGGCGCGGTCGCGTTCATGGGCACCGCATTTGGGGGGACGCACCATGTCGAATGCGGGGTCGGTCGGGGCGGCACAGGTCAAGTTTGTCGGCAGCCTCAAGGGGCGCTTCCTGCTGCCGGATCGACGCGTGCCCGGTGAGGTCCGCCAGGCCACCAACTGCCGGATGCAGAGCATCTCGCTGGCCGAACTGGCGGTCGAATCCGAGACCAAGGTCGCGCTGGGCGAGCGCTTCGAGTCGGTCTTCGAAGAGCTGGGGGCCCTGCGGGGAAAGGTGCTCCGGCAGGCCAAGGACGGCTTCGTGGTTGCGTTGACGACCGATCCAGACGAGCGCGCCGCCCTCTCGCGCACCATCGACTGGTTGAAGAAGCGGCATACGCGGCAGGCCACCAACAAGCGGGCCAGCGCGCGCTTTGAGGCGCGGCAGGAAGTCTGCACCATCTATGTGGGGGATGTGACCATCGACTGCCGGCTGTCAGACATTTCGACCGATGGCGCCATGCTGGTGACCGATGCGGCCGCCATTCTCGAACTGGATGCACCCATCTATGTCGGCCGCGTGGCCGCCCGCGTGGTGCGCCGGCAGCCCGACCGGGTGGCAGTGGCCTTTACCAGCCCGCAGACGCTCAGCGCGCTGCTGCTCGATCTGAAGGCGACGCGCGCTGGCCCGTCCGGTGCTGGCGGAACGCAAACCGGCTTTTTCGACGGCGCCAGCGAGCAGTAATCTGTCAGGCAGGCGTTGCCCTGCTGGCCGTGCCGCGATACCAGCTGAAATCGGCGTAACTGTCACAAGACCTTCATACAACATGGTCTGGTGGGTGGCTTTGCCGACCTTTTTGGATTCTTTCCTGACGGACCGATTGTGACATCCATTCCCTTCGACCAGATTCTGGCTGACCTCAGCGACCCGGCCATCCTGTTCGGTCACTTCACCTATTTCCTGCTGGTCCTGTCGATGATGATGCGCCGGATCAGCTGGCTGCGCGGACTGGCGATTGCTTCGGGTCTCACCAAGATTTTCTACCGGGCCGTACTGGTGCCCGATCCGGTCAGTGTTTTCTGGGAAGCAATGTTCGTCCTGGTCAATGTCGGACAGTTGCTGCTGATCTGGTATTATCAGAAATATCACCGGTTCCAGGAGCACGAAAAACTCTTCGTGCAGTCGCTGCCGCCCAATATCGAGAGACGCTCGATGCGGCGCCTGCTCAAGATTGCCACAACCAAGACGTTCGAAGACGGCGCCACGCTGACCGTCGAGGGCGAAAAGGTCAATGAACTGCTCTATATCGCCAGCGGCGTGGTGACCATCGAGCGCGGTGGCGTCGTCGTGGCCGCCTGCGGGCCCGGGGACTATGTCGGGGAGATGAGCTTTCTGACCGGCAAGATGGCTACCGCCACCGCCCGCGTGGCCAGGCCGGTGACCGTGCTGGCCTTTAACCAGCAGCAGTTGCGGCTGGCCGCCGAAGGCGATACCGGCATCCGCCGCATCCTCGAAACCAGCCTCAACCAGAACCTGGTCGGCAAGCTGGTCCGCACCAGCAACTGAGAGGTCTCAGGGCTTGGCAGGCTGATCGCTGCCACCTTCCACCAGCTCCATGGGCCAGACTCGGCGGACGATGCCTTGCGGATAGATCTCCGAGTATGGCGGCATCGACGCGAGCAGCGATTCCCCCAGTGCGATGCCCAGATCGCGCAGCGACATGCGAAAGCACGTGAGGGTAGGCGACAGAAAGCGCGACAACGGCGACTCGCGGAAGGCGATCACGGCGATGTCGCGGCCCGGGCTGAGCCCGGCCTCGTTGAGGCGCCGGTAGAACCCGATTGCCATCAGTTCATAGATCAGGACGATCGCGGTGGCAGGACTGGCCATGGTCAAGACTTCGTGCGCCATCTGGTAACCGCCTTGCTCGGAAGAGGCGGCGCGAATGACCAGGCTCTGATCATAAGCGATGCCGTGGCGCGCCAGTGCGGCGCGGTAGGCATCCAGGAACACAAAGCCAAGATTGATATCGTTGCTGGGCACGCCAACGGCGATGCGCCGGTGCCCCTTGGCAACCAGCCGGTCGATTGCCCGATTGGCAACGCCCTCGAAATCCAGATCGATCCAGGGATGGTCGCCCGGGGTCGCCGAGCGCCCCAGAGCAATAAAGGGAATGCGGGCCGCATTGAGCAACTCGATGCGCTTATCCTTCCGATGAGTCGCCGAGATGATCAGGGCATCCACCAGGCGCCGCGTCACCATGCGCTGCAGATATTGGGTCGGGTCCTCGTCGGTGGCACATGGCAACACGACCAGGTCGAGATGGTGTCGGCTCAGCACCGTCTGGACGCCGTCAAAGACTCCCAGAAAGAAGTTGTCCGGATTGCCAGCGGTGTCGGTGCCGCTCTCGATCATGAAGCCGATGGCGTTGGTCGTGCCTTGGCGCAAGCTCCGGCCTGACTGGTTGGGAACGTAGCCGAACTCGGCCGCGGCCTCGAGCACGCGCCTGCGGGTGTCTTCATTGACGTCGGGTCGACCGTTCAGTGCGCGCGACACTGTCCCGATGGAAATGTTGAGACGTTCCGCTAGCTGCCGAATTCCCTTCACTTTTTCCCCTTTCGCCACGCCACCGTAAACGATTGTGGAACCCTATTGACACGTCAGAGGCTTCAAATATAGCGTCGTAAACGTTTACGGAGCGCATTGGCAAGATCGCGTTAACGCGACGCCAAAGCCACGTGAGGGAGGGGATCTTGCAATTTCGTGCCGTTCTGGCCGGGTGCGGAGCTATGTCCAGGGGGTGGCTCAAGGCGATTGCCGAGACACCATCGCTGCGCGAGCGCATCACCGTTGTCGGGCTGAATGACATCGACGCCGGCGCGGCGCATCGCCTGGCCACCGAGTTCGGGCTCGGCCATGCGGCGGTCGAGCCAAACCTGGATGCGCTCCTCGGCGGGACGCGCCCAGATCTGGTCTTCGACGTGGTGATCCCGAAGGCTCGTCATGACGTGGTGGCGACAGCGCTGCGTCACGGCTGCCACGTGCTTTCAGAAAAGCCGCTCGCCACTAGCCTGGAGGAAGGGCGCGACCTCGTCGCCCGAGCCCAGACGGCCGGGAAAGTGCACGCTGTCGTGCAGAACCGTCGGTTCAACCTAGGCGTTCGCCGTATCCACGAAACGCTGCGGAAGGGGGCACTTGGCACGCTCAATGCCATCCACTGCGATTTCTTCGTGGGCGCGCACTTTGGCGGCTTCCGCGAAGAGATGGACCACGTGCTGCTGGTCGACATGGCCATCCATACCCTCGACGCAGCGCGCTTCATCTCCGGCAAGAGCCCGTTGGCGGTTTACTGCCACGAGGCAAACCCAACAAGCTCCTGGTATGCGCGGGACTCGGTCGCCAGTGCAATTTTCGAGTTTTCAGACGACGTGCTGTTCACCTACCGCGGCTCCTGGAGTGCGGAAGGCGCCAATACAAGCTGGGACTCGTCCTGGCGGATCATCGGCTCCAAGGGCACGCTGCTCTGGGACGGCGAAGACGGATTTTCCGCGCATGTGGTGAATGGCGATGAGGGCTTCTTTCGGCCTCTCGCCGCTATCGAGGTGTCGCAGCCGGCCGACTCTGCCCAGGTGCACGGTCACGCCAGCGTCCTCCTCGATTTCCTTGACAGTATCGAGGCCGGTCGCGCGCCCGAGACGGCGACCACCGACAACATCAACAGTCTCGCCATGGTGTTTGCCGCCATCGAGAGCGCTCGGACGCGCCAGCGCGTCACCATCACAGTCTAGGAAAGTTCGATTTGACCAACCCCGCAAAGTCCATCCGCATTGGCACCATGATCTCGGCCAGCTCGGGTAAGGCGCCCGAAAACATCGCCAAGATCGTGGATATGGGCTTTGAGAGCTTCGAGCCGTTCTTCTGGCAGACAACGAACGGCCAGGACCTTGCCGAACTGGGTCGGCGCTGCCGGGATGCGATCGGGCATCGGGACATTACCATCTCGACCATAGGCATGTTCGGCAATCCGCTGGAAGACCAAGAGATGGATCGCCAGACCTTGCAGGGCTGGAAGGACTGCATCGACAATGCGCATCACTTCGGGGCCAGCTGCGTCGCCGGCTTCACGGGCCGCATCCGTAACAGACCGCTGACCGATAGTCTGCCGGCCTACAGGAAGCTCTGGTCTGAACTGGCCAAACGCGCCGCCGACAAAGGCATCCGCATCGCCTTCGAGAACTGCGCGATGGACGGGAACTGGGCGACCGGCGACTGGAACATTGCGCACAATCCCGATGCCTGGGAGTTGATGTTCAACGAAACACCCCAGGACAATATCGGCCTCGAATGGGAGCCCTGCCATCAGTTGGTCTACCTGATCGACCCGCTGCCGCAGATCCGCAAGTGGGCCAAGAAATTCTTCCATGTGCACGGCAAGGACGCCACCGTGCGCTGGGAGGTGATCCGGGAGCACGGGGTCTTCGGCAAGGAAAAGTTCGTGCTCATGCGCACGCCAGGCTTTGGCGACAGCAACTGGACCGACATCATTTCGGAACTCCGCATGGCCGGCTGGGCCGGCTCGATCGACATCGAAGGCTGGCATGACCCGGTCTACCGCGACGCACTGGAGATGACGGGGCAGGTGCGCGCGCTGGAATATCTCAAGAACTGCCGCGGGGGAGACTACGTCGCCATCGCGGGCTAGTGGCCGATAGCGGGCAGGGAGGCCTGACGTCGGCATCATCATCGGCTTTTTGCCGAAAGGGAGGACTAAACATGATTTCTCGCAGACTGACATTGCTCGGAGCGTTGGCCATGGTCGGCGTCTCCGCACTCACTCTGCCGGCACTTGCCGAGCCCGTCACGCTCACCATCTGGGGGCTCGACGGCGACAACGGCCTGATCCCGGCGCTTGCCAAGGAATTCGACGATAAGAACGACGACATCGTCGTCGAATTCCGCGCCATCGCTTTCGATGAACTGGTCAACGAAGCGCTTAAGGCTTTTGCGACCAACCAGGCGCCGGACATCATCTGCCTCGACAACCCGGACTTCGCTCTGTTCTCGTCACGCGGCGCGATGCTCGACATCACCGATCGTGTCGCCAAGTCCGAGATCATCAAGACCGACGCCTACTATGCCGGGCCACTCGCCTCGGCCAGCTGGGACGGCAAGCTGTATGGCGTGCCCAAGGCAACCAACACGATTGCGCTGTTTTACAACAAGGACCTGTTCGCCAAGGCCGGTATCGCCGAGCCACCGACGACCTGGGACGGGCTGCTCGACACGGCCCGCAAGCTCAACGATCCGGCCAACAACGTCTATGGGATCACGTGGTCGGCACGCGCCAATGAGGAGGGGACGTTCCAGTTCCTGCCCTGGATCCAGATGGGCGGCGGCAGCTTCAAGGAAGTGAACACCCCCGGTGCCGTCAAGGCGCTGGAAGTCTGGAAGACCATGCTCGACGAAAAGCTCGGCAGCCAGGATGTGCTGAGCCAGGGGCAGTGGGACTCGACCGGCACCTTCAATGCCGGCAACGCGGCCATGGCGATCTCCGGCCCCTGGGAACTGGGTCGCATGGCCACGGATGCCAAGTTCGAATGGGGTGTTGCTCTGCTGCCCACTGAAAGCGAGGGCGGCGCGCGTTCGTCAGCCATGGGTGACTTCAACTGGGGCATTTTCGCCGCCACCCAGCACCCGGACGAATCCTTCCGCGCGATCGAGTACTTCGTATCGCAGAGCGAACGTCTGTTCCCCGAATTCTCCAACATCCCTCCGCGTGGCGACATTCCGCTGCCCTCGACCGGCGATGCCAAGAAGGACGCCGCGCTCGCCGTGTTCCAGGAGCAGCTGAAATACGCGCAGCCGCGTGGCCCGCACCCCGAATGGCAGAAGATCTCCAAAGCGATCTATGATGCCGTTCAGGCGGCCATGACCGGTCAGATGTCGCCAAAGGATGCTCTCGACCAGGCTCAGGCGACGATCAAGGGAATCGTCGGCTGATCCGCTAACTCGGGGATCCGCAACCAGAGCCCGACCGGTTTGCCGGTCGGGCATACTGCAATGGGCAAGGTGGCAATGAACAAGGTTTTGCGCAGCGTCCGCGACGGCGTAGGCTTCGACATCCTGCTGATCGGGGCAGCGTTGCTCTTCCTCGTCGCCTTTGCCGGGGTGCCGTTGATCTACAACGTGCTTATGAGCTTTCAGAAGGTCGACATGTTCAACCTGGGCGCTTTTGTGCGGCCGCTGGTTGGCTTTGCCAACTATGCCTCTGTGGTGGCACAGCCCGAATTCTGGCTGGTCGCGCGCAATACGCTGCTGTTCGTCGTCGGCTCGATCGGCGGTCAGTTCGTGCTCGGTTTTGCCCTAGCGCTGTTCTTTGCCCGCGGCTTTCCTGGCGCTGCGACTATTCGCGGCCTGTTTCTGGTCTCCTGGGTCATGCCCGGCCTTGTCGTCGGGGCCATCTGGAGCTGGATCCTTGCCGGCGATTTCGGCGTGCTCAATCACTTGCTCAAGTCCGTCGGCACCATTCAGTCCAACATCTTCTGGAAATCCGACCCGAGCTTTTCCATCTGGGCGGTTATCATTGCCAATATCTGGCTGGGCCTTGCCTTCAACATGTTGCTGCTCTCGGTGGGGCTGCACGGCATTCCCAGAGAACTGTACGAGGCGGCGCGGGTCGATGGCGCAAACACCTGGCAGCGCTTCTGGTTCATCACCCTGCCGATGATGCGCTCGACCATCGGTGCGGTGCTTTCGCTTGGGCTGATCGCCACCTTGCAGCAGTTCGATCTGTTTCCCGCCATAACCGAAGGCGGCCCGGCCAACTCGTCCATGGTCTCGCAGTACTGGGCCTGGCAGGCCTCATTCAAGCTCTACGATTTCGCCAAGGGCGCGACAATTTCGGTGATGATGTTGGTCCTGGTGTTGCTCGCCTCGGTCATCTATGTGCGCTCCACCCGCCATGAGGTGCGCGGATGAGCGCGCGTGGCTGGACCAATTGGGCATTGCTGGCGCTCGCCCTTGCGCTCGCTGCCGTCTACCTGTTTCCGCTCTACTGGATGTATGTGACGGCCCTCAAGACAGGCACAGAGATCTTTGCCAACCCGCCGACTTTCTGGCCCCAGGCGCCCGTAGTGGATGCCTTCCCGATGGTTTGGGAAACCCGGACCATGGCGACCTATCTCTCGAACTCGGTGCTGATTGCCGCCGGCGTGACCGCCATTACTGTCACTCTCGGCTCCGGCTGCGCCTATGTGCTGGCACGCTATCGCAACGGATGGATCGATGTCGGGCTGTTCGTCGTCCTGATGCTGCAGGTGCTGCCGGCCTCGGTGATGGTCACGCCGCTCTTCGTTGCGTTCAGTCAGATCGGCCTTTTGTCCTATCCACGCACAGCCGTCATATTGGCCGCCGCCGCCAAGGCGATGCCGTTCTTTGTGGTGCTCGTGCGCGCAACATTCATGACGGTGCCGCGTGAACTTGAGGAGGCCGCGATGGTCGACGGCGCTAGCCGGGCAGGGGCGTTCTTCCGTATCGTTCTGCCCTTGGCGCGCAACGGCATCCTGGTGTGCGCCATTCTCACCTTCATGTCGGCCTTCGGGGAGTACATTTACTCCAAGTCGATCATTCAGACGCCGGCGCTGCAGCCGGCTAGCGTCGGGCTGAGCACCTTCATCGGACCTAACGCCAAGGACTGGAGCGGCATCATGGCCTACGCAGCCATCTACGTGACGCCGATCCTGGCAATCTTTGTGCTCCTACAGCGCCGGATCGTCTCCGGGCTGACATCCGGGGCGCTCAAGTAAGCTGCTGCAAGGGCAATAGAATTTCAGGCGACGGCAAAACTCGTGCCGCAGCCGCAGCCGGCGACCGCGTTGGGATTGCGGATTTCGAAGGACTGGCCGATCAGGTCGTCGACATAGTCGATCTCCGAGCCGCCCATGAATTCGAGGCTGAGAGCATCGATCAGCACGGTGGCATTGTCCTTGGCCAGCACGAGGTCGTCGGCGGCCGGAGCTTCCTTGACCAGCTTGTACTCGTACTGGAAGCCCGAGCAGCCGCCGCCCGCGACCTGGATGCGAAGAACAGTGCCTTCGCCCTGCTTGGCCAACACCTTAGCGATGCGGCGGGCGGCGCGGTCTGTCAAAACGACATCTTTTGATGCTAGAGCAGCTTGGGTCATCTGGGCCTTTCGGCGCCGCAGGGCGGCGCAATGGGCTAAATCTAATATCGTCGAGAGACGATGAAAAGGGTCTCGTGACACAAATGGGCGAACTGGCCGACTATGCCTGCGATCCGGCGCGCAGCCGGGGACGCCTCCACGGCACGTCGCAGAGTCCGACACGCTCGGAATTTCAACGGGATAGGGACCGTATCATCCATTCTACCGCGTTTCGGCGGCTGCAGCACAAGACCCAGGTTTTCCTCCATCACGAGGGGCAGCACTACCGCACGCGGCTGACCCATACGCTCGAAGTGAGCCAGATGGCGCGCTCGATGGCGCGGGCTTTGCGGCTCAACGAGGACCTGGCCGAGGCCGTAGCCCTGGCCCACGACCTTGGTCACACGCCGTTTGGCCACGCAGGTGAACGCATTCTGAACGAAAAAATGGCGCCCTTCGGCGGCTTCGATCACAACCTGCAGGCGCTGCGCGTCGTCACCCGACTGGAAAACCGCTATGCCGAGCATGACGGGCTCAATCTGACCTGGGAAACGCTCGAAGGCATTTTCAAGCATAACGGTCCGGTGCCCGACAGCAGCGGTCTCGTCGACATTCCGGTTCCGGCCGACCTGATGGCCCATAGCCATGCCAGTCTCGAGGCGCAGGCCGCCGCGATTGCCGACGACATCGCCTACAATGCCCATGACATCGACGACGCGCTGCGCGCCGGGTTGATCGTGCTCGACGATCTGGTCGAGGTGCCGCTGATCGGGCCGTTCGTGCGCGAGGTGCAGGCCAAGTGGCCGGAGATTGCCCCCAACCGCAAGGCGCACGAAGTGCAGCGCCGGCTGATCACCGCCGCCATCGAGGATGTCATCGCCACGAGCCGCGCCGGGCTCGCGGCGGTCGCGCCGCACAGCGCTGACGATGTGCGGGCGGCCGGGCGGACGCTGATCGGATTCTCGGAGCCGATGGCCACGGACGAACGCGCGCTCAAAGCGTTCCTGTTCGAGCATGTCTATCGCTCCGAAACCGTCATGGCGCCGGTGCGAGCGAGCCAGGTGGTGGTAGCGGAATTGTTCGACCTCTATCTGGCAGAGGGCTGCCTGCCGGGCCGCTGGGCCGAGGCCTGGCGTGGCGCGACAGGTGAGGGCAGGGCGAGGATCGTCGCCGATTTCGTCGCCGGCATGACCGACCCCTATGCCCTCGAGCAGCATGCTGCCCTGTTTGACGGTAAAGCCCGGATAGGCTAGGGGCGACGTCGGATATGCCCGGTCGCGCTGCCGCCCCATGCGGGGGTGAGCGGACCGACGTTGAAAGAACATTGCCCATGGACGTTTTCGCGCTGTTTTCCGGCCGGGTGTCGGCTGCCCTCAGGTCGCTCTATCCTGATGTGAGCGACGACGTGCTGGCGCGCCTGGTGGTCGAGCCGCCGCGTGACCTGTCGCATGGCGATCTGTCGAGCAATGCCGCCATGGTGGCGGCCAAGCCGCTGGGCAAGAACCCGCGCGAGATCGCGGCCGCCCTCGCCCTGGCCTTCAACGACGATGCCGACGTCGTCTCGGTCGAGGTCGCCGGACCGGGCTTTCTGAACTTCCGGCTTGCCGGGCCGATCTGGTTTGCCGTGCTGCGCGCCATCTGGGCGCAGGGAGCCGACTTCGGCCGCACCGATATCGGCAAGGGCGAGCGGGTCAATGTCGAATATGTCTCTGCCAATCCGACCGGGCCGATGCATGTGGGGCATACACGTGGCGCCGTGTTCGGCGACACGCTGGCGGCGCTGATGGCCTATTCGGGCTATGACGTGACGCGCGAGTACTACATCAATGACGCCGGTAGCCAGATCGACACGCTGGCCCGCTCGACCCTGCTGCGCTATCGCGAAGCGCTGGGCGAGCGCATCGAGATCCCGCCCGGGCTCTATCCGGGCGACTATCTGGTGCCGGTCGGCGAGGCGCTCAAAGCCGAGTTTGGCGAGAGCCTGCTCAGCCGGCCCGAGGCCGAGGTGATCCCGCTGGTCAAGGACCGGGTGCTGGCGGCCATGCTCGAACTGATCAAGTCCGACCTGGGCAAGCTCAACATCCATCACGACGTGTTCTTTTCCGAGCGCACGCTGCACGGGCAGGGCAGGGAGATCGAGTCCACCCTCGGCTGGCTGCGTGAGCAGGGCATGGTCTACCAGGGCCGGCTCGAGCCGCCCAAGGGCAAGACCCCGGAGGACTGGGAAGACCGGGAGCAGACGCTGTTCCGCGCCACCGACTATGGCGACGACGTCGACCGGCCGCTGGTCAAGTCCGACGGCAGCTACACCTATTTTGCTGCCGACATCGCCTATCACCGCGACAAGTATCTGCGTGGCTACACGCACATGATCAATGTGCTGGGCGCCGACCATTCGGGCTACGTCTCGCGCCTGAAGGCGGCGGTGAAGGCCGTTTCGCACGGCGAAGCCGACATGGACGTCAAGATCTGCCAGCTGGTGCGGCTGATGAAGAACGGCGAGCCGTTCAAGATGAGCAAGCGCTCTGGCGACCTGGTCACCCTCGCCGACGTGGTCGAAGAGGTCGGAGTGGATGCCGTCCGCTTCATGCTGACCTATCGGCGCAATGACGCGGCGATGGATTTCGATTTCGCCCTGGTCAAGGAACAGACGCGCGACAATCCGGTGTTCTATGTGCAGTACGCGCATGCGCGCGTCTGCTCGATCTTCCGCAATGCGGAAAAGGAAATGCCGGGGCTCGATGTCTCCGACGCCGCGCTGCGTGGCGCCGAGATCGAACTGCTGGACTCAGCTGCCGAAGCCGAGCTCATCCGGGTGCTGGCACAGTGGCCGCGGACGGTGACGCAGGCAGCTCTTGCGCACGAGCCGCATCGCGTCGCATTCTACCTCTACGAGGTTGCAGCGGCCTTCCACGGCTTCTGGGCCAAGGGCAAGGAAGATATTGGCTTACGCTTTATTAACACCGACCATCCAAAACTGACTTTAGCTCGACTCGCACTCGTCGGGGCAGTGCGTCAGGTTCTAGTCAACGGCCTAGGAATTCTGGGGGTTTCGGCACCAGCCGAGCTTTCATAATTCTGGCGCATTGGCGTGATGTCTGGCCCGCTACGCTCGGCGGGGGTCGTGCGGGACCATGAAATAGAGGGCGCTGCGCGTGTTTCGCAGCGATGCCGCCGCAGATGTCTGACAGCCAGGAAAAGTCCGACGACCTGATTGCCGAACTGGCCAAACTGATGGCCAGCAACGCGCAGGGTGCCGAGCCCGAGGCCAAGCCTGCCCTCAAGATGACCCCGCTCAGCGAGGTGCCCGTCGCGCCGCCGGGGACCATCCGCATTCCCGGCATGGCTGCGCCCGTGCCGACGCCCGCCATCCCGACCCCCAGCGCCGTGGCCGCCGAACCGCGTCCGGCAGCGCCGTCGCCGATTCGCATTCCGGGCATGAGCCCGCCGCAGCCGGCCCCGACCCAGGCAGCGGCTCCCATGCCCCGCCCGACACCCGCGCCGAGCCCAGCCCCGACGCCGCCATTGGCCGCTGCCGCGCCACGCCCGGCCGGGACGCAGTTCGATTTCGGCAAGCCCCCCGGCGTCGCGCCGGTTGTCGCCCCCGAGCCGATGAGCAACTGGCAGTCACGCGAAGTGCCCAAGCCGGTTCCGGCGCCGCAGCCAGCACCCGTGCCGCCGCCGGCCGCTGCGCCGCAAGCCCTCGAGCCGCTGCTGACCGTGCCGCTGCGCGCTCCGGCGATCGAGCCGCGCGCCGCCGAGCCGGCGCCGATGCCCGCCCCCGCGGCCCCGCAGCCCGAGTATCGACCGGCGCCGGTGCTTCGGCAGGAACCCAGCTTGGCGTCGCCGGCACCGAGCACCGCTGCCCGCAATGCCCCGGCCGGCGACAGTTTCGACTTCGATTTCGGCTTTGGCCGTGATGCCGAGCCACCTGAGCCCCCCAAGACGCCGGCCGCGCCGGCCCGTGACCCGATCGCCGACCTGATCGCGGCGGAACTGGACGGCGATGAGTTCGAGCCGCCGGCGCCGCCCGCCCGGCCGGCGCCGATTGCGCCCCCGACTCCGGCGCCTGCCGCCGCAGCGCCGCGCAGCTTTACCGCGCCTGAACCGGCTCCCGTTCTGGTGGTGCAGCCGGCCGGCACGCGTCCGGCTCCCGCGCCGGCCCCGCGCGCCAACCCCACGCCAGCCGCTGCGGCGCGTGAGAGCGACCGTTTCGCGGTGGCACCGGTCTTCGGCCTGGGCAGCAAGCCCACCGGCACGTCGCAGCGCGACGCTGATCCGATGGACGAGATCGAGAGTTTGATCGGCGAGGCGGTGCGTGTCGAGTTGTCGCCGCCAAAACCCTCGGCGGTGACCCAGGTAGCCGCCGCCAGCCCGGCGCCGCGCGCGCCGGTCCCGGCGGTGCCCGTCGTGCCGCCGCTCAATACCTCATTTGCGCCGCGTCGTGCCGAGATCAAGGATCGGGACGGGCAGGTGCAATCGGCCGAACAGGCCATTCTGGCCGCTGCTGCCGCCACCGGTGCGCGGATCGATCACGTCGAAAGCGAAGATCGTCGCCCGGCCAAGCGTATGAAGGTCAAGCCGCCGAAATCGCGCCCCGCATCCGGCGGTTCGCGCCAGTTTGTGGGCCTGGCTGTGGCCGGCGTGCTGCTGCTGGCGGCTGGCCTGGGACTTTACTGGGTGCTCGGCATGGGCCGGGGTGACCCCAGCACCGCGCCGGTGCTGACCGCTGACGGACAATCGGCCAAACAGCCGGCCCCGGTCGTGGCCACGGCCGAAACCGCCGAGCCGGCGAGCACGGGCCTGTTCGACCAGCTCGAAGGCAAGGTCGATCCGGCGCCTAATGAAACGCTGGTGTCGCGCGACGAGACCGCGGGCGCCACGCCTGCGGAAGTGGCGCGCGTCGTCACCGAAGGCGAAGATACCGAAGGTGGGCTTGCCAACCGCAAGGTGCGGACCGTGACGGTTCGCCCCGACGGCACCATCGTGCCGGGTGACGAGGCGGTGGCCGGCAACGAAGTGCTGCCGGTCGACCGGCCGGCCGTTCCGGCTCTTCCGGGCGAAGCCGCCGAGCCCTCGGCGCTGCTGGCCGATGCCGATACGCAGACGGCTGCCCTCGACCCTAATGCGGTCGTGGCGACCGTGACCGGCGAGACGCCGGTGACCGCTGAACTCGACCCCAATGCGGTGTCGGCGCTGGTGGCCAGCACGCCGCGGACCGTCGACCCGACGATCGTGGCACCGGTGCCGATGGCTCGGCCGTCTGATCGCACGGCCCTGGTGGGCGGCAGCAACCGGGCGATCGAACTGGCGCCGGCCGAGGCGCCGCTGGCAGCCGCTCCGGCGGTCAGCAGTTCGGGCGGCGCTTCGGGCGCCTATGTGCAGATCGCAGCGCAGCGCAGCGAGGCGGAAGCCGCGGCTTCGGTGCGCAACGTGCAGTCGCGCTTCGGCAACCTGTTCCCCGGCAAGGCGCCCTATATCGAGCGCGCCGACCTGGGCCAGAAGGGCATTTTCTACCGCGTGCGCGTGCCGGCGGGCTCGCTGCAGGAGGCCTCGGCCATCTGCTCGGCGATCAAGTCCAATGGCGGCGACTGCATGGCCTCCGGCGGCTGAGCCGCGCCGGCTTGACGCCTCCCGGCACGAGGGGCCAAGGTTCCTCGTACCAACTGGGCAGCGGCAATGGTTCCTCCTTCCACCGACTGGTTCGAGCCGCCGGCTGAAACGCCGGCGGAGGACGTGCTCTATGTCGACGTGGCCGGCTATGAAGGGCCGCTCGACCTGCTGCTCGACCTGGCGCGGCGCCAGAAAGTGGACCTGGCCCATATCTCCATCCTGGCCCTGGCCGAGCAATATCTGCGCTTTATCGAGACAGTGCGCGAACGGCGTATCGAGATTGCCGCCGACTATCTGGTGATGGCGGCCTGGCTGGCTTACCTCAAGAGCCGGCTGATGGTGCCGCAGGCGCCCAGCGACGACGAACCCTCCGGCGAGATGATGGCGGCGCTGCTGCAGTTTCGACTCAAGCGCCTGGAAGCCATGCGCCATGCTGCCAACCAGCTGATGAACCGGCCGCGCCTCGGGCTGCAGGTCTACCAGCGCGGCATGCCCGAGCCGATCACGGTGCAGCGCCGCAATCTGTGGGAAGCGAGCCTGTACGACCTGCTCAAGGCCTATGCCACGCAGCGCGAACGCGCCGTTCCGCAGGACTACCAGCTGTTCGAGCGGGCGGTCTGGTCGCTGCAGGAGGCACGCGACATCCTGCAGCGGCTGCTCGGCGAGACTCTGGACTGGGTGTCGCTCGATGCCTATTTGGCACAATATATGACCAGTCCCGAGCAGCGGGTGACCGCCATGGCATCAAGCTTTGCCTCCAGCCTTGAACTTGTGCGACAGGGACACGTAGAACTGCGCCAGACCCTGGCCTTCGGTCCGCTGCTGCTGCGGCGCCGGCCCGCAGACCGCAAGGACGAGACCTGATGGCCGATGACGCGCTCGACGAGGTCGAGCATTTCGAGATCGCCGCGCGCAACCTGCGCATCGCCGAAGCGCTGCTGTTCGCCTCGGCCGAGCCGCTGGGGGTGAGTGAACTCGCCACCTATCTGAGCGACGGCGCCGACGTGCCCGCGCTGATGGCGCAACTGGCCGAGCACTATGCCGGTCGCGGCGTCACGCTGGTGCAGCGCGGCGACAAATGGGCGTTTCGCACGGCAGAGGATCTGGGTTTCCTGCTGCGGCGCGAGGAGCAGGAAACGCGTGCACTCTCGCGTGCCGCGCTCGAAACGCTCTCGATCATCGCCTATCACCAGCCGGCGACGCGCGCCGAAGTCGAAGAGGTGCGCGGCGTCTCCACCGGCCGCGGCACGCTCGACCTGCTGATGGAAGCCGGCTGGGTCAAGATGCGCGGCCGGCGGCGCACGCCGGGCCGGCCGGTGACCTATGGCACCACCGATGCGTTTCTCGACCATTTTGGCCTGGAAAGCCTGGCCGACCTGCCCGGGCTCGAAGAGCTCAAGGGCGCAGGGCTGCTGTCGGGTCGGCTGCCGCCCGCCATGCAGGTGCCGCTGCCATTTGACGGGCCGCTGCGCGATGACGAAGACCCCCTCGATCCCGATGACATCTTCGGCGACGACGACACCGAAGAGACGCCATGACCGACACCCATGAACTGGCCGGCTGGGGCCCGCGCGGCACCGCGGGCGTCAGCTTCGCCTCCGGCATCAGCTTTGAGAACGTGTGCGTGGCGCTGGGCGAGCGGCCGGTGCTCGACGATTTCAGCCTGGCGCTGCAGCCGGGCGAGATCGTCTGCCTGCTCGGCGAGTCCGGCTCGGGCAAGTCCACCGTGCTGCGCGTCGCCTCGGGCATCCAGCGGGTAGATGGTGGACTGGTCAAGATCAACAACCGCATCGTGTCGGGGCCGGGCGTGCATGTCGCGCCGGACCGCCGCGGCATCGGGCTGATGTTCCAGGATTTTGCGCTGTTCCCGCATCTGACGCTGCTTGAAAACGTCACCTTCGGGTTACGCAAGCTGGAGCGTCCCGCAGCGCTCGCCCAGGCCCGGGCCGCGCTCAAGCGCGTCGGGCTCGAGGATCGCGAGGCGGACTATCCGCATATGCTCTCGGGAGGCCAGCAGCAGCGGCTGGCGCTGGCGCGCAGCGTGGCGCCGCGCCCCGGCATCTTGATGCTGGACGAGCCGTTTTCGAGCCTTGACGCGCGGCTGCGCGAAACGGTGCGCAGCGAGACGCTGGCCGTACTGCGCGAGACCAATGCCACCACCATCATCGTCACCCACGACCCGGAAGAGGCGATGCTGCTGGGCGACCGCATCGCGCTGCTGCGCGCCGGCCGCATCGTGCAGATCGACAGCGCCACCGCCATCTATGCCAAACCGATCGACCTGAATGCCGCGCGGTTCTTTTCGCCGCTGAGCGAGATTGCCGCCACGGTACGCGGTGGACGGGCCGATACGCCCCTGGGGTCGGTGGCTGCACCCGGACATGCCGAAGGCGCCCGGGTGATCGTCGCCATCCGGCCGGTGGGGGCGGTCGAAATGGCCAGTGCCGGGGCAGGGGTGCCGGGCCGCATCGTGGCCAAGCGCGACGCCATCGGCATTGATCTCTGCGAAGTGCAGGTGGAGGGCATCGATCACCCGCTGGGCATCCGGCAGCGCTCGGACCGTAGCCTGGTGCCCGGCTGCGACGTTTTCCTCACGCTCAATCCTGAACACGTCCTTGTGTTTGCCAAGGATTGAACCTATTTCTGCGCCAGAGTGTAAGCGTACGTTTTAGTCGGGAGAAGTTTGCCATGCACGCGCCAAACATTTGGGGCATCATCGTCGTCGCCGTCGTCGTCATCCTGCTTTTCGGTCGCGGCAAGATTGCCGGGATGATGGGCGAGGTCGCCTCGGGCATCAAATCGTTCCAGAAGGGCATGCGCGAGGACGAGTCCAAGCCGGCGCCGCAGCTCGATGCCAGCGCGCAGGTCAACGCCGCGCCCGAGACCGAAAAGAAAGACGTCTGAACCAGCCGGTTCATATAAGCCGCAGCTAGGGGTAAACGTCGATGCTGGGTGTCGGCTGGACTGAAATGCTCGTCATCGGGGTTGTGGCGTTGATCGTCATCGGCCCCAAGGACCTGCCCGACCTGATGAACAAGATCGGCCGGTTCGCCGGCTCGATCCGCCGCATGGGGCAGGACTTTCAGCGCGAGCTGAACAAGACCACCGGGCTGGACCAGGTGCGCAATCTGCGCAGCACCATTACCGCGCCGCTCAAGGCGACGACCGACGCGATCCGCAAGGAATTCAACGCCACCACCGCGAGCGGTACGGTCGAACCGAGCGGCGCCCTCAAGCCGGCCGATCCGAAGGCCGAAAGCGTTGTCAACGAGATCCACGCTGCCGCCGGGATGACCCCCAAGCCGATGCCGCTGCCGCTCACCCCCAAGGCGGCGATGGAACAGGCGATCGCCCAGAAACTCGCCGAGACGGCCCCGGCCGCCAGTGCCGCAGCCCCGGTCGCTGCCGCCCCGCTCGCCCCCGTGCCGGTCAAGGCGGCGCGCCCCAAGGCCAAGGCCAAGCCGGCGGCGGCGCCCGATCCGGTGCCCGCCGCGCCCAAGGCCGCAGCGCGCAAGCGCGTGGCCAAGGTCGAAAGTCCCGCGCCGGTGGAAGCCATTGCGCCTGCCAAGACCGAAAAGACAGTTGCCGCCGCGCCGGCCGCCAAGCGCCAGAGCAAGACGACGGCCGCTGTCCCGACTGAGGCGCCGGCGCCGAAGGTGCGCAAGCCCGCGCGCAAACCGGCAACGACGAAGGCCTCCACATGACCGACCAGCCCAAGCTTGCCGGTCCGGCGACCACCGACGACGAACTGGCCGGCAGCGAGGCCCCGCTGCTCGACCATCTGATCGAGCTGCGCAAGCGCCTCATCCGCTCGCTGCTGGTGATCTTTGCGCTCCTGATTGCCTGCTTCTTTTTTGCCGGCACGATCTTTGACGTGCTGGTGCAGCCCTATCGCGACGCCGTGGCGCCGACCCCGGTGGAGCTGATCTATACCGCGCCGCAGGAATTCTTCCTCACCCAGCTCAGCCTGTCGTTTTTCGGCGCGCTGTTCCTGGGGTTTCCCTATCTGGCCGTCGAGATCTACGGCTTTGTGGCGCCCGGCCTCTACAAGAAGGAACGGCACGCGTTCATTCCCTATCTGGTAGCAACGCCGGTGTTTTTCGTCACCGGCGCGGCAATGGTCTATTTCGCTGTGCTGCCCATGGCGATGCGGTTCTTCCATGCCATGGAGACCGAAGAGATCAACATGCTGGTCAAAGTCAGCGAGTATCTCGGGCTGGCCATGACGCTGATCATCGCCTTTGGCATCTGCTTTCAGCTGCCGGTAATCCTGACGCTCCTGGCGCGTATCGAACTGATCACCTCCGAACAGCTGCACAAGGGCCGCAAGTACGCCATTGTCGGCATTCTGGCGGTCGCCGCCTTCATCACGCCGCCCGATCCGATCAGCCAGATCGGTCTTGCGATACCGATGTACCTCCTCTACGAACTCTCGATCCTGTCGGTAAAGTGGGTGGAGCGCTCTCGGGCGAAGGCCCTCGCCGCCGAAGCCACAGACCTTACGACCGAAGAGCCGGCTGACAAGACCGGCGCATAAAGCCGGGACTTTTCGATGTTCGATATCAAGTGGATCCGCGCCAACGCCGAGGCCTTCGACGCTGCCTTGGCCCGCCGCAAGGGCGTCGCCGTGCGCGCCAATGACCTGATTGCGCTCGACGAGCGCCGCCGCACGGTGATCACCGCGCTCAACGAGATGCAGGAAAAGCGCAACGCCTCCTCCAAGCTGATCGGCCAGGCCAAGGCGCAGAAGGACGAGGCCAAGGCCCAGGCGCTGCTGGCAGAAGTCGCCGGCCTCAAGGACGGCATCCAGAAGGGCGAGGCCGACGAGCGGGCGCTCGAGGCCGAGCTCAAGGCAAGACTGCTGGAAATCCCCAACCTGCCGCTCGACGAGGTGCCCACCGGCGAGAACGAGCAGGGCAATGTCGAGTATTTCGGCCGCAACGGCACGGCCGACACGGCAGCCAAGGTGCGGCCGGCCAAGCCGCAATTCATGTATGCGCCCAAGGAGCATTTCGAGACCGGCGAGGCCCTCGGCCAGATGGACTTTGAAGTCGCGGCCAAGATTTCCGGCAGCCGCTTCGTCGTGCTGCGCTCGCAGCTGGCCCGGCTCGAACGCGCCATCGGCCAGTTCATGCTCGACCTGCATGTCGACGAACACGGCTATACCGAAGTGTTGCCGCCGCTGCTGGTCAAGGACGACGCGCTCTATGGCACCAACCAGCTGCCTAAATTCGAGGAAGACCTGTTCTTTACCCCGCATGGCGACGGCCGTCTGGCACTGATCCCGACCGCCGAGGTGCCGCTCACCAATATGGTGCGCGAAGCGATCCTCTCGGCCCAGGAATTGCCGTTGCGGCTGACCGCGCTCACCCCGTGCTTCCGCTCGGAGGCCGGCTCGGCCGGTCGCGACACGCGCGGCATGCTGCGCCAGCACCAGTTCAACAAGGTCGAGATGGTGGCGATCACCACGCCTGAAAGCTCGGGCGACGAGCATGAGAAGATGCTCGCCGACGCCGAGGACGTGCTCAGAAAGCTCGGCATCCACTATCGCGTGATGACGCTGTGCACCGGCGACATGGGGTTCGGGTCGCAAAAGACTTACGACATCGAGGCCTGGCTACCCGGACAGGACGCCTATCGCGAAATCTCCTCGGTTTCGGTCTGCGGCGATTTCCAGGCCCGGCGCATGGATGCGCGCTTCCGTGATGCCGAGGGCAAGGTGCGGCACGTGCATACGCTCAATGGCTCGGGCGTGGCGGTCGGCCGCGCTTTGATCGCGGTGATGGAAAATTACCAGCAGGAAGACGGTTCTGTCGCAATCCCGTCGGTGCTGCAGCCCTATATGAAGGGTCTGACGACCATCGGCGCCAAATCCTAGGAGTGAGTTCATGCGTATTCTGATCACCAATGATGACGGCGTGGACGCGCCGGGCATAGCGGTGATGCAGGAGATTGCGCGGCAACTCTCCGACGACGTGTGGGTGGTGGCGCCGGACGGCAACCAGTCAGGCGCCTCGCATCGCTTCACCTTCGGACGCGAGCTGCAGATCGACCAGCGCGGCCCGAAAGTGTTTGCCATTATCGGCGGCTCGCCGGCCGACTGCGTCGTCGCCGGCATGACCCATATCTGCGCCGACCTGCTGCCCGACCTGGTGCTCTCGGGCGTCAACAACGGCCAGAACCTGGGCGACATCATCAACTGCTCGGGGACGGCGGCCGGCGCGCGCGAAGGCGCCATGCAGGGTGCGGTGGGGATCGCCATGAGCCAGGCGGTCGATTACGAAAAGCGTGCCGACCTCGTCTGGGACGTGGCAGCCCGCCATGGCGCCCAGGTGGTGCGGACGATCCTCGCCTCCGCGCCGGACGGCCAGAGCTATTTCAACGTCAACTTTCCCTTCTGCACGCCCGAGGCGGTCAGCGGCATACGGGTCGTGCCGTACCAGCGCTTTTCGCGCTCGCCGATGCGCTACTTTGCCAGCGACAATGGCGACGGCAAGTTCTTCATTGCCATTCCCGAAACGCCCATGCCGCTCGAGGACGACCGCGACTTCAAGCTGCTCATGCATGCCGATGCCATCACCGTCACCCCGGTCGGCCTGCAGGCCAGCGACATCGCCCAGGCGTCGCGGCTGGACGGGCTGCTGACGCTCTAGGCGCCATCCCCCGCGCCGGCGGAAGGGGGCAAGAAACAGCCTTTCCAGGCACGGAGAAGATTCCGTGCAACTAGCATCGTACTTAAGTCTGTTTTTACCTTAACGCCGCATAGTCAACGCCATTGAGTACCTGCGTACGAGTGGATTGATGCGTGATCGCGTGACGGGTAAGGCCCTGAAAGCTGCTGCACTCGCCGGATTGTTTGCCGGCGCTGCTGCATTGTCTGGATGCACTGCTCTGGGAAGCCGGGCGTTTGGTGATCGGACTGTGACGGGCTCGGTGAGCCAGAGCAGCACCGGCAACCTGTCCCAGCCAATGCCGAGTTCGCTGAGGCCGCAATCGACGCGCGTGGCGTCCGGCCCCTTCATCCCTCCCTCCGATATCGGTGGCGGCTCTCCCGGCACGTTTGTGACCGGCTCCGTCGCCACGCCGGGGTCCGGGACGATGGGCTCAGTTTCGACCGAAGACTTGCCTGTGCTTGCGTCATCAAACAGTGGGAATGCCCAAATGTCCGCTCAACCCCAACTCGCTCCGGCCGCCGCTGCGCCTAAGACCGTGCTGGCGAGCACAACACCCGCCGCGACATCATCGCCCGCGCTGGTCTCGGTTCCGGCCGATGCCTACGTGCACGTCATCGCTTCGGGCGAGTCGCTCTATACGATCGCACGGCTCTACAATGTCACCGCCCAGGCAATCGTCTCGGCCAATGGCATGTCTTCGCCCGACAAGATCTTTGTCGGCCAGAAGGTGGTCATTCCCGGCATGAAGGGGGCAGGCGCCCCCAAGAGCGCACCGGCAATCGCCGCGCTGCCGGCAAGCAAGCCTACCCAGGCCGCCACGCAGGCGCCGACCGTGGTCGCCGAAGTAGCGCCCAACGAGTCGACCCCCATTGCCAGCCCGGCGCTGATCCAGACCGATACACCCGTCAACAAGCCGCTGGTCCAGCCCAAGGCTGAACCCAAGCTCTCGGGTGCCGACAAGTTCCGCTGGCCGGTAAGCGGCCGCGTCATCACCGATTTCGGCAATTCCAAGGGCACCGGCATCAATATCGAGGCGCCCGAAGGGGCCGCCGTGCGTGCGGCCGAGAATGGTCAGGTGATCTATGTGGGCTCGGGCGTCGAAGGCTATGGCAACCTGGTGCTGATCCGGCATCCGAACGGCTATGTGTCGGCCTATGCCCATCTCAAGGACATGAGCGTAGCCAAGGGCGACGTGGTCAACCGTGGCGACAATATCGGTTCGGCCGGCATGACCGGCGGCGTGTCCCGGCCGCAGCTGCATTTCGAGCTGCGCAAGGGCGCTACGCCGGTTGACCCGGTGCCGCTGCTCGCGAGCTAAAGCGATCCTCTTCCAGACTCAATCAAGGGCGGCCCTGGGCCGCCCTTTTTGTTGTGTCCCAGCAGCCGCCCGACCGGGTCAGCTGGCGAAAGCGCGGACCGAATGCCAGATTTCGACCGGTCGGGCCGGATCGATGCTGATGGCGGTGGCGACGCCGCGCTGGTTGATCGGGTTGGGACCGGACGAGACCGCCGTGTGCAGGTCGAAAGCCGAGGCCAGCGGTTCGAGCCCGATGCCGCGGAACCGATGGTTCCAGGGCTCGCCGCCGATGCCGCCATTGGTGTGCCAGATGTGCAGCGAGGGCACCAGGCTGCGATCCCAGTCGAGTTCGAAGCCGGCCCCTTCGTCGAGATAGGTGCCGGTCAGCGGGCCGCGCATGCCGCACAGCTGCACCAGGAAATCGGTGCGCGTAGCGAGGGGCACGTGGCTGAGATCGAGACTGCCACCGCCGCGCTCGGGGACCTGGGTGAGGGCGGAAAACTCCGGCCGGGCCGGATCGGCCAGACCCGGATGCACCACTCCGAAGGCGAAATCGGCTTCGAGCTTGAGGCGGCCGGACGTTTCCGGCAGGCGGAAATTGGGATGCAGGCCCAAAGACAGCGTCGCCGGACGACGGGCAAAGATGCGCAGGCTGAAGTCGATGGCACTGGCGCCGTCGCGCCCCGCAATGGTGCGCTCGAGCCGCAAGACCGGACTGTCGGGGGCATAGTCGAGGCTCAGGGTGACGCTGTGCGGCGTGGTCGAGACGATGGTCCAGTCGTCGTCTCCGGCCGGCCCGTGAATGGGGTGCAGCGGCTCGTGCGTCATCAGGCTCGCCCAAGCGGGCGGCGCATCGGCAATGACGCGACCGGCGCCGAACGGGATGCCGACGAAATCGCCGCCCAGCTCGCGCAAGTGCCCGATGATGCTGGGATCGGTGATGGTGCCCATCCAGGGGGCACGGGCGAAGGGGGTGAACGGCCCCTGCGGCAGCATGAAGCTGCAGCTGTCGAGCATGGCCGCGGTGGCGAGCACCTTGGCCTCGCCATGCGACCAGCGCAGAAGATGTGACTGTGCCATCAGATGGCCTTTCCCTGTTCGCCGGCAAGATTGCGGACAAATTGTATGGCCACGCGGCCCGAGCGCGCGCCGCGTGTCGCTGCCCATTCGATGGCTCGCGCCCGTAGCGTCTCGTCGTCGATGACCAGGCCATAGGCGTCGCAATAGCCGCGGATCATGCTGAGGTAAGTCGGTTGGTCGCAATTGTGAAAGCCCAGCCAGAGCCCGAAGCGATCGGACAGCGAGACTTTTTCGTCCACCGCTTCCCCCGGCGAGATGGCAGTGGAGCGTTCGTTCTCCACCATGTCGCGCGGCATCAGGTGGCGGCGGTTGGACGTGGCGTAAAACAGCACGTTGTCCGGCCGGCCCTCGAGCCCGCCATCCAGGATGGTCTTGAGCGACTTGTAGCTGGTCTCGTCCTTGTCAAAGCTGAGATCGTCGCAAAACACGATAAAGCGCGCGTCCTCGCGGGCGATGGCCCGCATCAGCCGGGGCAGGGCCTCGATGTCCTCGCGGGCGATCTCGATCAGGATCAGGCGTTTGAGGCCGGTCTCGCCCGAGCCGTTGATATGGGCGTGCACCGCCTTGACCAGCGAGCTTTTGCCCATGCCGCGGGCGCCCCAGAGCAGGGCATTGTTGGCCGAAAAGCCGCGCGCGAACTGCAGCGTGTTCTGCAGCAGGATGTCGGAGACGTCCTCGATGCCGCGCAGCAGCGTGAAGGGCACGCGGGAAACCTTCGGTACCGGCTGCAGCGCGTCGGCGCCGGCATCCCAGTGATAGGCGTCGGCGCTGCCCAGCACGGGGGTGGAGGGCGCCGCAGCGGGCGCCAGGGCCTCGAGGCGTTCGGCAATGCGGGCCAGCGCGGCAGCAATGGCGGCCAGGTGTTGGTCGGTCATGAGTGGGGGGATTCCAGCAGCGAAACAGGCCCGATTTGCCGCAGTTTAATGCCTTTGCAATCGCCGGGGGCCAACTGTATAGTCCGCGCGATTTTGTACCGGGTGGGCCTCCCCATAGCCGGAAATCAGCCCTATATGGGGCAATCCCCGGCAATTTGACAAGCCGAAGCCAACCTCGTCAGCAAGGAGTGAGTATATGTTCGTGACCGCCGCTATCGCACAGGAAGCAGGGGCCGCCGCTCCGGGAATGGGTGCCGGCGACCTGCTTGTGCAGTTCGCGCCGATCCTGCTGCTCGTCGTCATCTTCTGGTTCCTGATCTTCCGGCCCCAGCAGAAGCGGATGAAGGCGCAGCAGGCCATGCTGGCGGCGATCACGCGCGGCGACACGGTCGTGACCAGCGGCGGCATCGTGGGCAAGGTGACCAAGGCCGTCGACGGCGAAGATCTCGAAGTGCAGATCGCCGAGGGCGTGCGGGTCAAGATCGTGCGTCACATGGTGACCGACGTGCGCTCCAAGTCGCAGCCGGTCAACGACAACGCCGCGAAAGCCTGAGGCTGGCGCAGCACGCATCGAACGTTTAGAAGCGCCCCCAAAAGGGCGCTTCATTTCATTGTGCCCTCCGGGCCTCCCATAGGACTTTGCCATGCGCTTTTCCCCGTTCCAGTCCATCCTCGTCGCCCTGGTGGCCCTGGTCGGCATTTTCCTGTCGCTGCCCAACATGCTGCCCGACTCGGTCAAGCAGAACTGGCCCAGCTGGCTGCCGGGGCAGGAAATGGTGCTCGGCCTCGACCTGCAGGGGGGCTCGCACCTGCTGCTGCAGGTCAACCGCGACTCGATCATCGAGGAACGCGTCGGCGAGCTGCGGCGCGAGGCGCGCAATGTCCTGGCCAACGAAAACGGCATCGGCAACCTGATCACCTCGCTGCCCGACGGCATCTCGATCGAGCTGACTGACCCCACCCAGGCTGCGGCCGCACTGACCGCGGTGGAGACGCTGCAGGCCAATGTGAGCGCCGGCCTGCTGGCCGCCGGGGTGCCCGAACTGGCCTTTGCCCAGGCCGAGAACGGCAATCTGACCATTACGCTCACGCCCGACGGCATCGACCAGCGCATGTCCGCCATCGTTTCGCAGTCGATCGAGGTGATCCGCAACCGCGTCGACGAAGTGGGCACCACCGAACCCAATATCCAGCGCCAGGGCGACGATCGCGTGCTCGTGCAGGTGCCGGGCTTTGAGGATTCGACCCGCCTCAAGGATCTGATTTCGCGCACGGCGCGCCTCACCTTCCACCTGGTGCACCCCACTATGACGGCCCAGCAGGCCGAAGCGCAGGGCATCCCCTCGGGCTATTTCATCGCGGCCAGCCAGGATGGCGGCGACGAACTGCTCAACGAGAACGTCGAACTGGGCGGCGAGTCGCTGACCAATGCGCAGCCCGCCTTCGACCAGCAGACCGGCCAGTCGGTGGTCTCGTTCCAGTTCGACTCGCGTGGCGCCATCATCTTCGGCCAGATCACGGCCGCCAATGTGGGCAAGCGCTTTGCCATCCTGCTCGACGACCAGGTGATCACCGCCCCGGTGATCCAGCAGGCCATTCCCGGTGGCTCGGGCCAGATCAGCGGCAATTTCACCGCCGAGAGCTCCAACGATCTCGCCGTGCTGCTGCGCGCCGGCGCGCTGCCGGCAACGCTCGACGTGGTCGAGGAACGCACCGTGACCGCCAGCCTGGGTGAAGACTCGGTGCGCGGCGGCTTCCTTGCCGGCATCATCAGCGCCATCACCACCGTCGCCTTCATGCTGATCGCCTATGGCCTGTTCGGCGTGTTCGCCAATATCGCCCTGGTGCTCAACGTGCTCATGCTGGTGGGGCTGCTCTCGGTGCTCGGCGCCACGCTGACGCTGCCCGGCATCGCCGGCATCGTGCTCACCATGGGCATGGCCGTGGACGCCAATGTGCTGATCTACGAGCGCATCCGCGAAGAACGCGCCGCCGGTCGCTCGGTGATCTCTTCGATCGATGCGGGCTTTTCGCGCGCCATGAGCGCTATTCTGGACTCCAACGTCACCACGCTGATCGCAGCGGCCGTGCTGTTCTTCCTCGGGTCGGGCCCGGTGCAGGGCTTTGCCGTGACGCTCGGCCTGGGCGTGATGACGACGCTGTTCACCGCCTATTTCATCACCAAGGGCGTTGTCGCCGGCTGGTATCACTTCCGCCGGCCGCGCGAGGTCAAGGTGCAGCTGGTCAAGTTCATCCCGGACAACACCAAGATCCCGTTCATGTCCTGGCGGAAGTACGCCATTGCCTTCTCGCTGATCACCTCTCTGCTTTCGGTGGGCTGGTTCGGGATCAACGGCATGAACCTGGGCATCGATTTCAAGGGCGGCTCGGCCATCGAGGTGCAGTCGCTGCAGGGACCGGCTGATCCCGCCGTGGTGCGCGAGCGCCTGGGCGTGCTCGATCTGGGCGATATCCAGGTCCAGGGCTTTGGCGAGGAAACCGACCTGCTGATTCGCATCGAACTGCAGTCGGGCGGGGACGCGGCCCAGGATGCCGCCGTCAACCAGGTCCAGCAGGCGCTGGGCGAGGAAGACTACCAGATCCGGCGCGTCGAAAGCGTCGGCCCCACCGTGTCCAGCGAACTGGCCATCGGCGGCGTGATCGGGCTCAGCGTCGCGCTGGTCGCCATTCTGGCCTATCTCTGGTTCCGCTTCGAATGGCAGTTCGCCGTCGGCGCGGTGATTTCCACCTTCCATGACGTCATCCTGACGATTGGCCTGTTCGCCCTGACCGGCATCGAGTTCAACCAGTCCAGTATCGCGGCCATCCTCACCATCGTGGGCTATTCGCTCAACGACACGGTGGTGGTCTATGACCGCATCCGCGAATACATGCTCAAATACAAGCGCATCAGTCTGACCGAACTGCTCGATCTGGCGGTGAACTCGACGCTGAGCCGTACCGTGCTGACAGGCCCGACCTCGTTCATGGCGCTCGCGGCCCTGGCGATTTTCGGCGGCGAGGTGATCCGGAGCTTCACCGTGTCGATCCTGTTCGGCGTGGTGGTGGGTACCTATTCGTCGATCTTTATCGCGGCGCCGCTGCTGATCTTCCTCAAGCTCAAGACCCGTGGCGACCAGCCCGAGGCCAAGGTGGTCGAAAAGCGCGCCGACGGCGCGGCGGTCTAGCCGGTGGCCGAGCCCGGGGCAGGGTTCTACCCCTATCAGGCGCCGATCGATGCCTATGGCAATGGCGGCTTCCGCTTTGCCGACATGTCGCACCGGGGCAGCCTGCTGTGCCTGCCGACCGGCATGCATGCCTGGGCCGCCAGCGGCCCGGGCGAGATCACGCGCGATAACCTGCAGCCGGCCTTTGACGCGGCCAACGAGATCGACGTGCTGCTGGTCGGGCTGGGCACCGACATCGCCGGGTTCGACCCGGAGCTGCGTGCCGCGCTGCGCGAGCGCCAGATTATCGTCGAGGCCGTAGCGACCGGCGGCGCGGTGCGGACCTACAATATCCTGCTGGGCGAAAAGCGCGCCGTCGCGGCGGCGCTGATCGCCGTGGACCGCGCCAAGTGAACCACGTCGCCGAGGCGCTCAAGACCGCCGATCCCGATCGCTATTTTGCCACCCTGGTGCTGCCTGAGGCGGCACGCGGGCCGATCCAGGCGCTCTACGCCTTCAACGCCGAAGTCGCCAGCGTCCGCGACCGGGCGCGCGAACCCGCGCCGGGCGAAATCCGGCTGCAATGGTGGGTGGACGCGCTCAAGGGCGAGGGCCATGGCGCCGTGCGCGCCAACCCGATTGCCGCCGGCCTGCTCGACGCCATCGCACGCTACAGCCTGCCGGCGGGGCCACTGCTGCGACTGATCGCGGCCCGGCGCTTCGACCTCTACGACGATCCGATGCCCGACCTGCCCAGTTTCGAAGGCTATGCCGGCGAAACCGCATCGGTGCTCTACCAGCTTTCGGCGATGATCCTGAACGACGGCGCCGAAATCGAGACCGGCGATGCGGCCGGCCATCTGGGCGTTGCCCAGGCCCTGGTGGGGCACCTGCGCGCCTTCGGGCTCAATGCCGCCCGCGGTCGCATCTTCCTGCCCTGGTCGATCCTTGCGGCCAATGGCGTGCGCGAGGGCGAATTGTTCGCCGGCACGCTCAGTGAGGGCCTGCTTGCCGCCCATGCCCAGTTCATCGACCTGGCGCACAGCCACATCGCCGAGGCGTCCCGCGCCATTCTCGCCTTGCCCAAGCCGCTGCGTCCGGCATTCGCGCCGGCCGCCCTGCAGCCGATCTACCTGCGCCAGATCGAGCAGCACTCCACCACGCCGCTGGCGCCACCTGCACCGCTCAGCGACTGGCGCAAGATCGCCGCCATGACCTGGTGGTCGGTGCGGCACGGCTAGAGCCGGCGCCGGGCCGCCTCAGCGGTCGATGGCGAAAAAGTCACCCTCGTGCTGCAGCGCATCGGCAAGCCGCAGCTCATAGTCTTCTCGCGGGATCTCGATGCCGCCGAATGTGCCCAGATGGCCAGTGACGAACTGCGTATCGAGCAGTCGGTAGCCGCCGGCATTGAGGCGCTCGACCAGATGGACCAGAGCCATCTTGCTGGCATTGGTGGCGCGATGGAACATCGACTCGCCAAAGAACGCGGCGCCGATCGAGAGGCCATAGAGCCCACCTACCAGCGAGTCGCCATCCCAGACCTCGACGGTGTGGCAGAGCCCGCGGACGAAGAGCTGACCATAGATCTTGCGGATGGCCGGGTTGATCCAGGTGGAGTCGCGGTCGGTACCGGCCGTCGCGCAGCCATCGATCACTGCCATGAAATCGGTATCGACGCGAATCGAAAACTGACTGCGCTTCATATCCTTGCGCAGACTTCTTGAGACATGAAATGAATCGAGCGGCAGGATGCCGCGCTGTTCCGGGCTGACCCAGAACACATCGGGCGATCCCGCATCCTCGGCCATCGGAAAGATGCCGGCGCGATAGGCGCGTACCACAAGGTCGGCAGTCAGCTCGATATGAAACGGGTCGGTTTTGCGAGACATGACGGCAAAATGGGCGAGCCGTGCCGCAGATGCAACAGCCGTCTGCCGGTCACGCACTCGGGGCCTGTCAGACCGACCGGTTCAGCGCGCGACGCGCAGGGTGGTGCGGGCGAACAGCAGGGCGGCAATCAGCATCGGAGAGAGGAAGATGGCGGCGTCGATCAGGTCGATGAGCTGGTGTGACATGGCAGATCCCTCGTTTGATGGAAGCACTTTGCCCTGACCGACCTGAACTTCTGCTGGGGCGGGCGTTCAGATTCGGTTAACCATAATTGCGGCGCTCAGGCCGTTCTGGGGCCGGGCGCTGGCGCCGGGTGGGAACCAGCCGCAATCGGTCCGTCGCTCCCCTTTGCAGTTTGGCTCGCCTTAGCGGGCAAAGCGCACGGCGCTGCGGGCGAACAGCAGCCCGGCTATCAGCATGGGAGAGAGGAAGATGGCGGCGTCGATCAGGTCGATGAGCTGGTGTGACATGGCAGATCCCTCGTTTGATGAGAGGACCTTGCCATTGCCGACCTGAACTCCCGCTGGGGCGGGTGTTCAGATTCGGTTAACCATAAATGTGGCGCTCAGGCCTTGTTTGCGGCGAGGAACTTTTCCAGCCAGTGGATGTCGTAGTTGCCGGCAAGGACGTCCGGCTCCTTGATCAGGCGCTGGAACAGCGGCAGCGTGGTCTTGATGCCATCGACGACGAATTCGTCCACAGCGCGACGCAGGCGCTGCAGGCATTCCTCGCGCGTGCGGCCATAGACAATGAGCTTGCCGATCAGCGAGTCGTAATAGGGCGGGATAGTGTAGCCCTGATAGACCGCGCTATCGACGCGCACGCCGACGCCACCAGCCGGGTGGTAGAAGGTGATCTTGCCCGGCGAGGGTGCGAAGGTCTGCGGGTCTTCGGCATTGATGCGCACTTCGATGGCATGGCCATAGAACTGCACGTTTTCCTGCTTGATCGAGAGCGTCTCGCCCGAGGCAACGCGGATCTGCTCGTAGACGATGTCGACGCCGGTGATGCGTTCGGTGACCGGGTGCTCCACCTGGACGCGGGTGTTCATCTCGATGAAGTAGAACTCGCCGTCCTCGTAGAGGAACTCGATGGTGCCGGCGCCGGAATATTTTAGCTTGCGCATGGCGGCGGCGCAGATTTCGCCGATCTCGAGCTGCTTGTCCATCGGCACGGTGGGCGCGGGCGCTTCTTCGAGCACCTTCTGGTGGCGGCGCTGCAGCGAGCAGTCGCGCGTGCCCAGATGCACGGCATTGCCCTTGCCGTCGCCCATCAGCTGGACTTCGATGTGGCGCGGCTTCTGCAGATACTTTTCGATATAGACGCTGTCATTGCCAAAGGCTGCCTTGGCCTCGGTGCGGGCGGTCGAGAGGGCAATGCGCATCTCGTCGTCGTTGCGCGCCACCTTCATGCCGCGGCCACCGCCGCCGGCGGTCGCCTTGACGATGACCGGATAGCCCATGCCGCGGGCGAGCGCGATGGCTTCTTCGGCCGTCTTGATCTCGCCTTCCGAGCCCGGAACGACGGGAATGCCCAGTTCCTTGGCGGTTTTTTTGGCCGTGATCTTGTCGCCCATGATCTCGATATGGTGCGAGGACGGGCCGATGAAGGTGATCTTGTGCTCGGTCAGGATGCGGGCAAAGCGCGCATTTTCCGACAGAAAGCCGTAACCGGGATGCACGGCATCGGCGCCGGTAATCTCGCAGGCGGCCAGGATCGAGGGAATGTTGAGATAGGAGTCCTTGGCCGGCGGCGGCCCGATGCAGACGCTTTCGTCGGCAAGGCGCACATGCATGGCATTGGAATCGGCGGTCGAATGCACGGCCACGGTCTGGATGCCGAGTTCCTTGCAGGCGCGCAGGATGCGCAGCGCGATCTCGCCGCGGTTCGCGATGAGGACTTTTGAGAACATGTTACTCGATCACCGCGAGCGGCTGGCCGTATTCGATGGGGCTGGAATCGTCCACCAGGATGCGGGTGATGGTGCCCGAACGGTGCGCCGGGATCTGGTTCATGGTCTTCATCGCTTCGATGATGAGCACGGTCTGACCTTCCGACACCTTGCTGCCGATGGCGGCGAAGGGCGGCTTGCCGGGCTCGGGCGACAGGTAGGCCGTGCCGACCATGGGGGAGGTGAGGGTGCCCGGGTTGGAGGCAAGGTCTTCGACCGGCGCGGCCGCGGCGGCGGCAGCAGCGGCGCTGACGGCCGGCGCGGGCGCAGCAGCGGGGGCCGGGGCATAGGCGGGAACCTGCACATGCTGGATGCCGCTATTGGCATAGGTGCGGGTGACGCGAATACGCATGTCTTCGCGTTCGATTTCGATCTCGGCCAGGTTCTGCTCGTTGAGCAGCTTGGCGATGGCCTCGATCAGGTCCTGGTCGGCAGTTGCAGACGCCTTGGTCATATTCAGCCTCTTATAGTTTTTCGGCCAGTGCGTGGAGGGCCAGCTTATACCCGCTGGCGCCAAGTCCGCAAATTACCCCGAGGGCAACTGGCGACACGTAGGAGTGGTGGCGGAACGCCTCGCGGGCGTGGATGTTGGACAAGTGCACTTCGATCACCGGCAGGCCGACGGCGCGGATGGCGTCGTGGATGGCGATCGAGGTATGGGAATAGGCACCCGGATTGAGAACGAGCGCGTCGAACGAGCCCAGGGCCTGCTGGATCCAGGTGACCAGTTCGCCCTCGATATTGGACTGGCGACACTCTACAGCGAGCCCGACGGCCTTGCCGTCGGCAACACAGGCCGTCTCGATGTCGGCCAGCGTCTGCGACCCATAGGTCTGCGGCTCGCGGATGCCGAGCATGTTGAGGTTGGGCCCGTTGAGGACGAGGACGCGTTTGGCCATGATCTCCGCCTAATGCACTGCCGCCCCGTGCGGGCGCAAGGGCGGTGACGCGAAATGCACGCATTTAGCGCACGCCGCATGGCATTTCTGGCCCCAGAGGCCGGCATGGGCCGGCCAAGCGCGCGCCCTCACGCCGGACAGGTGGTTTCGCCGCACTTGCGCATGTTGGCGATCCGCTCGCGCAGGGAGTCGATGCCGATGGCGCCGGGGATCACTTCGTTGCCGATGATGTAGGTCGGCGTGCCAGTGATGTTGAGGCCCTGCGCGATCTGGAAGCTGCGGGCCAGAACGTTATCGATCTCGGGGGATTCCATGTCGAGCCCTACGGCCAGCGGATTGAGCCCCAGGCCCTTGGCGGCCTCGAGCGCGGTATCCTTGGTGATCTGGCCGCGGCTGGTGAACAGTTTCTGGTGGAAGTCCCAGTAGTCGACCGACTTGTCGCGGCCCACGACCACGGCGACCTTGGCAGCGTCGACCGAGCCCTGCGAGAGGATGGGGAATTCCTTGAGGATGACCCGCAGGTTGGGATCTTCCGCCATCAGGGTGGCGAGGTCAGGCAGGGCGCTGCGGCAATAGCCGCAATTGTAGTCGAACAGTTCGACCAGCGTGACGTCGCCCTGCGGATTGCCCAGCACGACGTGGTCGGGATCGTCGTAGATCACCGACTGGAGGGAGACCAGGGCCTGCTTGGTCTGAGCCAGCTGGGCGGACTTGATCTCGGTATCGAGCGCCGCCGAGACGCGCTGCAGGATGCGCGGGTTGTCGAGCAGATAGGACTCGATCATCGGATGCAGGGTTTCCGGGTCGATCTCCGCCACCGATTGCGGCAGCGCCTCTGCCTTCTGACTGGCCAGGATGTCGGTGACGATCTGGGTAATGGCGGCCGCGTCCGGGCTGGCCTTGAGCGCCAGGATGTCGGCGACCTGCGCGTCGGTCAGCTGGGCCGCCGGCCGATTGGCCACCCAGACAAGGCCGGCGCCGAGCAGGGCGACGAGGGCGAACAGCAGGGCAGTGGTGCGAGACATCAGACACTCCGGAACAGCGACGCAGGCCCAGCATATGCCACACTGCTGCAAAGTCCGTAAGCGGCGGCGAGGGCAGGGATCAAATCTGGTTGAGCGGCAGGCCGTTCCGGTCTAGCCAAGCGACATGACCCAGATCGCTCCCTCCGCCCTGCAGCCGTTCTTTGCCATGGAAATCCTTGCCCGGGCCAAGCGCCTCGAGGCCGAGGGGCGCGAGATCGTGCATCTGGAGGTCGGCGAGCCCGGCGTGCCGCCGGCGCCCAGAGTGATCGAGGCGGTGCGCGCCGCCCTGCCGGACGCGCAGCGCTATACCCACGCCAAGGGACAGATCGAACTTCGCACAGCGATTGCCGAGTATTATCGCAGCCAGCATGGCGTGGCGGTCGATCCCGAGCGCATCGTGGCAACGATGGGCTCGTCATCGGCCTTCATTCTCGCCTTTCTGGGCGGCTTTGCCCCCGGGGCCAGGATCGCAGTGACGCGGCCGGGCTATCCGGCCTATCTCAACACGCTCGACGGGATGAACTTCCGGGCCGTGGAGATCCCGGTGACGGCGGCCGGGGGGTGGCACCTGACCGGCGCCGCGATCGAAGCGGCCCATGCGCGGGACCCGTTCGACGGGCTGCTGTTCGCCTCGCCGGCCAACCCGACGGGGGCGGCAGTGGACCGGGCTGGGCTCGCCGACATTGTCGCCACCTGCCGGCGGCTGGGCGTGCGGTTCATCTCCGACGAGATCTATCACGGGCTCGACTATCGCGGCGCGTCCGTGAGTGCGCTCGAATTCGGCGACGATGCGATCGTCATCAACTCGTTCTCGAAATACTATTGCATGACCGGCTGGCGCATCGGCTGGATGGTGCTGCCCGAGGATCTGGTCCGGCGGACCGAGATGCTGCAGCAAAATTTCTTCATTTCGGCGCCGACACTGAGCCAGATTGCCGCCCGGGTGGCGCTGGGCGAGCGCGACTATGCCGAGGTGCAAAAGGCGCACTATACCGAAAACCGTCAGGTGCTGACCGAGGGCCTGCGTGGGCTGGGGCTGGGGATCGGCGCGGCGTCGGACGGCGCGTTCTACGCCTATGCCGACGTCTCGGCCTTTACCAATGACTCCCTGGCATTCTGCATGGCGTTGCTCGAACAGGCGGGCGTGGCGGCGACGCCGGGGATCGATTTTGACCGGGTGGACGGGCGGCGGTTTGTGCGGTTCTCCTATGCCGGGACGCGGCAAGCGATGGAGCAGGCCTTGGACCGACTGGGGAGGTTCGTCAGATGAGTGCGCCAACACTCCATACCGCGCGGCTGGTGCTCCGACCGCTGCGCGCCGAGGATTTCCCGCCCTACGGGGCGTTTCTGGCCAGCGCCCGGTCTAGGTATATGGGTGGACCCTATGACGGCTGGGCCGCCTGGGGAATGTTCTGCCACGAGATCGCATGCTGGGAGCTCTTCGGCCATGGCGGCCTGCTGATCGAGCGGCTGAGCGATGGCGCGGCCATGGGCGTTATCGAGATCAATGCCGGACCGCTGTTCCCGGAAAAGGAACTGGGCTGGATGCTCTATGCGGGCTTTGAAGGGCAGGGCTATGCCACCGAAGCGGCCGCCGCCCTGCGCGACTGGGCCTTCCGGGAGCTGCACCTGTCCGCGCTGGTGAGCTATTTCCATCCGGAAAACGCGGCCTCCATGGCGGTCGCACAGCGGCTTGGCGCCGAGCTTGACGCCACGGCGCCGCGGCAGGATGCGGAAGACATCGTCTACCGGCATCGGCCGTGACGGCCGCTAGAGCTGCGACAGGCCCTGCTCGGCGCGCCATTCCTTGAGCATGACGACGCGGCGGCGCGGGTAGCGCTGCTCGAGAGGTTCGAGCGTTTCGATGCGATCGATGCGGAAATGCCGATAGGCCTGGCGCAGCTCGCACCAGGCGGTGACGACGCGGGTCGAGTCGAAATAGGCAATGCAGATCGGCCAGATCACCCGGTCGCTGCAATCGCCCCCTTCGGCGACATAGGTGATGTGCAGCTTGTGCTCGCGCCGGATGGCGTCGCGGATCACCCCCGGATCGACGCCCGAGGGCACCGTCCGGCGACTGGTGACCAGCAAGGTGGCAACGTCGATGCCCTGGCGCATGTCTTCGGGCAGCACGGCGCCGATCTTGCTCAGCGCCTGCTGCGCCGCCTGGCCCAGCCGAGGATCGTCGGCACGGGCGGCGACCCAACGCGAGCCCAGCACCAGGGCTTCCAGCTCTTCGGGTGAGAACATCAGGGGCGGCGGGGTGAAGCCTGGCCGCAGCACATAGCCCAGGCCGGGCTCGCCGCGAATGTCGGCGCCCTGCGCCTGCAGCGTGGCAATGTCGCGATAGAGCGTACGCAGCGAAATGCCGAGTTCCGACGCCAGATCGCTGCCGGCCACCGGCCCGCGTCGATTGCGCAAATTCTGAATCAGATCGAGCAGGCGGGCGGCGCGGGACATGGCCGGAAGCTAACGGATTCCAGGACGAAAAACAGCACTTGACGAGTTAGAGTATAAGCTCTAATAGAGCAATTACTCTAATCGAGATCGATCATGGCACCCCAGACCAAACAACGCATCCTTGCCGCAGCGCTTGACCTGTTCAACGCCCGTGGCGCCGGCGAAGTGACCACCAATCACCTGGCCGATGCCCTGGGGATGAGTCCGGGCAACCTCTATTACCACTATCGCAACAAGGAAGAGATCGTCCGGGCGCTGTTCGGCATTCTGCGTACGGCCTGGGCCGAGCTCTATCAGTTGCCGGCCGGCCGCGTGCCGGACATGCGCGACATGGAAGCCATGTTTGCCGGCAATTTCGAAATCCAGCAGCAGTTTCACTTCTTCTTCCGGGAATTGCCGTCGCTGCTGGCCGCCGATCCGCTGCTGGCCGCCGAGTTTCGGGACGCACGTCAGAGCGGGTTCGCGAATTTCCGCGGCCTGCTCGCCGGCTTCGTCGCGGCCGGCACGCTGCGGGCCGTGGATGACCAAACGATAGACGATGTCGCCGACCTGCTCTGGCTGGCTGGCGATTTCTGGGCAGTTTTCGTCGACCTGGGCGGTGGCCCCTTCGACGAAGCGCGCAAAGCGCAGGGCGTCCGGCTCTTCCGGCACATCATGAAGCCCCTAGGAGGGACATTGAAATGAACGAACGTGTGGTGAGCGGCGCGCTGATGATCGCGGTGCCGGTGGTGTTTGCGGCCGGGTTCACCGGTCTGCAGGTGGTGTTCAACTATCCCGATATCCTGCGGCAGCCGGCCGGCGAGGTGCTGACGCTGTTCGCGGCCGGCGGACCGATGCTGCATCTGTTCTGGTACGCCATGATGGCCGCTGCTCTAGCCTTCATTCCGGCGGCTTTGGCCGTGGCCCTGCTGTTCCGGACGACCCACCCGCTTCTGGCGGCCTATTCGGGTGTCTTCGGCATCCTTGCTGGTCTGGTGCAGGCGCTCGGCCTGCTGCGCTGGGTCATGCTGGTGCCCGGGCTGTCCTCGGCCTATATCGCCGCCTCGGCCAGCGACACGGACAAAGCCATGGCGACGGCGCTGTTCGACGCCGCCAACCGTTACCTGGGCATGGGTGTTGGGGAACATTTCGGTTACCTGTTTACCGCTCTCTGGACCCTCGCCCTGGCGGCGCTGATCTGGGAGCGTGCCCGCTGGCTGGCGCTGGCGGCCATCCCGGTCGCGCTGGCGATCCTTGCCGGAATGCTCGAGCCGTTCGGCGTGCCGATGACGGGCGACATCAATTCCATCGGCTTTTCAGTCTGGGCGCTCTGGGCACTGCTGCTGGGCGTCGTCCTCCTGCGCGCCCCCCGGCACGGCCCCGCCACGGCAGCCATGGCCTGAACGGCAGCCACAACCTGAAACGACAAAGGGCGGGAGTTGACTCCCGCCCTTTGCATTCAATCTGGATCAGACCATCAGCTGCCGAAGAAACCGCGCTGCCACCAGCCGCCCTTTTTCTTGGGCGCTTCTTCGGGCGACGTGGTCGAGCTGACGACGATCTCGCCCTCGGGCACTTCCTTTTTGGCGCGGCGCGGCGCTTCCGGCTCGGCGGCCTTGGGCTCGGGCATCGGCTCGACTGCCTTCGGCGCCTCCGCTTCGACGGCCGCCGGCACCGGGGCCGATACCGACGGAGCAGGGGCCTCGGACGCCTCTTCGGCCGGCTTGGCCTTAGGCTTGCGGGCCCGCGGTTTCTTGACCGGCGCAGCCTCGGCTTCGGCCTCGACGGCCGGAGCCGGTGCCGCTTCGGTCACCGCCTCGGCAGCTTCGGCGACCGGCTCGGCGGCGGCATCGGCAGTCTTGCGGCTGCGACGGGCGCGCTTGGGCTTTTCAGCCGGAGTTTCAGCGACCGGTTCGACCGCGTCGGGTTCACTGGTCAGAGGCGCAGCAACGACCGGTGCAGCCGCGACCGCTTCGGCATCGGCGGCGCCGTCGGTTTCCCCGACCGGTGCTGCATCGACCGAAGCGCCCTCGGGCGCGCGATCCCCGTTTTCCTCGCCCGGACGGCGATTGCGACGGCCACCGCGACGACCGCGGCGGCGGCGCTTGCGGCCCTCGGCAGTCTCGTCGCGGGCGCCTTCAGCACCGGCCTCACGCGGGCTTTCCTCTCCCTCATCGGCGTCGGAGTCGTCCTCGGCGGTTTCGGCAACCGCAGCGCGGGGCTGCTGCTGGGCAGCGGCGGGACGGTCCTCGCGATCGGCACCGCCACGGCGGCGACGGCGGCGGCGACGGCCGGAGCGTTCGCCGTCATCGCTGCGGTCGGCAGCGGGGCGACGGTCCTCGGAAGCGGCATCGGCGCTTTCGGCTTCGGCCTCGACATCGTCCTCTTCGTCATCGACGATGGCGGCGTCGGCTTCGTCCATGGCGGCGGTATCGACGCGGACATGCGTGCCCGTGATCACCTGCTCACGATGATCGGCCACGCGCGCTTCGCCGCGCTCGATCTGGAAATGCTGCGGGCCGACATGGTCGTCGGCAACGATGGTGATCGAGAGGTTGTACTTGATTTCCAGCCCGGTCAGCGTGCCGCGCTTGGAATTGAGGATGTAGAGCGCCACGTCGGTGGGCACCTTGACGTTGACCGACTGACCCGGCTTGCGCAGCACGTGATCCTCGACCTGGCGCATGACCATCAGGGCCAAACTCTCGACTGAGCGCACCAGGCCGGTGCCGGCGCAGGTCGGGCACTTGTGGGTGGAGCTTTCGACCACGCCGAATCGGATGCGCTGGCGGCTCATTTCCATCAGGCCGAAATGGCTGATGCGGCCGACCTGGATGCGGGCGCGATCGTCCTTGAGGCAATCCTTGAGCTTGCGCTCGACCGCCCGGTTGGAGCGGTTTTCCATCATGTCGATGAAGTCGATGACGATCAGGCCGGCGAGATCCCGCAGGCGCAACTGGCGGGCCACCTCGTCGGCGGCCTCCAGATTGGTCTGGAGCGCGGTGTCCTCGATATTGTGCTCCTTGGTGGAGCGGCCCGAGTTCACGTCGATCGAGACCAGCGCTTCGGTCGGGTTGATCACGATATAGCCGCCCGAGGGCAGCGTGACCTGCGGGGAGAACATCGAGTCGAGCTGGTTCTCGATGCCGAAGCGCGAAAAGATCGGCTGATCCTCGGTATAGAGCTGCACGTTCTTGGCGTGGCTCGGCATGATCATGCGCATGAAGTCCTTGGCTTCGCGGTGCGCATCTTCGCCCGCTACCAGGAGTTCATCGATTTCTTTCGAGTAGAGGTCGCGGATGGTGCGCTTGATCAGCGAGCCTTCCTCGTAGACCAGACACGGCGCCGTGGACTTGAGCGTCAGCGTGCGGACGTTCTCCCACAGGCGCTGCAGGTATTCGAAGTCGCGCTTGACCTCGGCCTTGGTGCGCGAGGCGCCGGCGGTGCGCAGGATGATGCCCTGGCCCTGGGGCACTTCGAGATCGCCCACGATGTCCTTGAGACGCTTGCGGTCCGCGGCGTTGGTGATCTTGCGGGAGATGCCGCCGCCACGGGCGGTATTGGGCATGAGCACCGAATAGCGGCCGGCCAGCGACAGGTAGGTGGTGAGCGCCGCGCCCTTGTTGCCGCGCTCTTCCTTGACCACCTGCACCAGCATGACCTGGCGGCGCTTGATCACTTCCTGGATCTTGTAGTTGCGGCGCGCCTGCGAGGGGCGGCGGCGCTCGTGCACGTCGTCGAGGGCATCGCTGCCGCCGATCGATTCGACCGGCTCGCTATTGGCGGGCGCTTGCTCGATGTGGCTGTCTTCCTCGTCCGCATCGGGCTGGGAATCGTCTTCGCCGTCGCTCGGGGTGGCGACAGGCAGGTCGGTCGCATCGCCATGCTCGGCTTCCGAGCGGGCGGCTTCTTCCTCCTCCTCGTCGCGCAGCAACGCTTCGCGGTCGGCGACCGGAATCTGGTAATAGTCGGGGTGGATTTCGGAAAAGGCGAGGAAGCCGTGGCGATTGCCGCCATATTCGATGAAAGCGGCCTGCAGCGACGGCTCGACCCGCGTTACCTTGGCGAGGTAGATATTGCCCCGCAACTGCCGCCGCTGGGCGGATTCGAAATCGAATTCTTCGAGCTTATTGCCGTTGGTGACGACGATCCGGGTTTCTTCCGGGTGGATGGCATCCACCAGCATTCTCTTGGTAGCCATAAAATAGTACTCCGCGCCGTCGCGCACCAACAACAAAGGCCCGGCGAACCGGGCTCCTCAGCGTGGCGCCATGCGAGGCGAATGGTGTGAGGTAAGAGGCGCAAAAAGCGCCGGACGAGGCAGTGGCGCAAGCGCCGCTGTGGGAGTGCTGGAATGCCTGGACCGGGGGGCGAAGCGTGACAAAAGCGCAATCGGATGTACGGATTGCGTCAGGTTTTGTCCGCCCAGTGGTCATCAGACCTCTTCCTTTAGAGCAGGGTTCAAGCCCTCAGGCCCGGCCCCGCCGTTCGGCCTGATGGAGGCCGAAATTCCAATGTCGAGGCGTCAAATGTGCCGCATTTCCCTCGCCGAAAACAATCACTTGTCTGTTCCCGGCTGGCCGCAGCCATTCCCCTGGCAACCAGCTGACAAGCCGGTCCGGCACAAGGTTTTGGCTGCAAAGCGCCTCATCTGACGCCTTTAGGGATGTTGCTGCCAATTGGCAACAGGAAAGTCGAAACCGCCCCAAAGCGGGTGAATTTGGACTGGGCAAAAACCGCCGCCAACTTGCTTTTGACAATCAACGTGCGTAACGCCCCAGAATCGCCCGACATTGCGGCGATCTCTCGCGCAGTCATATGGGGAGCCTTCTGGCAGTGTTCAATTCCGACGGCACCGGCCTGGCCGGACGTTTCTGCCAGATGCTGGCCGCGCTGCTGCTTGGACTGGTTCTGGCGCAGCAGGCGCTGGGGCAGACAACGACTGGGCTCGACGATCCGCGCGGCGGCATCTCGACACTGCCCGACGTGCTCGACGCGCGCGTGACCGCCACGCCGGAGCGGGCCCGGCTGATCCTTGATCTCTCCGGCCCGACCGAATTTGCCATCGTCTCGCTTTCGGGGCCGGACCGGATCGCGGTCGACGTCAAATCCACCGGTACGGCCATCGCCGTGCCGCCCGACGTGGCAGGGGGCGGCATCGTCAGCCGCTATGCCGTCGAACTGGCCGAACCGGGGCGAGTGCGCACCACGCTCGAGCTGGCGGCGCCATCGCAGGTGCAGCAGGCCTATATTCTGGACGCTGTCGGCGACCAGCCGGCGCGGCTGGTGGTCGACCTGATCGCCGATACGGCCGAGAACTTTGCCCAGCGGGTCGCCGCCGATCTCGCGGCCTCGGCCGCCAACCAGGGGGTGCCGCCCTCGGCGCTCTCGACCGATCCGGGGACCCATGGCGGCGACCTCGAGGTGCGGCCGCTGGTGGTGATCGACCCCGGCCACGGCGGCATCGACAATGGCGCATCGGCTCCCAATGGCGTGCATGAAAAGGACATCACGCTCGCCTTTGCGGTGGATCTGCAGAAACTGCTCGTCGAATCGGGGCGCTACGACGTGGCGCTGACGCGGGAAGACGACACCTACCTCACGCTCAACCAGCGCGTGGCCCTGGCCCGTGCCAACAAGGCCGATCTTTTCATCTCGCTGCATGCCGACACCTTCCAGCAGCTCGAAATCCGCGGCGCCAGCGTCTATACGCGGGACGAGAAGGCCACCGACGTGCTCGACAAAGTGCTGGCCGAGAACGAGAACAAATACGATATCGTCGCCGGCTTCACCCTGCCCAGCACCGAGCCGGTGGTGGTCGACATCCTGGTCGACCTGATGCGGCGCGAGATGCGAAAATCCTCGTTCATCGCCGCGCAGGCGCTGGTGCATCAGCTCGAACCGAGCGTGACAATGCGGCGCTTTCCGGTGCGGCAGGCCGATTTCTTCGTGCTGCAGGCCCCCGATGTGCCCTCGATTCTGGTCGAGCTGGGCTTTCTGTCCAATGCCGCCGACATCGCCAACCTGCAAAAGAGCGACTGGCGGCAGCGCGTGGTGCAAGCGCTGGCGCGCGGCGTGGCGGACTATTTCGACACCTTGCGGGCCACGCCGGCGCCCTGAGTGTGGCCAAATGGCCATAGTTGTCGGCGCGCGGGCCGGCCGTCCACATTTTCGCCGCCGTCTGCTATGATTCCCCATCCTGTTCGCGGCGCCTCGGGGCCGCACCACCAAGGTTTTCGACTTAATGCTGCGACTTCTCGGCTGGCTCTTCGGTTTCGGCATCTTTTGCGCGCTTGGCGCGGTGGCAGTGGCGGCGGTCTATCTCGCCGATCTCAACGGCAAGCTGCCCGACTATACCGTACTCAAGGATTATCAGCCGCCGGTGACCACCCGCGTGCATGCCGCTGACGGTACGCTGCTGGCCGAATATGCGCGCGAGCGCCGGCTGTTCCAGCCGATCGAAACCATTCCGCCCATGCTGCTCAATGCGTTCATTTCGGCGGAAGACAAAGACTTCTACCGGCATGGCGGTATTGCCTTCGACGGCATCATCCGGGCCGTGCGCGACAACCTGATGGCCAAGATCGACGGTAATGATTCGATCCAGGGCGGCGGCTCGACCATCACCCAGCAGGTCGCCAAGAACTTCCTGCTCTCGTCCGAGCAGACCTGGGACCGCAAGATCCAGGAAGCCATTCTGGCGCTCCGCATCGAGAGCACCTTTTCCAAGGACAAGATCCTCGAGCTCTACGTCAACGAGATCTTCCTCGGCCTCAACTCGTATGGCGTTGCCGCCGCGGCGCTCAATTATTTCGACAAGGCGCTCTATCAGCTGTCGCTGAGCGAGGCGGCCTATATCGCGGCGCTGCCCAAGGGGCCGAACAACTACCACCCCTTCCGGCGGCCCAAACAGGCCATCGAACGCCGTAACTGGGTGCTCGATCGGATGGCCGAGAATGGCTACATCACCCAGGCCGAGGCCGACGCCACCAAGAACGATCCGCTCAACGTGGTGCCGCGCGCCTCGGGCAGCCAGCTCTATTCGGCCGAGTACTTCACCGAAGAAGTGCGGCGCCAGCTCAAGGGCCTGTATGGCGAGGAAGAGCTTTATGGAGGCGGGCTCAGCGTGCGCACCACGCTGGTGCCAAAACTGCAGGAATATGCGCGCAAAGCGCTCATGGATGGCCTGATCCGCTATGATCACGGCGAAGGCTTCCGCGAGCCCGTGGCCACGGTGGACGTGTCGGGCGACTGGGGCGTGGCGGTCAACGCCATCAAGCCGCTCAGCGACGTGCCCGAATGGACCCTGGCCGTGGTGCTCGAACTGGGCAGCAACGAGGCCAGGATCGGCCTGCGGCCGGTGACCGACGTCGAGGGCAAAGTGTCGGCCGAGCGCGATGTCGGCACGCTGGCCGGTCCCGACATCAAGTGGGTGAGCAAGAAGGTCCAGGACTTCCTCAAGGTCGGCGACGTGATCTACGTCTCGCCGGTGGCCGACAAGCCCGGCCATTTCACCCTCGAACAGGTGCCGGAGCTCGAAGGCGCGCTCGTTGCCATGGACCCGCGCACCGGCCGCGTGCTGGCGATGGTCGGCGGCTTCTCGTTTGCCGAATCCGAGTTCAACCGCGCCACCCAGGCGCTGCGGCAGCCCGGCTCGTCCTTCAAGCCGATCGTTTATTCGGCAGCGCTCGACAACGGCTACACGCCAGCCTCGGTGGTGCTCGACGCGCCGCTTGAGATCGTCAATTCGGACGGTTCGGTGTGGCGGCCGGAAAACTACGCGCAGGAATTTTATGGTCCGCAGACGCTGCGGCGCGGCATCGAGCGCAGCCGGAACGTCATGACGGTCCGCCTGGCCAAGGATATCGGCATGCCGCTGGTGGCCGATTATGCCAAGACCTTCGGCATCTATGACAACATGCAGCCGCTGCTGGCCATGGCGCTGGGCGCGGGTGAAACCACCGACATGCGCATGACGGCCGCCTATGCCACCATCGCCAATGGCGGCCGGCGCATCACGCCCACGCTGATCGACCGCATCCAGGATCGCTATGGCAAGACCGTCTACCGCCATGACGAGCGAGTCTGCGACGGCTGCACTGCCGACGGCTGGCAAGGGCAGGCCGAACCGCTGATCATCGACAATCGCGAGCAGGTGCTCGATCCGATGACGGCCTACCAGATCACTTCGATGATGGAAGGTGTGGTCCAGCGCGGTACAGGGACAGGCGCAAAAAAGCTTGGCCGGCCGGTGGCAGGCAAAACCGGCACCTCGAACGACTACAAGGATGCCTGGTTCATCGGCTTCACGCCGGAACTGGCAGTGGGCGTCTATGTCGGCTTTGACCAGCCGCGCAACATGGGCCGGCAGTCGACCGGCGGCGAAATGGCGGTCCCGATCTTTACCGATTTCGTCGGCAAGGCACTCGCTGGCGCCCCGCCCACCCCGTTCAACATGCCGGTGGGCATGACGCAGGTCTGGATCGACCCGGCAGCCGGGGTCAAGGCGATGGGCGGCGAGGCGGCGATCTACGAGGCGTTCAAGCCCGGCACGGGCCCCAACCTGATCACCTCGGTGATCGGCGTGGATTCAAACGCCTTCATGAACATCGAGTCGGGGGGCGACCCGGCAACCGACATCACCATGGGTCGCGGCGGGTTGTTCTGACCCGCCATGGACCTGCTGCTCTATCCTGATCCGCGTCTGACGCAGAAAGCCGACGCGCAGCCGGTTGATGACGGGCTGCGGGCGATCGGCGAGGCTCTGCTGGCGGCCGCCAAGGCGGCACCCGCCTATGGCCTCGCGGCCGTGCATCTGGGGCAGGTGGCGCCGGTGGTGGTGATCGCCACCGGGACGTCTCCGGCGCAGCCGGACTATCTGGTGCTGTTCAACCCCGAAATACTGGCCGTGGCCAGCGAGGTCGCGGCTGGGCCGGAAGGGTCGGTCTCGCTGCCGGGGGTACAAGTGGAGATCGAGCGTCCGGTCTGGGCCGAGATCGCCTTCGACGACGCCCATGGGGTGAACCAGACCCGGCGCTTCGAGGGGCTGGCCGCACGCATCGCCCTGCACGAGATCGAGCAGATGAACGGCATGTTCTTTCTGGCCCGCCTGTCGCGCCTCAAGCGGGACATGGCGCTGCGGAAATGGAAGAAGCGGCCGGGTTGATCCGGGCCGCCCAGTCCTCTACATGAGCCGCAACACAAGACTCGCGGAAACCACCCATGCGCGCTGAAATCGACAAGATCATCACGGAAATCGAGCAGGTGCTGAGCCTGCTGAGGAGGCATCTTTGACTGGGATACAGCCGAAGCACGCCTCGACGACCTGACCGCCCGTACCGAGCACCCCGACTTCTGGACCGATCCGGAGAAGGCGCGCGCCATCATGCGGCAGCGCGACGAACTGGATGTGCAGGTCAAGCACGTCCGCCAGTTCGAGGCGGCCATTCGCGACAATGTCGAGCTGATCGAGCTGGGTGAGGCCGAAGGCGACGCCGAGATCGTCAAGGACGCTGAAGCGGCGTTGGGCGAAACGCTGCAGGCGGCGCGGACCGCGCAGATCGAAACCCTGCTCTCGGGCGAGGCCGACGCCAACGACTGCTATGTCGAGATTCACTCGGGCGCTGGCGGCACGGAAAGCCAGGACTGGGCCAGCATGCTGCTGCGCATGTATACGCGCTGGGCCGAGCGGCGGAAGTTCAAGGTCGAGGTCATGGAATTCCATGACGGCGAAGAAGCCGGCATCAAATCCGCCACCATCAAGGTGACGGGTCACAATGCCTATGGGTGGCTCAAGACCGAGAGCGGTGTGCACCGGCTGGTGCGCATTTCGCCCTATGACAGCGCGGCGCGCCGGCATACCAGCTTTTCGAGTGCGTGGGTCTATCCGGTGGTGGACGACACCATCGACATCCAGATCAACGAATCCGACCTCAAGGTCGATACCTATCGCTCGTCGGGCGCGGGTGGCCAGCACGTCAACACCACCGACTCGGCGATCCGCATCACGCACGTGCCCTCGGGCATTGTGGTGGCCTGCCAGCAGGAGCGCAGCCAGCACAAGAACCGGGCAACCGCCATGGCCATGCTGAAGGCGCGGCTCTACGAGGCCGAGCTGCAAAAGCGCGAAGAAGCCGCCAATGCGGTGGCCGAGGCCAAGACCGATGTCGGCTGGGGACACCAGATCCGCAGTTACGTGCTGCAGCCCTACCAGATGGTCAAGGACCTACGCACCAGCGCGGAAACCTCCAACACAGCCGCAGTGCTGGACGGCGACCTCGATATGTTCATGGAAGCCTCGCTGGCCAGCCGCATCGGCGGCCATGCCGACAAGCAGGCCGCCAGCACCTAGGGGGGCAACCCTTACCCGCTCGGGTCTAGAGCCAGCGTGACCCGATGGGAAGCGCTTCGGTTTGCGACGTGCCGGTGGGCGGCTCACGCCGCCGCCGACGCCGCAATGCGCGCGCCAACTGGCGCTCGATCTGCCGCAAGCGCCGGCGCCGCAGCCAGCGCGCGCTGGCGCCCGTATCCCCCAAATGCATCAACGTCCCCAAATCCGCTCATGCCGCAATGCGGAGCGTACCTCAAGCCGGGACGAAAAGCAGCGTCGAAAGAATACGGATGTCTGATTTGCCTGAGGCGCGGGTCGGCTCAGCCGGCGACTGTCGCCACGGCAGCCGCATAGGTGATGCCGCCGCCGAAGGCGACGAGGCCGAGGCGGTCTCCCGCCTTGCGGCCGGGCAGGGCGTCCAGCAGGGCGATCGGGATGGTCGAGGACGAGGTGTTGCCCATGGTCCGGATCACCGAGTGAGCCGGGCGACCAGAGCGGCGGGCGATGGCATCGATGATGCGCTGGTTCGCCTGATGCGGAACCATCAGGTCGATATCGTCCATGCTGATGCCTTCGGCATTGCACGCCGAGATCAGCGTCTGCGTCATGGCGCGGACGGCGTCGGCAAACACTTCCCGGCCGTTCATCTTGATATAGCCGTCGCCGCTGCGCGGCACCGAGAGCAGTTCGCCCGATTCCGGGGCGCCTGAAATGGTGGGGCGGGCGAAGGTAAAGAGCGGCGTGGCATCGACCTGCGTACTGGTGACGATGGAGGCCGAGGCCGCATCGGCAAACAGCACGGCCGTGTTGAAATCGTCCTGGTCGAGCAGTGGCGACAGCACTTCGGAGGTGACGATCATCACCCGAGCGGCGGGATTGTTGACCACGAAGTCGCGCGCCTGGGCCAGGGCGTAGAGATAGCCCGAGCAGGCGGCATTGAGGTCATAGGCCGGCAGGCGGGCCTTGCCGCTGGTCGAGAGGGCATCGGCGACGCGACAGGCAAGGGACGGCGTGATCACGTCCGGCGTGCCAGTGGTGGCGATCACCAGGTCGATATCGTCGATGGAGAGCTTGTGCTGGGTGAGCAGCTTGCCGGCGGCAGATATGGCCAGCGACAGCACGGTTTCGCCCGGCGCCACCCAGCGCCGGCTTTCGATGCCGGTCAGCTTGACGATGTCGCCGGCGTCGCGGGTCTGCCAATTGCCCTTGAGGTCGGAATTGGTAATCTTGCGGCTACCGGTTGTCGCCGCAATGCCGGAGACCCCGACGACCACCGCGGGTTCGGCGGCGACCGAAGGCCGGATCGCCGGTGCCGGACGGCGCTTGAGCAGCGCCTTGTCGATCTGTTCGGCCGTGACGGCGCGCGCCTGCGTCGCCGAGCCGGCCGCAGCTTCCACGAACATCAGCGGCGCGCCGACCGCGATCTTGTCCTTGAGCGCGACGGGAATGGCGGTGACCACGCCGGTCACGGTCGACTGCACATCGACGGCCGCCTTGGTGGCTTCCACGACGGCCACCAGGTCGCCCGAGCGGATGGTGTCGCCGACCTTGACCAGCAGGTCGACGACCTCAACTTCGTCATCGGCCGGTCCCGAGCCGATGGCGGCGATCGGCAACGGACCGGTTTCGACCTGAGGCGCCTGCCAGCTCAGCTCGAAATCGAGCAGGTCGGCGCAGGTCTCGGTGATCCGGCGGTAGCTGGGCAGCACGGCGATCTGGGTTTCGAAGTGGAACGGCACATAGCTGTCCTCGCGCGTGACGCGGCGGGCCATCACTGGCCTGCCGGCGCGTTCCATCACGGTGGCCAGCACTTCGGCGCCGAAGCCGGCGGTGTGGTTGTCCTCGTGCACGACGACCAGCCGGCCGGTGCGACGGACGGAGCGGAGCACCAGATCCTCGTCCCAGGGGGAAATCGACCGCAGGTCGATCAACTCGACCGACGCGCCAGCCGCGACCAGGGTTTCGGTCGCCGTCTGGCATTGCGCGACGGGGTTGCCCCAGGTCACCAGCGTCAGGTCATTGCCCTCGACCAGGGTGCGGCCGCGGCCGGGATGGACGAACTGGGCCGAGGTATCGGCCGAGGTCTTGCGGTCCGAGAGGTTGAGGGCGCTCTTGGGATAGAGAAAGACGGTCGGGCGGCCGGAAAGGAAGGCTGCGTTGAGCAGACCGGCAGCGTCGGCAGCGCTCGAGGGCATGACGACGTCGATGCCCGGGGTATGCGCCAGCACCGATTCCAGCGTCTGCGCGTGGAAGGGGCCGAGGCCGGCCTTGTAGCCGCCGCAGCTGACCATCAGGATCACCGGCAGCCGGTAGGTGCCGTTGGTGCGCCAGTACATCGAGCCCAGTTCGGAAATGATCTGGTTGAAGGCCAACGGCAGGAAGTCGGCGAACTGCAGGAAGGCGACGGGTTGCTCCCCGGCCAGGGCCCGACCGATGGAGGTCCCCACGATGGTGGATTCGGAGAGCGGGGCATTGCGGACGCGGCCCGGAAAGGCCGTCGACAGGCCCTTGGTGACGCCGAAGACGTCGCCCTTGGGGTCCTCGATGTCCTGGCCCAGCAGGGTAATGCCGTCATTCTTGCTCAAATGCTCGAACAGCACGGCATTGAGCGCCTCGCGCATGGTGAGGCTGGGGGCTTTCGGGTCGCCGCGATAGTCGCGCCGGGCCGCGAACTCGGCCGGGTAGGGTGCCTTGGCCGTCCCGGCGCCGCTCGGCGCAGGCTCGGCACGGGCCGTCCGCGCAGCGACGGCGACTTCGGCGATCAGCTGCGTTTCAAGCTGCGTAAGGGCGGCCTCGCCCATCTGGGACTCGCGCAGCGCCTGGCGGATGGCCTCGAGCGGGTCGCGTCCGGCACTGGCGGCGATCTCCGCAGGGCTGCGGTAGAGTTCCTGGTCGTCGGCATTGGTATGGTCGGAAAGCCGCTCGACATCGAGCACCAGAAGGCTCGGGCCGCGCGTGGTGCGCGTCGAATGCACCGCGGTTTCGAAGGCAGCGCGGGTGGCCGCCAGATCGACGCCGTCGACGCGCAGGATGTCGATGCCCATGAACTGCGCTGCCGGGCCGCCGGGCAGGTCGAAAAACGTCTGGCCGGGAGTTCTGACCGAAATCGACCAGCGGTTGTTCTGGACGACGAAGACGACCGGCGCTTGCGTCCGCACCGCTTCGGCCACCGCCTCGAGATACTCGCCCTGCTGCGTCGTGCCGTCGCCGGTGCAGCAGAGGACGATCGGGGCGCCGGGCTGGTGCTTGATAGCCTGTGCATTGCCGACGGCATGCAGGGCATTGTTGCCCACTGGACCGACAATCGAGGTGATGTTGAGGTCCCGCGCCGAAAAATGCGCACTCATCTGCCGGCCGGCCGAATGCGACGGACCGGTGGCCAGCAGGCCGCGGAAGAACTCGACCACGGGCATGCCGCGCGCCAGCATCAGCGCCTTGTCGCGGTAGTGCAGATGCAGCCAGTCGCGCGCGCCCAGATAGTCGGCGATCAGCGCCGTCGATTCATGACCGGCGCCCGAGACGTGAAAATGCGCCAACCCCTGCTTGATCAATGCCTGTTCGACACGATCAACCTCACGCGCCAGGAACATGGCCCGGTGCAGTCGCAGCATCGTCGGGATGTCAGAGGTCATCAGCATGATGGGGCGACCCTAAACCCGCCCCAGGCCGCTGGCTAGAATAGTCGGAAGCTTTTGTTAACGAGCATGGCAGATTTGAAGCAATCGTTGCACGCTTGCCAGAGCCTCGCGCCGGTCAGGAGCCAATAAAGCGCTTCAGACGCTTGCCCGCGGCGAGATAACCTGCGGGATCGACAGGGTTTTCATTACGGCGGACTTCGAAATGCAGATGCGGGCCGGTCGAGCGCCCGGTCGAGCCGACCTTGGCGATGGGCGAGCCGGTATTGACGGTCTGGCCTTCTTTGACGAGGAAGGCCGAGAGGTGGCCGTAACGGGTGACGAGACCGGCGCCATGGGTGATCTCGACGAGATTGCCGTAGCCCGATTTCTGCCCGACGAAGGTGACCTTGCCATAGCCGGCGCTGAGCACAGTGGTGCCGGTGGCGGCTGGAAAGTCCAGACCCGCGTGAAACGCCTTGCCGCGGGTGAATGGGTCGCTGCGGTTGCCGAAGCCGGAACTGACGCGCACGGCAATGCCGATCGGCTTGTGGATCGGCGCCAGGTCGATGGCCCCCTTGGCGGCCTTGAAGCGACTGAGCGCCTCGTAGACTGCATTGGCATCGTCCACCAGCGACTCCATGGCCGGACCTTCGGTGGGCGGCAGGTAGGGGCCGCCGACGGCATCGCTGTCCGGATCGGGCATTTTCGGGCGAATGCCGATGCGCTGCAGTTCATCCACGATCTCGTCGGTCGAGCGGGTCGCCTGTTCCGAAATGGTCGCCAGTGCCAGCCGGCTCTCGTCCATCATCGCTTTGACCGAGCCGGCGACGGCTGCCAGATCGGTGGGACTGTTCGTCGGACCGATCGCGCCGGTCACCAGCGGGTCGACCTCGGTCGGGCCCTCAGCCGCCAGGTTGGCTGTCTCGATGCCGAGCTCGGCGGCCTTTTCGGCCAGTTGCTTGACGTATTGATGCTGCTCGAGCAGCACTTCCTGCTGCTGAGTCAGCTCCTGCAGCTGCAGGTTGATGTCACCGGCCTGGGCGAAATGGCGCGACTGCAGGCGGTCGACTTCGATGCGCAACTGGGCGATGCGGTCCTCATAGGCGCCGAACACCACCTCGTTCTGGCCGTTCATCAGCCGGGAAATGTCGGGCGCCATCAGGAAGCCGACCAGTGTCAGCGCATTGCTCGCCACCAGGGCCGTGAACAGTCCGTAGAACAGTTTTGGAGAAATGCCGGTGCCGGGAGACGCTTTGCGCTGCGGACGGCCGAAGCCGGTTGCAGGGGCTGCAGCTGACTCGGACTTCTGACGCACGACCATACTCCTGGAACGCTCGAACTGACCGGAGCAGAGAATGGTCCGTTAAGGTTAATAAACGCGAAAAGAAGCGTTTACAGCGGCTTAATGGGTGAGGGCGCGCAGTTCGGCGAGGAGCTTGGCGGCGTGATTGCGGATGCGGGTGGCGCGGAAAATGCCGGCGATCCGACCATCGGGAGAGATCAGAAAACTGGTGCGCACCAGCCCCATATATTCGACACCCCAGAGTTTCTTGAGCTGCCACAGGTCATAGGCCTTGACCACAGTGAGGTCAGGGTTGGCCAGCAGCGGAACACGCAGGTCGAACTTGTCGCGAAACCGGCAATGGCTCTCAATAGTGTCGGGCGAAATGCCCGCAACGACCGCGCCGTGCGCGGCAAATTCGGGGAGCAGGGCGGTAAATTCTTGGTTTTCCAGTGTGCAGCCTTCGGTATCGTCCTGGGGATAGAAGTAGAGGACGACCGGCTTGCCGCGATGGGCGGCAAGGCTGAACGTTGTGCCGTCGTCGGCAGGAAGCGAAAAGGTCGGCGCAGGGTCGCCAACAGAAAGGGCCGGCATGGTCAACCTCGGCAGATGGGATGGAGCCAATAACGCTGGCACGACGGGGTATATGTGCCATATTGCAGCCGGTATCATGGGCGAACAAGCCAGTGCACCGGTTTGATTCTAAAGTAGGGCGCGCCACCGGATTGCCTCAAGTCGGAAAGCAGTGAAACCAACACCCGTTCCAGGAGCAGTTCAGCGACGGTCGCCGGTGCGTAGAACTGCACGCGTCTTTGCTTGGCTTTTCGGCGTGCCGGTCGCGCTGATGATGCTGACCTATGCGGTCCTGCTGATCACCCCCATTCCGCTGCCCTTTGTCGGCCAGCAAATCCGTAATTTCATCTCCGGCTCTCTGCCGGTCGGCGCCGATATCGAGCTGGGCGAAATGGCGCTGGCGCTCGAAGGCTATGTCTGGCCCGTCATCCAGTTCAGCCCGGTCACCTATACCGATGCGAAGTCGGGGGCCAAGGTGCGCATGGAGGCCCTGGAAGTGGGCTTTTCGCCGGTCCGTGCCTTTATCGGCCAGCCCGGCGCCACCATCACCATTGTCGGGCCGCACATCCAGGTGAACCAGGACCTGTTCGGACCGCGGCTGGCCAGTTTCGATGTCGTGCCGGATGCCAGCGGTGGTCGCCCTACGGTGCGAATTCTGGAGGGCGAGGACGCCTTTCCGCAGGTGTCTTTTGAGTCCGACGGCGTTGAACTCAAGGGCGACATCCCCGCTTCTGCGATGCAGATCCGATCGGACAATGACTGGCTGATCTACAATCTCGAAGCGGCCGGCAACGGCCTAGCCGGCATCATCGAACAGGCTCGGCTGGGGCGGTTCTCGCGCTTGATCATCCGCGACGGCACGCTCGACATGAACGACGCGCTGTATGGGCTGTTCCGGACCTTTGAGGACATCACCTTCGACGTGGCCCCCAATCCGGACGGCACGGTGGCGTCGGGGCTGTTCACGGCCGATTTCGGCGGCACGGTGATGAACGGCATCCTGGAGCGGGTCGAAGAAGGCGATGGCACGGCGAGACTGAAGGCCTCGGTGACCAATCTCGACCTGGCTTCGTTCATGCCCTTCATCAATGATCCGGAAGGGACCGGCGGCGTTGTCGGGGCCAGTGCGCTCTCGATCGACGTGTCGTTCGATGCCACCACCGGCAAGATCAAGGACGGGCTATTCCATATCGATATGACAGGCACCGACCTGCGCATCGATCAGGACTATTTCCCGCTCGCCACCAGCATCATGGAAATCGCCTGGGATCCTTACAAGGGCCAGTTCACCATGGCCGATTCCCAGATCACCATCGGCAACAGCACGGGCTGGGTGAAGGGCCTGTTCGTTTTGGGCATGGACCCCAGCTACGGGCCGACAGTGGCGATGTCGATCACCGGGCGCGATGTTTACATTGCGGCCGAAAACGGGCTCCCCGAGACCCCGTTCAGCGAAGTTTCGTTTCAGGGCTGGTCGGCGCCACTTTATGGAGCCATGGGCATCGACCAGTTCGTGGCCAAAAAGGCCGACGGCGCACAACTGGCCTCCAAGGGCCGGGTGGACACGCTGCGCCGCGGCATCGGCTTCGACCTGACCGTGGTGGGCGACGGCATTTCGGCCGATGATCTCAAGCGCGTCTGGCCCTATTTCATCGCCGCCGATACGCGCGACTGGTTCGTCAAGAACGTGCTGGCGGGCCGCATCACCAAGTCGTCGATGCGTTACGATTTCCCGGTCGGGGCGATCGCCACCACCGGCGAGGACAAGCCCATCCCCAAAAATGCGATGTCGATCGACATCACCGGCGTCGGCGTTCAGATCAAGCCGACCGACACCATGCTGCCGATCACCATTGACGGGGAAACCCGGCTGATCGTGCGCGACAACCAGGTGACGATTTCGGGCGACGGCGGCACGGTGAAAACCTCGGGCGGCGCCATCTCGGTAGCCAATGCGGCCATGGTGATGAGCAGCGAGAACACCGACGAGCGGCTGATCGAGATTTCCGGCGATATTTCGGGTGGCATCCCAGCCCTGCTCGGTCTGGTCAAGGACCAGCAGCCCAAGGCGCTTGAGGACAGCAAGTTGCCCATCGATGTGGCGGCGCTGGGCGGCGACCTGACGCTGTCGCTGGTCTCCACCATCGTGCTCGACAAGGACGGCAAAACCAAAAAACTCGACTATGCCGTCAATGGCGTGGTGCAGGACTTCGGCTCGACCGCCCCGCTGGACAACCATTCCATCGCCAACGGTCAGCTATCGTTCGTCGCCTCGCAGGAAGGCTTCCGCGTCCAGGGGCAGGCCGAAGTCGACGGATTGCCGGCCAACCTGGTGATCGAAGGCGAGATCGGCGAGAACGCACCGCCGCCGATCATGACGCTCGGCGCCACGCTGGCGGCCAGCGACTTCAAGCGCATGGGCTTTGACGTTTCCGAGTTCATCGAGGGCGAGATCACCTTTGCGGCCCGGCCGATGCCGGATGGCTCGATCCAGATGGACGTCGACCTCGAACAGGCTGCGGTGACCGTCAACGACCTCGCCATTTCCAAGGCCAAGGGCGTACCGGGCGTGCTGCGGGCGCAGGTCAAGCAGAAGGGAACACTCACCGAGCTCACCTCGGTCGACGTGAGCTTCGGCAATGTCGCGCTTCTGGGCAGCATCGCCTTTGACACCAAGACCGGTCTGCAATCGGCCGAGTTCAGCACCTTCGCGCTCTCTGAGGGTGATCAGGCACAAGTAAGCCTCAAGCCGGTCGACGGCGGCTTTGCCGTGGCGCTGCGCGGCAAACAGCTCGATCTCAAGCCCATGCTCAAGCGCTTTTTCAGCCTGGGCGAGGGCTCGACCGGTGGGCCTCAGGCCAGCTCGTTCAACCAGACAATTACCATCGACGCCAAGCTCGACCAGGCGCTCGGCTTTTATCGGACGACTGCCTTCAACCTCGACCTGAGCCTGGCGCTCAAGGGGACCGACCTGCGTCGCGTGGCCCTGGCCTCGCAGTTCAACAACGGCTCCAGCATTTCGGTCACCACCAATCAGACGCCCGAAGGCAAGACGCTTTCGGTCGCCTTCAACGACCTGGGCACGGTGCTGCGCATGCTCAACGTCTACCCCAATATCGAGGGCGGCGAGGGCACGCTGGTGATGCAGACGATATCGGAGCAGAAGGCCGATTTCGGCAAGTTCACGCTCAAGAACTTCGCCATCGTCGACGAAGCCAACATCGCCCAGATCCTCAACAACGACCAGCAGTCCCGCGCGCTGATCTCGCGGCAGAACAAGCTGAGCTTCCGGAGCGGCGAAGTTGACTTCGTGCGCCGCAAGGACCGGGTCGAGATCACCGACGGCGTGCTGGCCGGCGACAGCGTGGGCGGCACGGCCCGCGGCTTCATCTATACCGACAGCCGCCAATACGACATCACGGGCACCTATGTGCCGCTCTTCGGGCTCAACAGCGTGTTCCAGAAACTGCCGATCTTCGGGCCGCTGCTGGGCGGGCGAGACGGCGAAGGCCTGTTCGGGGTGACCTTTGCCATCCGCGGACCGCTGGACCAGCCGGACTTCAAGATCAATCCGGTTTCGGCTCTGGTCCCCGGCGCGTTCCGCCGGATGTTCGAATACCGCGCCAAAGAAATCCCGCGGGTCGAATAGGCCGATTGACCGAGGTCAAAGCCGCCGGGTGTGCAATGACGCCTTGTGTCCCTATATCACAGGCGGAGGTGCCACATGTACGCACGGATATTGATTGCCATCGACGGGTCGGACCTGGCCGATCGAGCCCTCGATCAGGGGCTGAAACTGGCCAAGGCGCTGGGGAGCGAAGTGACGGTGCTCACCGTCAGCGAGCCAGCCGCAATGATCGGCGGCGCGTACGGCGCTTACGGCGGAGTGGGCTTCGACCCCATGCCGGAGCTGATCGAAGCCCAGAAAAAGCTCGCGGAAGCCATCGTAGCCAAGGGCGTGGCGGCCGGGGTCGCGCAGGGCGTCGCGGTCAAGACGATGATCGTTGAAAACAGCTTTCCGGCCGAAGGTATCATCGCCACGGCCGACTCGGTCGGCGCCGAGCTGATCGTGATGGCCTCGCACGGCCGCCGCGGCTTTGGCCGCCTGCTGCTGGGCAGCCAGACCAGCAATGTGCTGGCTCATACCAAGGTGCCGGTACTGGTCACCCGCTGAGCTGGGCAAACGCGCGCAGAGCCATCAGCTCAGGCCGGTCGTCAGACCGGCTTGAGCAGGGCGTGCTTCTTCTTGCCGACAGACAGCTTGACCACGCCTTCGGGCAGCAGGTCGGCGGTCGAGACGGTGGCACGTTCGTCGCTGGCCGGCGTGTCGTTGATACGGACGGCGCCCGACTGGATATGACGGCGGGCCTCGCCATTGGACGCAGCAAGGCCAGCCGCCACGAGAGCCGCCTGCAGACCCATGCCGGCCGACAGTTCGGGACCGGCGATCTCTGCCGTCGGGAGCGACAGGTCGAGGGCGCCGGTCTCGAACGTAGCGGCAGCAATCCGGGCGGACTGTTCGGCACCGTCGCGGCCGTGCACGATGGCGGTGACCTCGGTGGCGAGGATTTTCTTGGCCTCGTTGATCTCGGTACCGCCCAGCGCCGAAAGGCGCGCTATTTCCTCGAGCGGCAGCCGCGTGAAGATTTTGAGCCACTTTTCGACGTCGGCGTCTTCGGCATTGCGGAAATACTGCCAGAAATCATAGGGCGAGAAGAGGTCGCCGTTGAGCCAGACCGCACCCGAGGCCGACTTGCCCATCTTTTCGCCGGAGGACTTGGTGAGTAGGGGCGTTGTCAGTGCATAGAGCTGTGGGCCACCCATGCGATGGCTGAGATCGACACCGTTGATGATGTTGCCCCACTGGTCCGAGCCGCCCATCTGCAGCACGGTGCCGTAGCGGCGGTTGAGCTCGACGAAGTCGTAGCCCTGCATGATCATGTAGTTGAATTCGAGAAAGCTCAGCGACTGCTCGCGGTCGAGGCGCAGCTTGACCGAGTCGAAGCTCAGCATGCGGTTGACCGAGAAGAACCGGCCGACATCGCGCAGGAACTCGACATAGTTGAGCTTGAGGAGCCAATCGGCATTGTTGACCATGATGGCCGGATTGGAGCCGCCATAGTCGAGGATGCGGCTGTAGACGGTCTTGATGCTCTCGATATTGGCCGCGATCCTTTCGACGGTAAGGAGCTGGCGCTGCTCGTCGCGGAACGAGGGGTCGCCCACCATCGACGTGCCACCGCCCATCAGGCTGATTGCCTTGTGACCTGTCTGCTGCAGCCAGTACAGCATGGTGACGCTGATCAGATTGCCGATATGGATGCTGGTGGCGGTGGCATCATAACCGACATAGCCGGTGATCGGACCCTTTGCCGCCAGGGCGTCGAGGCCCTCGGGGTCGGAGACCTGGTGGATAAAGCCGCGCTGCTCGAGCACGTTGAGGAAATCGGATTTGAACTTGGACACTTGCGCCACGCCCTCGTGGTTCGACAGGCTCACCATGAGGGCAAATGAGGGCCCCCGGGTCCCCGTGAGGACCTCATCCTGAGCTTGCCGAAGGACGAGGTCCGGGGAGTTTAGACGGCGCCTAAGGCTAGCGCCCCTTGCCCGCCGCGATTTCCGCGCGGCGCCGGTCGAGATACTCAGAACAGGCGCCGATCAGCTCCTCGGTCTTGTTCTCGTAGAAATGGTTGGCGCCTTCCACGATCTGCTGCTCGATGGTGATGCCCTTTTGCGTCTTGAGCTTGTCGACCAGCTTTTGCACCGACTGGGGCGGGGCCACGCGGTCCTTGTCGCCATGGATGATCAGGCCCGAGGAGGGGCAGGGGGCGAGGAAGGAAAAGTCATAGAGGTTTTCCGGCGGGCTCACCGAGATGAAGCCTTCGACCTCGGGACGCCGCATCAGCAGCTGCATGCCGATCCAGGCGCCGAACGAGAAACCGGCGATCCAGCAGCCGCGGGATTCGCGGTTGAGCGTCTGCAGCCAGTCGAGCGCCGCAGCAGCGTCGGACAGTTCGCCGATGCCATGATCGAACATGCCCTGGCTACGGCCGACGCCGCGCGAGTTGAAGCGCAGGACAGAAAAGCCGCGCTGCGCGAACATGTAGAACAGGTGATAGACGATCTGATTGTTCATCGTGCCGCCGAATTCGGGGTGCGGGTGCAGCACGATGGCGATCGGCGCGTTGGGGTCCTTGCCCTGCTGGTAACGGCCTTCGAGGCGGCCCTCGGGGCAATTGAAGATCACTTCTGGCATTGCTTTTTCCTTGTCCATTCGCGCAGGGCTCCCCCGCGCGCATGGCCGGTCTCCCGGCTTGACGAATGATCCGCTGCTACCTAAAACAGAGGTCGAAATACCAGTTTAGAATTATTCGAAACTGGGTTCTCCGCCCGCTTCCCGGACGTTTCCGGACGCGCGGCGGCTGGGTGAGCGCCTCTTTTAGAGAAAGTGAGCGCCCGATTTCAAGAAGTGTTTCGGGCTGCTGCGACCGCCTCCTGCGTCGCTACAGCCATTTGGTCCTTGTACAGGCAAAGGTTCGATGACGCGACCGGCGATCTATCTTGATCACAATGCCTCCGCGCCGCTGCTGCCCGAAGCACGCGCGGCGCTTCTGGCTGCGCTCGAACTGACCGGCAATCCCTCGTCGGTGCATGGCCATGGTCGTGCGCTGCGCAACCTGATCGAGACGGCGCGCACGCAGGTGGCGCACCTGGCCGGCGCGGAGCGCAGCCAGGTGGTGTTTACCGGATCGGCCACCGAAGCGATCACCCAGGCTATCGTGGGCGGGACCAGGGCGTTCGGCATCGACGCGATCCTGGTCTCGGCCGGCGAGCACGCCGCCGTGCTCAAGGCCGCCGAGGCCACCGGACTGCCGATACGGCAGATCGGTCTGGATGCCGACGGCATGATCGTCCTCGACGAGATCGCAGCGGCGATCAAGGCGGCGGATTCGGTGGGCATGAAGCTGCTTGTCTGCGTGCACCTGGTCAACAACGAGACCGGCGTGATCCAGCCGGTCGACCGGATCGAGGCGATGGTCGGGCCCAGCCCGCACTATTTGTTTATCGATGCGGTCCAGGCTTTCGGCAAGATCGGGCTCGAATTTGCGATGCGCGCTCCCGATATGGTGGCAGTGAGCGGTCACAAGATTGGTGCGCCGGCCGGCATCGGCGCCTTGCTGATGAAGGGGCACGCCGACCAGGTGCGGCTCATTCCCGGCGGGGGTCAGGAGACTGGCCGCCGTGGCGGAACGGAGTCGGCAGCGGCCATCGCCGCCTTTGGCGCGGCTGCTGCAGCGTTTCCGAACCGGTTCTACGACGTCAATGTCAGCGAACTGGTGCGCATCGCCGAGGACGGCATGCGGCTGATCGCGCCGGACCTGGTGGTGTTCGGGGCCCGGTCGGACCGGATCGGCAACGTGACCAATTTCGCCGTGCCGGGCCTGAAGAGCGCGGTCGCCATGATGGGGCTCGATCTGCTCGGGCTCTCGGTGTCGTCCGGCTCGGCCTGCTCGTCGGGCAAGGTGGGGCCCAGCCACGTGCTGGCCGCCATGGGCGTGGCGCCGCAGCTGAGCGAAGGCGCGATGCGGGTGAGTTTTGGGTGGTCGTCGACAATTGCGGACGTCGAGGCCTACCTCAAGGGTTTTGGTGAAGTCGTTGGCCGGCACGCAAGCCGCCATGGCCGAGCAGCATAGGAAGACGTTCGATGGCAGACTATGACATCCCGACGCTCAAGGAAGAGATCGACAAGGAAACCGTCGACCAGGTGCTGGCCCTCGACGTCGACAAGTATAAATATGGCTTCGAGACGCAGATTGAGAGCGAGAAGGCTCCCAAGGGCCTGAACGAAGACACGGTGCGCTTCATCTCGGCCAAGAAGGAAGAGCCAGCATGGATGCTGGACTGGCGGCTCGCCGCCTATCGGCGCTGGCTGACCATGACCGAGCCGACCTGGGCCAAGGTGCATTACCCGCAGATCGACTTCCAGGACATGTACTATTACTCGGCGCCCAAGGGCTCGAACCGGCCCAAGAGTCTCGACGAAGTCGATCCGGCGCTGCTCGAAATGTACGAGAAGCTGGGCGTGCCGCTCAAGGAGCGCGAACTGCTGGCCGGTGTCGAGCAGCCCAAGGTGGCGGTCGACGCGGTGATCGACTCGGTGTCGGTGGCGACCACCTTCCGTTCCGAGCTCAACAAGATGGGTATCATCTTCTGCTCGATCTCCGAGGCGATCCGCGAATATCCCGAGCTGGTCCAGCAGTATCTGGGGACCGTGGTGCCGCCCTCGGACAACTATTATGCGACGCTGAATTCAGCGGTCTTTACCGACGGATCGTTCTGCTACATCCCCAAGGGCGTGCGCTGCCCGATGGAGCTTTCGACCTATTTCCGCATCAACGAGGCCAAGACGGGCCAGTTCGAGCGGACGCTGCTGATCGCCGACGAAGGCGCTTATGTGAGCTATCTCGAAGGCTGCACAGCGCCAGCGCGGGCCGAGCACCAGCTGCATGCCGCCGTGGTCGAACTGGTCGCCATGAAGGACGCCGAGATCAAGTACTCGACGGTGCAGAATTGGTTCCCGGGCGACAAGGACGGCAAGGGCGGGGTCTACAACTTCGTCACCAAGCGGGGCGACTGCCGCGGCGACAATTCCAAGATCTCCTGGACCCAAGTGGAGACTGGCTCGGCCATCACTTGGAAGTATCCCAGCTGCATCCTGCGCGGCGACAATTCGTCAGGCGAGTTTTACTCAATCGCCATCTCGAACGGCCATCAGCAGGTCGACTCGGGCACCAAGATGATCCACCTGGGCAAGAACACCACCAGTCGGATCATTTCGAAGGGCATTGCCGCCGGGTTCTCGGACAATACTTATCGCGGCCAGGTGTCGGCTCACGCGAAGGCCAAGGGTGCGCGCAACTTCACCCAGTGCGACAGCCTGCTGATCGGCGACACCTGCGGGGCGCATACGGTGCCCTATATCGAGAGCCGCAACGGCACGGCGGTGTTCGAACACGAGGCGACGACGAGCAAGATCTCGGACGATCAGATGTTCTATTGCCAGCAGCGCGGGCTGTCCGAAGAGGAAGCCGTGGCGCTGATCGTCAATGGCTTCGTCCGCGACGTGCTGCAGCATTTGCCGATGGAGTTCATGGTCGAAACCCAGAAGCTGATCTCGATCTCGCTCGAGGGGAGCGTGGGATGACCAACGAGACGGCGAGCCTGGTCTTGGAGCATCTGCGGGTGATCCGTGCCGATATCTCGGCGCTCAAGGATGACATGCGCGGCGTTCTCTCCGAGCAGTCGGCGTTTCGGCACGACATGCACGCGCAGTCGATCCGTATCCAGCAGGTCCAGGAAGATGTCGCCTCGGTAAAGTTGCGGCTCGATCGTATCGAACGGCGTTTCGACCTGGTCGATGCCAAATGAACAAATACTGGTTTGCCCGCAGTTTTCCGCTCAGCGAACCCAAGGCGACGCGTATGGCGCCCGTCTCCGGCGAGGGCTGGGCGGTGGTGGCGCTGTTCGTGGGGTGCCTCGTGGCGGGCGCTGTGGGACTGGCGACATTTTCGTTCGTCTACCGCCAGCCGGGTGTCGGCCTGATGACGCTGCTCGGCTTCACCGTCGTGGGCGCGGTCGCGCTGGTCCTTGCCATGCGGCTGCGCGGCGATCGGGCACATACCACCGAGGACTATCGGTCGGGCAGGGTGCGCTCGTGAGCAAGCCTGTCGTCAACATTTCCGAACTGGCGCTCGAAAGCTGGAGCGAGGGCGAGCTCTATGCCGCCCGGGACGTCCGCGTCGGGCCGATGATCGGCGTCAAGGATCTGGGGATCAGCTTCACCGAAGTGCCGCCCGGCAAATCGGCGTGTCCGTTTCACAGCCACCACGTCGAAGACGAGCTCTTCATCATTCTGGATGGCGAAGGCACCTACCGGTTCGGCTCAGAGAGCTATCCGATCAAGGCCGGTGACGTGCTTGGCGCGCCGGCCGGCGGGCACGAGACCGCGCACCAGATCATCAATACCGGCACACGGCCGCTCCGCTACTATGGCGTCTCGACCATGTCGATCGCCGATGTCTGCGAGTATCCGGACTCTGGAAAGTTCGGCGTGTTCAGCCGCTCCACCCGCAATCCCTATGACACAGCCACGGTTCGGCATCTCGATCGTCTGGGCACCAGCCTCGACTATTGGGATGGCGAACCGGGAGCAGGAAGCAAAGACCAATGACAATCCCGATGCTTGAAATCCGCAATCTGCACGCCCGGATCGAGGAGCGCGAGATCCTCAAGGGCGTGGACCTGGTGATCCCGCGTGGCCAGGTGCATGCCATCATGGGCCGCAACGGGTCGGGCAAGTCGACGCTGAGCTACGTGCTGGCTGGCAAGGAGGACTATGAGGTCACCGAGGGCGAAGTGCTGCTCGATGGCGTCAATATTCTCGAGATGGACCCGGCCGAGCGCGCCAGTGCCGGCCTGTTCCTGGCGTTCCAGTATCCGATCGAGATCCCGGGCGTGGCGACGATGACCTTCCTCAAGGCCGCACTCAATGCGCAGCGCAAGGCACGTGGCGAGGGCGAGCTCTCAACCCCGGACTTCATGCGCGCAGTCCGCGAAAGCGGTAAATCGCTCAACATCGACAGCGACATGCTCAAGCGCGCGCTCAATGTCGGGTTCTCGGGCGGCGAGAAGAAGCGCGCCGAGATCCTGCAAATGGCGCTGCTCAAGCCCAAGATGTGTGTGCTCGACGAGACTGATTCCGGCCTCGACATCGATGCGCTCAAGGTGGTGTCCGAAGGCGTGAACGCATTGCGCGACGCCAACCGCGCGATGCTGGTAATCACCCACTATCAGCGGCTGCTCGACCACATCGTGCCCGACGTGGTGCATGTGTTTTCGGCCGGTCGGATCGTCGAGAGCGGCGACAAGTCGCTGGCGCTCGAACTCGAGGCCAAGGGCTATGCCGGTTTTGACGAGCAGGCGGCGTAAGGAATTTGGCGATGAATGTCCCCGTCCGGCTTGGTCCGGCAGAACTTTCGCTGATCGGCCAGCTCACTGCCGCCGGCGCCACCAGTGAAGCGGAGCGGCTGGCCGAGGCCGGCCTGCCGACGCGCCGGGTCGAGAGCTATCACTATACCGATCTCAAGCTGCTGCTGCGTGCCGTCCCCGATCTGGCACGACCGGCCCAGGAGGTGTCGCCACCGGCACTGCGCGTGGCCGGGGCGCATCAGCTGATGATCGTCAATGGCGTGCCGCAGGCGAGCGGCACGGCGCCGGCCGGCGTTATCGTCGGCACGGTCGACGGCGCCGTGCTCAGCGCGCGCGACGACATTCTGGTGCGGCTGAACTCGGCACTGGTCAGCACGGCGTTACGCATCGACCTGGACGGCTCGGTGGATCCGGTGATCCAGATCGATCGGCGGACCGAAGGGCCGGCGGCGCATGCGCCGAGCGCGGCCAAGATCTATGTCGGAGACAATGCCTCGGCAGTGATCCTCGAGACCTATTCGGGCAACGATGCCGCGCATGTGAGCAACCACGCCACGTATCTGGCGCTGGGCAAGAATGCAGTCGTGACCCATGTCACGGTCGATCTGAGCGCCCGACAGGCGAGCCATTTTGCCACCAATGAGTATGTGCTGGCCGACGGGGCGCAACTGCGCACACTGGTGATCCATGCCGGCGCCAACCTGTCTCGGACACACCTTTTCCCCAAATATGCGGGCAAGGGCGCGCACGCCGACATTACCGGGCTCAACCTGGTCAGCGACGGACAGCATGCCGACATCACCATGGATGCCAACCATGCAGTGCCGCACACCTCGTCCAAGCCGCTCTTCAAGTCGATTGCCCGGGGCCGCTCCAAGGCCGTCGTGCAGGGGCGGCTGGTGGTGGCGCGCGATGCGCAAAAGACCGACGCCAAGCTGATGGCACAGGGCCTGACGCTGTCGGACGAAGCGGAAATCCTCACCAAGCCCGAACTCGAGATCTATGCCGACGACGTGGTCTGCGGACATGGCTCGACCTGCGGCCAGCTCGACGAGGATTCGCTGTTCTATCTGATGAGCCGAGGCATTCCACAGCTCGAGGCCGAGACGCTGCTGATCCGCGGCTTTCTGGCCGAACTGATCGACCCGATCGCCGACGCGGCGCTGAACGAAGCGCTGACGGCGGTGGTGGATGGCTGGCTGGCGGGCAAATGAGGGCCCGGACCACGCGCGTGACAAGGACCTGCCCATGACGTTCGACCTGGCTGCCGTCAGAGCCGACTTTCCGATCCTGGCCGAGAAGATCCACGGGAATCGGCTGGTCTATCTCGACTCCGGGGCGTCTTCGCAAAAGCCGGCGCCGGTCCTCGAGCGGATGGATCATGCCTATCGGCACGAATATGCCAACGTCCATCGCGGGCTGCATACGCTGGCCAATCGCGCCACCGAGGCCTTCGAGGGCGGACGTGAGCAGGTCCGGAAACTGCTCAATGCGGCGCGGAGCGAGGAAATCATCTTCACCCGCTCGGCGACCGAAGCGATCAACCTGGTGGCTGCGAGCTTTGCCGGGCCGCGCATCGGGGAGGGCGACGAGATCGTTCTCACCATCATGGAGCACCATTCCAACATCGTGCCCTGGCACTTTCACCGCGAGCGCAAGGGCGCGGTACTCAAGTGGGTGGACGTGCGCGATGATGGCAGCTTCGATCTCGACGCGTTCGAGGCGGCGTTGGGCCCCAGGACGCGCATGGTGGCGATCACCCACATGTCCAATGTGCTGGGCACCGTGACGCCGCTCAAGGCTGTCATCGAGATGGCGCATGCGCGCGGCATTCCGGTGCTGGTCGATGGCAGCCAGGGGGTGGTGCATCACAGGGTGGATGTGCAGGACCTGGGCGCAGACTTTTATGTGTTTACCGGCCACAAGCTCTACGGCCCCACTGGGATCGGCGTGCTCTATGGCAAGCATGACCTGCTGGCCCAGATGCAGCCCTACCAGGGTGGTGGCGAGATGATCGATACGGTCAGCATGGAGAGTGTCACCTACAACACGCCGCCGCACCGCTTCGAGGCCGGCACGCCGCCGATCGTGCAGGCGATCGGGCTGGGCGCCGCCATCGACTATGTCGAGGAGCTGGGGCACGAGGCGATTGCGGCCCATGAGGCAGAGGTCACCGCCTATGCCACCGAGCAGCTCAGCCGGATCAATTCGCTCCGGTTGATCGGCACCGCGCCGGGCAAGGGCGGCATCTTCTCGTTCGAGATCGCCGGGGCCCATGCCCATGACGTCTCGACCATTCTGGACCGCTACGGCATCGCCGTGCGGGCTGGTACCCACTGTGCCATGCCGCTGCTCAAGAGATTTGGCGTCAGCTCTACCTGCCGCGCGTCGCTCGGCCTATATAGCGGCAAGGATGATATCGATGCGCTGGTTGCCGGCATCGAGAAGGCAAGGACGTTCTTTTCATGAGCGATGATTCTCTCCCCCAGATCGCCCCGGCGCCGGCACTGCCCGAGCCGCCGCGGATCACGCCCAACCATACCGGCGCCTTGCCCGAGGCGGAGGTCGAGCGGATCACCACGGACCTGATCAGCGCGCTCAAGACCGTCTACGATCCGGAAATCCCGGTCGACATTTACGAACTGGGCCTGATCTACAAGGTCGACCTGGACGACAACCGGAACCTGGCGATCGACATGACGCTGACTGCACCCGGCTGTCCGGTGGCCGGCGAAATGCCCGGCTGGGTGGAAAACGCCGCACGCTCGGTCGAAGGCATCCAGGACGTGACCGTCAACATGGTCTACGATCCGCCGTGGGATGCCAGCCGCATGTCGGAAGAAGCCCAGGTGGCGCTGAACTGGTGGTAACGCGCAACGGTTCGCGCTATATATCGTGAAATGACGATGAAGCCCTGCAACCATAGAGTGCCGACATGGCCCTGAAGATCATGACCCTCACCGATGCTGCCGTGGCGCGCATCAACGAGATCATCGAAGACAGCGACAAGCCGGTGACCGGCGTCCGCGTCGGGGTCAAGAATGCCGGCTGCGCGGGCATGGCCTATACGTTGAACTATATCGATGCGCCCGTGGCCGGAGACGACCATGTCGAACAATCGGGCGTGCATGTCTATGTCGAGCCCAAGGCGACGCTGTTCCTCCTGGGCACGGTGATGGATTTCGAGGAAACCGACCTCAAGGCCGGCTTCACCTTCAAGAATCCCAACCAGACCGGCGAATGCGGCTGCGGCGAATCCGTGCAGCTCAAGCCCGCCGACCTCAAGGCGTTGGCCGAAGCGCGCGCCTCGGCCTGAGCCTTCGGTTACGCTGCGACCACGTCGTCGTCGGAGAGTTCGCTCTCGTTGTTCACGCGATTGCGGCCGGCATGCTTGGCGGCATAGAGGCACCGATCGGCCCGTTCGATCAGCGTGGACGGCGTATCGCCAGGCCGGTAGGTCGCCACGCCGAACGAGGCCGTGATGCGGCCCAGCTTTTCGTTGGTGGAGCGCTTGAGCAATTCCTTGGCCTGCACCGCTAGGCGTACGCTTTCGGCAACCGCCACGGCGCCGTCGAGGTCGGTCATGGGGAGGATGGCTGCAAACTCCTCGCCACCGTAGCGGGCTGCCGTGTCCTGGCCCTTGATATTGGATTTGAGCGTCATCGCGACCAGCCGGAGCACCTGATCACCGGTCTGGTGACCCCAGGTGTCGTTGAAACGCTTGAAGTGGTCGATGTCGAGCAGCACCAGCGACATCGGCGTCTTGTTGGCGCGGACCTCGGCAAAGCACTTGAGCAGGCTCTCGTCGAACGCCTTGCGGTTGCAGATCTTGGTCAACGGATCGAGCATGGCTTCCTGACGCACGTCGTCCAGGTCGCGCTGCAGCTGCGCGATGTCGTCGCGCGAGGCTTCCAGCTTTTCTTCCAGCTGATGGTTGGCATCCTGCATGCGCCGGGTTTCGTTGAGCAGTCGGCGCGCCATGACCTTGAGGGCCTGCGGATCGGTCTCGATGTCGAGGTCCCCGCTGGCCGCCTGCAGTGCGCCGGAATAGGCGTTGGCTGTGGTCATGGCCGTGTCGATGGCGTCGTGTACCGCCTCGATGCGATTGGACATGCGCTCGGAGACCGACGAAATTCGTTCGCTGGCATCCTGGGTTTTCAGGAACTCGTCATAAAGCTTTTCGGCCAGGTCGATCGTCGGATCGCCTTCCCGAAAGATCGAGTTGATCCGGGTGTTGAGGGCCGGGTTGACGCCGGTAGCGTAGGTGTAGAGCAGTTCATAAAACTGCGGGTATGGCGGCACGCTGGCCCGCTTCAGCAAGTCTATAGCTGAATTTGCGTAGCCCAGCGCTCGCTTGAATTCCTGATCCGACACTGTTCCCCCGCGCGTCCACTTCGCGTTCTGTGGGCAACACTTTCGGTGATGGATACTTAATGTCCCGTAAAATCCCCGGGCGGCGCAGCCAACAACCTGCATTTGTGATCGGGTTCGAGGGCTTTCGTCCCCGAACGCCGACATGGCTCAGCTCACGCGGGTCGGCCGCAGCAGGAAGGCGGGAATTGGCCCGTCATTGCCGAACGGCGAGTCGCCATTGGGCTCGGCAGCCGGTTCGGCGCGGCGCGGACGACGCTCGGCGCGCGGTGCATCCTGACGCGGCGCGCGCGATGCCGGCGCGGCGGCCGGCTCAACTGCTGCGGGCTTGCGCACCGGCGCGGGTGCAACCTGCGGGGCATCGGCCACGATTTCTTCGGCCTCAAGCGGCTTGCGCTCTGCCCCGTCGCGACGGCCACGGGCACGACGACCGCGCGGGCGCTCCTCCCGCTTGGATCGCTCCGGATTGGCGTCGCGGGCGTCGACATCGGCCGGCTCGACCGCATTGGCGTCCATTTTGGGAATGTCGCGCTGGATCAGCTTGGTGATGGCGTCGATATACTTGCCATCCGATGGCGTTACCAGGGTGATGGCGGTCCCCGACCGGCCGGCACGACCGGTGCGCCCGATCCGGTGCACATAGTCCTCGGCATGGGTGGGTACGTCGAAGTTGAAGACGTGACTCACCGCCGGAATGTCGAGGCCGCGCGCCGCCACGTCGCTGGCGATCAGCAGCGCGAGCTTGTCGGTCTTGAAAGCATCGAGCGTTTCGGTGCGGCTCTTCTGGTCCATATCGCCATGCAGACCGCCGGCCGAAAAGCCGTGGCGCTGCAGCGAGCGGGCAAGGGTCGCCACGTCGCGCTTGCGATTGCAGAAGATGATGGCGTTCTTGAGCACGGCCTCGCCGCGGATCAGCTGGCGCAGCATGGCGCGCTTTTCTTCGGGCTTGTTGGAGACACGCACCTGTTTCTGGTCGATGGTCTCGGCCGTCGAGTTCTGCCGCGCCACTTCAATCTTGATCGGATCGCGCAGGAACCGGCTGGTAAGCCGCTGGATCTCGGGCGGCATAGTTGCCGAAAAGAACAGGGTCTGCCGCGTCTTGGGGAGCAGGCCGCAGATGCGCTCGATGTCCGGGATAAACCCCATGTCGAGCATGCGGTCGGCCTCGTCGATGACGAGAATATCGACGCCGGTCAAAAGGATGCGGCCGCGTTCGAACTGGTCGAGCATGCGACCCGGCGTCGCGATCAGCACGTCGGCGCCGCGATCGAGAATGCGGTTCTGGTCTTCGAACGAGACGCCGCCGATCAGCAGCGCGACGTTGAGACGGTGGTTCTTGCCGTATTTTTCAAAGTTCTCGTGCACCTGCGCCGCCAGTTCGCGGGTCGGTTCGAGGATCAGCGTGCGCGGCATGCGCGCACGGGCCCGGCCAGCTTCGAGCAGCGTCAGCATGGGCAGCACGAACGAGGCCGTCTTGCCGGTGCCAGTCTGCGCGATGCCGATAATGTCCTTTTTTTGAAGGACATGCGGGATCGCCTGGGCCTGGATATCGGTGGGCTTGGTATAACCGGCTGCCGTGACCGCTTCGGTCACCTTGGCGCTCAGTCCGAGCCCGGAAAAGTCATCTGCCAAAACGTATGGTCCACTCAAGTATCGGGAGGAGGTCGACGGGCATCTACTTGAGGAAGGTGCGGTCGACAGGTGGTCGGTATAATCGCCCGGCAGGAGCCGTGCGCACTACGCAACAAGACTGCTCTCGCGACTCTGGGCGCCGCCTCACCCGGGTCACATTAAGGCGCGGCCGGAACATAGAGGAAACCCCTTGCAAGTCAACGGCTTTCGCGGCGTGGGGGTTAATGCGGCGGCCAGAGACCAGCCAAGAGAAGCGCGGGTTGCAGTTGCTTTGAGACCGGCCAGCCTGCCAGGGGCTCCATGCTCAAGTGCCATCGGTTGCTCCGGGGCTTCGAGTCGCCAGAGCCAACTGGTGTTTTCGTGATATGGGTACTCGTCGCCCGAATGGCAACTCAGTTCCCGAGTTTTATCGAAAGTTCGACCTCCCAGAGCAGTTTTCTCGGCTCGATCCTGTAGTCCGTGAGATAGGCCTCATAGCGACTGACGTAGGATTCCGGGAGCTTTTCGTCGATGGGTTCGAAGGGGTTCGCATTCTCCCGACCCCACTGCATCAGCGCCTGGTTGGCGCGCAAGCCGTTTCCCCGGTAGGTCAGCGAGGCATAGCGGCCGCCCGGCAGCAGGCCGGCCTTTATGGTGGGGTGATCAGGCGTGGGCGCGTCGGTGACGAAGCCAGCCTCGACCTCCATGATGTCGCGCATGTCGCAGTGATAGTAGCGCAGAAAATACGGACCGTCCTCGCTGCAGCCGTGGCTCTTGGTCCAGGCCCGAAGCTCCTTAAGCGCCCGTGTCGCCACGGCGAACATGCCCGGAAACGGCGTCTGCAGCCGGATGCCCAGATAGGCTCGTTCCGGCTTTTCGACGATGGCGACCGGGCCGATGATGGTTTCTGCTTTCATGCTGCGCACTTTACCTGAGGCTCAGGTCATGAGTGCAGCATAACGACAGGAGCTGCGTTTGATCGGTCTTGCCGTGCGCTGTCAGGAACGTCGGTCAGATATCCAGATCGGTGACGTAGCGGGCATTTTCCTGGATGAACTCGAAGCGGGCCTCGGGCTTGGTGCCCATCAGGCGGTCGACGGAAAGCCGAGTATCCTCGCGATCCTGCAGGATCTTGACCTGCAGCAGCGTGCGGGTCCGCGGATCCATCGTGGTCTCCCGCAGGTGGGTGTAGGGCATTTCGCCGAGGCCCTTGAAGCGCGTGATGTCGGTCTTTTTGCCCTTGAACTCGGTCTCAAGGATCATGTCCTTGTGCGCGTCGTCCATGGCATACGCGACCTTGCTGCCATGGGTGATGCGATAGAGCGGTGGCAGCGCCAGGTAGAGGTGCCCATCGTCGATGAGCTTGGGCATTTCCTGGAAAAAGAAGGTCATCAGCAGTGAGGCGATATGCGCGCCGTCGACGTCGGCGTCGGTCATCAGGATGATCTTGTCGTAGCGCAGGTCGTCTTCGCGGTAGCGATCGCGCGTCCCGGCGCCGAGCGCCTGGACGAGATCGGCGATCTGCTGGTTGGCGGCGAGTTTTTCGCGCGTGGCACCGGCGACGTTGAGCACCTTGCCGCGCAGCGGCAGCACGGCCTGGCTGGCACGGTTGCGCGCTGACTTGGCGCTGCCACCGGCCGAGTCGCCCTCGACGATGAAGATCTCGGCGCCCTGGGCGGCGGACTGCGTGCAGTCGGCGAGCTTGCCCGGCAGGCGGAGCTTTCGCGTCGCGCTGGCGCGGTCGACTTCCTTCTCCTTGCGCCGGCGGAGGCGCTCTTCGGCACGCTCCACGGCCCAGTCGAGCAGCTTGCTGGACTGATTGGGCGAGGCAGCCAGCCAGTGGTCGAAGGCGTCGCGCAGCGCCGTATCCACAATGCGCGTGGCCTCGGGGGAACTGAGCTTGTCCTTGGTCTGGCCGACGAATTCGGGCTCGCGCACGAAGACCGAGAGCATGACCGAGCAGTAGTTGAGCACGTCCTCGGCCGTGAGCACGGCGGCGCGCTTGTTGCCGGTCAGGTCGGCATAGTTGCGCAGCCCGCGCAGCAGCGCAGCGCGCAGACCCTGCTCGTGCGTGCCGCCATCGGCAGTGGGAATGGTGTTGCAGTAGGAGGAGACAAAGCCGTCGCCCAGGTTCCAGCTGATTGCCCATTCGACCGCGCCGTGGGTGCCGGGCTTGCCGGCATTGCCCGAAAAAATGTCGTCGACGATCCGTGGCTCGCCTTCGATGCGGGCGGCCAGGAAGTCTTTCAGACCACCCGGGAAATGGAAGCTCGCCTTGGCCGGGACCTCGTCGGAGGCAAGGGCTTCGTCGCAGCTCCAGCGCAGCTCGACGCCGCCGAACAGATAGGCCTTGGCCCGCGTCATCTTGAACAAGCGCAGGGCCGAGAGCTCAGCCTTGTCGCCGAAAATTTCCGGATCGGGGTGGAAGCGGACAGTGGTGCCGCGCCGGTTGTGCACCTTGCCGATGGAGTCGACGCTGCTGGTCGGCTTGCCGCGCGAAAAACTCTGCCGGTAGAGCACCTGGTCGCGGATGGTCTCGATCACCAGATCGTCCGAGAGGGCGTTGACCACCGAGACGCCGACGCCATGCAGGCCGCCGGAGGTTTCGTAGGCTTTGGAGTCGAACTTGCCGCCGGCATGCAGCGTGGTCATGATGATTTCGAGGGTCGAGCGACCGGGGAATTTCGGGTGGTTTTCGACCGGAATGCCGCGGCCATTGTCGACCACGGTGAGGTAGCCGTCCGCGCCCATATGGACTTCGATGCGATTGGCATGGCCGCCGATCGCCTCGTCCATCGAGTTGTCAATGACTTCGGCGAACAGGTGGTGCAGGGCGTTGGAATCGGTGCCGCCGATATACATGCCGGGGCGCCGCCGGACCGGCTCAAGTCCTTCCAGAACCTCGATATCGGCAGCCGAATAGCTGCCGCTCGCCGCTGTCGCCGGCGGGGCTTTGTCAGCGCGCGGGGCAGGGGGTTTCGGGCTCTGCGGCTTGGCGGCGTCGTCGGGTGAAAAGAGGTCCATCGGTATCCTTGCGGGGACGCGAATCGAGCGTCTACCAGCACTAGCAGATTCGGCGGGAAGCGGGGTTAAGCAGCCTTATGGCGCGGCACCGCACTCCCCGTCAATCGGCTGAGCCGGCCGTGACTGTACCGCTCGAACGCGCTTGAGCAGCGCTCTTGGCCACCAAGATGAACGGCAGATGAACGACCGAGTAGGTGCACGTTCACGCCGGTCGTCGTAATGTGACCCTACGCTCGAAGATCCGGCGGCGAGAAATCGCATTCCAAGGAGACCATCAAATGACCCATCTCATGACCACCCTCAAGTCCGGCGGCCGCGCTGCCATCGTCGCGCTTGTTCTCGGCGCCTCGGTGTTCGCCGCCGCGCCGGTGGCTGCCCAGTCGCAGCCTTCGTTCAACTTCCAGTTCGGCGTTGGCCCTGATGGCCGTCCGAGCTTCGGGGTGGGCGTGGACTCGGGTGGTGATCGTCGTCCGTTCCGTCCGCAGGTCTGCTACAGCGACCGCCAGATCGTCCGCGCGCTGCGCGACGAGGGCTACCGCGATGTCGAGATCATCCGCGAACTGCCGCGCAACCGTGTGGGCGTCGTGGCTCGCGAAGGCCGCGCCTACTACTCGATGCGCGTCAACCGCTGCACCGGCGAAGTCGACCGGATCGAGCGCATCCGCTCGTACCGCCCGGGCCTGTCGCTGCAGTTCAACTTCTAGAACCGGGCGTCATGCCTGACTGATCCGATCCCGGCCCATCCCATGGGTCGGGATTTTTGTTTCGTGAACAAAAGTGTCGTGAACGACGTTTCTTGGAGAGGAGACCCAGATGACCAAATCGATGTTGCGTGCCGCCTGCCTTGCCCTGCTGCTGGCCGGCTCAGGCGTGCCGACGGCCCAGGCGGCCGGCCCGTTCGGGATCATGAGCGACCATCTTTTCCTGGATGGACCGGGCCGGGTGTGCCTGATCGGCAATGGCCAGATCCGCCGCGCGATCCAGCGCCAGGGCTATTCGAAGGTCTATCTGAACGTACAGAACGGCCACTACATCCAGGCTCGCGCTACCCGCGGCGACTGGGTGTACCTGCTCGACGTCAATGCCTGCACCGGCCGGGTGCTGAAAGGCGAGCGGCTGCGACCGGCGTGACAGCCCCGTTTTGAACCACTTGATTCAGTTTCCGTAAGTGTCTCGGAAGCATTTTCTTAAGCCGGGGCTGCTAGAAATCTTGTCGTACGGTCTGTGTATGGAGTTGCCGTATGCGTGCAAGCCCTGGTCGACGTATTGAGTATTCGACCGCTTTGGCAGTGCGTGGTCTGCGTGTTCAGTGGTTGCAAGCCGGATTTACTAGTTTTGCGTACCGGCTTGCCCATTTGACACTGCATCGCCCTGTGGCTGTAGTGTCCATTGCTGCGTTATTCTACCTGAGCTGAGAGCAGTTGCACCTCGCGTCCCGGCGCGCTATGGCTTGTCTGCCCCGTCTAGAGCGGCAAGGAGGGCGCCATGACTGTATATCATCGCCCCCATCGCCAGCGTGGCCCTGTTCCTGCCCTGCGACAGATGTTGCAGGGCTGACCAGCCGGTCCGACGCACATCGTCAGTCCCGCTCTGGTCTGCCCATGAGGGCGTCTCGCTGACGCCAGGCCCGGCGCGTTGCGCCAGAACTCCAGAGACAGACCATGGGCTCAATCAGCCTCAAATCCCTTTCCATCACAATGGGCGTCCCGCTGTTTTCCAATCTCGACCTCGTCATCCAGGATGGCGACAGGGTCGGCCTGGTCGCCGGCAACGGCATGGGCAAGACCACGCTGCTGCGCGCCATCGCCGGGACGCTCGAACCCACCAGCGGCGACATCGTGCGCTCGCGCGGGCTCAAGGTCGGCTATGTCGAACAGGATGTGCCGGCGCCGCTCCTGGATCTTGGCCTGCGCGACGCCATTCTCGACGCCCTGCCGGCCAGCGAGCGGGGCACCGACAGCTGGCGGGTCGACGTGGTACTCGACGAGTTCGCGACTCCCGACGACATGCGCGACCGGCCGGTCAAGGCCCTCAGCGGAGGCTGGCAGCGCCTGATGCTGCTCATGCGCGTGTGGGTGCTGCAGCCCGATGCACTGCTGCTCGACGAGCCGACCAACCACCTCGACCTGCAAAAGATCTTTCAACTCGAACGCTGGATGAACGAAGTGGCCAAGGGCGTGCCGATGCTCATTGCCAGCCACGACCGCGATTTTCTCGACGCGGTGACCAACCGGACGCTTTTCCTTCGGCCGGAAACCTCGCGCTATTTCGCATTGCCCTATTCGGCCGCACGGCGGGCCCTGGACGAAGGGGACGTGGCCGACGAGGCCAAGCTCGAGCGGGAGCTCAAGGACGCCAAGCAGTTGCGCAAGCAGGCGGCCAAGCTCACCAATATTGGTATCAATTCGGGGAGCGACCTGCTGACGGTCAAGGCCAAGCAGCTCAAGGATCGGGCCGCCAAGATCGAAGCCGCCGCCACGGCGGTGCACAAGGAGCGCTCGGGCGAGATCCGGCTCGGCAATAGCGGTACGCACGCCAAGGTGCTGCTGGCGGTGGAGAATGTCGGGGTCACCACACCGACGGGTCAATTATTATTCCAGATCGATAAGCTCCACGTGTTCCAGGGCGACCGCATCGTGCTGCTGGGGCGCAATGGCGCGGGCAAGAGCCAGCTGGTGCGGCTGATCCACCAGGCGATGACGGGCAGGGTGGTGCCCGGGATCAAGGTCACGCCGTCCGTGGTGCTCGGCTATACCGACCAGGATCTGTCGCAACTGCCGGCGACGGCGACGCCGAGCGACATTGTGGCGCGCTTCAAGCTGGGCGACCAGCGGGCGCGCGCCCTGCTGGCCGGCGCCGGCTTCGTGGTCGAAAAGCAGGAAAGGCCGATCGCCAAGCTCTCCTTCGGGCAGAAGGCGCGGCTGGGTCTGCTGGTATTGCGGCTGACCGAGCCCAATTTTTACCTGATGGACGAGCCGACAAACCATGTCGATATTGCCGGCCAGGAGAAGCTGGAAAGCGAAATTCTGGAGCATGGCGCGACCTGTGTGCTGGTCTCGCACGACCGACGGTTCGTGCGGACCATCGGCACGCGCTACCTGCAGATCGTCGGCAAGCGGCTCAAGGAGGTCGAGGGACCGGAGGGGTTTTTTGCGGAAATGGCGGAGGGGTGAGGCGCCGTTCGCTCGCTCCGTTCAAGTGCGACGGCCCATGTGCCCCCTCCCGGCAAGGCGGAGACCTGACTGCTGGTTTCACTGACAATAGGAACCGTCACTGAATCGTTGGCAGGTACTCCGCGAGACGGTCGTTGCCGGTGGAGACCATGAGGGCGAAACCGCGCTGCACGATGCCATCGCGCGCGGCCAATGTGGGGCAGCGGACGGTGACGAGGACGGTGGTCTGGTTGTCGGCCTCGCTGAGTTCGATGGTGGTTTCCAGCGAGACGGGCGGCAGACCGTCGAGGCCACCGGGCCAGCCGTCCGGAGCGTCGCGATAGGCAAGGCGGCTGTGTGGGGTGATCTCGGTATAGACCGAGGTGTAACTGAACGAACCGCCGGTGTCGTAGGTCCATTCGGTGACCCAGAGCCCGCCCGGACGCAGATCGAGACGGCTGCGCGAGCGGGCATTTCGCGGCCCCCAGAAATGCGCCATGTGCGCTGGCTCGGTATAGCAGCGCCAGATCAGCGTTCGGGGGGCGACAAAGGTCCGGTGGATGCGGACGACAGGATCGTCGGCCGGGGTTTCGAAGCGGTTCTGGGTCAAGATGTTCTTTTGCTCCCTGGGCTGCCACGCCCTCTTCCTTCGATACGCTCAGGATGAGGGCTGCTGAGGCGGCTGTCCTGTCTAGCACCAACCACTGCTGTGCTCCCCGCCTGCGCGGGAACGACAGCGGAGATTATGGCGTCTTTGTCGGGTAGCCGTCGAGGAAGGGGACGACGACGGGGGGCAAAGCGGGGGACATGAAGGCTTCGTAGTGTGTGGTGTTGGGCAGGACGGCGAAGCGATTCTGGTTCATGCCGGAACGATCCCAGTTGCCGTCCTGCGCGCTGCCGCCCAGCATTTCGAACAGGTGCGCGGCCTTGGCGATGCGCACGCTGTCCCAGTCGCCGACGACCACGAGGGTCGGGGCGGTGATCCGCGGGATTTCGGCCGACCAATCAAAGTCCTGGCCGACAAGCGCGGCGACTTCGCGGACGGCAGCCGGCCAGGTTTCGGCGCCGCCGGGGGCGATGGCGACATAGCCCTGATACATGGGCGAGCCCTTCATGCCTTCGGCCGTGGCATCGGGATTGGCGGCGATGCCGCGCATGCCCTGCTGGTTGTAGTCGTGCCAGTTGTCGAAGGCATAGGCGGTGGAGACGAGCACCAGATGGTCGACGACTTCGGGATGCTCGATGCCCAGGCGCAGCGCGACGCCACCGCCGAGCGAATAGCCCATGACGTCGGCCTTCTCGAGGTCGAGAAATCGGATCAATTCAGCGACATCGGTGGCCATGGCCGAAAAGGTCATGGCACGGCCCAGCGGGCCGGTGCGGCCATGCGCCTGCAGGTCGACGCCGATGACTTTCCGGCCTTCGGCGAGGTCGGGCAGGATCGGCGCAAACATGCCGATCGAGCCGAAGCCGCCATGAATCAGGATCAAGGGTTTGCCCTCGCCATAGACTTCATAGTGGATGTTGACGCCGTTGACGGCGGCGAGGCCGGAGGTCCTGGGGGTGAGCATGGCGGGACTTTCGGCGAGAGCGGGAATGGTTGTGGCGAGGGTCGCCAGAATGGCGGCGGCAAACAAGTGTCTTCGATGCATGGGTGGGACCTTTCGGGTAGCCGATCGCGAGGCGCGGCAAGCGCGCGGCCGATGGCGGTGGTGACGTGTTCAGTCGCGGTGGAGGATGGTCAGCTCAGCGCCTCCAGGTGGGCCGCCAGACGGTCGTAGCTTTCGAGCGTGCCCTGGGCGAAACCGCGCTGCATAGCCCGGTCGCGCTCGGCAAGCGTATCGAAACGGGCCTCCAGCGTGAGCGTGGTGCGACCGTTCTCTTCCGAAAAGCGCAGGGTGCGCACAAAGCTCGGGGGCGGGTTGTCCCCCCAGACCGCGCCCTGCGGCGCGGCGTTGCGATAAACGATTCGCTCTGGCGGCTCGATGGCGATGAACGTGCTGTCGGTGGCAAACTCCCGCCCGTCCGGCGCGCGCATGACATGGTGCCAATGGCCGCCAACACGAAAATCGAGCTGGCAGACCGGATTGGTGTAGCCCTTGGGGCCCCACCATTGCGCGAGGTGGAACGGATCGGCGAACATTTTCCAGACCAGCGCCGGCGGCGCGGCAAAGACCCGGGTGATCGTGAGGGTCGGCGCGGTGTCGGACAGGTCGACGAGCGGTTCCATGGCGCGGTCCCGGATCAGGAGAAGAACGCGGTGATCATCGGCGCGATGGCCGCGGGCTTGACCATGTGGTTCTCGCCGGCCAGCTCGCCATGACGCGCATGGGGCAGGGCGGCAGCGATGGCCTTCTGGGCGTTGCGCATCCAGGGGTCGCTCTTGCTGCCGCCCACCACCATGGCCGGCTGCGTGAGGTGGGACCAGCGGCCGGGCGCGATCGGCTTGCCCTGCTGGAACGTACCGGTGAGGGCGGTGTCGTAGGCGAGCGTCGGCGCGACGGTCTTGAGTGTCTTCCAGATCGGCATCAGCTGCATGATCAGAACGACAAAGCCGGGCATGCCCACGCCGTTGCGCATGAAGTGCCGCAGCATGCCAGCGCGATCGTCGGCGCGGGCCAGAGCGTGCATGGTCTCGATATAGCCGGCCGGCAGGCGCCGGCTGTCGTCGACGATGAACGGCGCCTCGTAGACGAAGAGACGGCGGATCGCGGGGGTACGCTCGGCGGCTTCGAGCGCCAGCGCCGCGCCCGAGGAGATGCCGTAGACAAACGCCTCCGGACCAACGGCGGCGATGACCGCCTGCAGGTCCTCGATCTCCCGATCGACGGCATAGGGCGACGTGTCGCCGCTCTCGCCGCGACCGCGCCGATCGTAGACGGTGACGGCGAAGCGATCTTTCAAGGTTTCCGCCAGTGGCATGGCCGGGCCGGAGGCGCGATAGCAAAGGGCACCATCGACCAGCACCAGAGCAGGGCCCTGGCCCAGGGTCTGGTAGGCGATACGGGTACCGTCGGCGGACGTCACGAATTGAGTCATCGGGCAGGTCTTTCCAGGATCAGCGGGGGCCGGCGGCAAGCTCGGCAAGAATGGCATCGAGGCGCTCGAAACCTTCGACGACGCCGGTTTCCATCCCCGAGGCCAGCATGCCGTCGCGGCTCTGAACGTCTGGGAGGACGGAGACGACCCGATAATGGGTGACGCCGTCAACTTCCTCGAGCGTGAGCGTATCGACGCTGACGGCGTCGCCATACATGCCCTCCATGCCGAAGGTCTGGACGGTCTTCCACTCCGGCTCGATCTCGAGATACTGGCCGTGAAACACGACGATCTCGCCCTCCGGCGTCGTGGTCTGGATGCGCCAGTTGCCGCCGACGCGCCAGTCATAGGCGAGGATGCGGTTGGCGTGGCGATGCGGCCCCCACCAGCGGATCAGGTGCTCGGGTTGGCTGATGGCTTTCCAGACGAGTGAGCGAGGTGCCCTGAACGTGCGGGTGAGCACGATGTGACGTTCGCCGGGTGGCGCGTCGATGGCGAGGTCTTTCTTGTGGGTCATGGGGAACTCCCTGATGAGTGTGCCGAGATAGTCGGCCAGTCGGTCAAGCTGCTCAGTCCAGAACCGGCGGGTGCTTTCGCGCGACAGCGGGCGTCGGCGAGAGCGTAGCCGGGCGGCATAGGCGCCGAACGAAAGGATGCGCGTCATGGTGGGCCATCCGGCGGGCTCCTCTGGTGGACATGGCTTCGCCGTGGCGCGCTAGGGTGCTGCGGTTCGGCCGGTGATAGTTTCGGGTCAAGTCGGGGTGGTCAGTTCTGCGGGCCGTCGGGGTCGCCGGCCTGCAGCGCCTGCAGATAGTCGTCGAGGCGGTCGAGGCTTTCGTCCCAGAAGCGCCGGTAATTGTCGATATAGGCGGCCGCGTCGCGCATCGGCGCCGCCTCCAGCCGGCAGGGTCGCCACTGGGCTTCCTTGCCGCGCGAAATCAGGCCGGCATGCTCGAGCACCTTGAGGTGCTTGCTCACGGCGGGCAGGCTCATGTCGAACGGTTCGGCCAGCTCGGTGACCGAGGCCTCGCCCATCGCCAGCCGCGCCAGAATGGCGCGCCGCGTCGGGTCGGCCAGCGCCGAGAGGGTGAGGCTGAGCGGGTCGGTAGCCATGGAGTCCGGAGGGTTTGTATTTAACTGATAAGTTGAATACATCCGCCTGGCAGCGGAGTCAACCAGAAAGTTAAATACGAGGCCCAGACGGCTCCGTCAGCGGCTGAACAGCCCGCGGGCGCCGCGCCAGAGCGGCACGGCGAGCTTGGCCACCACCGGGATCAGCAGGAAGCCGAGGACCACGCCGAAAATGCCGTCGGCGAGGATGATGGTCAGCTCGCGCAAAACCCCCTCCAGCTGCGGCACCAGGGCGCCGGCGGCATGGGCGAGCGCTTCGATGCCGTGGCCGAGCTCGCCCAGGCCAAAACTCTCGAGGCCGTGGATGACGATGCCGCCGCCCACCCAGATCATGGCGGCGGTACCCAACACGCTGAGCGTCTGCATGACATAGGGCATGGCAATCAGGATGCCGCGGCCGGTGGCGCGGCCCAGCCCAGTACGGGCGCCGGCGGCCATGGCCAGGCCGATATCGTCGGCCTTGACGATGAGCGCCACCGCGCCATAGACGGCCAGCGTAATGCCGATGCCCACCACAGCCAGAACGATGGCCTGTTCCCAGAACGGCATGTCGGGCAGGGCACCCAGCGCGATGGTCATGATCTCGGCCGAGAGAATGAAATCGGTCTGGATGGCGCCGGCGACCCGGGCGTTCTCGAGCGCCTTGGGATCGGACGGGTCGCCCTCCACTTCGGCCTCGTGCGCGTGGCCGGCATGCGGCATGAGGGCTTCGTAGATCTTTTCGGCGCCCTCGTAGCAGAGATAGGCGCCGCCAAACATGAGCAGCGGCGTGATCAGCCAGGGCGCGAAAAAGCTCAGCGCCAGCGCTGCCGGGAGCAGGATCAGGAGCTTGTTGCGCACCGAGCCCACGGCGATGCGCCAGACGATGGGCAGCTCGCGCTCGGCGGCAAATCCGGTGACGTAATTGGGCGTGACGGCGGTATCGTCGATGACCGCGCCGGCGGCCTTCAGGCCCGCCTTGGCGGCCTGGCCGGCGACGTCGTCGATGGAGGCGGCGGCGACCTTGGCAAGGGCCGTGACGTCGTCGAGAAGACCGAGTAGTCCAACGCTCATAATGGGGCTCCGGGCCGATGCCCACTCGCTTTGCCTGCACGCACTGGCCGCGGTCAAGGGGCTGCGCGCAGGGGTGCCCGGCTCGACCAGATGCAGAAAGGGCCCCGCAGGGCCCTTTCGCGTCTCGATCAGGTTCGGCGCTTAGGCCGAGTAGTACATTTCGTATTCGACCGGATGCGGGGTGTGCTCGAACTTGATGACTTCGGTCATCTTGAGTTCGATATAGGCATCGATCTGGTCGTCTTCGAACACGCCGCCGGCCTTGAGGAAATCGCGATCCTTGTCGAGCGATTCCAGCGCTTCGCGGAGCGAACCGCACACCGTCGGGATCATCTTGAGCTCTTCCTTGGGCAGGTCGTAGAGATCCTTGTCCATCGGCTCGCCGGGGTGGATCTTGTTCTTGATGCCATCCAGGCCGGCCATCAGCATGGCGGCAAAGCCGAGATAGGGGTTGGCCAGCGGATCGGGGAAGCGCACTTCGACGCGCTTGGCCTTGGGCGACTGACCGAAGGGAATACGGCACGAGGCCGAGCGGTTGCGGGCCGAATAGGCCAGCAGCACCGGGGCTTCAAAGCCCGGCACCAGGCGCTTGTAGCTGTTGGTGGTCGGGTTGGTGAAGGCGTTGATGGCCTTGGCGTGCTTGATGATGCCGCCAATATAGTAGAGGGCGTCCATCGACAGGCCCGCATACTGGTCGCCGGCGAACAGCGGCTTGCCGTCCTTCCAGATCGACTGGTGGCAGTGCATGCCCGAACCATTGTCGCCATAGACCGGCTTGGGCATGAAGGTCACGGTCTTGCCGTAGGCCTGGGCCACCTGCTGGATGACGTACTTGTAGATCTGGACCGAGTCGGCGGCCTTGATGATCGGGCAGAACTTGATGCCCAGTTCGTGCTGGGCCGAAGCGACTTCGTGGTGGTGCTTTTCGATCGGCACGCCCATTTCGCCCATGGCGGCGAGCATTTCGCCACGCATGTCCTGGGCGGTATCGAGCGGCGGCACCGGGAAATAGCCCTTCTTCAGGCCAATATGGTGGCCGTTATTGCCCGACTCGTACTCGGTGTCGTTGTTGGTCGGCAGTTCCGAGTGATCGACCGAGAAGCCGACCTTGTAGGTGGTGTTGGAATAGCGGACGTCGTCGAAGATGAAGAATTCGGGCTCGGGGCCGAAATAGACGCTGTCGCCGATCCCCAGTGCCTTGACATAGGCCTCGGCCTTCTTGGCCGTGGTGCGCGGGTCGCGCGAGTAGGGCTGCATGGTCAGCGGCTCGAGCACGTCGCAGTTGATCGCGAGGGTCGAGGCGCCGAAGAACGGGTCCATATAGGCCGAATCCGGATCGGGCATGAGCACCATGTCGGACTCGTTGATGGCCTTCCAGCCGGCGATCGACGAGCCGTCGAACATCGTGCCTTCTTCGAAGATGTCTTCGTCGATCATGGTCTGATCGAACGTGACATGCTGCAGCTTGCCGCGCATGTCGGTGAAGCGAAGGTCTACGTACTTGATATCCTCGTCCTTGATGCGCTTGAGGATGTCGGCTGCAGTGGTCATTCAGTTCCCCTGTGTAAGTCTGGGTTGATTATTCAATTGTGGCGCGACGGGCTAGAGCGCGTCGTCGCCAAATTCTCCGGTCCGGATACGGATCGCCTGCTCGATGGTATAGACAAAAATCTTGCCGTCCCCGATGCGACCCGTCTGCGCGGCGTTGCGAATGGCTTCGATGGCCTTTTCGGCGAGATCGTCGGGGCACACCACCTCGACCTTCACCTTGGGCAGGAAGTCCACGACATATTCGGCGCCACGATAGAGCTCGGTATGGCCCTTCTGCCGGCCAAACCCCTTTGCCTCGGTTACGGTGATGCCCTGCAGGCCTACTTCCTGCAGCGCCTCTTTGACTTCATCGAGCTTGAAAGGCTTTACGATAGCCTCGATCTTTTTCATTCCGGCCTCCAAGTGCGCCGTCTTCGGGCGCTTCCCTCTCGTATGCAGGCGTCATGCCAGCGTTTCGATTTCGCAATATAGGCATGTAGGTCAACAGTTTGCACCTGTCTCCTCAGGTGAGGCATGAGCATACCTGCAAAGCGGTTGCCTAAACAGTAGGCATTGTGATGTGGGAATAATCAAGTGGGTGCTGCGCGCGTGCCGGCGGTGCCGGGAAAATGGGCGGGTGGCGAGCGGCGGGACGGTGCTGGTCGTCCCGGTCACCTCCTGGGGGCTCGTGCGCAAGCCATCCCCATGCGCAAAAAGCGCCCCAGGTCGCCGCGTTCAGGCTTTGACCTTCCTGTCATCTTCCCATATATGGCACGCGACCCGGCCGTCGGGTGCGCCTTTGCGGGTGTGGCGGAACTGGTAGACGCACTGGATTTAGGTTCCAGCGCCGCAAGGCGTGGAGGTTCGAGCCCTCTCACCCGCACCAGAGCCCTGCGTGTTTGAGTGGGATCGCAGAAACTCTTCGGCCAATCGAGACAAGATCAAGATAAAGAACGGGAACGTACGGAATGCAGGTCACAGAAACCCTCAATGAGGGCCTCAAGCGCAAACTCGCCGTGGTCATCCCGGCGGCTGATCTCAACGAGCGCCTGGATGCGCGGCTCGTCGAGCTCAAGGACAAGGCCAACATCAAGGGCTTCCGTCCCGGCAAGGTGCCGATGACGCATCTGAAAAAGGTCTATGGCCGTTCGGCCATGTCCGAAGTGATGAGCGACGCCATCAACGCCACCGTCGGCAAGGCGCTGGACGAGCGCTCCGAGCGCGCCGCCACCCAGCCGCAGATCGATCTGCCGGAAGACCAGCAGACGATCAACAAGGTGCTCGACGGCGAATCCGATCTGGCCTTCCACGTGACCTACGAAATCCTGCCGCCCGTCGCGGTGATGGATCTGTCGACCATCAAGCTGGAAAAGCCGGTGGTCGAGATCGAGGAAGCCGAAGTCGACAAGGAAGTGACCCGCGTGTTCGCGCAGCAGCGCGGCTACGAGGACAAGGGCGACGGCGCCGTGGTGGAGCAGGGCGACCGGCTCGGCCTCAGCTTCAAGGGCACGATCGATGGCAAGGAATTTGCCGGCGGCAGTGCCGACCATGCGCACCTGACCGTGGGCTCGGGCGAGTTCATCCCGGGCTTTGAAGAGCAGCTGGTCGGCATGAAGAAGGGCGAGACCAAGACGGTCACCGTGACCTTCCCGGCCGACTATGCGCAGGCTGACCTGCAGGGCAAGGTCGCCGATTTCGAAGTCACGATCCTGCATGCCGACGGCCCCAAGGCCGGTGAGCTGAACGACGAATTTGCCAAGACGCTGGGCCTGGACGACGTGGCCGCGCTGCGCGCCGCAGTCAAGGAGCAGATGGCTGCGGCCCTGGCCTCGATGAGCCGCCAGGCGGTCAAGCGGCAGATTCTGGATGCGCTCGACGACGGTCACAAGTTCGACGTGCCGGCCAACCTGGTCGATGCCGAGTTCGAAACCATCTGGCAGCGCGTCAAGCACGAGGTCGAGCACCACGGCAAATCCTTCGAGGACGAAGGCACCACCGAGGAAGCCGCCAGTGCCCAGTATCGCGCCATCGCCGAACGCCGCGTGCGGCTCGGGCTGGTGGTCGCCGAGATTGGCAACCTCAACAAGATCGAAGTGACCGAGGAAGAGCACCAGCAGGCGCTGATCGCCGAAGTGCGCCGCTTCCCCGGCCAGGAACAGCAGGTCTACGACTATTATCGCAAGAACCCGCAGGCGCTTGCCGGCCTGCGCGCGCCGGTGTTCGAGAACAAGGTCGTCGACTTTGTCGGCGGGCTGGCCACGACCACCGAAAAGGCGATGAGCCGTGCCGAACTCGCCAAGATCATCGCGGCGGACGAAGACGAGGTTCCCGAGGAGCATCACCACTGATCGGGTGAGGTTTCTCCAGGTTTCAGGGCCGCCCTCCGGGGCGGCCCTTTGTTTTTCCCGGCCGCCAATTGACAGCGGGGCCTGTGACGGGCTCGATCGGGGTCCCGAGGGAGGAACGCGGAATGGACCAAGAGCGCAGCACATTTGATGGGTCGTGCCTTTGCGGCGCCGTCAGCTACCGGGCGAGCGGCGTATTCGAGAGATTCTTCCTCTGCCACTGCAGCCGCTGCCGCAAGGGCACCGGGTCGGCGCATGCCTCCAACATGTTTCTGGGCCAGGCCACGCTCACCTGGCTGTCGGGCGCCGACCTGGTCCGCAGCTACGCCGTCGAAGGCACGCGCCACACGCGCAGCTTTTGCGGGCAATGCGGCGCGCCGCTGCCGCAACTGACCGGCGACCGGCTGAAGCTGCCGGCCGGCAGCCTCGACAGCCCGGCCGAGCGACGGCCGCTGGCCCATATCTGGGTGGCGGCACGGGCCGACTGGGACGACCATCTCGAAGACGTGCCCGGCTTTGCTGAGCGGCCGGCCTGAACTTGCGGACCCGCATCAGGCGGGTAGGGTGACATGATGAACGTGCTCCTGACCCCTGCGGAAATGACGCGGGCCGACCAGCTCGCGGTCGCTGCCGGCGTGCCGTCGCTGACGCTGATGGAAAATGCCGGCGCGGCAATCGTCGACGCGATCGTTTCGCGGTTTTCCATGGCCGAAACGCTGGTGCTCTGCGGGCCGGGCAACAATGGCGGCGACGGCTTTGTGGTGGCGCGGCTGTTGCGCGAACGCGGCTGGCCGGTGCGGCTGGCGGCGTTCGTGCCGCGCGAGCAGTTGCGCGGGGATGCGGCAGTGATGGCCGGGCGCTGGACCGGCCATGTCGAAGAAGCGGCGCCTGAGGCGATCGGTTCTGCGGCGCTGATCGTGGATGCGCTGCTCGGGGCTGGGCTCGACCACGATATCGATGGGCCGCTGGCCGAGTTGATCGCGGCGATGAACGCGGCGGGGCGGCCGATCGTGGCGGTCGACGTGCCCAGCGGTATCGATGGCGCGACCGGGCAAATCCGCGGCGCGGCGGCCAGGGCGACGCTGACCGTGACGTTTTTCCGCTGCAAGCCGGGCCACCTGCTGCAGCCCGGGCGGGCGCTGTGCGGCGAACTGGTGCTGGCCCAGATCGGCATTCCCGACAGCGTGCTGGGGCCGATCGGCGCAAAGCTCCAGGCCAACCTGCCGGACCTTTGGACGGTGCCGCGGCCCAGCACCGAAGGCCACAAGTTCGATCGCGGCCACGTGCTGGTGGTCTCGGGCGGACCGCTGCAGACCGGGGCGTCGCGGCTGGCGGCGACCGCGGCGCTGCGCGCCGGCGCCGGGCTGGTGACGCTGACCGGGTCGGAGGCGGCGCTGCTGGTGCAGGCCAGCCACGTGACGGCCATCATGCTCAAGCCGGCGGACACGCCGGACGCGGTCACGGCCCTGATCGAGGCCCACAAGGTCGGTTCGGTGGTGATCGGCCCGGCGGCCGGCGTGGGCGCGGCGACGCGGGCCAATGTGCTCGCCCTGCTGGCGACCGGCGCGGCCCTGGTGCTCGACGCAGACGCGCTCACCAGCTTTCAGGACGATCCGCAGCCGCTGTTCGCAGCGATCGTGGCGCGAAGATCGCCGGTGCTGATGACGCCGCATGGCGGCGAATTCACGAGGCTCTTCGGCACTCTTTCCGGCTCGAAGGTGGACGCAGCGCGCACTGCTTCGGCCCGCTCTGGCGCCATCGTCATCCTCAAGGGCAGCGATACGGTGATCGCGGCGCCGGACGGCCGGGCCGCGATCAATGCCAATGCGCCCGCCTGGCTGGGAACCGCCGGCTCGGGCGACGTGCTGGCCGGACTTGCCGCCGGGCTTCTGGCACAAGGGATGGCGGGCTTTGAGGCCGCAGCGGCGGCGGTCTGGGTGCACGGCGCCGCCGGGGCGGCCTTTGGCGGGCCCGGGATGATCGCGGAGGATCTGCCCGGGCTGGTGCCAGGTGTGCTGAAGGGGCTTTAGGGCTGTGCCACGCCCTCGTGGTTCGACAGGCTCACCATGAGGGCTACTGTGGACCAGGGCTAGCTGATCAGGCCGTGGGGGGTGGATCCGGCAGCTCCGGGAGGGCTGATTGGGCCTTGTAAAAGCGGATGCCCAGTTCGGTGATTTCGAGCAGCACCAGGTGCAGGGCGTCGTTGACGCCGGCCAGCTCAGCCGCAGCTGCGGGGCTCTTTTGCGCGATCTCCTCGATGGTTTCTCGGAAGGCGGCGACGTCGGCATAGATCTCGGTCGCGGTCTGTTCGAGCGCGATCAGCCGGCCGATCTGGGTGTTGTCGCGGCCGGCCTGGCTGACTTCGAGGGTCAGGCGCGCGGCCTCGGCGCGCCAGCGTTCGATGTTTCTGGCGTAATGGGCCAGACGGTCGGCGACTTCGGCATTGCTGCTCATTCTGGCACCCCGGTTCGGCTCGACAACGCGCAGACCGGGGTTTGGCTGCATGCTCAGCGCCAGCTGACGTCGAGGCGATCCAGGCCGTGGAAGTGGTAGACGTCCTTGTAGACCGGCGGGGTGGCGAGGCGAAGGTTTGGCAGGCGGTCGAACAGCGTCTTGATCGCCACCTGCATCTCGATGCGGGCGAGCGGCGCGCCGATGCAGAAGTGGATGCCGGCGCCGAAGCTGACATTGGCGCCGTCGCTGCGGAACGGATCGAACCGCCCGGCATCGACGAAGCGGGCCGGGTCGCGATTGGCGGCGCCCAGCATCATGCCAATGACGTCACCCTGGCGCAGCGCAATGCCGTTGAATTCGAGGTCGGACAGCGCATAGCGCGTGAACATGTGCAGCGGCGCGTCAAAGCGCAGGCATTCTTCCACCGTTGCCTCGGTCTGCGCGTCGTCAGCGAACAGGGTTTTGGGGTCGATGCCGCTTTCGAGGATCGCCTTGATGCCATTGCCGGTGGTGTGGACGGTCGCCTCGTGCCCGGCATTGAGCAGGAGGATGGCCGTGGAGATGACTTCGCCTTCGCTCAGCTTTTCGCCGTCGATCTCGGCCGTCAGCATGTGGGTCAGGAGGTCGCTCCGGGGGGCCTTGCGGCGCTCGGCGATGACGGTCTTGAGATAGTCGGTGAAGGCGAGGGCGGCGGCGTTGGCGTCGTGCTCGGTCGCTTCGGAGACGCCGAACATGTACATAGCGACCATGCGGTTGGACCAGGCCAGCAGCTGGGTTGCCATCTCGGCCGGCAGGCCAATCATTTCGGCAATCACGATTGCCGGCACCGGCGCGGCGAAGGCCTTGAGCAACTCGACCTCGCCATCGGCGGCAAAGCCGTCGATCAGCTCGTTGGCGAGGCGTTCGATGCGCGGGCGCAGCTGTTCGACATGGCGCGAGACAAAAGCGCGGTTGACCAGCGTGCGCAGGCGCGTGTGCACCGGGGGTTCGAGATTGAGCAGCGAGTATTTTTCGGTGAGGTCGAAATCGGCGGTATGCGGCTTGGGCGCGGGCATGCCCAGTGCCTCGCGCGTCGTCACGTGCAGGATGTCGCGGCCAAAACGCTTGTCGCGCAGCAGCGCGCTGACCTCCCTAAAGCCGGCAAAGCACCAGTGGCCATACTCCTCCCAGAAGAAATCCGGGTTTTCGCCGTGCAGGCGCGCGTAAAAGGCATAAGGGTTTTGGAAAAAGGCCGGATCACGCGGATTGGCAGACAGTCGCCGGGCGACGGGGACGCCGGTGACCGGCTTGAGCTGAATGATGGCGGCCATATGTGCGGAAAACCTGAGAGGGACGGCACAGTTTACGGCTCCGGCGGGCCGATGCAATCGCGCCGTTGCCCCGGCGCCGCGCAGAAAGGCACTTGCAGCGCGGCAAAATCAGGCTAGGGGAGAACCAATGGATCACAACCGCGACCCCAACGGAGCCTGCCCGTGAGCGATCTCACCGTTTCCCAAGCCATGGACAACATCTATGCCTCGCTGAAGGCGGACAATGCCGATCTCGACCTGCATATTGCCGCGCTGAAGTCCGCACTGCTGGCCGAAGGGCTCAAGGAAGCCGTGTTCGAGCCGGCCAAGCTGGCGCAGAACAACCGCCAGGGTCGCAAGCTGATGCAGAGCTATTTCCGCAAGAAGGGCGTGACGGTCACGTTTGCGGGGGCATAGGGCCTAGCTGGCCCTCAGCAGACTCTCTCGCCTCCGCACCTATGCGGGATGAGCCCCCGCCTCCCTTCTCCCCTTGAGGGAGAAGGTGCCCGAAGGGCGGATGAGGGGTCCGTCTCCGCTTGATTTGACCATCCCTCGTTTCACTCGGGACAAGCGACACTAAGGTGTCGCTAACCCCTCATCCGGCGCTGCGCGCCACCTTCTCCCTTAAGGGGAGAAGGGAAGATTAGGGACCGGTTGAAGATACATCTGCGATGGCGCTCCCAACACGGGGAGGGAGTCCTGACTGCACCAAAATGGCCCAAGGCTCGGCCCTCCCCATCTAGGCAGCTGTTTACCAGGCTTTGAACTGGCCATCTTGGGCCGGTTGATTGCGGTCACAGTGCCGCCTATGTCTGGCTTTACCGCCCGTTAAGGCGGCATCCGCTGCAATCGGCCAGACGCGCTGATTCGAATTTCCGTCCAAGGGGCCCCCATGAGAGATCCGGTCGATACCTATATGAACATGCTCGTGCCGATGGTGGTCGAGCAGACCAACCGCGGCGAGCGGGCGTATGACATCTATTCGCGCCTGCTGAAGGAACGGATCATCTTCGTGACCGGGGTGGTCGAGGACAACATGGCGGCGCTGATCTGCGCGCAGCTGCTGTTCCTCGAGTCGGAAAATCCCAAGAAGGAAATCAGCCTCTACATCAACTCGCCCGGTGGCGTGGTGACGTCTGGCCTGTCGATTTACGACACTATGCAGTTCATCCGCCCGGCCGTCGCCACCTTGGTGATGGGGCAGGCGGCCTCCATGGGCTCGCTGCTCTTGACCGCCGGCGAAAAGGGCATGCGCGCCTCGCTGCCCAACAGCCGCGTGATGGTGCACCAGCCGTCGGGCGGCTATCAGGGCCAGGTGACCGACATCATGATCCACGCCCGCGAATCGGAAAATCTGAAGCGCCGGCTCAACGAGATCTACGTCAAGCACAGCGGCCGGACCTATTACGAAATCGAGAACCTGCTCGAGCGCGATCGCTTCCTCAGCCCCGAGGAAGCCAAGGAACTCGGGCTGATCGACAGCGTCTTCGAAAAGCGCGCGGTGCCCGAGGCATCGTGAGAGTTTTAGGCATTAACGCCAACTCAAAAGGACACGGGACTGTGACGCTCCCGTAATTGCAGCGAGTCGGGCTGGCCGATAAGGTTGGCCCGGCTTACATTTTCTTTAGGTGTCGTGCGTTAGCGTTGCTAGCGTGTTTTGGGAGCGGGCTCCCGGGAGTGACGAGATGTCCAAGGACAACACCAGCGGCGAAACCAGCAAGAACACCTTGTACTGTTCTTTCTGCGGAAAATCGCAGCACGAGGTGAGGAAACTCATCGCCGGCCCGACTGTGTTCATCTGCGATGAATGCGTCGAACTCTGCATGGACATCATCCGCGAGGAAAACAAAACCTCGATGGTCAAATCCAGCGACGGCGTGCCGACGCCGGCAGAGATTTGCAAGATTCTGGACGACTATGTGATCGGTCAGTACCGCGCCAAGCGCGTGCTCTCGGTGGCAGTCCACAACCACTACAAGCGCCTGCACCATGCGACCAAGAACCAGGATGTGGAACTATCCAAGTCCAACATCCTGCTGATCGGGCCGACCGGTACCGGCAAGACGCTGCTGGCGCAGACGCTGGCGCGCATCCTCGACGTGCCGTTCACGATGGCCGATGCGACGACGCTCACCGAAGCCGGCTATGTCGGCGAGGACGTGGAAAACATCATCCTCAAACTGCTGCAGGCCGCCGACTACAATGTCGAAAAGGCGCAGCGCGGCATCGTCTATATCGACGAAGTCGACAAGATCAGCCGCAAGTCCGACAACCCCTCGATCACCCGTGACGTGTCGGGCGAAGGCGTTCAGCAGGCTCTGCTCAAGATCATGGAAGGCACCGTTGCCTCCGTGCCGCCGCAGGGCGGGCGCAAACATCCGCAGCAGGAATTCCTGCAGGTCGACACGACGAACATCCTCTTTATCTGCGGCGGCGCGTTCGCCGGGCTGGAGCGGATCATCTCGGCGCGGTCGGAAGGGTCGGGCATTGGCTTTGGCGCTGTGGTCAAGGATCCCAAGGACCGCCGCGTCGGCGACATCCTGCGCGAAGTGGCGCCGGAAGACCTGGTGCGCTTCGGCCTGATCCCCGAATTCATCGGCCGTCTGCCGGTGCTGGCCACGCTCGAAGACCTCGACGAGCCCGCGCTGATCCAGATCCTCACCGAACCCAAGAACGCCCTGGTGCGCCAGTACCAGCGCCTGTTCTCGATGGAAGACGTGGAACTGACTTTCCACGAGGACGCGCTGATGGCGATTGCCAAGCACGCCATCGAGCGCAAGACCGGCGCGCGCGGCCTGCGGTCGATCATGGAGGGCATCCTGCTCGACACCATGTACGACCTGCCTTCGCTCGACGGGGTCGAGGAAGTGGTGATCAGCGCCGAAGTGGTGGAGGGCAAGGACGTGCGTCCGCTCTACATCTACGCCGAGCGCAAGAAGGAAGATACGCCCGCCAGCGCGTGAGTTCTTTCACCGATCAAGCACAAAACGCCGGGCCTTTGGTCCGGCGTTTTGCTTTTTGTGGGGCACCGTACTCGACGCAAACTCGGTGTCATTCCCGCGCAGGCGGGAATCCAGGGCGGGGTTCGTCGGTCGGTGTATTGGGCCCTGGATCCTCTGAGTTCTCAAACGAAGTGCAACACCTGTTTAAGGTGTTGTCATGGGACAGAGATATCGACAGTTCAGTGCTGAGGAGCGGTTCGAGATTGCCCGGCTACGTCTCGAAGGGCGCTCGATCCGGC
>Ga0247843_1000072_pt1 | contig 214894 bp, 216 predicted proteins | sample LaCruzMarch2017__FD_192420 | JGI IMG/M metagenome (GOLD analysis project Ga0247843, IMG submission 192420) | Freshwater microbial communities from meromictic Lake La Cruz, Castile-La Mancha, Spain - LaCruzMarch2017_8m | ecosystem: Environmental > Aquatic > Freshwater > Lake | place: Spain...
TTGACCGGCAAACACCGGACGAGGCGTACTTCAACCAGCTGCAGCCAATCCCGGCCGCAGCATAACCGAGGCGGAAATCCACTTATCCCAACCCCGGAACCTGTTCAGACAAACCGAGCCACCTCTAGGATGCATCCCCGCCGGCAGTTTCGTCACGGTCGAGGGAATGTTGACCACCGACCCGTGCAGGATCGGTGCGCCGCGCGCGACGAAATCCGTATCCTGCGTGATGATCGCATAGCTCTTGGTGCCATCAGGCCCCGCCGACCACGCCAAGCCTGGGAATTCATTGCCCTGATACTGCGTGTAACGGAACGCGATGTCCTCGCCATGCCTCCAGCCCGGCGTCGTCTCGGTCGGCTTCGCGCCATCCTTCGCAGGCAGCGTCACCTGCGCTGCGAGATCCTTGCCCGCCTCGACAGCCGGTGGCGCAGGCGCTCCCTAAGCGAATGCAGCGGGCGATAAAAGCATCGCCCCCACGAGCGTGGAGATCGGAAGGTTCTTAATCGCGTTCTCTTCCCTGTCTATCGTTACCCGACCCGCCCTTTGCAGGCCTGTTGTCAGGCTCGCGGCACGACTTTCAGAAGCCGCGCATTCGGCCCATCGGTCAGCAGGTAGATCGCGCCATCCGGCCCGACATTGATGTCGCGATAGCGCTCATTGGCGCGGTCAGAGAACTTGAACCGCTCCTCGCCCGTCACCTTCTCGCCGTCCACCGTCAGGCGCGCAACGAAGCTGGGGTTGAGGCCGGAAGCGAAGACGCTGCCCTTCCACTTCGGGAACAGGTCGGCATTGTAATAGGTGAGCGCGCCGGGCGCGATCACGGGATCCCAGTAATACACAGGCTGCTCCATGCCGGCCTTCTGGGTCGCGCCTTCGCCGATCCTGCGCAGCGTGCCGCCATACTCGACGCCATAGGTGATGGTGGGCCAGCCATAGTCCTTGCCCTTGCGCGCAATGTTGATCTCGTCGCCGCCCTGCGGACCATGCTCGAGCTCCCACAACTCGCCCGTCGCCGGATGCAGGAACGCGCCCTGCACGTTGCGATGGCCATAAGACCAGATCTCGGGAAGCGCGCCATTCGCGCCGCCGGCAAACGGATTGTCCTTGGGGATCGAGCCGTCCGTGTTGATGCGCACGATCTTGCCGATGCCGCTCTTCAGGTCCTGCGCCTGCATGCGTGCCGGCAACGCGCCGCGATCACCCTGGGTGACGAACAGCGTGCCGTCCTTCGCAAAGACAAGCCGCGAACCATAATGCTGGTTCGACGCGAAGGCCGGCCTCTGGCGATAGATCACCGTGATGTCCTTGATCGACGGCGTGGCCCCATCCACCAGCTTGCCCCTCGCGACAGCGGTGTTGTTCCGCCCCTCGGCGCCGGGCTCGGAATAGCTCCAGTAGATCATCTGGTTGGTCGCGAAGGCCGGATCGAGCGCCACGTCGAGCAGCCCGCCCTGGCCGACGCCATGAACCGCCGGCACGCCCTCCTTGATGGGAGCAGACACCTTGCCCGCCGCATCGGCGATGCGGAACTGGCCAGCGAGCCGCTCGGTGATCAGGAACCTGCCGCCCGGCAGGAACTCCACCGCCCATGGCGAGGCCAGACCCGAAGCAACCACTTCCTTCACCTCATACCGGGTGTCGGTCGTCAGTGCAGGCGCGCGCGTCTGCCCGGCAAAGGCCGGGGCGTACGCGCCCTTGTTCGGATCGCGCGTTTCAGCCGGCGGCTGGGCGATGGCGACAAGGCCCGCCCCGATCGCAAGCGCCGCACCCGAAATCGCGGCCATGATCCCAACGCGCATCACCCATCTCCCTGATCGTATCTGTCTCGCCCGACTACCTAGGCGAGTTTCCGCTCAACGCCACCCATCATACGCATCACGCGGCCGCGAGGATCGTTGTACCAAGGTAACGATAGCGCGCCAACCGGGTCACGTCTTGCTGCACCACCACTTGTCCTCGACGCAGACAAGAGGCACCTCTTGGCCACTTCAATGGAGCAACACATGCGCTTCCTTCTCGCCTTCATCGCCCTGCTCCTCGCACCCCTCGCCCACGCGCAGGACAAGCAGCAGGCCGTCCTCGCCGGCGGCTGTTTCTGGTGCATGGAAGCCGACATGGGCTACATCCCCGGCGTGATCTCGGTCGAGTCCGGCTATACCGGCGGCAAGGAAAAGAACCCGACCTACATGCAGGTCGCCCGCCACCAGACCGGCCACTACGAAGCCGTGCGCGTCACCTTCGATCCCGCGAAGATCACCTACGAACAACTCCTCAGCCGCTACTGGCCGCTGATCGATCCAACCGATGCCTACGGACAGTTCTGCGACCGCGGCCAGAGCTACGCCCCCGCCATCTTCGCCTCGCCCTCACAGAAAGCCGCCGCCGAGACCTCAAAGCAGCAGGTGATCACTAGCGGCCGCGTCAACGGCAAGGTCATTGTCCCGATCCTGCCGCTCGGCGATTTCTGGCCGGCCGAGGACTACCACCGCGACTACGCCAAGCGGAACAAGGCCGACTATGACGCCTACCGCCAGGGCTGCCGCCGCGACCAGCGCCTCGCGCAAGTGTGGAAGCCGGTGGGCTGATCAACCCGCCGCCTTCGGCCCCCCCGGCCGCGAGCCGACATAAAGCGCGCTCGCCAGCAGCGCTACGCCGACAATCGCCGTCCACAGGACCGGGAGGTGAACCAGAAGCACGATGACGAAGGACACGATCATCGAGCCGATCGCGATGAGCTTGATCCTGCGCGGGATCGCCCCGTTCTCGCGCCAGGCCACCACGCTGGGGCCAAGCCGCGGATGCCGCAGAAGCCAGGCCTCAAGCCGCGGCGATGATCGCGCAAAACACCCAGCCGCCAGGATCAGGAAGATCGTCCCCGGCCAGCCCGGCGTCACCAGACCAATGACCCCCACAACAGTCAGCACCACCCCGCCCACCAGAAAGAGAGGGCGCAGCAGCCGATTCACTTTGCGGACCGTTTCAGTCATGCGTTGGCCAGGTTGCGCAGGCTAGGTGGCACCTAGCGCCGGTCGCCTCCAAATTGCAACTCGTTCGCAAAAGGTAGAACTGAGGCCGCATACCAGCCTCGAAACCGGGATTTCACACTTCCGGGATCGCTTCCCCTGCGTCCTTGGCTGTAACGCCCGTTCCACCTAAGGTCCGCCGCGTCGTCCGGCCCCAGAGCCGGCGCGCTCAAAGGGGAGACAATGTCCACAAAACCGTCCAGACTCGGATCGCGCCTGCTGTTTGCAGCCGCATCCCTCGCCATCCTCGCCGCCTGCTCGCCCGAAGCGCCGAAGGCGCCGGAACCAGCTGCGGCAGTAGCCGCCCTGCCCTCAGACGCGCAGACCTGGCCCACCGCCGCCGTCGCTGACCCGGCCGCGCTCGGCTTCACCGCCGAAGGCCTCGCCGCCCTCGATGCACGCCTGCAGAAATCCGTCGCTGACGGCGACGTCGCCGGCATGACCTACATTCTCGGCAAGGGCGGCGACATCGCGGCCTTCAACGCATTCGGCGTCCAGTCGGGCGATCCGAAGACCGGCGCGCCGATGACGAAGGACTCCATGTTCCGCATCTACTCGATGACCAAGCCGATCACCGGCGTCGCCATGATGCAGCTCTACGAGAAGGGCCTCTGGCAGATGGATGATCCCGTCTCCAAGCACGTGCCCGAACTCGCGGGCCTGAAAGTGCTCTCGTGGAAAGATGGCAAGCCGGAGATGAAGGGCGGCAAGCCCGTCCTTGTCGCAGCCAGCGCCGAACCGACCATGAAGCAGCTGATGTCGCACACCGCCGGCTACGGCTACGGCCTCTCGGGCGATGACCCGGTCAACAACGCCTTCCGCGACACAGCCGTGCTCGCCTCGGCGAACCTCGAAGAGATGATCGGCAAGATCAAGGACATCCCCCTGATCTACGATCCCGGCTCGCGCTGGTATTACTCCGTCGGCGTCGATATCCAGGGCTACATCGTCCAGAAGCTCTCGGGCCAGAAGTTCGGCGAATACCTGAAGGCGAACATCTTCACGCCGCTCGGCATGAACGACACGTCTTTCTACGTCACCGAAGCCAACGTGCCGCGTTTTGCCGACGTCTATCGCTGGGACAAGGACGCGAAAGCCCTGCTCAAGAACGAAGAACGCCCCGACCGTCCGCGCTTCACAGACGCGAACCGCATGGAATCCGGCGGCGGCGGCCTCGTCTCGACGACGCACGACTATGCGCGCTTCGCCCAGATGTTCCTTGCCGGCAAGGGCACGCTCGCTGGCAATACCGTGCTGAAGCCCGAGACCGTCGAGCTGATGCGCACCAACGCCATCGGTGAGCTGCGCCTCTACTCCGACGGCACCACCGCCAACCCCGGCCTGCCCGGCGTCGGCTTCGGCATGGATTTCGCGATCTATGACGACACATCGATCACCGGCCAGCCCTACGGCAAAGGCGCCCATTACTGGGGCGGCGCAGCCGGTACCTGGTTCTGGATCGACCCGGCCAACGACCTCTTCTTCGTCGGCATGATCCAGTCGATGGGCGGCGCGCGTCCGGACGGCATGAACTTCCGCAACGAGTCTGCAAAGCTCGTCTACGAAGCGCTGAAACCAGCGACCGCCGAAGCAACGTCCGCTCCGGCTGAAGCGGCGAAAGAAGCCGCTCACTAGCGCCTGGCGAGGGAAAACGACACGGGCGGCGTTGAGAACAAGAGGCTCAACGCCGCCCTTATTTTTTTGATCACACGACAAGGCGCGCACAGGCGCCTGACGGAGAGAATAGCAATGTCGCGCACCAGCATGATGACCATCGGAAAAGTCTGGCTCACCGCGGGCCTTGTCAGCGTGCTGGCCGCCTGCGTCTCGATGGGCCCATCAGCGAGCAGCGCGCAATGGCCGACCGCGACAGATGTCGTCGCAACCGCGCCCGCCTTCACGCCCGCCGGCCTGCAAGCGCTCGACGCCCGCATGAGGGAAGCCGTCGACAAGTCCGAAGTCGTCGGCCTGCAATACGCGCTGGTGAAGGACGGCAAGCTCATCGCCTTCAACACCTTCGGCAAGCAGTCGATCGACGGCCCGGGCGTCACCGAAGACACGATCTTCCGCATCCGCTCGATGACCAAGCCGATCGTCGGCGTCGCCATGATGCAGCTCTGGGAGAAAGGCCTCTGGAAGGCCGAAGACCCGGTCACGAAATTCCTGCCCGAACTCGGCAGTCTCAAGGTTGCGACAAAGGCGGACTCGATCACTGAAGGCGTCGTCCCCGCCAACCGCCCGCCGAACATGAACGAGGTCATGACCCACATGGCCGGCTTCGGCTATGGCCTGTCCGCCGCCTCCGCCGTCGACCGCGAATTCCAGCGCGACAACCCGCACGCCCAGCCCAACCTGGCAGCAGCGATGAACCGCCTCGCGCAGATCCCGCTGCTCTTCCAGCCCGGCGAACGCTGGAGCTATTCCTACACGGTCGATGTGCAGGCCGCCGCCCTCGAGAAGATTACCGGCAAGACGCTCGGCAATTATCTCTCCGAAAACATCTTCACGCCTCTCGGCATGAGCGACACGGCCTTCTTCGTCTCCGAAGACGACTACAGGAACCGCCTCGCCACGGTCTACACGCGCAACGCCACCACCGGCGAAAGGCAGGTCTTCCCCGACGGCTACAGCTTCACCGTTCGCAACCACCACGAATCCGGCGGCGGCGGCCTCACCTCCACCACACACGACTATATCCGCTTCGTGCAGATGATCCTCAACGAGGGCGCGCTCGAGGGCCAGCAGATCCTCAAGCCCGACACGGTGAAGGTCATGATGACCAACCACATCGGCGACGCCCGCGCGATGGGCGGCGGCGGCTTTGGCTGGGGCGGCGCGGTGAAGACGGCAGCGCCAACCGACAACGCTCCGGCGCCCGTCGGCACATATGACTGGTTCGGCATCGACGGTAGCTGGTTCTGGGTCGACCCCGCCAACGACATCGGCTTCGTCGGCATGATCCAGCGCCGCGGCAACCCCGGCCCCGGCGCCATCAACCTTCGCGCAGAGTCCCAGCAGCTCGTCTACAAGGCCCTCGCAAAGTAGCGTGCGGCGCCCGCCTCACGCGATCGCCACGCGATCGGGTGAGGCGGCCGCACGGCAAGGCCACACATCCCGGGATCCTGCATTCGCTCCGGAAACGCCCTCGTTCCTGTGAGATGGGGAGCGCGCGCTCGCGAGGCGTTTCAGGGCCCTGCACCACACACGCGGGCGACAAAGCGATCGCGAAAGGTCGTCTGGCCAGCACTTTCGCACGCAGCCTTGATATCGGCCGCATGACACCGGCAGGAACCGCATCCTGCGGAGCACTGACCCCGCCTCCTCCCGGTCGCCGGAGCGATGCGGCGCCGATGCTTTTCGTGAGCCTCGCGCAAGGCGCTGCACTGGATGCACACCTGCGTCCCCACTTCGCCGGTTCCGCTTGTCGTCATTCCGACCTAGGTTGCCGGCGAATCGCTGGGGCCCTACCATGTTCGCAATCCGTCGCCGCACCAAGATCCTCGCCACGCTCGGTCCCGCCAGCGATGGCGCGCTCAAGATGGAGGAACTCCTCCGCGCCGGCGTCGATCTCTTCCGCCTCAATTTCTCTCACGGCGACCACGCCGGCCACGCCGCCCGCATCGCCGCCGCACGTGAAGCCGAAAAATCCGTCGGCCGCCCCATCGCGCTGCTCGCCGACCTGCAGGGACCGAAACTCCGCATCGGCGACATTGCCGGTGGGGAGGCCGATGTCCGCATGTCGTCCGAACTCCGGCTTCGCGCCGCCGCCTCGTCGAACGATCCCGACATCATCCCCATCCCCCACCCGGAACTCGTCGCCTCGCTGCAGCTGGGCGACAAGCTCCTGATCGACGACGGCAAGATGATGCTCCACATCGTCAGGGTCGATGGCGATGATCGCATCGCTCGCCCCGTCGCCCCCGGCCGCATCTTGAGCCGCAAAGGCATCGCCGCCCCCGGGCGCCCGATTCCGATTCCGGCGCTCACAGAGAAGGACATCGCCGACGGCCTCTTTGCGCTGAAGCACGGCGTCGACTACATCGCCCTCTCCTTCGTCCAGCGCGCCGCCGATGTCGTGATGGCGCGCGAAGCCTTCGGCGCCGGCATTCCGATCATTTCCAAGATCGAGAAGCCCGCAGCCCTCGATGATCTCGAAGGCATCGTCCAGCATTCGGATGCGGTGATGGTCGCCCGCGGCGATCTCGGCGTCGAACTCTCCCCCGAGCAGGTCCCAATCGCCCAGCGCCGCATCATCCGCGTCGCCCGGGCCCACGGCAAACCGGTGATCGTCGCAACCCACATGCTCGAATCCATGATCGAGGCGCTCGTGCCCACACGCGCCGAAGCCAACGACGTCGCCACCGCCGTCTACCAGGGCGCCGACGCCGTGATGCTTTCGGCGGAGTCAGCCGTCGGCCGACACCCGACTGCCGCCGTCGCCATCATGGACCGCATCATCCGCGCCATCGAAACCGACCGCGACGCCAACCCCTCTGCCCAGGCCACCCCCTGGACCGCCACCCCCTCGACGGCTGACGCCTGCGCCCGCGCGGCGCAGAGGCTGGCCGACGATCTCGATTGTCCGCTCGTTGTCTTCACGCGCTCGGGTTCATCGGCCCAGCGGGTATCCGCAACGCGACCCAGACAGCCGATCCACGCCCTCACTCCAAGCCTGCCGACAGCGCGCAAGCTCGCGCTCGTCTGGGGCGTCAGCGCCGACCTCGAGCCGGAAGAGCCGAAAAGCTTCGACGACATTCTCGACGCCGTGAACCGCCACGAAGCCGCCTCCAGCGTGAAGCGCTTCGTCGTCACTGCGGGCTATCCTTATGCCTCGGACAACTCCACCGACACGATCAAGGTTGTCGAGCGGAAGTGACCTCGATCATCTCCGCATCGCCCTTGCTGCGATCTTCAACCAGCCTCGTGTAGCGTACACGACGGCGGCGGTCCGGCCCGAGGCAATCCGGCGCCGTCACGAAGCTGCGCCGCGCATGCGTCACGCAGCTGCTTCAAGGTCCGCTGCTTCGTGTCGGCCGTTCAGGCGATAACGAAGCCCACACGCCCGGAACTCCCCAGCTTGCCCGCGGCCTATTCGAACTCAGGCTCAGGGGGAAAGACGTCAGCCGGGAAGTCAGCCGACACGGTATTGGGGAAGCTGGGATCGCGCTTCTGCATGAAGCTTTCGATGCCCTCTTTCACATCGCTCGACTGGCCGCGCAGCTGGATGCCGCGGCTGTCGAGCTTGTGCGCCTCCATCGGGTGCGAGGCGCCCATCATCCGCCACATCAGCTGACGCGAGAAGGCGATCGAGACCGGTGCCGACTTCTCGGTCACACGATGCGCGAGCTCCAGCGCCGCCGGCAACAGATCGTCCGGGCCATGCAGTGCATGAACAAGCCCGGACGCCTTGGCTTCATGCGCGTCGAACACACGCCCCGAATAGACCCAGTCCAGCGCTGTCTGCATGCCGACCAGGCGCGGCAGGAACCATGCCGAGCAGGCCTCCGGGGTGATCCCGCGGCGCGCAAACACGAAGCCGAACTTCGCCCCTGTCGATGCAAGGCGGAAATCCATCGGCAGCTGCATCGTGGCGCCCACGCCCACGGCTGCGCCATTCACCGCCGCGATGACCGGCTTCAGGCTGCGATAGATGCGCAGCGTCACGCGGCCGCCGCCATCGCGGCGAAAGCCGTTCGTGATTATTTCCTCGTCCGCCGCGCGCTTGTTGTAGTTGAACGTGTCAGCCCCCGCGACACCCAGCTCGGCGCCGGCGCAGAACGCCCTGCCCGAACCTGTCACGACCACGGCGCGCACCGCATCGTCAGCATCGGTCCTGTCGAACAGCTCGATCATCTCCCGCATCACCACGGGGGTGAAGGTGTTCATCTTGTCGGGGCGGTTGAACGTCGCGACGGCGACGCCATCGGTCACCTTGTAATCGAACATCGTGAAGTCGGTCATGGGAGCATCCTGGTGAGCTTGAACGGCATCGGGAGCAGGTCTGATAGCTTGTGGGCGGCGACGCCGTCGATCCATATCGGCGCGTCAGGCGCCATGAATTCCACCATAACCTGGCGGCAGGCGCCGCAGGGCATGCGTGCGTGGTTGCCCGCGTGCACGCAATCATCGGCGCCGCAGCTGACGGCCAGCGCCACCATGCTGGCCCTGGAATACCGTGTCCGGGCGTCAAACATGGCCACCCGCTCGGCGCCGAAGGTGAGCCCATGCCTGGCGTTTTCGACATTGGCGCCCGGCACGATCACGCCATTGTCGGCCAGCACGGCTGCGCCAACGTGAAACTTCGAGTAGGGAGCATGGGCCCCTGCTCGCGCCGCGCGGGCGGCAGCGGCAAGGCGGCCTCGAAAGGGCGGCGCAATCTGGAGAGGGAAAGCGTGCAGGGCAGGCGGTCAGTTGCAACGCTCGAGGAGGCAAAAGCCTTCATCCGCGCCAATACGCGGATCGCGACCGTTCCTGGCCTCCCGATCCGGATCCACATCGCCGATGAGCTGACCCCGATCTGGGAGGCGACCGAGAAGGACCTTGCAGAAGCGAATGTCGCCCCGCCCTTCTGGGCGTTTCCATGGGCCGGCGGGCAGGCGCTGGCGCGCTATGTGCTCGAAAACCCGGACACGGTTCGCGGCAAGCTTGTGCTCGACATCGCCTGCGGCTCTGGCCTCGTGGGAATCGCCGCAGCGCTCGCAGGCGCAGCTGAGGTGGTTGCCAACGACATCGATCCGATCTGCGAGGCCGCCGTGGCGCTGAACGCGGACATCAACGGTGTCGCGCTCAGCTATCTGGGCGGCGATCTCCTGAACGGCGATCCGCCAGACTATGACGTGATCCTCGCTGCTGACGTATTCTACGAACAGACGCCGGCGCGCCTCTTCCGCACAATGCTCGAACGCGCCCACGCCAGCGGCACAACAATCTTCGCCGGCGACCCCGGCCGTACCTACTTTCCGCGCGAGGCCTTCCGGCAGGTGGCCACCTATGCGGTGGAGACGACGACCGAGATCGAGAATCACCCGATCAAGGCAGCGCGGGTGTGGACACTCTAGGCCAGCACAAACCGCGTTCCGCAGAGCTCGACAAAGGGCCCGCTGGGAACCTCGCCGATCTTCACGCCCGCCTTGTCCGCATTGGCAAGGATCGCCTTCGCATCCAGGCAGGCCAGCCGAACAGCCGAGAGGCCCTCGCCGCGATCATCCTCCAGCGGCGAGAACCGCGCGCGCGCATTGTCGAGTTCGATCGTCCAGATGCCCCCGTCGCTTCGTACGGCTGGACGCTCCAGCAGCTTGCTCCAGCGATCGGCCGTCGCCGAAGGATCATCGCATTGCATCCGCGCACCGGTGATTGCCTTCACCGTCTTCGAGCGATCCTTCTCCTGCCAGTGCGGACCAGCCCAGTGATATCCGCCCATCACATCCGCGCCGCCCGAATGTCGGTCAACCGAGAGAAGCGTCGCGCCGGTGTCTTTCGGATGCAGGTGAAGCGCCTCGGATGTGGAAACCGCGTCGCCGGACTTCAGATCCTGCACCAGCCGCACGCCCATCGCCTTGAAATGATCGCGCCGCCGCTCGAGGTCGTCACAGTCGACGATGTACATGTACCCGCCATCGCCCCGGCGACGATCAAGATACCGACCGCCAGCCGTGCCTTCGGTCAGCGGCGAGACGACCTCCAGAAATGTCCCGCTCATCGGAAACAGCGCATTGTGCAAACCATACTTGCCGACGCCGGGATCGCGATAACAGATCTCCAGCCCGAGCACGTCGCCGACCTGCTTCTCGACGGCTGCAAGATCCTTCGCGACAAGTGCGATCTGGCGAAGCCTCAGATATCCCATGGCGCCCTCCCTTGAGCGTAGGCGGCTGATTGTCGGGCGGTCGAGGGCCCCGTCAGCTCTGCGCCCGCATCGATGATTGCTTTGGCTGTCGGTATCACATGAAGCTGTAAGGCTCCACATCCAGCGTCATGCGGACAGAAGAGGGGAGCTTCACACGCTCCTTCCACGCCGCCAGGAAAGACGAAAGATCGACATTGCGATCCGAGCGCACAAGGAAACGGCGGCGGTGGCGGCCGCGCAGGATGGTGATCGGCGCCGGCGCTGGGCCCCAGACATCGATGCCTGTGGCGTTGGGCTGGCTTTCGCTCAGCATCCGGGCGGCATCATCGACCTGTTCGGCGGTGGGCGCGGACAGGATCACTGCGCCCAAACGGCCATAGGGCGGGAAACCGACGAGGCGGCGCTGGTCCAGCTCGTGCGCAATGAACGCATCGCGGTCACCCGCAGCGAGCAGCGCGATGGCCGGACTCTCCGGCGCATAGGTCTGGACGATGGCGCGGCCCGGCTTGTCCGCCCGCCCCGCCCTCCCTGCGACCTGGAGCAGCAGCTGAAAGGTGCGCTCGCCGGCGCGGAGATCACCGCCACGCAGGCCGGCGTCTGCATCGACCACGCCAACGAGTGTCAGGGTTGGAAAATTGTGACCCTTGGCGACGATCTGCGTGCCGATCAGAATGTCGATCGCGCCGGTCTCCATGCGTGCGATCAGGCTGCGCAGATCATCGGCCGACGTCACGGTATCGGACGACAGGATTTCAACGCGCGCGCCACGGAACCGCGTATGGACTTCCTCTGCCAGCCGCTCAACGCCTGGGCCGACCCCGGTCAGTGAGCCGCGCGCGCCGCAATGGGGGCAGGCGAGCGGCTTCTCCATCGTGAAGCCAGTCAGGTGGCACACAAGGCGGCCGGTATAGCGATGCTCGACCAGCCAGGAATCGGTGTCGGGCGCCTTCAGCCGTTCGCCACAGGCGCGGCAGATCACCAGGGGCGCATAACCACGGCGATTGAGGAAGAGGAGGGCCTGCTCTTTCGCCGCCAGCGTCTGCTCGATGGCGCCCGCAAGCTGCGGACCGATCCAGCGCCCCGCCTCAGGGGGGTCCTCGCGCATGTCTGCGAGCAGGATCTGCGGCAAGGTGGCGACGCCGGGTCGCGCATGCAGGCGCAGGTGAACGTACTTTCCGGCCTGCGCGTTGTGCAACGTCTCCAGCGAGGGCGTGGCCGATGCCAGGATGATCGCGCATTGCTCGACTGATGCGCGCAGAACAGCAAGATCGCGTGCATGATAGAGGACGCCGTCCTCCTGCTTGTAGGACTGGTCGTGCTCCTCATCGACGATGATCAGTCGCAGTTTCGCGAATGGCAGGAACAATGCCGAACGCGCACCAACGACAATACGCGCCCTGCCCGCCGCCACTTCGCGCCAGACGCGCCGACGGGCTGGCGAACCGGCCGCAGAATGCCATTCGGCCGGCGCGACGCCGAAGCGATCTTCGAAACGCGACGTCACGGCCTGCGTCAGTGCAATCTCGGGCAGCAGGACGAGCACCTGCGCCTCAGGGTCCCGCAACGCCTCTGCGATCGCCTCGAAATAGACTTCTGTCTTGCCGGACCCGGTGACGCCATCGAGAAGCGCCGCGCGGAATGTGGCCTCGCGCACCATCCCGCGCAGGTATGCTGACGTCTCGATCTGTTCGCCGGTGAGCTGCTTGGCGGGGAGATCCGGATCCGGCAGCGGAAACGGCGGATCGAGCGAGCGCTCGACATGCATCAACGCGCCCGCTTCCAGCAGGCCCTTTACGACGCCCGGGGACACGCCCGCCCTTCGCGCAAGTTCGGCGCCTGACACCGGCTCCGTCGCGTGGGCCAGCACCTGCTCGCGCGCAGGCGTCATGCGCGACGGCGTGTCGCCTGTCTGGACAACCAGCGTTTCGACCGGCGGCGCGTCGAGCGCCTCGCGCGATCGCATCGCCATGGCGAGTACCATGCCGGATGGAGCGCAGATGTACTTTGCCGCCCGCTCGATGAAGCTGCGCATGCTGGCGGAAAGGCCCGGCGCGCCGATGACATCCTGCACCGGCTTCAGCTTGCGGTTGGACGGCGCGCCGCGCTCGGCCCAGATCACGCCCGTCATCTGCCGAGGGCCGAGCGGAACGGTCACGAAGCTGCCGGGACCCGCATCGAGGGGTTCGGGCAGTTCGTAGTCGAACGGCTCCGGCAGGGGCTGTGGCAACAGCACCGATACGATTCGTGGTCGAGACGGCATGGCGCGAGAATGGACCGTGAACGCCACGTATTCAACCGGCCCGTCTGTCCTGCTGAAACGCGGCCTTAACGGCGCATGGCCACCTTGCGATCCATGAGCACGCCCCACACGGCCCGCGAAGCGCTGCAGGAATTCTCCATCTGGCTGGAGACCGAGCGGCGCGCCTCGCCCATGACCATCGAGGCGTATCAGCGCGATATTGGCAATTTCATCGGCTTTCTGGTCGAGCATCTGGGCGGCGAACCACACGTGTCTGACCTGAAGAGCCTGACCCGTCATGACGTCGTGGCCTGGCTGGCCCGCCGCCGCAGCCAGGACAATCTGGCCGCCTCCTCGCGCGCGCGCGCCGCGTCCAGCCTGCGCGCCTTCTACCGCTTCCTCGACCGCCGCCTCGACTCGGCGAACGCCAAGGCGATGATGTTCGAGAGCCCCCGCCGTCCGCACCGCTTGCCGCGGCCGCTGCCCGAGAAGATCGCGCCGCAGACAATCGAGATGGCCGGGGAAGGCGATGGCGATGACGCACCTGCCTGGGTGCTGGCCCGCGACGCTGCGATCCTGTCGCTGCTCTATGGGGCTGGGCTTCGCCTTTCCGAAGCGCTCGCCCTCACCGGCAGGGACGTACCGGCGTCAGAGCAGCTGCGCGTCTTCGGCAAGGGGCGGAAGGTCCGGATCGTGCCGCTGATCCGCGCCGTGCGCGAAGCGGTGAACGCTTATGCGAAACTCTGCCCCTACCCGTCCGCGCCGGACGAACAGATCTTTCGCGGCGAAAAGGGCGGACCGCTCAATCCACGGATGGTGCAGCGCCTCATGGAGAACCTGCGCCACCGGCTGGGCTTGCCGGAGACGGCAACACCGCATGCGCTTCGCCACTCGTTCGCAACGCACCTTCTGGCCAATGGCGGCGATCTGCGATCAATCCAGGCCTTGCTGGGCCATGCCAGCCTGTCGACAACACAGATCTACACCGGCGTCGACGCAGCCCGCCTGATGAAGGTGCATGCAGAATCGCATCCACGCGCATAAGGGCTCTACGAAGCTGCCTGTTCGAGGCACTTCGCCATCGCGGCTGGATCCTCGACCTGCTTGTCCTGCGGCGTGTTCTTGCACCAGTCGGGCGAACCGGGCCCGGCTGCGCCGCTGCTGCAGGCGGCGACCAGCATCGTGGTCACGCAGAACAGTGCGGCGAAGGCAAGACGCATGAAAGTCCCCTGTTTGTGGCGCCTGGAGATGACACAAGACGACAGTGGCCGCTCCACTTTGCACAAGTCAATCGCGGCGTGCCGGGGCTAGCGCGGCGTTGCGCAACCATTGAGAATTTCGCCCTTCCACATTGCCGTCACGCTCCACGGGCGCGCGGTTTCGGCAAGTCCGTCGAAGCATTCCTTCTGCGTCACGCTCATCACGAAGTCGCCCTGCGGTGTCTTCGACGTCAGCACGAAGACACCCGCATCGCCCTGCGATCGCACGGGCGCCTCGCCCGCGAGGCTTGCCGCACCCAGGATGGAAATCAGCGATTTGCCTGTCTCGCGGTCGACCTGAACCGTCCAGTAGGCAGGGTCAGTGCCGCCGATTTCGAGATTGCCATCAAGATCAGCTGCCGCATTCGAGCAGGCTGCAAGCGCGATGGCCGAAAATGCAAGTACAGCAACAGGTTTCAGCATGGGCGGGACTCCTCTCTACCCTACCTAAAGCCGGGCGGGGCGCGATGGAAGGTGGGGCTGGCGAGGCTTCTGACTTTCTTCGCATTTGCGTCATCGACGTTCCGGCTGACGAAGGAACGCGCTTGCGCTAGACTGGATGCATGAGCACCGATCCGAGCCTGCACCGCATGACGGCGAGCCAGCTTGCCGCCGGACTGCGAAAAATGACTTTCAGCGCCGTCGAACTCTGCGATGCGCACATCGATCGCATCGAACGGCTGGACAGGGAGGTGAACGCCGTTGTCGTCCGGGATTTCGATCGGGCGCGGGCCGAAGCGCGGCAGGCGGACGTGGCGATATCGCGCGGCGAGCTCAAGACGCTGACCGGCATACCGATGACGATGAAGGAAAGCTTCGACTTGCGTGGCCATCCGACGACCTGGGGCCTCGAAGCGCATGTCGGGCATCGGGCGCGCGAGGATGCGCTTGCCGTGCAGCGGCTCAAGGCGGCAGGCGCCGTCGTGCTTGGCAAGACCAACGTGCCGCCGGCGCTGGCGGACTGGCAGACAGAGAATCCGATCTATGGTCGTACGCGCAATCCGCATGGGCTCGAGCAGTCGGCAGGCGGCTCGTCAGGCGGCAGCGCAGCGGCGATCGCGATGGGCTTTTCGGCGATCGAACTGGGCTCCGACATTGGCGGATCGGTGCGCGTGCCGGCGGCGTTCTGCGGGGTCTATGGCCACAAGACGAGTTATGGCGTGATCCCGATGGGCGGACATTTCGCGGGCGGCGAAGTCATCAACCCGCAATTGCTTGGCGTGATCGGCCCGCTGGCGCGGTCGGCCGACGATCTTGCAACCGCTCTGGATGTTGTCGCAGGGCCGGATGCCGAAGCGGCCGCGAACAGGCTTGTGCTTCCCCCCGCCCGCCATGGGCGGCTGGCGAGTTTTCGTGTCTTCGTGCTGGACCATCATCCCGTTGCCCGCGCCGACAGCGACATTCTGGGCGCGCTGGAGACGCTCGCCGGCCAGCTGGCGAAGGAAGGCGCGTCGGTTACACGCCAGTCCAGCCTGCTTCCTGACATCGCGCAGTCGTGGCGGCTCTATCAGGCGATGCTGCATACGGTCATCACGCGCGGCGACCCGTCCAATCCGCGCAAGCCGATCTCGGCGCATGACTGGCTCGACAAGCTGGATGAGCAGTTGCGGCTGAGGCGGCAGTGGGCGGATTTCTTCAGGCACTTCGACATTGTGCTCTGCCCCGCCTTCGGGACTGCCGCTTACACGCACGCGCGCGAGCCCGACTGGCGCAGGCGGGCGTTGCCGATCGATGGCGAGCCCTCGAAATTCGGCGACCAGCTTGGCTGGGCCGGGGTCGCGACCGTCGCCAACCTGCCCGCGACCATCATCCCGCTGGGCGTGAATGCGGCCGGCCTGCCTCTGGCCGTGCAGGCGATCGGCGCATTCCTCGAAGACAAGACCACGATTGCCTTCGCAGGGATGACCGGGCGCGAGATCGTCGCGCCTCCGATCGCCAGCTAGTCACCAGGTCCTGGCGCCGGCAGTGCGCGTGAGCTTTGGCCTGGCGAGCAGCCAGACGCCTGCAATCGTCAACGCCATCGCGGCGGCATGCGGCCAGCCGAACGGCTCGTTCAGGATCGCAACGGCAGCCCACGCAGCAACGACCGGACCAATCCCGCCGACAGCGCTCATCGGGCCGGGACCGATGCGGCTGATGGCTTCGGCGATCATGAAGCTCGGGATCACGGTGCAGAAGATGGCAAGCGTAAGGGCGAGCCAGTAGCCGTTGGCCGTGACCGGCGGCAGCGCATGGAAGACCATCTCGATTCCGCTGTGCATCAGGAAGGCGATCGAGGCGATCGACATGCCGAAGGCCGTGAACATGGTCGGTCCAAGGCGCCTGATCACCGGCTTGGACGCCGTCACATAGACCGCATAGATGAACGCGCCCGCAAAGATCAGCCCGCCGCCGAGCCATGCATCGGGGCCCTGATGGCCGATCTCCGCGCCAAACAGGATGGCGACCCCGGCATAGGCAAGCACGAGCGCGATCAAATGTCGCTTCGTGATCCTGTCCTTCAGGAACGCCCACGACATCAGCGCGACCATGGTCGGGTAGATATACAGGATCAGCCGTTCGAGCTGCGCCGACACATAGCGCAAGCCTTCAAAATTCAGCCAGGACGACAGGTAGTAACTCATCAGGCCTAGCCCGCCCGCCGCGAGCCACCACCTTGCAACAGGCTTTTCGCGCATGCGGGTGAAGGCCACGACGCCGACCACCAGATAGACCGGCAGCGAGAACGCCATGCGCAATGTGAGAAGCTGCGAGACGCCGATACCTTCGGCGAAGGCAAGCTTGATGACGACGCCCTTGAGCGAGAACAGGCCGGCGCCCGCTGCGGCGAGGATCACGCCGGTCGTGCGATTGCGGGTCTCGGTCTCGATCAGCGCAGCGGTCACTGGGCTGGCGGCGCAGGCTCGGTCGTCGGGGCAGCAGCAGGTTTGCGGAAGCGGAGCGTCATGCGGTCGCTTTCGCCGATGGCGGCGTATCTGGCGGCATCATAGCCTTCGGCTTCGGGCGTACCCGGTTGCGGCTCGTCGAGCGTGGGCGGGAGCATCCAGACGCCAAGGGGATGGTCGGCCGGGTCGTTCGGGTTGGCGTTGATCTCGGAGGATTCCTCAAGCACGAAGCCGGCGTTCTGCGCGAGCTGCACGACATAGCTTTCAAGGACATAGCCCGTGCTGGCGCGCAGGTCCTGGTCGCGCGCGGATGGCAAGCGGTGCTCCTCGAGGCCGAGCACGCCGCCGGGTTTCAGCGCGCGGAACGCGTCCGCGAAAATCTTGTCGGCATAGCCGCCGGCCATCCAGTTGTGCACGTTGCGAAAGGTGAGCACCGCATCAGCCGCGCCATCAGGCGCCAGACCCGGGCTCGCGCGCGAGGCGACGGTCAGCGTGATGGCGCCATAGGTTTCCGGACGCTCCACGAACGCTGCCCGGTAGGTCTCGACATTGGCGCGTGCGCCCTCGGACGCTGCCGGATCGACATGGGCAGCGTAGAGTTTTCCACCGCCGCTTTTCAGATAGGGGCCGAGGATCGCGGTATACCAGCCGCCGCCAGGCGCAATCTCCACCACAGTGTCGGACGGCTTGATGCCAAAGAAGGTCAGCGTCTCGACAGGGTGGCGCCATTTGTCGCGCGCCTTCTCCTGCTCCAGCCGCCAGGCGCCCGCAACGGCCGCCTCGAGCGGCGATGCATCCGCGGCAGCCTCCGCCACAGGCCCCTGCTCCGCGGCCGGCGCTGGCTCGCCGCCCCCGCAGGCGGAAAGCCCGAACACAGCGAGCGCAAGCAGAAGATGGCCTGTTTTCATGTCTTTTCCTGACGGTCCCCGACAGCGGTTCAAATCGACTTTACCTCGGCGGCGTCACTTGACCACCCGGTCTTGACGGCAGGCAGGCGCGTTCCCAACTCAATCCCCGAGGCAGCGCATGTGCGGGCCTTGGAGGCCAAGGCGCAGACCATAAGGTGGCGCCGCGAATGGCCTCCGGACGTCAACCCAAGCGGACGCGGCTGCGTCCGACTGTTGCTTGAACGAGGACAGAGATGAGCAATTTCGATTTTTCCCCCCTTTATCGCACCGTTGTCGGTTTCGACCGGCTCGCCAGCCTGATCGACACCGCCACCCGGCTTGATGGCGTGCAGGGCTATCCTCCCTACAATATCGAGCAGTCGACGGACGACGAAAATGCGTACGCCATCGAACTGGCCGTCGCAGGCTTCGGCGACGACGATCTCGACCTTGAAGTGAAGGAAGGCCAGCTGATCGTCATCGGCAAGAAGGATGGCGGCGCTGAGAACCGCAAATTCCTCCACCGCGGCATTGCCGAGCGCGGCTTCATCCGGCGCTTCCAGCTTGCCGACCACGTGGTGGTCAGTGGCGCCCACCTGAGGAACGGCCTGCTGCGCATCGAACTGAAGCGCGAGCTGCCGGAAGCGATGAAACCGCGCAAGATCACGATCGGCGGCGAGCATTCGGCCAAGGTGATCGACGCGCGCAAGGCTTCTGCTGCGTGAGGGTCTTGAACCCGGAGGCAGGCATTCCGATCTGAGTGACTGCCTGCAAGACGCGAGGCGAGCCGGCCGGCCCTCTCCCTCCCCCTGGAGCGGCTGGCCTGGATCCCTCGAAAGAGAGCGGCGCGCCCCTCCCCCCGGACGCGCCGCTTTTCTTTTGTGCTCCGCGGCCAGATCAGGCCGGGCATTCCGTGTCCATGCGACCTTCAAGGGCAGCCATGCGCTGACCCATCGACATCATGTCCTCGATTGTGAGGCCAGCATCACTGAGCGCCTTCATCCCGGCCTCGGCATCCATGGCCTCTGCGCTCATGGTCGCAAGCACGAATTGCTTCTCCTTGTCGGTGAGCGCCGACTCGATGATGCGGGTCTGGCAGGCGCACCTGGCCGCGGCCTGCTGGCCCTCCTCCTCAACGCAGGCGGCGGCGCCCCTGGTCACGAACTCGCTTTCGCCGGCGCCACAGGCGCTGAGGGCGGCAAGGCCCGCGAGGGCAAAAATGGCGGCTGGGATTCTTGTCATGATGGCTCTCCTTCCGAAGCGCGGTATCAGAAGCCGCGCAGCCTGTCCGCCAGCTGATCGATCATGGCCTGCGGCGCTTCAGGCCAGAGCAGGCAGACGATGGCGGCGCCCGCAAGCGCGCCGCCCAGGTGGGCCGCATGCCCGACACCGTCGCGCAGACGACCTGCGGACGCAACGGCAGACCAGATGATGTAGCCAAGCGCAAAGACGATCATCGGCATCGGAACGGCGAAGAAGAGATAGATTGTCGAGAACGGGAAGAAGAGCGCAGCAGCCGTTGTGACACCGGATATGGCGCCCGATGCGCCGAGCGCCCGATAGTTCGGATCGCGGAAATGCTCCATCCATGTCCAGGCAGAGCCGGCGATCAGCGAGCCCGAATAGATCGCCAGAAATCCTGCAGTCCCCAGTCCGACTTCAAGCGCAGGCCCGAAGAAGACCAGGGCCAGCATGTTGAAGAACAGGTGCGTCGGGTCGCCATGGATGAAAGCGGACGAGACCCAGCGATACCACTCCCTGTGCCGCTTGATGCGGCCCACGTCGAACATCAGCGTGTCGAGCAGGCGCGCGTTCTGGAACGCAGCGATGGAGAGGCCGACATTGATCGCCAGCAGCACGAGGTTGACCGGCGCTCGCAGCAGCAGGGAGAACGGATCCATCGCGGCGCTCCCGGGGGAATCAGGGTTCGTCGGCCGGGCGCTCGGCTGGCAGGGCGTCGTCTTCTGCTGGGGGTTCGACGACTTGGGGTTCGACGACTGGGGGTTCGACGACTGGGGGTTCTACGACTGGGGTTTCGACGCCGACGCCTTCCTCGGCGAAGGCGATGGGCGCCTCTTCCTGAACCGCTTCAACCTGATCCGTCGAGACGGATGCGCCTGCGGCGGCGCCCTTGCCGCCACGACGGCGGCGACGGCGAGGACGGCTATCGCCGGATTCGGGCGCGGCGTCCTCCTGCGCCGAGGTGTCGGCCCCGGCAACACGAGCAGCGTCTTCGCCATCGGCGACGGGCGCCGCGGCAGGCGCAGGGCGGATGTCGACGCGCTGGGGACGCAGCAGGAAGATCGTGGTCGTGGTGTCGTCGGTGAAGGCCTTGAGGGTGTCGATCGCCTGCCCCGCCACGAACTTGCGGCGCAGCTCGCGGAAGGAGCGCGCGGCTGAACGCAGCGGCGTCAGCGTGACAGCTTCCCTGCCAAGCGTGACGGTGAAGGTCTCCGCACCCGCAAGCGAGCTTTCGAGATTCTCCGCCGCCCACGGCAGGAAGAACAGGGCGAGATCGTCCTGAAAGAGCGGCGCCAGCGTTTCCTTGAGATCATCGAGTGCGGCAAACGGGCCGGACGCGGTGGGCGCCGACATGAACTCACACCATTTGGCGACGAACTCGCCATCCTTCTGGATGATCCTGGCGGGCGTCGGATCCTTCATCATCTGGATCAGCTGGCCAGCGATGGCGAAGTCCGCGATCGAGGGACGCTCACCGAAGATGAACAGGTGCTTGCGCAGGTGCTCGTCGAGCAGCTTGACGAAGCGCTTGAAGGATTTCTCCAGCGCATCGCCGAGTTCGCCGTCGAGCTGCATCGTCTTGAGCTGGCCGGTCATGGTCTCGAGCGCGAGATCCTCGGCGGCCTTGCGATTCTCAGGCGGGCTGGTGACGTAATAATCGTCGATGGCGCGGGCGGCGGCGAGGCGCTGGTCCTTCTTGCGGGTCCAGCGGTAGTGGAAGACCGTCTTGGCGAGCCAGGCGTCGGCGTATTCCTCCAGAACACAGGCAAGGAAACCCAGCACCGGGTCAGCAGGCGTGGCGGACGGCTCGGGACTGTCGGCCTCGAGCGCTTCCATCATCGGCGTGGTGTCGTGGACGGCGAAGCCGGAGGCTGTGACCAGGATCGGGAGCGTCGCAAAGCGCGCGATGCGCTTCAGCTCGTCCTCGGATTCCTGCGTGCGCGGCGTCCAGTCGAACGGAACGCCCTTGTATTTGAGGAATGCGCGCATCTTGGTCGAATAGGCCGAGGTCTCGGCCCCGAACAGGCGATAGGACATAAACGTCTCCGGAAAGCGCGCGGAAACTACGCGGGAAGGCGCCGGGGGACAACCGCTGTTTATGGGGCAAAGCGCATCATCTTGCCCTGATAAACGCGAGGTTTGCCATGGCGAGCCGCTGGCGCGGAAACCGCCGGGGCCGGCTGATGGTTTTTGATCCCGGGGGACATTCCAGGGAATTCCTCCCGCGTGTAGGGTTCACCGGTCCGCCTCGGCGTCTTTGCGCCGAGGACAAGGGACAGGCCAAACCAGGGAACGCCCCATGACAGCCATGCGCCTGAAGAAGCCCGGCGGGCTCGACAACCTCTTCCTGGCCAGTGCGCCTGCGGCGGCGCCCGGCCCAGGCGAGATAACCGTGCGGTTGCACGCCTCTTCGCTCAACTTCCACGACTATCTTGTCGTGAAGGGCATGATCCCGGTCGAAGAGAACCGTATCCCCATGTCGGATGGCGCAGGCGTTGTCACTGCGGTGGGCGTCGGCGTCACGGAGTTTTCGGAAGGCGACAGCGTCGTCTCGACATTCTTTCCGGACTGGCATGGCGGCGAGCCGACCGTCGATCTCCTTCGCGCCGTCCCCGGCGATCGCACCGATGGCTATGCGCGCGAGATGGTCACAGCGCGCGCCACGTCATTCACGCGAGCGCCGACGGGATACTCACATGCAGAGGCGGCGACGCTGACCTGCGCGGGGCTGACCGCCTGGCGCGCACTGGTCGTCATCGGCAACATCAAGCCAGGCGATGTCGTCCTGACACAGGGCACGGGCGGGGTCTCGATCTTTGCGCTGCAGTTTGCGAAGGCGGCTGGGGCGAGCGTCATCTCCACCACCTCGAACGCGGACAAGGCGGCGCGCCTCAAGGCGCTCGGCGCCGATCACGTGATCAACTACAGGGAAGATGCGGAGTGGGGCCGCACAGCGAAGAAACTCACCGGCGGGCGCGGCGTCGATCATGTCGTGGAAATCGGCGGCGCAGGCACGATCGAGCAGTCAATGCGCGCGAGCAGGCTTGGCGCGCATATCTCGCTGATCGGGGTCCTGGCGGGATACACAGGATCGATCAATACGGCGCTGCTCATGAGCATGCAGATCCGGCTGATCGGCATCACGGTCGGCGCGCGCCAGCACCAGCAGGACATGATCCGCGCCATCGAGGCCAATGGGATCAAGCCGGTGCTGGACCAGTCGTTTGCGCTTTCGATGCTGGCCGACGCATTCCGCCGGCAGGAATCGGGCCAGCACTTCGGCAAGATCACCGCCGAATGGTGATGCGCAAGAGGCCGTTTGCCACGACTCCCTGAAGGCGATATCCAGCCGCTCCTCGATCCTGGGCAACAACGATGCGCGTTCTTCATGTCATGGCTGGCGCCAGGGAAGGCGGAGCCGAGAACATCATGCTGGAAGGCGTGATGGCGCTGGCCGATGCGGGCGTGGCGCAGGCAGTGGTGACGCGCGCCGACAATGAATTCCGGCTGATGGCATTTCGCGACAAGGGCATCCGTGTCGCGACCGCGAGCTTCAACAAGCTGTGGCCATTTGCGACGCAGGCAGCGATCGCGAAGCTGATCCGCGAGTTCAAGCCGGATGTGGCCGAGTACTGGATGGGCCGCGCGGGCGAGTTCGCGCCAGCGTCCTTCCGATCGCGATCGATCGGCTGGTATGGCGGGTATTACAAGCTTGTGCGCTTTGCGAACTGCGCATGGCATGTGGGGCTCACGAAGGACCTGCTGCGCCATATCCGCGAACAGGGCGTGCCGGAGAACCGCGCGGCGATCATTCATACGTATGCGGATTTTTCCGGCGTGCCGGCGGCCGACCGCGCTGCGCTGAACACGCCCGCGGATGCGCCCGTGGCGCTGGCGCTGGCGCGGCTGCATGAGAAGAAGGGGCTGGATACGCTGCTGGAAGCGACGGCGAAGGTTCCGGGGCTGCATGTCTGGATTGCCGGCGATGGGCCGCTTGAAGCCGAGCTGAAGGCGCATTGCACGCGGCTGGGGCTCGATGATCGCGTGCGGTTTCTCGGCTGGCGCAATGATCGCGGCGCGCTGCTGGCGGCGTCAACCTTCGTCGCCTTCCCGTCCCGCTATGAACCCTTCGGCACGGTGACGGTGGATGCGTGGGCGGCGTCCCGGCCGCTTGTGGCGGCCGATGCAGTGGGGCCCGCAGCTTATGTGGTCGATGGCGTCAACGGGCTCCTGATCCCGAAGAACAATGTCGATGCGCTGGCCTATGCGATGCGGCGCGTAATGTCCGAGCCGGGACTTGCCTCGAGGCTCGTTGCCGGCGGACGGGCGAGTTACGAGGCGACATTCACACGTGCGGCGTTCGTGCGGGACTCACTGGCTTTCTATCAGCGGGTGGTGCGTGAAGCGCCGCATTGAACCCTGCCCCGTGCGGGCATGGTAACTGCAGCGTCATCCACGCAATTCTCATTGTGCACTCAAACCGTTTTTCATCGCTCCATTTTAGGCGGCTTACGGAAGGGGGAGGAGGAAGCCGACGGGTGTGCGTGTGGGCGTCGAGACTGGAATGCAGGGCGGGCTGAACCTCGCCGAACGGATCCGCCGGCTGGCGAAGGGGCGCACGACGCTCGATGTGGCGCAGTTCCAGTTCATTGGCCTGACCGAAATCCGCGCCCGCTATGGCGATCGCTGGGCGGAAAAACGTGAACGCCCACACCCACAACTTCATTTCCCGCCGCCTCGCTCCCGACGATGTCCTGCTGGCAGGCGCAGATGGCTTTCTGCTCGTGTTTGGCCCCGGCTCGGGCTCTTTTGCCGAAGCAGCCACGAACCGCATTGCCAGGGAGATCAACGCCTACTGCCTCGGCGAGCCGGACCTCGACGACATACAGCTCGGCGCGCAGCACCAGGCCATGACACTGGACAGGTTTGCTCAGGTCTGCGGCCCGGCCCTGACCGCGGCGCACCCGACGCCCCCCCCCCCCCCAGAGGCCAGCAGCTGTAGCCATGGGCTACCCCCCGATCCGGGAGGCGCAGCGCGGGGCGCTCGCGATGTGTTTCACCTCGCCGCTTGATCCGGCCACGGGCTTTGCAATGGACTGGGATCAGACCCGTCATCGCCATGCGGAGATGGATACGCGCGTCACCGCAGCCGTTGAACAGGCCCGCGCGTCCAATCTGCGTGTTGGCGTCGGAGGGAACCTGCACGCGGAGCACGCCCGTGGTTTCAAGCCCGTGACTTCAAGCCCATGACTTCAAGCCCATGACTTCAAGAATGAGGGCGTACAATTCCTCTGTTCGCCGCGTCTCTGGCCGGTGCGCGCAACCCTTGCTGCCAGCCAGCTCTGGCCGTGTACAAGACTTGAGGCAATGACGCCGGGCCACGCTGCCTGACGCATGCGGGCGTGCAGCAAGACTGCACACGGCCGGTTTTCGGGCCGGGCGCAAGCTGCTAGAATCGAACCGCTGTTCGCTCGACGCGCGGCTATCAGAATAGACGGAGACTTCCACCATGAGACCGTTGTTGCTGGCTGTCACGGCCCTGGCGTTGTCGACGCCTGCACGCGCACAGGACAAGACAACGCTGGAACATGTGACGACCAGGGGCGTCGTGCTGAGCGCTGGCGGCTTCGAAGTCGACGTCGCCTACAAGCCGGACGGAACATTTTCCGCCATGGATGGGCAGGTAACCGGCAAATGGCGCATCGAAGGCGGGAAGCTCTGCACGTCGTCGAACTTTGCCCCGGATGAGGAATGCACCGCCTACCCTTCCGGCAAGACGTCCGGCGACACCTTCGAGGTCGAGGGCGGACAGGGCCCAGCGACGATCAGGATCAAGTAAGCCTGCGCCGATCAGATTCCGGCAGGCTGCCACCCCGGACCAGCAGGCCAGACCTTCATCCCGCGCCATCAGGCGCGGGTGTTTTCTGTGCTCGAACCAGTGCCTGCAGCGCGCCCTGAAAACGGCGACGCCGGCCGCTGCTTTCACAGGGCCGGCGCGACACCATGGTGGTCCGCCAGTTCGTCCTTCGAGCCCCGGTCTCTCAACCTTGCGCCCTGATCAGGAGCGCGCCCGTTCGACGCCATCCGGCATAAGCTGAGCCTCGAGCGCTCTGGTTTGCGGGCCACGGAACTCTGGGCATGACGCCCACTTTCCCGTCACCGCGCAGCTGAAGCCACGCTCTTCTCCGGTCATCCCCTCTCGAGGGCCCGCGCGGTCTTGGATCCCGCCATGGGCGTGCCGCAGGCCTTGCAGGCCACGCGTCACTTCCGGTGCTCGTTTTGCTCCCCATTACTTCAGCGCCTGTCCAATCAGGCCTACCCGTGGGGACATCCAGTTGCTCGACCCGCGACGGTCTCCTCTCTGAACACGATCAGGATGACAGATTTCCCGGCGTCGTAAATTCCGGCAGCCTGTGGAAACTGTTGAGCAGCTTGTTGATAAAAACCTCTCGCACGTGCGAGACACGCGCACCGCAATTGCGAAAGCTGGAGACGACCATGGCGCTCGATCTGGAGACGCGGCAGCAGCTGATCGAAACGGTGCGCCGCTTCGTCAACGAAGTTTGCCGGCCGAACGAGCAGCTGGTCTCCGAGACAAATGCGATACCGGACCGGATCGTGCAGGAGATGCGCGACCTCGGTCTCTTCGGCCTCTCGATTTCGGAAGAGTATGGCGGGCTCGGCCTGACGCTGGAGGAAGAGGCGCTGGTGATCCTCGAGATGGGGCGCACCTCACCTGCCTTCCGCTCAACCTTCGGCACCAATGTCGGCATCGGCAGCCAGGGCATTGTGATGTTCGGCACGCAGGACCAGAAGCGCGAATGGTTGCCCAAGCTCGCCACCGGCGAGGCGATCGCGAGTTTCGCGCTGACGGAGCCGGATGCGGGATCGGACGCAGGTTCAGCAAAGACAAGGGCCGTGCGCGATGGCAATCACTATGTGCTGAACGGCGCCAAGCGCTACATCACCAATGCGGACAAGGCGACGATCTTCACGGTGATGGCGCGCACCGATCAGAAAACGCCAGGGGCGAAGGGCCTCTCCGCTTTCATCGTCGCGCGCGACACGCCCGGCGTCAGCATCGGCAAGCCCGAGAAGAAAATGGGACAGCAGGGCGCGAATGTCTGTGACGTGATCTTCGAGGATGCACGCGTGCCGATCACCTCCCGTCTGGGCGAGGAGGGCGAGGGCATGAAGGTGGCGATGAGCGTGCTGGATCGCGGGCGTCTGCACATCTCTGCCCTGTCGGTGGGGATCGCAGAGCGGCTGGTCGAGGAGATGGTGCGCTATGCCTCCGAGCGCAAGCAGTTCGGCAAGCCGATCATCGAGCATCAGCTGGTGATGGGAATGATCGCCGAAAGCTACGCCGAAGCAGCGGCGGGACGCGCGATGGTGATGGACGGCGTGCGCAAGTACGACGCCAAGGAGAAGACTGCGCTGATCGCATCTGCGACCAAGATGTGGTGCACAGAGATGGTCGGCCGCGTGGCGGACCGCGCGGTGCAGGTACACGGCGGGGCCGGATACATCGCGGACTATGCGGTCGAGCGCTTCTACCGCGACGTGCGCATCCTGCGGCTCTATGAGGGCACGACGCAGATCCAGCAGATGGTGATCGGCCGCGAGCTTCAGCGCATGGCGAAGGCAGGGGAAATCTAGCTGCCTGCCGATCCGTGGTCACCTGATGGAACAGGCTGGCGCGCACATCAGCAAGGTCCTTGAAACCGACCCCGGACCCCACCCCGTTGAGCACCACCTTCTGCGCCGGGTCGGCGGGCTTCGCGAGGGCGATGGCCCTGTCCAGCCCGGCCAGCGCGGTGTGGCGAAGCTCTGCACGCTGGGCGCGGTCCTGCGCATGATCCGACAGGGCGCGGCGGCACTGGGCCGCAAGCTTGAGGACATAAGGGTCGCCGGGCGCCGCTGCGACCTGCGCATCAAGCTGTGCTGAGAGATCGGATATGTCGGCGCACCTCATGCCCTCGCCATGCTGGACGATCGCGACCACCAGGCTGGCGGCCTGCTCGCGGACAGCGTCATTTGCCGGCGCCGTGGCGCAGGCAGCGAGCGCTGTCAGACTGGCGGCGAGAACCAGGGGCCGCAGGTTCATCGGCAAATCCACGCGACCCGGGCGAACACAGCCGGGCCTCGCAACAAGGCGCAATGGCAGCGCACCGGCGCGCCTTGTGCAGGCCTTGCTGCAAACGCGTGACATCCTGCGCCCTGCCCGCTTAGATCGGCGCCAGCAACAGGGGTCTTCATGAACAGTGATGGCGAAATCGCGCGCGCCGCGCAGCTTAAGCCGATTGCGGAGATCGGCGCAAAGCTCGGCATTCCGGCACAGGCGCTGATCCCCTATGGCCACACCAAGGCGAAGATGTCGGCGGACTTCCTGAAGTCGCTGGCGGGCAAGCCGGACGGCGATCTCGTGCTGGTGACGGCGATGAATCCGACGCCGGCCGGCGAGGGCAAGACCACGACAACCGTCGGGCTTGGCGATGCACTGAGGCGGATCGGCAAGCGCGCCGTGATTGCGTTGCGCGAGCCGTCGCTGGGACCGTGCTTCGGACAGAAAGGCGGCGCGACCGGCGGCGGCTTCTCGCAGGTCGTTCCCATGGACGAGATCAACCTGCACTTCACCGGCGACTTCCACGCCATCACGGCCGCGCACAATCTGCTGGCGGCGATGGTGGACAATCACATCCACTGGGGCAATGCGCTGGGCATCGATGTGCGGCGCGTACGCTGGCGCCGGGCGCTGGATGTCAACGACCGTAACCTGCGCGCTGTGATCACCGGCCTGGGCGGCCCCGCCAACGGCACGCCCGGCGAAAGTGGATTCGACATCACGGTCGCGTCCGAAGTGATGGCGATCCTGTGCCTCGCGGAAGATCTGGCAGACCTCAAGACGCGACTGGCGAAGATCATCGTGGCCGAGACGCGCGAGCGCAAGCCGGTCACGGCCGGCGACATCAAGGCGGATGGCGCGATGGCCGTTCTGCTGAAGGATGCGATCCAGCCCAACCTGGTCCAGACGATCGAGAACACGCCCGCGATCGTTCATCTCGGACCGTTCGCGAACATCGCACATGGCTGCAATTCCGTGACGGCGACACGGGCAGCGCTCAAGCTGGGCGATATCGTCGTGACCGAGGCAGGCTTCGGCGCAGATCTCGGCGCGCAGAAATTCTTCGACATCAAATGCAGACTGTCTGGCCTCAGGCCAGGAATGGCGGTCCTGGTCGCAACCATTCGCTCGATGAAGATGAATGGCGGCGTGGCGAAAGGAGACCTGGGCGGCGAGGATATCGAAGCGCTTCAGCGCGGGGCCGTGAATGTTCAGCGCCATATCGAGAACCTGAAAGGCTATGGCCTGCCCGTGATCGTGGCGCTGAACCACTTCACGTCTGATACGCAGGCCGAGGTCGACACCGTGAAACGCATCGTCGGCGCGATGGGCGCCGAGGCGATCGTATGCCGTCACTGGGCCGAAGGCGGCAAAGGCGCCGAAGAGCTGGCGCATGCCGTGGTGAAGCAGCTCGCAAGGAAGGAGGACAGGTTTCAGGTCCTCTATGATGACGACCTGCCCTTGCTTGCCAAGATTGAAGCAACAGCAAAGCGCATCTATCGCGCAGGGCGTGTGGATGCGCCCGCGAAGGTTGTGCAGCAGCTGAAGCGCTGGGAAGAAGCCGGCTTTGGCCGGCTGCCGGTCTGCATCGCCAAGACGCAATACTCCTTCTCCACTGACCCCATGAAGCTTGGCGCGCCCGAGGGGCATGTCCTCGACATACGCGAAGTGCGACTATCCGCCGGCGCCGGATTCATCGTGGCGATCTGCGGCGACCTGATGACCATGCCGGGCCTGCCACGCCACCCGGCAGCGGAACTGATGTCGGTTGATGCGAACGGAAACATCCACGGGCTGTCGTGAGGGATCATCGCCATGCGCATCACAAAACTTGCCTTCCTCGTCCGCGACTATGACGAGGCCATCGACTGGTTCTCGCGCTGCCTCGGCTTCGAGCTGTCCGAAGACATCGACATGGGTGGCGGCAAGCGCTGGGTGGTGGTCCAGCCGCAAGGCGCTAAGGGCGTGGCGCTGGTTCTGGCGAAGGCGATGGGCGACCAGCAGGCAATGCTGGGCAGGCAGGCCGGCGGACGCGTCTTCCTCTTCGCGGAGACCGACGATTTCGATCGCGACCATGCGCACATGACCGGTGAAGGCGTGGTCTTCCGCGAAAGCCCGCGAAACGAGCCCTATGGCAAGGTCGCCGTGTTCTCGGACCTTTACGGCAATCCGTGGGATCTCATCGAACCTGCCCGCTAGGCCTCTCCTGCCGCCTGCGCAGCGCGCCCCTGCCTGTGAAACTCCGCAAGACAAGAGGCGCGATCCCAGGGGGACACGAACATGCGGCTGACACGGCGCGGACATCTGGCGAGCGGCTGAGGCCTAACACCTCGCGTGAGGCTGCCTTGCGGGGGCGCCGCATGTGCGAAACGGGCGCCATTGGGATCCCTCCGGAGGCAGCTCTCTTCCGCCCCGAGGCAGACGAGCCCGTGCTGGTCAGACATCATCCCGATGAGCGCATCGCGCAGGGCTTTACCCAGATTTCACTGGCGCGCCGTCCCCAAAACACTAAACTCCGGACGGGCTTGGGAATCAGGTCGCCGGTTCACAACCTGTCGGTGCTGAACCCGCAATTCGACGCCTGAATGGTCTGCGCATTGTTCTGCATTGTCTGGCTGTGTTTCGGGTTTCGGGTTTCGCAGCGGCGCCCTTTCGCAAGAGCGCCGCAGTGACCCGCCCAATTCCCGGTCGCTCCAACGGGAAGCCCCCATGCGCTACACATGTTTTGCGGCATTGTTTTGTTTGCTCGCCGCGTGCGGCGGAGGCGGGTCATCTACCGGCCCGAACGCTGGGGTCGGAACAGGCCCCGCAGCCCCGCCGCCGACAGCATCGGAAGCTGCCCGCCTTCTTACGCAAGGGACGTTTGGCGTTACGGAAGCCAGCATCGCTGAGGTCCAGAGCCAGGGAATAAATGGCTGGATCACGGCGCAGCTGGCCCTGCCGCAGCCGGGCCTGAGCCATCAAGCCTTTGTCGATGGCGCGCTCGCAGCCAACGGCACCGTAAACGCGAACAATTTCTACCAGACCTGGTGGAAACAGGCGATCAGTGAGCCGGACCAGTTGCGCCAGCGGATCACATTTGCGCTGTCCCAGATTTTTGTCATTTCCCTGGTTGATCCTGCTGTCGACACGCGCGGGGCCGCATCCTGGTATGACATGCTGCAGCGCAACGCCTTCGGCAACTTCCGCACGCTGCTGGAGGAGGTGACGCTTCATCCGATGATGGGACGCTATCTCACCTATCTCGGCAATCAGAAGGAAGACGCTGCCGGCACACGTACGCCGGACGAGAACTATGCGCGGGAGGTCATGCAGCTAATGACAATCGGCCTGGTTGAACTCAATAGCGACGGCACGCCTCGTCTCAATGGGAGCGAGCAGATTTCAGCCTACACACCTGCCGACATTGCTGGGCTCGCAAAGGTGTTCACCGGCATCAGCTGGTACAGCCCCTCGCCCAGCAACACGACATTCACCGGCGGCAACGCACATGCGGACCGCTCGGTACGGCCAATGATCTTCTACCCCAACTTCCACTCGACGTCGGCGAAGACCTTCCTCGGTGTCACCATACCGGCCAGCACAACGGTCGACATGGCAGGTGACCTGCGCATCGCACTCGATCGGCTGTTCAATCACGCCAACACCGGCCCGTTCATATCGAGGCGCCTGATCCAGCAGCTGGTGACATCCAACCCCACCCCCGCCTATGTCGGGCGTGTCGCGGCCGTCTTTGCCAACAACGGAGCGGGCGTACGCGGCGATCTGGCGGCGGTCACCCGCGCTATCCTTGCTGACACCGAAGCCCGCACCATGTCGGTGGCCACCTCGCCGAGCTTTGGCAAACTGCGCGAGCCCGTAATCAGGGTCTCCAGCTGGGCGCGTTCCTTTGGCGCCACCTCGCAGACTGGCAACTTCCTGATCACCTCGACGAGCGCGAATACGTCGCTCAACCAGTCCCCGCTCACCTCACCTTCGGTTTTCAATTTCTGGCGCCCGGGGTTTACCCCGCCGGCGACCACCCAGCTGGGCCAGAACATGCTGCTCGCACCGGAGTTCCAGGTCGTCGATGAAGTCACCACCGCGTCCTACATCAATCAGATGCAGGACTGGATCAACGCCGGCATCGGATCGACACCGACCGGCGGGTCGGGGCGCGATGTTCGCGCCGCCTATACCGCAGAAATTGCCCTTGCCGATAATCCCGGCGCGCTGGTCGACCGGATGAACACGCTGCTGTTCTACGGCCAGATGACGCCCACGCTTCAGGCCCGCATCAACGCGGCGATCTCGGCGGTTGCAATTCCGGCCGCCACCGGCAGCAATCAGGCAGCGATCGACGCAGCACGCTTGAACAGGGCCAAGACTGCTGTCTTCTTTTCGATCATATCCCCCGAATTCCTGGTCCAGCGTTGAGGAGGCCGAGCATGACCGACAAGCCTGTATCGCAAGCCACCCGTCGCGAAATACTCCGGCGCGCAACCGCCCTCAGCTGCGTCGGGGCGGCAGCCTCCACCTTCGGCTTCCAGCTGGCGACCATGGGCGAGGCCGCAGCGCAGACCTCAACCGGTTACAAGGCGCTCGTGTGCATTTTCCTGTTCGGCGGCAATGACTCCAACAACATGGTGCTTGCAACCGACACCGACAGCTGGGCCCGCTACTTCTCCGCTCGCAACAGCGGGGTCGACCCGATCGCCCTCATGCCCGTCGGCACGGCGGCGACCCCCCCCGGCGGCGCCAATGCGATTACGGGACGGGTGCTGCCCAACAATGCCAGTGCCTACCTTTTGCCTGAGGCATGGGGCGGTGTTCTTCCGATCGTCCCGGCAACGCCCAACCCTGTTCCGGCAGGGACAAACGCGTCGGTTCGCACCTTTGGTCTGAACCCTCACATGGGCCCATTGCTGCCGCTGTGGACAGCCGGCCGTCTTGCCATCGCCGCCAATGTCGGCCCGCTGATCCAGCCGACGACCAAGGCGCAGTACCGTGCCCGCAGCGTACCGCTGCCTTCCAGTCTCATGTCACACAACGACCAGCAATCGACATGGCAGGCAGGCGCCGCAGAGGGCGCGCGCCGCGGCTGGGGCGGGCTGATGGCGGACCAGTTCCTGTCAGCAAACGGCGCCAATGCGGTCTTCACGGCGATCTCGACCGCAGGCAACGCCGTCCTGCTCGCAGGACAGAACGTCGTGCAATACCAGATATCGACAAATCAGACGACGCCGGCCATCCGCATCACGTCGGCGGCCACGCCCACAACCACCGTTTTCGGAGCCAGCAATGCTGGCGCGCGCGTACGCGAGATTATTGGTGACGTGGCCGGAACCAGCTACTTCATGCAGGATCATGGCGCGAAGGTGACCCGCTCAATAGGCGCAGCCGAACTTCTCAACGTCCAGTTCGCTGCCGGCGGCCCCGGAGCATCGGTAGCTGCGCCAACGCAGCTTCTCAATCCGATCACCCGGGTCACCGAAACGAACGCGCTCGCCGTACAACTGCAGAGCGTCGCCAAGACCATCGCCGCAAACGCAGTGCTCGGCATGCGGCGGCAGGTCTTTTTCGTCTCGATGGGCGGGTTCGACAACCACGACGTCCAGAACTCAACCCAGTCGCCTCTTCTTGCGCGCCTTGCCCACGCGATGGCCTATTTCGACGGCGCCATCGCAAACCTCAACGGCATCGACATGCGTCCGCAGGTGACCACGTTTACGGCGTCGGATTTCTCGCGCACTTTCACCACCAATGGCGACGGCACCGATCACGCCTGGGGCTCGCACCAGTTCGTCATGGGCGGCGCGGTCAATGGCGGCAACATCTACGGCCAGTTCCCGACCCTGGGCGTGGATCAGACAGGCTTTGCCAACCCGGACATGTCGGGCAACATTCTTGTACCCTCGATGTCTGTCGACCAGTATGCGGGCACGATCGGACGTTGGTTCGGCCTTGCCGAAGGCCAGCTGGATTCGATCTTCCCCAACCTGCGCAATTTCAACCGCAATGTCGGATTCATGGCTGCAGCGACGGCTTGAGGGCGCCCTCGCGGTACGTCAGGCGAGACTGCGCCGATGATCCGACGCCGTACCCGCAGCCTACCTCTTGTGGAACGTCACCGAGCTGACAACTCGCCGGCCCTGGATCCGCGACAGCTGCACAATCACGTCGATGACCGATTTCGCATACGCGATGACGTCTGATCGCGTCAGCGTGAGTCCTGCCTGAAGCGTCATGAAGGCTATCTGCTCCAGCGCACCCTGCGGGCTGTCGGCATGCACTGTCGTCAATGAACCAGGATGGCCGGTGTTGACCGCACGCAGGAATGCGAACGCCTCTGCTCCTCTTATCTCACCGACCATAAGGCGATCGGGCCGCATGCGAAGGCTTGCCCGCAACAGCTCGTCGATGCCAACCCGCGCCTCGCCAAGCTCGCTTCCAACCGCGACCAGGCCGAGCGCATTCGGGTGCGCGAGCACGACCTCGGGCGTGTCCTCGATCACGATCAGGCGGCTGTCCTCCGGGATTTCCTTCAGCAGCGCATTCAGGAATGTCGTCTTGCCGGTGCCCGTACCACCCGAGATGACGATGTTGCGCCCGGCCTTTACCGCTCGCGAAAAGAACGAGGGCAGGTCTCCAGCCTCCAGAAGCGCGTTGAGCTCTGCATCCGTTGCAGCACGCTCGCTGCCCGCCGCGCGGCTGACCTGCGCGAATGCGCCTGCTTTCTCGTAGTCGACAAGGCGCAGATCCGGCAGCACGTGTTTACGGATGGCCAGCGCAAAATGCTTGCGCGTCGCTGGCGGCGCGACGACCTGAACGCGCGCGCCATCGGGAAGCGTCGCCGCCAACAACGGATACTCGCGACTTACGCCCTGGCTGGAGTGCGCTGCGATCTGCTGGGCGAGGCGCTGGAGCATGACTTCGGTGACATCGGATGCCTCAATCCGCTCAAATCCCGAGGCGCCATCGATCCAGACTTCTCCGGGCTGATTGACGAGGATGTCGGTGACGTCGGTGCGGTCGAGCCATGGCGCCAGCGGCGCAAGATAGGTCCGGAGATAGACGCCCTCGCTGATCAATTGGGCGTGCTCACGGGCCGGACCGGTCCGACCGTCGAGAAATCGAGGTCCTGGCTGACGAACACGCGCACCGGAGCGCCCTGCGGCACCATGACTGTCGGAGCGATACTCACGCCGCTCGTGATGGCGCCCGCGCCCGCATCGACGCCAGCGCGGGTCGATGCGATTACGATGTTGGTATCGGCCGCATCGACCGCCGCGCCCACACCGAGGTTGAGAAGGGATAACAGGACCGCACCCCCGAAGCGTTCAAAGAAATGGGTATCGACATCGCCATCAAGTCCGCCGCGCCCAAGACCGTCAGTCGCCGGAGCGGACAATTCGATCGTAACGCCATCGGGTCGGATCATGCGCGTCCAGATCACAAAGGTCCGGCTCTGCCCAAGCGCTACGCCGGACTTGTACTGGCCGATCAACCGCGACCCGCGGGGAACCAGGACCGCGCTGCCGTCGAAGCCACGCACTTCGCGCGTCACCACCGCGCGAACATACCCCGGCAGGTCTGAATTGAGCGCTGTCTCGAGTACCGCGGCAATAACCGTTCCCTCGATGATGGTTGTTGAAACATCACCGAGCCTGCCGGCCCTGGCCGGCTTCGAGGAATTGCGCACGCTGAAGCGCTGGGCGAAGCGCTCGTCCGGGTTCAGGTTCTGAGTTGCTGCCGAAGACATCGCAGCGGAAATAGAATTCGGATCAATGGGGCTGGCGGCCTCAGGCTTCAAATCGCCCGATGGCAGTGGCTCGTAGGATCCCAGATCGACCACCAGAGCAGGGGAACGAAGCCGGTCGATCTCGAGTTGCGTGGGTCCGGGAACGGCCTGGGGCGTCAGCGCAGCCTGTTCCTCCACAAGCGGTATGAGCTCAGGCGGCGGCGGCGCGGGTGACAACGGATCTACGCTGACGGGGGGCGTTATCGCCGATGGATCTGTCGTCGCTGCAGCAGGCCGCTGTGCGGCCGCATCTGCGGCAGCTTGCCTGCTCGCCAGTGCAGCGTTCTCGATGGCCGTTCGGCCGGCTTCCAGCTGCAGGAAGACGACTGCGCCAAGCCCAAGGGCGCCCACGATGCCAAACGCGACCGGCCAGAGCGAATTGCTGCCGGCCACACGGGGCGGCGCGTCCATGTCGAAGGTCCGGTCAAGGCCGGTCCGGGGCGGAGACGACGGATCGATCATGTCAGCCGCCTTGACTGGGTTGCGGAAGCGGCGCGGGCCGGGGCTTGGGGCGGTTGCTCCAGGCCCTGTTCCTGAGCTCCGCCTGAGCGTTGCCATAGCGCAGCACGAATCGCTCGGCGATCAGGTCGGCAACTGTGTAGTCACCGTCAATACGCGTGTTTGGCATTTCTTCCTTGCCATCGACACCGATCACGAAAATGGCGGGGGCGGGGCTCCTGGTGTCGAACTGGAAGTAGGTGACCACACCGTCATCGAAAACGCGCACCGGATAGAGCGCCTTCACGCCCGAAAGCGCGTAGTCGAAGTTGAAGTCCTCCGGACGCGGGGGAGGCGGCGGCGGCGGCGGCGGGGCTGGCGCCGCCACAACAGGGGCCGGCGGTTCAGGGTAGAGGAAACGCAAGCGACGCATCGATTCCGGATCGGCAGGCCCGGCGCCCTCGACGATATCGAGCATGAACGAATAGATGCGCTCACTCGTCACCACCGTCATGCTGGTCGGATTGCCCCTGGACATTGGCTTCAGGAACAGAAGCGTGGCCTTGCGGTTGGGGGTCACCTGCCAGGATAGCGAGTCACCGATCGAGACATTTTCGATCCGTTCGTCCCGGCCAAACTCAATCATCAGTTCATAGCCGAGCTGACCGCGTATCGCGACAATTGCGTCAGGGTCGTACAGGAACTCCTTGATGCGAGGATCGCCGGGACCGGGACCGGGAACAGACGCGATCTGCGCGGCGGCGGCATGGCTGAACGCCAGTGCGAACAATCCAAGCGCGGCGGCGCGCAACGATGAGCTCAAGCTGATCCGGCCGCGCGTCCCCATGTGATCCTTTTCCAGGCCAGGCCCGTCGCCGGCGCAACTCACGCCAGCAGAGCTCTGGTCGTCGAACCCCCTCCCGATCATATCAGCCATCTCCCCTTCGGTCAGCTATCCGCGGGGCGCGGTTATACGTCTGGCCGAGCCGCTCGCCAGCGAGCTGAGGCGCAGAGGCTACGGCATCTGCGATTTCGCCAGTGCGGCGGCCTGCCCCCTCGCGGCTGGCGTAGTACCCCTCGCCTGCGGCGGCGTGATGCCGGTCGGTTCGCGCCATGCGCGCGACAATCTGCTCGGCTCGCTCTCCCGGACCCTCCCAGGCAGGACGCTCAGGCGCTGATAACCGCCGCAGCGCAGGTTGATGATCGCGCCCCTTCGAGAAAGCAAAACCACGCCCGATGGCGCCAACCGCGCCCAGCCCGAGAATCATCACCATCAGGAATACGATCACCACGATCGTGATGGTGATCACAGGTCCCATATCAAAGGTCCCGCTGGCGGCATTGCCGACCAGTATTTCCAGGAACGGCTGGAGGATCATCAGCATCACAGCGCCGAACACGTGCACGGCCAGCGGCGCCATTGCCGCAGAGAAGGCGGCGCGCATCCAGCCCTCGAACAAACCCCGCGTCTGGTCGAACAGCAGCATGCCGATGAAAACCGGACCGATTGCCAGCAGAAATGCGAGCACGATCTTGGCGGCGATGACGAGGCCCAGCGTCAGCAGGAGCAATGTTATCGCGGTCAGCCACAACAGTCCCGAACCAAGCATGGGCCCGCCCTGAAGGAGGTTCGCCGTCGGGCTCGCCATCCCGCCATAAATGCCTGCAGCCCCGCTCATGTCCTCAAAAGCGCGTTGTACCCCGCCCATGACGTCGCCATCGAAGCTTGCGCCGCGCGCCGACAGCGGGCCGACCAGAACCTTCATGATCTCGGCCGGTCCGTCGAACAGGAGGTTGAAGATCAGCGTCTGGTAGGCCGCCCATGAGGTCAGAAAAGCCAGGATCAGACCCAGCTTCAGCGCGACAATCGGCAAGTCCGTCACGCGAAGGCCGCCGCGCCCGAACAGAAGCTGATAGCCGAGCAGGGCAATGTAGATGGTCAGCAAGCCCGTGAACGCCGTCGCAAACAAGGTGTTCGGCCCCACAAGTTCCCGATAGGTGTCATGCACCAGGAGGCGGATATGGCAATCGACTGTCTCGAGGACGGCGCCGACCATGCCCTCTTCCGGAGGAGTGGGACAAAGAGCCATCATGCCCCCTTCGCCACCAGCTGCGGCATCCATGCCTGTGGGTCGTCGCCGACCTCCGCCCGGATATCGTCGAGCATACGCACCGTCCGTTCGCGGCCTGAGAGCACCGTCAGCAGGTCTTTCTGCCCGTTCAGGTTCAGTCGGGCAATCACGCTCTCGGCGCCGTGCTTTACGAGAAAGCAGCGCGAGGTATCGGGCAGAGTACGGATCAGATCGAACTCATGCCGGGACAAGCCGAAACCCTCGCAGTAATCTGCCTCCTGCGCTTTCGGGTTTGGCAGGAAAACCTGCGTAGCAGACTGCTCGATGACAGCATTGGCGATCCGGGACTCGAGCGCATCCCCCGTCGACTGGGTCACGAATCCAACGATCCCGTTGCGTTTCCGGATGGTTTTTTCCCAGTCACGGATGCGCCCTACGAAGACTTCATCGTCGAGGGCCTTCCATCCCTCATCGATCACGATGATCGAGGGCTGGCCGTTCAGGCGCTCTTCGACGCGGTGAAAAAGGTACATCATCGTGGGCGTGCGCAGGACGGGGTCGTCCAGCAAGTGCGTCATATCGAATCCAGCGATGCGCGTGTCCAGATCGAGATGATCGTTCTCGTTATCGAACAACCAGGCGCGGTCGCCCTCGCCGGTCCACGGATTGAGACGCGAGGCAAGATCACCCGGTGTCGGCCTGCGCCCGCCAAGAAAGAGTTCCCGGAAATAGCGCAGGCGCCTGAAGGTCGACGCCTGATCATAGTTCGCGTTTATGGCCGCCGAAATCGTCGCAGAGTCCTCAGCCGAGAGGACCTCACCGTTCGACGTCACCAGCTTCGCCGCCCATTGCTGCAGGAAGCGGCGGTTACCCGGCGTATCCGGGAGCTGGAGCGGGTTGAATCCTGTTCGCGTGCCTGGCCGGATCACATCATAGCGGCCGCCCATCGCCCGCAGGAATATCTCGGCCCCTCGATCCTTGTCGAAGAAGATGACTTTTGGCTCGAAGCGCTCACATTGCGCGATCAGGAAATTGAGCACGACCGTCTTGCCGGCCCCCGAGGGGCCGATCACCAGAAAATTCCCCAGATCGCCCCTGTGGAAGTTGAAATAGTAGGGTGAGGCCGCAGTCGTCTCGAGCAGCGTCACCGCTGAGCCCCAGTGATTGCCGCTTGCGCGACCGATCGGATGACTGTGGAGGCTCGCAAGTCCGGCAAAGTTTGCCGAGGAGATCAACGCCTTGCGCGTTATGTAGGCGCCATTGCCGGGAAACTGCCCCCAGAAGGACGGCTCCAGAGCTGCCTCCTCGCGTACGCCGATGATGCCTGTTTCGGTAAGAGCCGCCTGAACGTCAGCTATGGCCCTGTCGAGAGGCTCAAAGTCGGGAGCGCGGACCATGATGGTCAGGTGATGCTCACCGAATACGGCGCGCCCTGCAGCGACATCGTCCTTGGCCTGCACAAGATCCCGGCGGAGCGATAGCGCCTCATCATCGGCAGCACGCATGCGGCGAAGGGCCAGGTTCATGCGGTTGAGCGCGGGCTGGCGGTCCACGAATGAAAAGCTCTGCGCGATAACCATCTCATGCGGCACACGCAGGAGGCCGTCGAGCTGGCCGCTGGACGTGTGCGGGGAATATTCCTTGACGGAGAGCATGGCGCCCAACATGCCTGGACTGCGCGCATTGCCCGAGAACTCGAGGGCGTCCCGACCGAAGCTGATGCGGCGGTCGACAAACTCGGCGCGCCCCTTTTCAAGGGGTGCCGGTCGCAGTTCGCCGTCAAACAGGAAAGCGAGAAACTCCAGCGGCTCCGAAAAAGCAGCGCCGCCGGACTCGTATGCGCCAAGCAGGCGGGGGCCATAAGGCTGCAAGGCAGCAAGAAGACTTTCCGTTGCGGCCTCCAGCTCGCGGCGATCACGCAGGCGACTGACCGCGTCCCACTGCTTGTTCTTGCCGATGCCGGCAATACCTGTCCGGGCGATCGCGGGTTTGCGCGTCAGCGTCAGGAAGAGGTCGTTGACGAACAGGCGGCCTCCTGCGAGGCGCACCCGCCAGCTTTCGTCAAGGTCGCGAGCGAAGGGGTTGGTGAAACGGCCGTGCAGCCCCGGGTGCACGAGATGCCTCATCACATAAGCGCCGATCGTCAGGCGGGACGATGCTATCGCACGCAATACCGTATCGCGTACGTTCTTCCGGTAGTTGAGCTCCTGCGTGTCAGCAGTCTCGAAACCGAAACCGACAAGATGCAGAACCTGCATCAGCGCGCCCTCGCGGGTCGCAATTGTCGTCTCATCGATGTGACGGGCAAAAGGCAGCATGTCGGCCGCTCGTCTTTCGCGCCGTGCGAAACGCGTCTTTGCCCTGCCATCCGATACTGGACGCGGCTGTTTGGTCATGGCGAATATGAGTTGCAGCGCCAGTGCGAGAAGTTTGGGACGCGTGGACAGCGGCTGACCTTCTGAATCCATAGGTCAAGCCAGCGGGGCTCACGCAGGCACATCAGATAGCCGAACGCGTGCAGCAGCAGGGCGGCCAGGATCGCCCAGTACGACTTGCTGATCAGGAACAGCTCCGTCGTGATCACCAGATTGAGGACGAAGAACGAATAGCTGACGCCGGCAAACATCTGGGGCCGCGTCAAGGCAGAGAAGACGATGTCACGTTCAAGACTTGCCATGCAGCTACCCCGCCGAGGCCTGCGCAGCCGACTGGATGCCGCCGACAATGGTCGCTGCGCCGAACAGAATGAAACACCCTATGATAACGGTAATCCCATGCTTCCAGTTCATGCGTCCTGTAAGCATCATGAAACCGACAAAGGCTACAGCAATCACAGCGACGGTCGTTGCAATTCCGCCCTCCATCGTGCCGCGGACCCAGTTGACCGCACCAAGGATCGGGCCGGAGCCGGGGGGATTGCCTGCCTGCGCAAATGCCTGCTCAGCCGCCACGAAGGCGGTGATCAGGAACGATGCGATAACCCTGTAAAAACGCATTACTTGATCTCCGGTACGCTCGTAATGGCAAGATACTCCAACACGGCAGCGACATAGGCGCGGGTCTCCGCAAAGGGCGGTATGCCGCGGTGTCGGACAACGGCCGAAGGCCCTGCATTGTAGGCAGCCAAAGCCAGCTCAAGGTCGTCATCGAACATTGCAAGCATCTGGCGCAGATAGGTCGCCCCTCCCTGCGCATTCTGGGCGGGGTCTGATGGATCGACGCCCAGCTCTCTTGCCGTGCCTGGCATCAGCTGCATCATGCCGATGGCGCCCTTCGCAGAAACGGCGTCCTGGCGAAACCGGGATTCAACGTAGGCGACAGCCTCAAGCAGGCTTGGAGAAAGTCCGCTGAGCTCGCCGGCCGCCCGCAGGACCGGTTCGGCGGCAAGCGAGGCGGGTCGCCTTTTCGTGACCGGGCGGGGGGAGGCGATGGGCTGTGCACCCTCGGGCGTGATCACAGATGGGCCTGAGATCAACGCCACTCCCGACGGTCCGACTTCCATGACCTGAGCCCTGGCCGGTTGGGCAGACACCAGAGCGAGCATGGCTGCTGCAAAGCCGAATCGCCCCAGCCGCCGCGTGCTGGCGCCGGTGCGCCCGGTCCATACGCGCCGGCAGTCGCAGCCACGATCGCGATCGGCTTTCTGCGTCGAGATGGGTTTACCGGGCAAAATCAACAACCGAGCCGACACGAAGGAGCGCAAACCGTCCGCGTGTCTTGAGCTCGGGCCAGGGGGTGCACGACCAGATGCGGGGACCATTGGAAGATTCTCGGCTCGGCTGGACGTTTCAGGACAAAGAGTAAACCCGGCTTACGACACCGTGTCGAGTTGGCCGACCACAATCATGACCAACCTACCTTTCCGGCGAGGGGACTGTCATCTGTGAACATCCGACAGTTGCAGGCTGCGCCTGATGTCCTGAGGCGGTCCGCGCAGCTCACGGGAGGGCGCCAGACCTTGGACATCAGGCGAGGTGCGATGCAGGTGGCTGGTGGTCTGGAAAGGTCGCAGGTAAGGCAGGCGTGGAGCAGCAAGTGCCCGACCGCCCCCGATGTTCTGGCGCAGACGATTGATTCTGCTGGGTCAGAAACGCCTTGATGAGGTTCGCATCGCTTTCGCGGCCTGGGCGAATTCGCTGAAGGCAGGCGCGCCAGTCTTGTCTGCGGTCGGCTCGGAGGCGCAGGTAATGCGGCCCCCGCCCCGGCGCATGGATGCAGGCCGGTGCTCGCAACCCCACCGGCTTCAACAAGCCCGGACAGGCTGGAACATGCATCGCTCCCCTGACCCGCTCTGGCTGGGATTACCGGGCCTCGCACGTCGGGAAGGCGAAGCGACATTCACGTCTGGCGCAGGCCGTGGGGATGGAGATGTGCGATGGTTTCGCTGTACGCTGCGTGCGCGTTGAGTAGGCTTTCGTCACGCGCGCCCTCGCGCCGCCAACATGCATGGGAGAAAACGTGAAGCACCTGGCAACCCTTGCACTCGTCACGCTGGCGTCCGCCTGCGCCTCGATCCCGTCAGGACCTCGCCCGCCCTCGCCGCCGATGGTCAGCGTCTTTGCGGTCGCGCATCAGGACGACTGGCAGCTCTTCATGAACCCCGACGCCTGGCACGCGATGAACGAGCCGCAGGAGAAGGCGGTGTTCATCCACGTCACGGCAGGCGACGCCGGCGCCGGAGCGGGCGGCGAGCCTGTGCCCTATTATCTGGCGCGCGAGGAGGGCGCGTTGCGCGCCGTCCGCTTCATGGCGAACGCCGCCGACCCGACGGTCGGCAAGGGCGCGCAGATGGATAGCGCAATGGTCATGCGCGGCCGGCATCGCGTGCAGCGCTATGCCTATGCGAATGCCGTCGTGTATTTCCTGCGCCTGCCAGATGGGAATATCGTCAACGGATCGGTTTATACGCCCCATCCGGAATCACTGACGCGACTGCGCTCGGGTGCAGCAGCGACATCCGGCACGGTGGAGCAGAGCGCGCGCTATGAAGGCTGGGCGGATCTGGTCGGGACGCTGAACGCCATCGTCGATGCCGAGCGCGTTGCGGGCTCCGGGCTCACCCTGCATATCGCCGAGCTGGATGAAGCGGTGAACCCGGGCGATCACCCCGATCACCGCGCGACGGCGCAGGCAATGGAGGAGGTCGCAGCATTGCACCGCTGCGCCCCGGTCTACCGCCATATCGAGTACTTCACGCGCACCAAGCCCGTGAACGTCACCGGCGAGGACTACCTGATCGACGTCGGCACATGGCCCGCCACCGCTTCCGGCCTCAGCGACAATCACGCGAAGGCGACATGGGAGGGCGATCACAACGCCTGGATCGGCCGCAACTATTATCGGGTAACGCAGCCGACCGGCCCGTGCGAGCAGAATTAGGACGAGCCGCTTTCGCGAAAGCGACGTCCCAGCCCGGCTCGACCGGACAAATGCCGCAATGAGCAGAACCGGTTGCGCTGCCTCGCTACACCTTCGGATATACCCGCACAGGCATTGCAGCATAACCCTTCACGAATGCGCTCGGGATGCGTTCCGGTTCAGCCAGCACTTCGATACGGTCGAAGCGCGCAAGAATTTCCTCCCACAGGATCTGCAGCTGCAGTTCCGCCAGGCGGTTGCCGACGCAGCGGTGGATGCCAAAGCCGAATGACAGGTGCCGGCGCACCATCGGACGCTCGATATTGAGCACCTCGGGCTTGTTGTACTGTGTCTCGTCGCGATTGCCGGATGCGTACCACATCAGGACTTTCTCGCCCTTGCGGATCGTCTTGCCGTTGAGTTCGTAGTCCTGCAGCGCGGTCCGGCGCATGTGGGCCAGCGGGGTCTGCCAGCGGATGATTTCGGACACCGCAGACGGGATCAGCGACGGATCGGCTTTCAGCCTCGCCCACTGCTCGGGCCATTTGTTGAAAGCATAGACGCCGCCGGTCATCGAGTTGCGCGTGGTGTCATTGCCGCCGACGATCAGCAGCAGCAGGTTGCCGAGATATTCCTGCGGGGTCATGTTCCGCGTATGCTCGCCATGCGCCAGCATGGAGACGAGATCGCCCTTGGGCTCGGCATTGACCCGCTCGTTCCACAGCCGCGTGAAATAGCCGAGGCACTCAAGCAGCTCGCCGCGCCACTGCTCTTCACTGGTGACGATCTCGGGATTGTTGCGCCCGGTGGCGACATCCGACCAGCGCGTCAGCTTGCGGCGATCCTCGAACGGGAAGTCGAACAGGGTCGCAAGCATCATCGTCGTGAGCTCGATCGAGACCTTGTCCACCCAGTCGAACGGCTCCCCGATGGGAAGCTCATCAAACAATTCCCTGGTGCGGCTGCGGATCAGCGCTTCGAAGCTGCGGAGATTTTCAGGACCGACGATTGACTGCACCGTCTTGCGCTGGAGATCGTGCTTGGGCGGATCCATCGCGATGAACATCGGCAGCTGGAAGTCTTCGTCCTGGTCGACGACGGTGATGCCGCCTTCCGAGGAGAACACGCCGTGCGTCGTGTCCACGGTCATGATGTCCTTGTAGGTGGTCACGTTCCAGAAGGGTCCGAACGGGCTGTCCGGGGTATAGTTGACCGGAGCCTCCTTCCGCATCCGCGCGAAATAATCCCAGTAGCCTTCCTGGCGCCAGATTTCGGGATCGGTGATGTCGAAGGCGGCAAGATCGATATCCGATGCGCGGGGGGGCGCCACACCGCGCAGCAGGCCGTTCTTTCGGAAAGCCTCTGCTCCGGCCTTGGTGGGAGCTGCCGTTGTCGCCGTATCTGCCATCGCTCGTCCTCGCCTCGGGCGCAAAGTCCTGCTCCCCTGCGCATCGCCAGTCTAGCAGAGCCGGGGATCAGGGGCAGTCCTGTCCTTGCGGCAGGCGCTTGTTTTTGCAGCACCCTCGCCCGCGACATGAGGAAACATGGCCGCGCCTTCCGGCATGCGGTGGATGTGCTAGACGTCCCTGTCGTTCACACCGGCCGCCATCCAGGGCCGGGGCCGCGCTTTCGCAGGGACCGCCGACTTGGCATCGATCGAGCCGTCACAACAGCGCCGCGCCCTGTCGGTGCTGATCCCGTTCTATAACGAGGAAGGCAATATCCAGCCGCTGGTCGACGAGGTGCATGCGGCGCTGAACGGCGTGGACTATGAGATTGTCTGCGTCAACGACTGCTCGGGCGACGCAACCGCTGCAGAATTGATCGCCGCGCAGGCGGCCAGCCCCGACCGCATCAAGATCCTGACCCATACAAGACGGCGGGGCAAATCCGCCGCCCTGTTCACCGGCCTTCGCCACTGCGCGGGCGACTGGGTGCAACTCCTCGATGGCGATGGCCAGAACGACCCCGCTGATTCGCGCCGGGTCTGGGACAAGGTGGCGGCGAAGGACGAAAACCCGGCCCTGGGCATTGTCTGCGGCCGCAGGACCAGCCGAAACGACAGTGGTTTCAAATGGCTGCAATCGCGCATCGCCAACGGCGTGCGCCGCTTCTGCCTGCGCGACGACGCGACCGATACCGGCTGCGGCTTCAAGCTGATCCGCCGCAGGGCCTTCCAGGACCTGCCCTACTTTGCATCGATGCACCGTTTCCTGCCGGCCCTGATCAAGCGTGCCGGCTGGGATGTGCAGGAAGAACCGGTGGCTGACCGGCTGCGGCTTCATGGTGTGTCAAAGTACGGATTTCTGGGACGTTTTGGCGCCGGGCTGGTAGACCTTCTCGGGATGATGTGGCTTGTGCGGCGGGGGGGATATGGGCTCGCCGCCGAATGGAACGATCCGCGCTCCGGGCGCTGACCGTTTTTTCGCGTGCAGCCGCAGGCGAGTGGAAGAAGACGCGTGAAGCAGCCGATCCGGCAGCCGAAACAGTCCAGGAAGACGGCCAGGTCAGGCCGGGGGGTCCGGGGACGGCAGATTGGCGGGCGCGAGCAGCGTTCATCGCTCGACGCCATCATACGCCTCGACCGGTCGGCCATCATCTCGATGATCGTGCTGTACTGCGTGGTCCACTGGGCCATTCGCGTGCTGGTGGCGCCCGTCTACACCGTGGAAGAAGCCGACCAGCTGCTGCTCTCGCAGTCGTTCCAGTTCGGATACGAAGCCCGCCAGCCTCCAATGCTGAGCTGGCTTTACTGGGCGGCGACGCGCGCAGGCGGATTGTCGCCGCCGGTGATCTTCGCGGTGAAATACGCCCTGCTCTTCATCGGGCTGGTGTTCTACTATCTGTCGGCGCGCAACATTCTTGTCCGGCCGGTCGTCTCGGCGGCGGCGCTGGCCGCGTGGGCGCTGACCTTCCAGGTCGGCTGGTCGGCGCATGAGGACCTGCTCGGCGGCGTCGCACTGATGGCCACGCTGTCGCTCAGTTTCCATGCCATTACCCGCATCCTGACATGGCGGGCGTGGAGCGACTGGTTCTATCTCGGCGTTGCGATGGGCCTCGGCCTGCTGACCCATCACCTGTTCATCGTCTTCCCCATCGCGATGCTGCTGGCGATCATGTTCTCGCCATTCTTCCGGGACGCGCTGAGCTTCGGGCGGCTGTTCCTGACCTTCCTGGTCGCCGCCATGCTCTATGCGCCCTACGTGATCTGGGTCGCAACGCACCTCGGCTCGGTGAGCGATGCGGCGCGCGAGTATGTCACTTCGTGGGAGATCGATGGGGCCTGGCTCGACCGGGCGGGCAACGCCGCTGCACAGCTTGGCCGTGCGTTGGCGGAATTCGCCCTGCCGCTTCTCCTGTTCTGGATGATGCTGTTCTGGACGCTGTGGCTGCCGATACTCTATCCGGTGTTCCCGCGCCGCAGCACCGATGAGGAACCGCACGAACTGGCCTGGCGCAAGCTGTTCGTGCAGGCGGCCATCATGGGGGTGGGCGTCTACATGACCAGCGTGCTGCTGGGCGTGCAGGCCTACAAGCCGCACTGGATGATGCCGGTGCTGTTCGCCTTGCCGATCTGGCTGTTCGCCCACGTCAAGCGCGCCGGCGACTTTCCTGTCGCGATCCGCGGGTTTGGCGCCATCGTGGCGATTTTCATTGTCCTGGTGGCAGGCGGCAGGTTCTTCGAGGCCCAGCTTGAGATCGCACAATGCCGGGAAGGCGGCTGCCGGCCTTACACGCCGGTCGCCCCGTGGGCCGAGGCATTGCGCGAGGCGGGCTTCCAGGGCGGCACCATCGTCGGCGCGGACCTGCACCTCACAGGCAATCTGCGCGCAGCATTTCCAAAGGCGCGCGTGCTCGATGCATCCGTAGCGCCCGACGCCTATCCGCCACGACAGGGTAATGGCGCGTGTCTGGTCGTATGGCGCGACACGCGTTTCAACGACACTTTGACCGTGGCGCTGATGCCCGAACAGCTGTCCACCTATCTGGAACAGGAGCTCGGCGTCCGCTTGCGCGACAAGGGCGCGCGCGGCGCTGTGCGGCGGCCGCTGCGGATGTCGGAGGACAAGGCAGCGACGCTGTACTTCCAGCTCAACCGGGCTTCGGGCCAGTGCGGGTAGGATCTCGGCGGGTAGGATCCGGGCGTGCCGGCGCCTCCGGCAGCAGCGCCTCATCGGGCGCTGCGCGCAGCAGGCCAGCGGGAATATCCAGCTCAGGAAAGATCTCTTCGGTGAACGGCAGCAGGTAGGCGCTGCCGGACACAGGTTGAACTTCGATCAGTTCGCCCGCACCGAAATTCTGGACCGACTTCACGGCGCCAAGCTCACGCCCGTCCACATGGACGACGCGCAGGCCGATAAGGTCGCTGACATAGAACTCGCCTTCCCCGGCCGCCGGAAGGGATGCGCGGTCGGCATGAAGCAGCGCGCCACGCATGGCCTCCCACGCTTCGCGCTGGCGCTGCTCCTTTGCCGTGACGCCGAACAGATCATTCAGCGCGCGATGGCGAACAGGTGTGAGCACGACTTTGCCCGCCGCATCCATCAGCGGGCCGTAGGCGAAGCAGGCCTCCGGATCATCCGTGAAGGAGCGCACACGCACCTCGCCCTTCACGCCGAAGGCGCCAGCGATCTGGGCGACAACGATCAGCCTGGGCCTGGCGTTCACAACGGCCGCTCCAGCATCGCGACGACCTTGCCGGATCGCGATGGACGGGACAGCAGATGGCGGAAGCCGAGCTTTGCGTGGAACGCCATACTCTCTGGATTGGGCGGGTCTTCGTTGACCTCGGCGGTGACCCGTTCTTCGCCCAGTTCGCCCGCCATGAGCAGCGCCGCCTCATACAGCGCCCTGCCCGCACCGGTCCCGCGCGCAGCCTCGGTGACGGCGATGCGGTCAACGTAGAGATGGCGGTCGAACGCCGTTTCGAACCAGCCATAATTGTCGCTTGGATAGGGCGAGCCGGGACGGATCAGAATGACGAAGCCGGCGGGTTTACCGCCGGCTTCTGCGATCAGCACACGACAGGCCCAGCCAGCATACTGACGGTACGCCTCGCGCGGCATGTCTCCGACGGCCGGAACGCAGGCGGCGTTGAGGGCGAGGATGAAATCCTCGTCCTCCGGCGCCGCATCGCGAACCGTCACCGCCACGCGGATTACTCCGCGGCGGCTTCTTCGGCCGGCGCGTTCCTGGCTTCTTCAGCGGCGGCGCGGCGGGCCTCCTCGCGGTCGGCGCGCTCCTTGGCGCGTTCCTTGGCCTTCTCGCCCGGCTCGGCGGCCTGCGGGTTGTTGCCGTGCTGCCATTTCACAAGGCCAGCGTTTCCGAGGAAACGGGCGACGCGATCGGTCGGCTGCGCGCCCTTGGCGAGCCAGGCCTTGGCCTTCTCGAGGTCGATCTGGATGCGCTTCTCGTCGGTCTTGCCAAGCAGCGGATTGTAGGAGCCGATCTTCTCGATGAAACGGCCATCGCGCGCAAAGCGCGAGTCGGCGATCACGACATTGTAGTAAGGGCGGTGCTTGGAGCCGCCGCGCGCGAGACGGATTTTCAGTGACATTGTCTACTCTCTTCTTTGTGGTTCGAGCTGGTTGAGGTTGGCGGGTCGGGCGTCAGCCCTTCCCCTGCAGTTTCTCATGGTGGCGGATCACTTCCGTCACGATGAAGGCGAGGAATTTCTCGGCGAAGTCGGGGTCGAGATCGGCGGCGTTGGCCAGCCGGCGCAGGCGGGCGATCTGTTCGGCTTCACGGGTCTTGTCGGCTGGCGGCATGGCGTGCGCCGCCTTGAGTTCGCCAACCGCCTTGGTCGCCTTGAAGCGTTCGGCCAGCATGTGCACGACAGCGGCGTCGATATTGTCGATCGAGGCGCGCAGGCGTTTGAGTTCATCAGCGGGATCGCGGCTCATTTCTTCTTGTCCCCGCCAAGGCCGGGAAGACCGCCACCGAGGCCCGGCAGTCTGGGGCCGCCAGGGCCGCCGAGATTCTTCAGTGCATTGAGCTGCTGCTGCGACATCTGCGGTCCGCCGCCGCCGCCCATGCCGCCCATACCACCGGGGCCGCCCATATTGCCCATCATGCCGGCAAGGCCCTTGAGGCCGCCCTTGCCGAGCTTCTTCATCATGTCGGCCATGTTCCGGTGCTCTTTCAGAACCTTGTTGACCTCGGCCACGTCGACACCAGCGCCGGCGGCAATTCGACGCTTGCGCGAGGCCTGAAGCAGGTCGGGCTTGCGGCGCTCCTTCGGCGTCATCGACATGATGATCGCTTCCTTGCGCTTCATCACGCGATCGTCGATGCCGGCGGCAGCCATCTTTGCCTTGGCGTCCTTCACGCCGGGCAGCATTTCCATCATGCCGCCGAGGCCGCCCATGCGCTGCATCTGGCGCAGCTGGCCGGCATAATCTTCCAGGTCGAACTGACCCTTCTGCATCTTCTTGGCGACGCGCTCGGCCTCGGCCATGTCCATCTCGGCCCTGGCCTTCTCGACCAGGCTGACGATGTCGCCCTGCCCGAGAATGCGACCGGCGATGCGGCGGGCGTCGAAGACATCGAGCCCATCAAGCTTTTCGCCCACGCCGATGAAGCGGATCGGCAGGCCGGTGACAGAGCGCATCGAGAGCGCCGCGCCGCCGCGACCATCGCCGTCCATGCGCGTAAGGACGAGACCGGTGAGCGGCAGGCGCTCGTTGAAGCGGCGCGCCGTCTCGACAGCGTCCTGCCCCGTGAGCGCGTCAGCGACGAGCAGCGTTTCAGACGGGTTCGCGATCTTCGCGATCTCGTCCGCCTCGTTCATCATCTGGTCGTCGAGCGTGGTGCGGCCCGCCGTGTCGAGCATCAGCACATCGTAGCCGCCGAACTTCGCGGCCTGGATGGCGCGGCGGGTGATGTCGGCGGGCAGCTGCCCAACGACGATCGGAAGCGCGTCAACGCCGACCTGATCGGCGAGAATCTTGAGCTGCTCCATCGCGGCCGGGCGGCGCGTATCGAGCGAGGCGACGAGCACCTTCTTGCGCTCCTGATCCTTCAGGCGCTTGGCGAGCTTGCCGGTCGTGGTCGTCTTGCCCGAGCCCTGCAGGCCGGCCATCAGGATGATGGCGGGCGGGCTGTCGATCTTCAGCGGCGCCGGTTCTTCGTCTCCGCCGAGCGTCTCGACCAGCGCATCGTGCACGATCTTGACGACCAGCTGGCCTGGCTTGATCGACTTGATGACGTTCTCGCCCACGGCCTTGGGGCGGACATCGTCGATGAATTTCTTGACGACAGACAGGGCGACGTCGGCTTCCAGCAGCGCCACGCGGATCTCCCGCAGGGCTTCGTTGACGTCCTTCTCCGACAAGGCGCCGCGGCCGGTAAGGCCGTCGAATACCTTGCCAAGACGATCTGTCAGCGCGTCGAACATCGCCATCCCTTTTCATGCCGGAGACCATCTCCGACATGGGAAGTCTTCTTCCGGCGCGCAAACGCCTCTTGGCCCCGCTGAGCGCAACGCGCCGGGCGGGGGACCTCGCCAGCCTCGTCTGCCCACCAGGAAATCAATGGGGGCAGGGTCGTGCCGGTCAAAGCACAGGAATCCCATGTCAGGGGGGTTCTTGCGCGGAAGGGGGCCTCCCTACCCCCGCCTGTGGAGAAGGTCAAGCAAACTCGGGACGGACCCGCCGGCGCACATTGCACGGCGTCCCCGGCCTCAGGCATCGAGCTGACGCCGGTCCCGGGCGCTTTCACCGGCTTTGGCGCGACACCATCATTGTCGGTCGGCGTCGACGTTGCCAGGCTTGGCTGACCTGTACCGGCGCCCCCTGCAATGCTAACCGGCGCCAAACCGGGAACGTTGCATGCGCACCATAGGACTGATCGGCGGCATGAGCTGGCAAAGCTCGCGCCTCTACTATGACCGGATCAACCAGATGGTCGCCGACCGGCTGGGCGGGGCGCATTCGGCCCGGATCATCATCAACTCGCTCGACTTCGGACCGATCGCAAAGATGCAGACGGCCGGAGAATGGCGCGAGGCTGGGGCCGTTCTCGCCAATGCGGCCCAGTCGCTCGAACGCGCCGGCGCGGACGTGATCGCCATCGGCGCCAACACGATGCACAAGGTGGCGCAACAGGTGATGGCCTCGGTGCGCCTGCCGCTGGTCCATATCGGCGATGCGCTGGCGAAGGAGCTGAAAGCCGATGCGCGCTCACGGCCGCTGCTGCTTGGCACGCGCTACACGATGGAAGACCCGTTCCTGATCGATCACCTCGGCAACAAGGGCATCGGCGCCGTCACGCCAGACAAGGCCGACCGCGACGCGCTGCACGCGATCATCTATGACCAGCTGATCAAGGGCATCGTGACCGACGGCGCGCGCGATGCCGTCCGGGCGATGATCGACCGGTCATCTGCGAAAGAGGCCGACAGCGTGGTCTTCGCCTGCACCGAGATCGGCATGCTGTTCCCGCCGACCGAGGCCGGGCTGCCGGGCTATGACACGCTGGAGATACATGCCGCGGCGCTGGTGGATTTTTCGCTGGCTTAAGCCCTACTCATCGTTCGCCTGATCCAGTGGCAAGCCCAGCTTCTCCCGCACCCGCGCGCCCATCAGGATGCCGTCCATCGCGTAGTTTCCTTCATGGCAGGCATACTCGTAGATCTGTCCGCCATCGTTCCAGAAAGTGATCTCGCCCGTCCACGGCTGCTCATAGTAAGTCGGGTCATCAACCATGAATGTGTAGAACAGCTTGTCTTCGGCGACACCCGTGAACCGTTCGGTGACCCGGGCCGTTTTCGGGAGATAGGCGGGGTGGTCCTGCCAGGAATGGTAGTCGTTGAAGTTTGTCGTCTCGATGACGAGGGCATCGCCCTCCCACCACGCGATGGGGTCGCCGAACAGTGGCGCGATGACTGCCGGCTGATGTGCTCGCTGCCCTGAATCACGCTTCAGGGGGATCACCCGCGCATGGCTGATCATCTCGGTGTGGATCATCACATGGGTTGGGGTCTGCACGATCTGGTAGTGGTTGTTGTAGAGACCGTTGATCATCGGCGGGCCGGTGCGGCCGCCGGTGGCGATGCAGCGGTCCGGCAGGGGCCGCGCTTCCGGATCGGAATAGCCGAGGCGCTCCTCGCCCGCATGCGCCAGTTTCCGGCCCGCTTCGCTGAAGGGAATCTTCCCGTCGGGCGGATCGGTGATCCAGGCCGTGCGGGTCTCGCCCTTCACGACGCCGAAGCGCGTGCCGGGATCGATCCAGAAGGCGTTGTAGCCCCGACCCATCAGGAGGTCGCGGCCGGTCAACAATCCCGTGGCGGGCGTGTTGGCAATATCCTCGGTGACGAGGCGCACGATCTGCGGATGGTCCTGTGTCGCCTGCTCCACCTCTTCCGGCCTGAGCACCGTCGATTTGTAACGATCGGCGCGCTCAAGGGTGGTGATCGAAGCGTTTGTCCACGTGCCCTGCAGGTCGGGCCGGCCATCGGGCGTTCGGGGCGGCGTGTAACCTGCCTGGGCCAGGGCCGGCGCGCCCGCCAACATGACAAACACCGCGAGCGCGGCCTGGATGCTGTTCATCTTCTCCGCCGCGTCATGGGTGCAAGGTCGTGACTTCGTGATAGGCTTCAGCTTGCCTGCCGGGCGGATGGCCTGCAAGCTGGCCAACCTGATTGGAAGGCTGGCCGTCGCCAGGACACAGCCGGCGCCGGAGCGTTCGATGAAGCTCATGTCTCGCCTGAAAGGCCCCCTTCGCCTCAAATGGCTGGGCGCGCTCGCCGTCGCCGGAATCGCGGGTGTCTCCGCGCCCGTCACGGCCCAGCAGGGCGCAATGATCCGCGTCGATCTCGAACTGGTCCTGGCCGTCGATATCTCGCAGTCGATGGATTACGACGAGCACTCGATCCAGCGCCAGGGCTATGTCGACGCCTTCAGGCACAAGGACGTCGTCAACGCCATGCTGTCGGGGCCGGAGGGCAAGGTCGCCGTGCTCTACATGGAATGGGCCGGGGATTTCGATCCGATCGAGACAATTCCCTGGACCATCATCGACTCCCCCGAGGCGGCCAAGACATTCGCCGAGCGCCTGGAGAAAGAGCCGATCTATGGCGAACAGCGCACCTCGATCTCGCGCGCGCTGGAGACGGCCCAGCGGCACATCCTCAAGAACAACATCTCATCGCACCGGCAGGTGATCGACGTGTCAGGCGATGGCGCGAACAATGCCGGCCGGCTTGTGGAGCCGGCGCGCGACGCGGTGGTCAAGTCAGGCATCGTGATCAATGGCCTGCCGATCATGCTGAACAAGCCGAAGGAGTTCTACGACATCGATCACCTCGACCGGTATTACCGGCACTGCGTGATCGGCGGCGAAGGGGCTTTCATTGCGCCGGTGTTCGACCTGCACCAGCTGCCGTCCACCATCCGCAAGAAACTGGTGATGGAAATCGCGAGCCTCGATCTGGATACCGGCGCTGCGCCGATCCAGTTCGCCGATGCGCAGACGCCTGCCCTGCCGAACAGGCCGGGAATCCTGAAGGCGCAGCTGAAACTGCCGACCCAGAAGACTGACTGCACGATCGGCGAACAGGTCTGGGGCGGCGGACGCGGGTTCCGCTACAACAACTGGCAGTAGCGCAAACCGGTCAACCCGCCTGCGCGCGGCGATGCAGCGCCTTGTCCGCGTACATGGCCTCGTCTGCCCGGGCGAGGGCTTTTTCTGCTGTATCGCCAGCGCCGACGTGCGTGATGCCGTAGGCGGCGGAGACGTAGAGCGGGATGCCGTTGAAGAGGACTTTCTCGGTGCACAGGGTAGCGGCGAGCGCTTCGGCTTTTGCGGCGGCGGCTTCGGGATCAGTGTGTGTCAGGACGACCGCGAACTCGTCGCCGCCGATGCGGCCGACAACGTCCGTCTCGCGCGTCTGGCGGATCAGGACTTCGCCGATGGACCGGATCACCGCGTCACCCGCCGGATGGCCATGGGCGTCGTTGATCGCCTTGAAGTTGTTGAGGTCGAAATAGATCAGGCTCGCCTGCACCTCGTGGCGCCTTACCATGGCGAGGATGCGCTGGGCCTCACGCACGAAGGCGCGGCGGTTATAGATCGGGGCCAGCGTGTCGTGGTCGGCAGACGCCTCGGCTTCGGCGAGCGAGAGCTTCAGCTGCTCGACGTCGAGACGCAGCGAGTCGATCTCCGAGATCATCATGTTGAAAGCGGTGCGGACCTGGGGTGTCAGATCAGTGTCGGGAACGCCGAAAATCTCCGCCACGCGCAGCGCCGGATCGACCAGCTGCTCGGGCGGGGCGGCTTCTGCGCGCCGGGGGCGCGGTCCGAAGATCGAGAAAAGCTTCATCGGTTGGACAGTATCTCCACCCTGAAATTCTCCCAAGCTTGTTAGAACGGGATTAACCGAACCTTTCCGAGCCGTTGCGGACTTGTGGCGTAAGCAGGTAGAAACCCGCTTTCCGGCCGGAGCGCCCCATGTCGACGCCTGCACAATTGCCCCTGGTTGGCGTCATCATGGGCAGCCGATCGGACTGGCCAACTCTTTCAAAGGCTGCCGAAATCCTCGCAGAACTCGGCGTGCCATATGAAACCAGGGTGGTTTCCGCCCACCGTACACCCGACCGGCTGGTCGAATACGCCAGGACCGCCCGGGGTCGTGGCCTGCGAATCATCATCGCCGGGGCCGGAGGGGCGGCCCACCTGCCCGGCATGGTCGCCGCGATGACCTCCCTGCCCGTGCTGGGCGTGCCGGTGAAGTCGAGCGCGCTGTCGGGGCTCGATAGCCTCCTGTCGATCGTACAGATGCCGAAGGGCATTCCGGTCGGCACGCTGGCGATCGGCGAGGCGGGCGCAGCCAATGCCGGGATTCTCGCCGCGTCGATCCTGGCGAACGATGATGCGGCGCTGCTCGGGCGGCTCGAGGCGTATCGCAAGGCCCAGACCGATGCTGTGGCCGAGAGCGTGGAAGACGCAAAATGAACAGTCGCGAACCCGTGGGTCCGATCGCCAGGCCGGGCGATGCGATCGGGATTCTTGGCGGCGGCCAGCTTGGCCGCATGCTGGCGATGGCGGCGGCCGAGATGGGTCTCGACGTTCACATCTTCACGCCCGAACAGGACAGCCCGGCCTCGCGCGTTGCAGCCAGGACGTGGGTTGCCAGGTTCGATGACCAGGCTGCGCTGACCGAATTCGCAGCCAGCATTGTCGCGGCGACGATCGAGTTCGAGAATGTGCCGGTTGCGGCAACCGACCTGATCGAGGCGCAAGGCAAGCCGGTGCGCCCGAACGGACGCACGCTGGGGCAGGCGCAGGACCGGCTCGCGGAGAAGACGTTCTTCCGCAACATCGGGATCGAGCCGGCGCCATTCGAGCGTATCGACGGGCCGGATGATATCGCGCCGGCGCTGGAAAAGCTCGGCGGCAATGGCGTCCTGAAATCGCGATTCTCCGGCTATGACGGCAAGGGACAGGTGCGGCTCAAGGGCAGTGTTCCGGAGACGGCGTGGGCCGATGTCGGCGCGGGGCCTTCGATCCTCGAAGCCTGGATAACGCATGCGTGCGAGATCTCGGTGGTCGCCGCACGGTCCGCGAGCGGCGACTTCGTGGCGTTCGATCCGCCGGAGAATGATCATTCCGGAGGCATACTGCGGCGCTCGACCTTCCCGGCTTCGGCGCCAGCGCCGGTGCTGGAGGAAGCCATGCGGATGACGCGCAGGCTTGCCGATGCGCTCGACTATGTCGGCGTGCTGGCGCTCGAGCTGTTCCTCACCAGGGACGGCAGGCTGCTGGCCAATGAGTTCGCGCCGCGGGTTCATAACTCCGGGCACTGGACGCAGGACGCCTGCAGGACGGGACAATTTGAACAGCACATCCGCGCCGTGTGCGGCTGGCCGCTGGGCGATCCCGCGCGCTGGGCTGACGGAGAGATGATCAACCTCCTGGGTGAGGACGCGTCCGACTGGGAGCGCCATCTTGTCGGGGGGGCGAAGCTGCATCTCTACGGCAAGCGCGCTGCGGCGGACGGCCGGAAGATGGGGCATGTGGTGAAACTCAGGCCCCGCGCATGAGGGCGCATGCGCTGAGGTTGCCCTCTCCCGAACCGGCGAGCGTGTTCACACATCTTTCCCGCGCCCGGACGGGATAAGGCCTGGGGCGAAGGCCTTCTTCCCCAGAAAAACGCGCGCGTTTCAGGCGACAATGCAGGATGTGGCGAGGCGCGGCTTTGCCGAAACTCAGGGCGCCATGCAGCGCTGGATGTGAGTGATCAGGGAAGGTGTCTGGGCTTTCGCCAGCTGCAGGGCTGTCGTCGCGACCTGCGTGATCGCGCGGGCGGTGTCCTGGTTCGAGCGGCCGCGACCGGCGCCTTCGGTGTTGGCGCGGGCGGTGGCGGCGTTGAGCGCGCTGGTGAGAGCGGCTGCATCGCTGAAGCCCTTGAAGCCGCTGCCGGTACGCGCGCGGTCGAGTGCGTAGGAGAGATTGCCGGCGCAGGCGATCGCGACGCCATAGCTCTCCGCCTTAGCGATACGGGCCAGCGCGCTGTCGCCGACATTGTTCTGCGGATTGGAGGGCTCAGGCGCCGGCTCGCGGGCGCGAACGGAGGCAGGCTGGGCCTTCCACTGGGCGAGGAGATCACCCTCCCACTTCGTGATCAGCCCGCGCGCCTGGTCGAAGGCGTCGACAATGCCGCCGCCGCCCCGCAGCGCATGATTGAACAGCGCGTCGCCAAAGTAGGTCCAGTCACGGCTTGGCTCGCAGCCGAAGCTGGTCTTGTCAGCGGCGGCGGCTGTGAGCACCACCGTATCGTCGTTCGAGAAAGGCAGGATGAAATAGCCGGAGTAGCAGGCGGACACGATCACGAGTTTCGACCGGATGTTGGCCTGCTGCAGCGAGTTGCGCAGATGAAGCGCGCGGATCGAGCCGCCAAGACGGCCCTTCTCCTGCATCGCCACGGCGCCGTCGGGCCCGCCATGCGAGGTAAAGAAGACGACGACGAGGTCCTCATTGGGGTCGGCGAGCCTGCCGATGCGACCAAGGGCAGCGTTGAAATTGTTGGGCGTGGCGGCGGCATAGGTGCGTGCTGCGCCCGGCCCGCGGCCAGCGGAGAGCGTGATCACCCGTTCGGCGGCATCATAGCGGCGGGCAAGGATGCTTGCGGCTTCGCGCGCCTCGTTCTCGAAGACCGGCTCGTCCCAGAGGGACGCGGAGAGGATATAGGTATCGACCACACCGGGGCGCTGGGGCGGAAGTCTTGCCAGCGCCTCGCCGATCCGCATCGCGTCTGCGGCAGCCTCGGCGGGCGACATGGCGATTTCCATCGCGCCGAACTGGCCGTTGAGCGGATCGCGCTGCTGCGGACCCTGGGCATTGGCTGCTCCGGCGACAGCCATCGCCAGTAGCGCTATGCGCGCGAGCCCCTTCAACATGCCGCCGACCCTGTATCCGACCTCTGCTCATGTTCTCGCGTGCAAGCGCCCAGCGCAAGCGGGCTGTTTCAGCCACCGTTTCCGGCTTTTTCGGAAGCAGGCGGGGGGTAGCTGCGCAGCACGATGGACTGGCTGGCGGTGGCCATCAGGGTGCCGTCTTCCGCATAGAGGCGCATATGGCCGTGGCCAAAGCCGCGGGCGGCAGCCTGTGCCTGCACATCGCACAACACCCAGGTCGTTGGCACGATCTTCCGGACACGCAGATTGTTGTCGAGGCTGTTGCCCCCGCCGCCGCGCCCCAGCGCCCCGCCGATGGCGCCGGGGACGAAGTCCGCAAAGACGGCGAGCATGGCGGCATCGATCGGCGCATCCTGCTTCTGGCGGATCCAGAGCAGCGTGCGGCCGCTCTGTGTCGCGATCTCATGGCGCGCAGGCCCTGGAATGGCGCGCACGTCGAGCGACTGGCGCAGGCGGGCGTTCGGGTCCTGGGTCGGGCGTTGCGGCTCCTGTTCGCATTGGTCGGGGGGCGCCATGTCCGGCATGTCGCGCCAGTGCTGGTCGGGATAGCCGTCGCGATCGCCGAGCGCGGCCATGACGCTGAAGATGGTCTGATCGCCGACGCGGCCAGTGACGGTGGCCTGGGTGACGGACTTGCCCTGCTGGGCTGCCGCGACATCGAGCACGACATCAGCGCCAAGCCGCGCGAAGGAGATATACTGCGCCGTGGCCCAGACGAGGCCGCGCTGGAAACGCTGTTCGAGCGCAAGGACAGCGGCGCCCAGGCCTGCGCCGCCGAACAGGAAGACGTGGCCGAGCGGTCCGACGCAGAGGTCATCGGTGACACGGAGGGTGAAGGTGCTGTCGCTGGTGCGGACGATGGGAAGGAAGTGGGTCATGCGCGGCTTGTAGGTCAGGATCAGGCAGGACGGAACGTCGTTCTCCGCTCGTCCCGACGCACATCGGATGAGCGGGGCAGCGCGCGAAACCCGCTCACGTTGTCAGCGCTTGTCGCCTCGGATGATTTTCAGGGTTGGCTTTTTCGGCGCCGGCCCGGCGCTCGCGGGCTCATCATTGATGTCGCGGCCGCGCGGCTTCCAGTCGCCCCCGGTCTTGGGCTTGAAGCTGGAGCGGGGCTTGGGTCGATCCTCGGGCTTCGCGGAGGATGTGCGCTGCTGGCTGGTGCGGGCGGGCTCGCCGCCCTGCGTGGCTGCAGGCGCTGCCTCGGCGGGCCTGGCCTTGCGCGACTTCTTGTCGATAAGGCGGGTGATGTGCGCCTGCCGAACCGAAAGCGCTTCATCGAGGCGTCCCTTGCCAGGGTCGCGGAAGGCGGAGCCGTAGGCTTCGAGGCGCGTGGTGACGCCCTCGACAAAGTCCTGCTCCCAGTCCGACAGCCCGGGGCCGCCCTCCTCCGTGGCGCGATCAGCAGCCCGGCGCAGCTTGCGCAGGGCCTTGCGGGTCTTGCGCTGATCGACTTCGCGCTTCATGCGGAGAAGCTAGCGTGCTTGCGCGTGCGCGAACAGCGCAGAGCAAGCCCACATGCTTCGAGACGCGCACTGGCGTGCTGGCGGTCAGATCTCGCCCAGAGCCAGGAGATAGGTATCGAGGATCGCTTCGGCTTCCTCGCGTTCCTGGCGGTCCATCTTGCGCAGGCGGACGACGGCGCGGAGCGCCTTGGTGTCATAGCCCATCGACTTGGCTTCCTGGTAGACGTCCTTGATCTGGCCGCCGACCTCCTTCTTCTCTTCCTCGAGCTTCTCGATCTTCGCGACCGTCTGCCGGAGCTTGTCCTTGGCCGCCTGCGTGAGGGCGGCTGCTGCTGCGCCGTCGTCCATGTCGATCTCCCGGAAGCGATGTGGAGGTCTCTTTACCGGGGCGGCTCACCACATCCAACGATGTGCGCGTCGCAGACGGCGATTCCCTGTGCATGGGGCTGTGGGCATCTCTTTAACGGCTAGAGAGGGCGCCCGTTGACGACGCGGTCGAGGCGGCGTTTGCCCTGTACCGCGGCCTGCGCCAGCGGGTGGATTTCCAGCGCCTTGTCATAGGCTTTGAGCGCAGCTTCAGGACGGTCGACGGATTCGAAGAGCATTGCCATTCCGATCCAGGCGCCGAAATGGCGCGGCTCGTAGGTGATGGCGGATTCAAGGTCGGCGATCGCCTCGTCATACTTGCCGTCATTGAAGAAGAGCACGGCGCGACGATTCCATGCTTCGGCATATTCAGGGAGAATGGCGATGGCCTTGTCGAATGCATCGCGCGCACCCGCGAGGTCTTCGTTCTCCTGGTATTCAAGACCGCGCTGCATCAGCGTGTCGACCGTTGCCGAGCCGGAGACGAGCCAGGCGTCCCAGATCTCCTCCTCGAGCATGGCGGCTTCGGCTTCGTCCTTGGTCGCTTTCAGCTTGTCGAGGAGTTCCTGGCTGATGTTCTTGTTCTCGGCGACCTCCTCCGCCCCGGCGCTGCCGGCCGCGGCGCCCGGAGTTTTGGCGCCCGGAGTTTCTGCGGACGGAGTTTCGGCGGAAGGCCCGGGCGAAAACGCCTTGTCGCCGCAAGCCGCAGCGAGGACGAGAACCGTGAAGGAGAGGAAGATGGGGCGGAACATCGCTCCACTATGCGTGCGCGGAACAAAGCACACAAGCGCGGCTCGCCGCTGGACGGGCGGCGACTGCAATCAATCCGGATTGAAGTGGATCAGCCCTGCTTCGCCTTGAAGCGCGGGTCGGTCTTGTTGATCACATAAGTCCGGCCCTTGCGGCGCACGACCTTGCAATCGCGGTGGCGGCCCTTGAGCGATTTGAGAGAGGAACGGACTTTCATGGGCGGCTGCCGGGGTTTGCGACCTGAATTGGGAGCGCGGCGTTTAACGGAGCCCCGTACGGGTGTCAACCGCGCCCCTTGCCATCCACGGCGGGGCGCCCGCGAGAAGGCGGTTTATGAACGTAAATTGGCCTTAACACTCGCACGTCATTGATGAAGCCCGGCATCTAAATCCAGCCGGATTGCAGCAATAATTGCAGTGAATGTCCGATGCGGCTGGGAAAGGCGAGTTCGCAATGACGATCCGGACCTGGCAATGGGCGCTGGCAGGGGTGGCGATGGGTGTCGCCCTCGCCGCATGCGGTGGAACCCGGATGGCCGGCGCTGGTCGGGAAGTCGCCCCGCAGGCCCCGCCCGCCTCGCCTGCCCCACCCCTTACGTCGGCGCCGGGTGGCGCTTTTGATTTCGCCAGCTCCGGGGACGCGCAATTCGACAGCTGGCGCGCCAAGTTTGCCGCCAGGGCGTCCGCAGCCGGCCGGCGCACGCAGGACATTCAGGTCGTGCTGGACAGGCTCGTGCCGGTCGAGCCGGCGGCGCAGGCACAGTCGTTCGACAACCAGGCCGAGTTCGTGAAGCCGATCTGGGAGTATGCGCGGGCTGCCCTGTCGCCCACGCGCATCACCAATGGTCAGGCGAAACTGGCGCAGAACGCAGAGATCTTCGAGGCGATCGAGGCGTCCTATGCGCCGCCGCGCGAGATCATCGCAGCAATATGGGGGATGGAGACGTCCTATGGCGGCTTCATCGGTACAGATGACGCGCCGCGCGTGCTGGCGAGCCAGGCGGCCGTCGGACGCCGGAAGGATTTCAACGAGACAGAACTGATGGCGATCATGCGCCTGATCGAGGACGGATCGGCCACGCGCGACCAGTTCCGCAAGGCGTCCTTCGCAGGCGCACTCGGCCAGACGCAGTTCATGCCATCAAGCATCATCGCCTATGGCCGCGACTTCGATCGCGACGGGAAGAAAGACCTCTGGACAAATGCCGGCGACGCGCTCGCATCGGCTGCGAACTACCTGTCGGGCTATGGCTGGAAAGAGAACCAGCCCTGGGCTCTGGAAGCGCTGATCCCCGAAGGTTTCGACTACGCCAAAGGGGATGGCCGCAAGCTGTCGGTCGCCGCATGGAAGGCGATGGGCATTGCGCCCGTCTCTCCCGAAACCTTCGGTTCAATCGATACGCTGTCCGCAGAACTCTTCCTGCCGGCGGGATCGTATGGCCCGGCCTTTCTGCTGTTCGACAACTTCTTCGTCATCAAGCGCTACAACAACGCCGACAGCTATGCGCTCGCCATCGGGCTCCTTGCCGACCGGCTGGCAGGCAGGACCGAGATGACGCGGCCATGGCCGACCGAGATCCAGATGCTGACGCAGCAGCAGGCGAAGGACCTGCAGGCGGGGCTCAACAGGCTCGGCTTCAGCGCGGGCAGCGTGGACGGCATCATCGGCCGCGGGACACGCGGCGCCCTTCAGAAATTCCAGAAATCGAAGGCACTGGTGGCGGACGGATTCCCGACGCTGCAGATGCTTGAGCAAGTGCAGCTTGCGGCGGCGGCCCTTCCCGGCTGACCTGCACACAGCCGGAACCTGCGGCGCGCGCATACGTTCCCCCCTGCACAGCATGGGAGTTCAGCATGGCGCTCGAAGAACGCACGACGATTGTAACGCCGGCCAGCGCAGGGAAAGGAAACGGATTCCTCTACTTCGCCGCTGGCGCGCTGATTATTGCCGTCGGGGTGCTGGCGTGGATGTTCTACACGGGCCAGACAAGCCGGGCTGCGCCGGACTCTGCGGTCGAGCGTGCTGCTGACGCGATCGGCGATGCGGCTCACGATATCGGCGACAGCGCTCGCGAGGCCACACGCAACATCCCCGAGCCGCGGCCCGCTCCGGCTCCTTCTCCGCAACTGACGCCGGTTCTGCCGCCAGGCTAGAGCCGTCTGACCGGCGACGGTTTCTCTCAACAGCGGCGGCATGGCGGGCGCGGTTTTCAGTCTTCGTTCAGGCCGGCGGCTTGTCCTTCGCAACGGCCTCTTCGATCGTGCGGGGGCCAACGCCATCGCCTGACCTGGCCGTGAAGAAGGCGTAGATCGCCATCACGACAACCAGCCCGGCGCAGAAGATGAAGGGGCTCTCTCGCGAGACGTTCTCGTACATCCATAAGCCGAACAGCGGCGAGATGACGAAGCCCATGCCGTTGGCTGCGGTGATGAGCCCCGCGACATCGCCCTGCTGGTCCTGCGTGGCGGCGAGCGACACGCCGACGGAAAAGCCCGGCCGGGAAAAGCCCTGTCCCAACCCGAACAGGATCTGCGCGAAGGCGAACAGCGCGAAGTCCTGCGCCCACACCATGAAGATCGAGGCCATCGCCAGCATCAGGGCGCCATAGACGAGCAGCGCACGAACCGAGAGCCGCATGCGCGGGATCAGCACGAGCTGCGAGATCAGCGTTGCCATCGCGCCCATCGTCATCGCCGGGCCGGTGAACTGCGCAGAGGCGGCGCCAGGCGCGTTCATGCGATCCATGATGGCGTAGGGAAAGGTCTGGCTCAGGACACCGGTGATCAACGACAGGCCGACCGCATAAAGAAGGAAGGGAAAGATGGCGGGGTGACGCCACAGACCCTTTGTCCCGGTCTTCGCAATGCCGCCCTCGGCACGGGGCGCGCGCGTCTCTGGCAGGCGGAACAGCACGATCGCGCCAATGGCGGTCGCGATGACCGTAACAACCACAAGCGGCAGCAGCAGCCCGACGGCAGGGGACAGCAGCGCACCCGCGGTGATCAGCACGGCGGCGGCGGCAGGGCCCGCCATCTGGCCGAGCGTGAAGCCTGAGGTGAGCGTCGACAACTCGTTCATCCGCTCCTCGCGGCTGGTGCGGTCGGCGACGTAGGCCTGGGCGGCTGGATTGGTCGCCGAGCCGAAGACGCCGAACAGCGTGCGCGCCACCAGCAGCAGGACAAAGATCATCAGCCAGTCGTTGATCCAGTTCATCAGGGCGAGAAAGGACACCAGCGCAAAGAAGAACATCGAAGCGGCAAAGCCGATCATCCCGATGGCGGCGACGCGGCGCCTGCCCCAGATGTTCGATTTTGCGCCCCAGTAGGGCGCGGTCACCACCCAGACAGCGGCGGAGAGCGAAAAGATCGCCCCGGCCGTCCAGTCCGGCAGGCCAAGCTCACGCGTCAACGGCGGCAGCACGGCAGAGGTCAGCATGGTGTTGCCCGCCCCCACGGCGAGCAGGCAGAAAAACAGAAGCAGGAAGGCCCCTCGCCTGTCGGGCCGCGATACGTCGAGGGTGGAGCCGGAATCCATCCGGTGGGGATAGGCCGGGGCACGATTCTGCTCAAGCGGACGTTGGGTCGCGTGTCGGCCTGTCGCGCCATGCCACCGCTGCATGGACGCGACGGGTCGGACGGATTTAAGATCGTGCGGGAACGGATGGAGAGTTCGATGGCCGACCGGATCACGCGCGCCCGGATCACGCGCGCACTGACGCTCGCCGCGCTTGCATTCGTTGTGGCGATGCCTGCAGCGGCGCAGTCGCGCATCAAGTCCATGCCAGGTTATGAGCGGTGGGCGGAGATGTCGCCGAAGATCGCCTCGTCAGTGAAGTCGGGAGCGATCACACCGACATGGGCGGCGGATTCGGCGTCTTTCGACTACATGCTGGAGGGTGTGCGCTGGCGCTTCGATGTTGCGACACTGAAGGCTGAGCGCGTGGTGGACGCGCCAGGCGAGCCGGCGCCGGCGGGACCCGCCGCACAACCCGCTGCAGCAGCAGCAGCAGCAGCGCCAGGCGGCCTCGTGCTCGCACGCGGCCGCGGACGTGAGGCCGATGTGCTTGCGCCGGATGGGAAGTCGCGCGCGTTCTCGCGTGATTACAACATCTGGTATCAGCCTGGTGATGGCGGCGCCGAACGGCAGATCAGTTTCGACGGAGGCGAAAAGCAGCGCATCCGCCATGGCGTCGGCAGCTATGTCTATCTCGAGGAGTTCAGTGTCTCGCAGCCGGTCTGGTGGTCGCCCGACGGTTCGAAGCTCGCATGGATGCGCTATGACGAGGGCAAGGTGGACGACTACTTCCTCCAGCTCGACCAGACAAAGACACAGTCGAGCGTGCTGACGCAGGCCTATCCGCATCCAGGCGCCCACAATCCGGTGGCGGACCTGATGATCTTCGACTTCGCAACAGGCCAGACACGCCGGATGGACGTGCGCGAGGGCATGCCCTTCTCCAATAACGTCATCGGCCATTATGTCTGGAACGCTCTGTGGACCAAGGACGTGGCGGAAATCCTGGTACGACGCGCAGACCGCCTGCAGAAGACCTATGATATCGCTGCCTGCGACCCGGCGACCGGGGCGTGCCGGTCCGTCGTGCGCGAGAGCCGGCCTGCAAGCTGGGCGCAGGGAGGCGCGCCGCGCTTCCTCGACGACGGCAAGCGCTTCATCTGGACCTCGGAGCGCAATGACTTCCGGAACCTCTATCTCTACGACCTGTCCGGCAAGCTGCTGACCACGCTGACGCAGCACAGCTTCGACGTGGTCGACGTGGTGAAGGTGGATGAGGCGGCGGGGCTGGTCTGGTACACCGCACGCTCCGGCGACACGCCGATGAAGGTCCAGCTGCACCGCGTGACGCTCGACGGCCGCAGGAATGTGCAGCTGACAGATTCGCGGCTGAACCATCGGGTGGAACTGGCGCCGGATGGCAAGCACTTCGTCGACATCGAACAGGCGCACGACACCCCGCCGGTGACACGGTTGCGCGACTTTGACGGCAAGGCGCTGGCCACAGTGGCGGCAAGTGACCTGTCGCAGTTCGACGCCCTGGGACTGGAGAAGGCGAGGCAGTTCTCCTTCATGGCTGCCGACGGCCAGACGCAACTGCACGGCATGATGCAGTTCCCATCCGATTTCGATCCGTCGAAGACGTATCCGGTGCTGCTCAACGTCTATGGCGGGCCGGGCTCGAACGGGCTGAACGAGACGTTTGCGACGCCCAGCGCCCTGGCCGAGTACGGCTTCATCATCCTGCGGCTGGATGCGCGCACGAATGCCGGACGCGGGCGCAGGGTGCTGGACCAGGCCTACCAGCAGCTCGGCATTGTCGAGATCGACGACTTCGCCGCCGGCATACGCGCGGTGAGCGAGCGGTCCTACATCGACGCCAGCCGCATCGGCGTCTACGGCACGTCCTATGGCGGCAGCGTCGCCGCGCTGCTGGTCATGCGATATCCCGAGCTTGTGCAGGCCGCGGTCGCCAATTCTCCGGTCACGGACTATCGGCTGTACGACACGGCGTATTCGGAACGCTTCCTCGGCCTGCCCGACCAGTCGCCGGCCGCCTACGACCGTTCGGCCGTGATGACCTATGTCGCGGGGCTGAAGGGCGACCTGATGATCTATTACGGGACGTCGGACGATAATGTGCATCCGAAGAATTCCCTGCAGCTGATCAGGGCATTGCAGACGGCCGGCAAGAGTTTCGAGGTTCAGGTCGGGCCCGACCGGGGGCATACGGGGATGGACCAGACCCGCATGATGGAGTTCTTCATCGAGCGCCTGATCCTCGACCGCGGCCGCCACGATGCGTCCTTGACCAACAGTCAGGTCAAGACGCCCCCCGCCATTCAATGAAATCAACGACTTGATTATCCGGCCGGAGGCACGTCGCCAGCGCATCGGGAGTCAAGTGATTAATTGTAAGGCATTTTCTCGTTTGCGGCATCTCTGTATGGCACATTTGCATCAGTCTCGTGCTATAGCGCGCACCGGTTGTGCGTTCTTTCTCAAAGAAGGGCGCGCTGCCAACCGCTCGGGAGCGAATAGTCCGGCACGGCACGCCGGGCTCGTAGCGACTGTCTCAAGGGGTGCTGCGTGCAGTCAGTCAAGATCGAGGGGCGTTCGTTGGAGAGCGTCGCCCACAAGCCGCGCAAAGAGCTCAGTGCGACCGGTTCCTTCGGGGCCGGTTATAGCGCCTCCGACGCTGGCTTTGCGCGCCGCCCGCCCGAACAACGCCTCGACATGCCGGCCCAGCCGCTTGTCACCCGTCGCAGCCGCCCCGCGCCGGAAAGCGACGGCAAGTGGCGCTTCCTCGTCATTCTCGCCTGTTCGCTGACCACCACCTTTTTCGCGGCCCAGGCAATGCTGGCGGGCTTCGCCGCCGGCGGGCTGAACTATCTCGAATGGCTGGCGGTCGGTCTGTTCGCGGTCAACTTCGCCTATCTTGGCATCGCCGCATTCACCGGCGTCGCAGGCACGATCGTGCTCCTGACCTCGCCCCGCATCCCGCCGCCGACTGCAGAGCTGCCAACCGGGAATTCGAAGACCGCCATCATCATCGCCCTCTACCAGGAGAAGCCCTCCAAGGTAATCGCCGCCGCAGAGGCGATGTGGGACTCGCTGAAGGACCTCGAGGCCGAGACTGGCTTCGAGGTCTTCTTTCTGTCTGACACCATGGATCCCGCGCTCGTCGAGATCGAGGAAGCGGCAATGCAGGGCCTCATGCGCCGCCGCTCGGGCGAGCCGTTCTGGTATCGCCGCCGCCACGAGAACACCCAGAAGAAACAGGGCAACATAAACGATTTCGTCCAGCGCTGGGGCGCACGCTACGACTACATGATCGAACTGGACGCCGACAGCTTCGTCTCGCCAGAGGCCATGCTCGAGCTCGTTCGCCGGATGGATGCACGCCCGCGCACGGCACTGATCCAGTCACTGCCCATCATTGTCGGCGCCCGCACCTATTCGGCGCGCACCCAGCAACTGGCGCTGCGCGTGCATGGCGGCCTGTTCGGCGCTGGCCTCACCTGGTGGTCGGGCGGCGCCGGCAATTTCTGGGGCCACAACGCCATCATCCGCCTTGCGCCGTTCGCTGCCCATGCCGCACTGCCCGATCTTCCAGGCAGGGAGCCGCTCGGCGGCAAGATCCTCAGCCATGACTTCGTCGAGGCCGCACTCCTCCGCCGCGCCGGATGGCGCGTCGAGATTGCTGGCGACATCATCGGCTCCTACGAGGAAGCCCCGCCCACCATTGTCGACCTCGCCGCCCGCGACCGCCGCTGGGCCCAGGGCAACATCCAGCAGATCCAGATCCTGCTTTCCAAGGGCTTCGACTGGCTCTCCAAGGTCCACATCTGCGCCGGACTGATGAGCTATGTCTCCGGCCTGCTCTGGCTGAGCCTCGTCGTGGTCGGGGTGCTGATCGCGCTCAACGCAAAATTCTTCGACACCGAAACCATAGCCTCCATACCGCCGACCGATCCGGGTGCGGGTCTGCGCCTGCTGATGATCTCGGCGATCCTGCTGACATCGCCCAAATGGCTGGCGATCATCCTGTGGGCGGCCCGCAAGCTGCCGGGCTGGAACCGTGAGCCACGCTTCCTGGTCGCGGTCGCCTGCGACCTTGCGCTGACCACGCTGATGGCGCCGATCATCATGCTGAACCATGCGGGCTCGATCCTTTCGACACTGATGGGCGTCGATGGCGGCTGGCGCCCGCAGGTGCGGGACCGCAACGGCTTCTCGTGGAACGATCTGCTGCGTCACTACTGCCAGCACATGATCTTCGGAGCCTGCCTGCTGACTGCGTCGTTCGCGATCTCGCCGAGCTTCCTGTTGCAGAACCTGCCGATGGCGACTGTGCTGCTGTTCTCGCCCCTGATCGCGCGGCAGGTGTCGGGCGTCGCGCGCCGCGGCTCGCTGTCGTGGCGGCTGTTTGCGACGCCGGAAGACCTCAATCAGCCGGGCATCGTCCGCCGCGCCGAGCTGCTGGCTGCGCGCGGCACCACGGAAGTTCGCCGCCTCGCTCCGCCGCGCCGCAGCCGCCAGATGCAGCGCATGGGCCTGGCCGTTCGCCGCGCCATGCGCCGCGTCCGCCGCGCGCCAGACGGCATTTCACGGCGGGATGCGGACTAGGCTTTCCGATCTGTCCAGACGTTCGCCACCTCCCATCCCTCGGGCGTGGTCGCGTGACCCCTGAAAACGATTGGCAGGTGCGAGGGACGGATATGCGGCGCCGTTCGCAGGTTCGTCGTCATGGCGGGCTATGAACGAAATTGGATGAAGGCCTGCGGTCACAAAGGGCAGCTCAGAGACGACCAGGGCGCTGGCCTTGCCGTGATCAGCCACTTCGTTCACAAAACAGGCTTGGAATTGTTCTGACTGCGGGGTCCGTATGTTGAAGATCGCAATTGGCATAGCGATAGGCGTTGTCGCTTCGGCCTTTTTCATCGTGGCGTTTCCGACACAGACGGTAGAGGCAATCCACAAATACCTTCCCAAGACCGCAGCGGCGGCGGAGAGCCTAAAATCCACCGCTCAGCCCTCGCCTGCCGGGCAATAGGTCTTCGCATCATTACCCTGAGGTCCTCGTCAGAGCTCCTTGGTGTGCTTTGGCGAAAGAGGCTGAGGAGGGATCCGAGGCGAGCCTCAAGGTGCCGGCGTCAGCACGCATGTTCGCGGGAGATAACCGTCGGCCAGCACTCGGCTGACCGCCCGCCACCGAACGACCGCCAGTGGCACCCACGCATCCGCCAGCACAGGCCCCATCTGTGTGGCGGGCGCTGGCGCATCCGCACGATCGCGCGACCTACCAGGCGTGCCGCAGACTCAGCCACACGGCCGCTTCGTTTTCTGCGTCAGCGACATGGCTCGGCTGCCTCGCCAGTGCGGCGGCAAGCTCCAGCGTGGTCATCTCCGCAAGCTGCGTACTCCAGGCTGCTTCGAGGTCGAGCTCGCGCCCCGAAGGCGTCAGCGCCGCCGTGCGATCAGCGAAGACGAGCTGGCCTGCGCGCGTCAGTTCGACAGGCGCACGGAAGGTGAGATCGCCGCCTTCGGCCCGGCGCGGCTGGCCAGCCGTGAAGCGCATCGCGCCGCCTGCAAAGGGGTGCGATGCGCTGAGCGACCATGAGCTGGTCCACAGATCGGACACGTTCAGCCGCTCGATCTGCACATCAGCCGCTTCGACGACGCCGGAGAATGTCCACGCCCCCAGATCGCGGCGGCCCTCGAGGCTGAGCGCGCTCATCCGCGTCTGGTCCTCGCCGCCGAAGCGGCTCTGCAGGGCGCCGCCAAGCGCAGTGTTGGCGTCGCGCAGCGAGGCGTAGCCAAGGCGCATGGCCCAGGCATCGCCTGTGCTGGTCTCGCCCTGCGTGCCGAAGCCGATGGCGTTCGCACTGCGGCCCGATCCCTCGGACGTGCGGGCATCGAAGGTCAGCGCGCCGAAGGCATGGCTGACGCTTGTCCATGAATCTCCCGAGCCAAGCATGGGGGGGCCGGAGGGATCTTCCACCAGCGAGAGACCTGGCGTCAGACGCTCGGCGCCACCACCGCGGCCGACCGAGACCTGCGTATCGCCAAAGGCATAGCTGAGCGCGAAGGTCGCATCGGGCGCCTCCTGCCACGGGATACGCGGATCGTAGGCAGGCTCGGGTGCGTTGAACCATGACAACTGCGCATCCCCCAGCCGGACGGCGCGCGCGCGCCCGCGCGCGTAGTCCGCGCGGATTGCGAAATCGCCGAACCTTGCGCGACCAGCCATCATGCGCGTGGTATCGATCTCAAAGCCGCGATCGTAGATGTCCTGGAAGACGAGGCCATCGAACGCGCCGGAGGCTTCCATCCAGTCGCCAAGCGCGCCGCCTGCCGGGCCCAGCGCTTCGGCGACCGCGACCTGCTCGCCATCGAAACTGAGCGTCGTCGTGCCGATCGGCGCAAAGGCGCGCGCGAGATTCATGATGCCGCGACCGCCCACCACATCCGTGCCGGCGCCTGCAGCAAGGCCGGTGATCGCATCGGGCGTCGTCGTCACAAAATCGTCTGCTGTCGTCAGCAGCGCAGCAAGCGCGTTCTGCGGCGTGATGTTCGGGAACAACTCGAGCATCAGCGCGAGGGCCCCCGCAACCGCGGGCGCGGAGAAGGACGTGCCCGAACTGCGCCAGTAATCGCCCTCGTTGTCGAGATCGTTGCAGCTGGTCGTCACGGTCGCCGAACAACTCGGGCTTGAGGGCAAGCGCACATTGTCATCGACGCCGGCGGTCGTGACCCGGACCCCCGGCGCGAGCAGATAGAAGTTCGCAGTCGACCCGGCCCGGTTCGAGAAGGTCGCCATGTTGCCAGCATTGTCGATCGCCCCGACGGCGACGACACGGCCGTTGACGCCAGGATCGCCAGCGATGATCGCCGGCTCGGTCGGGTTTATCCCCTTGGCGGCGGCCGTTGCGGTCGCCGCTGCGCCCTCGTTTCCGGCGGCGATGGTGAACAGCACGCCCTGGTTCGTCGCCGACACGATGGCGTTGCGCAGGGTCGTCGAGATGGCGCCCTCGCCGCCAAGCGACATGTTGATGATGCGCGCACCGTTGGCGACGGCATAGTTGATCGCCCGGACCAGATTGGTGTCGTTGAAGGAGCAGTTCTCGTCCGGGCCGGTGCGCTGGCAATTCCCTGGCGTATCGGCCCGAATGGCCAGCACCTGCGCCTGATAGGCAAGGCCGTGAATGCCGATATCGTTCTTGTTGGCAGCGATGACGCTGGCGACCATCGAGCCGTGGCCATCGGTGTCGACGTCGGTTGCGGCACGGCCTGAGCCGCAGGACGAGATGGCGCTCGCGCAGACATCATGTGTGCCGGCGATACGGCCCGCGAACTCGCTGATCGTGGTGTCGACATCGGTGTCGATCACCGCAACGACGATACCGCGCCCTGTCGCACCCCTTGCATAGGCCGCCGAGGCGCGCGTCAGCTCGACGCTCGTGTCGACGTCGGCCGAGGACGTGAACAGCTTTCCCAGATACTCCGGTGTTTCATAGAAGGAGGCTGGCGGGGGCGGCGGCGGCGGCGGCGGTGAAGGCGGCGGCAAGGGCGGGGGCGGCGCAATCGGCGGCGGTAACACTGGCCCACCCCCACCCCCACCGGCGCATGCGGCGACAGTTGCGGCCGCGAGCGAGGCAAGCAAGGCAGCCCGGACGATACGGTGTACGGGTCGAGGCTCGTCCTGCATGCAGAATTCTCTTCGCGTCTTGCCGCATCTGCGGTGAGCGATGGTGGCGCGCACCGGATGGCGGGGTCAAGCATTTCGACCAGGACGAATGCTGCGTGCTTTAAGCGCTGTTTGGCGCCTGGCGCAAAGCTCCCGCAGCGCTAGCGGGAAACAGCCCTGCCGAGGAAAAGCGGAAGTGAGTTGAGCGGCGTCTCGACCCAGTCGAGGAGCATGTCGTGGCGCGCCACCGGTACGGCGTCCACCTGCTGCTGGGCGTAGGCGAGACCGAGATAGAAAACCCGGCCCGTTGCGCGCAACTGGGTCACCGCACGGTCGTAGTGTCCCTTGCCATAGCCAAGGCGGCGACCCCGCGCATCGAACGCCAGCAAGGGCGCGAGCACCAGGTTGGGCCGAACGATTTCCGCCGCTTCGGAAGGCTGTGTGAGGCCGAACGGCCCCTTCTCCAGCGTGGCCTTACCTGAATCGCGAAATGTCATCGCGCCGCCGGCCTCGATGCGCGGCAGGACGATGCGTGCTCCCAGCCGGGCAAGACGGGCAAGCAAAGGCGCCGCATCGAGTTCGTCATTGATGGCCACGGTGCCGGCCACCACCGGGCCGTAGCGCTCGAAAAGCTTAATCGGAAATCTGGACGCCAGCTTTTCAGCAGCGTCCGGATCGCGCGCTGCCGACTCCGCGCGGATTTCCAGCATGTGTCCGCGCAGGATGGCTTTCTGCTCGGCGATCTCGGCGGCGTCGGTGTTCATGGAGCTACCAGCCCCAGTTTCGGCATAGGGGCAATATGGATTGTAGGTGTTGAGGCATCCGGCTGCTTCGCAGCGCCGGGACTTGAGCGCGCCGCCCGAAGGGCGGATGTTTCTGCAAGGGAAGAGAAAGGTTGGCGGAGCCACGTGCGCCGTACGAGCTTTTCATTCCCGTTCGACCCAGCAAGCTAGGTGGGCGCCAGATGATGGGGACCACGGTCCCCGCCAGAGCCAGCTCCCGAACAGAAATGTACGGTCGACGGAATGTGTTGCCGTTCGAACGCTGCAGCTTGCCGCCAACAAGCAAGGTAAGGGCTGCAGCCCTTTCCAACAAGTGAATTCAGCCGCTCCTTGCGGTCTTCCTGCGTGCGGCGGAGGCGGCCCCTCCTGCGGCAGGCACAGTCTGTGTCGCGATCGGAGCGCTTCCGGGCTCCCGGGCGCAGCTTTGAGGCCTGGAACGCACCAGGCCTCAAGGCGTGGCCGATGAAGCGATGAAAGCGGGCGACAATCTGGCTCAGCCCTGCGCCAATGCTGTGGAAAAGGCGCCAGCAAGCATCGTCCACCAGATCAGCAGAGCTCCGAACACATGCCGGGCGGGCGCATAGGCGAACGCCCGTTTGCGTTGCGCCCGGAATGCGTCACGCGACATTTGCATCACCGCCATCGATCCTTCGCATCAGTGAAGCCGAAACGTCACGGATCGGCACTACCCCCCCCGACGCGCCTCCAGGTAGGTCGCGTGAACAACCAAAGGGGTGATCCATGAAACTGAGATTCCTGATGGGGGCGGCGATCGTCTCCCTGAGCGCCGGCCAGGCGTTCGCACAGACGGGACCCGATACGACCGTCGAGACAGATGCTGGCGACACCGTCGTCATTATCGGCCAGGGCCAGACGCGCCAGACGCAGACGCTGACCGAGTCCGATCTCGATCTCGAAGCTGCGGGCTCGAGCCCGATCAAGCTGATCGAGAGCCTGCCCGGCGTGAACTACACAGCAGCCGACCCGTTTGGCGCCTATGAGTGGGCGGTGAACATCAACATCCGCGGCTTCCAGAAGGACCAGCTGGGCTACACCCTCGACGGCGTCCCGCTGGGCGACATGAGCTATGGCAACTATAACGGCCTGCACATCAGCCGCGCCATCATTTCGGAAAACCTCGGACGCGTTGAGCTTGCGCAGGGCGCAGCCTCACTCGCGACCGCTTCGACGTCGAACCTCGGCGGCGCCCTCACCTTCTTCAGCCGCGCCCCCTCCGACAAATTCGGCGGCGAGATCGCGCTGACCGCAGGCTCGGAAAGCATGCTCCGCGGCTATGCCCGTCTCGAAACCGGCGTCATCGCCGCGACGGGCGGCAAGGCTGCCCTGTCCTACGTCAATCACGAGCAGGACAAGTGGAAGGGCGAGGGCCCGCAGAAGAACGAGCAGATCAACTTCCTGTTCGAGCAACCCGTCGGCCCCGGCGTTCTGTCCGGCTACTACAACTGGTCGCAGCGTCGTGAGACCGACTATCAGGATCTCTCGCTCGAGATGATCTCGCGCCTCGGCTATGACTGGGACAACTCCGCGCCCGACTGGGCTCTCGCCCAGCGCGTTGCAGACATCGTAAATAATCGTGGCGACACCGGCGCGCCGGTCACGAACGCCGCCGCCGGGCGGGTCTATCCCGCCCCCATCACCAACGCAGACGACGCCTATTACGATGCGTCCGGACTGCGCGACGACAGCCTTGCTCGCCTGACCTATGACTGGGACGTCTCCAGCGACTTCGCGATCTCGGCAACCGCCTACATGCACGAGAACGAAGGTCAGGGCATCTGGTTCACGCCCTATGTCAGCCCGTTCTCGTTCGGTCAGGGCGGCGCCAACGTGTCGCCGATCTCGGTGCGCACCACCGAGTACGACATGAACCGCACGGGCGTGCTCGGCTCAGCTACGTGGAATCTCGGCGATCACGAGATCGAAGGCGGCTTCTGGTACGAATACAACGATTTCAACCAGGATCGCCGCTTCTACGCCAACACGCGCCAGGCGCCGCGCCCGACGCTGGAATTCATGCGCAACCCGTTCGCGACGCAATGGTCCTACGCCTACGACTTCGAAACGCAGATGTTCTACCTGCAGGACGTCTGGCAGGTGAACGACGCGCTGACGCTTTCGGCCGGCTTCAAGTCGGTATCGGTCGACATGACCGTCGACACCAATGTCAACGGCTTCGCGGTTCCCGCGCCGGGCGCCAACAATGATCTCGACGGCACGATCACCTCGGAAGACAATTTCCTGCCGCAGGTCGGCTTCACCTACCTCCTGACCGGCGACAGCGAAATCTTCGGCGGCTATACCGAGAACATGCGCGCACACACGCTTGCGCCCGCAGCCAGCCAGACACAGTCAGGCTTCGACTTCATCAAGGCCAACACGAATCCTGAAAGCTCGAAGACGACCGAATTCGGCTACCGCTTCCGCAGCGGGCCGTTCGAAGGTCTTGCCGCCCTCTACTTCGTCAAGTTCCAGGATCGTCTGCTCGGCTTCTCGACCGGCGCTGGCATCATCGGCAACCCGTCGGTGATCCAGAACGTCGGCGGCGTCGAGACCAAGGGTCTCGAACTTGCCGGCAGCTATGACCTGGCCGACGACTGGACCCTTTACGGCTCCTACGCCTACAACGACAGCCAGTACGAACAGGACGTCCGCAACCCCACCACGAACGCCGTGATCCAGGCAACCGGCGGCAAGACCGTCGTCAACGCGCCCGAGCACCTGTTCAAGGCCGACCTCGGCTACGACAATGGCGAACTCTATGGCCAGCTGTCGGTTGCCTACACCGGCTCACGCTACTTCTCCTACGTGAACACGGCAGAAGTCGACGCCTATACGCTTGTCGACCTCTCGGCCGGATACCGCTTCAGCGGCGACCTGCTGGAAGGGGCCGAAATCCAGCTCAACATCACCAACCTGATGGACGAGCAATACGTCTCGACAGTGGGCACCAACGGCTTCAACGCCGGGGCCGACAACCAGACGCTGATGGTCGGTTCGCCGCGGCAAGTCTTCGCCACGGTCCGCAAGTCCTTCTAGCCTGCCCCGGTAGAAGGGCTGATACTGGCGCCGCCGGAGCCTGACCCTCCGGCGGCGCCTTTCTTTTCTGGGGACGACAATGAAGCTGACACGACGCGAAACACTGGCCGGCGCAGCAGCGCTTGGCGCAAGTGCATGCGTGACAGGGCCGGAGCCTGTGGCGATGGCTGATGCGCATCCGGCAACAGGCAGGACGCTGAGCCGGATCGCCTTTGGCTCGTGCGCAAAGCAGAGCAAGGACCAGCCGATCTGGGACGCCATCAACGCGGCGAACGCAGACGTCTTCATCTTCCTTGGCGACAACATCTACGCCGATACGCGCGACCCGAAAGTGATGGCGGAGAAGTACGCCATGCTGGCGGCCAAACCCGGCTTTCAGAAGCTGCGCGCCAACACGCCGGTCTGCGCCATCTGGGACGATCATGACTATGGCGAGGACGACGCCGGCGCCGATTATCCGATGAAGGATGAAAGCCGCAGGCAGTTCTGCGATTTCTGGGGCGAGAGCGCCGACAGCGTGCGCCGCACGCGCGACGGTATCTACGCAGCGCACCTGTTCGGCCCGGCTGGGCAGAGGGTACAGGTTATCCTGCCTGACCTGCGCTGGAACCGCACCCCCATCCGCAAGCTCGATCTTGGCGGCAAGACGTATGCCGCCTGGGAGAGCGAACAGCGAAAGGCCGGCGCGCCCGTGCCTGGCCCGTATGAACGCAACCCGGCGCTCGAGGCGACCATGCTGGGCGAGCCGCAATGGGCATGGCTCGGTCAGCAGTTGCGCCAGCCTGCAGAGGTGCGTGTTCTGGCCTCCAGCCTGCAGGTGCTTGCCGACTTCGCCGGATGGGAGGGCTGGATCAACTATGCCCGCGACCACCAGCGCCTGTTCGCCGCCATCCGGGAGACGAACGCCAACGGACTGGTCTGCATTTCCGGCGACACGCACTATGCCGAGCTGTCCATGCTCGACCTCAACACACCCTACCCGGTCTGGGACCTCACCTCGTCCGGGTTGACGGAGGTCTGGCCCGTGCTTCCGCCAAATGCGCTGCGCGTGGGCGATGCGCTGCGCGAGAACAATTTCGGCCTGATCGACATCGACTGGAACAAGCGCGAGCTCAACCTGCAGGCCTGCGATGTGAAGGGCGATGTGCGGATCAGCCGGCGCGTGCCGCTGGATACGCTGAGGGTTGCCTAGCGGTTTGCAGCATCCGTCCGCCCGCTTGGCAGACGGACGTAACGGCATGTCTGGTCAAGCGCCGGACGCTGGCGCAGACTCACCCCCGAGACGGCCATTCAGGCCGCCGGACGACGGGGACGGAAATGACGACATTCACGAAGGCTGTGCTGGCTGGCGCAGCTGCTCTTGCGCTGGCGTCCTGTCAGGCGACAGCTCCGCCGACGGCCGATGCGCCAGCAGCACCGGCGGCCCCGGCAGTCGCCGCCCCCGCGCACGACATTGTTCCTGCCCCGCAACAGGTCGCTGGCACGTCCGCTCACCCGGGCGAGGCCGTCTACAAGACCTATTGCGCTGCCTGTCATGACCAGCCAGAGGCGACACGCTCGCCAGCGAAGGACACGCTGAAGCAGATGAGCCTTCTGCTCATCAACTTCTCGCTGACCGAAGGCAAGATGAAGGCTCAGGGCGCAATGCTCTCGGCCGAACAGCGCGCACAGGTGGTCAACTACCTGATCGGCGCCAAGCAACCGGCGAGCAGCTGGACCAGCGCGATGATGTGCGATGCGGCGCGCATGCCGGTCGATCTCGCGGGCGGGCCGACGATTACCAATTTCGGCTATGACATGCACAATACGCGTTCGCTGACGGCGACGCAGGCCGGGCTCACCAAGGCGCAGCTTTCGAAACAGCCCGAGCTGGCCTGGGCGGTTGGCTTCCCCGATGCGACGGGCATGCGCGCGCAGGGCGCCGTCGTCGGCAAGAACATCTTTGTGCCGGTGGCGGATGCCGGCGCGATGTATGCCTTCGACATTTCAGTTCCCGACAAGCCCTGCCTGCAATGGGTCTACAACACGCCGGGCGGCGCGCCGCTGCGCACCAGCTCGGCCTTCGGCGTGGTTGATGGCGTGCCGCTGCTGGTGTTCTCGGGGCAGGACACGACCGTGCACGCAGTCGATGCGCGCACGGGCAAGGCCGTGTGGACAAGGCATGTCGGGACATACTCCTATTCAACGACGACCGGCACGCCGAGCGTACTGACCGACCGCGTCATCGTGCCCGTGGCGCAGTTCGAGATCGTGTTCGCCGGCGACAACAAGGTCCCCTGCTGCACCAATCATGGCTATGTGCTGTCGCTTGATCCGAAGACCGGCGCGCAACAATGGCGCTATGACACCATGCCGGACGCAACTCATGTGAGGGACCGCGGCGATGGCAAGTCGCTGACGGGTCCGTCGGGCGCGCCGATCTGGAATTCACCGGCGATCGATGAAAAGCGAAACCTCATCTATTTCGCAACCGGTGAGAGCAATTCCCCGCCCGCGCACAGGAACACCAATGCGGTGATCGCGGTGGACCTGAAGACCGGCAAGGAAAAGTGGAGCTTCCACGCCACGCCAAACGACATCTACAATATCGGCTGTGACCTGAAATCGAAGCCGGAGCTGCTGAACTGCACCAGCGCGCCAGAGACAGTCTATCGCGATGTCGACTTTGGCGCATCGGTGATCCTCGGCACGCACAGCGACGGCAAGCAGCTGGTCTATGCCGGTCAGAAGTCAGGCTCGGTCTGGGCGTTCGAACCCGAGACAGGCAAGGTTGCATGGCGCAGGCCGCTTGGCACAGGCGGCGCGCTCGGCGGCGTCCACTGGGGCATCGCCTACGACAAGGATACGGTCTATGCCCCGATCTCCACGGTCGGCGTGCCGATCAAGGGCGAATGGGATTTCGACGCATCGATCAAGCCGGGCCTCTATGCGCTCGACGCCCGGACCGGCAAGATAAAGTGGCAGTACAACCCCGAGCTGCCTCCCGGCTCCCCCGGCCTGCCGCCGGGCACGCCGCCGATCTATCCCGTTCAACCGATCGCGATGTCGGCAGCTCCTGCTGTGATCGACGGCGTGGTGATCGCAGCGACACTCGATGGCCGGCTGCATGCACTCGACTCAACGACTGGCAAGCTGCTGTGGATCCAGGCGACAGCGAAGGCCTACACCACCGCCAATGGCGTGCCCGGCAAGGGCGGCGCAATCGACGCTGCATCGATCTACGCCGCCAACGGCCTGATCATCGCGAATTCCGGTTACGGCTCGTTCGGCCAGACCCCGGGGAATGTGATCCTGGGGTTCAAGCCGGGGAACTGAGGCGCCGCTAGAGGAAGCTCTTCGCCAGCTTGTCGATCGCCATGATCTGACGCATCAGCTCCTCGAGCTGGTCGAGCGGCACCATGTTGGGGCCGTCTGATGGCGCCTTGTCGGGGTTCTCGTGCGTCTCGATGAAGACGGCGGCGATACCGACGGCTGCGGCTGCGCGCGCGAGGACCGGCACATACTGACGCTGACCACCCGAGGTCGTGCCCTGCCCGCCGGGCTGCTGCACCGAATGCGTCGCATCGAACACCACCGGGGCGCCGGTGGCGGCAAGTTCCGGCAGCGCGCGCATGTCCGACACGAGCGTGTTGTAGCCGAAGCTCACGCCGCGCTCGCACACCAGCACATCACGGCAGCCAGACTGCACCAGCTTGTTGACGACATTCTTCATGTCCCAGGGCGCGAGGAACTGGCCCTTCTTGACGTTCACCGGCTTGCCCGTCTGGGCCGCGGCAACAAGCAGGTCGGTCTGGCGCGAGAGAAAGGCGGGGATCTGCAGCACGTCGACGGCCTGCGCCGCCTCGGCGCACTGGTCCGGAAGGTGAACGTCGGTGAGCACCGGCAAGCCCGACGTCTCGCGGATCTCCGCGAAGATGGCGAGCGAGTCGTTGAGACCGAGGCCCCGCGCCGTCGAGATGCTGGACCGGTTCGCCTTGTCGAACGAGGTCTTGTAGATCATGTGCGCGCCAACCCGGTCCGCGATCTCGCGGATGGCGGCCGACATCTCCAGCGCGTGCGCCCGGCTTTCGAGCTGGCAGGGCCCGGCAATGAACGCCACAGGCAGGCTTTGCCCGATGCGGACGGTTCCGCGCGGGGCCGGGATTTCAACGATGCGGTTGGGTGTGAGGTCGAGGCCGTCTGCCATGGCGGGCTCCTGTTCTTGGGGCCGTAAATTCTGGGGGCCGTAAGTTCTGGGGGCCGTAAGTTCTGGGGGCCTTAAATTCTTGGGGCCATATGGCGCCATTGTTGGGCGAGCGCCAGACGCCAGCTGGAACCATTCCGGAAACAGAGTGTCGCGGGCCCTACTCCCGGTCCAGGGCCGCCAGCACGCCGTCAACGGCCTCTTTCACCAGATCCTCGTTCTCGGCCTGCGCCATCACGCGGATCAGCGGCTCGGTTCCGGACTTGCGGACCAGCAGGCGGCCGCGCGCGCCGAGCGCCTTCTCTGCCGCGACGATTGCGTCCTGCACAGCCTTGCGGCTCAGCGGATCGGCGCCGGTGAACTTGCGGTTGACCAGCTTCTGCGGCGCAGGATCGAACACGTGGGCGACTTCCGAGAGCTTCTTGCCTGTCTCCTGCATCACCGCCAGCACCTGCAGCGCCGCCAGCAGGCCATCGCCTGTGGTCGAGAAATCCGACAGCACGACGTGGCCCGACTGTTCGCCGCCAACGTTGAAGCCCTTCTCCAGCATGCGCGCCACGACATAGCGGTCGCCGACCTGCGTGCGCTCCATCTTCACGCCGATGCCCTTGAGATGGTTCTCAAGGCCGAGATTGGACATGACCGTCGCCACGACCGTGTTCTTCGCCAGCCTGCCCTGGCTCTTCCAGGACGTGGCGATGAGACCGAGCAGCTGGTCGCCATCGATGATCTTGCCATGCTCGTCGCACATCACCACGCGGTCGGCGTCGCCATCGAGCGCGATGCCGATGTCAGCACGATAGCGATGCACGGCGTCGACCATGGCGCGCGTATCGGTGGAGCCGACCTCGCGGTTGATGTTGAAGCCGCTGGGTTCGTCGCCGATTGCGAAGACTTCCGCTCCAAGCTCATAGAGCGCCTTGGGGGCGACCTTGTAGGCGGCGCCGTTGGCGCAATCGATGACAACGCGCAGGCCGGAAAGGCGGAGCTTGCGGGGAAAGGTCGATTTGACGATCTCGACATAGCGCGACTGCGCATCGTCCACGCGCTGCGCCCGGCCCAGATCCGGCGGCGAAGCAAGGTCCTCCTCGAGCGGCCGCGCCATCAGCGCCTCGATCGCGAGCTCGGCTTCATCCGACAGCTTGTAACCATCCGGCCCGAACAGCTTGATGCCGTTGTCCTGATAGGAATTGTGCGAGGCCGAAATCATAACGCCGAGATCTGCGCGGAGCGAGCGCGTCAGCATCGCCACGCCGGGCGTCGGCAGCGGCCCGAACAGCACCACGTCCATACCCTTGGCGGTAAAGCCGGCCGTCAGCGCCGGCTCCAGCATGTAGCCGGACAACCGCGTGTCCTTGCCGATGACCACAAGATGCCGGCGCGGGTCGGACTTGCGGAAGTAGGTAGCGGCAGCCATGCCCAGCCGCATCGCGATCTCCGGCGTCATCGGCCAGGTATTGGCCTTACCGCGAACACCATCCGTGCCGAAGAATTTCCGCGCTGTCATCGTTCCTCACTCAAACGCACCTGCAAGAGCCGAAGCGGGCGGTTAAGGCTCATGGCGCTAGCAGAAACTCCATAACCCTCAGATAACCCGAAGTGAAATCGTGATCTTCATGACGGACCGTGCCCATGTTTTGCAAGACCTCAAGCGGACTTAGACCTTAGATCACCGACTTTCCTGCAGTTCGGAGCGCTTCGTAGATGTGCGGCATCATCGGAATCCTCAGCGACCAGCCGGCGGCCCCCCGCCTGGTGGAGGCGCTGAAGCGGCTGGAGTACCGCGGCTACGACTCGGCAGGCATCGCCCTGCTGGAAGGCGGCAGGCTGGAGAGGCTGCGCGCGCCGGGCAAGCTGGCCAATCTCGACGCCCGGGTGGCCGAGCGCACGCTCAAGTCCGGCGTCGGCATCGGCCACACGCGCTGGGCGACCCACGGCCAGCCCAACGAGACCAATGCCCACCCGCACGCCTCCGGCCGCGTCGCCATCGTGCACAACGGCATCATCGAGAATTTTCGCGAGCTGCGTGAGGCGATGGAGGGGCGCGGTCGTACGTTCGTGACCGAAACGGACTCCGAGACCATCGCCCATCTGATCGACGAGAACCTGAGCAAAGGCCTCAGGCCGAAGGAAGCTTTCAAGGCAACGCTCGACCAGCTTCGGGGCGCCTTTGCCATTGCTGCGATCATCGAAGGCGAGGACGATCTCATCCTCGGCGGCCGCCGCGGCTCGCCGCTCGTGATCGGCATTGGCGATGGCACGGAGATGTTCCTTGGCTCCGACGCCCTCGCCGTCGGCCCCTTCACCGCGCGCGTGATCTACCTCGAGGAAGGCGACTGGTGCGCCCTCACCCGCACCTCGCTTGAAGTGTTCGACGCGGCAGGCAAGCCGGTCGAACGCGCAGAGACCCACGTCCCCACTGCCGGCGCCGCCGCCGAGAAGGGTAACTTCCGCCATTTCATGCAGAAGGAGATCTACGAGCAGCCCGATTTCGTCGGCCGCACCGTCTCCGGCTATATCGACGCGTACGAGCTGAAGGCCGTCCTGCCCACGCGCCCCGGCAAGAAGGCGCTCGACTTCACCCAGTTCGACCGCATCCAGATCGTCGCCTGCGGCACAGCGTATTATGCGGGCTTTGTTGCGAAATACTGGTTCGAGCAGCTCGCCGGCATCGTCACCGATGTCGATGTCGCCTCCGAGTTCCGCTACCGCGAACCAGTGCTTGGTCCACGCACGCTCGCCATCGTTGTCACGCAGTCAGGCGAGACAGCCGACACCAAGGCAGCGCTGGAATACGCAAGGGCCAAAGGCGTGATGACGGCTGCCGTCGTCAATGTGCCCACCTCCTCCATCGCGCGCGAATGCGACGCCATCCTGCCGACGCTGGCCGGCGTCGAGATTGGGGTTGCCTCGACCAAGGCGTTCACCGCCCAGCTCTGCGCGCTTCTTGCGACGGCTGTTGCTGCAGGACGCCAGCGCAACTTCCTCTCGCGCGCGCGCGAGAAGGAAATCGTTGGCTCGATGATCGAACTACCGCGCCTGATCTCCGAGGCGCTGAAGGTCGAAGCCCAGATCATGAAGCTGGCGCCCGAGATCGCAAAGGCGCGCGACATTCTCTATCTCGGCCGCGGCCAGCACTATCCCATCGCGCTGGAAGGCGCGCTGAAGCTGAAGGAAATCTCCTACATCCACGCCGAGGGCTATGCGTCCGGCGAGCTCAAGCACGGGCCCATCGCGCTGATCGATGAGCTCACGCCGGTCATCATGGTGGCGCCTCACGACCACCTGCTGGAGAAGTCGCTCTCGAACCTGCAGGAAGTCGCAGCGCGTCGCGGCAAAGTCTTCCTCGTCTCCGACAAGGCCGGCATCAGGCAGGCTGGCAATGCGCCCTTCGGCACGATCGAGATTCCCGAATGCGAACGCGTGATCCAGCCGATTGTAACAGTGGTTCCGCTGCAGCTGCTCGCCTACCATGTCGCCGTCGAGAAGGGCACGGATGTCGATCAGCCGCGCAATCTGGCGAAGTCAGTGACGGTGGAGTAGCGGTGGTTGACTTTCTGTATCCTACAGGATACGAACACTGATGTTCACCGTCCTGTCGACAGAAGCGTTTTCTGCTTGGCTTGATGGCCTCAAGGACGCAACGACACGTCGTAGGCTCACGCGAAGGCTTGACCGGGTTGAACGTGGCCATCTGGGCGACGTCAAAGTCGTCGGCGAGGGCGTCATGGAGATGCGTGAGTATTTCGGCCCCGGCTGGCGCATGTACTACGTCCAGCGCGGAACGACGGTGATCCTGATGCTGGGCGGCGGCGACAAGGACTCGCAGGTGCGAGATATCGCAGCCGCAAAGCGCATCGCAGCAGACCTAGAGGATTGAAGATGAGCGGGAAGATCAAGATTTCCGAACTGCGCAAGTTCGATATCTCCGACTATCTCGATAGCGACGAAGCAATCGCGGAGTATCTTACGGAAGTTCTCGCCGAGAATGACGGTGAGGCTTTCGCTCATGCGCTGGGGAAAGTGGCGCGAGCGCGCGGCATGAGTGACATTGCGGCCGCGGCTGGGCTCGGCCGGGAATCGCTCTACAAGTCGCTGCGCGATGGCGCTGAGCCGAAATTCGAGACGATCCGTCGCGTGTGTGAAGCGCTTGGCCTGCGGCTGGCGGTCGTTACCAGCGACGCGGCCTGAAAATCCGCAGACGCGACCGCTGGCCCCCGCATTGCAACCCATCTCCAGGATTTATTCACGCGCCAGTTTCGGCTGCGTGTTCCTGAACCAGACTAGGAATTTACCATGAAACCTGTCCGCAAGGCCGTCCTGCCCGTCGCTGGCTTTGGCACACGCGTCTTGCCAGCCACCAAGGCAGTGCCGAAGGAAATGCTGACGGTGTTCGACCGTCCGGCGCTTCAGTATGTGGTGGATGAGGCCCGCGAGGCAGGCATCGAACATTTCGTGTTCATCACCGGTCGGGGCAAGCAGGCGATCGAGGACTATTTCGACAAGGCCTATGAGCTCGAAGCCACCCTCGAGGCCAAGAAGAAGGATGCCATCCTCGCAGAGGTGCGCGCCGCCGCCCTGCCCCCCGGCGCCTCCAGCTTCACGCGCCAGCAGGCAGCCCTCGGCCTCGGCCACGCGGTGCTGTGCGCACGCGACATCATCGGCGATGAACCCTTCGCCGTCCTCCTGCCCGACGTTATCGTCAAGGGCGCGAACCGCTCCTGCCTCGGCCAGATGATCGACGCCTACAACAAGGTCGGAGGCAACATCATCGCAGTCGATGAAGTTCCCCAGGAACGCGTCAACCAGTACGGCGTGATCGACCCCGTCACGGCAGGTGACGCCGGCCCGCTGGTGAAGATGAAGGGCATGGTCGAGAAGCCCCCCGTCGACAAGGCGCCCTCGCGCCTGAAGATCACCGGCCGCTACATTCTCCAGCCCGAAGTTTTCGACCTGCTGGCCACGCAGACCCCCGGCGCCGGTGGCGAGATCCAGCTCACCGACGCGATGCAGCGCCTGATGTCCGTCCAGGATTTCCATGCCTTCAAATATGCCGGGCAGGATTACGACTGTGGCGACAAGCTGCTCTATCTCGAAGCCTTCGCAGCAATGGCGCTCGCCCACCCCGAGCTTGGCGCAAAGGCGCGCGAAGTGCTGGAGGCGACGCTCAGGAAGGGCTGAGCCTCAGCCGCCCCGACTTCAACTGCAGTGCGCAACGTAGTCGATCGTCGGTGCGAGGCCTGCACGCCAGGCGCGCACGACGCCGTCCTGAATTTCGAACACGAATTTGGCGCCGCCATCCACGACGGTAAGGTCGGTGATTTCAGGCTCGAATGCATTCGTCGCAATGCCCATCGCATCGGCGAACTTCGTGCGGATCGCCGACGCCTGCGTGCCGACGCCGAAACCGTCTGCCGTACGCGCCACCTCGGTCATCAGGTCGACGCGACCCACCCGGTCGCCCTCGACCAGAAAGCTCACGCCCGTCACAGGCTCGGCTGCAAACAGCTCGTGGCACGCGGCATCCAGCGCCGTTCCCTCAGCGGGCGCCTCATAGCTTTCGAGCGCCACCGGAAAGGCCTGCCTCGCTTCAGCAGCCGTCATGCCGAAACGTACGCCGCAATAGCCTTCACGCGTTACCTCGCCACATCGCGCCAGCGCCGTGCGTTCAGCGTCAGCCGCCGCTTCGGGCGACATTTCTTCAACCGGTTCGGACGAGACAATGGTCTTGCCCCCGCAGGCTGCAAGCAGCGCGAGGCTCACCAGACCAGAGAGGATAAGCCTTGCCATCAACGCCTCGGACACCACGCGCAAACCCTAGCCGATCAGAACGGTTCGAAACAGTCGTAATTGCGCTGGCGGATAATCAGCCCGTCCTCGTACTCGATCACCTGGCAGATGCGCGCCCGCATCGCCTCGCCTGCCCGCACCGTGCCGACGGGGGTGCGCGGATACCCCGTCCACGCGTACTCAAGGATGATCCGGTCGCCCAGTTCGGTGACGGTATGGATGTCGTAGATCTGGCGTTCCATCAGTTTGAGACCGCGCTCTGCCCCCTGCAGGATGGCGGCAAGATCGCGCTGCGCACCGTGCGGCACCAGCCGGTTGGGAAACGCGTACTGGACAGCGTCGGGGTGATAGAAGGCGGCAAGATCGTCGCCCACCGCGCCGCCCTCAACAGCCGCTACATAAGCCCGCGCCTTGCGTTCAAGCGACATCGAATCCTCCGTGCCGGAGGATCAATCTAGAGCACCATTCGGGTCTGCGTCACCAGTGCCACAGTCTCGCAGCCCTCTTCTGTGACGCCGACGAAATCCGTCTTGCTTTCAAGGGGCGCGGTCCCGCTGCAGTCCTGCCGAACCGAGACAACGCCAATGCCGGCAAGGCTTACCAGGGCAACGCGCTCGCGGATGTGCTGACACAGACACGCGACATCGGCCGAGCAGCGCCGGACCTTGAGAGGTTGCCTGGCGAGCTATCTTCTCAAGGGATTCAGGCTGCGTTGATGGGCAATTGCCACCGCTCGGGAGGCAAAGGACTGGGAGGGCTCTTGTCCGCTGCACACGGCATTCAGGATGTCGGCTGCCAATGACCAGTGGTTGGCCGTGCCCAGCAGCAAGGAGGTTGCGTCAGGGAACTCGGCCGGCAGAGATCTGCTGAACGTCACATCGCCAGTCTGCACCAGCGTGCGCGCCTTGCAATCGGCTTCGATCCTGCGCAATACGAGTACGGAACAGCGCCATTGCAGTTCCGGCGGCAAGGCCGCAACGCCTGCCGCAACCGTACGTAAGCCCTTCACCTTATCCGTCAGTTCGCCGCCGCGAACGCATCGACTGCCGCGACATGGCGCGCGACTGAACCCGCATCGAGGAATGATCCGGTGAACGAGTTCTTCGCAAGCGTCACGATGTCGTCCCGCGTCAGCCCCACCGCCTGCGCGGTCCTCACGTAATTGTCGCCGACATAGCCGCCAAAATATGCCGGATCGTCAGAGTTGCATGTCGCCCTGAGGCCAAGGTCAAGCATCCGCTTCATCGGATGATCTCTGAGATCGTGCACGACGCACAATTTCAGGTTCGACAGCGGGCAGACAGTCAGCGTCACGCCCTGCTCGACCAGCCTCTGCGTCAGCGCCGCATCTTCAAGCGCACGATTGCCATGATCAATCCGGTCGACCTGCAGGATGTCCAGCGCCTCACGCACATACTGAGGCGGCCCCTCCTCCCCCGCGTGCGCGACGATCTTCAGGCCATGGCTCTTTGCTGCCTGGAACACACGAGCAAACTTCGAGGGCGGATGGCCCTTCTCCGAGGAATCGAGCCCCACCCCCGCGATCCTGTCGAGATAAGGCTCCGCCGCGCGCAGCGTCCTGAAGCTCGACCCCTCGTCGAGGTGGCGCAGGAAGCACATGATCAGCTTCGAGGTCATGCCGAACTGCAGCTCGGCCTCGCGCATGCCCTGCAACAGCCCTTCTATCGCTACCGGGAACGGCAGCCCACGGTCCGTATGCGTCTCGGGATCGAAGAAGATTTCCGCATGCACGCCGCCATCGGCATGCAGGCGCGCGAAATATGCCAGCGCCAGCTCGCGGAAATCATCCTCCGTCCGCAGCACGTTCGCGCCCTGATAGTAGATGTCGAGAAAGTCCTGCAGGTTCGAGAAGGCGTAGGCCGCCCTCACCTCCTCAACGCTCCTGAACGGGATGTCGACCTTGTTCCGGCTGCCCAGGGCGAACATCATTTCCGGCTCCAGCGAGCCCTCGATGTGAAGGTGCAGTTCCGCCTTGGGAATGCCGCGAATGAAGGCTTCGGACAGGGACATGAATGGCTCCAGCTCAGGCCGGGACACTAGCAGGCAGTATGCGGCCTCTGCAAAGCCGCGACGGTCTGGCGCAGGGTTTGGCATGTCGCACGCTCGCCAGCTGGCAGCTGCTGCAGTCATGTCTGGCGCCGCAGGCTGCGCGACGCCGACACCGCACATGCCGGCCGACCTGGACATCGAATTCGTCCGCGGCTGCTGGGTGCAGAAGGAGGCGCCGGGCGAGCGGGATCAGGCCTTTCTCCGCCTGCTGCCTGATGGCGACAACCTGTCAGGCCAGATCACCGACGTCAGCACCGGCGACTGGATCACCGTCGCGACGTTTTCATTCGCCGGTACGGGCGATCGCGTGCGATTCGATGCCCGCGACATGCCTCAATTGCCTGCCCACGCGCGCATCGATCCATACCGCCTCGCCGCCAGCTTCGACTGGGCGCGCACGAAATCAGGCGGAAAGCTCGCCGCCTATGCCGGGCCGACACCCTCCCGCAGCTTCCTGTTCGCCGAGGGCGAAGAGGACACGCTCACCATCCGGGCCGTCACAGACGCGCCGGAGGCGACGCTGGTGCTCACCCTGTTCGATGGCGACCGCGACGGCTGCGACTGATCGAATTTCATCGATCTTCTTTCGACGATTCTAACCATCCAGCGTTAGGTCTGGTCGCAATCACCTGTCCGGATTCCGCCCATGACCAGCCCCTCCGGCCTCATCGCACTCGTCGGCGACGCCCCTCACGCCTGGACGATGGTCAACGCCCTGCGCAAGCACCTTGGCGACTTCCCCGTGATCGTCGAGCGCGGCGAGCCTTCCTCAGCCTTCTGGGCGCGCCGGAAAAGGAAGCTCGGCGCTGCGACCGTCTACTCGATGAAGGCCGCGCAACTTGCTGCGAAGGCCACCAGGCCCATCTCGCGCGTCAGGATCGCAGCGCTGAAGTCGGAATGCGATTCAACGCCCGTCACGGGAGAGCTGCGAACAGACGTTGATAGCCTCAATGCCGAGGACGCAATCGCCCGTATCCGCCAGCTCGCACCGCGCGCCGTCTTCGTCGCCTCGACAGGCATGCTGCGCAGGCCCCTGCTGGAGGCATGCGCCTGCCCGGTCGTGAACTACCATTCCGGCGTCAACCCAGCCTATCGCGGCATCAATGGCGGCTATTTTGCGCTGGCGAATGGCGAGCCCGAGCATTTTGGCGTCACGCTGCATCTGGTCGACCTCGGCGTCGACACCGGCCCGATCCTCGCGAGCAACTGCATACCTGTCGCCGCAAATGACAACATGCAGACCTACATGACGCTTATGGCGGCGAAGTCACAGGATCTCGTCGTCGAGACCATGGCGCGCGTGCTGGCCGGCGAGGCAAAGCCCCTGCCACCGAGCGCGCTGCCATCGAAGCAGTACTACGCGCCGACATTCGGCCAGTACCTTGTCAACGGCATCAGGCGCGGTGTCTGGTAAAGGATCTGGCGCCGCCGGCAGGCTCCATCGCGCCGGCGGGCATCGCGATCATCGCGGACTGTCTGTTCGAACGCTTGCATGCCGGGCACGCTGACGTCCGAAATCGGCGGGCCTGGCCTCTGCTTCAGCCGATTGCGGCGTCCCCCGGATGCTACTGCGCGACCGGTTTCGTCAGGTCGAATTCGACGCGGAAGAACCGCTCCGGCCGGCGCAGCTCATAGGCGAACAGCGTCGGCGTCACCTCCATCGCCCACACATTCGTGACCGAAGCCGGATTGCCCTTCGTCTCGAACAGGACTTTCGAGAATGCATCGGCCGGAAACTCCTGCCGCGCCTGGCTGCCCGCATTCACCGTGTCGCCGCCATATTGCGACAGCTCGTCCTCGGTTCCATCCGCGTGACGATGATCGTGCTTCAGCCTGAGACCTGCCGGGATACGCGAAACCACCCAGGTCCGGGATCTGTCCGCGCCGACCGCAAAGGGGATGCGAACCTCCTCGGCCGAACACTCAGTTACCCGCATCACCAGCCGCTCGCCGGCCATATCGGCGTCCGCCGCATCGGTTGAGACCACCTTGCCTGCAAATGCCTGCCCACACAGCGCACCCAGCTGCTTCATGAACTCATCTGCCGGCGAGAGCTCAGCCGCTGGCGCATCCGTGCCCGCCATGGTCGTTGCGGCCGGCGGCGAACAGCCAGCCGCCGCGAACAGCAAGGTGAAGAGGAGAAGAAGCGCCGCGTGTTTCATCGGACGAGGTTGCAACAATGGCCGGTCTGACGCCAGATGAGGGGCCAACAAAAAGGAACGCGCCCGTGTTCAGCATCTCGGCCCGTCTGAAGAGCTTCAGTCACGCGCTGAGCGGGCTCGGCCTGATGCTGCGCAGCCAGCACAATGCCTGGATCCACCTTCTCGCAACGGCCATGGTGGTCGCCGCCGGCCTCTGGCTGAAAGTGGGGCCTCAGGACTGGCGCTGGATCGTTCTCGCCATCGCGCTCGTCTGGGTCGCCGAAACCGTCAACACCGCTTTCGAACATCTCTGCGATGTCGTCCAGCCAGACTTCCACGTTGCGGTGAAGGCTGCCAAGGATGTCGCAGCCGGTGCGGTTCTGATCGCCGCCCTCGCTGCAGCTGCAATCGGCGTCCTCGTGTTTCTGCCTTATCTCTCAACCTGATCACGGAGGTCCTGCCACATGCCCATCCGCACCCGCGTGACTGAAATGCTCGGCATCGAGAAGCCGATCATTCAGGCAGCCATGGGCTGGATCGCCCGCGCCAGACTGTCATCAGCTGTCTCCAACGCCGGCGGCATGGGCATCATCGAGACATCGTCAGGCGAACTCGACGCGGTGAAAGATGAGATCGTCAAGATGCACGATCTCACCGACAAGCCGTTTGGGGTCAACGTGGCGCAGGCCTTCGTGCGTGACCCCGGCATTGTCCAGTTCGTTATCGACCAGGGCGTCAAGTTCGTCACGACTTCGGCCGGCGACCCGATGAAGTATACCGCTCTCCTCAAGCGCGCAGGCCTCACCGTCTTCCATGTCGTGCCGAACCTGGCCGGCGCGCTGCGAGCGGTCGAGGCTGGCGTCGACGGTCTGATCGTCGAGGGAGGCGAAGGCGGAGGCTTCAAGAACCCCAGGGATGTTGCCTCCATGGTGCTGATCCCGCTCGTGTGCGAGCGGGTGAACATACCCGTGGTCGCCGCCGGCGGCATCATGGACGGCCGCAGCATGGCGGCGGCGTTCGCACTTGGCGCCGAAGGCGTGCTGATGGGCACACGCATCCTGTCGTCGGCCGAAAGCCCGGTTCACCACAACTGGAAGGAAGCAATCGTCAATGCCGAGGCTACCGACACCGTCTTCCTCAACCGCAAGGGACCGGGCCCGGCGCTGCGAGCACTCAGGACCGAACGCACCAAACGTCTTGAGGCGGATGGCTCGCCCAACATCTTCGAGGAGTTCGCCCGTACCAAGGACGTCTATTTCGGCGGCGACCTCGAAGCTGGCATCGCCCTCACCGGCCAGGTCGCGGGCCGCATAACGGAGGTCAAGCCGGTCAGGCAGATCTTCGAGGAAACGATGCTGGAGTTCGAGCATGTCCTGTCGCGCATGGAAGGCATGAAACGCTGACGCTTGCGCAAGCACACGCCCCCGAGCATATAGCCGGACATGACCTCCGCCCGAACCCTCTACGACAAGATCTGGGACGCCCACGTCGTCGCCGCCGACAAGGCGTCGGGCGAGAGCCTGCTCTACATCGACCTGCACCTCATCCATGAGGTCACGACGCCCCAGGCCTTCGCCGGGCTGCGGACAAGCGGCCGCCGGGTGCGCCGGCCCGACCTCACCCTCGCCGTCGCCGACCACAACACGCCCACAGAGGGCCAGTCGCTCGGCATGGCGGGCGTCAGGGATGCCGAGGCGCGCGAGCAGCTCGAAACACTCGCCCGCAATGTGAAGGACCACGGCATCCAGTTCTTCCCGATGGGCGACATCCGGAACGGCATCGTCCACGTCGTCGGCCCCGAGCAGGGCCGTACGCAGCCGGGCCTCACCATCGTCTGCGGCGACAGCCACACCTCAACGCACGGCGCCTTCGGCGCCCTTGCCCACGGCATCGGCACCAGCGAAGTCGAGCACGTCCTCGCCACGCAGACGCTGCGCACGCGCAAGATGAAGAACATGGCCGTCCGCGTCGAAGGCGAGTTCCGCCCCGGCGTCGGCGCAAAGGATCTCGCCCTGCACCTGATCGCCATCGTCGGCGCCAATGGCGGCGCAGGCCACGTCATCGAATACATGGGCTCGGCCATCCGCTCCATGTCGATGGAAGGCCGCATGACGCTCTGCAACCTTTCCATCGAAGGCGGCGCCCGCGCCGGGCTGGTCGCCCCCGACGAGAAGACGTTCGCATACATGAAGGGCCGTCCAGCCACGCCAAAAGGCGGACAATGGGAAGTCGCGCTCCAGCACTGGAAGACGCTCACCTCAGATGATGGCGCGCATTGGGATGCGATCATCGACATCGCCGCAGAGGACGTAGCGCCAACAATCACCTGGGGCACAAGCCCCGAACAGGCGGCCCCCGTTACGGCGACCGCGCCAAACCCTGAACAGATCAGCGACCCGGTGAAGCGTGAAGCCGCGGCGCGCGCCCTGGCCTACATGGGGCTTGAGCCCGGACAGAAACTTGAAGGCCTCAAGGTGGACCGCGTCTTCATCGGCTCGTGCACCAACTCCCGCATCGAGGACCTGCGCGCGGCAGCGGACATCGCCAGAGGCAAGCACGTCGCTGCCGGCATACGCGCCATGGTCGTTCCCGGCTCCGGCCTGATCCGCGCTCAGGCGGAGGACGAAGGCCTCGACAAGGTCTTCATCGACGCCGGCTTCGAATGGCGCGAGCCAGGCTGTTCAATGTGCCTCGGCATGAACCCCGACATTCTCAAGCCCGGCGAGCGCTGCGCCTCCACCTCCAACCGCAATTTCGAAGGCCGCCAGGGCCGCGGCGGCCGCACCCATCTGATGAGCCCCGTGCTCGCCGCGAAAGCCGCGCTTGCGGGTGTGATCACCGGCTAACCAGCTCGGCGCCCGGCGAGGGCCATCCCTTCCTGACATCGCGCGCGTGCAGGTTTCGCAAGCGAGACGACCGGGCGTTAACGATCGCGTGGACCAAAGGTTAACGCGCGTGCGGCCAATTGCACCAAGCAGGCGAAACTGCCATGATCTCGCCCTACTTCGAGGGCTCTTGCCGGTGGGCGCAACGGCAGCGGGAATCTCGATGAAAAGACTGCTTCTTGCCCTGGTCCTGGTCATCGCGGGCGCCGCGATTTTCCTTGGACCACCACTCCGCTCAGCGTTCGCCGACACCGAGGTCGAGATCACGCTCGGCCGCGCGCCGATGCACCCGACCCAGCAAGCGCTCAACTTCATGCTCGACGCGCCCGAAGAAGCGGCGCTGCCAGCGAAGAAGAAGATGAAGCTGTGGGCGACCTACTATCACATGCCCACCGTACGTCCGTCCTGGACCAGCGTGGCCGCCAAGCCGCTGCTCGATCGCAAGGGCAATCCGGTGTCTGCGCCGCTCTCCACCGAAGACTGGTGCGACGCTGCAATGCAGGGCTCCGTCTGGGTCGACAATGGCAAGGATGAACCCACGGCCTTCATGTACATCGATAGCGGCGGCCCCGAGCAGGTCGTCTGCGACCGCTATTTCGGCGATCTGTCCGAGCGCATCAAGAACGCGACGCGCCGTGCGCGCTTTGCCCCCTTCCACCATCCGCAGGCTTGCGACGTGCGCACTATTCCGCTGATGCCGTTCCGCACCGTCGCGATCGACCGCGACCGCTTCAGGATGGGAACGGTTTTCTTCGTGCCCGAACTCCGCGGCAAGCAGTTCTGGGCCAACGGCGAATTCTATACCCATGACGGCTACCTGATCGGCTCCGACACAGGCGGCGCGATCGAGGGCAATCATATCGACATGTTCGTCGAGGACGCAGCCGTCGACCCGCTGCCGGAGCTGGTGCAGTCCAATTCACGCCACACCTTCGAGGCCTATGTCATCGCCAGGGATCATCCCATGGCGGTCGCCCTGCACGACGCCGGCGATGAGGTCTGCAAGGACACCGATCGCCCCGGCCGCAAGCGCAGGCAGTCAGGCGCCATCTGAGCGCGCTAACGGTTCAGTAACGGCTCTGGCCCCTTCGCTGGTCACATGAAGGACCTGTCCGACATACTGGGCCTCAAATCCGAGCCGGTCGCCAGCGGGCTCAACGGCCCAGCCGCGAGCGCTCCGGCCCCCGTCGTTCGCGAGCCCTGGCAACGCGCCAACCTGTCGAAACTTCGCCGGTTCAGCCTATCGGTGGTATTCGGCCTCACCGCCTGCGCCACCGCCGCCGTGCCCGGCAGCGTGCCCGTCGTTACGGGCGACGCCGCGCGCCTGCCGGCCGTTATGTCGCCCTATGAGCGCGCCCTCGCCTTCTCGCTCGCAGCGCCCGACGAACAGGCGCTCGGCCCGGACCTGCGCCTGTGGGCGACGCACTATCATACGCCCGAGATCAAGCCCGCATCTGCGGACATGGCCGACGCCTTCCCGCTCATTGGCCGCAACGGCGATCCGATCTCGCCGCCACTCACCCAGCGCGACTGGTGCGAGTCCGCTCTGCAGGGCTCCGTCTCCATCCGGATAGGCAAGACCGCGACCGCCTACGTCTATGTCGACGACAAGGGACCGGAGCAGGCAAATTGCGATGAGTGGCTCGGCTCGCTGTCGGACGGCGTCAAGAATGCCACCCGCCGCGCACGCTTCATGAAGGTGAACCACGCGCTCGGCTGCGGATCGCGTAACCATCCGCTCGTCCCCTTCCGCACCATCGCCGTCGATCCGGCAAGGATTCCGATCGAGAGCGTCGTCTACGTGCCCGAACTGCGCGGCCGCGCCTTCCGGCACAATGGCCGCGACTATGTCCACGACGGCTATCTCTTCGCCGGCGATCGCGGCGGCGCGATCAAGGGCGCGCATATCGACGTCTTCATGGTGGATGGAGCAGCAGGCCCGCTCGAGGATCTCTTTGCCTCGACGGATGCGCGGACCTTCGCTGCACACGTGGTAAGCGAAAACCACGCCAGCGCCCGCGCTGTGTCCATCACCCAGTCGGCGCGCTGCGAGGCGGATTAGTCACCCCAGCGTGACATGCGCCTGCTGGACAAGCTTTCCCGCGCATTGGCAGACTGGCGGCAGAAGCCAGATCAGGCTGTGTCGAATCGACGGCGCGGCATCCAGGAGAGAGACATGACACGAACGAGGATGGCCAGCGCCATCGCTTTGGCGGCAGTCACGCTGGCAACAGGCGCGCTGGCGACAGGCTGCAACTATTTCGGCAGCGACTTTTCGCGCAGCGCTCCCGAGATCCCCATCGCCCCGACCCTGCCAGCCGCCCCGGTCCCGCAAACCCCGAACACGCCCGTGGCCGCGGCACCAGCGCCCACACCCGTCGCAACAGCGCCTGCCGCGCCCGCTGGCCAATCGTCCCGCACCGACTACTCCGTGCCAGCCCACTGGCTCTGCAAGCCAGGCAAGGCGAACAACGCCTGCGACGTCAATCTGGATGCCACGGTCATCAAGGCCGATGGCTCAACCAGCATCGAAAGATACACGGCCAATCCCAACGCCCCGATCGACTGCTTCTATGTCTACCCGACCGTCTCGCTCGATCCCTTCACGCAGTCGGACCTCGTGCCCGGCGAGGAAGAGCTCAACGTCGCCAGGGCGCAGCTCGCACGCTTCGGCTCGCAGTGCCGCATCTTTGCGCCGATGTACCGCCAGTTCTCGCTCGGCGCCCTGCGCGCCCGCATGTCAGGCGGCGGCGAAGTGCCCGTGCGCGGAACGCCTGCTGACGCCGCAGCCGATGTCGATGATGCGTGGGCCTGGTACCTCGCCAACGAGAACAAGGGACGCGGCGTGGTCATCCTCGGCCACTCGCAGGGATCGGGCCAGATCACGCGCCTGATCGCCTCGAAGATCGACGGCAGGCCGGACCAGGCAAAGCTCGTCTCCGCGATCATCCTCGGCTCGACCATACAGGTTCCGAAGAACGCTGATGTCGGCGGCACGTTCAAGAACATCCCGGTCTGCAAATCGCCTAGCCAGACCGGCTGCGTGATTTCATTCTCGACCTACCGGGATACCGTGCCGCCCAGCGACACCGCCTCCTTCGGCATCAATCGCGGTCAGACCGAAGCCGTATGCACCAACCCGGCAGCCCTCGGCGGCGGCAAGGCGAACGATCCCAAATCCTACTGGACGGTTTTCGGCCGCGACGCCGGCCGCAGATTCGTGGACGGCAAGGACATCACGACGCCCTTCGCCGCGACCCCTGGCCTCGTCACCGCAGAGTGCGTCCGAAAGAACAACCACCACTATCTCGAAGTCCACATCAACGCGAACCCTGACGATCCACGCACGGATGATCCGCTCACCGACGTGATGGCGCAGGGCAAGCCCGATCCTGGCTGGGGTCTCCACCTCAACGACGCCAACGTCGCAATGGGAAATCTGGTCGATGTCGTCGGACGTCAGGCAACTGTCTGGAAGATGGCGCATCCGTAATCGTTGCCGCTAAGGATAAAACGAGGCGCGGGCCTTGATCAGGCTGGGCATTTTTCGTGTCCTGGCCGTTCATGGTTAGCAAGCCGCGGGCATTTCCGTCCCGACCCGTCACCCTCCCTTAGCCCAACGCAGCGACAAACTGCCTACGGCGGGGGGACGTCGGAGCGCGACGGTAAAACATGGCCTCGAAACATGCACGGTCGGGCGAATGGCTCCAGACCGGGACAACTGACGCCGGCACGTTTGACGCTGCATCCGCGCCATTCGAGTCGTACGGACCGATCGGCGATCTGCGCGCACGTGCGCCACGCGCACCCGCGAGGCAGGGGCCGCACGACACGCCGCGCATTCTCGTGGCCGAGTCCGATCCCTATCACCGCCGCGCACTGCGCGTGCTGCTCGCCAGCCCGAGCCTGTCCGTCATCGAGGTCGAGGACGGGCAGTCTGCGATCGACCTGCTATCGCTGCGGTCCTTTGACGTGATCCTGCTCGGAATGGACCTGCCGATCATGTCCGGTCCGGACGTGCTTGGCTGGGTGCGTCGCAGTCAGACATCCTGGTCCGACATCCCGATCATCGGCCTGATCGACGAAGCCCACCGCGATCAGGCCGGCCGCCTGATATCCGCAGGCATGACCGACTGGACGCCCAAGCCGCTGAGCCGCGCCGACCTTGCCGAGACGCTGACGAACTTCCTGCGGAGCCTGGCGGGATCGGGCCTCTAAAGCTTGCCTGCTCTCTTCGGGGAGAGGTCAACTCAGAACTCGATATCAAGCTCCTCGATCTCGACCGGCTCGGCTTTCGCGTCCTCGATCCACGTCTGCATGGGCTTCCAGTCCATGATCCGGTCGCGGTACGCGGCCGCCTTGCCGTCAAGCGACACGTCATAGGTGACAAAGCGCGAGCACACCGGCGCATACATGGCGTCCGCCAGGGTCGGCGTCTTCCCGAACAGGAAGGGCCCGCCATACTGATCGAGGCACTCGCCCCAGATCGTCAGCACACGGCGAATATCGCCCTTGGCGCCCGTGAACACCCGGAAGCCGGGATAGCGCGCACGGATGTTCATCGGCAGCGCCGAGCGCATGTTGTAGAACCCACCATGCATCTCGCCCATGATCGATCGCGCATGGCTCCGCGGACGCTTGTCGAGCGGCAGCAGACCCTTGTTGGGGAATTCTTCCTCAAGATACTCCGCGATTGCGAAAGTGTCCCAGATGCTCGCCCCGTTGTGGTCGAGTCGCGGCGTCATCACGGTCGGGCTTAGCAGAAGCAACTCCGCCCGGTTGTTGGCGTCGTCTGTCGGCACGCTCTCGACCTCGACGTCGAGTTCGGCCAGCTGGCAGAAAAGCCACGCCCGTAGCGACCAGGAGGAGTAATTCCTGCTCGAAATTGTCAGCTTAGCGCCTGCCATGACGGCGTTTTCCTTGCCCTTAATCTGTGTATGTAATGGTATGACGCAGTGCGGTACGCGCGGAACTAGGCTTCGTTAAGGAAGCGGGTCCGAAGACGCAACTGCCTAAGAATAGAGCGCGCCGGGATATGTGGTACCACATTTACGAGGCCCAGATGCAGGCTTCGGCGCCATTTCGCGCCGCCGCGCTCGCTGCCCTGCAGATGCGGTCTTCGCTCAACGGTTCCGCCGACAGCCCTTATGTCAGACAGCTTATGGCCGGGCTCGAGATGGCGACACGCGCCAAGCTGACGCATGTCTCACAACCCTTCGGCATCACGTCGGTGACTGTCGAGAATCGCGAGGCGAAGGTCGTCGAAGAAACCACGCTGGACCTGCCCTTCGGCCGCATGCTCCACTTCCGGAAGGACATCGACGCGGCCCAGCCGAAAGTGCTGATCGTCGCTCCCCTGTCCGGCCACTTCGCCACGCTCCTTCGCAACACGGTGAAGACCATGCTGCAGGACCACGATGTCTACATCACCGACTGGAAGAATGCGCGCGAAGTCCCGCTGGTGCAGGGCCGCTTCGGCTTCGAGGAATATGTCGACTACCTGATCCGCATGCTGGAGCATCTCGGTCCCGGCGCACACGTTGTCGCCGTCTGCCAGCCCTGCGTGCAGGCCATGGTCGCCACGGCCGTGATGGCCGCGCAGAAGCATCCATGCGAGCCGCGCTCGCTCACCCTGATGGCCGGTCCGATCGACTGCCGCATCAACCCGACCGCGGTGAACAAGCTGGCGACCGACCACCCGATCGAATGGTTCCGCAACAACCTGATCTCCACCGTCCCCTTCCCGCTGCCGGCCTGGGGCCGACGCGTCTATCCGGGCTTCATGCAGCTCACCGCGTTCATGGCGATGAACCCCGAACGCCACATGGACGCTCACAAGACGCTCTACCGTCACCTGGTCGAGGGCGAGGCGGACGAGGCCGAGAAGATCAAGACCTTCTACGACGAATACTTCGCCGTGCTCGACCTCACCGAGGAATTCTACCTCGAGACCGTCGCCTGGGTGTTCCAGGAAATGCGCCTGCCGCTTGGCCGCCTCAAGCACCATGGTGAGCCCGTCGACTGCGCCAAGATCACCCGCACGGCGTTGCTGACGGTGGAAGGCGAGCGCGATGACATCTGCGCGGTGGGCCAGACCGCCGCCGCCCACGAACTCACCCCCAAGCTGCGTCCGCACCTGCGCAGCCACCACCTGCAGCCAGGCGTCGGCCACTATGGCGTCTTTTCGGGCCGCAAATGGGAAAACCAGATCTACCCGACTGTAAGGTCCGTGATCATCGCGGCGGACTAGCCGCGCGCTCGCAAGACGGTCCTGCACGCATGACCATCGACAGGCGCCTGACCCAACACCTTCCCACGACCAGCAGGAAAACGATGTCCTCGACTTCGGCGCGCCGTCGGACCGGGAAGACATGAAGGATGCGAAAGAGCCCGGCGGTCGGCCGGGCTCTGCGTCAGGGAAGGAAAGTCAGGTCAGACCACGGCCGCGGCGGCCACATCCATGTAAATCGCCATGAAGTGGCAGGTCGCGGCCGCAACGACGAAGCCATGCCAGATCGCCGAGTTGAACGGCAGCTTCTTGTTGAGATGGAAGATCACACCCACCGTATAGAGCACGCCGCCCGCCGCCAGCAGGCCAAGGCCCAGCGGCGAGAGATTGTGGATCAGCTGATCCATCACGGTCAGCGCCGCCCAGCCCAGCGTCAGATACATGGCGATATAGACTCTCGGCGCCTTCCAGCGCGCCAGCAGGTTCATGGCGACCCCCGCCAGCGCCACCACCCAAACCAGTCCGAGCACGCCCCAGGCAAGCGGGCCATCCAGCTTGGCCAGCATGAAGGGCGTGTAGGACGCCGCGATCATGATGAAGATGCCCGACAGGTCGAGCCGTTCGAGAATGTGTGCCAGTTTCTGGTTCGTGTTCGAATTGCAAAGAGCGGACGCGCCCAGCATGGCCAGCAAGCCCGCCGAATAGATCACCAGTGCAGCGGTGGCCTTGACGCTGCCCGACGACGCGGCGGTCGAAACGAGCAGCACGCAGCCGACAACCGCCAGAACCAGACCCACCGCATGCACGATGACGTCGGCCAGCCAGTAGTGCCGATGCTGCTGCGGGTACCAGTAGGCTTTGACGGCCTTGGCCTGGGCGGGGGAGAGATGCGTCTTCATGTCAGCCTGCCCTTCTTCGCTGGGGCTCCGAGTGGAATGTACGGACCGTGTTGCCGGTTCCGATGCGCACATCAGGCCAGACAAGGCGGGCATAAGAAGGACGCGAATGCGGCAAAGCATTGCGTTTCAGGCACGGAGTTGGGGCGCGCTGCCTTCAGAATGAACCCGCATTCAGTGAGCATGCGGATCGATGGCGCAGTTCAACATGATCTTCGGAAGCAGTGTGGCTTCCGTGCCGCGCTTCCTGAACTTCCAGACAGGTTCGCGCGTCCGTCCCGGAGTGTCGCAAGCACTGCGGGACATGGACGGGATGATACTGGAGAAGGGTTGAGGACGGACCATGCAGGCCCGTGAAATTTGATCGATCTGCTGCGAAGCGGCTGGCCTGCCGCATCAAGCTGGTTCAGGCCCCGGATCCGATATCCATCGTCGCCTTCGCTGTCTCGCCAATTACCCTGCGCACCCAGGTCAGCACCGGATCAGACGTGCGCACGCTGTTCCAGACCAGCGTCAGGTTGAGATCGTGGGCCGGCAGCGGCGGCTCCTTCAGAATCAGACCGAACGTATCGGCAAAGCGCTGCGCGAAGACACGCGAGAGCGTTGACACCATGTCGCTTCCGCCCACGGCCGCCAGCGCCGCAATGAACTGCGGCGTCACCAGCGCGATCCTGCGCTCGACACCTGCCCTGGCCAGCTGGGCGTCCAGCTCCGACCCCGGATCCCCGAGAATGGAGATCGCGGCATGGTTCACACGCCCATAGTCCTCGATCGTCCACCTGCGCTTCGCCATGGGATGACCCTGCCGCATCACCAGCGCCAGGCGGTCGGATGCAAACGCCTCGCTGCGCGATCCCGGCGGCAGGGGCGTGGTGGATGTCGCAAAGGCGAGATCCAGTCGCCCGGTCTCCATACGCTGCACCAGATCGGGTCCATAACTCTCGATGCGGATGCTGATACCCGGCGCTTCCTGGGCCAGACGCCTCATCAGCGCCGGCGCGAGGAGGATGCCATGCATGTCGAGGCCGGCGATCCGTATCGTTCGCTCGACCTTGGCCGGATCGAAGACCGGTTCCCGGAATACGCCCTTCACCTCGTCGAGCGCCCCGGTAAGGCGTCCTGCGAGCGCCTCGGCCCGCGCACTCAGCACATAGCCCCCGCCGGGCGCGCGAACGAGCAACACATCGCTCAGCACCTCGCGCAGGCGCGCCAGCGCACGGCTCATGGCGGGCTGGCTGAGGCCAACATCGCGCGCCGCCTGGCTGACATTGCGCCGCTTGAGGAGCGCCTCCAGCGCCGGGAGCAGGTTGAGGTCGATGGCCGCTAAATTCACTTCGCGCATATCGTCAATACCAACTATGCATTTATGGTATGATCATGCGTGAGCTAGCTTGCTGTCAACAGAGAAGGAGACAGCGATGGCGCACGAAGGAAACCTGGTCACCGTATTCGGCTATGGTGCCACGGGGGCAGCCACAGTTGACCTGCTCGTGTCGCGCGGAACGCCTGTTCGGCTCGTCCAGCGCAAACGCCCGGCCGGCCTGCCCGCCGGCGTCGACTTCATGGCCTGCGATGTTCTCAAGCTGGATGACGTGCAGCGCGCAATATCCGGCGCTTCCCAGGTCGTCGTCGCCATCGGGTTCGAATACCGCGCCGCCGTCTGGCGGTCAGCCTGGCCCAAGGCGATGGCCAGCCTCCTTGCCGCCGCAGAAGCCGCCAACACCCGCGTCGTGTTCATCGACAACATGTACATGTACGGACCGCAGGACGTGGCGCTGCACGAGGACCTGCCGCTTGCCGACTACGGCCTGAAGCCCGCCGTGCGCGCGCACATCACGCGGATGTGGCAACAGGCAGCGCGCGAGGGCCGGGTGCGCTGGGCAGCCTTGCGGGCGCCCGACTTCTACGGCCCCGGCGTGCGCAACTCGCACATGGGTGACTCAGGCCTCGCCCGTGTCGCGCAGGGCCAGCCTGCCCAGGTGCTGATGGCGCCCGACATGCCGCATGCCTTCGCCTACGTGCCGGATATCGCCCGCGCAGTGGTGACCCTGCTCGATGCGCCGGACGATGCCTTCAACCAGACCTGGCATGTCCCCTGCGCCAAGGCCAAAAGCCCGCGCGAGATGCTGCAGATCGGCGCGGATGCAGCCGGCATGAAGCTCAAGATGATGGTGATGCCACCCCTGATGCTGCGCCTTCTCGGCATCTTCGCTCCCATGGTGCGCGAAATGATCGAAATGCGCTTCACGTGGAACCGGCCCTACCATGTCGACGCGACCAAGTTCGCGCGCCGCTTCTGGTCGGATGCCACGCCGCTCGAAGTCGGCATACCGGCTGCCATGCGCTCCTATCGCGCCGAACCTGCGCCATCACCGACAACGGGCGGGGGACAAGCCCCCGCCACAGCCGTATCGTAACAACGAGCGGTTCCTCCCCGGCCGGCAGGCCGATAGGCTCCGCCTGCCGGATCGCGGAGAGCTTCAATGGCGTTGTTCAATTTCGATTCCAAGGACAAGCCGCTGGCGTCGCGCAAGACATTCGCGGGCCGCCTCCTTGGCAACATCACTGTCGCGCTGGCGCTTGTGGCCGTAGCCCTCGGCATCGGCATGTGGGGGTATCAGGCAACCGAAGGCATGGGGCCCGTCGACCCGCCCTTGCACACCGAAGCGGGCAAGATATTCGCCGGCATCTACGCCCTCGCCTGCGGCCTGATCCTTGTGCTGGTCTCGGGCATCGTGCTCGCCCCGGTCTTTCACCGCGTCCTGCACGCCCTGCATGTCGATGATGACGATCGGGGCTAGCTGTCGCTATCCGCATCCAGAGTATCGAGCCAGCCCTTGGCCTCGTCAGAACCCTTGTCGGCTGCGCGCCGATACCATTCGCGCGCCTTTGCCTTGTCGGCCATGTAAGCATCCTGCGCATACATCCCCGCCACCGCGAGTATGGCCTCGAGATTGCCGGCCGCCGCCGCCTTCTCCATCAGCTTGAGTCCCGACGACGGCTGCAGCTTGTATCCGTCCTTGCCAAACGCCATGCGCTGGCCGACCCACAGCTGCGCCTCGGGCAAGCCGGCTTCGGAGGCCGACTCCATGTCCTCGAAGCCGCCCTGCTGCAACATATAGTCCTCGGACGCGAGCCGCCGCACCGCCCGATCATACTGGGCGTGGACGTTACCCGTGTCAGCAAGCTCCTCGAGCCTGATCATATCGCCCGCCGCCCTGGCCTCATCGAAGGCCGGTTTCTGTGCCGCGAGTTCGTCGGCGAGCTTCTTCAGCTTTTCCATCTCCGCGGCGACCTTCGGATCGACCGGCGCGGCCCCAGGCGGGTTTACGGTCGCATCCCCATTGCCGGTCACCACGGATTCGCTGCCGCAGGCCGCCAGCGCGAGACAGGCAATCGGAAGTAGGTGGATCAGGCGAGCCATGGCTGGGAGAGCTTTCGCTGTTCCTCGAAGCGAGAAATGTCGCCTGCATGCTGCAGCGTCTCGCCGATCTCGTCGAGCCCCGCGAGCAGGCTGGCCTTGCGGCCCTGGTCGATGTCGAAACGATGTACCTTGCCGTCCGGGGCCGCGACTGTCTGGGCAGAAAGGTCGATGCTGAACATGTGGTTCGGCCCGCCCGCCTGCTCCATCAGGCTGTCCACCACCTCACGTGGCAGCACGATCGGCAGCAATCCGTTCTTGAAACAGTTGTTGTAGAAAATGTCGGCGAAGCTCGGCGCAATCACCACGCTCAGCCCGCGGTCTAGCAAGGCCCACGGCGCATGCTCGCGCGAGGAGCCGCAGCCGAAGTTTTCCTTGGCGATCAGGATCGCAGCCTTTGCATAGGCCGGCTTGTTCAGCACGAAATCGGGATTGGGCGAGCCGTCGGCCCTGGTCTTGAAATCATAGAACAATCCCTTCGCCAGCCCCTCGCGCGAAACAGTCTTCAGAAACTGCTTCGGGATGATCTGGTCGGTGTCGATGTTCGCAATCGGCAGGGGCGCCGCGGTTCCGGTGAGTTGCGTAAAGGCTTTCATGACGAGGGGTATCGCATGGGCGGACGGCACGTGGGAAGGGATGTCACCCCGCCTGCGCAATCACCAGCGTCGGTATCCCCAGCGTGCCGTCCCGCACGCTGAACACCCGCGTTCCGGCCCTGCGCCCTGCCCGGATCGGCGTCACACCGAGGCCTTCCTTCACAAGCCGGGCGTGTGCCGCTTCGATATCCGGGACTTTCCACGACAGCCCCCACAGCTTGTCCGGCTGGTGGCCGACACCGGTCGAGATCTTGTGCGCAAGCTCCACCGTCATCCCGCCAGTGCGGAAGAACATCAGCCGCATGTCCCAGTCCGTATTGGAGCGGTCGAGCGCCAGCCGCAGACCCAGCCGCGCCCCATAGAGCGCAACCGCCCGATCCGGGTTGGCGGTGTTGATCACCACATGGTCGAGGCCCGAGACGATGTCCGGCTTCTGCGCCTTGTAGGCCAGCGGGTCCGGCGCCCTGCGTGTCAGGCAGAAGATGCGCACGCCATGCGTCGTGGAATCATCCAGCCGCATCCGCGACCAGTAGCGCGCGCGGCCTGAGCGCGGATCGACGCTCTCATTGGCGACGATCTCGTCAGGCCTCAGTCCGCGCCGGTCCAGCGCGGCGCGGTCGCCTGCAAGGTCGTCGCTGTGAAACACCAGCGTCTTGAGGCCCACGCCGTCCTGCTCGAGCATCGCGTGAAGCCGTCGCGCCAGCGGCCCGCCCCCCGTCGGCGACATGATCTCCAGCGCCGTGTTCTCCAGCTGGAAGATCACCGTGGCCGATCCGCCCGGATCATCGGAGCGCCAGTCGGGCTCGCGACCCAGCAATGTCGAATAGGCAAACTCCCCATCGTCGATCGACGGGCAGACGATGAGGACGTGATCGAGACCGGTGATCATTCTTGCCTTGCACTCATGCGCGCCGGAACGACTCAAGCCTCTGCCGCTGCGCACCATCCTCCGCCGCAAAATTGGAAGGCGCAAGCCAGCCTGCAAGCGCCAGCGCGATGCCCGGCCAGTCTGCATCGGTTATCGCATACCAGGCGGTGTCGCGCGAGCGGCCCTTGGTGACCATGTCGTTCCGGAAGACACCTTCGAACACGAAGCCGAACCGCTCGGCGGCGCGCTTGGAAGCCAGATTTTCGCTGTTGCACTTCCACTCATAGCGCCGGTAGCCAAGATCAAATGCGTGCGCGGCCATGAGATAAAGCGCCTCTGTCGCCTCGGGCGTCCGCTTCAGCTTCGGCCCGAACGCGACGCAGCCGATCTCGGCGCTGCCATGCGCCTCGCGGATGCGCATGTAGGCGCACATGCCGAGCACATCGCCGGTCCCGCCCGCACGAATGACCATCGTCCGCCAGCCCTCCTGCACTTGCTGGGCCGCAAGAAAGCCGAGAAGATGGTCGCGCGCCGCAAAAGGGCCAACCGGCATCCATTCCCAGATGCCGGCATTCGCATCGCCCCCGACAGCTGAAAACAGCCCATCGCCATGCAGAGCCGCATCCAGCGGCTCAAGCCGCACCAACCGCCCAGCCAGGGGTACAAGCCCCACCATCGGCCGCCTGGTCCAGGTTGCAAGATCACGCATGCTGCGGGAGTAAGCCCGGCCGCAGCCTCGGGCAAGATTGCCTCGCGCGCCGCCTCTGTTAAGACGCCCGCCAGCGGCCCCCGCGCGAGGACGAAGCCATGACCACCAACACCCAGACCCTCCTCCTTCTTCCCGGCGATGGCATCGGCCCGGAGGTCACCGAGGAAGCTCGCCGCGTCGCCGCGCATGTCGCACCCGACCTGCAGATCGAATCCGCCTTCTTTGGCGGCGTCTCCTACGACCAGTTCGGCACGCCGCTCACCGAAGAGGTCATGAACAGCGCGCGCAGGGCCGACGCGATCCTGATGGGCGCCGTCGGCGGACCGCAATGGGACAGCGTCCCGCGCGACAGGCGCCCGGAGGCCGCCCTGCTGGCGATGCGCAAGAATCTGGATGTCTACGCAAACCTGCGCCCCGCCTTCTGCTTCCCCGCCCTCGCCGGCGCGTCCGCCCTCAAGCGTGAACTCGTCGAAGGCCTCGACATCATGATCGTGCGCGAGCTGACCTCGGGCGTATATTTCGGCCAGCCCAAGACCATCGAGACGCTGCCAAATGGCGAGCGTCGCGGTATCGACACGCAGAGCTACACATCCAGCGAGATTCGCCGCGTTGCCGCCCGCGCCTTCGAGCTCGCGCGCGGACGCACCCGCACGAGCAGATTTGCCGGCGTGCTGTCCTGCGAAAAATCCAACGTGATGGAGTCTGGACTGCTCTGGCGCGAGGAAGTCACGAAACTCCACGCCGAGCAGTACAGCGACGTGAAGCTCGACCACATGCTGGCCGACGCCGCCGCCATGCACCTTGTGAAAGCGCCCAAGGACATCAACGTCCTGCTCGCCGACAACCTGTTCGGCGACATCCTGTCCGATGAAGCCTCAATGCTTACCGGCTCGATCGGCATGCTGCCCTCCGCCGCCCTTGGTGATCCGGGTACGCCCGGCCTTTACGAACCAGTGCACGGCTCAGCGCCTGACATCGCCGGCAAGAACATCGCCAACCCGATCGCAGCCATCCTGTCGCTCGAAATGGCCATGCGCTGGAGCCTCGGGCGCGCAGACATCGCCGACCGAATCTTCGGCGCCGTCGGCAAGGCCCTCGATGGCGGCGCCCGCACTGCCGACCTCGGCGGCGCGATGAGCACCCGCCAGATGGCAGACGCGATCCTCAAGCACCTTTAAGGGCTGGCGCGTCCCCAGCGCGTCACAAGACGCGCCATCGTCCACAGCCCCCGGGACGATGGCGCACGTGACGGTGAGAGACCAGGGCCTCCCAGTCGTTTGGTCCGATAGCATTCCTGACCGCACGCATCTGTCCGGCGCCTGACAACGCCTGCCTTCGCCCCGACTGGCCATCAGCGTACAGACGATCCTGCCGCAACCTGCTCTTGTGCCGACCAGTGGCGCTGATCTCCCCGGCTCCCCGGACAGTTGAGGGCGCCCCCTATCCGGGGCGCCTGTTTTTCGTGTGCAGGCAGATCATCGAAGTCGACCGCTGTCCCCTGCACCTTGTTTGTCATTAAGAAACAATCGCGCAGCCGCCCGGTTCAGAATCGATCTGAACCCGCAATCACCCTCCGGCATGCCAGCTGGAACCACATTGATCTGGCGCCATCTGATTAACTGGCGCATCATGATTCCAGCAGTTGGCCCTGACTGGCGTGCAGCTGCCTGAGAGCGAAGCGTGCTCCCGCCCCCGGCGCTGGAGACGACTTTTGGCCCACATCGAGCAGGCAGCGATAAAGAACAGGATTCTGGCCGCGCTGCCGACGGTCGAGCTTGCGCTCATTTCCAACCGCCTGATGCTCGTCAGCATGGACCTTGGCGAAACGCTGCACCGCCACGGCGATGTGATCAGGCATGTCTATTTCGTCGAGACAGGCTTCATCTCCGCCCTGAATGTCCTGTCCGATGGCCGCCCGCTGGAAATCGCGCTGATCGGCTCAGAGGGCGTGGCCGGCTTTTCCGTCGTGCTGGGCGGCAAGACATCCTATGCCGAGACGATGTGCCAGACCGAGGGCAGGGCCTACCGCATGTCCGCCGAAGGCTTGCTGGATGCCGTGGCTCAGGCGCCTGTGCTGCGCGACCTCCTCCTGCGCTATGCCCTGCTCTTCCAGATCCAGGTCTCGCAGACAGCCGCCTGCAACGCCCATCACGCGCTCGAACAGCGGCTGGCGCGCTGGCTCCTCGCCGCGCATGACCGCAGCAAGGTCGCCCAGCTTTCGCTTACCCAGGATCTGATCGCCGTGATGCTGGGTGTTCGCCGTGCCACCGTGAGCATTGCCGCCAGCACGCTCCAGCGCGCCGGCGTGATCCGGTACCAGCACGGCAAGATCACGATCCTCGACCGCGTCGGGCTCGAGAACGCTGCGTGCGAGTGCTACGAGGCTGTCAGCGGAGAATACCGGCGCCTTTTCGGAGAAGAGGCCGCACTGCCCCGCGAATAGCGGTTCTCGACTGAAGTCCCCGGCTCCCGGCAAATCTGGGCTCATGATCAGTCCCACCGGGCGACGGAGTGTACCTCATTCAGCAAAAGGGTCGGTGAGCGTACCGACAACTGATGCCCTGTTTATGTCTTCTCGTTGAACATGAGCTCGATCTCGCGGTCAGCCTCCGCTCCGCCACGCACAACACTGGCCATCGGCAGGGCGATCACGACGGAAGCATCTATGCCCAGCACGCAGGACTGCCACCCCAGGTCGAACCAGGCGCTGGACGCTTCGCGTCTTGCCACCAGGAGGCCTACGTGATTTCGGGCGACTGCACGACGTTGTCCGTCAGCAAACCATCATCCGCCGGAAGCGAGATGACCATCGCAAATGCGAAGATTGCCGCGACACATGCCAGGCTGAGAACCTTCGAAAGCTTGAGAGGGCGTTCGGTCACTGCGAAAATCCTGTCGGTTGGTACAAGCCTGTCATCACATTTGCGCCGTCTGGCCCGAGGACAGTTTGACCTTGTCCGAAGGCGATCCCTTCAGTGACACGGGCGCTGGCCGTTCGCGGCCCATCGTCGAGTGGCCCTTCATGCGTACCAGCGGATTGGGCGCACACCAGACTTCCGCAGACACGTCGAGCGCCGTGAACCAGATCAGGTTGTGCGCCTCGCCATCATCGATGACAGCGACCGCATAGCCACCGCCCTTGCCGCTGACGGTAAACGGGATCGAAGGATTCAGCTGATGGAAGGGCATGTAAGCTCCGCACGGCGTCATGGTGAAAGCGATGAACCAGACCCTTGTTCCAAAACGGCGCAGCAGACGGCAGTGGCTCGAATGGTGCGCGTAAAGTCATTTAGTCTTTGATAATGGCGCGCAACCCGCGTTGATCCCGGCCCGGCGCTGGCCTGGAACATATGAGGAGGATGAAGCTGGAGGGTCGCCATGGCTCATTTGAAGATCGACTATGTCGAACTGGCCAGCCGCAACATGGCGGCGACGCAAGGCTTTCTCGCCAAGGCGTTCGGCTGGACATTCGTCGACCACGGCCACGGCTATCAGGCCTTCGCCAATGCCGGGATCAACGGCGGCATCTTCCAGGCTGATGGCGAAGCGCCAGCGCCTCACCTGGTCATCCTGAAAACTGACGATCTCGAAGCCGCCCTCACAGCCGTGACGTCGGCCGGCGCCGAAATCGTCAACCCGATCTTCGCCCTCCCAGGCGACCGCCGCTTCCGCTTTCGCGAGCCCGGCGGCAACGAGCGAGCGGCCTGGAGCGAGGGCTGACTAGGAGCGCTTCGGCGGCGGCGTTGCCGCGATATGCTTGCGCGCCTCGTCCATCCAGCCAGGGCCTTCCGGGAAGGTGATGTCGCCAACCCGGAAGTCGCCCTTGCACTTGGCGCGCGCGGCGTCGTCTGCAGACGTGCCAAAGAGGATTTCATCGAATGTCTGGTCGTCGTCGGTCGTGATTTCAGCCCCGCCTGGGGCATAGCGCGTGCGCGATCCGAGCCGCACCGTGTTCTTTGCACAGTCGATGGTCATGGCATGATATTCCTGCCAGGCGACCTCCTTGCCCTCATGCTTCACCTCGCCGGGCATGTAGACAAAGCGCATCCGGAATGTGGCGAGCGTATCCTCGCGCACGCCGGGCTCGCTTACGAAGACCGCAAACCGCTGTTCGACCTGGCCCACCTTGCGCCATGCCTGCAGGGTGGAATCGCCGCTCATCGATGCACACGCAGATGCGAGCGTGGCCCCCGCCAGCATACATGCCGTCAGCCGCCCGTTCACACTGTTCGCCACGCGCTCTTTCCGCACCATGCTAGCCATCTTGCATGATTTGCCGTTCCCGAAAAGCTGACAGCAGCGTCAGCTGTAATCACAGATCCTGCTCAGCTTGTTGTCGCGCAACTCGAACATGGTCGCTCCGCGTATCGACACATGCTCGCCCTGACGCACATGCTGGCCCAGCTCAGCGGCAGCGACGCCCGAGAACACCGTTTCGGCAGCCGCCCGCTGGCCATCCACCAGGATTGTGATGACTTCGTGCCGGCGCTCGCTGAAGGCCCGGGTCGTGGCTTCGATCACTTCACGCATCTCGTCCTTGCCGCTCAGCCGGATCGACCCCCCCGGGTTTGAGATGGTCTCGAACACAACGTCGTCGGCGCAGCACTCCAGCATGCCGTCGACATCGTTCGCATTGTACCGCTCGACATAGCGGCGAACGAGGCTGGCGACGTCGGACATTCGGACTCCTGAGGGGCGCACAGCCGCACGAATCGATCCCGCATCCACTAGGCCTGCGGACTGATTTGAGGCAACTGAACCCAGCGTTTCTGACAAGGGCGGCAATACGCGCCGTCCACGAGACAGGCTAGTGCGGCAAAGAAACCGCACGAATGTGACCATCAGACGACGGACGCCCCCCATATGGTGAGCGTCCACAAGGAGATTTCCATGGCCCTAAAGGTTGCAGTCCTCGGCGCTTCCGGCATGGTCGGTCGCGAGATTCTTGGCATCCTCGCCGAGCGGGGCTTCCCCGCCGCCGAGACAGTCGCCCTCACCTCGCGCAAGATGATGGGCGCCGAGATCAGCTTCGGCGACGCGATCCTGAAGGCCAGGGACGTCGATGAGTACGACTTCTCGGACACCCAGGTCTGCTTCATGGCCACCGCCGACAGTGCCGCCCGCAAGTATGGCAACGCCATCGCGGCCGCTGGCTGCATCGTGATCGACACCTCCCGGGCCTTCCGCAACGACCCGCACGTCCCGCTCATGGTGCCCGAGGTCAACGCCGCCGCGATCGAGGGCTATGCACGCCGCAACATCATCGCCGTGCCCGACGGCGTCACCTGCCAGCTCGTCCGCACGCTCAAGCCGCTGCATGACGCAGCCGGCGTGGTGCGCGTGGTGGTCGCCACCTACCAGTCGGTTTCCGGCGAAGGCCAGCGCGCCATCGACGAGCTCTGGACCCAGACCAAGGGCATCTATGTGAACCAGGCGCCCGAGCCCAAGGAATTCCCGCGCCAGATCGCCTTCAACGTCATCCCGTCCGTCGACGAGGTGATGGATGATGGTTTCACCGAAGAGGAATGGCGCCTCTCCAGCGAGACCAGGAAGATCATCGACAACGACATCCAGGTCGTCGCCACCTGCGTGCGCGTGCCCACCTTCGTCAGCGTCGGCGAAGCCGTTCACGTCGAACTCGCGCAACCCCTTCCTGCCGCCGAAGCGCGCGCGCTGCTGCGCGAATCCCCGGGCATCCTGCTGATCGACCGGCGCGAGGAGGAAGACGGCTACGAGACCCCGATCGGCGCGGTCGGCGAATGGGCAACCTATGTCTGCCGCGTCCGCGACGACGTCACCGTCGAGAATGGGCTCGCCCTGTGGATCGTCGCCGACGACCTGCGCAACGGCGCCGCCATGTGCGCCGTCCAGTGCGCCGAGCTGCTGCTGAACAGGGGCGTGTTTGCCGAGGCGCTGGCAGGGTAGCTCCGAACCGCGAGGAGAAAATCTCCCGGCCAGTTGAGAAACTATCGCCCACGCCTCGGCTTACTACCCCCGCCAAACCCGCCTATCTAGCCGCCATGCCCATGAACGCCGAAACACGCGCGGGACTGTTCGCCGCCATGGCCGCCTATGGGCTGTGGGGCTTCCTGCCCCTGTATTTCCAGTTCCTGGGCGACCTGCCGCCGCTGGTGATCCTCGCCCACCGCATCGTCTGGTCTGTCCCCACCGCGCTGGTCCTGCTCATCGCCGCCGGCAAATGGGGCGAGTTCGCCGGCGTCTTCCGCGCCCCGCGCATGCTGTTCACCCTGCTCGCCTCCAGCATCGCGATCGCTGCCAACTGGACCATCTACATCTGGGCCGTCACCAACCACCGCGTCCTCGAAGGCAGCCTCGGCTACTACATCAACCCGCTGATCGTCTTTCTCTTTGCCGCGATGTTCTTCGGCGAGCGCTTCCGTCCGCTCCAGCTCCTCGCCGTCGGCATCGCCGCCGCAGGCGTCCTCAATCAGACGCTTGTGGTCGGCCAATTCCCGTTCGTGTCGCTGTCGCTCGCGTTCTCGTTCGCGATCTATGGCGCGATCCGAAAGACGACCAATGTCGACAGCCGCATCGGCTTTGGCCTTGAGGCGCTCTGGCTCTTCCTGCCCGCCCTCGCCTACCTCGTCTTCTTCCTGCCGCCCGGCGTCGCCGCCTTCGGTTCGGGCGAGCCCGGCTTCATCGCGCTCCTGCTCCTTGCCGGGCCGCTGACCGCGACGCCGCTGATCCTCTTCGCGATGGGCGCCCGCCGCCTCCGCATGTCGACCATCGGCGTCCTGCAGTTTATTGCGCCAACCGTTCAGCTCTTCATCGGTATCGCCATGGGCGAGGCCTTCACGCTCGGCCACACCGTCACCTTCGGCCTGATCTGGACGGGCGTCGTGATCTTCACGCTCGCCGGGCGCCAGCCGCGAATCGCAGTCCCGACAGGCAGCTGATAGGAACAAACCCCGCCGGGATGGTCATGCGGGGATCAGTTGAGGTGATTTACCATGCCAAGTCGCGAAGAGCGATTTCGGAGGTAAGAGCGCATATCCGGCGCCGACCCGGAACGACGCATCTTAACCGGAACCCCTCAGCAAATCCGCGCCTCCCTGCCGGGCCGGTTAAGGACTGTCTTAGGGTTTGGCCGTGATGCTTCGCGCGTGGCGCTCGTGTCCGGTCTTTTTCGGACACGACGTAAATTCCTGCGCAGCGCTTCACTCCTGTGAAACCCTGCACGTGGTCTACAGCAGCGCCCGGGTCGCGTTGGCCATGGCAGCCGAGGCGGCGGGGCGCCGCACAGGCGTGGTAGGTTCGAGGGTGGAGACAGACGGGACAATGAGCGCATCGACGGATCCCATGCAGTCGCCCGAATGGGAGGCCGCCCGCCTCAACTGGTATGAGCAGGCCCGTACCCAGCTCGATACGCTGCAGCAGGCGGTGAACGGCGCCTCCCCCGGCTCGCTTGCACTTGAGCCGATCTACGCTCCGATGCACGACATGGCGGGTCTCGCCGGCGTGTTCGGATATGACATGCTCGGCAAGATCTCCCGCAGCCTGATCGAGACGCTGCGCAAGGGCGAAAATCCGCTCGACGAGCGCATGCTGATGATCGCGAGGGCGCACCTGGCCGCCCTGGCCGCTCTCCACGCCCGCGACGTCCGCGGTGATGGCGGCCCCCAAGGCCTCGCCATCCTCGCCAAGCTGGCCAGCATCCACGCCTGAGCCGGCGGCCTACAAACACCCATAAAGCGCATCGATGATGCGTGACCGGCGCGCATCCTCGAGCAGGTGCGTGCCCTGCCTGTTCATGATGTACGCTCCCGCCAGTCCCGTCGCCGGATCGCCGAACGCGCCCGATCCGCCCCATCCCGAATGGCAAAGCGTTTCCGGGTTCGGACCATAGATCAGCGGCAGGTTGCGCATCACGCCCGCGCCGAACGCCACGCGCCCGGGCAGCACGCGATCCTCGCCGGACACACGCTCGCATGTCAGCTCGTCCCACGTGACGGGCGCAATCACCCGCATCTCGCCGATGCGCCCCTTCTGCGCGAAGGCCGAATAGAGCCGCGCCATCGCAGGCGCCGTCGCATGTCCGTTGGCGGACGGAATCTCCGCCATGCGCCACGCCGCCGTGCCTCGCGGGGCTGCCGCCCACGGCGTGAGAAAGGCCGCCCGTGTCTCCGCATTCCTGTGCGGAAACTGTGCCGCCGCCTTCGGCTTCAGTAACTCAGCGCACCGGTCGTGCTCGCTCTCAGGCAGGCCGATCCAGAAATCGATCCCCAGCGGCGCGCACACATCCTCGCGAAGGATTGTCCCCAGCGATCGCTTCGACACCCGCCGAACCAGCTCGCCAGCGATATAACCCCATGTCAGCGGATGATAACCTGACCCATCGCCCCTGCCCCACATCGGTGAAAGCTTCGCCAGCTCGGCCGACAAGGCAGGCGGATCAAGCCAAAGCTGCGGATCGATCGGCTCGGCAAACCCCGGCACGCCCGCCTGATGCGACAGCGCCTCGGCCACCGTGTAAGCCCGCTTGCCCGCCGCGCCGAATTCCGGCCAGACGTCAGCAAGCGGTGCATCATAGTCGACCAGCCCGCGCTCCACGAGCATCGCCACGACCAGCGCCGCCACCGGCTTGGTCGCCGAATAGACAGGGCACAGCGTGCGCTCATTCCACGCGACACTTCCAGCGCGATCAGCAAACCCGCCGCGAAGATCTACAACAAGCTCGTCGCCAAGATAGGCCGCGAAGCACGCGCCATGCTCGAACCCCTCGGCAAAGTTCACCTCGAACGCCGCGCGCACAGGCTCGAAACCGGCCGCGGTGAATCCTGTAATGCTCATGCCCCCTCACATCGTCCCGCAGCGGTTGCGCGTCAACCATATCGTGCGCAATGCTCCATCCGCCCCCGCGGAGTACGACGCATGATCGAGATCAACGGCATCGCCCACATCCAGATCACCGCCGGCCGCTACGACGTCGCACGCGCCTTCTACACGAAGCTCCTGCCCTTCCTCGGCCTGAAACAGGTGCTCGACAACGAATACGGCTACTACTGCGTCGGCGGCCGCACCGGCGTGCTGATATCGAAGCCCGCGCCCGAACATGAAGGCGAACGCTTCGTGCAGCAGCGTGTCGGCCTGCATCACGTCTGCTTCCGCGCCCGCTCGCGGGACGACATCGACACGGCACATGAACTCATCAAGTCGCTCGGCGTCCCGATCATCCGCGCGCCGCAGGAGGACGGCTGGGCGCCGGGCTACTACTCCATCCTGTTCGAAGATCCCGACGGCGTCCGTCTCGAGATCAACTTCGTCCCGGGCAAGGGCGTTTTCGACACCGAGGAAAAAGCCGTCAACCCGGTCTACCCGAACTCGCCGTCACGCGACTGACCGAACCGCCGACGCAAACCGCTGCGCCAGCCGATCGCTGCAGGCCGCCAGCGACAGCTCCGTCCCCGCCCACGCGAGCGTCCGCGAAATTACCTCATGCGTTGCGCCCATCGCATCGGCCAGTGAACTGTCCGCGCCGAACCCTGACACCAGTCCGCCCGCAAATCGCAGCGTCAGCATGTCGCCCGTACCGTTTGGAATTCTGCCAGCAACCTTCGCCGTCTCGGCCAGCATCGCCGCATCGCCATCAACATGCAGCACGCCGATCCCCTGTGGCGAGGGCACGGACGAGATCAGCCATCGCCCGCCCCGCCCGCGCGCTTCGCGCGCGACATCCTCCGCCGTCCGAAGGGCAGACATATCCGTCCCCGTCAAACGGGCAAACTCCCACAGGTTCGGCGCCAGTACATCCGCCAGCGGTACAAGGTCCGCCAGCAGCGCCGCCTCCGTCTCAGGCTTGATGTAGAGACCTGGCGCCACATCTCCCATCACAGGATCGACAATGACGATCGGCCGTTCCGGCGCGCATGCATGCGCCTTTCCGCGCGGCGCGGCCCGCACCCGTGCAATCGCGTCCGCCGCCACCTTGACCTGTTCAGGCCGCGAGAAATGCCCCGTCACGACTGCATCGACCAGCGAGTAGAGCCCGTTCGCCTCGACGCCCTCCAGCATCCCCGCCATGACATCGGCCTCCACCGGCGCTCCGCCGGGCGGTCCCCAGCCCGGGTGGCGCCCGAACAGGCATGTCGGCACATGGACATGATCGACCTTCAGCGGCCCCAGCACGTAGGGCGCTATGCCTCCGCCAACCCGGCTGGCGGCGACGAAGGATGAAATCACGAGCACGAGAGGCATGGCTGTCCATTCGCGCATCAGGAGCGCGCGCGGCGACATTACCCGGCCCGCAGCTTTCCTCCAGCTTGATCTTGTGGGCAGCCTCCTCCATGACCACCGCGACCTGAAGCCCAGACTTGCAGCGATGAGGCCACCCATGTCCGCCATCCGCCCCCGCCGTTCGGTTCTGTACATGCCCGGCGCCAATGAGCGCGCGCTGGAAAAAGCAAAGACCCTGCCCGCTGACTCGCTGATCCTCGATCTCGAGGACGCCGTCGCGCCCGAAGCCAAGGTCGAAGCCCGCGACCGCGTCTGCAATGTGGTGAAGGCGGGCGGCTATGGCCCGCGCGAACTGATCATCCGCATCAACGGGCAGGACACGGAATGGGGCAAGGCAGACCTGCGCGCCGCAGTGCAGGCCAAACCCGACGCCATCCTCGCCCCCAAGGTCGCAACGGCAGAAGACATCCGCTGGCTCGACGAGCAGATCTCTGAAGCCGGCGGAGCCACCGAGCCGCGGCTCTGGGTGATGATCGAAACGCCGCTCGCCATCCTGAACATCAAGGAGATCGCAGCCGCCGCCAGGACCACGCGCCTCGCCGGCTTCGTGATGGGCTCCAATGACCTGATCAAGGATTTCCGAGCCGAGCCGATGCCCGGCCGCGAAAACCTCGCAGCCTGCTACAGCCTCACCATCGCCGCTGCGCGCGCCTACGACCTTCTTGTCTTCGACGGCGTCTACAACGATATCGCCAACGCCGAAGGGTTCGCCGCCGAAGCGAAACAGGCCCGCGCTTTCGGCTTCGACGGCAAGACGCTGATCCATCCCTCGCAGGTCGACCCCTGCAATACCATCTTCGCTCCAGCCGCCGACGCCGTTGCGCAAGCCCGCGACGTCATCGCCGCCTTCGCTGACCCCGCCAATGGCGGCAAGGGCGTCCTCAAGGTGAACGGCAAGATGACCGAACTCCTCCACCTCGCTCAGGCCAGACGCACGGTCGCGGTGGCGGAAGCGATTACCCAGAGAGAGGCCGCCCAATGACCATCAAGTCAGATACCGGCAATTTCTTCGAGGATTTCGTCGTCGGCGATGAGCTGGTGCACGCGACGCCCCGCACCGTCACCGAAGCGGACGCCGCCATCTACACGGGCCTCACCGGCTCGCGTTACGCGCTCTACTCGGCGGATACCTTCGCGCAGGACATCGGCCTTGAGGGCGCGCCGATCGATCCGCTGCTCGCCTTCCACATCGTCTTCGGCAAGACCGTGCCGGACATCTCCCTGAACGCAGTTGCGAACCTCGGCTATGCCGACGGCCGCTTTCTCGCGCCCGTCTATCCGGGCGACACGCTTCGCGCCGTCTCCGAAGTCATCGGCGTGAAGGAAAACTCCAACGGCAAGACCGGCGTCGTCTACGTCCGCACGCGCGGCTACAACCAGCAGGATCAGGAAGTCCTCAGCTATGTGCGCTGGGTGATGGTCAACAAAGGCGATGTCACGAAGCCCGCGCCTGTCACCGTGGCGCCCGACCTCCCCTCCGTAGTCGATCCGCGCGAACTGCCCCGGCGCGGCTATGCGATGGAAGACTATGACTTCACCCTCGCCGGCGCGCCCTTCGGCTTCGAGGACTATGAGATCGGCGAGAAGATCGACCACGTCGACGCCTTCACCGTGGAAGAGGCCGAGCACCAGATTGCAACGCGCCTGTACCAGAACACGGCGAAGGTCCACTTCAACCAGTTCGCACAAAGCCAGACGCCGCGGGGCCGCCGCCTCATCTATGGCGGCGTCGCCATTTCCCTCGCGCGTTCCATCGCGTTCAATGGCCTTGCCAACGCCGCCGAAATCATCGCCATCAACGCTGGCGCGCACGTCAACCCGCTGGCCGCCGGCGACACCGTGTTCGCCTGGTCAGAAGTGCTCGACAAGGCGGACCTGGGCGATGGCCTCGGCGCCCTTCGCCTGCGCCTCGTCGCAACCCGGAACCTGCCCTGCACGGAATTTCCCTACCGGGACGCAGAAGGCAGATACCTGACCGAGGTCATCCTCGATTTCGACTACTGGGCCGCCATTCCCAAACGAGGGTAATCATCCCTATCTAGTCCCGATGAGCATCGCCGACTTCCCCCAATTCGCCGCCGCGTGCGCCATCCTGTTCTCTGTGGTGATCCGCTGGCTGCGCTCGGGCGCATCCTGGGAGGCTGTCGACCAGGGCAGCGCGACCGCCAATGAATTGCGCGAGCTCACCGGCATTCTCGATTACGACAAGCTGCAGGAAACCTTCGGGCCCCCGCGCCTTGAGGACGGCGCATTCCGCGTCACCCGCCGCGATGTGCTGCGCGAGCGCACCGGCCTCGGCTATCTCTTCGGCGACCGCTATCTCGACGGCGCATCTGCGCTCATCGCCATCGCCACCCTTCTCCCGCTCTGGCCCACCTGGAGCACCCGCTGGTGGCTCGACACGCTCCTCGCCTTCGCCTGTATCTACCAGGCCGCAGGCTGGGTCGCTTCGGCACGACTGTTCAAGCCAAACTAGTCTCTCGCCCCGCTCAAGAGCGCCGGCCGCTCCGCAAGAATGCCGCCATCCACCGCGCCATCATCTCGTTGTCATGCGGCTCGGCCAGCGACGCGATGGCGCCATCCACCTGCTCGTCCGATAAGCGCCCCCGGCGCGCTGCATACAGCGCCGCGACAAACTCATCGCCGAACTCCGGGTGGCCCTGCACGCTCATCACCGGCGCAGCTTGGTACACAAGCATGGCATGGTCTGTGTGCGCCGACCGCGCCAGCGTCACCGCGCCCGCAGGCGGCGTGATCACCTGGTCCTGATGGCTCACGGCCAGCGAGACGCTGGCGCCTGCCCCGGCCATCCAGGGCCGATGCTCCAGCACCTCATAGGTGTGCCGTCCCACACCCCAGCCCTTGTCCGACTTGCGGACATCGCCGCCCATCGCATCGGCGATGATCTGGTGCCCGAAACACACACCCACCATGGGTGTCTCCGCGCCAAAGGCCGCGCGCACGAAAGCCCGCAACGGGTCCATCCATGGCGTCCGTTCATAAACCCCTGCAGGCGACCCCGTGATCACCACGGCCTCGCAATCTGCCGGGTCCGGCAAGGCCTCGCCGTCAGGCAGCCGCACCACCTCGAACGACAGCCCCGCATCCGCCTCGCCCAGCAGTTCCGCAAACATGTCGGGATAGCGCGGATAATCCTCGCTCAGCCGCCCCGGCGCCCGTCCCGTTTCGATGATGGTTACCCGCATCCCACGATCAATAAGGCCTTTTTCCCCAAGGCCAAAGCGTCGCGTCCCGCCGCGTTGACAGCACCGGAGGCGGGTTTAATACCGGGGGCGGCTCAGTCAGGCTTGCGTCGGGGCGAAAAGGATAAACCTCACAATGTCCAGCTGGACAGACAAGCGGCCGATGTCGCCGCACGTGCAGGTCTGGAAATGGCATCTCACGATGGCCTCCTCCATCCTCCATCGCGTGACGGGCGTCGGCAATTATCTCGGCATTATCCTCGTCATCGCCTGGCTCTTCGCCACAGCCGTCGGGCCTGACCTCTACGAGCCGCTCGCCGGCCTGACCGGCTCGATCTGGGGCCAGCTCATCCTGTTCGGCTTCACGCTTTCAGTCTGCTACCACCTGCTCAACGGGCTGCGTCACCTCGTGATGGACACGGGCAAGGGCTACCCTCCGAAGTTCGCAAGCTTCACGGCCGGCCTCGTCATCGTAATCGCCTTAGCCCTCGCAGTCGCCATCTGGTACCTCGCCGGCCTCGTCCCGGGCGTTGACCCCCTCAACATGTCGGGCGCCGCATCATGAGCAAGCCACAGCCCACCATGCGCACGGCGCTCGGCAAGGTCCGCGGCCTCGGCTCGGCCAGGCACGGCGCCGGTCATTTCATCGCACAACGCGTCACCGCCATCGCGCTCGTTGTCCTCGTACCGCTCTTCCTGATCACGCTGATCAACGCCGTCCGCGGCGGCTATGATGGCGCGCTCGCCTATGTGGCGGATCCTTTCAACGCCGTGCTCATCCTGCTTGCGATCGGCGCCGCGCTCTACCACATGCGACTCGGCATGCAGGTGGTGGTGGAAGACTACATCGCAAAACATGGCACGAAGGCCGTGCTGCTCATCCTCAATACGTTCATCTGCGTCGTCCTGTTCGCCGCCGCCGCCTACGCTGTCCTCAAGGTCGCAATCGCATGACTGCCTACACCTGGAACGATCACACCTACGACGTCGTGGTCGTGGGCGCCGGCGGGTCCGGACTTCGTGCAGCTCTTGGCTGCGCCCAGGCCGGTCTGAAGACCGCCTGCATCTCGAAAGTCTTCCCGACCCGCTCGCACACAGTCGCGGCCCAGGGCGGCATCTCCGCCTCGCTCGGCAATATGGGCCAGGATGACTGGCGCTGGCACATGTACGACACGGTGAAGGGCGCTGACTGGCTCGGCGACCAGGATGCGATCGAATACATGGTCCGCGCAGCCCCTGCCGCCGTCTACGAACTTGAGCACTGGGGCGTCCCCTTCTCGCGCACCGAGGAAGGCAAGATCTACCAGCGCGCCTTCGGCGGCATGACCAAGAACTATGGCGAAGCCTCGATCCAGCGCACCTGCGCCGCGGCCGACCGCACGGGCCACGCCATGCTTCACACGCTCTACGGCCAGTCGCTGAAACACGCCGTCGACTTCTTCATCGAATACTTCGCGCTCGACCTCATCATGGAGGATGGCGCCTGCCGCGGCTTCACCGCGCTGAAACTCGATGACGGCTCACTGCACCGCTTCCGCGCCCAGCGCGTCATCCTCGCAACCGGCGGCTATGGCCGCGCCTACTTCTCCGCCACCTCCGCCCACACCTGCACAGGCGATGGCGGCGGCATGGCGCTCCGTGCCGGTCTCCCGCTGCAGGACATGGAATTCGTGCAGTTCCACCCCACCGGAATCTACGGCTCGGGCTGCCTCATCACCGAAGGCGCGCGCGGCGAAGGCGGTTACCTCACCAACTCCAAGGGCGAACGCTTCATGGAGCGCTATGCCCCCACCGTGAAGGACCTCGCCTCGCGCGACGTCGTCTCACGCGCGATGACCATGGAGATCCGCGAGGGCCGCGGCGTCGGCTCGCAGAATGACCACATCCACCTCCATCTCGATCACCTCGACCCGAAGATTCTCCACCAGCGCCTCCCCGGCATTTCGGAAAGCGCCAAGATCTTCGCCGGCGTCGATCTCACGAAAGAGCCCATCCCCGTCCTGCCCACCGTGCACTACAACATGGGCGGCATCCCCACGAATTATCACGGCGAAGTCCTCACCAAGAGGGCCGGCGACCCCGACACGATCGTTCCGGGCCTGATGGCCGTAGGCGAAGCCGCGTGTGTGTCGGTCCACGGCGCAAACCGCCTTGGCTCCAACTCGCTGATCGACCTCGTCGTCTTCGGCCGCGCCGCCGGGCTGCGTTGCGGCGAAGCGCTCGAAGCCAACGCCAACCAGCAGGACCTGCCGAAAGGTGCAGGCGATGATCATCTCGCCCGCTTCGATCGCTTCCGGAACGCCAAGGGCTCGACGCCTACCGCGAAACTCCGCGCCACCATGCAGCGCGCGATGCAGGAAGACTGCGCTGTGTTCCGCACCGGCGAGACCCTGCAGTCAGGCGTCAATCGCATCGCCGAAGTCGTCGCTGGCGTCGCCGACATCGGCGTCACCGATCGCGGCATGATCTGGAACACCGACCTGATCGAGACCCTCGAATTCGAGAACCTCATCATCCAGGCCGCCGCCACGGTGAACTCCGCCGCCAACCGCCAGGAAAGCCGCGGCGCCCATGCCCGCGAAGACTTCCCCGACCGCGACGACAACAACTGGATGAAGCACACCCTCTCCTGGGTCGACGCCAAGGGCGACGTCAAGATCGACTACCGCCCGGTGCACGCCTACACGATGTCCAACGACGTCGAGTACATCAAGCCGAAGCCACGGGTCTACTGAGGCGACAAACCTCACGTTTCCCGACATGGCCGACACATGGCCGACGACCAGACCAGTCGCGCGAACCAGAACGTCGTCATCAATGTCCATCCGTGGGCCGTGCCCACGGAAGACCAGATGCAATGTTTCGATGCCCTGCCTTTCTCCGAAAAACGCCGGCTGATCGGGGTGGCAACCCGCGAAGGCGAGGAACACTGATTATCCCGCCGCACCCCAGCCAGAATTCTGGCAGATGCCATGTCTCGAAAACTGCATTGACCTGTGGGCCGACAAGAAAGGCCGAGGGCGATCTCCTGGCGATCCTGCTCCACACACGCATGACATGGGGCGATGCTCAGACAACTTCATGTCCCGCGGACCTGGTCAAAGCATTCGAAATGCTTGCAGAGCATCCCCGCACTGGCGGCACACAGCGGGAGCTGGTCAGGGGCCGGCATCTCAGCTTCGCAGAGCGCTTGACGCGCCCCCCTCCCGGCGCCCACCGTCCCGTAAACATCAGGACGGAACGCACACATGAAGCTCTACAACGCCCCGATGCCTGCGCCGAACCCGCGCCGCGTCCGCATCTTCCTCGCCGAGAAGAAGATCGAACTCCCCCTCGTCGAAGTCTCCATCATGACCGGCGACATCAAGAAGCCCGAGCACCTCGCGCGCGATCCGCTCGGGCAGCTGCCGACGCTGGAGCTCGATGACGGCACATTCCTGTCCGAGACCGTCGCCATCTGCCGCTACCTCGAAAGCCTCTACCCCGACCCGCCGCTCTTCGGCCGCAACGCGCTGGAGACAGCGCGCATCGACATGCTGACCCGCCGCGTCGAATTCCAGATCGGCACGCCCGCTGGCATGTTCTGGCGCCACGCCCACCCGTTCACCGCCCGCGTCGTCGTCCCGCAATACACGGAGTTCGGCGAGTCCAACCGCGCCCACTACGAACGCGGCCTCGGCTGGGCGGACAAGGAACTGGCAGGTCGCGACTTCCTCGCCGGCGCCGACTACACCATCGCCGACATCTGCCTGCTCTCGATGGTGGATTTCGCCGACTGGATCGGCCTCAAGGTCCCCGATACGCTGACCAATCTGCGCAGCTGGCATGCACACGCATCAGAGCGTCCAAGCGCAAAGGCCTGAGCGCTAGCGCTTCTTCCCGAACGTCGCCCCGCCCTTCGGCCGCACGCTGTTCGCCGCTGGCTTCACCACCGGCCGCGCCGCCGCCTTCTGCCGCGCCTCATAGTCCGCGAGCGCCCGCTTCACCGGATCGTCCTCGCCATCGCTCCGCGCCCTCGCTGTGGCCTTCGCACCGGGCAGAGGCATGCCGCCCCGCGGATCAGGTCCGTATGCATTCTCGCCCTGCTGTCCTGGCATCAGCGACAGGTAGATCACATTGCCCATGACGCCCACGAAGGTGATCGCCAGGAGCGCCAGCGGCGCCGGTTGCAGCGACACGCCGCCGAACTGCATGCCGACCAAGAAGGCCAGCGCCTCCATGTCGCCAGCCGAAGCAAGCTGCGCAGGCACGAGAAACTGCAACGCGAACGCAAGCACAGGCAGCAGCACCACGCCCGGGCGCATCATCCTGTACATCGCGCCCGAGCTGCCAAGATCCTGCCAGCGCCGGATGTTGTGCGCATCCCCCGTCGCCATCAGCACAGTCCAGCCGATCGCCAGCACATAGTATCCCGGCGTTCCCAGCAGGCCCGGCGCGCCAGCAAACATGAACCAGCTCAGCCCCATCACCACGACGAAGGGCAGGACGAAGCCGATGATGTAAGCCGATTGCGTCATCCGGCCGACACGCGGCGCAAAAACAGCGAGCAGTTTCGACGGATAGAACATCGCACCCCCAACGGTTGCCCTCCCCCTGTCAGAGGCGCGCTGAATTTCCGTTAACATCCGCCTTGTTTTCTCCGGATTTACAGACCGCTCCGGCACTCGATGACGCTCTGCAACACTCCCTGCCGGCGCTGGTTTACCCCTCATTCAGCAACGCCCACCTACCCTCTGAACTGCGTCGAAATCGTCCCTGCGGTTGACGCACGCGCCGTGAGAAGCCATTTCCGATCCATGCAGAATATCTGGGGCCGCAGCTCAGAATCTGCCCTTTCGGGCGAAGAACTTCGCGAAGAAGTTCGTCTCCATCTTGCGCGCCATCTTGGCGATCCGCACATCGCTTTTTCCGACAATGACGGCTGGGCCGGCAATTCGCGCGAGCCCGGCCCTCCCGTCGACGTCCTCGTCGTGCCGCCCGAGGGCGAGCGTCGTTTCGCCTATGTCTGCAGCTTCGGCTCCAGCCTGAAGAAACGCCCAGGCGGCGGCGGCCGCATGGAATTCGCCCTCGCCGTGCCGCAGAATGGCGACCCGCAATCAGACCTCGCCATACTCAACCTCGGCGCAAACATTGTCCGCCAGTTCGCAAAGCTTGTGCACATCCAGTCGATCCGCGTCCTGGCCGGAGAGACCGTGCAGTTCTCCCGCAATCCCCGCCCCATTCTCGAAGGCTCGAAACAGGTCGCCTTCACCTTCATGGAGCCGCGCCTGCCCTCTGACGGCTTCAAGCGCATGGCCCCTCCCAATGGCGAGGCGGTCCTGTTCTGGTCGCCCGTTCCCATCGACCGCGACGAGCTCGACGCCAGCGGGCGTCATGGCGTCATCCAGTTCACCCGCGGCCTGATCCGCGCCGGCGTCACGGAGATGCTGCACGCCCAGCGCCCTTCGGCGGCCCGGGCCGCCTACGGCCTGCGCCGACCTTTCGTGAAGCTGGTCCGCGACTGCGTGCGTCGCGTCCGTGGCCGCGGCAAATCCCTGTAAACCCGCGACTTTCTGACGCTTGTGCCACAGCTGCAACCCGCTAGGTTGCGCGCACACTCCCGGGCTGGACACCTCGCATGGTCGAACTCACGCTGCCGCGCAATTCGAAGATCAAGGGCGGCAAGCGCTGGCCGAAACCGGCGTCGGCCAAGAAGCTCCGCACCTTCAAGATCTACCGCTACGATCCGGAAACCGGCGGCAATCCACGCTGGGACTACTACCAGATCGACATGAGCAAAGTCGGACCGATGGTCCTCGACGTGCTCATCTACATCAAGAACGAGATCGACCCGACGCTCACTTTCCGTCGTTCGTGCCGCGAAGGCGTCTGCGGCTCCTGCTCGATGAACATCGGCGGCAACAACACCATCGCCTGCACCAAGGGCTGGGACGAATTCTCCGGCGACATCACCATCTCGCCCCTGCCGCACCAGCCAGTGCTGAAGGACCTCGTCCCCGACCTCACCACCTTCTACGCACAGCACGCCTACGTGCAGCCCTTCCTGAAAACCGAAACGCCCGAACCGCAGAAGGAATGGAAGCAGACGGAAGCAGACCGCTCGAAACTCGACGGGCTCTACGAATGCATCATGTGCGCCTCATGCTCGACGGCGTGCCCGAGCTACTGGTGGAATGGCGACAAATTCCTCGGTCCCGCCGCCCTGCTTCAGGCTTATCGCTGGATCGTCGACAGCCGCGACGAAGCCACGGGCGAGCGCCTCGACGATCTCGAGGACCCCTTCAAGCTCTACCGCTGCCACACCATCATGAACTGCACGCAGGTCTGCCCCAAGGGTCTCAATCCAGCCAAGGCAATCGCCGAGATCAAGAAGCTGATGGTCGAACGCGCGGTCTGAGCCGCGACTGAGATAAAGCCGTCATTTTCTGCGCCTAGTGAAACTGGTACGTTGCCGCTGGTAGATCGCGAACATGACTGTCAGCCTTCCTCGCCGCCTCGTCGCCGAACTCCTCGGCGCGTGCCTCCTTGCCGCAACAGTGATCGGCTCGGGCGTCCTCGCCGTCCAGCTGTCGGCAGGCAATGACGGCGTCGCGCTCCTCGGGAATACGCTGGCGACAGCCGCTATTCTCTACGTCCTTGTCGCCACCCTCGGCCCTGTCTCCGGCGCACATTTCAATCCCGCCGTAACGCTGGTGATGCTTCTGCGCGGCCAGACGCGCCCAGCCGACGCCGCGCTCTACATCCCGCTCCAGATCGCCGGCTGCATCCTTGGGGCAGTTCTGGCCCACGCCATGTTCGACCTGCCGCTGATCCAGCAAGGCATGACGGACCGCGCGGGCGCCAGCCGCATCCTCGCCGAAGGCGCCGCCACCTTCGCACTTGTCTTCGCCATCCTCGGCGGCGTCCGGCATCGCCCGAACGATATCCCTGCCATCGTCGCGCTGGTGATCACAGCCGGTTACTGGTGGACCTCCTCCACCTCCTTCGCCAATCCCGCCATCACCATCGCCCGCGCTTTCACCGACTCCTTCGCTGGCATCCGGATGGCTGACGTGCCGGGCTTCATCGCAGGCCAGCTTGCCGGCGCCATTCTGGCCTGGCTTGCAGGCGGCTGGCTGTTCGGAAACAGAGCCGCATGAGCAATTTCCCGGTCGTCATCCACCACAACCCCGACTGCGGCACATCCCGCAACGTACTCGCCATCATCGAGGCCGCCGGCTACGCGCCGACCGTCATCGACTATCTGAGAGCTGGCTGGACCCGCCCGCAACTCGTTGCGCTCTTCGCCGCCGCCGGCCTCACCGCCCGCCAGGCGCTGCGCGGGTCGAAATCCCCGGCCGCAGATCTTGGCCTGCTCGACCCGGCAATCACCGAGGATCAACTCATCTCTGCGATGATCGAACACCCCGTCCTCGTGAACCGCCCCATCGTCGCCACGCCAAAGGGCGTTGCACTATGCCGGCCCAGCGAGCGCGTCCTCGATCTGCTCGCCGCATGGCCTCCTGGCCCCTTCAACAAGGAAGACGGCTCGCCGCTGATCGATGCAGCCGGCATGCGCGTCTGACGCGAAGCGCATAAACCACACCCGCATCCGAGGCGCACAGCGACGGCGCCTGCGCTCTTGCAACGCGTCCACACCGGCGCAACAAACCGTCATGCTCACCCTCCGCCCCGCCCGTATCAGCGACCTGCCGCAGGTCGCCGACATCTACGCCCACGCCGTCCTCAACGGCGCCGCAAGCTATGAGTACGATCCGCCAACGCTTGATGAGATGACCGCACGCTTCGCGGCGATCACAGACGCCGGTTTCCCCTACCTCGTCGCGCAGGATGATGGTCACGTGCTGGGCTACGCGTACGCGAGCCATTTTCGCACGCGCCCCGCCTATCGCTTCATGGTTGAAGACTCGATCTACATCGCACCCGACCAGCAGGGCAAAGGTCTCGGCACGCTTCTGCTTGGCGAACTGCTGGCGCGCTGCGAAGCCAGCGGCTTCAGGCAGGTGATCGCCGTCATCGGCGACGCCGCAAACAACCTGCCCTCCGCGCGTCTGCACAGCATCATGGGCTTCATCGAATGCGGCCGCATCAGGAACTCGGGCTTCAAGTTCAACCGCTGGTGCGACACGCTGCTGATGCAACGCGCGCTGGGTGAGGATGAACCACACCGGTAGACCCACCTGCGAGGCTTCGCGCGCCAACTCCCGCCTCGCGTGGCGGCTGATCGCTTCCAGAACCGGCCGCGCCCCGGGCGCGCGCTGACCCTTGCGGTCCGCGCGCCCGAAGCGCTCTGCCCTTGAGTTCACACCACCTCAGTGAACACGACCGTGTCCCCCGGCCTGAAGGAGAGAGTGCGTCGGTCACAAAACCCAAACCGCGCAGGCCGCAACACTTGACCCCTCCCGCCATCCCTCCTACCCCGCCCCCGACACTCGACCCGCGCGCGGTTCGATCCCGCCACGGCGCCTGGAGACTTGACTGATGTCCCGCAAGAAGAAGGGCGAGCCGGTTCACGGCTGGCTGATCCTCGACAAACCCGAAGGCGTGACCTCCACGCAGGCCGTCGGTATCTGCCGCCGCATCTTCAATGCGCAGAAGACCGGCCATGGCGGCACGCTCGACCCGCTCGCGTCAGGCATCCTGCCGCTTGCCTTCGGCGAAGCCACGAAAACCGTCGGCTATGTGATGGAGGCGGACAAGGACTATGTCTTCACCATCCGCTGGGGCTCCTCCACCACCACGCAGGACCGCGAAGGCGACGTCACCGGCACATCCGACGTTCGCCCCGCCGCTGAGGCCATCGCCACCACGCTGGCAACCTTCATCGGCGAGATCGATCAGGTCCCGCCGCAATTCTCGGCCATCAAGGTCAATGGCGAACGCGCCTATGACCTTGCCCGCGACGGGGAAACGGTCGAACTGTCCTCACGTAAGGTTAACCTGTACGCCGCCCAACTCGTTGATTGCCCTTCGCCCGACCTCGCCGTAATCCGCGTCACGTGTGGAAAAGGCTTCTATATCAGGGCTCTTGTCCGCGACATCGCCGCCGCCCTTGGGGCCGAAGGACATGTGGCCGCCCTCCGCCGCACCCGTGTCGGCGCGTTTGCCGAGGCCGCGGCAATCACCCTTCCATTTCTCCAGCAAATGAGCGATAAGCCCGCGCTGGACGACACCCTTGTTCCCCTTGAGACCGCGCTGGACGACATCCCGGCGCTGGCCATCACCGGGGAAGAGGCGTCCAGGCTCAGGCAGGGCCGAGAGATCGTACTTCTGCCCCATCAGGTCGAGGCGTTTCGGGAGATGCGCCGTCCTCGTCAAGTGAACGGGGAGGATGCCTCCCGCATTTGCCTCGCCACGGAAAAGGTGGGCGAAGAACAACTCGGCGTTGCTCTGGGTGAAGTCCGGGCCGGCAGGTTCCTGCCCGTCCGCGTGTTCAACCAATAGTCAGCCGGTCGTCCGGCTAGAATTCAGGAGCAACCCGATGTCGATCACGCCGGAGGCGAAAGCCTCCCTGATCAAGAAATATGCCCGCACCGAAGGTGATACGGGCTCCCCCGAAGTTCAGGTCGCGATCCTCACGCACCGGATCACCTACCTGACCGACCACTTCAAGACCCACAAGAAAGACAATCACTCGCGCCGCGGCCTTCTCAAGATGGTCTCGCAGCGTCGGCGACTGCTCGACTATCTGAAGTCGAGGGACGAGGCCCGCTACCAGGCCATCATCAAGGAGCTGGAGCTCCGCCGCTAACGCGGGGCCCAAAATACCCGCCGGCCCACCGGGGCCGGCGGTTTTCGTATGGAAAGAGACAATCGAGATGTTTGACATTCAACGCGTGACTATCGACTGGGCGGGCCGTCCGCTCACGCTGGAAACCGGCCGCATTGCGCGCCAGGCCGACGGCGCCGTGCTGGCGACCTATGGCGAGACCAGCGTCCTTGCCGCCGTCGTCTATGCGCGCAAAGCGAAAGAAGGCCAGGACTTCTTCCCGCTCACCGTGAACTACCAGGAGCGCTATTACGCTGCCGGCCGGATCCCCGGCGGCTTCTTCAAGCGCGAAGGCCGTCCCACCGAAAAGGACACCCTCACCTCCCGCCTGATCGACCGCCCGATCCGACCGCTGTTTGCTGACGGCTTCAAGAACGAAGTCCAGGTCACGGTCACGGTTCTGTCCTACGACCAGGAAAACGATCCGGACATCGTCGGCATGGTCGCCGCCTCCGCCGCGCTCGTCATTTCCGGCGCACCGTTCAATGGCCCGATCGCCGCCGCCCGCGTCGGCTACAAGGATGGCCAGTACATCATCAACCCGACAGCCGAGCAGATGGAAGGCTTCCAGCTCGACCTCGTCGTCGCCGGCACCACCGAAGGCGTGATGATGGTTGAATCCGAAGCGAAGGAGCTTTCGGAAGACGTCATGCTCGGGGCGGTGAAAGCCGGCCATGAGAGCTTTCAGGCCGTGATCGACGCGATCATCAAGCTGGCCGAGAAGTCGGCGAAAGAGCCGTTCGAATTCGAAAGCCCGGATCACTCCGCGCTCCTGAAATCGATCCAGGACATTGCCGGCGCGGATCTCTCCGCCGCCTACAAGATCAAGGAAAAGGCCGATCGCTACGCCGCTGTCGGCGTCGCCCGCGAGAAGGCAAAAGCCTTGCTCGTGAAGACCGAAGCCAACCCGACCGGCGCTGACCCGCTGGTGTTCAAGGAACAGTTCAAGGAAGCCGAGGCCAAGGTCGTTCGCGGAGACATCATCCGCACCGGCATGCGCATCGATGGCCGCAAGACCGACCAGATCCGTGCGATCGAGTCGACCGTCTCCGTCCTGCCGCGCACGCACGGCTCTGCCCTGTTCACCCGCGGCGAAACGCAGGCCCTCTGCGTCGCAACGCTCGGCACGGCTGAAGACGAACAGTACATCGACGGCCTCGAAGGCACGAAGAAGGAGAAATTCCTCCTTCACTACAACTTCCCTCCCTACTCGGTTGGTGAAACCGGCCGGGGCGGCTCCCCGGGCCGCCGCGAAATCGGTCACGGCAAGCTGGCCTGGCGCGCGGTGAAAGCCGTCCTGCCGAAGCCGGAAGACTTCCCCTACACGCTCCGCATCGTCTCGGAGATCACGGAGTCGAACGGCTCCTCCTCGATGGCCACCGTCTGCGGCTCATCGCTCGCGATGATGGACGCCGGCGTTCCCATCACACGTCCGGTGTCCGGCATCGCCATGGGCCTCATCAAGGACGCGGAAGGGATCGCCATCCTCTCCGACATCCTCGGTGATGAGGATCACCTCGGCGACATGGACTTCAAGGTCGCCGGCACCGAAGCGGGCGTTACCTCGCTCCAGATGGACCTCAAGATCGACTCGGTCACGTTCGACATCATGAAGACTGCCCTCGCCCAGGCGAATGGCGGCCGCCTGCACATCCTCAACGAGATGAGCAAGGCCATGACGGGCGCGCGTCACGAAGTCTCGGAGAATGCTCCGAAGATGATCTCGATGAAGATCCCGGTCGACAAGATCCGTGACGTCATCGGCACGGGCGGCAAGGTGATCCGCGAGATCGTCGAAAAGACGGGCGCGAAGATCAATGTCGAGGACGACGGCACGGTCAAGATCGCCGCTGTCGAGAAGTCGAGCCTTGATGCAGCCCAGAAATGGATCGTCAGCCTCACGGCCGAGCCGGAAATCGGCGCGATCTACGAAGGCCGTGTCGTCAAGGTGATGGAGTTCGGCGCGTTCGTGAACTTCTTTGGCGCCAAGGACGGCCTCGTCCACGTCTCGCAGCTCGCTGCAGAACGTGTCGAGTCGCCCTCTGCTGTCGTGAAGGAAGGCGACACCGTCAAGGTGAAGCTCCTCGGCTTCGACGATCGCGGCAAGGTCCGCCTGTCGATGAAAGCCGTGAACCAGGAAACCGGCGAAGCCATCGAAGGCGTCACGGATGACGGCCCGCAGGGCGATCGTCCGCCGCGCGGTGATCGTCCGCGCCGCGACGGTGATCGTGGCGGCCGCGGCGGCGGCCGTGGCGGCGATCGCGGCCCGCGTCGCGAACGCAGCGAAGGCCCGAAGGAAGACGCGGAATAACTCCCGCTCTCATCCGATAAAGCAAAGGCCGCTCCGGAAACGGGGCGGCCTTTTGTTGTCGAGCGTTGATGGGAGCGGGCGGAGACGAGGTCCCCGCCCGCCCAGCAGCCACGTGGTCCTCAGCGCACGGCAAGCATGCGGAAGGAGTCAGCGGGGCGGCCGATACTGAAATCGTGAATTGCGGCAAGGTCTGCGCGGTCCATACGGCCAACAAGCCGATCCATCGTCTCGCGCGCACAGTCGCGCTCCTGCTTGCGCACATCGAGACCGCGCACGCCTTGATGCTTGCAGGCGCGTTCGATCTGACGTGCAAGAGCCAGATAATTGTCGAGCGGGGAACGCGTGGCGACATAAGGCGCTGCAAGGGCGAGGGAAGCGCGGCCCGGCTCAGCCGCCCCACGCGGCGCAAATGCAATGGCCAACGCGCCGGCGACGGCGGCGAGGGCAAGACCTCTGATGGCGATCATGGAGAGGATCCGTCGTTATCCGCAGCTCGTGCTGGCTGCGTTGGTCCTCTCGCCTGAATCGATGACAGCCATCTGACGGCTACGCTGCGTTTGCGTGAAACAATTCGGGCCGGATTGAGCCTAGGGCTCGACCGGCGGCATCGACGCGATCCAGTCGCGGACGAGCGCGATGCCGACCGGATCGATCAGCGAGCGCCCAAGTTCGGGCATTGCAACGCCCGGCTCGACCGACTCGATGCGGTGCAGCAGGATCGACTCGTCCGGATGCCCCGGCTCAATGACAAACAGATTGTCACCCGATCCCCTGCCCGCCGCCGTCGGCCGCTTGTGCACGCCCCAGCCCGTCGGGTTGGTCTCGTTCCATGCGAGGAACAGCCCCGAATTCGACGCCCCGCCGCCGGCGCGATGGCAGTGCGCACAGTTGATGTCGAGCCACGCCCGCGCGCGATCCTCGATCGGCGCATCGCTCCTGATGGAGTGTGCCGCAGCCGCCACGGCCGGAAGCCCGGTCAGAATCCCGCGCGCCTCCCAGTCGGCCAGCTGCGCCACGCCCTGGGGCCCGACATGATTGAGATTGCGGGCCGTCGGGCCGATCGGCACGAAGTCATCGCCAAGCGAATGACATTCCTTGCACTGGTTGCGATTGGGCGCCGAATAGTTGATCGTCAGCGCCTCGCCATCGGGCGAGATGGTCTTGATTACCTGCTTGTCGCCCACCGGCGAATAGACTGCCTCGGTCCCCTCTGCGTTCCAGACATACGGATAGGCGACCCACCCGTCGGCCTTGTGGATCAGCAGGCGTGTCTCAACATACCGCTCATCCTTCGCCGGCTCGCGCATGTCGGGTGCGAAGGCGAAGGTCTTGATCAGGACAGAGCCAACCGGGAAATCCATCACGCCGGTTTCCTGGTATGCGGCGGCCATCCCCTTCGGCACATAGACTGCGCGATGCTTCGCAGCATGATCCGAGAACAGCGCATTGACGAGGTCGTAAGGCAAGACGCCTTGAGCGGGCTCACGCGCCGAGACATCGCTGAACAGGCCGTAGTCAGAAAGCCGGGGCGCCGGATCATCTGCAAGGATGACGGCGTCGCGTACGCCGCCAGGCCCGGAGCATGCGGCCAGGACAAACGCCATGCCCGCCAGCGCCAGCCTGCCGAATGGCAGCCCAACGCTGCCCCGTCGATCCCGGCATGCGCCGGCGCCAAGCAGGCTGTTCAACACATCCAGGCAGTTACGGCTGAAATCCAAGATCAGAACATGCCTCTTTCGCCACCCCGGGTCCCGGCCTTGGCGGGGACGCGCGGGCCACACCACGTCGCCCGGGCTTAAAGCCCGGGGAAACAATCAGGTCCCTTCTTTCGCCGCCGCCGGCTTGTCTTGCGGCAACACGATCGCCGGCGGTTCGGCGATCTCGAAGTCCGGCAGACGCGTTGTCGAAGGATTGGCCTTGGTCAGGTCGATCGGCGTCACGCCGAGGCCGAGATTGATGAAGCCGACCTCCGGCTTCTCGCGGATGACGATGCGCACCTCTTCCGTCTTGCCGTTATAGGTGGTCACGCCATCCCACACGATGGCGGGCAGACTGCCGCCAAGTGCGGGCGCCAGCGGCGCCAACCGCCCCTGAGGATTGTTGCCGCCCTCGCCATAAGTATTGTCCCGGATCACGAAATCGCGCGGCAGAGGGTTGTAGCGCGCATCCTTGAACTCGAACGAGTAGCCATAGATCAGGACGTGCGTGGTCTGGTTCTTGTCGAACGTGTTATTGAACACATGCACGTTCTGGTTCGCCATCAGCATGACGCCTGCGCCCGTCGGCACGTTGGCGACGATATTGCCGGGCGGGGCGAAGTTCGGCGTGTCGTTCGCGACGACCTGGTTGTTGAAAATGCGCGTCGAATGCCCGCCGATCTTCGGCAGGTCGGGCAGGTCGAACACCAGAATGCCGCCGGCATTGTGCGTTGCGACGTTATCGTGCACGTCGGCGTTGGTCGAATTCTCGATCTCGATGCCGGCGACATTGTACTCTGCCCGGCTGTTGCGCACGATGATGTTGTCCGACTGGCCGACATAGATACCGGCGTCAGATGCGCCGCTCACCGTCACGCCGTCGATCAGGACGTTCTTGGATTCCACCGGATAGACACCATAGGCCCCGTTGGTCGTCAGAGGACCGCCAGTCCAGATTACCTTTAGGTCCTTGTAGGTGATGTTGTCGGCGCCCTTGGACTTGATGCCGTCGCCCTTGGGGTCTTCCATGGTGAAGCCGGTCACCGTGACATTGTCGGAGGTGATCAGCAGCCCCTCACCCGCTCCGGTCTGGCCCTTGAACGAGATGAAGGTCTTGTCCTGCCCCGCACCCTTGATGGTGACACCGTCCACGGTCAGCGACAGCCCGTCGGTAAAGTCGAAACGGCCCTCGCCGATCTCGATCGTATCGCCCGGCCTGGCCTCGATCAGGAGCTTCTGCAGGTCAGCATAAGCCGTGGCGGATGGGGCCAGCGCGGCGGGTTTCGCCGGTTCCGTCGGGCTGCAGGCTGCTGCAAGCGCCAAGACCGAAACTGCCGCGAGAATGCTGCGCATGTCGCGCTCCCCTGTGATTGTTGCTGGAGCTGACTGTCGCCTCGGCGACCGGGAAGTCAAGTTGCCCAAACGAAAGCGGCTGCCCCCGGGGGAAGGGGCGGCCGCAGCAACCAGCGTGAGAGGCAATGGCGCCAGGCCGCCGGGGTGTCTCGCCTAATTCGTAAGCGCCCAGAGCACGAGCCCGGTCGCCGCGGCGATCAGCAGGACCTCACCTGTGTCATGGTCCCGGTAATAGTAGTGACCATGACGCGGCGGCGGCAGGCGATAGCGGTAGTAGTCGTTCACCACGACGTACGAGGTGTGATGACGGCGATCGAAGCGGTCGCCGCGGGACCAGTAATGGTGGCCGCCACGGTCGTCATACCAGCCGCGACGGTCGCGGCGGTCGTCGCGACGGTCGTGGCGATATCCGTCGCGATAGCCATGGCGGTAGTCGCGGTCGTCCCAATGGCGGCGGTGGTCGTCACGGCGGTCGTGTTTCCGGCGACGGTGATCGTCATCGGCGAAAGCAGGCGCCACCGCGGTCACCGCGAGCAGGCCCGCCAGAAGCGAAGAAGCAATGAGACGCATGGGGTACTCCTTTCAGTCTCTTGACCCCATGACAACGCACTGAACCTGAACGCAGGACGACTCATCCGTTCATAAACACGGGGAGCGTGCCGTTCATCTGCGGCCCAAGTAAAATCAGTCACTTATCGTGCCAGCCAGAATCAGATTCTCCGCATGCCCGTGCACGGCGCCTGTTCGCCGGCGCAATCGACATGGTCAACGCGCCACCCTGTCCGCCTAATCAGGCGGCGGAGCGATCCTTGAACAGGCCTGCCGCGGCCTTGATCCAGGCTTCCACCTGCTCGCGCTCCGGCCCCGCCCCGTCGCGCAGAAAGCGTTCCCCCTGGTTCGAGCTCGCAAACAGGTCGATCGCATCCATCAGCGAGTCGAGGTCGATGCGGGCCAGATCCTCGAGGCTGTAGACGCCGGCGCTGACAAGGATCTGCGCATTGGTTCCACTGAGGTCCGGCAATGAGCAGGCCAGCAGGGCCTGCGCCTGCCAGTCCTTGATCACGCCGGCGTTTATGTGGCTCGCCTTGATCCGCAGTGCCGCCTCCTCAGGCGTCAGGGCGAGCAGGTCACCCACCGTCTTGACGCCGATAACGTTGAGGCGGTTCGCGGTCTTGGGCCCGATCGAGGGCGCATCGACCACAAGCTGCTCACGGGTGAGACGGCCGCGCGCTTCCTTCTGCGCAGCCGTTTCCACGTTCGCAACGTTTTTGACCTGCGGGACCGCCTTGCGCGGCAAGGGCGTCTTCGCCGCGACAGGCTGACTGTCCGCGACGGGCTCAGCCTTCGCCGCTTTTGTCCGCCTGGTTATTCGCGGCCTGGCGCCCTTCCCGTTCGCCGTGCCGGTTTCACGCGGCCACTGGCAATCGAGATTGGACATAGATACTTTCAGCACTTCCTCGGCGAAAAGCTTGCGAACGACCCGGTCGTCATCGCCCATCGTCTCCCGGACTTTGCCCGTGCGGCGATACTCATCATATTGCGACCCGACGAGCCTGCGCTCGACAACATCGTCCACGGCTTTCGCCACGATGCGGACCGGCACGCTTGCGGCCACAGCTACCGTATCCAGCACCAGGCTGACCTTCGGCGCATCCGCCTTCGCCTCTGCAATCGCGCAATCAAGAATGCGCGCAAGCATGACGGACGCATAGCCCATGAGGGCTGCAACGACATCCTTCATCTCCTGATCGAGGCCTTCGACCGGACGCTTGCGGCCGATGTCAAAGTCATAGTGATCGATCAGTGTTTCATAGTGACGGTTCGAGATCTGCGCGCCCGCCTTGATCATGCGCTCGATCCAGTCCTCGCCCGTGGGCGCCGGCACCTCAGGAAAGCCCAGGTCCTGCGTGAGGATCAGCAGCAGTTCCGGGAAGGCCTTCGACAGCGACCACTCGACCGCGCGATGGATGGCGCCCTCTTCCTCCGTCTGGTGCGTGTGGAAGGGCTGCAGCGGATCGACTGCATAGTGACTCATCACGCCGGCGCAGTAGGCCGCGTGGCTCCAGTCCTTTGCACGCATGGCGCGCAGGGTGCGGTTATACCATTCGCGCGCAGCCTGGGGCGCACCGCCCCAGTCTCCATCCCGAACGTGCAGCACGTGATTCTTGAAGTCCTTGAAGACATCATCAGGAGCCTTCGCGCCTTCAAGATAGGCGTCGCGATGCTTCAGGAATAACTTGCGCCAGTCTTCTGCTCCGGCACATTGCAGATGATCAAGCGCGAGGATGGCAAGCCGGTGGTGATTGCTGCGGCAGACAGAATCCAGTACGAGCCGGTAGCAGACCGACATGAGCAACGCTCCCACAGGATGACGCAGCAACCAGAGGACGGGTTCGGTAAAGGGCGGGTTAACCTGTGTCGTAGCGGCATGAGACGCGCGCGGCGCAGAAGATCCCGATACTCCCTGTTGCGCCAACCTGCAGAAGCATCAATGCCAGACACGCCTTTCGCAGACACGCCTTTCGCAGACACGCCTTTCGCAGGCAGGCCCGACGAAATCCTGCCGCGCGTGAAAGCAGACGACACAACATCATCAATCGTGACGGTGAAGCAGCCGGCTGCCCGCAACTGGGCAGGCCGGCGAGCTTGGCGGCGTCGGATACCGGCGCGTTGGCAAAGCAGAAAGTCTGGAGTGCATGATGAGACAGGCGGCAAGATCGACCATGATGGTGGCTGTACTGCTGTCACTGAGCTTGGCGGCGTGCTCGCCTGCAGCCACGCCGGCAGGTCCAGCGCCTGGCGCCGCAAACAGTGAAGCTGTGCCGCAGCCTGAGGGCGTCGCGCCGAAGGTAATCACACCTGACACAACGATCCCTCGAGCGCTTGCCACGCCCGCCCCGACAGCACAGGACGCCCGCATGCAGGACCCTCCCGCCCCCACTCAGCCAACCCAGCCCGCCTCGCAACTGGACCCGCGTCTTGTTGGCGTGTGGGTCAACGAGAATCAGATCAACAGCCCCGGCGGCGCTGGCGGCTTCGCCAGCTTCTCAACTGTTATGACGATGGAGCTGGATGCCGACGGCACAATCCGCCAGTTCACGCAGTCTGTCGGTGGAGGAGGCGACTGGTCGTCGAACGCGGGACGCAGGCTGGACTTCGAGGGCAACTGGCGCGCCAGCAACAACACGCTGCTCGTTCACGGCATGGGGCTACCCGACTACACTCCGGCAGCCACCTACAGCTTCTCGGACCAGTACCTGGTCACGAACAGCGACATGGGCCGCTTGGTCTGGCAAAGACGGTCCTAGCAGGAGACACCCTCGCTGGCTTTCGATCCACGCGACCTGCAACGAGGCGCGTGGTCTGGCGGATTGCGTAAGCCGTGGGGCGCTGCGCCTCCCGCTTCCGTACCAACCACTTGCATGCGGCCTGCCTGATCAAGCAGCGCCGCGCGGTGCTTCGGCCATGTCGCTTGACATCGGTCGGTGGCGATCATCCTCAGCCAGCCTCAGGCGGCGCCAGGATCGCCCATCTCGGAGCACTTCACCTGCACCTGCACCTGGCCAGGCAATACGACATGCGTGAAGGCCCTTCCCGGCGCGCGCCGCAGGCGTTTCGACCGCACACGCCCCCTGCATCTGCAGCAGATCTTTTTGCAGCGCGCCTCTGGTGCGGCGGCCGGTCGGACCCATTTCCCGCCAGTGGGCTGCGGCTCGCGCGGGTTGGGGATCAGCAGAAAAGGGGACGTGCATGCAGGCATACATTCTTCTCGACCGCTCGGGCTCGATGCAGTCGCTGTGGGTGGAAGCACTCTCGTCCGTCAATGCATTCGCAAAGGAACTTGCCAACAAGACAGACGGCCCGGTCGTCGACAGCCATGTGACGCTCGCTGTGTTTGACAGCCAGGAAGCCCTGCAGTTCGACGTGCTGCGGAAGAAACAGCCCGCGCTTCACTGGGACAACGTCACCGACAAGGACGCTTCCCCGCGCGGCATGACGCCCCTGCTCGACGCCATGGTGCGGATCATTTCGCTCGCCGAGTCAGACAATCCGGACAAGGCGCTCATCGTGGTGATGACCGATGGGCAGGAAAACGCCTCGCGTGAAGTGACGCGCGATGGCGTGAAGGCTGCGCTCGACCGGATAAAGGCCAGGGGTTGGGAGACCGTTTTCCTCGGCGCCAACTTCGACAATATCGCGGACGCATCTTCCGTCGGCGTTGTCGGCGACAAGCAGATGGCCATGTCGGCAGGAACGATGAACGCGTCGATGGCGCGGCTTGCGAAGAAGTCTCGCTTGTACGCTGCGCAATCCGCGCCGATCGCGTTCGATCAGGAAGACCGCGCCGTGGCAAAGGAAGCAAACATCAAGAACAAGTCGTAAGGCTTGTGCCAACCGAAACGGCAAATGGCGGGCGAGCGATCGCCCGCCATTTGCATGTCTCAATGCCGGAAGTGGCGCATGCCCGTGAAGACCATGGCGAGATCGGCGTCATCGGCGGCCTTGATCACCTCATCGTCGCGCACCGAACCGCCCGGCTGGATCACCGCTGTTGCCCCGGCCTGCGCAGCCTGCAGCAGCCCATCCGGGAACGGGAAAAATGCGTCGGACGCGCATACCGAGCCGATGGTCGCAGGATCGGCCTTGTTCAGTGCAGCGGCAGCATCTTCCGCCTTGCGGCGCGCGATGCGCGCTGAATCCACGCGGCTCATCTGCCCGGCGCCGATGCCGACGGTGGCGCCGTCCTTCGCATAGATGATGGCGTTGGACTTGGTGTGCTTGCAGACACGAAACGCGAAGATGAGGTCCGCAATCTCCTGCGGGCTGGGCTTTCGCTTCGTCACAACTTTGAGGTCCGCTTCCATGATGCGCCCGACATCGCGATCCTGCACCAGCAGGCCGCCGGCGATCGTGCGCACCGTCACGCCGGGCTGGCCTGGATCAGGCACGCCATTGGTCAGCAGCAGGCGAAGATTCTTCTTCTTCGCAAAAACGGCCAGCGCGGCTTCATCAGCGCCGGGCGCGATGACGACTTCGGTGAAGATTTCCGTGATCGCCTCTGCCGTCGGGCCATCAAGCGGAACGTTGACGGCGATGATGCCGCCGAAGGCCGAGGTCGAATCGCACGCCAGCGCGCGGCGATAGGCTTCGGTGACCGTTGCGCCGACGGCGACGCCGCAAGGATTGGCATGCTTGATGATGGCGACGGCAGGCGAGACTTTCGGATCGAACTCGGCAACGAGTTCGTAGGCTGCATCCGTGTCGTTGATATTGTTGTAGCTCAGTTCCTTGCCCTGCACCTGACGCGCAGTCAGCACACCGGCGCGCTTGTCCGGGCCTGCATAGACCACCGCCTTCTGGTGTGGGTTCTCGCCATAGCGCAGCGTCTGCTGGAGCTTGCCGCCAAACGCGCGCCATTCGCCGGAATCCTCGCCGATCTGCTTCCAGTACCATTCGGAGATCGCCGCATCGTAGGCCGCGGTGCGCGCGTAGGTCTTCGCAGCGAGACGCCGGCGCGTCTTGAGGCTGACCCCGCCCTGCTCCATCTCTGCGATTGCGGCGTCGACATCGGAGCCATCGGTGCAGACAGCAACGAAGTCGGCATTCTTGGAGGCGGCGCGCAGCATGGCCGGCCCCCCGATATCGATGTTCTCGATGCAGTCGTCAAAGCCCGCGCCCGCCTGCACGGTGGCTTCGAACGGGTAGAGGTTGATCCAGACGAGATCGATGGGCTCGATGTGGTGGTCGGCAGCGTCCTTGCTGTGGGTTGCAAGGTCGCGGCGGTACAGAAGCCCGCCATGCACTTTCGGGTGCAGGGTTTTCACGCGGCCATCCATCATCTCGGGAAAGCCGGTGAGGTCAGCGACGTCACGCACCACAAGCCCGGCTTCCTTCAGCGCCTTCGATGTGCCTCCCGTGGAGACCAGATCGACGCCAAGCGCGGCCAGCTTGCGCGCCCGCTCGACAAGCCCCGCCTTGTCGGACACCGAGATCAGCGCGCGCCTGATGACGACACGCTCGGGTACGTTTCCGGGGACGGCTCTGGGGGGCGACATGGTGCGACTCCGGCGCTTGGCTTGGGCGCCCGATAGCATCAGGGCAGCTGTCTTGAAACCGTCAAGCTTGCGGCATTCCGGCAGGCGCCGATTGGCCTAGCGCGACATCACGAACGTCGACCATTCAAGGCGAGAGCCGAAGGCCTCCCAGGCATTTTCGAGCCCGGTTGCCTCGACCATCGCCCAGAGGCGGCGGATGGCGGACGAATCACCGCTGACGAGGAACATGGCGGCCGAACGATCAACCGAGAGTTCGCTGGCTTCGAGGGCTGCGCCGCTGGTCTGGATCGCATCCAGCGTCTGCCGGACGAGTACATCCTGACGCTCGCTGTCGCAGTAGGCTTCGCCGTTGAAGAGGAGGACACGCATTTCCATGACTGTAGAGATGGCGTGGCTTGGCCAGCGATCAATACCCCGTCCGGACCTACTGCATCAGTGAACGTTCAGAACCGGTTCGCCCCAGGCGTGGTCCTCGAAGATTTCAGGCGCCAGCGCCTTCATCATGGACAGGGAGGCCTGAGGGTCGCGCCGCGCGGCATAGGAGACGATGGCGTCAAGCCGGGCCTGAACTTCGCCGATCGGCGGCGAACCGTTGTTTGTTACTTCGAGCACGCCGTCGACCACGGTCGGCTTCACCTGCTCACGGTCGTAGAAAACAGTCTCGGTAAGCTTTTCGCCTGGGCGCGGTCCGGTAACGCGAATGAGGATGTCCTGGCCGGGCGTCAGGCCCTTCATGCGGATCATCTTCTCGGCAAGCTCGATGATGCGCACCGGGTCGCCCATGTCGAGCACGTAGAGCGTCGCCTCCTCCGAACTGGAGTTGGCAGACAAGGCGGCGGCCTGCAGCACCAGCGCAGACGCCTCCTCGACACTCATGAAGTAGCGCGTCATGTCGGGGTGGGTGACGGTAACGGGGCCGCCCTCAGCGATCTGCCGCTCGAACAGGGGCGAAACCGAGCCCTTTGAACCGAGCACGTTGCCGAAGCGGACAAGCGAAAAGCGCGTGCCCGGCACGGTTGGCGCAAAAGCCTGGATGAAGAGCTCGGCAGCACGCTTGGTGGCGCCCATGACGTTGGTGGGGTTCACGGCCTTGTCGGTGGAAATGAAGGTGAATGCCTTCACGCCGAGATTGGCCGCGATCGTCGCGCAGCGGCGCGCGCCCAGCACGTTTGTGAGAATGGCTTCGTTCGGGTTCTGCTCCATCAGGGGCACGTGCTTGAGCGCGGCCGCATGGATGACGAGATCGGGCGCCGCCTCTTGCATGGCCTGCTCGAGCCGCACCTCATCCCGGACATCGCCGATGACCATGCGGCGAACCACGTTCGGGTAAGCGCGCGCGAGTTCCTGGTCGATCTCGAACACGTTGAATTCGGAGGCGTCGTAGATCGTCAGTTCAGATGGGCCAAGCGCTGCACACTGACGTGCAAGTTCGCCCCCGATCGTGCCGCCGCCGCCCGTGATGAACACGCGCGCGCCAGACACGAGACCCGCAACAGGCGCCATGTCCAGCCGCCGCTCGGGACGCGCGAGAAGGTCGGCCGGGCGGATCGGCTGCAGCATCGCTTTCGCACCGATCCGCAACAAAGTGGCCCTACGCGCAGACGACACCGCAAGCGCAGCCTCCATCGTGCGGCGGTCTTCCGGCGGCGTCGCAATGGCGATCCAGGGAGGCTCGCCGAGGCGGGCGGTGTAGCGGTCGAACAGAACGGCGAGCTGGTCGATGCCGCCCAGAACCTGCACGCCCTCGATATCGCGGCCATAGTGCTTGCCCGATGTTTCCACAATTCCAATGGCGCGGATTGGCGGACCCGATGGCGCCTTGCGAGCGGCGCGCAGGGCTTCCGCCACATGCCCGGCTGGCCCCACGATAAGCGCCTGCGGCGCGTACGGCGGCTCGCGGCGGAACATGACCGTCAGATCGCCAGTGGCCCGTCCGCGCGCCCAGAAGCGCACGACCATCAGCAGGGACAGCCAGATGGGAACCTGAAGGTAGATGCTGGCGATCGAGAAATCCTGAAGGGTCTTCGCGAGGATCAGGATCGGAAGCGACATCAGGTGGGTCAGCGCGACTGCCTGGCAGATGCGAACCACGTCACGCAGGGATGTGTGGCTCCAGACCTGGCGGTGGACGCCGCGCAGCCACATTGCGAACGCCGCTGCGATCCCAAAGGCAATCGCAACAAAGAATTCAAGCCAGGTCGGTGCGCCCCCGCCGGAGGAAAAGTAGATGATCTGGGGCGCAAGAAACATCGCGACCATGCCGGTCGCAACGTCATAGGCAAAGCAGGCCGCCTTGGCCTCGATTGCCGCCCTGCGAGCAGACACCTCTACGCTACTCACCAACTCCCCCTAGTCCACAGTCCGGACCTTCGAAAGGGCCCAACGCACGCGATTTGGCGCCTGCGAACCATCGGCTCCCGGATCCGCAACCCCGCGAATCACAAGCTGCCGCGTCTTCTGCGCGATCTCGCTTCCCCAATAGCGCGAATCTTCAACCGAAAGCAAAGTCTCGCTTCGGAAACGCCACACATGCTGACGCTGCGGGAGTCCCAGATATACCGTTTTGTCATCAGGGCCGTCGGCGACCTGCACGCCAGGATGCAGGTGGAACCGTATTTCGAAAGGAATCAGGCCGCCCGGAAACTGAGGCGGGGCTTCCGACACAGGCCGGGAGAGACTGTCCTCACCTGTTATCCTGCTGCCATTCATCGCGACATAAAGCCTTCGCCGGTAGATCAAGCCATACCGCACGCGCCAAGCTGCGTGCTGACCTTCGAGCAGGTGCTGGTCGCCCTCCTCCATCCGCCGAACCACCAGCTGCGCCGGTCCATCCGGCGCCCGAACGCCGGTGAAAGGGTCTGTCGTGAATACCGCCGAATCCTCACCGTTTAGCGACAGCACGGAATGTGCAGCGGTGCGCCGCGACGCCTCGCGGAGTTCCGGGTCGAGGTCTGGATTCGCCCCGCAGGACGTGATCAGCCGTTCGGGACCATCATTGACCGACAGCGCGAGCGCGCCTGCGTGAGCCCGCGCTCCGTGCGGCCGGTCCGGGCCGGGGCCGGCGTCGATATAGACATTGAGGTCATTGGCGAGGACGCGCTGATAAGCCGAGAGCCGCGCAAACGAGAATTTCGAGTTGACCCCACCATGCGGGCGCAGCGCCGTTCGCACGAGGCCGGCTGCCCCGTCGCCGCCGCCATTGGCTGCAACAACGCCGCCGTCCATCTCCTGGAAAAAGCTGAGCATGGCGGCCATGCGCGGCTGGAGCCTGGTGAGGAACAGCGGCGCATTGATCCCCAGACGCAGCAGCAATTCCTCGACCGCATGTATGTCGATCAGCGCATCGGCAAGCGCTTCCGGGCTGCGGCTGACGTGACCGCCATCGGGCAGTATCTGGCTTGCACACTCGGTCTCGAGCATGGCGAGGCCCTGCTCAAGCAGCTTGCGCCCGTCCTCGGTCGCAGCGCCGCACAGGCACAGGGCCACGGCGATGCGGAAGCGCGACACAGGATCAGTTTCATCGATGCCGCTGAACTGGAGGTGGCGGATCTGTCGGCCCATCGATTCCAGAACCACCATGCGGCTTTCGGCGGACATCGGCTCGAACAGCCACGGCCCGGCGGAAAGCAAGTTGATCAGGCGATCAGCCGTGACGCCGAGACGCCAGGCAAAGTTGTCCCATTTGCCGAACGCCTCGACCCACGCCGCAACCAGCGCCCGCCCTCGCCCTTCGCCTGCGTGCCCGCACGCCCCAAGGTCACGTAGCCAGTGGAAGCGGTGGATGCGGTCGGCAAAATGGAATGTCGGAAAATCGGGTCCCCATGGCGCATGGCCGTCCGGGATATCAACCGATGACGAGCCGAAGCGCCAGCGGCCGGCAAGGATCTGCTCGCCGTGCTGGCGGCTGGCGGGCCGGTTGTCAGTCGGCAGCGCTGTCAGGCCGGTTGGTCCAGGCCCCGCAATGCGCAGGCGGTGCACGGGCGAGACGTTGATTTCTGCGCCCGTCTTTCCGGTCAGGTCCAGCCATCTCTCATACTCGGCTTCCCTTTCGGCGCCGCCGGGCGCCAGCGGCCCGAGAGGAGGTAGCGACATGATCTGCCCTCACCCGCCGCGCAGGGCTGCGATTTCCGCAGCATAGCGATCAGCCCCTTTGCCGAAGATGGCAGAGCCCGCAACCAGCGCTGTGGCTCCAGCCGAAACGACCGCCCGCGCGTTACCCGGCACGATCCCGCCATCGACTTCGAGGATGGTCTTGAGGTTGGCACGGTCAAGTTTGGCGCGGATCGCCTCTATCTTGCGCAGCTGGCTGTCGATGAATTTCTGACCGCCAAAGCCAGGGTTCACGCTCATCACCAGGATCAGATCGAGCTCCTCAAGAACGGGGTCGAGAATATCAGCCGGCGTCGAGGGATTCAGCGCAGCTCCCGTCTTCTTGCCAAGCTTGCGGATGACCTGGAGCGTCCGGTGAAAATGTGGACCCGCCTCGGGGTGGGCGGTGATGATGTCAGCGCCTGCTGCAGCGAAGGCTTCGAGATAGGGGTCGACCGGCGCGATCATCAGGTGGACGTCGAACGGCTTCCTGGTGTGCGGCCGCAGCTTCTCGATCACAGCAGGGCCGATCGAGATGTTGGGGACGAAGTGCCCGTCCATCACGTCGATATGAATCATGTCTGCGCCGGCCGCGTCCACGGCGCGCACTTCCTCACCAAGCCGAGCAAAGTCCGCCGCCAGAATCGAGGGCGATATCAGGATGTCAGACATGGGATCGGCCTAGCAGCGCCCAAACGGGGGCGCAACCTGTCGCGCGGCGAACCTCTTGCAGGGCTGGCCTCACCTGCCCCGGGGCATGCGCCGTCTGACCGGTCGGACGCCGATCAGTCGCCGAACGCCATGTTCTGGGGGACGACGCGGGCGCGGGCCCCGTATTCGATCAGCACTGGCGTGCCTTCGGGCATGGCAAATTCGCCTGCCTGCGCGATCGAGACGAGTTCGCCCGAAGGCAGGCGGATCGTGTAGGCGAAGCCCGGCTGCGCGCCAGCCGACTTGCCGATGGCGCTGCCAGCGAGGCCGCCGAGCAAAGCGCCGCCGATGGCGCCAGCCGTGTTGGCCTTGTCACCGCCGCCAAGCTCGGAGCCTGCAAGACCGCCCAGGGCGGCGCCGGCCAGCGTGCCGATCTTTGCCGACGAGCTGGGAGCTTCAATGGTTATGGGACGCGCCGCCACGATCATGCCTTCCTCGACGCGCGCGATGCGACCGACCTGGGAGGACTCATAGCTGTTGGCGCCGAGGCCGCTTGCGCATCCGGCAAGCGCCGTTGCGAGCAGCGCGAAGGCGATCGCGAAGGCCTTGGAGGGCTTGGCGATGACGGACGGGCGGATCGCGTCAAAGCTGGCGCGGGCGACGGAATCGGCGGAGGCGTGGATAATGGCGTCCATCTTGTTAACTCCGGAGGGACGACGTTCGGCGGGGGATCCGTCCCTACACTCACACTTTCTATCAGAAACGCCTGAACCGACGCTGAACCCATTGGTTCACATTCGTCGCTTATCGAAGGCTGGATTGTGGCAACTTCAAAGAAGAAGCACCCAGCGCCCGGTTCGTCCGTATCCCGACATGGATGGGAATGGCGACAAGCTCAGATGCGTTCAAGTCGTGCGATGAAAAAAGCATCGGCGCTGAGCGAGGCAACTGCACTTTCGTAGCTGGGCGCGTCTTTAACGTCACGCTTTGGGTGCGTCAGTGTGAGCACATCTCCCTGCATGGTTAACCAAGCCTCGCAGCCCGGAACCTCCCCGGGGGCAACTGCAACGCGCCGCCACCCTCCCCCAGCGATCGCGCCTTCGATCACCTCGACTCCCTCTTCAGGTGTCGGCGTGCAGACCGCATACACAAGCACGCCACCCGGTTTGAGCATCTCTCCTGCGGCGTCGACCAGCGCGCGCTGGACAGCAGGGAAACGAACGAAGTCGCGCGGATCGCGGCGCCAGATACCCTCGGGATGTCTGCGGATGATGCCCAGCGCAGAGCAAGGTGCATCAAGCAGCACAAAGTCGAGCGGCTCTGCAGGGCGCCAGGTGCGCGCGTCGGCTTCGACGATCTCCATGGGCAGGCGCGCGCGCTCAACATTCTGCCGCAAGCGCGCGACGCGCTGAGGCGACATGTCGATTGCCGTGAGTTTCGCGCCCATCGCCGCGATCTGCATTGCCTTGCCGCCAGGCGCCGCACACAGGTCCGCTGCTGACTTGCCACGCACATCGCCAAGCAGGCGCACAGCAAGCGCGGCCGCCGAATCTTGTACCCACCATGCGCCTTCGGCATAGCCTGGCAGGCTTGCAATCGCGCCGCCGCCATGAAGCCGCAGCGAACCACCCGGCAGGATGTCCGCCTCGAGGCGCTCGGCCCAAGTGGCGGCGTCCACGCCGGCGCGCAGGGTCAGATCGATCGGCGGCTCATCGAGCTGGGCAAGCGCCATGTCGTGAGCCCGGTCTGCGCCGATCGCCGACTTCAGCTTCGCCGCCAGCCAGTCGGGCCAGACCGACGTGACAGGTGCGCCATCCCACGCATCGCGCTCGCGGGCGGCGCGGCGGAGAACAGCGTTGACAAGACCGCCACCGCGTCTGGCTTCATGCCACTGGCGAGCCGCCTCGACGGTTGCCGAAACCGCAGCGTGCTCGGCGACGCCGAGCATCCAGAGCTGGGCTGCGCCAACGCGCAGCAAGGCTCGCAGGGGCGGCTCGATGTCGGCAAGCGGCCGCTGCACCATGCCGCCAAGCGCCCAGTCGATGCGCCCCAGGCCACGCAATGCCGCGCCAGCCATCGCACGCGCAAAGCCACGGTCCGGGCCTTCCAGCATGTCGAAGGCCCGGCTGGCGCCCATGGCGGCGTCGAAATCCAGCTTGCCGTCCATCGCAGCTAGCACGAGTTGGGCGCCAGCCAGTCGGCTCTGCCACCCGGCAGTCGGTGTCTTGGATTGGTTCGGCGCAGGCGGCATGCCGCGGCTGGTAGCGGTTCAGTGCGTACCTGTCACGCTGCGGTCTGGCACGGCTAGGGTCCGCTAGAGACCGAAAACCTTCTGGAACACACCGAGCAGGCCATCGAACTTCAGGCCGGCGTCGGTGACCGCCAGCGCATAGGCCGGAGCGCCATCGAGCGCCTTGGGCTGGTGGTGGACGCTTGGGTCCCGGATCGAGAAATCGCCCGGGCCATAGACAGCCCCGCTGTCCAGATACTCGCCATGGATGCAGAGCGTCAGCTCACGCCCCTTGTGGGTATGACGCGGCACCGTCATGCCGGGTGCGACCCTCACAATTTCCGCCTTCAGCGCGCCAGGCGCACCAAGATCGAGGCTGCGGATACCACGGCCAATCGTCTTCCAGCCTGACCGGCTTTCGGCTGACTCGATCGCCTCACGAAGCCTCGCTGGCAATGCGGCCAGCTCGGGGTAGGCCAGCCCGCGTTTGCGCGCGAGGCCGCCACGCTCGATCGCTGCGAAGGCCATCGCCAGCGCGTCGACAGACATCTCCGCCGGCGCTTCGCCTTCAAGTGCGATGCCTGAGATCACCTCGCCTTCGGAATCCGAAACTCCCCTCATTTTCATGAGGACATCAAGGAACAGGTCGAGGGCGGGTTCCGCCCGACCCGACGCCAGGGCGGCGAGGGTCGACTCGTCAAGTTGAGCTTGCTGGGTGACCTTAATCATCTCCGGATCCGTCCGACATACACCACATGCCAACGATACGCGTGTGTTTCCCCAGCGGATCACGTCGACCCTCACTCATCGCCGAGCCTTACTTTCATCTTTGCAAAAGCGAGACGGATTCTCGACTTCACCGTCCCAAGCGGCGCGCCCAGCCGGGTCGCAATCTCGCTGTGGGATAACCCTTCGTAGAATGCGAGCTTCAGCAGGAGGACCTGCTCCTCTGGCAGATCCTTCATCGCTGCCCGGACACGCGCCTCGGTTTCCATCGCTTCAATGCGGGCGTCAGGCGCCTCGACACCGGAAGGAAGGATCATTTCCTCCTCAGGATCGAGTTCAGGCCGCTTCGAGCGTCGGAAAAGGTCAATCCTGCGATTGCGGGCGATGCGGAAAATCCAGGTCGAAACCGAAGCCTGCGCACGGTCGAACAGCCCGGCCTTGCGCCAGACTGTCACCATGACGTCCTGGGCGATCTCCTCAGCCAGCGCGCTGTCCGCGCCAAGGCGCAGCAGGTAGGACTTAACGCGCGGAGCGTAGTAGGCGAAAAGTTCAGCAAATGCATCGCGATCCTGCAGCTCCGCCACAGCGACAAGCAGGTCAGCAAAGCGGGTGCGCTCGGCATCGCCAAGCGCTTCACCAGCAGGCTTGCTGTTGCCGTTGCCGCCCATACCATCCTATCGCTGGCTTGGCCCGCCGCAGGCTAAACTGACGGCCCACGCTTGTAGGCACGTCGCACAGCGAACGTGAAGACTTTAGGTGGACTGATCGACGCCGCCGAATGACGCGCCATCGCCCTCCTCGTCGACGATGACCATGCCGGGGCTGTGGGGATCGGCATGTTCCGCGCCTTTCTGGTCGGGACCAAACAGGTCGAGCTGGTTGGGGTCGCGCTCTTTCGGTTTCCGCTTCGCCTTCATGCCAGGCTTGGTGAAATACAGATCGTCAGTGTGATCCTCGGCCGTATCGGGGGCAGGCGGCGACGGCTTTTCAGCCTTGGACTTGGCTTTCCTGGGTTTCGCCCCGTCCGCGCTGTCCGGTTTCCAGTATGAGACCGCGATCACGGGTTGACCCTTGGCGTCCTCGTAGAGCTGCACAAAGCCCCGGGCGACGCCGGCGTCGGCCTTCGCCTGCATGGCTTCCCGCTCGGCAGGCAGCGGCCGCACCCAGTCGATCACCAGCGTCACAGGCCGCCTCGCCAGCTCGCGCGCTTCGCCCACCGTGCGTGCGCCAGTGTCGGCGTCGAGCGCTTCAAGGGCATTGGCGGCGATGGGATATTGCAGCGGCATGGACGATCAGACCCCGTCGATGGCGGGCTCGGCCGCAGCTGGCCCCCGGTCCCCTGCACGCATGAGCCGTGCCGCAGCCAGCCGCGCGAACGACAGCGTCACCGCCTTGCGCCGCGCGCCTGACAGCAGCGAGCCCTCCGCCTCGCGCAGCACCGCGCCACCGAACCCGTCGCAGACCAGCAGCCCGCAGGTCTCTGGAATACGCTCCTTCGGGAAATCGCAGTCGATCGCGAAATAGAAGCGGTCACAGTATGGCGCGTACTCAGGCCATTTCTGATCGACCCGGAAATCCTGCAGGCAGGATTTTACCTCGACGATGGCGATCTCGCCCTGGGGGGACAACGCCAAAACATCAGCGCGGCGACCATTCGCAAGGGTTACCTCGGTTAGCGAAGCCAGCCCCAAATCAGCGAACATGCGCTGCACGCCGCGCACGATCTCGGATGCCCGTCCATTCGGGACAGGATCGCCAAAGCTGTTCGCGACAGGAGAAACGATCGACATCGGCTGCACGGAGTTCCCGTTAGGTTCTCGTTATCGCGCAGGACGACGCCGGAGGCAAATCAGTTCGTGAACGCCTTCTTGAACATGCCGTCCGGCAGGGTCGGCCCGCGGCTCGGGTGGATCAGGAAATAGTCCTTCCAGCGGCGCTTCGGATCGATCTCTTTCGACTCGAACATGTGCGAGTTGTCGTCATTGAGCTGCCACATGCGGTAGCCGAGGCTGATGAAGTAGTCGCGCACATCCTCGCCGGACGAGCCGAAATTGCGCTGCAGCGAGAACGGATGGATCTCGATCAGCAGGCTCGGCAGATCGCGCTCGATCGTTTTCCTGCCGCCCTCGACAAAGCGGATCTCCGCGCCCTCGACGTCGCAGCGGATGAAGTCAACGCGCGGCAGCTTCTCAGCCGCCATCAGACCATCCAGCGACACCACCGCCGTGGGCTGGTCGACAAACTCGGTGCGGTTGCCGATGGCGAGCGTCTCGTCGGACGCCGTGCCGCCGCGATCCGTCACCACACCATAGGCGCGGCCAAGGTGGCCCGACATCTTCTTCGGAACCGAGAGGATCATCGAACCTTCCGCCGACCCGATCGCCGCATTATGGGGGATGACATTCTTCAGGTTATGCCAGCGCAGCAGGCGGGTCATGATCGCATAGGAATAGTTGGACGGTTCGTAGACATGGACCACGCCCTTGGGTCCGATGTGCTGCGACAGCAGGTAGGAGTGGCGCCCGTCCGAGCCACCAAAGTGCAGGCAGATGTCACCCGGCTTCACGACTTCCTTCATGTAGGGGGCCTCTGGCTCCCATTTGCGGTCCTGCTTGTTGCGCTGATAGATGCGCATCGTGGTGGCGAGGTTGCGCAGGCCTTCGAAGGACATGGACAAGGCGGTTTCTCCGGGAACGTCTGGGCCGGTACAAAGCGTAACTCGTGCGAAAAGGGAAGGTCTTCCCTGCAATCCCGACCGCGTCACGTCGTTCCGGTTTGGCCGAAGGTGGATTACAAGCCCGCCATGAGCAATCCGGAAACAGCCCGCGCCCGCTGGGGCGCCGCCCCCTCCCTCGACGACATCGCCGCCATGGCGCACGCAGCGCTCGACACGCTGGAAGAGCCGTTTCGCGCGCCAGCCCGCGCCGTCGCAATCAAGGTCGAGGACTTTGCCGATGACGCGACGCTGGAGTCCATGAAGATCGAGAACCCGTACGAGCTCACGGGCCTCTACTCGGGCGTGTCGCTGACGCTGGAACAGGTCTCGGCGCCGTCCCAGATCCCGCCGATGGTCTGGCTCTACCGGATGCCGATCCTCGAGGAATGGGCAGCGACCGAGGGCCTCGCGCTGGAAGACCTCGTCGCCCACGTCGTGATCCACGAGCTCGGCCACCATTTCGGGTGGTCGGACGAGGAGATGGACATGATGAACGCGGACGAGGACTGAGCCTCAGGCCATCCCGGCCCGCTCGAGCTGCTCGACCAGATCCGGAGGCACGGGCGAGACATAGGCAGAGACGCCAAGACGCTGGCGCACCGTGTCCGTCGGCTCCTTCCACACATCTTGCCAGTCGACCCCGAGAAGCTGCGGCGTTGCGCGCCCATGGCGCCAGGCGCCGAGCGTGATCTCCATGACCAGGGCAAGACCCTCGGGACGCTTGATCGCAGCCTTGGCCGTGATGAAGGCAAGGAACTGCGCCGAATAGTTGTGACCGAACTGCGAGAGCTGGAAGGCCGAGATGCCGACCTCGTGCAGCGCCGTCGTGTGATAGCCGCCGACAATATGCCAGAGATCGTGGCACTGCAGGATGCGTACATTGAGATAATCGAGCGGCGGCGGCAGGTCGGCAAGCCCCAGCGCGTCGCGATCGAGCACTTCAAGATCGAAATTGTTGTCGACGATCTGGCGGCGAAACTCATGACCCAGCGAGCCGTCCGGGCATGCCGCGAGTTCGGCCATCGTGAAGCGCTGCGGCCAACCCTGCGCCACGGCGGCAGGCACGCCTGGGTAAGCCAGGCTCGCCTCGCCTGCGCGACGTGCAAAACCTGCATCGACGAACTTGCCGAGCGCTGCAGTGCGGAGCGTGAATGTGCCTGCATCCATCTTCACCGGATCATCGATGAAGGCCCAGAATTCCGGCCACAGCCCGGAAGCAACCGTACCGCTTCCGCCCGCGAGATCGACGACGCGCGCCTCATCGCCGAACCACCCGGCCGCTGCCGCATCATACACATCGATGATCGTCCGCGGCTCGACCCATCCGGCCCGCGTCAGCAAGGCAGCGAGATCGGCAGCGGCCGCCATGTCACCGCGCTTCGCCGCGCTGGCGAGCGCGGCGGGGTCGCCAGCACCTGACTGCGTGATGGCCTCGAAACGCTGAGTGATAGTGATGTCAGGCATGCGAACCTCCGCGCGAGGCCGAACGGTATGGCCCGCAACGCGCGCGTTCAAGTTCACCCTGCGGCAGTTGTGCAACGAATATGGCTCGCGCAAGGTGAGCACCATGCTGAGCCAGCCAGCCGCCCTCGTCTTCTCGGTCACGATCGGTCTGCTGGGCCTATTCCAGCTGGCGCTCGCCGCCGGCGCGCCGTGGGGGCGTCTCGCCTGGGGCGGAGGTCATGAGCGGCTTCCAACCGGCTATCGCATCGGCAGTCTCGTCTCCATCCTGGTCTATGCAGTGTTCGCGACCATCCTGCTGGAACGTGCGGGTCTGCTTGCGGTCCTGCCATCTCCCGAAATCGCACCCGTCGGCGCATGGTTCATCGCTGGCTACGGGGCGCTCGGGATCGTGATGAATGCCATCTCCCGCAGCCTGCCGGAGCGGCTGATCATGACGCCTGTTGCGGTTGTGCTGAGTGGCTCGGCTACGCTCGTCGCACTTGGGGCCTAGCCAGCCTCGCAGCTGTCAGCGCGCCGCTGTCTGCTGTCCGCCGTAGTCGCCGTCAGCAAACAGAGAATCGTTGCCCGAACCGAGCATCACGGCGCAGGCTGCGAAAGCCAGGCCCATGAAGAGCACAGCGATCAGGCGTGTAAGGGTTTTGCCGTTTGCGCCGTTGGTCATGACCCGTTCCCGCATCATCCGGGCCGGTGCTCGCCAAGGGCGGACGCCCCTGCCTGCCGTCCCAGAACGAACAACACTCCCCCCGTTGCGCCGTGCGAGGGCGATCATGGGGCTCTTTGGGGACCAATTGGGGCGGGCTCGACACAATCCCAGTCTGGTCGTCTCGACTGCTTAATCATGCGAAGCCGGATTCGCCATGTCGCAATGGCATGGTAAACAGCAGACGACATGATCAGGCGTGGAGTGGGGCGATGACGATTTCGCGTTATGTGACAGGCGCTGTCCTGGCAGCGGTACTGGCAATCACGGCAGGGTGCGACCGGCTGGAGGAAGCCGGCAAGCTCGCCGGCGAGGCGATTTCACAGATTACGGGGGGCGGCACGGCAGAACAGCCCGTGCTGATCCTGACCGACGAGCAAATTCTCGCCTCCGCCTCTGTCGATGACCGCGCCCTCTTCGGTCCGATGCAGGCGCCGATCGCGCTCACGGCGATCAATGTCGAGGAACTCCTCCAGACCCAGCGCTTCTATGCAGTTGGCTCCGTCATCGCCAAGCCAAGGGCCGAGATTTCAGAACCGGTGGTTGACGCAGCCTTCAGCCTCGCGACCGCCCCGACCAACGATATCAGCGTCATGAACACCGACGACGCTCCCCTGCCTGAATCGGCCGCAGCAGCCGCGGGCCCGCCCGTGCAGGAAGCCCCGCCGCCGGATGCCGCAGCCGCCTCCCCTGAAGCCAGCCGCATGACGCAGGATGGCGCCCCGGCCATCATGAAACCCGGCTTGGTCCGGCCGCGCGATGCAATCAAGCTGCCATCCAAGAGCGAACTTCGACGGCAGGCTCAGGTCGCAGCGCCTGAAGCGCTGAAGGAGGTCGTGCGCGACATGGGCGTGCAACTCGACGCCGAGGCGCTGCGCCGGGCGCGCCAGTCGGCGCAGGAGACGATGAAGGCGAACAGCCAGACCGCGCAATCACTCGGCGACGCCGTATCGCGCAAGGTCATGGACGCGAACGATCCTCTGCCGAAACCGCTGCAGGTCCGGGCGCGGCTCGCCGTCGATCAGGCGGTCGTAGCGCGCGACAAGGCCGGACAGACGCTCGAGCGTCTCGGCCTGTCCGGCATCGTCACGCCCGGCGAAGGCGGGCAGATGCGCATCACCATCGGCGTCAACCCGACCCAGCTTCGCGCAGGCGCCGTCGACCTGGACAAGATCGAGTCCATGCGCGCCTTGTTCGCTCACCAGAAACGCAATGACAGCGAGGAATGCGCCGGCGCGCCCGACATCGACAAGCTGAAGCTCGACCCGGTGCTGGCGACGGAATGCGTCGTCAAGGTTCTGATGCAGACCGGCGATTACGAATACGTCGAGAAGGACTACATCTTCACCAACCAGATGCTGCGCAAGCCTGCGCAGAAGCCGGCAACCGTCGCGACGGTCTTGCGCCCGAACGATCCACTCTACGGACTGCAATGGCATTTCCGCGACAATGGCTCCGCTGCAGGCCAATCGGCAGGCGGCGCAGGCTTTGGCGGTTTCTGGGACCGCGCGAAGGACACCGGATCGCGCGACGTGGTGGTCGCGGTCGTTGATACCGGCATCCAGATGAATCACCCCGACATCAAGGGCTCGCCCAACCTCGCGCCGGGCTACGACATGGTCTCTGACCCGATCATGGGCAATGACGGCGACGGGCGCGACGCCGATCCCAACGACCCGGGCGACAAGTGCAACCCGGACGACGCCACGCTCTCGGACTCGTTCCACGGCACGCACGTGGCCGGGACGATCGGCGTCGCCGCGACGAACAACGCCGCCGGCGTCGCGGGGGGCGCCTGGAATGTCACGATCGTTCCCGTGCGCGCACTCGGCCGCTGCGGCGGCAAGCTGTCGGACATCAATGACGCAATCCGCTGGGCCGCCGGCGCGGTTCCAGCACGCGACGGCGTCAGGGAAGTGTGGAACTCCAAGCCGGCCGACATCATCAACCTGTCGATCGGTCTGTTCGGCCCCTGCCCCGCCTCGATGCAGGCGGCGATCAATGATGCGGTTGCAGCGGGCGCGATCGTCGTCTCGGCAGCGGGCAATGCGCGCGTCGACACGCAGTACTTTGCTCCGGGCGGATGCCAGAACGTCATCTCGGTTGCGGCCAACGACGCGCGGGGCCAGCTGACGCCCTACTCCAACTTCGGCGCCAACGTCTCGATCATGGCGCCCGGCGGCGACATGGCGCGCGATGATGACCGGGACGGCCGCCCTGACGGCATCCTGTCCACCAAGTTCATGAAGAACTGCACGGACCCGGCCAATCCCGGCGCGACCATCGCCCAGTGCTACTATGCCTTCGAGAACGGCACCTCGATGGCGGCGCCGCATGTTTCGGCGGCCCTGGTCCTGCTGAAAGCGAAATTCCCCTCTGCCGTGCCATCCGAATTGAAGACGCGGCTTCTGCAGGCGACGACCCCGCGCACGAACATGCAATGTTCGGGCGCCTGCACGGCCTACCCGGGATCGATGCCCATCCCGGGTTCCGCCGACATGTGTTATCGGCCATGTGGCGGTCGGATGCTGAATCTGGTGAACGCTCAGCTTCAGTAGGCGTTCTGTGGACGGGGGCACATTATTTCCAGCGTGCAGGCTGCGCAAAGCCTTTATGCCGCTGGGATCTGTTCCAGGAGGAGAAGGATAGTGGTTGTGACAGAGGCACCGCGCATCGACGGCGGAGAGACACGCCTGAAGGCCGCAGGCCCGACAGCGGCGGCGATTGGCATCATCAGCATGATCGTCGTCGTATCGCTTCTCGCGAATTCCCCCGAAAGCCCTGCGCGCCCGGCGGCAACGCCCGCGGCCATGGCGCCTGCCCCTGCGCCGGAAGGTCCGCTTCCGCCCATGATCGGACTGCCCCAGACCCAGAACCAGCCCGGCGCTGCGGGCGCTGTGCAGACCGGCGTCGAGATCGTCGTCAAGTTCAAGGACGATGGCCGCGTGAAGGACATCATCGACGCCTTCTGGCGCGACCAGAATTCGGCCAGGGCGAAATTCAACGCGTGGAAGGCATCGCGGCCTGAGTTCGCTGCGCTCAGTCTCGACCGCGTGACATATTCCAACGAGCTGGTGCTTGTGCACGATGGCTCGGTCCAGCCAGCACAGCGCGCCGCCGCCATGCGCGCGATCGCAGCGAAGCTCGGAGCCGCCGCCGATATTTCCTATGCCGAGCCCAACATGACGGCTCAACCCGGAGGACGATGATGAAATCCATGCTTCTGGGCGGCCTTGGCCTCCTCGCCATCGCCGCCACCGCATGCACGCAAGAGCAGCCTGCGGCGCCTGCCGCCACTGCGCCAGCCGCGACCACCGAAGAGCAGGTCGCCCAGCCTGCTTCCGCCGGTCCTGCTCCCGTGGCCGGACAGATCGACTGGGACGCCGCGCGCGCCGACGCTGCAGCCAGGCCATCAGACGTGGTGATCCCGCAAGCCGTCGGCAGCGATCCGCTGACCGTGCCGATGCTTCTGCCCGTGATCGTTCAGACCGCAAGCGATCGTCCAACGCCGCCGCGCGTGACCAAGGACGGGTATTTCGCGACCTATCATCTGCCGCGCTACGACGTGATCGTGAACGGCTCGAGCAAGGCCTATCAGGCTGGCTCGCCGCCCGCTGGCGACAAGACCGAGATGAAATTCACAACGGTCGAAGCCGGCGCGCAGCTGGCCTTCTCGCGCTATGGCGCAGACTATCTGGTCGAATTCGAATGCCGCGAAGTCGACAGCCCGGAAGGCTGCATCACCGAAGCGCAGGCCAAGGAATTCGCGGAAAGCCTGTTCGTGGCGCAGTCGCGCTAGGATCTTTGTCCGGCGGCGAGAGGCCGGGGCGAATGGGACGGTGAGTGGGAGTGGTGGGATGAAACGGTCCTCGGTGAAGTTCGGCCTGGCCGCGCTGGCAAGCGTGTCGTTGCTTGGCGCGTGCGATGCGAACAACGTGCTGCTCTGGCCATGGGTCGAGATCGCGGCGAAGGAAGAAGTTGTTCCGGAAGATCCGACACGTCCACCCCCGCCCCCGCCGCTTGACGCAGTTGATCCGGTGAACCCGTCCGACCCGAGCCCTGGCGGCGTGCCGAACCCCAACGCCAACACGGGCGCACCAGCTGACGGCACGCCCTTCCCGGAAACGATCCCTGAGAACCCGAACATCGACACGGGCGATGGCAAGCCGCTGGATAGCGTCGAAGGCGAACCGCTCCCGCCCCTGCCCGTGCCGACCGAACCGACCGAGCCGGGCTCGAATGGCGCCATCCTGATCCCGCCGCCCTACGAAGAGCCCGGAGCACCTGCGCCGACAGAGCCCACAACGCCGGAGACTCCAGCGCTGGCGCCGACGCCACCCACAACGCCGGCGCCGGTGGCGGCATCCTTCTATTTCTTCCGGCCGGGCAACCTCGCGCCGTCGAGCGGCACAGGCTCGACCGAGGCAGCCGTGCTCGTCCCCGACATGCTGTTCCCGATCAAGGACGCGCCTGCTGTGGCGCAGACGCAGGTCTATCGCTATGGCGGCGGCATCAAGGGCGGCGACCAGTGCGACACCCGCAACTTCACCGCGCCATGGCGCGACAACTATTGCGAGAGCCGCTCGACGACCAACACCACGCCCTGGTGCGCCAAGACCGGCGTCCATCTCGGCCAGGACATCCGCGTCGGCACCCCGGAAGGCTGCAAGGCCGAGCGAGCCACCACGGCCGCTGAACGCGCGCGCTACGAAGTGGTCGCCGTCGAGGATGGCGTCATCTCCAACGTCGGCAGCTACACCGTCACGCTGCGTGCCGATTCCGGCGGGCGTATCTACCGCTATCTCCACCTCAACATGAAGAAGCTGAAGGTCGCGACCAACCAGACCGTCAAGAAGGGCGACGTGATCGGCTATGTCTCGAACGATTTCGGCGGCACGCCGACCACGCTTCACCTCCATTTCGAGATCAAGCTGAACACCGCCACCAATGGCTGGCAGTACGCCCCACCCTACGCCTCCTTGCTGGAAGCGTTCAAACGGCGCGAGAGCAATCCGGGCGCCCAGGTTGCTGACGATTTCGTGGTGGCGTCGACGCCGCGCTAGCAACGGAGCGTTCGAAGGCGCTTGCGATTGAGCGACAGCGGCGCGCACGCGTGGTGGCGCAGTTGCAGCCCCTGTTCTCGAGGGATTTCGACAAGGAACTCGGCGACCTCTGGCGCGCGATCGCCATTTCAGCGCGAAGGTGCTTGGCCGCTGCGTCCGGGTGTGCTTCAGAACCCGCAGTCGTTTTACGGAGCATGATGATGGCGCAACTCGCGCTGGTGCGGCACGGACAGAGCCAGTGGAACCTGGAAGACAGGTTCACCGGCTGGTGGGATGTCGACCTGACCCGTGATGGCGAGGAAGAGGCCCGCCTGTCCGGCAAGCTGCTGAAGGACACAGGCGTCGACTTCACCTGCGCCTACACCTCCGTGCAACGCCGCGCGATCCGCACGCTCTACCTCGCCCTCGACACGATGGACCGCCTCTGGCTCCCGGTGACCAAGGACTGGCATCTCAACGAGCGACACTATGGCGGCCTCACCGGTCTCAACAAGAAGGAGACGGCTGCCAAGCACGGCGAGGAGCAGGTGAAAGTCTGGCGCCGCTCATTCGACATTCCGCCGCCAGACATGGTGGCTGGCGGCGCGTTTGATCTCTCGAAGGACCGCCGCTATCAGGGTCTCGCCATCCCGAACACCGAAAGCCTCAAAACGACGCTCGACCGGGTCCTGCCCTACTGGGAGGCCGAGATCGCGCCGAAGCTGAAAGCTGGCGAGAACATCGTGGTCGCCGCGCACGGCAACAGCCTGCGCGCCATCGTGAAGCATCTCTTCCAGGTGCCCGACAGCGAGATCACCGAGGTGGAGATCCCCACAGGCAATCCGCTGCTGATCGATCTCGACAACGCGCTCCACGTGAAGGCCGCGCGCTATCTCGACGCCGCGCGCGCCAAGCCTCTGCCGAAAGTCTGAGTCATGAGCGCTGGTCCTTCTGTGGAAGACCTGCGCTTCATGTCCCGCGCGCTCGAACTGGCGCGCGCGCAACTGGGCCACACCTCGCCCAACCCCAGCGTCGGCTGCGTGATCGTGGCGAATGGCACAGTCATCGGCGAAGGCGCCACCGGCCGGGGCGGTCGGCCGCACGCCGAAGAGATCGCGCTCGCTCAGGCCGTCGAAGGCGCCGATGGCGCCACAGCCTATGTGACGCTTGAGCCCTGCAACCAGCGCTCCGGTGGTACGTTCTCCTGCTCACAGCTCCTGCTCGGCGCCGGCGTCGCGCGCGTCGTCATCGCCTGCCCCGACCCCCATCCACTCGGCGCGCACGGCGCCACGCGTCTCACGGGCTCGGGTGTCGCGGTCGAGATCGGCCTGATGCGCGCCGAAGCCGAAGCACTCAACGCTGGCTTCTTCAAGCACCTCGCGACCGGCCGCCCCTGGCTCGCCATCGATGGCGATGCATCGACCTATGACGGGGAGTTCGATCTGCAGCGCGATGAAACCTGCGAAGCAGCGCTCGATCGCCTCGGCGCCAAGGGCTGGATGCGTGTGTGCGTTCTTCCCGGCACAGCGCTGGCTGCGCAACTCAAGGCGCGCGGGTTGGTGGATGAGGCTCTCAGCTAGCGCTGGCGGGCGCGGCCTCCCAGGCGCCAGCTGCGCGCCACAGACCATCGACCAGAATGAAAAACGGGCCGGCCACCAAGGCCGACCCGTTTCGAAGTTTTTGCGATGTCGCCTTCCGCAAGGACGGCTTCGCGCCCGTTTAGAGGGGCTGAAGCTGCGTCGCGGCCATCTTGCCGGAGCGCTTGTCCTTCTCGAGCTCGAAGCTAACGCGCTGGCCCTCGTTGAGGCCGGCGAGTCCAGCACGCTGGACCGCAGAGATGTGCACGAAGATGTCCGCGCCGCCCTGCTCCGGCTGGATGAAACCGTAGCCCTTTTGCTCGTTGAACCATTTAACAGTACCGGTAGCCATGTAGATCTAGTCTTTCGATAGGCATCCACGAGGCCGGGGGGACCCGCGGAAGGATTAGAGAACGCTTGCAGCCGCGTCCCCGGGGGCCGTCAAACCAGACTGTTCGGAAGGCCAGATCCGGAGCTCAATCCGACGGATTACCGTCATTTAGAGCAAGGAGAGCAACCCGAACCTGTTCAAAATTCGACCGCGCACCTATTGCACAATGGCGGCGTCTTGAAAAGACAGCGCCCAGGCCCTGACGTAGAGTTTAGTACGACCACGCGCACGCCTGTCGGTGTGCAACAATTTCGCTAACGAGCGCAGATGCAGAAACCTCTCTTCCTCGCCGATCGCGCGATCATTTCGGTTAGCGGCGCAGACGCGGAGCTTTTCCTGAACGGTATCCTGACGGCCTCAACGCTCGGCCTGAAGGACGACGCGTTCCGTTATGGCGCACTGCTGACGCCGCAGGGCAAGGTGATTGCGGATGCACTGATCACGCGCCGCGAGGACGCCATCCTGCTCGACTGCGCAGCGAGCGCCGCAGCCGCGCTGGTGAAGCGGCTTACCCTGATGAAACTGCGCGCCGCCGTCGTGATCGCCCCGCGTGATGACCTGGGTGTCACCGTGTTCGACGGCGCAGCCGATCCGCGCTCAGCCCTTGCCCCGCACCGCAGCATCGGGCCGCGCGCAGCGGGCGATGATCCCGGGCCGTATCATGCAGCACGCATCGCAGCAGGCTTCGCAGAACAGGGCGCTGACTTTGCCGGCGAAGACGTCTTCCCTGCCGACATCAACATGGACCTGGTGAACGGCGTCGACTTCAAGAAGGGCTGCTTCGTTGGCCAGGAAGTCGCCTCGCGCATGAAGCGCCGCGGGACCGCACGGCGCCGCACGCTGAAGGCCGCAGTCACCCCCAGCGCCGCGCCCGGAACACCGATGATGGCTGGCGATTTCGAGATCGGACTGCTGACCTCGATTTCCGGCGGCGCCGCCCTCGCACGCCTGCGCATAGACCGACTGGCAGAGGCCGAAGCAAAGGGCGAGATCCTGACAGCCGCTGGCTCTCCCGTCGTTATCCACCACCCGGACTGGCTCACCGGCGAACTCGCCGCCCTTGCCGAAGCCCGCGAAGCGAAAGCCTGATGAAGAAGCTGGACGACGTCCCCTGCGGCTGGGCCCCTGCCAGCGACGAACTCTATCGCAGCTATCACGACACCGAATGGGGCGTCCCCGAACGCGACAGCCGCGCACTCTGGGAGAAATTCCAGCTCGACGGCCATCAGGCAGGGCTTTCCTGGATCACCATCCTGCGCAAGCGGGAGACCATGCGCGAGGAGTTCGACGGCTTCGAGCCCGGGACAATCGCGCGCTGGACCCAGAAACGCATCGAGCGCGCCATGCAGAACCCCGGCATCATCCGCAGCCCGATCAAGATCGCAGCCACCATCCGCAATGCCCAGGTCTATTGCGACATGGCCGAGCGCGGCGAGGACTTCTCGGACTATGTCTGGGGCTTTGTCGACAACAAGCCGATCATAAATCGCCTCGACCACTGGCGAAACGTCCAGGCGAAGACGCCGCTCTCCGAGCAGATCGCAAAGGACATGAAGAAGCGAGGCTTCAAGTTCTGTGGTCCGGTCATCGTCTACGCCGTGATGCAGGCCATGGGGATGGTCAACGATCACGAAGTGAGCTGTCCGCGGCACGGGCAAATCCAGAAGCTGGAACGCGCCCGCAAAAAGTGAGATGATCCGACCCTGACAAGGGAGTGTCTCGATGCGCCTGGTTCTGGTTGCGCCGCTCGCGCTTTCACTCGCCGGCTGCGTTATCGACCCGAATACTCAGCCCTACGACCCGCGCATCCCGACGCAGACGAGCGAGCTGGAGGAGATAGACCCCTATCACCGGGACAAGATTCCCGACACGCCCTATGAAATCCGCAAGGCCGAGATCGAGCGCGACGAACGGCTCGCGGGTCGCGGCGGACCGAGCTACCCGCCCCTGTTCAAGGGTCAGGCAGGGGACGACGGGCAATGAGGTTCCTGCTCGCTGCGCTTGCGCTAGTGCCTGTCGCCAGCTGTGTCAGCGTGCAGTCCGCTTATGACAGCGCCGCGCGCCGGGACTGTCAGTCGGTCGTCAACGCCGAGGACAGGCAGGCCTGCCTGTCCGGCGTCGAGCGCAACGCGGCGGAGAAGCGCGCCGCCAACCGATCCTGATCGCGCGCACAATCGTCCTGTGCGGCGACACGCAAAGTGCTAGAGTAAGACATCGTTGCGGGACGGGAACATGACAGATTTTGCCGGCATCATGCGACGCGTGATCACCGCCGACGGAGCCTCCGGCGACAGCGTGGTGATCATCGACGGTTCGCCCTCCGCAATGAATGGCGACCCCGCCGTCGGCGGCCTGTTCGACATCTGGCACGATGACGCGTTCGGTCCTCTCAACCCGCAGAACACCCACGATCTCGGCCCGGATCGCTGCGTGCTTTCGCCGGCGACCGGCAAGGTGAAAGTCCGCTGGTTCGTGATCCCACCGCCGCCCGCTGACGTTCCCCGCGAACAGCTGAACGCCGTCGCCCGCGCGCGCTTCGCCTCATTCGATGCTGAGGATCACCTCACCGACCAGTCGAAATCACCTGCCATGCACAAGACGCAATCGCTCGATGTGATCTGCCTCCTGCAAGGCGAGGTCGACCTCATCCTCGATACAGGCCGCACCCGGATCAAGCCGGGCCAGATCGTGATCCAGCGCGGAACCAGCCACGGCTGGGAAGCCATCGGCGCACCAGCCCTTCTGCTTGCGGTTCTTATAGACCGGCCGCTTGTGGCCCCACCGCACTAGCCCATGCGCTCAGCCAGCGCGTAGAGGAATAGACATGATGATGCGTTTCACACTTCCCGCCCTTCTCCTCGCACTGGCCACCGCCGCCTGCTCGACGCCTGGGTCTCCAGAGACCGAACTGAGCCAGCAACAGGTCTGCCTCGCCCACAACGAGAACGATCCCGCCCAGCGCGATCGCTGCCTCGTCAACGCGGCCTCGCGCAGCGACACGCCGCCCGACGTGCGCCCGATGGACCTTCCGGTGCGCACGGGCCAGATCGGCGATTGATCTATCGCCCTGTCGTCGCCCAGGTGAGATAGACCGCGAACCCCGCCGAGACGACCATCGCGAGCGCTGCGATCCGGAAGAAACCGGTCGCAAACGTCTGTGACTGGAAGCGCCGCGCCAGCGCATCCGCGCCCGAGGCGTAGACCATCAGCCCGAACATCTCGCACACCGTCACGGTCGCCATGCTGATCAGCACTTGCGGGATCATGTCGTGGTCAGGATTGAAGTAGGTCGGCAACAGCCCGCCAAAGTAGACAAGCGCGTTCGGGTTCGCGAGCTGCAGTCCGACACCATGCACGAACAGCCTCGCGCGCGGCGGCGGCTCGCGCCGCAACAGGTCAACCGGGGCGCCGAACGCCGTCTTCCAGGCGAGCCACACGATAAAGGCAATGCCAGCAATCTTGAAGGCGAGAAACGCCTCCGGAAAGGTCCTGGCGACAAGCGCCACGCCCGAGGCCGCAAGCGCGATCCAGACGAGGTTTGCCGCACAGATACCCATCGCTGGCCCCATCGAGGCCCAGAAGCCATACCGGATCGACGCCGTTGTCACGAGCATCACCGCCGGACCAGGCGTCAGCCCGCCAGCCAGGAACAGCAATGTGAAATTGGCCCAGACCCAGAATTCCATCGGCGGCTCTATAGGGCTCGCGCGGAGTTGAGTCAGGGGGTAGATGAGCGGGCGCCGGCGGCGGTTGCTCCCCCGGACAGCTGCGCTATCACAGATGCTCAACGGGAGGCGCCACAGGCATGACGATCCGGACACTGGCATATGGCGGGCTCATGCTGTCATTGACGGCGTTGCTCGCCGCATGCGGCAGCCAGCCGCGCGAAACAACTCCTGCCCCGGCCGCCGTCGCTACCGCCGAACCTGCCCCGCCATCCACGCCCAGCCTGCCGCCCGGCGTACCGCCGCTGCCGACGGACCTCATGGGCGCCGGCTCGCAGCAGGCGCGCGACGAACTCTACTGCTCCGCGCTGATCTATGCCGAGAACCCTGACTTGTCCGACGCCCTCGCTCCGGTCGACGAGGCCCAGCTGCGCAAGCGGCAGGCGCTGGGCTTCATCATCGGCGAATCCGGAATCAACCGCATGGTCACCGAAAAAGCCATCCACGCCACGCAGGCGCGCGCCATCGCCGACGCCTATGCAACGCAGGTCGACAAGGACCTCAAGGCCAAAGCCCCGCGCATCTCCCTCGACGCGTGCAATACGCGCGCGCGCGCCATACCCATGCCCGAGTAGGAAGCGAATGCTCACCAGGCTCAAGCCTCGCCAGGTCATCGGACTGGTCGCCATCGTGGTGTTTGGCAGCATTATGCTGATGAGCCTGACCCAGCCAGGCGAGCGCGAGATCATGGAGCAACGTCTCGCTGGCATGCCTTCGATCAGCGTTCCGACCGAGATCCCCGCACTCCCACCCGTAAACCTGCCCTCTTTCACGGCGTCGACGTCGGCAACGGGCGGGGCCGGCGGCAAGGCGATCTCGGAGTTATCGGGCGTCGACTACGACAATCTCGGCTCGCAGGCCGCGAAGGACGATCTCTACTGCGCGGGCGTGCTTCGCGCCGAGTTCGAGGCCATCAAGGCCGATGCCCACCCCGACAGGATCTCGATCCTGCTACGCGATGGCCAGGCGCTCGACGCGGCTGGTATTGCAAGGCTCAAGTCCGAGAAAGCAATTGAGGACGCAGGCGCAGGCGCGTCTGTCGCCTGGGGCGGCAAGGCGGCGAAGGACCATGCTGCAAACGCCCTTCGCATTCCCGTCGCCGCCTGCACGCAGCGCGCGACCGCGCTCTCGGATATCGTTGAAGCGGCGGGCAACTAGCTTATCGCCGGCGCTCCGGCAGCCGTGGGTCGCACACCACCAGCGCAGCGGTCACATCCGCGATCTTCCAGAATGCCTCGTCCCTGTCGGCGAACTGCATACAGCGCTCCACAATCGGGCGCTGGATCAGCTCATCGCCCGCCGCTTCGCCGGCACGCGCAAGCGCACTTTCGAAACCGTCCGTGTAGAGCACATCCTGCAGCAGCGGCCGCCCGTCCGCCGTCAGCAGCTTCACGGACAGCGTGTCGCCCTTCGCCAGCGCCACCATCAATTGCGGTAGCGGTTCGTCACGCAGGTTGCGCGCGACATGGAAGATCATCGATTCGGGCGGATCATAACCGCCATTCACCGCCGTCTTCGGCGCTTCCATCCCCGCCGCCTCGGCGGCGAACAGCACGCCGTCAGCGCCCCTGATCTCGAGCCGTGCATCGGTCAGGCCCTTGGCCACCTGCGTGATGTGCGGCGAGATCACCTGCATGAAGTATGGCTGCAGCCCGCCCGAGGGGGCGCGGTACTCGAGTGACAGGGTCGTGCGCTTCGCTTTGGCGGAGCCAAGATTGTCCGGCAACTCCTCGATGATCAGCGGCCGCCCGGCTGACCCGCCATTTGCACGCATGCCGAACAGATTTATCTCGGCCTTCGCACCATAATCCTCCGCCCCCTCCCCGGCTTTTTCGGGCGTCTGGAAGAACCACGTCACCGATCCGGCGACGCCCGACGCCTCGCCAGACCCGTCGCCAAAATCGCTCATCGGATCGCAATGCGCCGAACTCAGGCAGTGCCGCAGCAGCAGCGGCCAGGCCGCGCCCTTGTCAGCCACATCCGCCACCACCGCGTCCGACGCTGCCCGCGCCTTCACATCCGGCCCACATCCGGCCAGCAGTGCCGCAGCTATGACGATCGCGCTCGCGCTAAACCTGAACATGACGAACATCATAGCCATAGATCCAGTCCTGCCGCGAGCGGACAAAATCAGGAAACAGCTTGTCGGCCAGCTGCATCGGTCCGTACGTCGCCGCCTGCGTCAGCGCGTTGGAGCGATGGAACACGCCCATATTGGCCCGCGCACTCTGCAACACCTTCGTCGTGCGCGGCTTGCGCAGCCGCTCATACTGTTGGAGCGACGCAGCCGACACTCCATGCGCCTGAAGGCATTTTGCGAGCACGATCGCATCCTCGATCGCCATCGCCGCTCCCTGTGCCTGGAATGGCGGCATCGGATGGCAGGCGTCACCAAGCAGCACGACCCGATCCTCTGACCAGGTCGCAAGCGGATCGCGGTCGAACAGCGCCCAGACGAAACAGTTGCTGGCCGAGGCAAGAATGTCAGGGATCGGCGGCGCCCATCCGCCGAAAGCCTTCGCCAGCTCTGTCGGATCGCCCGGCTGGTCCCAGCTCTCGCCCAGCCATCTGTCCGTCTCAACCACGCCAACGAAGTTGATCAGCTCGCCACGCCTGATCCGGTAGGTCACCGCATGCCGCCCCGGCCCCGCCCACACGATCGCCGCCTGCGGCAAGTCGGGCGCGATATCGCTCGGCACCGTCATCCGCCACGCCACGGCGCCGGTATAGCGCGGCTCCAGATCGCCGAGCATCTGCCGCCGCACAGTGGAGCGCACGCCGTCGGCGCCGACCAGCAGGTCGCAAGGGATGATCGCGCCCGTGTCCAGCCCCACCCGAAGCCCATCGGCATCGCGGACATGAGCCGAAACCCGCGCGCCCAGCCGTACCTGCACGCCGGCGGACATCGCAGCTCGCTTCAGGATCTCGATCAGGTCCGCGCGGTGAACATGAAAATACGGCGCGCCGTAACGCTTGCGCGATTCCTGCGCGATCGGGATGGAGAAAACCTTCTTTCCCGTCCGCCCGATCCGCATCTCCAGCATCTGCGGCGCCGAGGCGACCTGCGCGATCGCCTCCAGCACGCCAAGACCCGCCAGCCCCTTGGTTGCATTCGGCGAAAGCTGGATCCCCGCGCCCACATCCGTCAGCACCGGCGCCCGCTCGATCACCTCAACCGCAAAGCCAACCTTCGCCAGCGCGATACCCGCGCAAAGCCCCCCGATCCCGCCGCCTGCGATCACCACCTTCATGGACAGGCGAGATAGACCGATGCGAGGCTGCCGTCACCGACAGACACGAAATGGCCGGCGGGCGCAAAAGCAGCGTCGGAACCATGTCGTTCGAAAGGAGACGACCTGGAGCGGGCGATGAGGTTCGAACTCACGACCCCGACCTTGGAAAAACCCGATCTGTAAGATTGTCTAAAGTCGGAAGCGTGTCGATGAATGCTGCTTTTCGCTTTGCGGTTCAAGCGCGCGAGGGGCTTTTGCGTGCAGATGCTTTCTTTTGTTTCTCTTATCGGTTTTGGTGTGTGCAGCCCCATTATACGCCGACCGTCCGTCCCGACTGACGCAGCCGGATGGTCACACTCTGGCCCACGACAAGCTAAACGCTAATCGATCCTGGACACGGGTGTTGACGGGCTCGATTCTGCCGTAGCTTCGCTAGCAACCGTGTCTTGCTCTGTCGAGCCTACAGTCTGGTCCACCTCGGAAGCGGGTGTTGATGGGGTCGGTTCCGCCGTAGCCTCGCTAGCAACCGTGTCTTGCTCTGTCGAGCCTACAGTCTGGTCCACCTCGGAAGCGGGTGTTGATGGGGTCGGTTCCGCCATAGCCTCGCTAGCAACCGTGTTTTGCTCTGTCGAGCTTACAGTCTGGTCCACCTCGGACGCGGATGTTGATGGGGTCGGTTCTGACAATATCTCAGCAGCAATTGTGCTGGACTCGGGCGAGTTGCTGGTTATTGGCGATTGCACCCCTACAGGATCATTCGTCTGTTCAATTGCTGGATCTGACTGCTTCAATACCTCGACGGTTTCTGATGAACCGTTACTCCCCCTAGAACCACTGCGCATGAGCAGGAGGACGAACGCCAGGAGGAGAATGACGATGGGCGCGGTCAATGCGCCAAAGATCTGCCAAGCCGGTGCTGCCGCCGCCCAATCGTGGGCAAAGCTTAGCCAAGGCTGAGCCACGAGCCATCTGCGGATCACCTCCCCAATCTCGAAGAAATCCATGGCAGCTCCCTCCGCTGGAAAAACCTACGGTCTACTACCTGGCGCAGGTGACGGATTTATCTTCTGCGTTCTACGGACAGCTTTGGCGGTCTATGGTCGGCTTCACTAAGGTAATGACCTGCCCTTGGATTCGCGGGCCTTTCAAAGCTTGAATGACGACCGGCAGTTATGGGTCTCGATGGACGCGACGCCCGATCCTCCCACTGACTATCTCCCGCAAGCGCGCCGCGGTGCGCTTCAGGTATTCGTGGCATTCCTGAAGCTTGGATTGACCTCATTTGGCGGGCCGATCGCGCACATCGCATACTTCCGGCAGGACCTGATTGTCCGCCGCCGCTGGATGGACGAAGCGGCCTACGCGGACATCGTGGCCCTCTGCCAGCTCCTCCCGGGGCCGACGTCCAGCCAGGTCGGGTTCGCGATTGGCCTCAGTCAGGCCGGCGTGGCCGGAGGAGTTGCCGCTTTTGCAGGTTTCACAGCTCCGTCGGCAATCATCATGTTTGCCGCCGCTGCGGGGCTCCCGCTGCTGAACGGGGAGTTAGGCTTGGCCCTGCTCCATGGGCTAATGCTGGTTGCGGTGAGCATCGTCGCGCAAGCCGTGTTTGGTATGGCGCGCTCGTTCTGCAAGACGCCCGCAACGGCACTGGTTGGACTGGCGGCGCTTGTTGTGGTGCTGGTTGTCTCCGCCGCGTGGGTGCAGCCTGTGGTCATCCTCGCCGGCGGAATCATCGGTCTCCTCGTCCTGCCGAAGAAGAGGTCTACGCCTGATCCAAGAGGCCCACACGGCAACGATTCGGCTGGCATCCTGCTTGGTGTCTTCGCAGCTCTTCTTTTTTTCCTGCCGCTGCTTGCAAGTGGAAGCAGCCAGGGATTGTTGAGCGTAGCGGACGCGTTCTATCGCTCCGGCGCATTTGTCTTCGGCGGTGGGCATGTCGTGCTTCCGCTGCTGGAGGTGGAAACCGTGGGACGCGGCTGGCTGGACCAGCAGGCTTTTCTTGCCGGCTACGGCGCAGCGCAGGCTTTGCCAGGCCCATTGTTCACTTTCGCAGGATATCTCGGTGCCGTCTCGAACAGCGGCGCGCCGGCTTTCATCGCTGGTCCGCTCGCTCTGGCGATGATTTTTCTACCAGGATTCCTGCTTGTTGCAGCGGCGCTGCCTCTCTGGTGCCGGCTTCGCAATCGTCCCGGCGCCACCGCGTTCACCGGCGGCGCCAGCGCCTCCGTGGTCGGCCTTTTGGCCGCTGCTCTGTGGGATCCGGTCATCCGGTCGGCAGTGTTGAGCCCGGCCGACATTGGGATCGCTTCGCTCGGCTTCCTGTTGTTGCAAGTCTTTCGCGCGCAACCGCTCGTTGTCATCCCGCTGATTGTCGCCACCTCAATCGGCGTGGATATTGCGGTGACCTGACCGGCCGGAATGGGCCCCTAGTTGGCCAAGCACAAATTGTGGCGATCCGGCTGAGTCGATCCACAGCGGTCAGTCACTGACGGAGCTAGGTTGCGGCGGGTGATCACCAATAACAACCGTTCGTCATCTTCACCGCTGTCGGGCTCCGTTGCCGGCGGCTGACCAGGGTAGAACGCCAGGAGGTAGTCGTAACTGAAGCCGAGACGCGAACAGGTGTCATGAAACCGTGTGTTGCTTGAGGACTCTCATTTCGATATTTGCCGAATTATGCAAACACAAGATCTGGGTACATCGACTTCCAGCCTCAAGCGGGACAGACCATTCCTCTCGGGAAGCAGCATGGCGGCTTTGGTCTTCGCCTCTCTCGTTCAAAGCCCCTCGGCCTTGGCTCAGACGGAAGCGCCGTGGCGTCTGGCCGACGCGCTTCAGGCGCCTGACTGGCTAAAGATCGAGGGTGTCATCCGCGGTCGGTATGAAACGCTTGATGGTCAGTTCCGATCCGGCGGCAAAGGCGGCGATCAGGTGCTGGGGTTCCGCAACCTGGTCCTGGTTGAAGCCGATGCAGGTCCAATCGCGGCAGGATTCGAGTTGCAGGACGCCCGCGCTTATCTCGATGACAGCGGCACACCGCTCACGACAAGCATCGTCGATCCCCTGGACGTTCTTCAGGCCTACGTCCGGTTCGATCTTGACGGCGCGCTCGGCTCTAAGACCGCGTCCCTGAAGCTTGGCCGTCAGACCCTCGACATCGGCAGCCGGCGCGTGCTTGAGCGCGTCGATATGGCCAACGTGATCTTCGCGTACACGGGAGCCTACTGGCGATCCACAAACGAGCGCGGTGACGAACTGCATCTTGTCGCGGTGTCCCCCTTGGGGCGTTTGCCGAATGACCGCGCATCACTCGGCGAAAATGAACTGTCGGCAGACGAGGAAGAATGGGGTCGCCGGTTTCTTGGTGCGCACTATCGCCGCGCCGACGTGCTCGGCGAGTCTTTCCCTGACCTGTGGGCGGAAGTCTTCCTCTATGACCTTGAAGAGCGTGACACCAGCGCTGTTGCAACACCCAACAGGAGTTACCTGCAGCCGGGCTTCCGTCTTTACCGTGCGCCGAAAGCGGGGCGTTTGGACCTCGACATTGAAGCTTCCTGGCGAAGCGGCACAAGGCGCCAGACCACGGGCGCAGCCGATGCGCGCGACCTCGCGGTGGACGCATCGATGCTCTACGCACATGTGGGCTACACCTTCGATCACCCGTGGCGGCCCCGCGTGCAACTCGACTACTATTTCGCCAGCGGGGACGAAGACCCGACTGATGGAAATTACGGACAGTTCGAGCGGCTCTTCGGGGCGCGCCGAAGCGATCTCGGTCACACGGGAATCCACGGCCCGTTGACAACGGCCAACATTGACGCTCCGGGCGGTCGCATCGAATTCAGGCCCAGCGATCGGCTGGATTTCAGGCTCGCCTACAAGGCCGCCTCGCTTGCAGAGCCTCGTGACGCATGGGTATCGGCTGGCGTGCAAGACCGATCAGGAGCATCCGGAGACTTCATCGGTCACTTTTACGAGGCGCGCATGCGCTACTGGCTGCTACCTCAAAGCCTTGAACTGGAGATTGGCGCATCCGCGATCATAAATGGGGAGTTTGCCAAGGACGCACCTAACGCCTCGCGACAAGGGAATACGACGTTCGGCTATGTGCAGCTGATGCAACTGTTCTAATCACGGAGTTGAAGGCTCATGCGTGCTGCCCTGACAACGCTGAACTGTAGTTCTCGCATTGACTTTATGCTCTGTTGCACACGTGCGGCGAGCGCATCTTGTATATCCAAAACTCTTCCGATGATTCCCGAAACATGAAATCGAAGCAGGCAATTTCCGCCCTTTCAGCGCTGGCGCACGACGGGCGGCTGGCGGCTTTCAGGCTCCTGGTGAAAGCTGGTCCAAGTGGCATGGCGGCAGGAGAGATTGCGCAGCGCATCAAGATGCCGCCTTCGACGCTGTCGACCAACCTCCTGCTGTTATCCACCGCCAGGCTGGTCACATCGCGACGCGAGGGGCGCTCCATCATCTACACTGCCGACTTCGACACCATGGGAAGTCTGCTCGGCTTCCTGATCGAGGATTGCTGCAACGGATCGCCTGAAGTCTGCGCGCCGCTGGCCGGTGTGCTCGGAACCTGCAGCCCCGGGAAGTGCCGCTGATGACCGACGGTCGCGACGACAACGTTTTGTTTCTGTGCACCGGAAATTCGGCGCGCTCGATCCTTGCCGAAGCGCTCCTGAACAAGGCGGGCAAGGGAAGGTTTCACGCCTTCTCGGCAGGCTCCTTTCCCAAGGGCGCCGTGCACCCTTCAGTGCTGGCGCTTGTCGAAGCTCTCGGCCTACCCACGACCGGATTGCGATCGAAGTCATGGGACGAATTCGCGAAGCCCGGCGCACCACAAATGGATTTCGTCATTACAGTCTGTGACAACGCGGCGGGGGAAGTTTGTCCGATCTGGCCCGGCATGCCGGTGACAGCTCACTGGGGCATCCCTGATCCTGCCGCAGCAACAGGTTCCGACGCAGAGATCGCCGCCGCGTTCGCGCTGGCAGCGCGGCAGATGCGAACGCGAATCGACCTGTTCCTGAGCCTGCCGCTGGCGTCGATCGACAAAATGACGACGCAATCTCGTCTGCGGGAGATTCAGGCCACGGCCGCAAAAACAGACAATAAGCCGTCATGACTGTTGGATTGGGGCGCCGCCTCACCGCCGAGGCACTGGGATCAATCCTGCTGACAGGAACAGTTGTCGGCTCTGGAATTCTTGCTTCGCGGCTAGCTGGCGGCAACGACGCCGTGGCGCTGCTTGGCAATACGGCCGCGACCGGCGCCATTCTCTTTGTGCTGATCAGCGCACTCGGTCCCATCTCCGGCGCGCACTTCAATCCGGCGGTCACGCTTGTCATGGCGTTGCGCCGCGAGATCAGCTGGCCCACCGCACTCGCTTACCTGCCGGTACAGGTCGGCGGCTGCATCCTTGGCGCATGGCTCGCGCACGCCATGTTCGAACTCCCACTCATCCAGGCATCAACGCATCTTCGCGCCGGCTCCGCTCAGATGTTGAGTGAGGGCGTCGCCACGTTCGCACTACTTTTCACGATCCTGGGCGTTTCGCGCTGGCGCGCCGAAACCGTACCCGCCGCTGTCGCGCTTGTGATTGTCGCGGGCTATTGGTGGACAGCCAGCACGTCCTTCGCCAACCCCGCGATCAGTATCGCACGGGCCATGAGCGACACGTTTGCGGGAGTTCGGCCCGACGATGTTCCCGCCTTCATTCTTGCCCAGATAGCAGGGGCGCTGGTCGCGTGGCTTGTATGTTGGTTCCTTTTCCCCAAGGAGCCCAAGTCGTGAGCAATGGCTTTTCCCAGCATCGGCCACCACAACCAGAGTGCGGGCCCCGTCACCGAGGCATTTGTCGGCGTTTTTCGACGCTAGACGCTATTGCTCGGGGTACGAAAGGCACCGCGCCGTGACTGAAGAGATTGCCCCGGCCTCCTGCGTCAAGACGACGTGCGCCAACGTACTGCCTGCAGAGCGTGCGCGTGACCTCGCGGCCCAGTTCAATCAAAGCTGCTTTTGCATCACGCTGGATCGCAATGCGATGGCCAGCGCGATGGAAATCGCTGCAGGGGACCCCGGGTTCTACGACACTTACATCCTCAGCCGTCCTCACCTCTTCTCGAGCGTGCCGGTTTTCCTGCCGAAAGCAGATCGCGACGCCATGCTTGCAATCGTCCAGGCGATCGAGGCGACGACGCGGATTGCAGACTTTCGTGAAGCGGTTCTGGCGTCGGCGCCGAAGAACTCGCGCCACGACTTCGGTCCTGTCGGAGCTTTCATGGGCTACGATTTTCACCTCGGTTCAGACCCGCCGCGCCTCATCGAGATCAATACAAATGCTGGCGGTGCTTTCCTCAACGCCTTTGGGGCACGTGCGCAGCTCGCCTGCTGCGATTTGGTAGAGCCTCTGAAGAAGGGCTTGTCGCTGGGCGATTTCGACCGCGCGGTCATCGAAATGTTCGAAGACGAATGGCGACTGCAGCGCCGCCTTGGGCGTCCGAGAACAATCGCGATCGTCGAAGATGCACCGGCAGACCAGTATCTCCATCCAGAGTTCCTGCTAGCCCAGAGGCTGTTCGCGGCGCATGGCTTCGAGGCCGTGATCGCAGACCCCAAGGAACTGTCCTATGTCGGAGGCGAACTTCGCTTCGGCGAAGCTACCATTGATCTGGTCTACAACCGTCTGGTCGATTTTACGCTCTCCGAGCCTCATCATGGAGCCCTCCGCGAGGCCTATCTCGCAGATGCGGTTGTCGTAACGCCGAACCCGCACACGCACGCGCTGTTTGCGGACAAGCGCAACTTGGTGCTGCTGTCCGACGCCGATCAACTGCGTCGGCTGGCGGTCCCGCCGCATATAATCAGCGCATTGGCGTCGATTCCGCGCGCCGTCAGTGTCTCAACTGACAACGCGGATCAACTCTGGAGCGACCGCAAGCATCTGTTTTTCAAGCCGATCTCGGGACACGGCGGCAAAGCCGTATATCGCGGCGACAAACTCACGCGCTCTGTTTGGGCTGCGATTCTCGCGTCGGACTACGTCGCCCAGGACCTGGCGCCGCCCGGCGAGCGGCAGGTGATGATCGACGGAACGATCCTGCCTCGCAAGATGGACATCCGGCTCTACACCTACGCTGGACGTCTGTTGCTTGCTGCCGCCCGGCTCTACCAAGGGCAAACTACAAACTTCCGCACCGAGGGTGGAGGATTCGCACCGGTGTTTTTCCTCTGATGTGACTGACCGTTTAGGACCACCAACGCCGAGCCCGCCACATTGATACCTGCGGCAGGACAGCGCGGCAGCTGTTGAGGAGGATGGCTCCCGCTCACGGCATCGACGGGAGCCATCCAGACATGCCGTTCGCCGCTTCCCTTGAGGTCAGGCGCGACGTTGCCAAGAATGAACTTTCACTGCCCGTCTCGAACGCCAGCGAATTCGTGTTGTATCGCGACCCGTTTGCTTGGTGTGGCTCTGATGCCGCCCGGAGACTGGCTCGCGTTTCCATGCAGGCGTCCATCGGTGGGCCACAGCAGACTCTGGCAAGTCGCCGATGCGCCTTTATGCGTCACCAGTTTTGCCATTTTGCGAATTTTGTGCGACTGTTACTATTGCGGCACTCACACGGATTTCCGCTTTCAGACTTTTGCAAGCAGGGCTTCTCGGGAATCCCGCAATCCGTCACAGAGGCTACATCCAAGGGTCCTAGTGCCCCCTCACGTGTTCACGAGGGGATCCCGGATGTCGTATTGGTCACATACACTTTGCCGCTATGCGCTTCTTTCCAGCGTCGCGCTCAGCGCGTACGCGCTCGCCATGCCAGCAGCCGCGCAGGAGCAGGCCGAAGGGGAAGAAACAGACGTCATCGTCGTGACCGGCACCATTCTCCAGTCGCAGGAAGCTTCGCTCGACGCGAAGCGTGAAGCACTCAACCTTGCAGACGTTGCCGCCGCCGACTCCGTCGGGCGTTTTCCTGATCAGAACTCGGCCGCCGCGTTGTCGCGTCTGCCAGCCGTCGCCGTGCAGCGCGACCAGGGCCAGGAGCGCTACATTCAGGTTCGCGGCGCGCCCAACCGATGGACGTCGGTCAGCATCGACGGCATCCCGCTTACAGGCGTCGACGAGGGCGGTGACAGCCGCGCATTCCGCTTCGATGCGGTGCCCGCCGTCGCTCTAAGCCAGATGGTGGTCAACAAGTCACTGACGGCTGACCAGCAAGCTGACGCCATCGTCGCCACCATCGACCTGCAGACCTACTCACCGATGGAGCGCGATGGACTCCACGTTTCGGGCGATCTCGGCTACGGCTACATGGATCAGGGCGGCGGCGAGCAGCGCCAGGCTTCTGCACGCGCCAGCTGGTCCAATGACATGGTTGGCGTTGTATTGGGCGGTTCGCATTATCGCCGCGAGCAGCTGACCGACAACCGCGAAGTTGGCCTTTATGATACGCGCGGCCCCACCGAATTTGATATCCGCCAGTACGAGATCGAGCGCTGGAGCAATTCGCTGTTCGGCGGCATCGAGTTCGCTCCGACGGACAGCCTGCGCCTCTTCCTGAAAGGGATTTTTACCGAATTCAACGACGACGAACAACGCAACCAGTACGAGCTGCGCCTTGACCGGGCGGCGAGCGGCACGCGCGGTTTCGCCTCCGGCAATCTCGTCGCGACGCCACTGCGCGGCAGCTTCAACTATGGTGAATACCGCAACCAGAACACCCTCGGCACTTTCGGCGCCGACTACGATGACAACGGCGGCTTCTCCTCCTCTCTGCGGCTCAACTATACCAAGACAGAAAACACGACCTACCTCCCCCTCATACAGGCGAGCACCAGCGGCACGAACTCGCCTTCGATATCCTATGATGCGAGCGACCCGCGCTTTCCGATTGTGACGCTGTTTCAGACCGTTGGCCCAGCGCCCTTGACGCGCGGTGCGCCGCTCTCAGTCGCGCCACAGGGCCTCCTCAACGCGGCAGGTGCGATCCTGATCGATGCCCGTCAGGCGACCGAGGTCGATGCCTATACCGCACGACTGGATGTAGCGCAGGACTTCGACAGCGGGCTGACCCTCAAAGGCGGCGCCTACTTTGTCGACCGCCAGATCAACGGCAACAACTTCTCCTTCTCCAACGTAGCGGCAGTTGGAGCGGCCGGCTTCAACGTCAATTCCTACCTCACCAACAGGCCATGGGACACGCAGTTCCCGCTCGGCTTCACCCTGAACTATGTCGACAACGTCACCATGCGCGCCGACATCGACGCGCTGCTGGCGCGGCTGACGACAGCGGGGTCGTTCAACCCGGCGAACAGCATCCCGGCCACCGATCTGTACGACCAGAACGAAACGATCCTCGCGGCGTACGTTTCGGCCGAACTCGAGTTGGACAGGCTGACCATCATCGGCGGCCTGCGGGTCGAGAACTATGAGATGGAGAACGCCGGGACCGTGCGCAGTGGCGCGGTGCTGACGCCCATCACCGTCGATCAGAGCGACACCGACCTCTTCCCGAGTCTCAATCTGCGTTACGAATTGAACGATGACGTGATTTTGCGTCTAGCCGCCCAGCGCGGCATCTCGCGCCCCGCCTACGGCGCGATTCGTGTCGGCGCCACGATCAACGATACCTCAACGCCGGGGACGATCGGCGGCGGCAACCCGAACCTGCTGCCCGAATACACCTGGGGCGTTGATGCGAGCGCCGAATACTATCTGCCCACAAACGGCATCGTGTCAGTCACCGGCTTCTATCGCCTGGTCGACAACGTGTTCTACCAGGGAGCGCAACTTGTCACCGATGACACCTATGACACAGGGAGCATCAACCGCACTGGCTATCTGCTGTCGGGAACCTTCAACGGCGAGAACGGTAAGCTCTACGGCGTTGAGCTCAACGTCCAGAACCAGTTCGATTTCCTGCCCTCGCCGTTCGACGGCTTCGGCGTACAGGGCAACCTCACCCTGCTAGAAGGCGAGTACGATGCACCTGCTACCGCAACGCTGGCGGCGCAGACTGGGCTGCCGTTCCAGGGTCTGTCGGACACGATCACCAATGCCTCCCTTTATTACGAGAAGTACGGCTTCTCCGCACGCGTCAGCTACCAGTGGCGCTCGGATTGGGAGGATACGCTTGGCGGGCTCGGCGCTGGCGAAACACGCAGAGGGTATGAAAACCTCGACGTCTCGCTGCGCTATGCGATCAACGAGAATCTGACCGTGTTCGCAGATCTCGCCAACCTGACCGACGAATACTATGTCGCCTATACCGGTGGGCCCGACCTACCGAGCGAAGTTGAACAGATCGGTGAACGGTACCTGTTCGGCGTCCGCGTCAATTATTGAAGATAGGACAATCGTCGGCTGCTCGATCCATCATCAGTTTCTTGCCCCAAGTCTGGTCGCGAAGAGAACGGTTTTGGATCGAGCTGCTAGCGGCTCGGTCATCGGAAGTCTGAAGAGTTTAAGCGTTCGTTCAGAGCATCTGGATCGCACCCCGTCCCTCGCTGGCTGGCAGCGATCGGGACCGACAAAGGACATCACATGAAAAACCCTCTCGTCGCTTCGTTGTGCGCGATCGTCGCGGCGCTTGGCGCATGCAGTCCGGTTGAAACAGCGACTGAACTGGCGTCACCGGCCAAAATTGATCGCGCGGAAGTCAGCCTGGACGGCGAGTCAGACACATACAAGATCACCTGGGTTACGTCAGAGGCGGGGAGCGCCGTAGATCTGTCTGTCTCGTCAAGCCCAGACGGTTCAAATGCCACCCCGATTGCGGAAGACATCAAGGAATCTTCCTTCACTTGGAAGCCAGCGGCTGGCGAGAATGGTCGTAGATATTTTGTCGTCACGCCGGACGCTGGCGAGCCAACCGTCACGGCAACGCGGCTGCTGCCGCTTGAGGGAGGACGCAATTTCCGCGATCTTGGAGGCTACAAGACCGAGGATGGTCGGACCGTAAAGTGGGGCCAGGTCTTCCGCTCGGGCACGATGCATGAATTGACTGACAGCGACTACGAATACCTCTCCGGCGTCGGTATCAAGGTCGTATGCGATTTCCGTGCAGCTCAGGAGCGCGCAACCGAACCGACAACATGGCGCGCGGGTGCCGCAGACTACATCTCCTTCCCGGATCCAGCCACCGATCCAGGGGGCAATTTCATGCGGGTTCTCTTCGAGCCCAACGTCACTCCGGAAATGGTCGCCGACGCGATGGCCAAGGGTTACCCCGCCATCGCAAAGGAGCAGGCTCCCGCCTACAGTGAAATGTTCGATCGTCTGGCCGCCGGCGAGATCCCGCTCGCTTTCAACTGCTCTGCGGGCAAGGACCGCGCAGGCACGGGCGCCGCGCTCCTGCTTACCGCGCTTGGAGTTCCGCGCGAAACTGTCGTCGCAGATTACGCCCTGTCGGAGACCTATGTTGACTACATGGCGGAATTCACCGGCTCTGCAGATGATCCGATTTCCGCAGACAGCCCGTACGCCTACCTTGCGAAAATGCCGCCCGAACTTCTGGCGCCGCTTATGCGTTCTGATCCGCGCTACATCGAGACAACGTTCCAAACGCTGGAAGCTGAATACGGGTCGGTGATGAACTTCATCGAGACCGAGCTGGGGGTTACCGAAGCAGAACTCCAATCCATCAGATCCTCCTTGCTCGAGTAGCACAGAAAACATGCCTCGACCGGCCGCGCTCACCTTGCAGGGCGCCGGGACGTATCTGTCCGACGAGACGGAGAGAGGTGGCGAGCTGAACAGCGTTCTCGAGCAACACCGCGTGTGACGCGACAGTTGCGAATGGGCGCCATCAGGGTTGATGCGCAACTACCAGCCGAAGAGCGGGCTTTTCCACCGGGTCAAGAGCGGCGTCAGGGAGCCCCCTCGGGTCGCCCTTTTGCATAATCCGAGGGCGGTTTTGTTGGCTGTTGGTCAGGGTAGGAAGATTTGATTGCGCTGAGGTCAATATCGGACGAACCGCACCGAGCGCAGTGAAGGCGCTCGCCAAGGCGGCTTAGTTCGATGTCGCCGCGACGTAGCAGGAAGAACGATGGATCAAGGGGCGTCCTTGCTCTGCACTCCTGGCATTGCACCTCAACCAGCCGGCCCGCTCCGATCAGTTCACTCAGTTTCACTGCACACCCGATACAAACGTCGGTGGCAGTTATACACAGAGATAGCCTCAGTCCATAGAAGCTCGCAGGCCTCCGCAGCCAGGATGCATTGGGCCGATGGGGCGAACGCAAGCCAGTCCGGACGAAAAGGTGCGCCGCCGATATTCCTTCTCAAAACAGGCTGATAGCAGCGCACCGGCGATCCGCAACCGCGCCAAGACAGCCTGCTGGCCTGTTCACAGCGCGCAGCTTTACTCGATCGAACGGGTGAGCACAGCCTTCGGCCCTCGCGTCACGACCATGCCATGGCCATCTATGACCCGGTAGCATCTCGCACCGAACTTCTGCTGCGCGCTCTCAAAACCCGTCAATGCTCTACTGCCGGCCTCAATCCTGTCTCGCGCCACGACGGACTCCGAGAACACCGCTTTGCTCGCCGGCTCCACTGAGTAGATGATGTCGTATCGAGGCATTGGTTCCGTCTCTTGCCAGACACCGATGACGCTTTGCACAGACGAGCCGAGGGCTATCCTGCTTTGGCCTGTGGTCAAACGACGGAACGATGAAATTGAATGGCCAGCTCCTGAATTCGTTCGAGCACATGCTCGCGAGCATCGAGCAAACGGGCGCGCCCTTTCGAAAGCGGCAGCTGCGACGTCGTGTGCAGCTGCCGCCATTCGTCGTAGGATCGATCAGAAGCCTACCGCCGCAGTAAACGAGACCGAACGCGGAGCGCCGGCCGTGTAGCGCTGGGTAAACTCGTCAAGCATGCCGCCGACATACCGTTCATCGAGGAGGTTGTTCACGGCAAAGCCGAGCTCGAGGTATTCGGCGCCGGTCGATGGAAGCTCGAGCCGGTAGCGGGTCGAAAGATCGACCAGCGTGTAGGCCGGGACGAACAGGGACGCCGTGTTGAAGGCATCGCCCGCCGCCTCGCCAATGCGGCGCACCTGGAGCGAACCCGCCAGCGGACCCGACACGTAGTTGAGCGCGCCGGCCAGAATATACTCCGGCGTGCCGGCAACCTTGTAGCCTGCGCGAACCTGGCCGCCATTGCCACCGTAGCTCGCAGCGTTGAAATCGGCCGTGTATTCGGCGTTGATGACGCTTGCCGAAGCATAGGCCGTCAGCGCGTCGGTGAGGTCGTACTCGACGCTTGCCTCGAAGCCTCGCGATTCCACCCCGCCCGGCACGTTGAAATAAGTACCGCCCGTGCCGGCCGAGTAGTTGATGCCGGGTGCGCCGATCGCAAAGTCATTGGTGAGGAACACGATGGCGTCGTCATAGTCGATCGCATAAGCGGTCGCTGAAGCACGAAGGTTGTCGCCGACGAAGCGCAGGCCCACTTCGATGTTCTGAGCCATCTCCGGTTGCAGGTTCGACAGGTCCGTGCCGGTCTTCTCCAGCGCCCAGTCACCGATCGCCCCGAAATTCTTCGAATAGCCTGCAAACACCTCCAGAGTGTCCGAGATTTCATAAACAGCGCCGATCGAGGGAAGGACTTCCTGGCTGTCGCTGGATGCGGCGAGGTTGCGCGGCGCGATGAGCTGGCCCGCCGGGTTGAACTGGGCGCCTTCGATCGAGATGCCCTCGATATCGATCATGTAGTGCTGCAGACCTGCGCTGATCAGAAGGTCGTCGGTAACCTGCCAGTCATCGGCAATGTGGAGCTTGACCAGGTCGGTCTTGAAGCTCTGGTAGAAGTCGCGGCGGTAGATGCGATCGAGCGCGATTGGTCCAAGCCGGATATCGAGATAAGGCTTCCAGGCGCGGCCAAAATCCCGGTCCAGCCGCTCGTACCAGACGCCACCACGAATGGTGTGATCACCAAGCTCCAGCGTGCCGTCGGCGACGATGCCCATGCGCTGGTGATAATACTCGCTGTTGCGGTAGGACTGCGCCATCGGACAGACGTCGACGCCTGCAACGGCACGCGGTGTGTTGTCTGCGTTCCAGCATTCTGACGAGCGCACAACTACGCCATCGAGGCCAGTGTACACCCGCTCAACGCCTCCTGCAGCGAAGGGCAACACGGCGCGGCCGGTGGGGTTGGCGCGTGTCGTGCGGATGGTCGAGCCCGCATACAGAACCTGCCGCAGCGCACCGGGAGTTGCAGTGTTGACGAAGCGGGGCTCCTGGAAGGGCGGCGCGAACTCGCCTATGCCTTCGTTGATCTGGATGTATGGCGTCACATCGACAGACAGCGCATCGTTCACCTGCCAGTCGAGCTTCAGATAACCGAACGTGTTCTCGCGCACGGCGGCCCAGGCATCCGCCCAGTTCTCGTTGCCGCCTATGCCGGCGACGGCGGCTGGCTGGTTGGGATTCCAGAATGAGCTCGATCCGTCAGTGGCAAAGCCAGTCGCGTTCAGGAAAGCGCGGGTCGATTCGATGATCGGATCGTCGTCGCTGTCGTTGTAGGATCCATAAGCCGTCACGGTCAGCGGGCCGAACTCGCTGACGAGTTTGCCGGCAACATGAAACTGTTCGATGCCCGCGGTCGTCGCGCCGTTGTGCGGCCAGAGATTCGTCTTGAGATCGGAGACCGCGATCATGCCGCGCGTGTTGCCGAAAAGTTCGCCTGTTTCATAGAGGGCCATGAGGCGCTGGCTGTCATAGTCGCCGAACGTGCCCTTCAGAACACCGCCCGCTTCCCGTGACGGATCGCGACTGGCGTATACGATTGTACCGCCCAGGGCAGCGGAGGCAGGTGAGCCCACATCAGCCGTGCCCTGGTTGACCTGCACACTCTCGACCATCTCCGTGATCATGTATTTCTGGGCTGGCGCCCCGCCGAGATAGTAGGACGCGTTGAAGAGCGGGACGCCGTCCAGGGTCTGGCCGATCTTGGCGTTGCGGAGATTGACTTCGAAGCCGCGGATGTTGATCGCATAGGTCCAGGGATCGTTGTTGCTGGCGTCGGCGCCGCGGATCTGAACGCCGGGCACGAGCTTGATGGCGTCGATGATGTTCTGTGCGCCAGCAAGATTGGCGATGTCTTCCTCGGAGACGACGTTGTTCGCGCGGGCGACGCTTTCACCGACGATCACAACGCGGTCCGCATCTGCGGCTTCAGGCGTGCTCTGGGCAAAGGCCGGTGCGGCCAGCGCCGCAAAGCCCGCGGTCGAGAGAAGAAGATGGCGTTTCATGTTTGTCCTCGATGATCCTGGCGAGTGTGCTTCCCTCTTCGTGGAGCACAGGCCAGCCAGGGCGGGCCAATTCATTGTCTGCATGCCTTGCATAGACGCCGTGCGGCAGCTTTCGCCTGAATAGCGAAAGGCAGGTCAAGGACGGATCAGCGCAGGCGCCGGGTGAAGTAGACGGCTGACGCCAGCGTCAGGACCAGCCCCGTCGCGCTGGCGACATAGGCGCCCAGCGTAAAGAAGGCGAGCCAGTCGAGCTCAGCGGCCCCGAAATTCCGATAAAGCATCAAGCCGACGCTGCCGACATAGCCAGCCGCATCGGCAACATAGATCAGGAAAGCCGCCGTCGCGATCTGGCGGGTCGCCGCAATGAGCCGGTCGAACAGCATCGCGTTGAACGGCGTATAGGCAAAATATAGACCTGCTCCGGACAGGATCATCCAGGCGAGTGGATCCAGCCAGCCGGTCTGAAAGGCGTATGTCGACAGCCCGATCAGCAAGGCGCCCGCAGCACACACGAAGTGCATTGCGATCAGCGCGCGGCGGTTGTCGCGCATCAGCATGAGGCTACCCAGCACCAGAAGCGTTGCGACGGCCACAGGGGCTTCGCTTGCCGTGAACACGGATGACACGCCGCCCTGTCCCAACGCCGTCCAGATCTCGGCTGCAAAATTGTCACGGAAATCACGGAACGCCGTGAACAGCACATAGGCGGCGACAAGCAGGACAAGCCCCGGCGCATAGGCCGCGAAGAATGCGCCGCGCTCGGCCGCGTTCATCGGCCGTCTTTCGGTGCGCTCGGCGATGTCGGCAGCACTGGGTGGCGGAATGCGCTGCAGGCCCCAAACCGAGACTGCCAGGACTGGCAAGAATAATGCGCCTGTAGCGGCGGGCATCCACATCTCGGTGACGCCAAGATCAACCATCAACCAGACAGCTACGGACTTCACCATGCCCGAGGCGATGATGAAACTCGCACACAGCATGGCGCCGAGGAGCTCGCTGGTCCGGCGGCCCTCAATGTATCCGAACACCAGCCCCCAGATCAGGCCCAGCGGCAGACCGTTCAGAAACAGGGCTGCAATCTTGTAAGGCGCCGGAACGACCGCGAAGAGGAGCAGCGCCAGCCACGAGAGGCCGATCAGCGCGAGAATGGCCAGACCGCGACGCGCGGGGGACATCTCCGAAACAATCTTGACGCCGATGATCTTGGAAAGGGCGTAACCTGCAACCTGGGCGATCACGAGTGCGACCTTGAAATCCAGCGCAGCCGTCCAGCCCGCTACCGACTCGTAGGTCCCCGCTGTGAATGGCTTGCGGAACGCATACATCGAGAAATAGGCTGTAAACGCCGCCAAGCCGCCAAACAGCGTGACCTGCAGTTGTACCCACCGCGTGGGCTCGCGTGCCGCCGTCACCGAAGCCGTCATTGGTCAGGGCCCATCGACAAGCTTCACATCCAGACTGTGGCGATGCGCTCGCCTGGCTTCCCGCCCGCAGCCAGGCGCATATCGATCTCGGCTGCAACATCGGGCAGGTCCGAAAGGGTGGCGATCACGAAGTCGGCTCCGGCTGCAGTCAACGACGCTGCGGCCGACGCCATCCGCCTTTTGCGCTCGTCCTGCGACAACTGGGTGAAGGTCTCCTCGTCAAGACCCAGACCATTGCCGGAGCCCGCCAGGCCGACACACCAGCAACCTGCATGGCGGCCCGCCTCAATTCCCACCGGCGCATCGTCGGCGACGAGGGCAGCGGCTGCGGGCCACACGCCAAGGTCGACAAGCGCTTTCCAGATCATCAGCGGCGCCGGCCTGCCCTGATGCGTATCGCCAGCACACACGATGGTATCCGGCGCATAGCCCTGCGCGCGTGCGCGCTCGACAATCGCGCTCATCATGGTGCGCGTGTACCCCGTTGTAGACCCGATCCCGAGGCCTCGCGCACGCAAGACGCCTACCGCCTCGACAGCGCCGGGGATAAGCACGGCGCAACGGCTCGCTGCTGCGGCCATCGCCGGTTCGAGCGCCATCATCATCCGATCCACGTCATGCTCCGACCAGGCGCTGCCCTTTGCCGCGTACCATCGGGAGGCGGTTTCCGGCTCTGACAGGATTGCCGTTAGGTGCTCGCGCTTGGCCATGCCCATGAAGCGGCGGATGACATCCTCGCCAATCGGGAGCCCTTCGGCGCAAAACACCTCTTCCATGGCCAGTACCGGCGCACGCGACCCGAAATCGATGACCGTGCCAGCCCAGTCAAGAACAGCCGCCTGGAGCTTCATGTCTAAGCAGCCTCCGCAAGGGTCACGTTGAGCGCGCGAGAGACGACCTGCTCGGCGATCGCGAAAGCTGTCGACATGCCGGCCCCGCAGGTGATCACTGTCATGTGCACGCCAGGGCGCACTTCCTCGCTGAACCACGGCCCTTGCGGTGAGGAGGCATAGACGCCGATCCAGCGCTCGACAGGCTGGGCCGGAAGTCCTGGCAAGGTGTCACGCAACGCCGCCAGCATCAGCTCATCCTTGTCCGCGGGCTGGAAGGGCGTTGGGGAGTCGCCATACTCGTGCGTGTCTCCGACCACCAGCGATCCGTCGGCGGACTGTACAGCGATAAGGTGGATGCCAGCCGCCAGCATGTCGCCCCGCTCCGCCTCGATACGGCGGCGGAGCGCCGCGGCGGAAGGCAGCTCGGCATAGCCTTCGTAACGAATGAGACTGAGATCAGCCATCACGGGCGCCGGAAGCTTGACGCCCGGCGGGGCGAGACGAAGCATGTGCAACTTGCAGCGTGTGACCTGCCGCAGCGCCATTACGTCCGGGAAAAGCCCATTTAGATCATCACCCGGACAAATGAAAACGGCCCCAGCGCCGAGCACGCCGCGCGTCGTCTCGACACGGCCTGCGTCGCACCCGACGACGTCGGCGGGATCAAGAAAGCGAACGCCCTGCGCGCGTTCCAGCCAGGATCGCAGCAGCGGGATGGCGTCACGCGCCTCAAGCCTCAGCTCATGCGGACTTTGCAGCACCGCCTCGAAGGGAGACACGTCCAGGTGCGGATTTGCACCCCGCCAGGCCTTTGCGCTTGTGAGCTGACAGCGCTCGCCCATCTCGGTCTCAAGGAAGTCGGCGAGCACGTCGGCTGCTTCCCGCCGGTGGGCAAAGACGTTGAGGCCGGTCTGGACAATGTCGATCTTCGCTTGAGGTGCAACGCCGGCCCAGATGTCGCGTGCACGCATTGCGAGTGACCACATGTCGCGACGGGCCTGGCCCGTGACTGTGACAAAGCCGAAATTGCGAATGCTGGCCCCAAGCGCGCGTTCGTGCCGGTCAACCACCGCGACAGACATCCCCGCGCGGGCCGCAGCGTAGGCATGCGCAAGACCCACCACGCCCTGCCCGACCACGACGACATCGAATTCCTGCTTCATGCCTGGCTCCCTAGTTTCCGCTTGCATGGCTGCGCCGCAACAGCGAATTCATTCGGGCCATGATGGCGATAGACGCCGCGCATGGCTCGCAAATTCGTTACACGGGCACAATAGGCTCATGGAGCGGGACCGGCGTCATGAGCCTTAACTTTCAGCATTTGCGCGCCTTCTACGCGGTCGCCAGCGATCGCAGCGTCACACGCGCGGCCAGCAGGCTTGGCGTGTCGCAGCCGACGCTGTCAAAACAGGTCAAGGCGCTGGAAGACCGCTATCAGGTCAAGCTCATTGAAGGCGCCCGGCCGCCGCTCGCGCTTACCGCCGCCGGCCAGGCGCTGTTCGAGCGTGCGCGAACTCTATTCGATGTCTCGTCCGATATCGAGGCGCTGCTGGGCGAAACACCACCTGAACATGGCGGTCTGATCCGGGTCGGCACCGACTCGCCGCCCTATGCGGCAGACCTTATCGCCGCATATCGGCAGGATTCACCTGCGCTAGACTTCAAGGTCACAATCGCGAACGCGCGTGAGACGAACGAGCTGCTGATGGCGGCCTCTGTCGATATTGCCATTGTGTGTGAGCCCATCGGCGACAACGAATACACCTACCAGCCCCTTTACGAGGATGAGCTGATCGCAGTTGTTCCGGCCGGATGGAAAGTGCCCCATGAGGGGCGTTTTGAGCTGAACTGCCTTGCGCACGAGGTCCTGCTTGTGCGTGAGACGACGTCACGAACGCGCGCGACGATGAACCTTGTCCTGGAAGCGGCCGATGTCGCGACCGGCCGTGTCATGGAGTTCCACACGCGCGAAATGCTGCGGGAGGCAGTCGCGCAGGGCATCGGCATTACCTTCATGTTTGCAAGAGAGTGCCCTCCCGATGAGAGGCTCCTGCGCCTGCCACTTGACCTGAGGACGCCAGCGGCCTGGATCACGGGCTATATCGCCTGCCGCAGCGAGCGACGCAGGCATCCGGCTATCCGAAAGGCCTTCGAGATCGCTGGGATCATGTCAAAGCTCAACAACGCGCCGCAGAGACTTTCGGCGTCATGCCGGCAGCCTGCGCCTCGCACGCTTGTCGGCGATGTCCGTCAATGACCCGATCGACGGGGTTCGGGTCGCGATGTCTCGAACCGGCCATAAACGGAGGGTCTGCCACTCCCTTTCATGAGGCAGGGCCGCTTGTGAGGCGCCAGTCGTCCCCCACGCTGGCTCACAGTCCTGTTCGGCTGTGCCGGATCAAGGCACTTTTGAGCTCATGATAAGCTCGTGTGAACACCCCGATCAGACTCCACAGTCAGGCTGCCTCGATTTCGATCCGGTTGATCTCATCGCCGACCAGTCGCCGATAGAGCCCATGAGGGCGCTGGACCAGATCAGAGTGCCTGCCCTCTTCCACGATCCTTCCACCGTCGAACACCATGATGCGGTCGGCCTTTCGCACCGTCGAGAGGCGATGAGCGATGATCACGGTGGTTCGTCCCTCCATCAGTTCCTGCATCGCCTCCTGGATCATTCTCTCCGTGAGCGTGTCCAGGCTGGCCGTTGCCTCGTCGAACACAACGATCGGCGCATTCGACAGGAAGGCGCGGGCGATCGCGACGCGCTGGCGTTCGCCCCCTGACAGCTTCAGTCCGCGTTCGCCAACCAGCGTGCCATACCCGTTCGGTGAGGCCATGATGAAGTCATGCGCGCGCGCCTTGCGAGCGGCCGCAATGATCTCCGCTTTGGTCGATTCCGGGCGCCCATACGCGATATTCTCGGCCAGGGTTCGATGGAACAAGGCTGGCTCCTGCGGCACGATCGCTACTTGCCGCCTCAGGCTCGCCTGCTCGACGTTTCCGATGTTGACGCCGTCGATCCGGATCTCGCCGGACTCGATATCGTAAAGTCGCTGCAACAGCTTCACGAATGTGGATTTGCCGGAGCCCGTGGCGCCGACAAGCGCGACGTGCTCGCCAGCTTCGATCCGCAGTGACAACTGCTCAAACAGAGGTGTGCGCTGGCCATAGCGGAATGTAACCCCTTCAAACACGATATCGCCCCGCGCCGCCGGCATGGGTTGCGGCGCCGCCGGATCGGACACATCAAATGGCGCGGTCAGAAAATCCATGGTTTCGCCGAATTCCCCAAACGCGCGTTGAAGCATCCGGATGTCCCCCCCGATCCCCCGCAATTGACCACCGAGTTGAAGGATCGCGGCGATGGCAAAGCCAAGATCTGCGGGCGTCACCCCGCCATCTCCAGCAAACACCACCAGGGTCGCAAGGACACTGGTCTGCAGGACGGCCCACAATCCGAGCTGGACGGTCTGCATGAGGCTGGTCCGGTCCATCGAGACCGTCGCCTTGCTGCTCCAGCGCTCAGCCGCCTCGGCGAGACGGCTCTCTTCGCGCGTTTCGGCGCCGAACGCTTTCACAGCGGAATTGTTGGCGATCGCATCGGCAATGGCGCCTGTGAGATCGGCTTCCAGCCTGGCCGAGACAACGTTGGCCGGCCGCACCCATCGTGCGGCGAGCTCGAAGCTGACCCAGAGATAGACGGCCGACACCAGAAAGAAGACGGCGCCTGCGATGGGAAGCCGGATCGAGACAAGGGTTCCGATGACGAGGATCATCAGGAGCGGCGTCGCCATCCGGCTGAAGATGACGACCCCGATTGCGTCGATCGCCCAGCGTGCGCGTGACAGTCTGTGAACGGTTGCGCCGGCGAAGGTGTCGCCATGCCAAGCGCTTGAGAACCGCTGCACGCGCGAAAACGCCTCAGCCTGCAGGGCGTTCATGGAGTTGATACTGACACGGTTCCAGACGATGTCGAAGCTCAGGCGGAGCAGCGCGTGGCAGATGAGTGCCGCACCGCCCGCAAGGAGCCAGGCGATCGCAAGCGCGGCGTTGCTGGCCGCCGGCGCGGCGACAGCACCGATCACGCCGCCCAGTGCGAGGGAAATCGTGACGTCAGCCAGTGCGACCGCAGCGATCAGGCCGACGACGACCCAGGTCCTGCCCGGCCGCGCAAACCAGAAGCGCGCGCAGGTGAGCAGGATCGTGCGCCAGTCCGCCTGCCGTCTCGCGAAATTGCCAGTCTGGCTCATCTGCAGTCCAATTCCACAACAACGACAGGGTGATCGCTCAATCCGGAGCCGGCGAATTCGACCTTGCGGCGCTTGCAAGTCACGCGATGCAGGGGATCGAAAACGAGGACATGATCGATTGCACCGCCCTCAAGAAGCCCAGCGCCGCTTGCGCCAGCTTGCTCACGCGCAGCATGGCACGACCTGTCCATGTCAGGATCGTCGAACAAGGGTGACAGGCTTGGCGACCACGAAACTGCATTCAGATCGCCAGCAATGATGATCGGGTCTCTCCAGTCACTTCGCGCGAATGAGAGTGTTTCGCGCGCCTGCATGCTGCGTATTTCTGACGCGGCAGTGTCGCGAAGGTGGGTCAGATGAACATTGACGACCCGGATCCGCTGGTTGCCGAGCTCAAGATCAGCGCGCAACACCAGCCGCTCGCCGTCCCGCGGATCCGGCGAAAGCGGGGCAAACGCAACATCGAGGGGCGCCTCGCGAGTCAGGATCGCCAGATCGGCGCGGGACAGCACCTCGGCTCCACCCATTGTCCGCTCCTTTTCCCGCATCGGCGCCCGGGAAACATGAAGGCCGAGGGCGCGCGCCACGCAAGCTGCCGTGTCGGCGTTGATTGCGGGAGCGTAGAAACACTCCTGCAAGGCGATGACGTCCAGTTCAAGACGCGCGAGCGCTGCGCCGATCGCGTCGATGCGGGTCAGGTAGTCGCCCTCGTTCTTCCAGGTATTGAAGGTTGCGATCCTCATCCCTGCTCACGCGGCCCGTTGGCCTGTGACCCAAACCCCGCGCACGACGGGAAGCCCGCCAACGAGCCGTATCCGGATGAGATCAGCCCGCTTGCCGACAGCAATTTCGCCGCGGTCGTCCAGTCCCACCGACCTTGCAGGGGCTGCGGACACGGCCGCAAACGCCGCGGGAAGACCCCAGCCAAAAGGCTCCTGCGCAAGGATGAATGCAGATTCCACGAGGCTTCGTGGTACATAGTCGGAGGCGAGCCCATCGAGCATGTCCGATCTCGCAGCCTCGGCTGCTGAAAGATTTCCGGAATAGGACCCGCCGCGAACCAGGTTCGGTCCGCCCATGATGACCGTCATGCCGAGTTCGCGCGAACGCCTTGCTGCCTCGGGCGTAACTGGGAACTCCGCAATCGTCGCACCCGCAGCAGCTGCCGCTTCGACATGGCTTTCTGTCTCGTCGTCGTGGGCTGCGATGGGGACGCCTATGCTCCTCGCGCCCTCGGCGACATGAGCGCGGTTTGGCGCGACGTTGCGCGCCTGCCGGTCGTACTGCGCATTCATGCGAGCTGCGATGTCGGCTTCGGAGACGCCTTCCTTTCTCCAGACCCGGTCGAGAAAGCGATCGAGTTTCATGTACTGGCGTTGCCCAGGCGTATGATCCATCAGCGAGACAAGGCCTGTCATCGGGTGCAGATGGGCCCGGTTGAAATGGTCCTGCAGCACGTCGGATGGCAGCTCGCAGCGCCAGTGAATCCGATGGTCTGCACGCAGCGCGCCTGTATCGCGCGCCGACAGGAGTCCGGCGACGAGGCGATCAAGGTTCTCGGTGGATCGTGATTCGGATTGGCCGAACGAGCCGAGCGAGAGCGAATCGAAGACAGTTGTCACGCCCACCGACAGGCAGGCGCCGTCATGCGTGATCGCGGCAGAGACGGGATTCCAGTCGATACCAGGTCTCGGAAAGAAGTGCTTTTCCAGACAGTCGGTATGCAGATCCACAATGCCGGGCGCGAGGAAGTCGCCGTCAAGATCTTCGCCGATCGCATCGCCGGATCGCATCGCCGGGTCGATCGCCGCGATCACCCCCTCGCGCAGCGCGATGTCGCCGCGAACGACCTCATCGCGCAGTACAATGCTTGCATTCCTGAGAACCACTTCCATCTTCTCGCCCTGTGTTGCTGCCGGCCCAGCCTTTTCCGGCGCCAGCGTTCGTTCGCGTGCTGCTGCGGTCAGCTTGCCTCGGGCTCGATGACAATCTCCACCCTGTCGGAGGCCATTCGTGCGTCGCCATACTCCAGCGGCCGATCGAGGCCGTCGTGATTGATCGATTGCGTGATCAGCAGCGGCACGTGTCGAGGAAGGCTGAGCAGCTCGCTCTCGCGGGGCGTTGGCAATCGCGAAACGATGCGCGTCTGCACCCGTACATAATCAGGTATGCCGAGCTCCAGCAGCGCTTTCGTGATCGAGCCGTACTTTGGGTAGACATCGGGAAACTGCGGCAGCCGCTCATGGCTGAAGTGATGCAGCCCGATGCCAACCGGCAGGTCGTTCACATAGCCAAGCCGCTCCAGAACCACGACGGGATCGCCAAGATGTATTCCAAGCGCCCGCGCAACCGCGGGCTCCGCCGGCTGTACATCGAGCGACAGCGTATCATGCCGGTGCGTGGCTTCTGCATGGCGCGCGAACTCGCCGAAGCGTGTGCGCTTGCGGATGTGAAACTGCAGGCTTGGGCGTCGCACAAAGCTGCCGCGACCCTGGGTCGATTCAACCAGACCTTTCGCCTGCAGATGTGAGAGCGCACGCCGTACCGTATGGCGATTGACCATGTATCGGCGGCCAAGTGCGTATTCGGTCGGAAGTCGATCACCGGGGGCGAGCGCACGATTTCGAATGCTGGACTCGATTTCACTTGCGATGTCCGCCCAGCTTGCTGCCTTTAAAATGCTCATTTCTACTTTTACTTGGGTTATACTTTGTTTTTGACAAGTTATACTAACTACATAAAACCTTCATAACTCATCAGTTGCCCACAATACTTATTTTAACTAAGCAATATTTGGAACATTAGACAATACGCAGTTCAATCAGCCAGCTCGCAGGTGGTCATTTGCCTGAACTTGTTGCGACTTCTGGTGAGACGGCCCGTCAGCGCGACCTCAGCCTGCTGGCCAAGGCGCGGCCCGATGATGTGCTGGCCGCCTTCGACTCCCTGCCGGATCGGCCCGCATCAACTTTCCTAAGACCGCCGGAAACCGGCATGGTCATGACGCGCGGGCGGGTCGGCGGATCTGGCGCCCCGTTCAACCTCGGCGAGATGACCGTCAGCCGCGCCGTTGTCCGGCTTGAGGATGGCGAGGTCGGCGTTGGCTATGTGGCTGGACGCAACAAGCGGCATGCGGAGATAGCGGCCATTGTCGACGCAATGCTGCAATCGGGACGGTGGCGCGACATGGCGCGGTCGATGGTGATCGAGCCTCTTGCAGCGAGCGAGGCGACGCGCCGGGCAACGGCGTCCAGAAAGGCAGCCGCCACGCGCGTGGAATTCTTCACGATGGTGCGGGACAGGAAATCCTGAGCATGTCAGCAGCTCCCAATCTTGCCAGCCTTCGCCCCGGACTTGCCGACGCATCGCTCGACAGTCAGAGGATCTTCCGTCGCATCATGGAAGCGACGGCTCGCCCCGGCCTGTCGCAGATCATCTTGTCGGCGCCTCAACCGCCGCACGGACTGAGCCCCGCAGCGGGGGCAGCCCTGCTCACGCTCGCCGATGCTGACACGCCGCTCTGGCTTGATCCGGGTCTCGTCGCGACGGAGGCTGAAGCCTGGTTGCGGTTTCATTGCGGCTGCCAGATCACAGCGGATCCGTCCTCCGCGGCATTCGCGCTTGTTACCGATACCGGGTCGATGCCCCAGCTTTCAGCCTTCAACCAGGGCGAGGCCAAATATCCTGATCGTGCGACAACGCTGATCGTCGACATTATCGGCTTGAGAGGCGGACCAGAAGTGGTGCTGCGTGGCCCGGGCATCGAGAAAGAAACGGTGATATCGCCGCGCGGACTTCCCGCGACCTTCTGGTCCCAGCGGGTTGATGTGGTGTCGCGCTTTCAGTTCGGCGTTGATCTCGTGCTGTGTGCAGGTAGCGAGATTCTGGCAATTCCGAGAACCACCCGGACTGCTGGCGGGGAGTCCTGACCTCATGGCTTATGTTGCTGTAAAGGGTGGCGAGCGCGCAATTTCCAACGCGCACGCACTGCTCGCGGAAGAGCGTCGCGGGGATCCGGCCATAGCCGAGATTTCGGTCGCGCAGATCGGTCAGCAGATGTCGCTCGCCGTCGATCGCGTCATGTCGGAAGGGTCGTGCTATGACCCGGAACTGGCGGCGCTCGCCATCAAGCAGGCGCGTGGCGATCTGCCTGAGGCGATCTTCCTCCTGCGTGCGTATCGCACGACGCTGCCCCGCTTCGGTTTTTCAGCGCCCATCGAGACGGCTGACATGGCGGTGCGCCGCCGGGTTTCAGCAGCCTTCAAGGACATTCCAGGCGGCCAGGTCCTGGGGCCGACCTTCGACTACACCCATCGTCTGCTCGACTTCAGGCTTGCCGCAGAGGGTGGCGATGTCGTGCCGCCCGCACCTGAGGCTGACGATGTGCTGCCCGAACGGCTGCCCAACATCGCATCGGTGTTCTCGCACGAGGGACTGCTCGAGACTGACGCCCCCGGCGCAGGCGACGAGGCGCCGTTCGACCTTACGCGCGAGCCGATGGCGTTTCCTGCCGGACGGGATCAGAGGCTGCAGGCCCTGGCCCGCGGCGATGAAGGGTTCCTGCTCAGCCTGGCCTATTCTTCGCAACGTGGCTGGGGATCGACGCATCCGCTGTGCGGCGAGATCCGGCTGGGTGAAGCCAGCGTATCGTTCGTGCCGGATGAACTTGGCTTTCCGATCGAGATTGCCGAAATCACGCTCACGGAATGCGTGATGCTGTCCGACTTTGCCTCTGCCGACGGGCAGGCGCCGCAGTATACGCGGGGATACGGCCTCACCTTCGGTCATTGCGAGCGCAAGGCGATGAGCATGGCGATCGTGGACAGGTCGCTGCGGGCGCGAGAGGCTGGCGAAGAAATCAACGCGCCCTGTCGTGACGAGGAGTTTGTGCTCTATCATTCCGACAATGTGGAAGCGTCGGGCTTCGTGCAGCATCTCAAGCTGCCGCACTATGTCGATTTCCAGGCCGACCTTCAGTTCTTGCGGCGGCTTCGGAAGGACTTTCTGGCCGCGCAAGCGAAGTCCCAGGAGCAGCAGAGCGTTCAGAAGGTCGCAGCCGAATGACGATCGCGAATGAACCGGCCGTAACGACGCAGGCGGGCTCGCCCGAACGCTACTACAACTACGCCTACCTTGACGAACAGACCAAGCGCATGATCCGCCGCGCCATTCTCAAGGCGTTGTGCATCCCCGGCTATCAGGTGCCCTTCGGATCGCGCGAGATGCCCGTGCCCTATGGCTGGGGAACGGGTGGAATTCAGCTTACCGCTTCGATCATCGGCCCCGACGACGTCTTCAAATGCATCGACCAGGGAGCAGACGACACCACCAATGCCGTCTCCATCCGCCGGTTCTTCGCAACAGTTGCAGATGTTGCAACAACGGAGAACACGACTGAAGCGACCATCATCCAGTCGCGCCACCGCATACCTGAGCACAAGCTGACCGCCGGACAGGTGATGATCTTTCAGGTGCCGCAGCCCGAACCGCTGCGCGGACTTGAGCCGAGGGAGATGGAAACACGGGCGATGCATGCCTACGAGGAATATGGGCTGCAATACGTCTCGCTGTACGAAAACATCTCAGCGTTCGGCCGGATCGCCGCGACCGCAGGCTACCCGGTGATGATCGATGAACGCTATCTCATGTCTCCCTCGCCGATCCCCAAATTCGATAACCCGAAAATGAACAATTGTCCGGCGATCCTGTTGTTCGGCGCCGGACGCGAGAAGCGGATCTATGCGGTGCCCCCCTTCACGCAGGTTCGCAGCCTCGATTTCGAGGACTATCCCTTCGAGATTCAGACATGGGAAGAACGGTGCGCCCTCTGCGACGCCGAAGGCTCCTACCTCGATGAAGTGGTTCTCGATGACGCAGGCCAGCGGATGTTCGTCTGCTCTGACAGTCACTTCTGTGGGGAACGTCGCGCGCATGGCCATGCTGGCGTGATGGCAGGCCACACACTTGATCAGATCGACACTGACGGGCCGGAGGAAAAGGCAAGATGACGTCGCTTGCGCATTCACCTTCCATCCCCCCGGTTTCGGCAGCCACGACACCCAGCCCCCTGCTCCAGGTCGAGGCGCTGACGAAGCGTTATGGGAGCATCACCGGGTGCGAGGACGTTTCGTTTGAGCTCCGCGCCGGCGAGGTTCTCGGCATTGTCGGCGAAAGCGGCTCGGGCAAGACGACGCTGCTGAATGCCGTGTCGGGTCATCTCGAGCCGACATCTGGTTCGGTGCGCTTCGATGCACGCCGGCATGGTCTTGTCGACGTGTATGGGCTCAGCGAGCCTGATCGCCGACGCATGCAGCGCGAAGACTGGGGCTTCGTGCATCAGAATCCGCGCGATGGCCTGAGAATGCGCGTGTCCGGCGGGGCCAATGTTGCAGAACCTCTGATGAACCTTGGACGCCGTCACTACGGCGAAATGCGGCAGGGGACGATCAGCTGGCTGGCACGTGTGGAGCTCGATCTGAACCGCATCGACCACAAGCCGCGCACGTTCTCCGGCGGCATGCAGCAGCGCATCCAGATCGCGCGGAATCTGATCCATCAGCCGCGCCTGGTGTTCATGGACGAACCGACGGGCGGGCTGGATGTGTCGGTGCAGGCGCGTCTCCTCGACCTTCTGCGGGAGCTTGTGCGCGACCTCAATCTGGCTGTGATCCTTGTGACCCATGACATGGCTGTCGCCCGCCTCATGGCCGACCGGCTGATGGTGATGAAGGGCGGACGTGTCGTCGAGTCAGGACTGACCGACCAGGTCCTTGATGATCCGCAGCATCCATATTCCCAGCTGCTCGTCTCGTCGGTTCTCCAGATCTAGGTGGTCTCAATGGCATTTCAGAGCGCGCCGGATGATCGCGCGCCAGCTATCCTGGTTGATGGACTGGCCAAGACCTTCACGCTCCACAATCAGGGCAGCGCCGGCATTCCAGTATTCGACCGGCTGCAGCTCTCGGTGAAGCCGGGCGAATGCGTTGTGCTGGCAGGCGAGTCAGGCGTCGGCAAGTCGACGCTGATGCGCACGATTTTCGGAAACTATCTGCCGACGCAGGGCCGCGTGGAGGTGCTCCATGATGGTCACTATGTCGACATTACGTCTGCCGAACCTCACATGGTGCTCGAGATCCGCCGGCGCACCCTGGGATATGTCAGTCAGTTTCTCCGCGTGATCCCGCGCATTTCGACGCTCGATCTCACGATGGAGCCTCTTCTCGAGAACGGCGTTGATCCCGACGAAGCCCGCGAGCGTGCGATTGCGGTGTTGCAGGCTCTGAGACTGCCACAGGCGCACTGGGACCTGCCCCCCGCGACCTTTTCGGGCGGCGAGCAGCAGCGCGTCAACATCGCCAGATCGTTTGTCCGCGAATATCCGATCCTGCTGCTCGATGAGCCCACAGCGTCGCTGGACGCGGCCAATCGTGCCATCGTTGTCGACCTCATCCGCGCAGCCCTCGACAAGGGCACGGCCATGATCGGCATCTTCCACGACGCTGACGTGAGGGATGCCGTCGCCACCCGCCTGTTCCAGGTATCCGATTTCAAGGCAGCAGCATGAGCTCGCGTCAGAGCATTCTCTTCAGCCGGAGCGTTGTAACTCCGGAGGCCGTGATGGCGGCGCATGTCGTCATCGAGAACGGAATGATCGTTGCAATCGACAGCGCCAGATCTGCCTCCCACCATGCCGAAGATCTTGGTGACGACGTGCTGATACCGGGCCTTGTCGATGTGCATACCGACAATCTCGAGAAACACTACCAGCCTCGGCCTGGCGCGCTGTGGGATGCGATGGGCGCAGCTCTGGCCCATGACGCACAGTGTGCGACTGCAGGCATCACAACGGTGTTCGACAGCCTGAGCCTGCACGGGCGCAAGGATGGTCTGGATCGCAAGGAAGCACTCGGCCCGATGATCGCGGGCATGGACGCCGCGGCGGCCGAGGGATTTCTGCGGGCAGAACACCTGCTGCATCTGCGCTGCGAGATCACCAACCCCGACCTCATGACGCTGGTCGAGCCCCAGCTTGCCAATCCCCGCCTGCGCCTCTTGTCCGTGATGGATCACACACCCGGCCAGCGCCAGACGGCGAATGTCCAGCACTTCAGGGAGCGGATGATCGCCAGCGGCAAGACGGGCGCCGAGCTGGACGAGGTGCTCGCAAAACGTACCGAATGGCGAGATCAGGCGGCAGGACCGGCGAACCGCCGTGCTATCGTCGAAATTGCACGCGCGGCAGGCATTCCCCTGATGAGCCATGATGACATGACGGCTGCGCATGTCGAGGAATCGCGCGACGACGGTTGCGTTGCGAGCGAGTTTCCAGTGACAATGGAGGCGGCACAGCTGGCGCGCCAGTTCGGCATGAAGACGATCATGGGCGCGCCAAACTTCGTCCGGGGCGGTTCGCATTCAGGAAACCTCAGCGCGCGTGACTGCGCGTCGGCGGGTCTTCTCGACGCCCTCACATCGGATTATGTACCTCTTTCAATGGTCCGCGCCGCTTTTCAGCTTGCCGAGCCGCCCTTCAGCTGGCCGCTTCCGGACGCCATCGCCACAGTGGCGGCAAACCCGGCGCGGCTGTGCGGTCTGCAGGACCGCGGGGAGATCATGGTGGGCCAGCGCGGCGACCTCGTCCGTATCGCGATGTCGACGGAGCGTTGGCCGACAGTCCGCATGGTGTGGCGTGAGGGCGTTCGCGTCGCATGACCGCGCGCTATGCAATTTACTATGCTCCAGCCGCCGAGGATGAATTCTATCGCGCGGCCAGTGCGTGGCTCGGGCGGGACGTCTACACGGACACGCCGCTTGTCCGGCCTGCTATTGCCGGCATGGAATCGCTCGATCTTGATGCGCTGACCGCAGACCCGCGCCACTATGGCTGGCACGCCACGCTCAAGGCGCCCTTCGAGCTGGCGGCTGGCCAGTCTACGGAATCGCTTTTAGCCGAGGTGGCGGCCTACTGCGGGCAGCGCAGCCCGTTCAGCGCCACGGTCAATGTCGCGGCTCTTGGGGATTTTCTCGCCTTCACGCTCGCCGAGCCTTCAGCTGACATGCGTCTGCTCCACGAGGATTGCGTGCGTCGCTTCGATCATTTCCGGGCGCCGCTGTCGGATTTCGATCTGGCGCGCAGGCGTCGCGCCCGGATGTCTGCCGAGCAGGACGCCCGCCTCATCGCGTTCGGCTACCCATGGATATTCGAGGACTTCCGCTTTCATATGACCCTGACCGGCCGCATCCGGGACGAAGCCGAGCGAAACTGCGTCCTGGCGGCGCTTCAGCAGCACTTCGCAGCCTACGAAGGCCCCCATGTTTTCGGCGGTCTCGCCTTGTTCTTTCAGCCGGATCGCGACAGCGATTTCATTGTGCTCGACAGGTTCGCCTTCCGAGGCTGACCGGCGATGCGTCTGTCTGGAGGGGGCTTAAGTCGGACGATAGCCGAGGGCTCCCCGGGGTCGACAAGTGGCTGAGGCAAGATGCGGGTCGCTGTCGTTGGAACATCAGGCTCTGGCAAGACCACGTTCGCCGGCCGCCTCGCTAACGTGGCAGGTTTGAGACAGATCGAGCTGGATGTTCTAAACTGGGGACCTGGCTGGTTTGATCGAAGCAAACAGACGCCGGACGCCTTCGTGCAATCGGTCGACGAGGCAACCTGTGGCGATGACTGGGTGATCGCCGGGGGCTACGGCATCGTTCGTCCGCTGATCCTGTCACGCGCCAGTGATGTTGTGTGGCTGGACCTGCCGCGTGCTCGTGTCATGCAACAGGTCATCGGGCGCTCGCTGAAACGGGCCCTGACGCGCGACGAAATTTTCCCCGGCTGCCGCGAAGACTTCCGAAAACTATTCACGCGCGACCATCCGGTCCGGTGGGCGTGGACGACCCATCACCGGCGCAGAACGCAGTTCGCGGCGATGTTTGCCGACCCTGCCTATGCACATGCCCGCATTCTTCGATGCGGCACGCGGGGCGAGGTCAAGGCGGCATTCACCCGCCTCGTGTCGGAGGTGCGACGGTGAGTGCGGACCTTCTTTTCCACGTGTCCGAAGAGCCCGGCATCAGCGTGTTCCACCCGCGAGCGCCGCCCTCGCCCGAGGCCGGCGTCACGGCCGATGTGGTCTGGGCGATTGATGACGATCACCTCGGCAACTATCTGACGCCACGCGATTGCCCGCGCGTGACTTTCGGGCGCGGTCCCGGCGCCAGCGACGCGGATGCCGCCCGCTTTCTGAGCGGCGTCACGGGACGCGTCATCATCATCGAATCGGCCTGGCTGGACCGCGCGCTGACGACCCCGATACATGTCTACGCCTTCCAGCGTGGGCCGCATTGGCGCCAGCACGACCCCGGGGCCGGTTACTTCACGAGCGCAGAACCGGTCTTTCCGGTCAGCGTCCGTTGCATTGATCAACCGATCGCCGCACTGCTCGGGCGCGGCTGCGAACTGCGGGTGTGCGCCAATCTGTGGACGATGATCGACCTGGTCACGACGTCGACTCTGGAGTTCTCGATCATTCGAAAGCGCAACGCATTGCCGAGACCAGTATGAACCGGGACTCCGGCGCGCGGCGATCAGCCGATCAGCGCATTCACAAAGCGCTCAATCCCCTGCTCAGGACCGCCATCATTGACCACGTTCACCACGCCTGCACCTTCGATGACGAAGGCGTCGGAGCGGTCGATGCGTTTCGCAACATCGTCGGCGCTCTCACGACCGCGCGCCGCAAGACGCTCGGCAAGAATCCGGACTGGCGCCGTAACGTTCATGATCTGCAGATGCGGGAACCGGGTGCGCGCAAGAGGGATCACGGTGCGCGACACGTTCACCACCACGGTCCGCCCGTGCGCAAGATCGTCGGCGATGCCCGCCGGCACGCCATAGCCAAGACCATGGGCTTCCCAGGCCAGTGCATAGGCGCCGTCAGCGCGGCGCTGGGCGAAGGATTCCCGAGATACGGGGATGTGGTCTTCGCCGCCCGCATCAGCAGGCCTGGTGATCTCGCGACGTGGAAAGACGAAATTCGTATCGCCGGCCAGCTGCGCCCGGGCCCCGGCGATCAGCGTGTCCTTGCCCGCTCCGGACGGACCGACGACAAGCGCGAGCTTCCCCTTCGGCATGGCTGGATCAGGCGTGTTTTTCCACAAAGGCGTCGGCATCCAGCTTCCTGAAGTCGTCCAGAGCGGCAGCAAGTCGCTCGTGACTCCAGTCCCACCAGGCTATCTGCATCAATCCCTTCTGAATCTCCACAGGGAAGCGCTCACGGATGGGATGGGAGGGCACGCCGCCGACGATGGTGAAGGGCGCTACATCCTTGGACACAACCGCCCCTGCGCCGATAACTGCGCCCGTCCCGACGCTCACGCCTGCAAGGATCGTTGCGCCATGCCCGATCCAGACGTCATGCCCGATCGTGACCTTGCCGGCGCGGCGCCATTCGAAGAACTCATGATCGTCCTCGGCGCCCAGCTGGTAGGAAACGGCGCGATAGCTGAAATGGTGTTGTGCGGCCTTCCATGTCGGGTGATTGCCCGGATTGATCCGCGTATCACGCGCGATCGAACAGAACTTGCCGATATCCGAATAGGTCGCGCTGGAGTCGGTTACGATATAGCTGTAGTCGCCCATCGACACTTCCTGGAGACTGGTGCGCGCGCCGACGCGCACCCATGGCCCAAGGAGGCAGTCATGTACGCTGGCGGCAGGATCGATCCAGGGTTCAGGGCCTTTTTCGGGCGCCGCCCCCCGCTGTGCCGGGAAGCTGTCGACATGAACCCAGTCGGCCGGCCGCGCACAGCCGGAAAGGCGGCCGCTCATGCGGCAGACTCGGTCAGTTCCTGCTGGAGCACTGGCCTGGTGAACTCTTCACGCGCATAGATCTGCCCGGTCACCTCCGGGGTCAGCTCGCTGGTCATACCGTCGAACACCACGCGGCCTGAGGACATACCGATGATCCTGGTGCAGTAACGTCGGGCAAGATCGAGCGCGTGCAGGTTCACGATCACCGTGATGCCGCGTGTGCGGTTGATCTCCTCGAGCGCCCGCATGACGACTTCAGCGTTGAACGGATCGAGTGACGCCACGGGTTCATCGGCAAGAATGATCTCGGGCTGTTGCATGAGCGCGCGTGCGATGGCGACGCGCTGCTGCTGTCCCCCCGACAACAACTGGGCTCGCGTCAGCGCCTTGTCGACAATGCCGAGGCGGTCAAGCTCAAGCACCGCACGGGCGCGATCTGCCGCCGGAAAAGCCTTGAACAGGGCTGCCGCCGCTGTCCTGTCTGAAAGGGCGCCCATCAGAACGTTGGTCATGACATCAAGGCGGGGGACGAGATTGAACTGCTGGAAGATCATGGCGCATCTGCGCCGCCAGGACCGCAGCTGACCGCCCCGCAGGGAAAGCAAGGGTTGCCTGCCCCAGTAGATCTCGCCACTTGTCGGCTCACACAGCCGGTTCACCATGCGAAGGAGCGTCGACTTGCCCGCTCCTGACTTTCCGATCACGCCGACCATCTGGCCGGGCGCAATGGCCAGCGAAACATTGTCAACAGCGGTCACGTCGCCGAAGCGTCGTGTCACATTGCGAAACTCAAGCATGGCAAGCTGCGCTCCTCGTATGCGACACTAAAGCTACAAGCGCTCAGTGTAGCGGTGATGACATAGGCCGCTTCATTGGCCGACATGCTGCGAAGTTGTCGGATTCCTGCCACTGCCGGAGCCTTGCCGATGTCCAGAATCCTGATTGTGGGCGCGCTTGCCTGGGACCGGCCGATCTGGCTCGAGGCGCCAGTGGCCAGCGGCGTCCGATTGCGCGGGCGAACGCTGGGCGGCGCACTGGAAGGCCGGCTTGGCGGGGGCGGCGCCAATGCGGGCGCCGCACTGGTTTCTGCCGGACATGACGTAGCGGTGATGAGCCTTGTCAGCGAGGAAGGTGATGGTCCGCGCATCATGGCCGCGGCAGCTGCAGCCGGCATCGATCTGTCGGCCGTCGCCCGCACACGCGGACATGGCAGCCAGACGCTTCTGTTGATCGAACCAGGCGGAGAGCGGATCGTTCTCGGCCTTGACTCGTCGTGGCGTCGTGACGCCAACAGCATGGACCTTCCCGCGCTGGCGCTGGCGGCTCAGCGGGCGCGCGCCTTCAAGCCCCACGCACTCTATGTGCGCAGTCCGCTTCCCGGGTCGGCAGACCTCATGAACGCAATCGCAGGTCCGGTCGTGGTTCACTGGCCGACATCGCCAGACGTCCTTGCGAGGGCGCATATCCTGGTCGGATCGGCCGATGACCTGCCACCGGAGGCGAGGGAGGAACCTTATCTCGCGGCAAGGACGTCAGGTGCAGCGAGCCTGCGCGCATGTATTGTTACGCAGGGTGCGGGACCTGTGGTTATCGGACTTGAGGCAGAACGCTTCGAGGTGTCGCCGCCGCCTGCGATCCCGAAGGACACCACGGGCGCCGGCGACATCTTTGCGGCCGGGCTTGTTGATGCCTTGTGCGAAGGCGCTGGTCTTCACGACGCCGTGCAGCATGCCTGCTTCTGGGGCGCCGCAGCGGTGACGATTGACGGCTCTGCGCCCGTCGAACACGCTAGGGGCATGTTTCCTGGGTTCAGACGAGGCGCGCCCTGAGCCGCTCGGACACCCAGTCGAGCACGCCGACCGACACAACAAACAGGATCACGATGAAAATCACCTCGTCGAAGGCATAGATCCTGATGCGCTCTTCAAGCTCAAACCCGATCCCGCCTGCCCCGACAATCCCGAGCACTGCAGATGAACGAAAATTCTGCTCGAGGAAGTAGAGACACTGGCTGAGCCAGACCGGCGCGACCTGGGGAAACACGGCCAGCCTCAGTGTCTGAAGCCAGCCCGCCCCCGCCGCCCGCAACGCCTCGGCAGGCCGATCATCGACATTCTCGAGCGCTTCGCCAAACAGCTTGCCCAGCCTCGGGATGTCAGCCAGAGCCAGCGCGATCACCCCGGCGAAAGGTCCAAGCCCGAACGCCGCCACAAGGATGAGCGCCCAGACCAGGGATGGAATGCCCCGGAAGAGGTCCATCACACGACGGACCACGAAATGAATCGCAGCGTTCTTCATGACCGTCCGTGCGCTCAGCAGGCCAAGCGGGAGGGCGCCAAGGGCGCCGAGCAGCGTCCCCACGATGGCCATTGCGAAGGTGACAGACAGCGCTTGCAGCAGGCCGAGCGGATTGATCCCGGGATTTGGGGGAAACATCGCGCTCAGCACACGCTCAAGCCTGTCCAGGCCCCCGAAATAGAGCTGCTGCAGGACCTCCAGATCGGCAACGCAGTAGGCGACGACGGCGACGACGATCGTCACGACCGCGGGACCTGTCAGACGCTTTGCAAGCGGCTGGCGCAGAGCGCCCGGCGCGATCTGTCTCGCGCGCAGGATCAGATCACGGCCCACCTGCCCGTGCGAGGCGCCCCCGGCCAGCGACATCATGCCGGCGCTCCCCCCGTCCTTGGCCTGGCAGCAGCAATCCCCCCGATCTCGGGCAGGTCCGATACCCGCCCCATCAACCGACTGCGGATGAACTGCGAGGCGAGATCGATGACGAAGATCATGCCGACGATCATGAGAAGGATGGCCAGGTAGGTGTCGAACTCCGTGAACGAGATTGCACGCTGGAGTTCGATGCCGATGCCGCCGGCGCCGACAATGCCAAGTGCGGCTGCAACCGAAAGGTTCAGCTCCAGTCGCAGCAGCCAGTAGGACGCGATGTTTGGCAGAACCTGTGGCACGACGCCGAAACGCGCCTGGGCCAGAATGCCGCCGCCGGCAGCACGGATCGCTTCGGCTGGCCGCATGTCGACGGATTCGATGGCCTCGCTGAAGAGCTTGCCCAGTGAACCTGTTGTCGAGATGATGATGGTCAGAACGCCTGCGAGCGGCCCCAAGCCAAAGGCCGACGCAAGAATCATCGCGAGGATGAGATCAGGAACTGTGCGGCAGGTATCGAAAAAGCGCCTGAAGAAGAATCTCAACGGCGCAAATCTTACAAGGTTCGAGGCTGAGATGCCGGCCAGACAGAAGGCAATCGCACCGCCAAAGGCGGTTCCGACGATCGCGATCTGGACCGTCTCGAAGAGAGCGCCGGTCCATTTTCGCCAGTCATAGAACCAGGCTTCCAGTGACCCTGGCGTCTGGCGGCTCGCGAACAGCTCGGATGCAGACAGATCGGGAATCATGCGGTCGATGAACCCTGCGATGCGATCGAGTGTCTCGCTGTCCAGCGCTGTCGAGAAGATCCCGCTCAGGGAGAATGAAGCGTAGAGAACCGCACTGCCAACGAGGGTCCAGATCAGCAATTCGAGACGCTGTCGCCGCAGGATTTGCCGACGCCGGGCCTCAAAGGCCGGAAGCGCTCCGGCAGCGGAAGACGCCTCGCCGGATTCGTTCGTGCTGCGCATCAACGAACCGAGAGGTCAAGTGCGCTGGCTTCTGTCGGCTCAAGCTCGCGCGCGGCCGGCGCAACCCAGCCGAACGCCGCCGGGTTCTCGAGATGAAGGGCAACATGGATGCCAACGAGCCGGAAGCGGGTATCATCGTCGATATCACGCCTCACGGCCCATGCCTGCACAGCGCGCGGGCGACCACGAAACACTTCCCGGAGATCGGCGCAGGGCGTGCCTCCAGCCGACATCGGACGGCAGAGACGCTGCCAGGCGGCGCTGTAGAGCACGAGGAAATCGATCTCACCCTGCCGCAACCGCGCGGCGGCCGCAGATGACCCCTCATAGATCCGCGCGGTCTCCGGTTGGGCGAATGCGATGCCGTGATCGGTCAGAGCGCGCCTCAGCAGATCCAGCTCGTAAGGTGCTGTTCCGGCGAAACCGACGCGCTCGCCGGGCCCGGGCGCAAGGTTCTCCGGCGCGCTGGCCCTCGCGACCATGACGGTCTCGACGCGTCCGAAACCATCCTGCGTTCGCGGGGTGAGCAGAGGACGCACGCCCGCCGCAACGGGCTTGTAGGTGATCGGATCAAGTTGCGCGAAATCGATCTTCCCGTCGGCAAGCAGGCGGGCTGCCGCGGCCATGTCCACCACGGGGCAGACCTCGACCGGCCGGGCAAGGCGTCGGGCAAGGTGCGCGACATAGGCTGCCTGTCCCGCCGGCGCATTGTTCCCGGGCGCGCCGCACACACCCTCTGCGCCGGTCACGACGGCTATCCGGAATGGACCCGCGGCCGGCGCAGCGCTGGCCGCTGCTGCGCTCGCCGCGATCAACGACACGGCCATGCAAAACGACTGAAGGTTGCCCAGCACGCGTTTCATTGCGTCCCGCCCTGCCCGCCAAGTCCGCGACGACCGGCGATATCCTCGGCACGGATTGCGATGATCTCGGAAAAGAAGGACCTGTCGACGGCCGCAAAGGAGCCTCCATCGGCCTGCCCGATATCCGCCCAGATCTCCGGTTCATCATAGGGAACCACGGCGAGCGCCCCTCGCAGCAGGTCGATGAACTCCTGGGGGCGGTCAGCGCGAATGACGATCGGCGAATTCGGCATCGGACCCGCCGTCCAGATAATCCGCACCTCATCGGGGCCAATGAGTCCGCGGCGGATCAGCGACAGGTGTGAGCCGGTGGTGAAACCGGTCTCAGGCGTCCCCCCGCTCGCATTGATCATCGCAGAATCGACCTGTCCGTTGACAAGCGCCATCGTCGCTTCGGTCGCGCCGCCTGCCAGCATGGATTTCGAGAAATGCGTGTCGGGATCGATGCCTTCATTGCGCATCATCTTGCGCGGATAGAGATAGCCGGAGGTCGAGTTGAAATCGACGAAGGCGATCGACTTGCCCTTCAGGTCCTGCAGCGATCTGTAGGGGCTGTCGGCGGCAACAATGATCGCTGAGTAGTAGCCGGTATTGCCCTCCGCCTGGCGGATGACGAACAGGGGCGATGCCTTGTCTCCGATCTGCGCATCGATATTGGCGTAGCTGCCCGCGCCCATCTGGGCGAATTCAACCTGCCCTGAGGAAACCGCCTGGATCACCCCGTTGTAATCGGTGGCCTGAAAGGTCTTGACGGGCAGGCCGAGCGCGCGCTCGAGGTACGAACTGTAACCTGACCACCTGCGCGCCACCTGCGGGTCAGCCACGTCGCCCTCGACGGCCATGTTGAGGGTGCCAATCTCCGATCTCCAGTCGTCAGCAGCGAACTCCGATCCCTCGGGCTTCCCACAAGAGGCTGCAAGCAGCAGCACGCCAAGAGCCGCGAGGCATTTTTGCGCCAGCGAACCGAAAGGCATGCGAAGACATCCCCGAAGATCACGTGCGATGACCGTAGTTCGCAAGCATGACAGTCGGGTGACCAGATCAGCCAGACAGTTCAGTCTGCTTGCGCGTGGTACAGACCCACGCGGACATGAACCGACGCATCAGCGGAGGACATTCGTGCTGAGGCATGCAGGCGCGGTCGGACTCCTCGCGACGGCGCAGCTGATGATGCGCCCGGTCATCCTTCCTGCGACGCTGCTGCTTCATTGCCGGGCAAGAGGGTGGCGTCTTTCAACTGACGCGTCTCGATGCTAGCCGGGGCCAAACGGGCGGAGTCTGCAATGTTTCGGTTGCCTGGCGTTATCCTGTCGCTGGTGCTTGTCGCCTGTCCAGTGCCAGCGCTTGCTCAGCCAGCAGACCTCGTCATCGTCAACGCATCGGTCAGGACGATGGATCCGGCGCGGCCAGCCGCCAGCGCCCTGGCGGTCGATGACGGTCGCATCATCTATGTCGGCGATGATGCAGGCGCCCGCGCGCTAATCGGCCCGGACTCCCGCCTCATCGATGCCGGAAAGAAGACCGTCACCCCCGGATTCATCGACATTCACATGCATCCTCGTCCTGTCTTCGACGAGATGGGGCCCTTTGGCCTGCTTGATCTGACGCCAGAGGGCGGCGTGATGTCGCGTGAGACCCTGCTGGCAAAGATCGCAGCGAAAGCCGCCGTGACGCCGCCGGGATTGCCGATCCTCGGACGCGGATACAATGACAATCTGGTTGGGGGACATCCGGATGCGCGCACGCTGGACGTGGCATCTCCCAATCACGCGGTGATCCTCGTGCACAGCAGCGGGCATCGCAGCGTCGTCAATTCGAGAGCGCTGGCCGAAGCCGGCGTGACACGCGAAACGCCTGACCCAGAGGGCGGACAGTTCGAGCGCAATGCCATGGGCGACCCAACCGGTATCGTGCTGGAGCGCGCCTCGGGAGCATTTTCAAAGGTGCGCGAGAAGGCGCCGCAAGCCAGCCCGGCCGATATCCGCGAAGCCTACATGCGCGAGTTTCGTGGCTTTGCGGCCTATGGCATTACCTCCATTGGCGACGCCGGATTGAGCCCTGAAAAGCTGGACGTCTATCGCGACATCATCAATGCGGGCATGCCTGTACAGATATACGCGATGATGCGCGCAGATCATGTTGGCTGGCTTCTGGAGAATCGCGAGGATCCTAGCTGGAGCCTACCGGGCCTGACCATGCGGGCCGTGAAGCTCTTTCACGGAAACTCGCTGTCGGGTCGGACGGCATGGCTCTATGAGCCCTATGCGAATGATCCGTCCTACTACGGTCTGCCACCGCGCATGTCGCAGGAGGAACTCAACACGGTCGTCAAGCAGGTCCATGATGCGGGGCTTCAGGCAGCTATCCACTCAAACGGCGATCGCGAAATCGACATGGTGCTGGCGGCATTTGCGGCGGCGCAAAGCGCAAATCCGCGCGAGGATGCGCGTCACCGGATCGAGCATGCAAGCGTGGTCAACCAGCGGATACTTGATCGCATCAAGCGCGACAACATCGCCATCGCCCCACACTCATACGAGCTGAATCACGGAGAAAAGTTTGAAGAGTTCGGCGCCAATCGCTGGGAGCTCATGCACCCCAACAAGCGCGCTCTGGAGATGGGCATTCCAGCGGGTGGCAACTCGGATCACCCGGTAAGCCCACCACATGTGATGCAGCGGATCGAGAGCCTTGTCACCCGGCGGGCCCGCAGCAATGGAAAGGTGTACGGGCCCGGTCAGCGGATAAGCCCGGATGAAGCGATCCACCTCTGGACAATGGGCAGCGCCTTCCTGCAGTTCGAGGAGAATGAAAAGGGTTCGATCACGCCGGGCAAACGGGCTGACATCGTCATCCTGTCCGCGGATCCGAACAGCGTGCCTCCTGATCAGATCGAGGACATCAAGATCATGACCACCATCATCGCGGGCGCGGTCGCGTTCGAACGTATAGGCGACGACTTGCGGTTCAGCTGGTGAGCCGGAGCACCGACGGCCACAGGCTTCGCGGCGCGTCGCCGCTGATCAGCGAACGTTGACGAAGATCGGATTGGAATAGAACCACAAATCGGACCAGGGGTCCTCCCCTGCCGGATCCGGCGAAGGCTCCAGCTCCTCAGTGCTCGTTCCCCTCACCCGCAGGTAAATGTCACGCTCCAGATTGCCGAGGCTGGTGGTGATCGTGACGTACTCTCCATCCTGCTCCCAGTCCGCGGACGTGAACCGTTGAGCCACGCGAGTCGTCGGGTTGGTGTCTCCGCCACGATCAGCGCGCTTGCCACTCACGTCGCCAATGATCAGATCGACACGACGCACTGAGGGTGTCCGCCCCGCAGCATTGGCTGCTGACGGATCACGCAAGCGGATCGTCACCTGCGCCTCGTGGCCAGGCTTTGCGTGCAGGTGGTCGCCGATGTGCGCGATCTCTTCGGAGGTGAAGGCGATCACCTCAAGTTCTGAAATCAGGTCGCCGGTGGTCACGAAGACCCTTCCCGATCTCAAGCCGGCAAGAATGTCGTCGTGGGTTCGACGCGCGAACACGTAGGTCTTGGAATACTCGCCAGGCCAGAAGTCGCTGCCGCCTTCCGTGTAGTGCCTGTGCGAATCGGAGGTGGATGTAATCAGCCACCGGCGACCCTCGCCGAGCATGGAATCCCAGAAACCGCCCAACCGAGCTGTCATCTGGTCAAAGCCGCCGAGCGTGGGCGCGCGTCGATACCCGCCGCGTGACCCGTCGGGATCAAGCGCGCCGTCATGCTGAAGCGCTCCAGCCTGGTGGCCTGGCGCACCCTCCATCCCGACTGCAACCTCTGGCGCCGTGTCATTCCAGTCGCGGAATTCTGCGGGATCGTACTGGCCGTAAACGCCTGTGCCTGTCGCAGAGCGCGATGGATGATTGGCGATGACGACAGGCGGCGCTTCCCTGGCGCTCATATAGCGAAGCGCCTCAAGCATTTTGGGCTCCGTGTCACGCGCGGGGTCCAGAGGCCAGGCCTCGCGCTTTGAGAAGCGCTCTTCAATGTCACGCAACGCGCCACGCTCATCATGGGTGTGCGGTATGATGAGACTGCTATGGTCTCCGCCCGGCGTGTCGAACTCCATGCCGTAGAACTGGATGACCTCCGGCACCTCCTGGCGCGATCGTTCGAGCTCAGGGTAGGCAAGGTCGTGGTTGAGCTTCGAGTGCTGCGGGCCGCCATGATCGGTGGACACCATCCACGACAGGCCGAACTTGCGCGCCATGGCGGCGTTTGTGGGGATGGGGTATCGGCCATCAACCCCAAGTTTGGGTAGCGGGGGCGCCGACGGGTTCGCGGCATCCGGTTCATAGTCTGCGCTGAACTGACTGTGGATGTGGTGGTCGCCGGCCAGCCAGGATCGGCTGTTTCTCTCGGCAATTTCCGCGATCGTCATCGTCGGGAGCGTTGGAGGTTGTGGTGCGGACGCGCAGCCCGCCAGAAGGCCCGCGAGCAGGGGGAGGACGGCGATTGCGCGCAGTTTGGCAGGCGACAGTGGCATGTTGCGATCCGGAGTGAAAACGAATGCGAGCGCAGGTCTGACCACTCAACCAATGCCTGCATCGCCTCGTGACGTAGCGAGCACAGGTGACAGAGTTGTATCACTCCGCAAAGAACGCTTTGGCTGGTTGAGGCTGATGTCGCCGTTTGCCGATGTGGTTCGATTGCGGGCGACACGCACACAAACCACGCGGCGCGGCGCCTATGGATCGCGCACCCTTGGATCACCGGCCCGGCACAGCGTCACTCTATTGCCCCGCGTCAGATGCGCATGCAGTCGCGAAGGCCCTGCTTTGCCGATGTGATTGATCAGCCACATGCAGAACTCTCCGGAGTTCTGACCTGCTCCTTCATACATACGTCGCATCAACTTCGCTGAAGCGTCACGCGCGAAGCATATCGGGGGGCTATCAATAGGGGATGGACCTTCATGTCGACGATCTTCAAGCGCATCTGGCTCATGGGTGCGGCAGGATGCGCCTTGGTTTCAGGAATGGCGCCAGCCTTTGCGCAGGACTCGGGCCCGCAGACCGTCACCACGACGACGGCCACCGAAGCTGGCGACACGGTCGTCGTTACCGGCCGCCGGCCACTCGCCGAATCGCAAGCCGCCGCTCTCGAAATCCAGCGCGAGGCCGACTCGGTCGTTTCGGTCGTCTCGGCTGATGCGATCGGCAACCTGCCCGACCAGAACATCGCCTTCGCGATCGGCCGCCTCCCAGGCGTCGCGCTGGAGCGCGACCAGGGCCAGGCCCGCTATGTGAACCTGCGCGGCTTGCCGCGTCAGTGGGCGACGATCTCCTTCGACGGCCTCACCGTCGTGAGCCCCGAGGGTCGCCAGTCGCGCTTCGACAACATTCCATCCGCCATCGCCAAGCAGGTCATCGTCACCAAGGCGATCACTGCAGCGATGCCTGGCGACACGGTCGCCGGCAACACCAACATCATCACGCGCAGCCCGTTCGACAATGAAGGCCTGCATTTCTCGACCAAGCTGGCCGCCGGACTTGTGACGCTGGGCGGCGGCGAGGAGATCGACGTCAATGCCGTGGTCTCCAACACTTTCCTCGACGGTAAGCTCGGTGTGCTCCTGCAGGGGTCGTACTACCGCCGGAACATGGCGACCCATAACCAGGAAACCGATCCTTATCTGGTTCCGCGCACCGCGCGCCCCAACGACCGTGTGCCGCGGGAATACGAACACAAACTCTACCGCCTCACCCGTGAGAACCAATCGCTGTCGGCCCGCGCCGACTACGAGATCGACGAAGACAACACTGTGTTCTGGTCCAACATCTGGACGAACTACACGGACGAGGAACTGCGCAACAACTACATCTTCCGCTTCGACCGAGGCACGGATGCGCTGGGCCGCGCCTACAACACAGCGCGCGATGCAGGAGCAATCGGCGTGTCGCAAGGCACAATCTATGGCGCCGAGATCAACATGAACACCAACTCGCTCGAGTCCGAGGAAGACACGTACCTGTCGACCCTGGGCGGCGAGCATCAGGTCGCCGACTGGGATCTGTCCTGGCGCGCCAACTACGCGTACACGGCCGATGGTCGCGACGCCCCGGCTCTTCCATCGTGGACGAGCCCGTCAGGCGCTGCTGACCGCCCCACGCTGGCCTATGACTTCACTGACAACGAATACCACAGGACGCTACTCTTCCGCACTGCCGTGAACGGAACAGCGCGGGCCCAGGGAACGCGCGTATATTCAGTCGATGACTTCCCGAAAACCTTCAACTCGATCACACGCCGTGTCGGAGGCGATGAGACGCAGGCATACACGCTGAAATTCGATGCATCCCGCGAGTTCAATGTAGGTGGCGTGCCGATCGAGGCCGAATTCGGCGCAATGTGGACGGATCGCACCAAGAAGTCTGACGAACGCAGCTGGACAGCCACGCGGGCGCAACTCGTAGCTGCAGGTGTTGGCGTACCGGAGATCACGGCAGCAGGCCCGACTGCGGCCTTCGACAATTTGTTCCTGACCAAGCCTTATCTTGGCGACAAGGATATCTTCTACGCGTTCCGCTATCACTCGAAGTCAGCTCTCGAGGCCTTTGCACTCGACCTGCAGACTCGCGGCATCGCAACTCGCGACAACACGTCAGGCAATTTCTGGCGCGTCGGCGAGGAAATCCTCGCCGGATACGGCATGGGCACGGCAGACTTCGATTGGGGCAACCTCGTATTCGGCGTGCGCGTCGAAAACATCAAGAATGACGGTTTTGCGCGGTCTGGCGCGGGCTTCGTGAACACAGAAAGCGAAGAAACGCTTGTGTATCCGTCGGCCCACCTGAACTTCGACATCAATGACCAGATGAAGCTGCGGATCGGCGCGACGAGCACCGCATCGCGCCCTGACTTCGCCAACATTCGACCGAACCTCACGTTCAACGACGTGTCCCAGACGGTCTCCGGTGGAAACCCAGAGGCCAAACCAGAAAAGCAGATCGGGCTCGACGCCTACTATGAATGGTACATGGAGCCGGAAGGTTTCCTCTCGGCGGGCGTGTTCTACAAGGACATCACCGACGTGCTGTTCACGCAGGGCGACACATTCGGGAGCGACGTCCTCAACTCCGGCGGCGTTGATCGTTCGGGCTACTTCTTCACGACGCTGCGTAACGGCGGCGATGGTTACATCCAGGGTCTTGAACTCGTCTACGCACAGACGGCGCAGAACCTCGTCAACCAGATGCAGCTGCCGGAATGGCTCGGCGGTTTCGGCGTTCGGGCGTCGGCTACTTTCGTGGATAGCGAAGTCACCGTCCCCGCCGTCACCGATCGTCTGGGCGCTGTGCTCAACGCCGAACGGGTCGTCACCCTGCCGGGCAGTTCGGACCAGAACTACAACCTGCAGCTCAGCTATGAGAACTATGGCTTCTCGGTCCGCCTCGCCTACCAGTTCCGCACCGCCTGGCGCCAGAGCCTCGGCACGTACGTTGCGGTTGCAGGCCAGCAGGTGCCGAACGGCAACGGCGACATCTACTGGGATGACGACGCCGAGGTTGACCTGTCCGTCCGCTACCAGATCAACGACAACCTCGAATGGTTCTTCGACGCGGCGAACCTGACCGACGAACAGTCGATCCGCTTTGCCGACTCGAAGGATTACCCGATCGAGATCGAGTCGTTCGGCGAGCGCTACATCATGGGCGTACGTCTGAAGTACTGACCCCTGCCTATGCTGGCCACGCTTCCGGAAGGACGCGCCATACATGGCAGCGCTTGACTTGGGACCCGGCGCTCATCGCCGCCGGGTCCGTTCAATCGCAACGGGATCCGAGCCGCCGGCTCAAAGCCGGCCACGGCTGTCCATCGAGCAGCATCAGAGGTCCTCAACTTGCGTGAGGCCGCCCCGGACAAAGCGAAGCCGACTTGAGCGGGCAGTTTGTCAATGCAGGCGGCGTCGCTGGCGTTGTGTCGGGCATACCAAGAGAGCGGGCCCACCTTTGGACATGCTGCGCGACGGTCTTCGATGAAGGGTGCTTGTAGAATGGCAAGCCAGCCATCGCCACATCCACATCGCCCAGGCGGCTCTGCCGCCAGATGGCGGGAAGGGTGTGAAGAACGCGACTCTCCCGAACCTATGACCAAACTGCGCTTGTTTCCGGTCGAGCCGACTTCGACGCACCCCACTCAAGTGGGAGAATGGGCCAGGCTTGAGATGCCGGCGACCGACTTTGATCTCGTCGCCCTGCATGCGACGCTGGAGGCCAGGAAATGCCAGCTGGGTCTGACCTGGACAGATGTTGTCCGCGAAGTCAGCGCGCCTTTTCAAGACTGCAAACCTCGTTTGATCAGGGCCTCCAACTTGCGCGATCTGCATGACACCCGCTTCGGTGTTGATGCCGAAATTGTCCTTCTGGTCCTGTACTGGCTGGGGCGTTCGCCCGAGAGTTTTGTACCCGGCCACCCCGCCGCGGATAGACCCGAGGCGCAACTGCCTTCCCCTGCAGCCGGTGCGTTACCGAGCTTCGATCTCCCGTGGATTCACGCAAAGCTCGACGCCGGCAGGAGTCGCCTTGGCCTCTCGTGGCTGCAGGTTGCACAGGAACTCGGGGGTCCGTTCACAGCCAATGGCCTGCAGCGCCTGCCTCGGAGCCGTTCCATCCGCTTCCCGGCCGTCATGCGACTTGCCCGCTGGCTGCGCTGCCCTGCGGCCTCGCTCATGTTGAGTTGTCGGCCAGGCATTCAAGACAGACTGCGGAGCACAGGCGGGCCCCAGCGCTGAGCGTCGAAGTTCGCGCTTCCAAACGTTGACGCCTCGAACGGCAGCTTCGGGTAACGTGCCAGGAGCTGGGGTTGCGGTCGCATCTGCACACATCCGCACGCATCGAAAAAATCTGCACCCGACTGTCCCGGCGCCGCAATCTCACCCCAGAACCCAAAACGGCTTCGCCACACTCGGAAGAGTGTCGCTAACCGACTTTTTTGGAAAGTTTTTGGAGCGGGCGATGAGATTCGAACTCACGACCCCGACCTTGGCAAGGTCGTGCTCTACCCCTGAGCTACGCCCGCATCCTGGGTAGGAACAGGCCCGGAGGCCTTGGGAGGGCGGTCTATAAGCCGAAAGCCGGGCCGGACGCAAGGGGCGGGATACAATGGCCCTCCTGCCTACTCCCCGCCCAGCCCCGGCAGCGGCTTGGCCACGGGCTTGGGCGCCTTCAGCTTGCGCTTGGTCTGGTGGGTTTGGGCCTCGCCGCCGGAGACTTTCTGTCCCTTCATGTAGTGGCGCTGCCAGCCCTGTTTCGTCGCCTCGGCGTCGCGCTGGATCAGCTTCTTGTTGAAGTCGCCGCGGCTTTCGGCCCAGGCCTTGTACTCCTCGAACAGCTTCGGATTGTCCGCCAGCAGCTTGAGGCTCGGTTGCACCTCCTCCAGCGGCTGGTCCTGCACCAGGGTGAGGAAGCAGAACGGCTCGCCCTTCTCGAAGCGCACCTTGCCCGGCCGCGTCATCTGCCAGTTCATGGTGAACGGAAACGGGAGCCATTCTGTCTCGATCAGGCCCTGCAGCGGATAAATGCCGTCCTTGGGTTCGTTAGGTGGCCCCATCGCCCAGACCCGCCAGCCCGGCTCAGTCCGGAATAGATGCCCCGTATGGAAGGTGACGACGCCTCGCCGAAAATGGCTGTCGGCGATATTCTTCACCGGCGGCCACGGCTCATCGCCCGTGATCTTGATCGCCGCTTCCAGCAGGCCGCCATCCCATTCGATGGTGAGACCGACCGGGCAGAGGACTTCCCATCCCGTGCAGTTCGCCATGGTCAGCGGCAGGCAGCGATAGGGGTGCCGATCCTGGAACGCGTCCATCCACGCGCGCCTGCCCTGCCCCGGCACGATTTCGGGCGCCCAATCGTGAATCTTGTAGCAGTCGAAGCGCATGGAGCCTCAGTCCCGAAAACCGGCCTTCAATTTTCCTGTCCCCCCATCTAGACCAGCGATCATGACAGATCAAAGCGCCTCCGCGCCCGGCCGCCGACTTCGACCTGAGCGCCCTCTACGCCGCGCTGGAGGCAAGGAAGCGCCAGCTAGGTCTGACCTGGACAGACCTGGTCAGCGAAATCAGCGCGCCTTTCCAGAACTGCAAACCTCGCTTGATCAGAGCCTCCAACTTGCGCGATCTCGATGACACACGCTTCGGGGTAGATGCAGGGATCGTCCTTCGCATCCTCATCTGGCTCGGCCGGTCGCCTGAGAGTTTTGTGCCTGGCCACCCCGGCGCCGATAGACCGGAGTCGCAGCTGCCACCCGCTGCTGCAGGCGAGCTCCCAAGTTTTGACGTTACGAGGATCTACGCAAAACTCGACACTGAACGAGAGAGACGCCACCTGTCATGGCTGCAGGTCGCTCAGGAGATCGGCGACCCGTTTACCGCCAATGGTCTGCAACGCCTTCATCGTGTTCGCATCGTCCGGTTTCCTGCCGTGATGCGACTTGCGCGCTGGCTACGCTGCCCAGCGGCCTCGCTCTTGGTGAGTTCTAGGCCAGACGGGTAGCGTCCACGGAGGTGGTGTAAATTCACTGATGGAGCGCTTCGGGCGCGCGGACCGCAAGAGTCAGCGCGCGCCCGGGGCGCGGTCGGCGGGAGGGGTGGTCATCGGAGAATCCCGGCAGGG